>Ga0172373_10000071_pt1 | contig 136621 bp, 135 predicted proteins | sample Lak10m_2_FD_114546 | JGI IMG/M metagenome (GOLD analysis project Ga0172373, IMG submission 114546) | Freshwater microbial communities from Kabuno Bay, South-Kivu, Congo - kab_092012_10m | ecosystem: Environmental > Aquatic > Freshwater > Lake | place: Democratic Republic of the Congo... | reverse complement strand
GTTGACTGTAACTTTATACTTAAATCATTGCTTTACTTTGAAAGGAGTTTTTAGTGTCAAACGAACAACATAATCAAGATGATGATTTAGAATTTAATGATGGGTTAGGTGATCTTTTACGAGAAAAAGAGAAACACCGTTTTAGTTGGTTAAAAACTGTTTTGGTGATGGGAGTTCTCGTTGCTTTAATTTTATTGGTTTTAGTACTTATTTTTTCAGTTGCAAAATCATTTTTGGTCAAAACCCCAGATCCTAGTTCAGAAGTGGCTTTTCAACAGCTGCAAAAAGTAGAAAAAGACCTTGAATTAGCCGATGGAGTAAATACCTTAGCTGAAGATTCAAGCTCAAAAAATGCTGCACAAGCAAAAACACCTACGGCAGCCGCTACACCAAAAACTCAAGATCAAGTTAAACCTGTGGCTCAAGCTACAAAGCAAGTTCCTGCACCCGCTGCTCAAGTATCGGCTCCATTACCTACACCTCCAAAGCCGGTTGTAGCACCCAAAGTGGTTGCCCCTAAGCCAGCCCCTACCACCAAACCGGCCCGGGTGGTATCAACCTCAAAAGAAGTTGCTAAGTCCGAAGTAAAATCAGCAAAAAAAGTTACCAAGTCCAAAAAGACTCAAAAAGTTGAAAAACAAAAACATGAAAAAGCCAAAGCAAACAAAAAACAAGAAAAGCACACAGTGGCTACATCTCCAAAGTCAGGTACCCCTTTTAAGGTTGTAGTTGGCCATTTTTCAAGTGCTGAACAAGTCAAAGAAACCAAGCACAAATTACAAGATAGTGGCTATTTCTCATTTACTGCCTCAGTAAAAAATAGTTACTCAGCTCAAGTGGGTGCCTTTAAAACTCAAGCAGAAGCTCAAAAATTAGTGTCCTCGTTAAAAGCCAAAGGATTCAGCGCTAAAATAGTTCAAAAATAATGTTCTATTTGGCCTCCAGCTCGCCAAGACGAGCCGACCTATTAACTCAGTTTGGGGTAGTGTTTCAAACGGTTCCAAACCTATTAACCCAAGAAACACTGCCTCATTCGGGCACAAAAAAACAAGTTGTTTCTCAGTTAAAAAAGTTGGCTTTCCAAAAGGCTTTTGCATCAAAACAACAATATGAAGGCTTAATTTTAGGAGTAGATACCATTGTTGTTTTTAATCGATTTTTATTAGGAAAACCGGCTTCCCTATCGGAAGCCAAGCGAGTTCTTAGCAGACTATCTGGAAAAACCCATCAGGTCATCTCTAGTTTTTGTTTACTAGACACTGTTAATCGTTTAAAGTGGCTTCGTACAGATACTACTTCAGTAACTTTTAAACATCTGTCAAACTCTGATATTGATGCCTATTGCACGGCTGAAAATGTGCTTGATAAAGCTGGATCTTACGGAATTCAAGACGTTAAAGATTCATTTATACAATCTGTCCAAGGTTCCTATTTTAATGGGGTTGGATTACCTATTCACCCGTTACTAAGTATACTTAAAAAGTGGTACCCTCAATTAATCAAGGAGTTATGAATGAGTTGGTTTGATTTTTTTTCACGGCGATTTTCTAAAGACATGGGCATAGATTTAGGTACAGCCAACACAGTTGTATTTGTTCCCCAAGAAGGCATTGTTGTTAGGGAACCCTCTGTTGTAGCCATCGATAAAACCTCCAAGGAGGTGATGGCAATCGGTGATGAAGCCTATTTAATGGTGGGTAGAACACCTGGAAATATTATTGCTGTAAGACCTATGAAAGATGGGGTTATAGCCGATTTTGCCATTACTGAAAGTATGGTTAGAGAATTTATTAAAAAAGCCAATAAAAAAGTACATGTAGGTAAACCACGCATTCTCATTGGGGTTCCTTGGGGCATCACCGATGTTGAAAAACGCGCTGTATTAGATGCGTCTTCACAAGCAGGTGCCTGGCAAACCTCGCTTATTGAAGAACCTATGGCAGCTGCTATTGGGGCGGGCATTCCGGTTTGTGAAGCCGAAGGACGTATGATTATCGATATTGGTGGAGGAACCACTGAGGTAGCTGTGATTGCCTTGGGGGGGATTGTTACCTGCCATTCTATTCGCATTGCCGGAAACGAGTTCGATGATGCCATTATTTCGCATTGTCGTAAAAACTACAGCCTTCTTATTGGTGAGCGAATGGCAGAAAAGGTAAAAATTGAAATCGGTTCGGCTTACCCATTTGAAGAAGAAAAAACGGTCGAAGTTAGAGGCCGCGACTTGGTTAGCGGGCTACCTCGCACCTTTACCCTGTCTTCATATGAAATTAGAGATGCCTTATCTGAGCCAGTAACAGCTATTGTAGATACTGTACGTTTAACACTTGAAAAAACACCCCCTGAGCTATCTTCAGACATCATGGAAAAAGGTATCTTAATGACAGGAGGTGGATCCTTGCTTCAAGGTTTAGATCTTTTTATCAAAGAAGAAACTGGAATCACAATTAACCGAGCAGAAGATCCGCTTTCTTGTGTAGCCCTAGGTACTGGTAAAATTTTAGAAGATCCAAAATTAATGCAAATGATTAGCTCCACTATTTCAACACAATGACACTATTAGTCCACTCCCAGTGCAGTTCTGCAGCCTTTTTAGATGATTCTGGAACGTATTTACCTTTTTCTGAACACTGGACACTTGGCTTTTTAATTCAACTCTCAGATGAATCTTGGATAGCTTTAAAAGACATTACCCCCTCTTCGATAGATAAAACCCAAGTTCCTCGTGCCATTTCATATATCTGGACTCAAGACTTTGGAACAATAAAAGTTAGCTATACTCTTTCAATCCCAAATGACTCATGCAACGTCGTTGCTGAATTTATGGGTCATAGCGAAACTAACTGCAATCCATTGTCGTTGGCATTTTGTATTCAAAGTAATCAGCAAAACTCCTCTTTATATTACTTATCAAATCATCAGTTTTCGTTCGATAATGAACTCGCCTTAGCTTTTGAAACCAAACCTAGTAATGTTTTGTGCTTAAACCAATCATCACCGCCCCTACTGAATCGTCATCACTGGATTTTATCCGCCAAAGGTGATGATTCTGTCTTTGGCTATGCCCACTTCCCATTATCATCACCTCCACTTTCTATTCAGGCTTTTATTCCCTTATCCCCAGGCCTAAAAGCACCCCGTAATCATAACCCAGGCTCCTCAACCACCCCGGAAACCACTTTATTCCCCAATTACCCTACTATTTCAGCCTCATTAGGAATCATTGAAGCCTTTAATCCTGATAGCTCTGTACTTTTACCACACTTATCACCTTATTTTCATTTTTTGCTGGGGCTTGCTTTTAAATGGTTAGGGCATTACGGTTGGTTAAATCACTCACTGTTTAACGAGCTGGATCTTTCATCAAACGCTTTAGATGCTCACATTGCCTCACGCCCTGAAACGATGTCTCGTTTAGAACAGGCCCTTTATGAAGCCTTGGAAACATTTTTACGATTTAGACAGTCTCTCATTCATGAAACAGAAGAAATTTGCAGCATAAAGCTTTTAAAGCATCTCTCAACTGGATTTTATCCTACTGACTTTGGGCCTCTGAGCCTCGGCATCCATAAAAATTTTCAATCCCTACAACTGCACTTCACCCATGCATCGTCATTAAAAGAGGTTCAAATTCATTTACCCAAGGCCTGTTCACAGGTTTCCATTAATAAAAAACCAGCTATCCCCTTTAGCGATACCGTCTTGCATTTATCCCCGTTGGTTACTGATGTCCAATTCACCTTTTAAGCTCGTCAAAGGTTCAATTTACCAAGGTGAAATATCGTCACTTTTTTACTCAAGCCTTGGAGTTTCAGGGGTTTGCTCAAGCCTAGAAAACCAGAACCTCCAGCACCTTTTATATTTTCCAAATACCCTCCCGGGCGATCAGATCAGCTTTAGATATTTGGGAAGAAAAAAAGGTGCTTTAACCGGAAAAGTACTATCAAGAAATCATAACTCTAATCTTCGAAAACCTTCATTTTGCAGTCATTTTCCCACTTGTGGGGGCTGTCAAATAGCCGACCTTGAATATACCGATCAATTAAAGCTAAAGGAGGATGTTTTTCAACAACTTCTCAATCATCACCTCCCCAAAATTAAATTCCACTATTTGCCTACCATCCCCTGCTCTAACTCATTTTATTACCGAAACAAAATGGAATTCGCATTTACAGCACCTCAAGGAGTGCCGGTGCTGGGGCTTAAAGAGAAAGGTAAATATGACTCTGTAGTGCCTATTCAAAACTGCTATATTCAAAATGAAAACACCTCCACTATTTTATCCTTAACCAATCAATTTTTTTCTGAGCACCCCTTACCAGTATGGGACTACAATCGTTTTGAAGGCGTATTGAGATATTTACTTATTCGTCACTCTAAGGTTGATAACACTTTTTTATTAGGACTTATTGTTTCAGAAGACCACCCCTATTTTGCGCAATACGCTCGATTCATAAAACATCACCTCCCTTCTGTCTCTGGCGTTCTACTAGGAATTAAAGACACTCAAAGTGACTCTGCCTTTGTGCCCCATTTTAAGGTTCTCGAAGGTGAGCCAATGATTCAAGAAAACCTAGGACTCTTTCGGTTTAACATATCGGCCTCCTCTTTTTTTCAAACCAATACGGTGCAGGCCGAAAAACTATATGAGGCTATTCGTGAAGCGGCCCAATTATCACCTACTGATTTATTAATGGACCTATACTGTGGAACGGGTACCATAGGCTTGTTTTGTGCCCCCTATGTAAAAGAAGTTATTGGGGTTGAAGAAAATCCTTCTTCTATAGAAAATGCCAAACAAAATGCACTGTTAAATAGCATCTCCAATATCACCTTTGTTCTTGATAATGTGCGCACTTTTTTAAAATCAAGCCACATAGTCCCCGATGTGATGATTGTGGATCCTCCACGTGATGGATTAATCCCCAAAGTTTTGAGGCGTATTTTAGAAAAAGCACCCAAACGTTTGATTTATGTTTCATGTAATCCAAACACGTTATGCCGTGATCTGCTTACCCTCAACCATGGGGGCTATACCGTTCAATCGGTACAAGCGGTCGACATGTTCCCCCACACCTGGCATTTAGAAAGCATTGTCGTTTTAACCCGATAATCTCCTCCATTAAAAAAATTCTATAACTTTTTTGTTTCAAATGTTTTTTAACGGGAATAATGTCCTCTCTAGGGGGGACTACAGTGTATTCTATTCGCTTTTCTGCGATCGCTGTTGTGATCGTGTTGTTTTTTTCTGTTAGCTATGCCAATTCGCTATGGGAATTGGGCTCAGTACAATCATTTTCAAAGGGGTTTGCAGTGACTGCTGATACAGGCAAATTTGATTCTGCGTACAAAAATCCAGCCTGCCTTTCAGGACTTTCTGGAAACATTATTCAAAGCAGCTATGCCGCTGTTTTTGATAATCAAGCTCAAAACTCAAATTTTGGGTTTGGAGTTACTTACTCTGACCTTACCTTTGGACTATTTGTTCCGGTTTCTATAATTCCAAACATTCCAGAAACAATAGATAATGCCGGTCAAGCTCAACAAATTGGAAGTTTTTCTGACCTTAAAACCTCACCTACTTTAGCTGTTTCAAAGTCGTTTTCAGGATTTTCAGCAGGGTTTAACGTAGCTTATTTATATCAACGCGTTGCCCAACACAGTGGATCAGGCCTTAGTTTTGGGCTAGGTGCTGTAACCACATATGAAAAAATAAGCTTAGGTGCATCGGTTCAAAATATCGGCCAACTAAGCTGGACTACAGGACGTAAGGAAACATTAAACCCAGAATGGTCTTTGGGGTTAGGGTTTAAGGCCTTGCCTCAATTAAAGGTGCTTGCAGAATACCAAACCACACAAGACACTACATCTCAAATTAATACAGGTCTTGAATGGGCATTAAACGATAGCTTAAAAGGTTGTGCTGGTGTACAAAATTTGTCCAATCCACAATTCAGTGTGGGAATCAGCCTAGATGCAGAACCACTTTCTGTAGATTTTGGCTTTGCTCAAGATAAACAATTGGGTTCCATTTATAAAATGGGTTTGTCGGTGAGAAATTTGTTATGAAGTGGGGCGTAGTATTACTAAGCTTTTTATATGCCGGAATGCTGTGTGCTGTAGAAACGGAACCCACATTATTTATTGCAAAGTTGAAATCGGGTGCTTTAGCGGCTCAATCTTCCTCACAACTTCCGCAAGGCATCAATAAGGTAACTCCTATAAATTTTTCTAAAGCGGGCCAAATTCAGGCGGCTAGTGAAGGTTCTGGTTATTTGGTTTATGAATCAAGCCCAAGTGCCAATCTTGAGATTGTTTTAAAAATTTTACAAGCACAAACAAATCTAGAGTACGTTGAAAAAGTGTACCCAATACAGGTTCATTCTGCTTCAAATTCTAATCAAATGGTATCTACATTAGCTGTTGTGCAGCCTTTATCCGCTTTAGCCGAAAATGAATCTGTTCTAGTCGCGGTTATTGATTCAGGAATCGACTATACCCACCCTGATTTGAGTCAATCGGTATACCAAAACTTAAATGAGAATATCAACGGTAAAGACGATGACGGGAACCGTTTTGTAGATGACAAATGGGGGTATCAATTTTACCGCTATAATCCAAATAGCATTTCACCCAATCCCATCGACTCGTTTGGCCATGGAACACACTTGGCTGGCATTATTGGAGCTCAATCATCAAATAACACAGGGATGAATGGTATTAATGGACATGTGAAGCTTCTTAACACCTCTTTTTTAAATGGATTTGGATATGGAAATCAAGTGGATGCCGCCAAAGCCATTATTTATTCAGTAGATAACGGAGCTAGAGTAATAAACTGTAGTTGGGGATATTCCGACTACAACACGGTATTAAAAGAAGCCATCGACTATGCTTTATCCAAAGGTGTTATTGTAGTCGCCTCTAGTGGAAACAATGGATCTACTGCAACTCAATATCCTGCATCGTTTCAAGGGGTATTGTCGGTAGGCTCCAATAAATCAGCCTCAGAAAAATCTGACTTTTCAAATTACGGACCCCAATTATTTATATTGCTTCCAGGCGAAAATGTACCCAGCTGTTTACCCAAAAATGGCTATGGCACTAAAACAGGTACGTCGCAAAGTGCCGCTATGCTAACTGGAATCATAAGTAAAATGCTGTCTTATAAGCCCAATCTCACACCTCAAGAAGTGAAATCCTTACTTCAAAAAAGCACTCAAGACATTTATTCGCCAGGTAGAGATGATTTTTCAGGATATGGAGTATTAGACCCTTCAAAACTCGTTTATTACCTTAAATCAGCTTCAAATGAAAATACCTTAAGAACAACAGCTACAGAAGTTGGAAAACCTTTAAACTTTCCCAATCCTTTCGGCTCACAAGGTACTCGGTTTGGCGTGCAATCTGATGACTTTGGCACCCTAACGGTTCGTATTTTTAACCGATTTGGGGCCCTGGTTCAAACCCTTCAGCAAGCTGTAAATCCTGGCTACAACACCCTTTTTTGGAATGGAAGCTCTGATTCGCAAAAAGAGCTAAGTAACGGGACTTATTTTTATGTTACTGAGCTTAGTACCAGCTCAAAAACTATTGTTCAAAAAAATAGGCTTACTATTTTACGATAGCCATGACCTCTTCAAAGGTAGATTGTGCTTTTTCGTTATTCGGAGCTTCAATAAACACTCTAATAATCGGTTCGGTATTTGAAGGCCTAACATGCAGCCATCCTTCTGCTAGCCACACTTTTACACCATCCTCCGTATTTTGTTTAAACTGTCCATAGCCTTTTTCAATTTTATCAAGACTAATCTTTACTTGGTCTTTAGTAGAAACCTGAATTTTTTCTCTTAACATTACATACCGTGGGTAGTCTTTTACGATTTCTGACACTTTTTTCTTTGATTCGGCCAAATATTTTAAAGCAATCACAATACCTACTAAACTATCGCGTCCCCACCCTACTTTAGGGTAAATAACGCCTCCGTTACCTTCACCACCCACCACAGCCTGCAATTGCTTTAATTTTTGGGTTACATTGGTTTCACCAATTTTGGTATACACCACGGTTGCTCCGTGTTTTTTAGCGATATCTTCGATTACTTGCGATGTTGATAAATTCACGACTACTTCTTTTTTGGCTACTTTCTCTTGCTGAAGTATGTAATCAATGCAAAACCCAAGCGAATAATCTTCCCCTATAAACTCACCTGTCTCATCTAAAATAACCAAACGATCTGCATCCGCGTCTTGTACAAAACCTATGTCGTAATTGCCTGTTTTCATTTTTTCAATGATGGCTGATAGGTTTTTCTTTAAAGGTTCAGGATCGTGTGAAAATAGGCCATTAGGTTCTGCATTCAATAGTTCATATTCAACACCCAATTTTTCAAATAACACCAAATCTGCTAAAGCACCTGTACCGTTGTTTACATCTACCAGAACCCTTAATCCTGATGTTTTTAAGGCAGATACATCCACGGCTTCCATAATTTTATTTACATGCACCTCTAAGGCCTTTTTATCGCTTGAAAGCACCCCCAAATTTTTCCAATCAGCTAATGGAAACTGTTCTTTGTTCATGTAGGTTTGAAATACTTCATACTCGGCATCATTTAAAAAAGATCCCTCGCGATTCATCAACTTGATGCCGTTCCAAATAATAGGATTATGCGAAGCGGTGGCTACCATGCCTCCAGCTGCTTTATGGTGCCTAATAAGCTGCTGTACCGTGGGCGTGGGTACTATTCCAATTTCAATCACATCGGTCCCTACCGACAACAAAGCCCCCTTTAATAAACTCACTACCATTTCATGAGACGTCCTTGTATCTGATCCAACAACTACGGGCCCTTTACCCAACATTAATCCAAAAGCCATTCCCATTTTTATAATTAAAGCCGGGGTCAAACTGTCTCCCACAACGGCCCTAGTACCTGAAATAGATTCAATTAAAGTGCTCATCTTGCCCTCTTTCTTTGAAAATTGTGAATAAGTTTATTATAGTTGAGTAACAAAAAATATGCCTAATCGTTTTCTACACAACTATCATACTACCATTTTACCTCAATTGGCTTCACTTTTCCCAAAAGGTGATTTTATAGCCCTAGAAGCACTTTTACATCATAAAGAAGCTTCCTTTAATAATCCCAATACACAGCGTTTCTTAAAGGCATTTCAAAAATTACCTTCTTTAGAAATGGGGCACTCGACACAGTCAGATTGTATTGAAATTAACCCCAGCACAGCTCTTTCAGATGAGTACGAAGTAGCCATTGAAGAAGGATTAAAAGGGCTTATTCCCTGGAGAAAAGGCCCCTTTAAAGTATCCAACACCTTTGTTGATTCTGAATGGAAATCGTATCTAAAATGGAACCGAATACTCCCCAAAATTCCTTCTTTAAAGAATCAGTCAATTTTAGATATTGGCTGTAACTCGGGCTACTACATGTTTAAAATGCTGCCTGAATCACCTAAATGTGTGATTGGCATTGACCCACAAAATATTTATTTCTTTCAGTTTCAGGCTATTCAAAGATTTATTAAAGATCCTCGGCTTTTCTTTTTACCCCTCAAATCGGAAGAACTAAGTTCTTTAAAACTTACCTTCGATACTGTTTTTTGCATGGGCATCTTATATCACCGTAGAAATCCTATCGATTTTTTAGTCTCTTTAAAACCCTTGTTAAGAACTAAAAAAAGTGTACTTATTTTAGAAACATTGATTATTCCAGGAGATAGCCAGCACTGTCTTTATCCTCATCCTAGCTATGCCAAAATGCCCAATGTGTATTTTATTCCTACCTTAACAGTATTAAATCAATGGTTGCAAAAAGCCGGGTTTAAACAGTGCCAAACTTTATTTGTAGAGCCCACCACTCTCGATGAACAAAGAACAACCCCGTGGATCAATACCGAATCTTTGAATCATTTTCTTGACCCCCAAAACCCGCATTTAACCTGTGAAGGCTATCCAGCTCCTTTAAGAGCCTGTATTATGACCCATTAATCTTCCACTTTTTGAAAGGATTATACATATGAACACTATTTCTACCGATAAAGCTCCAAAAGCTTTAGGACACTATTCTCAAGCCATTGAATCAGATGGACTTGTATTTGTTTCGGGGCAGCTACCCCTATCACCCATCGATAACACAGTTCCAGAAGGGATAAAGGCCCAAACAAAGCAAGCCTTACATAATCTTGATGAAGTATTGAAAGCTGCAAACTCAAGTAAAAACGATGTTTTAAAAGTAACCGTTTTTATTTCAGACATTAGTTTGTGGGCCGAAATGAACGAAGAATATTCTGTTTTCTTTGGTGAACACAAACCCGCGCGCTCTGCAGTTCCCATCAAAGACCTCCCTAGAGGGTGTCTTGTAGAAATAGAAGCTATTGCAAAGTCTTACTAAACATCTGCCTCAATCGCTCGTTGGGAGCTGTATCCATCAGCTCTCCATGGGCAACCCAAATAAAATCTAGCACTACTGAATTACAATATTCGAGCATCCATCTGTCAAAAATATCTTTTTGAGGTTTATAAAAAAACTTCCCAACAGGCGTCATTTTAAAGCCGCCAGTGCTGCCAATCATATTTAAAATTGCTCCACCAAAGCCAGACAATTTGGGTAAATTAAAAAATAGATCGGAAAATAAGGCAGCAGTTTGTCCATTTTGAGAAACCTCAAAAAAAGCCTCAACAGGCTTAATGCCCAACGGTTGAATCACTTTAATCGAGTGATTTTTAAAAGCTTCTTCACAGGTTGCTTCTATATTAAATTTTTTTGATAAATTTGCATAAGAATTTTGGGGACAAATTAAAGCCGCACTAGGAAAAAGATGTTTGTAGTACATTGCATCTTTAGTGTGCAAAGTATTAGGGATAACAATAAAAAGAGGTGGCTGTTGGTTAAAACGTTCTAAATCTACAGAATGCAATGCAACAGCACTAAAAATTATAGACCGCTGAGCAGGGGTAACTACAACTGCCATATTTCGAGTCAAAGGTGACTTACCTATAGAACCTGACACTGACCAGAACCAACTACTCACTTCAACTGGCTTAGAGTATGGAAAAACTGGCCATTCAAACATTTTTATATTTTATCTTAAAATATGTATCTGGCAGATTCCGTCAGAGAGAGTTAAAAAACCTTCATTATACGACACTTGTTTTTCAAGTTTGCTATCAGAATAAAGCTCTAAATAACCCTCTTCCAGCATAGCAATTAAAGGAGCATGTCCTGAAGAGATCGTTAAAACATTTTTCTTATCTTTTAAGAAAACTTTTGATGCGACACCTTCTAGAACATCTAAATCAGGTTGTGAAAGTTGGTATTTTAAACCACTCATGATTTTTTGCTCTTTTCATGTTTCTCTAACACTTCATCAATACTTCCAACCATGTAGAAGTGTTGCTCTGCGATATGATCATATTTTCCAGAAGCGATATTTTCAAATCCTGTTAAAGTTTCTTCTAAGGTTACATATCGACCAGGCATACCCGTAAAAATTTCAGCTACAAAGAAAGGCTGAGATAAAAACATTTGAATTTTTCTGGCTCTGTTTACAAGCTGTCGATCTTCTTCAGACAATTCGCTAGTACCTAAAATTGCAATGATATCTTGCAACTCTTTGTATCGTTGTAAAATTTGAAGTACTTGTTGAGCAATGTTGTAATGTCTTTCTCCTAAGTACGAAGGATCCATAATACGTGAAGTTGAAGCCAATGGATCCACAGCAGGATAAATACCTAATTCAGCAATTTTTCTTGAAAGTACAGTGGAACAATCTAAGTGGCTAAAAATAGCTACAGTACCTGGGTCAGTAATATCGTCAGCAGGAACATATACCGCTTGGATAGAGGTAATAAATCCTTTTGTAGTTGAAACAATACGCTCTTGGAAACGTCCCACTTCTGAGTTCAACGTAGGTTGGTATCCTACCGCAGAAGGCATACGTCCTAAAAGGGTTGATACTTCAGATCCAGCCTGTACAAATCTAAAAATATTATCTAAAAAGAAAAGTACGTCTTGTCCTTTTTCGTCACGGAAGTATTCAGCTTGAGACAAAGCCGCTAATCCTGCAATTTGACGCGAACCAGGTAATTCTCCCATTTGACCAAACAACAGCACTGTATTATCAACAACCCCTGACTCATTCATTTCAAGCCACAAATCGTTACCTTCTCGGGTTCTTTCTCCTACTCCAGCAAACACCGAAATACCGCCGTGCTGTTTTGCCATATTTCGAATAAGTTCCATAATGATAACGGTTTTCCCTACACCTGCTCCACCAAATAATCCGGTTTTTCCACCCTTAATATAGGGTGCAATAAGGTCAATAACTTTGATACCTGTTTCAAACACTTCATTATCAACTTGAATCACTTCAAATGGAGGAGGATCACGCCTAACAGCTACATAATTCACATCTTTAAGATCACCCTTTTTATCTAAAGGTTCGCCTAAAACGTTAAATAAACGACCTAAGGTTGCATCTCCAACTGGAATAACTAAGGTTTCTTGAGTATCTAAAACATCAGCGCCTCGCATTAAACCTTCTGTAGGAGTAATAGCAATTGAACGAACAATGTTGCCTTCAAGCTGCATAGCTACTTCAGCAACAACCTTTAGTGTGTTTCCATTTCCTATACTTTGATTGATTTCTAAACGAGATCTAACCGCAGGAACACTACCTGAAGGAAACTCAGAATCAATAACTGGACCAATAACTTGAACTACTTTTCCATAATTTTTCGACATATAACGTCTCCTTACGAATCTATTTTTTTAATGTTTTAAAGGTACTTATGATTTCAGTTATTTCTTGTGTAATCATACGTTGCCGTTCTTTATTGTGCTCTAGCAAAAGCTCATCCGTTAATTCTTTAACATTATCAACAGCGCTCTTCATTAATAAAAACCGCTGGCTAAACTCAGAACACGCCGAACTTTTAATAACATTCAATAATTTTTGATGGTAATAATAATTAATAATTTTTTCTTGAGCCACATCTGTAGAAGGATCTACATATTTTTTAATTTGCAAAGGTTTTGTGGCAAGCTGATCTGCGTCAAAGGACAAAGCATAAGGCTCCACGGTTAAGCTTTGAGAGACAATTGACTTAAAGTTGAAATAAACAAAATGAATGGGGGCTCCTTTGGCAATAAAAGGAAGCAAATAATCGTAAACTTCGTTAAGCTCTGAAGCTGAAATCAAGTCTTTTTCAGGCGTAAAAAAGGTTACATTTTGAACTGAAGGCTTTACAAATAAAGATGCCTTTTTTCCCACACATACTTTATGAACAGTTTGAAAATCCAAAGACTGTTTCTCTAAGTACTGATGAGTATGAGCTACAACATCTTGGTTAAATGATCCACAAAAACCTCGATTTGAGAAAAACATAACAATAACAGGTTTTTCATCAGTAGCTTTTTTACTATTACCAGAAATCTTCTTAGCAAACTTAGAGTCTTCTGAGGCTAAATACTCCACAATTTTTTCAATCTCAACAACTGAAGACTTAGACTTCAAGAGTTGATTAGTAATTCTTCGTAAGCGACTAATGGTAACAATCTGCATAGCATAAGTAATATTATGTATGCTTTTTAAACCTTCGATACGCTGTTTTATCTCAAATAGTTCTGGCATGATTTAGCTCTATTTCTTTTGCAAATATGTTTCAATAACGCTTTTAACAAGGCTTGTCACTTTGGCTTCTGTTTCTTTAGAAAACTTTTGAGTATCTCTAATTTCAGCTAATACCTCTTGGTGCTTAGAACGAGCCGCTTCTAATACCAGCTTTTCAACAGGCTTAACATCTTCAACATCTAAATTTTCTAATAGGCCTGAATTTGAAAGGTATATATTAAGAACTTGCTCTTCAACGGGCATTGGTACGTGCTTACCTTGTTTTAGAATTTCAATTAAAATCTTACCTCTCTTTAACTGCATTTGAGTTTCAGCATCTAACTCTGAAGCAAAAGCTGTGAAGGCTTCTTTGGCCTTATACTGAGCCAACTCAAGCCTCATTTTACCTGACAGCTTTCTCATCGCCTCAATTTGAGCAGCACCACCCACACGAGATACTGAAATACCTGCGTTAATAGCTGGTTTAAAACCTGAGTTAAACAAATCACTTTGCAAGAAAATCTGCCCATCAGTAATAGAAATTACGTTTGTGGGAACATAGGTAGAAATGTCGCCCTTTTGAGTTTCAATAATAGGCAAGGCAGTAATTGAACCTCCACCTAACTCTTGTGATAAACGAGCAGCTCTTTCTAACAAACGAGAGTGTAAGTAGAAAATATCCCCAGGAAACGCTTCACGTCCAGGAGGACGACGTAGTAGTAAAGAAATCATACGATAAGCATTAGCATGTCGGGTTAAGTCATCATAAATAACCAAAACATCTTTATGGTCTGCATACATAAATTCTTCAGCCATTGCTGTACCTGCAAAGGGAGCAATAACCTGCATCGAACCTGGATCATCAGCAGAAGCATCTACAATGATAGTGTAATCAAGAGCCCCGTGTTCTTTTAAAATGTCTGCAACCTCAACGATAGATGAAGACTTTTTACCAACAGCTACATATACACAAATTACACCTGTGTTTTTTTGATTAATAATGGTGTCAATGGCTAAAGTTGTTTTTCCAGTTTGTCTATCTCCAATAATCAACTCACGTTGTCCTCTTCCTATTGGAACCAAAGCATCTACAACTTTGTACCCTGTTTGAAGAGGAACCTTTACAGGTGTTCTATCAATTACCCCAGGAACTTTGGTCTCAATTGGACGAAACTTATCTGTAACAATAGGCCCTTTTCCATCAATAGGTTCACCCATGGCATTTACAACCCGACCTAACAAGGCCTTACCTACCGGAACTTCCATAATTTTACCCGTGCATTTTGCCCAAGTGCCTACAGAAACATCCGATTTTTTACCCATAATAATAGCAACTACTTCGTCAACTTCTAAGTTAAAAACAAGACCAAATTTTTTACCGGGGAACTCAATCATCTCTCCAACCATGGCGTTTGGCAAACCAGAGATACGAGCAATACCATCTGAACTTTCTAAAACCAAACCAACTTCTTCACCCTGGTGATTGGCCTCATATTTTTCTAACCGATCCTTTAAAAAGGCAGACATTTCTTTAACATCAATTTCAGTGTTCATCTATATCCCTCTCTGTGATAAATGGTACTTAAGATCATTAAGCTTTCTATTTAATGAAAAATCAAATATTTTTCCTGAAGGGTATTTAATAATCATCCCTCCAATAAGCGACTGATCAATTAAATTTTTAACCAGCACCTTATTATTAAATTCTTTTTCAAGCTGAGCCGTTATAGATTCTTGAGATTTTGAATCCATAGGCGCAACAGTAGTTATTTCAACGGTAATCTTTTCACTTTTACTAGCCAAAAGCCTTGAAAAACGATTATAAAGAGAAGGAATCTTGGAGTATAACTTACAAAAAATTAAGATCTTTATTAATTCACTAAAGGCTACTGACTTTTTAAAACAAGGCATTTCTAAAATTAAGGCAACTTTTTGAGCCCTTTCTAATCGTTGTGTTTTAAAAAGACTTCTTAACTCAAAACACTGTTCAAATAAAAAGTACAAAGCCCTAATATTAAACTCTAGCTCTAAAAGCTCATTTTTATCTGAGGCAAACTTATATAATTTTTCAACACTTATTTCAATTCGTGTATTAATCATAAATTACTTAACAATTTTATTAAATTCTAAGATACTATCATTAATAATGTCTTGTTGAGATCCATTCCCATTAGACAATTCTGACTTTAGAACTTTTTTTGTGGCCAATAAGATAATATCTACTGCTTGCTTTTTCATTTCTTCAACAAACTGCCTCTTGTCATTTTGCAAATCTTGCTTAATGTTTGCTAAAGTCGCCTGTTTTTCTTTTATCATTTTTTCTGTTTCAGTTTTTATAATAGATTCTTTTTCTAGTTTAGCCTCATGAAGAATTTTTCTAACTTCTTCTTCAGCATTTGCCATTTTTTCACGATATTGCTGGGCCAAAACCTCTGCTTCTTTTCCTTTTTTTTCAAGATCAGCCAATGCTTGATTTTTTCTGTCTTCGCTGTCATCTACCATTTTATAAAAAGCTGGCAATGCAAACTTATGAACTAAAAACAAAAGCAAAACGAAGTTAATTAGAGTCCAAAAAAATATACTTTGGGTAAATTCAAACATGGCTGACCTTCTTTAAAGAAATTTTTAACCTGCGTGTGACGAAAGAATCATGAACGAAATAACTAGGGCATACAAGGCGATAGCTTCAATAAATGCAAACCCGATAAACATTAATACTCGAAAAGATCCTAATAAATCAGGCTGACGGGTAACGCTGTCTAAAGTTTTAAAATATACGATAGCTAGCGAAAAACTAACCCCTAACGCTGCTAATCCAATTGCTAAACCTGCTGCTAATGATTCCATGTACTTACTCCTTCTAAAAAATTTTTATTTGTTACTTAATTCAACTACTTATTTTTCTTACACCTGCTTATTTACTGATGAGTTTAGTGCTGGCCACTTACCGCCTCACCAATGTAAAACGACGCAAGATAAGTAAAAATAAATGATTGAATAAAGGCTACAAATATTTCAAAAAATGAAATTAAAACCACGCCTGTAAAAGGCAAAAACTTAAGCAAGGGCTGACACAAAATAACCAAAGAGAGAAAAATCGTCAACACCTTATGACCTGCGAACATATTAGCAAACAACCTTACTGCTAAAGAAAAGGGACGGGCCAGTTGGCTAATTATTTCTAGAGGTATAAAAAAAACAAGCATAACTTTGGGGAGACCCGCAGGAATTAAATTTTGAAAATGATGAAACCCATGAGATACAAAACCAGAAATTTGGGCAATCAAAAAAATCAAAATTGCCATTGCAGCAGTAACGTTTATGTTGCTGGTTGGAGATTCACCCCCAGGCAACAAACCTGATAAGTTGTTTAGAAGTATAAAAACAAACAATGTGAGTAGAAACGAAAACCATAACTTACTTTTAGTTTTCAAACTACTAGCAAAGGCATCTTGTACAAAATCGAAAATGAACCCTTCAATTTGTCTAAACCGTTTAAATTTATTTGCAACAACAAAAAACAAAAAAATAAGTGCGCATGTACCCCACATTATAAACACAGCATGAGAAATAGACATATCCATCCCAAATGGGTGAAAAGGAATCAACAGACCAGAATGATGTTCAGAAGCCATAGTGTTTTAATTTCCTAACAGTAAAGTATTATAGAGAAAATTTCGAGTTGGATAATAGTGAATTTTTAAAAAAAATGCAAGTCCTGGAACCCTTCAATTCCTACTGATATTTCTTAATATGTTTGCTTTTGAGAATTTTATGTGTTAGACATTTAAGTTAAGCGAAAAGTGAGGTTATGCCTTGCTTAACCCTTTTGACACTAGTAAATATTACCTAAAAGGAGGTGACATACCCTAGCATTTTCTTGATTAAAACAGATTTTAGAGCAAAGCTACTAAAACTGGAAAATTGTGATGGAGGTATATAATTATGGCTAATATCGAATTTTATGATGTGAAAGAAAGAAAGAAAGTTCAAATCGACGATTCAAAAGTTAAGAAAACAAAGTACGAAAGAAAACTAAAAGATGGAAGCGTACAAGTACGTTATGCATTCCGGGCTAAAGTTGGAAGTCGTCAATTAACCAAGTTCTGTTCTAAAGCAGATTGGGACAAATCAAAAGCAGGCGTTGAATAAATAGCCTAACTTTTCCCCCTAGGTAAAAAATCTAGGGGGAAATCTAACAAACTCATCTCTTCGCTATAAAAACAAATAACCCGCCTAACCCTACCCCTACAAAACCTAGTAGATAAATTGGATTAATAAATTCTTTCAAATAAACAGTAAAAACAATTCCGATTAATAGAATAGTTGGAAATTCATTCAAAAGCTTTAGTTGTCTAGTTGTCCAATTTGTTGCCTCTGTTTTCAGCAGTTGTTTTCGAACATACCCTAAAAAAAAGTGATACAAAAGTAGAATTACTATTAACAACACCTTTATATGAAACCAAGGCTGAGTATAGGCTTGGGTAATAAGCATAAGCCTAAAACCAAAAAGAAGTGTTCCTATACAAGCTGGCCATGTGATAATGTACCAAAGTTTCTTTTGCATTATCCTGAACTGATTTTGGAGAATCTCTTTTTTCTCACTTTCAGCTTCTGCAGCAACGTGGTAAACAAACAGTCGACCTAAATAAAAAAGACCTGAAAACCAAGAAACAACAAAAATAACATGAAGTGCTTTTAATACTAATAATTCCATAAAAACTTTCTCCTTTTTTGTGTGGCTAAATATATGAGTCTTTACCGTATCTTGAGAGCAGGTTATATTTTATGGTTATTGGTCACAATTTACAAATTAACTTTTTAAATAAAATAAAATTCATAAAAGAGAGTAGGACAAGACCTGATGCTAAAAGATTTTGATACATTACAAAGAGAGAAATGGCATTTTTCATCCATTTCTAAAGATGAAATTGAACGATACGCTACCGAGCTTAAGATTGACAAATTGTTAGCTCATTTGCTGTTACTTAGAAACGTTGGCGATAAACAGATCGATCAAATGAAAGAATTTATACTTCCTTCAGACAACCTGATCACATCTTATAAAAATTTAACTTCATCTGAAGATCTAGAAAAAGCTACTTCACGTATTAAGAAAGCATTGGACGCAGGGGACCCCATCATTGTAAACGGAGACCCGGACGCAGATGGAATTACAGGAACAACTGTACTTACAGCGGGTATTCGTTATTTAAAAGGTAATGTTACCTATGATTTTCCAACTCGATCACGTGAAGGGCATGGTTTACAACCTAGAATTATCGACCAAGCAAAAGTGGAAGGTTGCACTTTAATTATTACTGCTGACTGTGGAAGCAAAGACGTAGAAGCTGTAAGTTATGCCAATAGCCAAAATATAGACGTCATTATTTGCGATCACCATATTTTAGGCAAAGAAATTCCAAATGCCTACGCCATTGTGAATCCTTACCGTGTTTCAGGTAAAAACTATGAAAAATCGTTATCAGGTTCCGGGGTTGCGTTTAAGCTAATTTTAGCACTTTTTGACACTATGAAAGTAAGCATGCCAAGCGACTTTTTAGAATACCTGTTAGCCGTTACTTCGCTTGGCACCATTTCTGATCGCATGTCGTTTTTGAACCCTATGAACCGGTTGATGGTAAACAAAGGTATTGAGGCATTAAATAAAACCCGAATGGAAGGCATTAAGGCCCTTAGAGAAATGAGCTCAAACGGGATGGAAGAACTTCGCTCGGTAGATATTAGCCGAACCATAGTTCCTAGACTGAATGCACCTGGACGAATCGGAGATCGCATAGAAGGAATCCCAGATTCAAGAATTGTGGTAGATTTACTTCTAATTGGGTTTGGTAAAAAGAATGCTCAAAAGGCTACTGAAGTGGTTGGCGAATTACAATTTGTTATAGGTTTAGAACAAGATAAAAAACGTGAAAGTAACCTAGCCGCTACGGATGCAACAATTGTAGAAGACATTAATGAACGCCGAAAATTTATGACCAGTAAAATTGAAGATGAAATAGATGCCTTAATAAATGAACAAGTGAATGTAAATGAAGATAGAATTATTGTTGTTAAAGGAAAAAACTGGAACCCAGGCGTTATTGGAATTGATACAGATAGATTGAAGGATCGTTTTTTACGACCAGCTACTATTTTAACAGAATATACAGGTAGCGATTATATACGTGGATCTGTACGAAGTATTCCTACCATTAACATGTACCAAATTATTGACAATGTTTCAGATTCTTTTGAAAAAGAAACGGGGAAAAAGCTATTTCATACCGAAGTTGAAACGGTATCTGGAAAGCGAATTGTAAATGCATTTGGAGGCCATGCACAGGCCTGTGGATTTACTTTTCATAAAAATGACTTAGAGTCATTCAAAACTTTGCTTAAGAAGGAAGCTGAGGCTTTAAAACCTGAGCAATTTCAATTTTCTTATGAAGTTTTGGAAACAATTACAGCTTCTCAAGTAAATCTTAATCTTATTAAAACACTCGATCAGTTAATGCCTTTTGGACAAGAATTTGAGTACCCTACATTTTTCATGAAACATGTAACCTTCTCTAAGGCCCGTCCGTTTGGTAATAAATATCAAGAAGTACGTACCCCACACGTTGAATTTTGGGTTAATGAAATGGAACTTATAGGTGATAAAAAGAAACCTCACAAGGGTGAGTCACCTTTTAGAATAAATGCAGTGGGATTTGGTTTATATGAAAAATACTGCAAACTGAGAGACAATAACCCTTCTGCTTCGTTCGATATTATTTTTACGGTTGAACTTATGAAGCGTAGAATTCATCGTAAAGTAATTCAGCGTTTACGATTAAACGTTTTGGATATTAGGGTTTCTGAGTAAGTTTCATTTGCCTTTGAACGGCTAAGTGATCTTTATAATTTTTTGTAAAAACATGCTTACCTGTTTGTTGATTTGCAACAAAAAACAGGTAAGCGTTTGGACTTGGGGCTAAAGCTGATTTAAAAGCTTGTAAACCGGGGGCACCTATTGGAGTGGGCGGAAGACCTTTGTTTATATAGGTGTTATAGGGTGAATTTACTTTTAAATCAGAATAATACACCTTCCCTTTGGTACTTAAACCCAATGCATAAATAACAGTAGGATCTGAAGCTAAAGGCATTTTCTTTTTAATTCGATTATAAAACACTTGTGCAATTGTAGGCATTTCCTCTGCGTGTTTGGCTTCTTTTTCTATTATCGAGGCCATCGTTAGATAGTTATGGAACGACAAGGGCATATTATTTGTTGTAGCATTGCTTTTCCAATAGGCATAGATAGTTTTATCAAACTGTTTTAAAAACATGTTCACAATTTGTTTAGAGTCCATCCCATACGATATAAAGTAGGTATCTGGAAATAAATAGCCTTCAATATTGTTTGTTGGATTCTCATTTAAAAAATCATACTGGGACTTAAAAACATCCTTTCCTTGAGTACAAAACTGAAGAAAATCATCTTTTTTGATCAAGTGTTTTTTTTCTAAAAGATCTGCAATATCATGAATGGAGTATCCCTCTGGGATGGTTAGACGCACATAAATTCTACTTGGCTTCTTCTGAGCCAAAATATCTACGATATCACGCAAAGTATCTGTATCATGAAAAATATAATACCCAGCCATTAATTTTCTATCTTGGTTTCTTATTCGAGAAAAAAGTTTAAAAAAAGTTACATTCCAAATCAATTTATTACTTTTTAAATTTTTCCCTATTTGTTGAATAGACGTGCCTGGAGCTACGTATAAAGTAGTCACTTTTTGCGTAGATGAAGGTAAAGGGAAATACACCCACGTGTAAACTAATAAACTGGAGCCTAGGAACACAAAAAAAATAAAAGCCCCTAGAGCCGGAAGCCATTTTTTCATCGTTTATTGCTTCGCTTTTTGAAATTGCACATGGTACAAGCTAGCGTAAGCACCTTTTTTTTGAAGTAATTCATTGTGAGGTCCAATTTCAACAATGTTACCTTTTTCAAGAACTACAATATGGTTGGCATGGGTAACTGTAGACAAGCGGTGAGCGATAACGAATGTAGTTCGATTTTTCATAAGCGTTTTTAAGGCTTCTTGGACCAATCTTTCTGAATTAGAGTCTAAAGCAGAGGTAGCTTCATCTAAAATTAAAATTTTAGGATTTCGAAGAATTGCCCTGGCAATTGAAATACGTTGCTTTTGCCCGCCAGATAATTTTCGCCCCCTATCTCCAATTTTAGCCCATATATTGCCTGGCATTTGCTCAACAAATTCCCAAGCATTTGCTAATTTTAATGCCTCAACAACTTGTTCTTGGCTAGCATCTAACCTTCCGTAGCGAACATTATCAAAAACTGAACCACGGAATAATACGTCTTCTTGCATAACCATACCTATATTTGAGCGAAGATATTGCACAGAGTACTCATTCAGTGGCTTCCCATCTAAGTATATTACTCCCTCCACTGGATCATAAAAACGGGGCAACAAGTTTACTAATGTAGTTTTACCAGCACCCGAATGACCTACCAACGCAATCACTTGGCTTGGCTCAACTTTAAAAGAAATATTTTTTAGTACATTAGACTCTCCATATGAAAAGGAAACGTTTTTAAACTCAACATCTCCATGCAATTCTTGGGGCTCGAGACTTCCTTGTATTTGTATAAAACTTGGTGAATCAATTATTTCAAACATTCGTTCAGCTGAGGCCAAAGCTTGCTGCATATTGGTATAAAACCTTGAAAGAGCCATAACCGGATCTATTAGCAGTAAAATACCCGTAAAAAATGAGGCTAAATTTGCACCTTCCATGTTTCCTTGTGCAATTTCATATCCGCCATACCACACCACAAGCGCGATAATAAAAAATTGCAAAAAAGAAATCACGGGTTCTAATTGTGTTTTAACCAACACACTTTTCATAGTAGTTCGATAACTTCTATGTAGTTCTTTTCTAAACTTTTCTACCTCATAATTTTCCATTGTAGCCGCTTGAACTGCCTTAATATTGAGTAGTGATTCTTGAGAAATATGCGTAATGTCAGCCGTTTTACGTTGAATTTGCCGAGAAACTCGTCTTAAGCGATTGGCAGCTAAAGAAATGATGCCTATGAATAAAGGTACAGCAATTAAAGTAAACAAAGTAAGCTTCCAATTAAGTACAAATAAATACACAATAACAGCAATAAACGTGAGTGTTTGAGGGAAAACCTCACCAAAACTGGCCATTAATGACTCTTTTACTTTGTCAGGATCAGAAAAAAGCCTTGAAAGAATGTCTCCCATTTTACGTTCTGCATAAAAGGTTTGAGACATAGATTGAAGTTTTTGGTAAATAGCTAGCCTCATATCGGCAACAATACGGAAACTGATGCCAGAAATGATGTATAGCTGAGCATACTGAGCAATTAACCTAACTAAATATAAGCCCAAGGCATTTAGTACTTGGTTGTTAAAGTATGCGAAGTTTCTGTCTCCCAAACTGCGCATAATATCTTTTGTTAATGGAAGAAAGTAAACATTGGCTGTAGAAAAAAATACAGTCAAAATACCTGATAATACAAACCACCAATAATAAGGACGGGTAAAACGGAGAATTCGAAGGTATAAGTTCATAAATATTAAGTTGGTACCGAGGGCCGGAATCGAACCGGCACGGGGTTGCCCCCACTGGTTTTTGAGACCGGCGCGTCTACCAATTCCGCCACCCCGGCAACCGAGTGAATCATAGTATCGTTTTTTTAACTCTATTTCAAGTTAAATTCTCCTGCTATAGTTGAGTCACTATGACACCACAAATAAAATCAGAACGTCTACTTTTGTTTACTTTAGCATTTATTCAATTTAGCCACATTGTCGACTTTATGCTTATTATGCCTTTAGGACCTCAACTTTATAGATATTTTCATATTTCGGCTCATCATTTTAGTTTTTTGGTATCATCGTATACCTTTTGCGCAAGTCTATTGGGATTTATTTCTGCCTCATTTTTGGATAGATTTGATAGAAAAAAAGCAGTTATGGTGACTTTTTTGGGATTTACAGTGGGTACATTTTTATGTGGACTCGCCCCATCCTTTCATCTCTTATTGTTATTTAGAGGCATAACAGGGGCCTTTGGAGGTGTTTTAGCGGCATTAACTCTGTCTGTAATTGCTGATGTCATCCCTTTCGAAAGAAGGTCAGCCGCTATGGGCTGGGTTATGGCTTCATTTTCAGTAGCTTCTGTGGTTGGAGTGCCTTTTGGACTCTATTTAGCAAATCTTTGGGGATGGAAAATGCCTTTTTTAATTTTAGGTATGTCTGGGCTACTTGTTTTGATTAGCATTCAACTGTTTATTCCTTCTATAAAAGGACATTTAAAATCGTCACATGCTAGAGAATCTTTTTTTAAACATTTAAAAAATATTATTGCACCGGTCCCTCATCAAACGGCCTTGCTTTTAACCACCGTTATTATGCTAGGCCAATTTTCCGTAATCCCATTTATCAGTGCTTATTTAGTGGCTAATGTGGGCTTTTCTGAAGGACAACTACCTCTGGTGTACTTATTTGGGGGAGCCATTACAATTTTTACAAGCCCCGTCATTGGCAAGTTAGCAGATAAGTGGGGCTTATTTAAAACCTTTACCTTATTTGCCTTAATTTCAACACTTCCCATGTTTGTGATTACGCATCTAACCCCTTCCCCTATTGCGTTTGTAATTACCTTCACTACATTGCTATTTATTTGTGCAGGAGGACGCATGATTCCTGCCACAACACTGATTACTGGGGTTGTACCGGCTTCGATGCGAGGGGGCTTTATGAGCATCAATGCTTGTATTCAACAGTTTTCAATGGGACTTGCTTCATTAATTGCTGGCCAAATCATCCAACAAGGTCCTACAGGGCCCATGTACCACTATCCAACTGTAGGTTATATTGCTATTGGGGCAAGTTTTATTGCCATCGGTGTAGCTTATAAACTCAACTCATTTTTAAACTCAAGTACTAAAGCTAAGGCCTAATTACAACGCCCACTTCTACATTATTCATTGAACCGCTACCCTTGGTATCGTTTCTTAGAGTTACTTGGCCATCCATATTTTTTGAAAAAGAATATCTAGCTGACAAATCTGCTTTGGCTTTGTTCATATCGTAAACATCTAGGGCAACTTTAACCTTATCGTTGACTGAATAATCAACTCCAACACCTGGCTTTGAGTAGTAAAAGCCTACTCGGGCAGCCACCTTATCGGAGACCTTAACCCCATGCTGAATAATGGCTACTTGAGTATCTCCTGCCCTATCGCTCAAACCAGTTCGAACAAATTGATTTCCAGACCCAATATCTAGCTTGGCGGTGTAACTGCCAAGTTTTTCAGTAGCAGAATAATTCACTCCAGCCTCTGTTTTATACTGAAGAGTAGATATCGTTCTAAAAATTGAAGGAGAGGTTTCACTGGATCCTGCCGTAAAATCTTTCACTTCTCGGGTGACCTGCGACAAGTTTTTTACTGTGTTTCTTACATCTTGCGCCATATCTTCATTAAGATACTGCGTTTGAACGGTGTTCACCATTTTTTGCATTGAGTCAGTCAAGCTACGCAAGCCTGAGATGGTTTGAGATAAATCCTGGGCTGTTTCAGGCTTATTAAGTGCAGCGGTAAACTGTTCAAGTTGAGACACCATTCGCGATAAAGAAAATACTGTTTCTTGGATCGATCGAGTAAATGCTTGTGAGGTGACGGTTTCACGAAACGATTTTAAAATGGCTTCGGTATGAACTAAATTTTGCGTTCCAATTTCCACCACATCTGCTAATCCTGAGGACGCATACCCCACTAACACCTCATTATTTGAGGCTAAGACTTTAGGATTAGGTCCGGGACGAATTGCAATAAACTTTTCGCCCACCAATCCATCAAACACAACGCGCATTACAGAAGCCGATGGAAGAGGCACATCACGTTTAATACGAACGTAAACACGAATAGAGGATGCTCCTGGTTCAATTTTGACTACTCGTCCAACTTTATATCCTCTAAACCGAACTTCAGCGCCCTGCAAAAGTCCTCCAATGTCTTGGAACTCGCCAACTACTTCGCGGCCTGAACCCGACATTAAAACCCCACCCTTCCACATAATAAGGATAAGGGTGATTACAATCATGATGAGGGTACCAAACCCAACTTTTATAGCTACTTTATCTTGCATGCTTTTATATATGTCCTCTTAGGAATGTACTGTAGTCGTTATGGACCGACTTAAGACTGAGAGGGGTTTCTGGAGGCAGAAGGTTCCCATCTTTCATTAAGTATATCTTGTCGGCTGTTCTCAGGATAGTTGAAATTTGATGCGTCACTACAATAGAGGTGATATTTAGTTGATTGTTTAACTTTACAATGAGATCTTCAATATTGGTCGAAAGAACGGGATCTAGCCCTGTTGTAGGTTCGTCATAAAGTACAACTTCAGGGTTTGCGACTATCGCTCTTGCTAAACCAACACGTTTTTTTTGTCCGCCTGAAAGTTCTGCGGGCATTTTATGCTGGGCACCGTCCATTTCCACCATGTCTAATTTTTCTGCAACAATTTTTTTTGTGTGTTTATCAAAGGGTAATCCTAACGATTCTACCAATGGAAATGCCACGTTTTCTTCAACCGTCATAGAATCAAACAGGGCCGCTGATTGGAATAAAAGGCCAAATTTCATTCGAATATGTCGTAATTGTTTTTTATCTGCTTTTACCATATCAAAATCGTTGAACCGTATATTCCCCGAATCAGGACGATGTAAACCCATAATCAGTCGAAGCATGGTGCTTTTGCCACAGCCTGACTGTCCGATAATAGCTATTTTTTCGCCTGTTTCTACTTTAAGACTAAAGTTTTTTACTATCGAAACTCCATCAAACGTTTTATAAATATTTTCTAGTAAAAGCATAATTTCCTTGTTTAAATTCTAAAATAAAAGAGTAGACAAAACATAATTCACTATAAAAATGGTGATCAGCGAAACCACAACAGCTTTAGTAGTCATATCCCCTACCCCCTTAGCGCCACCAGTGGCTTTAAGCCCCATGTAGGAGCTTACTACGGCTATTAAAAAACCAAAAAAAACACCCTTAATGAGGCCTCCAGTGATATCAGGCACTTTTAGCATGGAATCGGCTGAACTGAAATAAGAATAAGCATTTACTTTACCTGAAGCAACCACAACCAAGAGTCCGCTTAAAAAGCCAAAAGTATCGGCTAAACCGATAAGCAAAGGTACCATCAAACTTAATGCAATGACTCTTGGAACAACAAGATACTCAATTGGATCTTGAGCCATAGCCTCCATTGCTTCAACTTGCTCAGACACCTTCATTGTGGCCAACTCCGCAGAAATAGCAGCCCCAACTCTTCCCGCAACTACAACGCCCGTTAGCAAGGGCCCCAATTCACGCCAAACGGCTAAGGCAACAACTCCGCCAATCATTTTAACGGCTCCAAATTTTACAAATTCTTTTAGTACTTGCAACGCAAAGGTCATACCCACAAAAACCGCTGTCATGATGGCTACTGAATTGGATTGAATACCCAATCTCAACATTTGATCAAGGGTGCGCCTAACACGACGTTTCGAGGTAAACATGGCTGAAATAACCTGAAACATAAACACGGTGATGTTTCCTAAATCACTTAAAAACCGCAGGGCTTTTTTACCCAAAAAATTTACTAATGTTCTAGCCATTTTAACCTTTCCATACCAGTGGATATCGACGGCCAACCCCAAAAGATTTTGAGCTTACCCTAACAATGGGTGACGCTTGAAATCGTTTAAATTCTTGTTGGTTTAGCTGGCGATACACCCATTCTACTTGAGATTTTTCAAAGCCCAAAGTGACAAGCTCATCGATAGACATCGTTTTTTCGATAAATCCTTCCAAAATGGAGTCTAAAATATCGTAAGGAGGCAGAGAGTCCTGATCGGTTTGATTAGGTCGAAGTTCAGCTGAGGGAGGTTTCGTAATACTATTTTTAGGAATCAGCCCCTCTTTATCGAAAATATGCTGAGCTAAAGCGTACACCTGGGTTTTGTATAAATCGCCCAAAACCGACACCCCCCCGCACATATCGCCATAAAGCGTACAATATCCCACCGAAATTTCTGATTTATTGCCTGTAGAAAGAACAAGTGCTTTATGCTGTGCAGCAAAAGCCATGGCTAATTGGCCTCGAATTCGTGACTGTACATTTTCTAATGTGAGTGAATGAAGTGTTTGTTCAACCTTTGTTAAAGTACGTTGAACGACCTCAAAAGTATCAGAGATAGGTAAAATATAGTGCCGGATAGCTAAGTTTTTAGCTAATTCTTGAGCATCAGTAATGCTTCCTTCGGAGGAATATTGGCTCGGCATTAACAAACCTACCACGTTGTCTGCACCCAGAGCCTTGACGGCTAAAACAGCGGTCAAGGCTGAATCGATACCCCCTGACAAACCCAAAATACATCGTGAAAACCCTGACTTATAAACGTAATCTTTTAGTCCTAATACCAATGCTTCTTGAAGTTCATCTAAGGGCATTAAGGGTGTTTTTAAGGATTCAATCACACTTAAATCAACTGTTTTAATTTCCTCCTTGAAAGCTTCACATTGAAACAATATATTTCCATTCTTGTTGAGCCCAAACGATTGTCCATCAAACACCAGTTCATCTTGCCCTGCGACTTGATTAACACAAAGAACTGGAACTTGAAGCCTTATCGCAAGCCTTTTAAATACCTCAAGCCGTCTTTCAAACTTTTTAAGTTCAAAAGGAGAAGCAGAAAGATTAATCATCAGATGGGTATTGGAAGCATTCACCTGGGAAAAAGGATCGTGAAGATAAGCTGAATTTTCAGAAAACCAAGCATCTTCACATATTGAAACCACTAATCGTTTACCTCTAAATTCATAACTCCCTTTAAAGATTCCAGAATCAAAATATCGGGGTTCATTGAATACGTCGTAGTAAGGTAAAAGTTGCTTTTCCCACTCAAATAAAATTTTCCCATTCTCTATCAAAATAGCAGCGTTTTTTATTCCTTTTGAGTGATCCGTGTCATGATATCGAGGTAAACCCATAAGTATGCCCACGGGATAAAGTTTTGAAAGAGTTAAAAGCTCTAGCTCTGCTTCCTTAAGTTTGGCTTTAAAATTAGAATCAAACAATGCATCTAGAGGTGGATACCCACATAAAAATAATTCTGGAAAAACCACGCAATCGGATTGGTCTTTAACAGCCTCCGCTAAGGCTAAGTTTATTTTTTTTAATATCGAGTCGAAATCGGCAATTTTGGGGTTTAATTGGGCAATGGTAAATTTCATGTAAGGTTATCGTACGAAATCCATCAATAAATTTCAATGCAATTTAAAAAAGTTATGTGACGATAGAGCTCACATAAGACGTAAAGGAACTTAATGATGAACCCGGTACAATCAGGTGGTCTTTCTAATTCTAGCTCGGCAAATTGGGGCAAAAGTGCTTTAGGCAAGCCCGTTGAAAAACCTTTTTCTGTAGAGGGCAGCCCTGCTGTTGGCAGAAATGCTGGCGTAGAGTCAGCTCCCAAAGCGGCTCCAGCAGCCCCGGCAGCTCCTGTAAAAACACCTACCGAAGTTCCCAAACAAGGTGCTACGCCTTCGTTTTCACGCCCTATGTCGGAAACCGACATTGTGGATTTATTGTTTAAACTTCAGCAGCCTCCTACTTCTGACAACAAAAAAAGTGTGGCTACTTTACTTAAATATGGATTGCCAGTTTCTAGCGAAAACTTTGATTCTTTGGCTCAATTGGTTAAGGGAAAAACCCCAAGTAACTCTACCGAGTCGGCGGTCATTTCTTTGCTTAAAGGAGTTGCAGACGTACCCAAATCCGTAGATATTTTATCGTCGTTCTTATCGAATCCTGCACAAGTAGGGAAATTGATGGATCAAGTGCAGCAAAGCATGCAGAAACTTCAGACCCAACTTATTTTACAAAGAGCCACAATGGAACCCCCTTTATACATGGGTATTCAATCGGTAATTGCCAATTTAGATGATCAACTTAAAAAACTAATGCATAAAACTCAAGATAACGAACTTAGTCTTACCCAGTTAAATAGAAAGGGAGTTTTTCAAGACTTTAAGTTATTTGCCGATTTTTTAGGCGGGCTTGATTCAAAGTTATCAGCCGAAGACGTCAACAATGCTCAACTTAAGCAATCCATTCAACGACTCAAAGAAAATATGACCCAGATGTTGGATAACATCGCGTCTCAGGCTATTTTGTCTAAAGAATCAAAAACCACCAAAAGTGGCCAAGATTTATTTGCTTATTGGCAAGTTCCGAACCCTTTTTCTACAGCCCCAAAAACTATTGAACTTTTAATTAAAAAAGACCCCCAAAAAAAAGGTGGGTTAAACCCTGGCAAAACACGAATCGTTTTAAAATTTAATACAGACGATTTAGGCGACATGGCCGTAACAGTGGATATTGAAAATCAGAAAGTATGGTATTTGTTTCATACCGACCGAGTTGAAGTAAAAGGCTTAATTTTAAAACTTACCCCCGAATTAAAAGACCGCATGGAAGCGTTGAATTATACGTTAGCTGGTGTTCAGGCCATAGAGAAAAAACTAGATATTAAACAACTGCTGTTGCCTACCCTAAATTTAGACAATTTATCGCGCGTGAGTACTGAAATATGAAAAAAACCTTAGAAGATAAAGCCAAAAAACTTAAACGCCATATAGAAGATTTGGATTTACCAGCCTTAAACAAGCTGAAAGCGGTAGCCATTAAATACAATGCTAACAAAGACAAAGCGCCTAAAATTATTGCCACAGGACGAGGTTCTGTAGCCGACAGTATTTTAAAATTAGCAGAAGAACACAGAATTCCAATGTTTGAAGATAAGAGTTTGACGGAATTATTATCTAAACTAGAATTGGATACGGAAATTCCTGCCGAGTTATATACCATGGTTGCCGAGGTTTTAGCCTTTGTTTACCAATTGGATAAACTTACTAAACAAAGAAAGGGTAAAAGAAATGGATAAAAAAATAATTTTGGCTTTATCCTTTGTTCTAATGGGACTTGGCTCTACTGTTTTTTGTGAAACCTGGCCAAATTATCAAGAAATTCCTAACCCTGCTATCCAAAGGTCTATTGAATCGATGCAAACGCATCAGCGTCAGTGGAATTTGTCTATGTTGTACACCTTAAACTTAGATACCCCAGGGTATATAGAACAAGGAAACTACAACCATAGTGTAAACGGCAAATTGGAAAATGTACCTTTTTTTAGATTTAGAACTGGAACGCCAATGGAAACAGGTCGAGAAATGGACTTTATGGTAGACGGAGCCAGCGGACGGGCTTTTTTTTGTGTTAGACTTCCTACTGGAAAAGTAGGCTACACGCGAGATGGGCGTTTTCGCTTAGACAAAAACAGACGCGTTGTTATGATGGCTGGCGGTTTTCCTGTATTAAATGAAGGTGAACAAGATATTGTTTTACCTCCTGGGACTGATTTTTCGGTATCTAAATCAGGGTTAATTTTTGTAAATAATTCAGCTGTAGATAAGTTTAAGATTGTAGTGTTTAACAATGATAAAAGCATGAACAAATTTTTACAAACTATTAATGGCACCATTTTATACGCCGTAGCTACACCTGAATATGATCCTGAACCTTCTTATGCCGTTCGGCAAGGCTACTTAGAAGGTTCGAACGTGTATAAGGGAACTATCGGAGACATGATGTTTATTAAATACGCAAACGAAGGGAGTGCAAAAGTAGCGAGATCTCATATTAAAACCATGAACTCAGCTATTCAAATGGCCAATCCCTAAAGACAAAAAGCTTAGTAGACGTAGTCCACACATTAAAAGAAGGAGTGAAGCACAATGATTAATCAAATTTTTATGGGTAAGTCGGCTATGTTTGCGTTTCAACGCAAACTGCAGGTTATTGCTAATAATATTTCTAACTCTCAAACGGTAGCCTTTAAGAAACGTAGAGTTGAACTTGAAAGCATGTTTCCTCAGGTTCTTGAAAGCGTTTTAACAGAGTCTGATGAAACAACCGGCACAGGATCCTCTCGCCGTAAAAAATATGCAGACTATGGAACAGGAGTACGGGTTGCAGATGTAAGCAAAAACTTTGAAAAGGGAACCTTAGAAGTTACCAACCAGCCTTTAGACTTTGCTATTGAAGGCACTGGGCTTTTTCAATTTAGGCTTGCTGATGGAACCCTCGCGTATTCAAGAGCTGGCAATCTTCACTTGGATAACGAAGGAAACGTGGTTAACCAAAATGGTCAACCTTTAGAACCTGCGATACGAATTCCGAGAAACGCAACCGAAATTATCGTTAACGAAGAAGGTCGTGTTTTTGTTCAAGTAAACAACCAAACTCAACCCCAAGAAGTGGGTCAACTTGTACTTGCTAATTTTCAAAACATTGAAGGGGTTAGAGACGTTGGACAAAATATGTACCTTGAAACAGCTGCCTCAGGAGCTCCTATTCTAGAAACTCCAGGTCAAAATGGAGTTGGGACCATTAAACAACGTCAATTAGAGTTTTCGAATGTAAACGTTATTGAAGAAATGATGGATATGATTGTAACTCAACGTTCGTTTGAGCTTATTGTGAAGAGCATCCAAGCTGGCGAAGCCATGTTGAAAGCTTCTAGTGATTTGGGTAAATAGGTTTTTACTAACGCCGCTTTTTTTAGTTTGTTTGTGCCTGTGCACAAACGTTTTTGGCATGTCTTCAAAGCAATTTGAAGCTCAAGCTAGAACAACAATTACCAAAGCCATACTACGAGAAATGAGTCACTTCAAAGTGACTACTGAAGATGTTTATTTAAAGCTTGAGCCCAATTTAGAAAAAAAAGTTCCCGAAGAAGCCACTTACTTTATGTTGGACATTCCGCCCAATCCTCAATTGCTTGGGAAAACGGTTATTCCTGTAACTTTTTATTCAGAAACAGCCATTCTTTCAAAAAAGCAATTGTTTATTGTCTGTGATGTTAAATCAAATTTTTTAAAAACGGTGAAACTGCTTCCTAAAGCCTCTTCGATAGCTACTTCAGATGTAACTGTCGTGTATGAAAGTGTTTACGGAAAACCCATCAAAAGTTTAACTCAATTTTCTGATATTGATGGAAGAGAAACCCTTAGCACATTAACGGCTGGAACTTACCTGAGTTCGAGTATGTTAAAAGCTGTTCCACTTATTCGACAAGGAAGTATTGTTCAAGCTCATTTCAAAAAAGACAATATTGAATTAAACTTAAAGGTTCAGGCCCTTGAAGAAGGATTTAAAGGACAAACCATTCGTGTTAAAGCAACATTCGATAAAGGTAAAATTTTATTAGGAGAGGTGGTGGATTCAAACAATGTTTCAATTATTTCAACGTTTTAATATATTTCTAGCCATTCTACTTTTAACAAGCTCATTGTTTGCGAACTCACTTTGGGAAAACAGCAAAGGGTCGCTTTACTCTTCAGCAAAAAAAGAAGTTCAAGTAGGCGATGTAATAACCATTTATATTTCTGAATCGTCATCAGCCGCACAAGAAGCTTCTACCAGAACCTCTAAAGAATCCGAGCTAGGCACACAATTTTTATCAGGTTGGGATCAAGTAGCTAATTTATTGGGTAATGAAAACATAAGAAAAAACTACGATTTTTCACTAAAAGGCGACGATTCGTATAAAGGAGCCGGCCAAACCACTCGCCAAAGCAAAGTAACGGCTATAATTACAGCTATGGTTACGGAAGTACTTGAAAATGGTAATGTGTTTATTGTGGGAGAGCGCAAAGTAAAGGTAAACAATGAAATTGAAACTATACATATTTCTGGCATTGTTAGACCTGCAGATATTAGTGCGACAAACTCGGTATTTTCTTATCAAATCGCAAAAGCAGAAGTGTCCATTAATGGGTCAGGGGTTGTTGCGTCGAAACAATCTCCGGGTGTTTTAACTAAAATGTTTAACTGGTTATTTTAATGAAAAAACTTTTTCTTTTAATATATTTTTTATTGTTTTTTTCAGTGGTTTCTACAGCCATTTTTGCTGAACCGCAAGCTGTTCGTCTGAAAGATATTGGCAGCATTATTGAAGATAGAGAGAACCAGTTGATTGGGTTTGGTTTGGTTGTAGGTTTACGAAATACTGGTGATTCAAAAAATACTGTCTTTACAGATATGGCCCTCACAAATTTACTAAAAAAACTAGGCATTACTAGCCCAAAGGAGTTTAGTTCACGCAATACCGCTGCGGTAATGGTAACAGCTGCCCTACCCGCCTATTCTAAAAAAGGTCAAAAAATTGCGGTGACAGTGTCTTCATTGGGTGATTCAACCAGTTTGGTTGGTGGCACCTTAGTTATCACTCCTTTACAGGGTGCCGATATGAAAACTTATGCGGTTGCACAAGGCCCCGTAATTGTTGGAGGTATGGCTGAACAATCTGCGCAGGCAAGTTATTACAAAAATCAAAGTACTGTAGGCCGAATTCCTGAAGGGGCCATTGTTGAAGCCGAAGTTCCGGTTAATGACAGCGATCAACACAACATTACACTTGTTATAAAAAATCCTAATTTTATTACGGTTTCCAGAGCCGTTAAAGCTATTCAAAGCAATGGATTTCCGACTGCCAAAGCGATTGATGCCAATACCATAAAAATCCCCATTGCCGACTTGGATTCTTCTGACATTGTGAACACCATTGCAAAACTTGAAAACATCACCTTTGTACCCGATGCTTCTTCAAGAATTATTATTAACTCTAGAACGGGAACTATCGTTATTGGAGAAATGGTTCGATTGGCTCCTGTAGCCATTTCGCACGGCAATATTTCAATTCGTATCAGCAATGCTGCGGCTAATGCAGGAGGGGCAGTTGGTGGAGGATTTGGAGCGGCTCAAGGGGGTCAACCTGGACAAGAAAATGAGCCTATAAAAATTGATGAACAAGACTCGAAGGTGATGTATTTAAATCCTACGTCGACTTTGACTAGCCTAGTTAATGCTTTAAATGAGCTCGGTGCAACACCGAAAGATTTGGTTTCAATTATTCAAGCCCTTCATGAATCAGGCTCATTGGTAGGCGTTATCGAGGTTTTATAATGAAAACTACCCTGGCACTGTTAATGGTCACTTGCCTATTTAGTACTGCCATTTTAGCAAGCGAGATGGATGGAATCGATACCATGAGCACAGAAGATATCATCTCTCGCCCACAACAAAGTAGCTCTAAACACACCTCTCCCCAACGAGCTATTGAAGAGTTTCAAGAATATTTACTCAACGAAGTGTTCCTTAAAGACATGTTCACTGAAAACTCTTCGCTATTAACTGAAGAAGACCAACAAGCGTCTCCGGTTCCTATTGATAACAATGTTCAAAACGACATGATGAGGCAGGCTTTGGCTAAAAAATTAGCTCAAGACGACGTATTACATCTTAAGAAAATACTTTCAAAGTACGCACATCAAGAGAGGGCATCTTCTGAAAGAGCGGATTAATATTGAAAAATTAAAGCATAAAGAAACTTTGGTAAAAGCAGAAACTGAAAAAATTAGTGATGCTTTTATGCAAGAGCATATGCCCATGGTAGAGTCGATAGTTAATTATTTCAGTTCTAGGGCTTCATTACCCTCTGGGTTAGAGAAAGAAGATTTAATTAGTTGGGGTGTTGAAGGCCTTATTAAGGCTCATCGAAACTTTAACCCCGACAAAGGATCTAAATTTTCAACCTATGCTTTTTATAGAATTCGCGGAGAAATTCACGACAAAATGCGTCACGAATGGCAATATAGGAATCCGCAGTATTACCAAGAAGAACGCAAAAAAATTCAAGAGCGTATTGCTGACATCATTGAGCAATCTATACAAGACAACGACTTTTCAAGTCAAAACTTAGAAGAGTCGGTATATCAACTGATCACTCATTCAACCATGGGAGCTTTGCTTTCTATCGATAATCTTGAAGACCATATCGAATTATCATCTGATGAATCGGCTTCAAATTCTTCAGAATACGACGTGTTATGGGAAGAAATTCATAGCTTAGATCCCGAAGAAAAAGAAGTTATCGAGTTGTTGTACATTAAGGGTCTAAAACAAAAAGAAATAGCTTCTAAATTAAACTCTTCCAATAGTAAAATATGTCGAATACATGTTAGGGCTTTAGAGAAACTAAAAAATAGAATCTCCAGACGAGGAAAACTAGAATGAACTTCTTTACAAAGATTTTTTTGATTATTGTTATAGGTATTCCTACCCTAGTTTTTTCTCAAACGTCTACCAAAGATTTGGAAGGTATTTTTTTTAACAAACGCTATGATTCATTAGAAGAAGCCATACGCTATACCAGCAAAAAGCAAGCTTTATACGCTTATAACATTTCTAACCTATCTACGCCCGGGTTTAAACCTGTTCTTACGCCAGAAGATATGGAGTTATTAAACAAACTAGTACCCAATAAAGAGTACTCAACTGAAATATTATTAGAGTTTTTTATGAGCCGCATGACAGAGAATAGTAAACGCTACACCGCCTACGTAACCTTATGGAAAGGTAAAGTAGATAATGTTAAACGTATTGTTACTTTGGGTAAATAAACTATACTGGAGGTATACAATATGAAAAAAACATTATTTTTATTTTTAATCTTCTCACCTCTTTACATAAGTGCTCAAAACTTAGACAGCGCTATGTTTTCAAGTACATCGGGCATTATTGCTCAAAAAATTAGAGTGGGGATTATTGCTGAAAACGTTGCCAATATTTCAAACTTTAAAGTAGAAGAAACTGGGCTCCCCTATCAAAAAAAATATGCTGTTCTTGAGGCCTATCAAGGTGGAGTACGAGTAAAAAGCATTAACACAAGCAAAGAACCCTTTTTAAGGTATAACGACGGAACAGTCCCTCAGGCAAACGACGGATATTATTCTATTCCAAACGTGAGTTTACCTGAAGAAATGTTGAATTTAAATTATACAGAAGCCATGTATGAAGCAAATGTTACTGCATTTAAAGTATCTAAAAACTTGTATCAATCCACTATTGATCTTTTAAAATAGGAATTTGTTATGAATATTCAACGTGCCCATTCTGCTATAAATTCCATTGCAAAAGCCGTACAGCCCCAAGAAAAATCGGCTTCTTGGAACGATTTTGATAAAGCATTAACTCAAGCCATTGAAAAGCAACAAAATCCATCTAATGCAAAACAAGTAAAGTTGGCTCAAACCCTTTTAAATACCATGCCCGATCCTGGCACCGGAGTTTTTGCCTCAGAAGTTGTACCTGATTCAAAAAAGAAACGAAAAGCAGTTCCACCCACGGCTGAATCGGAAGAGGCCTCTTCGTCTGATGAAGGCTCAGAGTCAGCCTCTGATTTAATTGATGACTTAAAAAACTTTGTTCAATCGTCAAATTCTCCAAATCGTTCCCAATGGTTGGCTCAGGTTCCCGCCAATCAAACCAAGCAACCCGCTCAAAATCAAACGGGTATAATGGGCCCTAGACTACAGGTAACGCCTTTTCAATTGTTTTTAGATAAGGCTGTCGACTTTTTTGATATGGTTAGTGGCCTTGAAGAAAAAGGGGACAGTTTGATGCAAGACTATATTGACGGTAAAGTTTCTATTGAAGAACTATCGTTAATAAGAACAAAAGTGAGCGTGGCGCTATCGTTTACAACCACGTTGGTAAACCAAATTACACAAACCTTTAAAGAAATTCAAAATATGCAGGTATAATCTAAGCTATGGCCGAAATAGACTACGACAGAGAAGACGACCTCGACTCTCCATTAGAAGACATTCAACCCACTCCAGAACCTCAAGGGTTTTTTACCCGTAGGCGGATTTTTCTGTTTATTGGGATTGTTGGCTTTATCTTTACACTTAGCTTTGTTTTATTTGGTATGCGCACCAAAAAGGCAGATCCTACAGAAGGTCCCCTAAACGCAAAAGTAAAGCAAACTGAATCGTCTGGTGGATGGTTTTCTTCATTATTTGGAAAATCAGATAGTAACGACGCTTCGGGAAAAGCAAAGAAAAACAAAAATCGAAAAATAAAATATGTAAAATTATACGAGCTAGATGCAGCTCAGGCTGCCAATGCCTTAAAAGAGCTATCTTTGGCCAATATTTCATTTAGTACCGAGCAAAAGGGTAAAAACTTTGCTATTTTGGTTGACGAAAAAGAACTTGAAGAAGCCAAAAATATTTTAGCTATTAAGGGGCTTCCTGGTGGCAGTGCTAAAGGATACGAACTTTTGGATGCGTCTCAAACTTTGGGAGTTACCGAGTTTGACAAACGTATTCGATTTATTCGAGCCTTATCAGGAGAGCTTGAAAAAGCAATTTTACAATTTGAAATGATTGAAAACTGTAAAGTTCAAATTGTACTTCCTGAGCAGCGACTTTTTGCAGTTACTCAACCCCCAGTTACAGCCTCAATTTTAATTCGTAAACGTCCTGGATTTGAAATTACAGACGACGTAGTATTTAGCATTATTCAATTAGTGGCTAATGCTGTTGAAAACCTTCAGCCTGAAAACGTTTCGGTGATAGATACAGAAGGCAAGGTGTTATCTAGTGGCATTTTTGAACGAATCGCTGCAAAAGAAGCAGGGATTGCTAGGCCAAAACCTGTTGTTCCAATTGAAGCCCAAGAGGATACAGATGTTAAAGCTGGCACCCCTATTGTTCCTGATTTTGAAGAAATTCAACAATGGCAAAATGTAAAAGCCAAATTTGAGCAAGAGCTAAACGATAAAGCAACCGATCAGTTAAACGGAATTTTGCCTCAAGGAAGCTTTAAAGTGGCCATTAGTGCCGATATTGGCCCCCTTCAAAATGGTGAAATTGTAGACATTAAACGTTTAACCACCAGCATTGTTGTCGATAGCAACAGAAACGATATTTTCTTAGATCCATTGCTTAAAAAACAAATTTTTACTACCGTAGCCAGTGCCATTGGTTATGTAAAAGGCCGAGATACCATTCAGTTAAGCAAAGCTGCTTTTAAAATGGAAGAAACGGCTAAGAAAAAACAAACAAAACAATCTAGTCAGTGGTTCAAACTTATTAAACCTTATTTAAAATATATTCCTTTTGCATTGGGTGGCCTTGCTGGTTTAGCCACTTTAATTTGGTTGGTTCGATTTATAAAATCAAAAGTTCAATCCTTTCAGCAATCCCTAGATTTTGAAGATTCTGAAGAAGTCGCTGAAGATGACGAATCTGACTTTAGCGGTTTACAAAAGGAATTAAGCGGAGATAAACAAATTCAAGATGTTCAAGCTTTAGCCCAATCGGATCCTGAACATATAGCTCAAATTATTGAAGACTGGTTGCAGCAGTCTCCTGAGGAGGAGGCCTAATATGTCATTGAGTGGAAAAGAAAAAGCGCAATTGTTGTTATCACTTTTAGGGGATAAATCGAAAGCCGTACTTACTCACCTATCGGCAGAATCTGCAGCTTTACTTACTGAAACCATAGAAGAAGCCCCTCAGGTCGATAAAAAAACCACTCAGTCTTTACTCCAGGAAGTTATAAAACAAGTAAAATCTTTAAAAGAAGAGACACCTTCTGAAGGTAGCCCAGAAGAAAACTCAGGCTCGTTAATGCAAGAAGAGGATACAGGTAGTTTGTTTGGATCAAGTGAACCAGAACAAGAGCCTGTAGGGCCCCCGAATCCTGAACTTCGTTCGCCTGAAGAAATTGCTCACTTTCTCAGTGAGCAAACTCCGCAATTTACAGCCTTTATTTTAAAAAAAATTGATGATGCAGCTTTAAAAGAATCGATTTTAGAAGCCCTTCCAGAATCGTTAAAAGAAGAAGTTGATCAAGTTGAGCTTGATAATATTCCTATTTCAGATAGTGTGTATTTACGCATTTATGATACTGTTTTCAAAAAACAGCCCAATGAAGAAGAATCTGAGTCTTCCAACTCAAGTGAAAGTTTTTTTAGTTAACTATGTCAGAACCTATTGAAATTCATCGTTTAGTGTCTCGTCCTTCAACATTTAAAATGAATGTTGCCAATTACTCTTGGGCTTGGGGAGTGAGTAATTTTTTAATTAACCGCATTCCCTTTTCGTATAGTACAGGGTTTATTTTAGGCAGCAAGATTGGCACCTTGATTATTGAAACTTTTAAAAAAGAAACCCGCCCTCTGCATGTTTACGAACTTAGTGCAGGTTCAGGATATCTTTCAAAACATGTGATCGACTTTATTCACGACAACGACCCTGCTTTGTTTAGTCAAATTACTTTTCATATCACAGACATGTTTGATGAAATCGTAAATTCGTTGAGAGAAAACCCAAGTCTACAGTATGACAATGTGGTTTTTGAGCAAGTAGATTTAGACAAGCCTTCTTTTAAAAACCAGCCTGACTTTGTAATTATTTCTTATGGATTTGATACCATTCCTTCACGATCTGTTGAAGTAGAGGCTGGTGTTCCAAGTGAATATTTATTTAGAAGCTTGATGGATCCCGAAACTCCATTTTGGGATACTTCTCAGTTTCCACCAAAACAGTACTTCCCTATTGAAATGAACTCTATTTTTAAAGATCCATCATCGGTTTCTGCTTTACATATGAGCTGGGATTTGGTTCAGAATGTAAAAGAAGAATATTACAAAGTACCCTGCAATGCCCAAAATGGTTGGACCGAAAAAGAAAGCGACGTATTAAATTCATTCATTAAAAACTTTCGCATTTATAATTCTGTATTTAACTTTTCTTATCCCCTTTACAACACGCTTCAAAAGCTTTTAAAAGCTTTGGGTGAAAATGGGATTTTATTTATTCACGACTTTGCCCATGTTTCTGTTTTAGATCCAAGCAGAACCGTTGAACGTATGCTTTCGCCTCATGGATCTTCTTGTTTTTACACCACGTTCTATCCTTTTTTAGAGTTTTGCGCCCGTGAAGTGGGCTACCATACTCAGTACACACGCAATGCTGATGGCAAATCGCAAATGATGACTATTAGTTACACACCCTTAGACCAAGATATTTTTAATAAAACCTTCGCTAAAGTGGGAAATGAACGTGTACGGGCCATTATGGACAGGGTTTTACAAGAAGATAGTAACCCGTATGACGAAGACATGATTTCAGGCTTATTAGAACCTTTAGATTCGATTGAACGATGTGAGTATGCATTTAACGAACACGTGGCATGGTATTACATTGTTCATGGGCATCCCGAACTGGGCATTCCTCATTTGCAATGGAACATTCAATCTTACGGTCATTTTGCCGCCTCAAGTAGCGTTATGTTGGCAGATGCTTACAGAAAGCTAGAAAATAAAGACAAGGCTTATGAAATTTTACAGGCTTTAGCAGAAAAATTTCCTTACTTTAAAGATGCGCAATCTCAATTATTGTCTTTGTATTTAGAAGACGGTCGCCTCGAAGACTGCTTAGAAACACTTAAATTAATCATCAAAATGAGCGGAAATCAATGGAAAACATGGATTCCCACTATTCGTCACATTCAAGATTGTGCTCCTCACTTAATTACTTCTGAATGGGAAGCATGTTTAGCCTTAGAATAAAAATACCTTTAAGTCTTCAAGTACTATTATCTGTAGCTGCTGGCGTTATTACAGGGGTTATTTTTAAAACCAATCCTATTATTGGGACTATAACCGTTGATGATTTAGGCAAACTGGGTTTGGTTGTTGTTCGGTTTTTAAAAACTTTGGCAGTACCTCTGATTTTTTTTGCTGTTTTTGATTCTATGAATAAGTCTAATTTAAATAAGAAACATGGATTAGGTTTAATTGGCATTAGTTTTCTGAATGTATCAGTGGCTATGTCGATAGGGCTACTTTTAATTAATTTTTTTCGCCCTGGTGAATATCTCACAAATCACCTTTCACACTTAATTCAACAATTTTCATCTAATGCTTCTACTACAGCCCCCCAAAAACTGGATATTTTAACCTCTCTTACTAACTATATTCCGGAAAACTTTTTAGATCCCTTTTTAAAAGGCAATGTAATTTCAGTGGTATTTCTAGCACTTTTATTGGGGCTTTCTATGAGGTTTTTAAAAAATTCGGATAAAATACTCCCCACGGTTTTACACTCTGCAACCCATGCTGTTGAACTTTGCTACGATATTTTTTTAACCTTATTGATGGGGGTTACCAAAATTATACCCCTTGCTGCCTTTGGGTTAATTTCGCAAGTGGTAGGCCATTCAGGAATTGATGTTTTTTATTCGTTATGGATTTTTTTAGCCGTTATTTTGGCTGGTTTTTCGATTCATAGCTTACTTTATTACCCATTTGCTACTTATTTTTTAGGCAAAAAACCTATGTTTTCTTTGTTTAAAGAAGGGTCTGACGCCATACTGATGGGACTTACTACCAACAGCAGCTTGGCCACTGTTCCGGTTACGTTAGGCTGCTTGAATAAGATGAAGGTATCTGAAAATGCTTCTAGACTTTCGGCTTGTATAGGCACCAATTTAAATAATGATGGCATCATGTTGTATGAGGCGATGGCTGCTCTATTTTTAGCCCAAGCGTTTGGATTACACCTTACATTTTTTGATCAACTATCGGTTGTTGGGGTTGCCATCTTATGTGGTGTAGGAATTGCTGGTATTCCTGAGGCAGGGTTAATTATTTTACCCTTGGTTTTAACGGCCGCTGGATTTCCTCCTGCCCTAGCCGCTGTGGCGATTCCTTTTGTTATGCCCGTAGACTGGATTATTGCCAGAGGACGATCTGCGTTGAATGTTATGAATGATATGCTTATTGCGATTATTTTAGATCGTTTTTTTAAATTTAAATCGTCTTACAATTCCCAATAGCCCACATAAAATACCACTGAGCCCCAAAATCCAATGCCCTGCAATTTGAAAAGGAGTTTTATGAGTTTTTGTAGGGATGTTTAGAAGCCCAGTCCAAACAATTTGTTGATTGGCAGGCAATTTGGTTTGGAGGGTCCCATCTGGCAATACAATTCCGGATATGCCTGTATTAGACACCTGAACCAACGGAAGTTCATTTTCAACAGCCCTTATTTGAGTCATTTTAAAGTGTAAATCGGCTGCTATACTTTTTTTAAACCAGGCATTATTTGCCGCAACATACAGCAGCTGGGCCCCTTTTTTGCCTAAATCTCTGGCATATTGGGGGAACAACGATTCGAGGCAAATCATGGGGCCTACAACCACATTTTGAACCTGTAAATTACTGTTTCTTAGCCCAATTTGATAATCTTCAGACAATAAATAATCAAGCTTAAAGAAGCGAAAAAAGCCCCTCAAAGGCCAGTATTCACCAAAAGGCATTAATTTTTGCTTTGAGTACCATTCGGTGTTAATGCCCTGTTGTTTAGAAATAACACTAAGTGCATTGTATGGTTTTTGATTTTCTAAGATCGGAGTTCCCCACACGATCCCACAATTGTAAGTTAAACAGGTTTGAAACACATTTAAAATCCAAGCCTTATCCCCATAATTCAAATCAGGAGAAATCGTTTCCGGCCAAAAAACAAGTTGAGGGCGCTCAGCTACAGCTACTTGGGTAAGCCGCAAATAATCGTTTCTTACATAATTCCACGATGACTCGTTTAATTTAACCGATTGGGCATGATTACCTTGCACCAAAGCTACTTTAACAGCCCTGGAAGCTTCGGCAATCCCTTTATGCATAACATTAGCACCTGTGCAAAAAACAAGGCTTAGTGTCAAAAAAACAATGACCTGCTTTATTTTTTGAATACGATCCACTACAAACCATTCAGCTACAACAGCCGAACTAAGAACTGCCATCCAGCTTAAAAAATAGATACCTCCCAACCAAGCCCAAGTAACCCACAATGACTCAGAGAAGGCATACCCTATTACCCCAGCAGGATCACCAGCAGGGCCTAAACTTCGTAACCATTCGCACAAAATCCAAACAAAAGATATTGACAGCACCCTTCCACAAAAAGGCTCTAAAATGCGAAACAAAAGGGCTCCTATGGCAAAATAGACTGCTAAATACATACAAAAAATGGCCCATAACAACAGCAGCCAGCCAATTCCTACCCAATCAGTTAAAAAAAACATCCAGTGATGCACATACCCCATCCATAAAAAACCAAAAATCCAAGCTTCAAAAGCAAGTGTCTTAGTTGATTTTTTTGAACTAAAAAGATGGTAAAAAAATGGGGCTAAGGCAAAAAAACCCAGCCAAGCCACGTTAAACGGAGGTAAAGTAAGTATCAGCAATACTACTGATAAAATGATTAAAATAACTTAACCTCCCAACTTACTATGTCGACAGCAGCCGGAATTGAAGCATCTTCGGGTTCGCTAAAGGGTCCAAAAGGGGTGCTCATGGCTTCTTTGGTAACCACAGGCTGTTGGTTTCTGAGGGTATCAGCCAATGTTCCCGATTCGTAGCCGTTTTCAAGCACAGCCGTGGCTAAGGTGAAGTAGAGCTGATTTGAATTGTGAGAAAGAGCTTGTACATCCAATACAAATCGAAGTTGTTGTGAGTTGGTATTTACGTTGCTATCAAATCGAATTCCATTTTCAAATTTATAAAATAAGTTTTGTGTGGTTGTAGCCGCAAAGCCATCCGCGTTGGAACGAAACAATCGAAGTCCTTTAGTGCCTTCAAAGGTTCCAGCGACCACATAGTCAGTCCAACTTGAAAAATAGGTTCTATAAAAAAAATTCAAACCATTCACACTAATTGACCCAAAAGGGCTACTTTCATTGTAGGTTGAGCCCGGAACTGGAAATGACTCTACAGGGCTTACTGCAGGCATAACCGGCGATTTTCCTTTTGAAACAATGAGATAATATCGATATTTTGATAAATCAAACGAGCCTCGAAGATTTATCTTAACTTCCATCTTTAAAAGCGAGGCTTTGTCGGTTACTTGTCGAGAACAACCTGTCAAACCAAGCAAAACCAAGACTAAAATGCCACATATTTTAAAAACGTTCTTCAGTTGCACGATTGAGTCGGCCTCCAAATCGAAATGTATCTTTGTTTTTTACCAGCTCCACAGGGTCATCAGGAAAAGCGTCAATTTTAAACTCAAATCGAAATTCTTGAGTTAGTCGGTTATAGCTCAATGTCAGTGTCCGGCAATGCTCTCTTTTTTGCAAGTTTAAGGTGCTTAATTCATAGCGGTTTAAGTCGTAAAACCCATTTTGATCTGTGGTTTGATAGGTAAAATCGGTACTTAATTGCCACTCGTACTCAGGGTTCGAGTCACCTATAAGCTGCAAACTGAGTCTTGAATTGAGCACTTCCGTTCTTTTTTTATCTACCCATTGGTTGGTGTCTAAGGCCAAATCAAAATGATACCCAAGCCCCAATCTTGTATTTGATTTTCCATCTAAGTTCAGGACTGTAGGATAAAATCGAGTGGCATTTTCTTGAGGCTGAGGATTTAGTTTTTTTCCGGTATCTAGCTTCATTTCAAAGTAGTGATGGGGCTTTAGTACCAAGGTTGTGAAATAATCTTTCCACCGGTTTGATACCCAGTCAAAAGAAGTTTGATGGGTCCAATAAAATTTATTTTTATCTATTATGAAAAATTTCCATCGCTCATTAAGATAATTTTGCTGCTGTGTTTTATCAGAAAAAAAGAAAAACGGTGACGAGTTTGAATTGGGAGCTTGAAGGTTAAAATACTCGGTTTCTGTATCTAAAAAACCTCCCACTGGGATAGCATAAGTTAACTTGTTATCGATGGTGTATAAAGCATCGCTACTAAACATATCTTTACCAGGTACTGAAAAAATATATTGCGAATACCCAGTAGAAAAACTAAAGCTTGATTGAAACGGTAAATCTTCAAACTTTCGCTCTAACTGCTGTGAAAAAATATAGGTATTTGGGGCTACAGAAAAATCATCGTAGTTGGGAAAAATACGTTGCTTCTTCAAGGTGCTTATGTACTTCACTTCCTGGTATCTGGCCATGGTAAACCGTGTACGCGAGGTAAAGGGTTGAACATTGGGCGAATAATCAAAAGTTAATTCAGGTAAACGGTAAAAATAGTCTTTGTTTTGAATGTCAGAGGTTACTCGATCTCCGTCTAAATCTTCCAAATCATCAATTCGTAATATCAACCTTAAATCTGGGGCTAAACTTTTTCGCAACACATACTTTGATTCTAATCGTTCGTCTGAGGGGATACTGTCGGTCCAATTGTTTTGAGATTGATAGTTGAAATCGAAGTCCATGGATAGACCTTCCGAGAATACAAAATATTTTTTGAAACTTGCAGCTAAATCTTCTCTAAAAAATGAAAAATTTTCTCGTTTATACAAGGCAACTTCATAGTCGCGCTGCTCGTTAAAAGTACGTTTTAAAGACAAACGCTGTTCACGGTAAAACTGGTTATAAAATTGACCATCAGACACGTTCCATTCGTATTTATCTCCCAAATCGTCGTAAACCCATTGCACCGATTTTTGCTCGTCGTTTTGTCGTCCCCGAACGTTAATACGTTCCGCATCGGTTTTTTTGTAAGCCGAATTTAATGTCCATTTGTCCCAAGAAAATGTATTTTTCCACTCAAATTTTGTGTTACTTCGCAAAATATCTTGCTCGTCCAGTCGATAGCCAAATACTTCGCCTTTTTGATTAAAAACGTCGTACTGATGGCGTATCCCGTAGCCTATACCTTTAAATTCAAACCAATCTAAATAAATACTAGAGTCTTTGCCATTTAAAAAATCGTAATCGATAGTATTCTGCACATAATATCCCCACCCTGGATCTTCTTTTTTTCCTATAACTGGAAAATTCCAAATTACTTTTCGTTTCCCTAGCTCATATCTGTAAATAGGTGCCCACCACATTAGGGGAATTCCATATAAATCGGTATAAAGAAAGGTATTATAAGCCCAAATGTGTTTCTCGGGGGTATACTCCATGTTATCTGATTTTAAAAAATAATGGGGATGATCCAATGAACAGCTTGATAATACAGCCCCCCTACCCGACTGAACGGCTCCCTCAACAGAAGCCTCATCAATGTACATAAATAACGGCTTTTTTGAATCGGGGGGCGTCACAGATACTTTCAGATTTTTTAAAGTCATCTTCTTCAACTGTAAATTCCAATTTAAATAAGAAGTTGTGAAGGCATTTTGGCTAGTAACGATTTCGGTGTTACCGCTAGAAATAATATTGTTTTTTGAGGTATTAAACTCCAAACTATCAGATTTCAAGGACACATCGTCTACACTAACCACTACGTTTGAGCTTGCATACATAGTTTGACTGGTTTCGTCATAGACCATTTTATCGGCTTTTAAGCGAACTTTTTGAGTAGGTACAGCTGTTATAACTGATCCAAAAGCCAATATTACTACTAAACCCAAAAATATCGACTTACGCTTCACGACGAATAGGTAAAAAATCGGTTACTTTGTAATAAAAATCGTTTAACCAGTCTGAGGCCCCTCGAAGTGTTGAATTAAGATACAATAAACGGCGTTGAACATAGGGAAACAATAACCCCATTTTTGAAGCTTCGATATAATAATAAAAAGCCTTTTCTACGTTGCCACTATAAAAATAAGCATCTGCCAAGTTCAATTTAGCCACATAATTTTCAGGGTTCAACTTTAAGGTCATCTCTAAATTTTGAGCGGCATCCGCCCATTTTTTTTGTAACATTTGAACCAAAGCTTTATTTAAATACACCAAATCTAATTTTGGGTTTAACTCTAGGGCTTTTTGCAAATAATAATCGCTAATTTTGTACTCTTTTTGAATAGCAAAAAGCAGGGCCACATTGCAATAAACCACGGTTAAATTAGGATCCATTTGCATCGCCAAAGTAAACTCATCTTCGGCAGCTTTAAAGTGAGATTTTAATAAAAACTCAATGCCTTGGTTATTATGTGGATAGGCAAAACTAATTTTTTGCAAATCGCTTTGTTGTACGTTCGATTCTTCTTTATTTTGAACCGACATAAGATTAATGCTGTTCATATCAGGCCCCAAACAACCCGACAACGCTTTTCCTCTTAAGTCGCCGATACTTTCACGCCTAAAATACCCTAAAATGGTTTGAATATAGGGAAAGGTAATATCAAACTCTAAAATACTTTCTAAATGCTTTAAACCTTCTAAAACCTGGGCGTTGTGGATAGAATAAATACCCAAGAAAAACCGCAATTTATTAGCAAGCTTTATATCGTTTTGGTAGGTTTGAAGCAATCGATTGAGTTGGTTAATGGCCCATTCGTACTGATTTATTTCTAAAAAACACCGATTTAAAACCAGCTGGGCTTCTGAAAAATGATGAGACTGAGGCGTTACTTTTTGAAAATGCTCTAAAGCACTCCATACTTCACCTTGTTTTAAATACAAAAGACCCATTTCAAAATAATTTTTTGGCTCTTGAGACTGGTGTTTTTCTATGAGCTGTTGAATGAATTGTGTTTGATACTCTTTTAATTGCTCATGTACTGAAAAAGAATGTGGATATAACCCCAAAGTTTCAAATAAAATATGAATGGCTTGCTTTAAATTACCGTCTTTAACCTCGGTTTTGGCATACAACAGTCTTACTTTCTCATCAAAAATGCTTCCAAAACATTTTTTACACTCTTGTACACACTTTGCGTCTTCATTTCGTGAAAAATACAACATAGCAAGCCTATATCTACATTCAAATTCAAACTCAGGAGATTTTTGAATAACCCAGGCTAATCGCTCCTCTACCCCTGCATCTTCAGTAAATTCAAGTTCAATCAATCGATCTAATACCGATAAACAATCTCGCAACTGATGCGTTTTGTAATACATATCGGCCTTAAGCTGTAAGGCCATTAACTGAGATGGATAGGCCTCTAAAATATGATCTAGTTCAAAAACTATGTCTTGAAATTCGTCGCTTTTTAACTCAAACACTTGCTTTAAACACTCGACGGCTTCAGAATACCGCCCTAAGGTTATGTACACTTTTGACAAGCCCTTCAACGCATCTAAATTATCGGGGTACAAACTTAAAATAGATCTATAAATTTCGACGGCTTCTGTCTCAAAATTTTCAATTGAACTGACCAATGACTGAGTATGGTTTACTGCAGCTAAAGGATTATACGATTTGATATGTAACTCAACTAAAATACGTCTTATCATCGTATTTTGAGGAGAAAGTCGAATGAGTGCTTCACATTGCTCTACGGCATCGCCCACACAGCTAGGCGACAAACTGGCAGCTTTTTGAATAATGGTTGCGGCCTGTTCATACTGACCCGCTTTTTCGTATAAACCCGCCAATGTTTTATAGTAATGAATCACTTCTGGTTTTTTTTCTAAAAGCCTCTCAAATACGGCTATACTTTTGTCTATATTACTTTCTTCTAGGTACATACCGGGTAATAAATCTAAAATGGTCGAATCTAAAATATTGTTAAAAAAAGCCTTTTCAAATATCTCCTTAACCGCGTCTTTTTCTTCATTTTTTCTATAAATTTTAGACAACAACAAGTACGACTGCGATTTGAATGGATCCGCTTCAACAATCATCTCTAAATCTAAAACTGCCTCTTTATAACGTTTTCCCCATACACATAAATCAGCAATTAATAGCCCTAAAGACACATCGTTGATTCGGTTTATTTGAAGTTTGTACAAAAGGGTTAATAAATCGGGCAAATAACTACTGCTTTTAGCCAACAAAGTTTTAAAATAATCAAGGGCTTCCGCGTACTGACTTTGCTTAGCGTATTCCATCCCCAATTGAAAATTTCTTTCGTGTTTTAAATCAACTCTCATATTACCTCGTTACACTTTGATACAGCATCAACACAGTGGCAAAAACTATGGCTACACAATTGGGCAGCCAGGCTCCCCAGAATGCAGGTATAAGCCCTTCTTTCGCATAGGCTCTTGCAAAAGCCACCATAAAAAAATAAAACCCTACCGACAAAGCCGCTACTAAAATAGACAACACAACTCCCCACCAATCTCTGTGCGACCTTACCAAGGCCTGGCAATAGGCAATGCCCAACAATGCAAATACCAAACACGCCATAGGGATGCTGCGTTTAAAATAATATTCTACCCACAAACTACGGGTTTCAAAACCCACTTTGCTATGGGCTTCAATATTTTTTTTAAGTTCGGCCGAATCCATTTCACGAGGGGTTTTTTGAGGTAAAAACAAGGTGTCAATGGCTTGCCCAACATGTATTAATGCTTGATCAAACTGATTACTAAAAATTAATGCGCCTGTTTCATTAAACTCGGTAGTGTGGCCTGATTGTAAAATCCACGATTGATTCGACCACACCGCCCTTTTGGCTGTGGTTACCCTTGGAAATGTATCGGTAGGTTCTATCATTAAAATGTCATCCATACTTCCCTTTTTGGGATCTACTTTTTTGATATAAAAAAATCGCTCTCCGTCTTTAAATACAATGTCTTGAGCAAATTCTGGGGTGGGATTTTTTTGAATTTCGTTTCGTATTAATATTTCTGAAGAACGATTGGCCCAGGGCACCACTTTTTCATTCACCCAAAACGACATCATACTTACAGCAAGCCCCATCCAAATAAGTGGGCTTAACAAGCGTAACCAATGTATCCCTGATGAGCGCAAAATAACTATTTCGCTGTCTTTGGTCATACGAATTAAGCAAAGCATCACCGCAAACAACACAGCCATCGGAAAAAACAAAACCATAATTGCTGGCAATTTATAAGCTAACAACCTTAACACTGTGCCCATTGGCACTCCGTGTAACACCGATTGTTCGACGTAGTAAAACAAAATATCGATAGCTCCAATAATGGCAAACGCCCCTACAGCAAGCACAAAAGGCCCTATAAACTGCCTAGCCATATAGCGATCAAAAAGAGACAATTTTAATATGTGTATGCGCATAAATCCCTAAAAAAAAGGGGCTGTCCATAGAACAGCCCCAGAAGTAATCGATACTCGATTGACTCATTTTTTAAAATAAATCTTCAGACTTTTGCTGCACTTTAGTGCGTCGTTTTGCGGCTTTTGCTTTACGCTTTTTTTCTTCCGAAGGTTTTTCATAAAACTCGCGTTTTCTTAGTTCTTGCAAAATGCCTTCGTTTTTAATTTTTCGTTTAAACTTTCTTAAAACCGAATCAATTGACTCGCCGGGTTTTTTCTCTTGAACTGCCATGTGTATCCCTCCTCTGTTATCAATTTTTCCCTTTTGTTATCCAGGGGGCCAAGTCAAAGACCTTCCGCCTAAAAGGTGAACATGAATGTGCGGCACCATTTGCCCTGCATTTGAACCCGTGTTAAGCACCAAGCGAAATCCTTGTGCCTCCACCTGACAGTTTTTTGCCACATTCGGAACGGCTTCCATAACCGCTTGCATTACCGAAAAGTCGGAAAGATGCATTAAAGAAGGACTATGTTTTTTAGGAATAACAAGAACATGAACAGGTGCCTGAGGGGCATTATCATGAAAGGCAATGACAGTCTCATTTTCGTAGACTATCTTAGCTGGAATCTCGCCATTTACAATTTTACAAAAAACACAGTCTTCAGACATTTCCCAAGCTTATATTAAATGGGTTCTGCTGTAAACGAGAAAAACAAATTTTCAAAATGGAGCCTGATGTTCAAATTATACTGCATTTGTTGAATATTTTCGATAAGAATCTGCAAATTTTTTGCAATAACTGGGTAGGGTTTTTGGGCTTCATTCTTCAACAGGGTTTCAATCCAAGCGTTGAATATCCATTGGGCCTGCTTTTTATTTTCAGATAATTCTTTGGCATAACTCATTTTTTCAAAATCGTTCATGGCTAAAACCTTATCAAACGATTCGTAATGCAATTCAAACGGTTCTTGAGATTCGACTACAGAATAAAACAACGACTTACTTTGTTTCGCTAAAGCCTCATAAGTACTTTGTTTTTCGGCATTTTCATAAGGCAAAACCGCAGACACTTCATGAGGTTCAATTTTAGGAATATGTATTTTTTGAGACCGAGATACTACCGTTGGAATCATTTTTTCAAGTTTATAAGTGGCTAAAACAAAAAAAATACCTTCTACGGGTTCTTCTAGATTTTTTAATAATGCATTAGAGGCCTCAAGAGTTAAGGTATCTGCTTGTAAAATAATCACCATAAGTTTTTTACTGGGATCAGGGCAGCCCAAACGCAAGGATTCTTGCAGATTGCGAATAACAGGAATACCAATACGTTCAGGTTCATCTACCCAAATCACATAGGGCTTATATAACGAAGCAAAATAATCGCAGGCCTGTCTTAAAAAAGACCCTTGCTCACCATATATCAACGATACTTGAGGTGGATTATTTGACTTAATCAACGCATCGATAACGGGCTTAAACATAGACTATTCTTAGGCTTATTTCCAAATGATGAGATGCAAGGCACTTTGAGCTCGAGACCCGCAGCATAGTCAACCTATGTGAGGACCGAGAGCGAAAAAGTAACGCCGCAGATCGCATTTAGAAATAAGCCTTATTTCATTACCCAGCCAAATAGACCGGCGCTAATAATACCCACCCAAAACCAGGTACTTTGTTCTTGCTGTTGTTTTTTCAAGGCAGCAATTTCTTTTTTATAGCTATCTTGCACCTGGCTCATGTCGTAATTAATGGCCTTTTGTTCATCTTCTATAGAGGCTGTTTTTACGGTGGTCACTTTAACTGTGGTTTCATAATCAGAAACATATTGCTTAAAGGTTTTCATCAACTGCTTAATTTCTTGAATATCGGTTTTGCTTAAGCCCGATTGTTGGGCGTCGGTTTCTGTTAAAAGCTTATCAATTACAATGGCTAACTCTCTTCGGGTTACCGCTTGATGACCTTGAAAGCTATCATCGGCAAAGGTAGACAAATAGCCTTGTTTAACCGTTTTTGAAATGGCAGGGTAAGCCGAATCGGTCTTGGGTACATCCACCATTTTTTGAGCCATTATTGATCCCGAAAAAGCCATCACAGTTGCAGAAACTGCAGCTAAAAATTTACTTTTTATCATTTTTATTACCTCCATCTTCAACAATTAATTTTATTTTCTGAACCTCTTTATTCACCACTAAACTCAGCTCACTAACGCCAGGCTGAAGGGCTTTAAACTGAATTTTAAAGAATCGTTTTTTAATTGCAGGTTGGGGTGCAACCAAGCCTTTAATACGCACCAACCCGTCTTGCACACTTAGAGTGTCCAACTGATTACTCTTAATCATCCACTCTTCAGGGCTAACTCGAAGTACAGCTATTTGAGTTGGATCGAATAGAACATCCATGTTCAGTACATCGATGCCGGGAAAATATGAAGCCTCTACAAGCACATATCCAAATTCATTCAACTTAAAGGTGGGTTGGCTAGGCAACAAATTCCAATTTAATTTAGGTTCAATAAGCTGAATTGTTTTTTGTAAAACTGACACCGCTGTTAGTGGCGACGATACTGTTAATTTAACAAGAGATAGAGGTGCTTTTTGGTCAGACAATCGAAGTTTCCACGAAATAGGAACTGATTGCCCAGGTAAAATTCGGCCAATTTTTTTAGAAGCCACATCAAAAGCAGGTATGCTTAAGGCTCTATCGGTAGATAACTGAACCTCTACATCTGGTATAGACAATGCTGTTTCATTTTTTATGATCGCTTTGGCTTCAAGGTAATAATTAAAGGTAACTTCTTTTGCAACAGGAACCGATAACGAGCTTGTTAAGGTGGGTGGCTGCAGTAAAGTAATGTCTCTTGCAATACTGTTTGATTCGAAAGTGGTTGAACTTACCTGTAAACGCAGCGTTTGCTTACCTACCACCGGTTTGTTGAGCTTTAATTTAACCGGAATTTGAATGGTAGAGCCCGCTTTAAGTACATCAAAATGCTGATAAAGACTGCCTTCAACAGCGTCGAATCCTTTGGGAACTTGAAAAGCCACTTTAACGTTATAAGCATCAAACCCTGTGGTATTAGACACATAGCCCATTACCAAAAAAGGATACGGCGACGATGCGTACATTTCGGCAGGAGAGGTAAGTCCTAATTGAATGGTACCTTTTGAAAGGCTTAGCCCTCCTAGTCCATACACCGTTTGAACACGGCGAGACTGATTGGGCTGCAGGCTAATAGGGTCCCAATACAAGGCCAAAGCAGTATCTTTTTCAATTTCTCCTTCTCGCTCAAAACCTCTCCCAGGTTCAAAGGCTACTTCCCAAGGATTATCAGCCAAAGTACCCCAGTTTACCAAAGCCATTTTATTGGGAGCTGAAATACCCTCTTGAGGGATACGTAACGTGCCTTGAGCCACTACATTTGGGGTCGTTAAGCTATCGAAAGTTTGCCAAAAATCTTGTAGATCGTTACCCGAAAACACGGTTTCCGAATCGATGGCTTTGCTGCCAATTCGGAAGGGAGCCCCATCGTTGGTACCTAATTTGGTGTCCAGCATAATGCGAACCCCAACTTCATGTGGCTTAGAGTCGTTATTGATCACGTCGTATGAAATAAGAGCTGAATCTTTGACTTTGGTAGAAGGATTTCTAAAAAAGTTTATCTTTTGAATCACTTTAACCGATCCAAAATCACATTCGGTCACTATACCTTCTTCTGTAATGCTTTGATGCAACACCTGTCCAAAGTTGACCTCTTTACCCGAACGTTTTTGAATTTTTTTATTTAAACCTCCAAACACATAGGTTTTTCCATCAATTAAAAGGGTTGTATATGAAGTCCAAGGAATGGGACGCCCAAATACCAAGGGCTGTTTATCATCTGCTGGTGTACTGGGATCTCCCAACGTGGTTTCTACCGAAAAACGGCCTAAATCGAGAGGCCCCTTGTTTACAATTAACTTAATAAATTCGTTCGAAAGGGTATCTACAGCCCCAGATGGCTCATTTTGAGCATGAAGCTTACTCATGGTAAGCCCCAAGCATAGGCAAGTGGCTAAAACAGAAAGAAATAGTTTATTCATGATCTAACTCAAAGGTATACGACAAAGTAATTGTGCCCTCAATGGCTTGGCCCAAAAATCGCTTGGGTGCAAAGGTGTACTGGTTTTTAATGGTTCTAATAAACGATTCATCTAAAATACGATGACCGCTTGATTGAAGCAAGACAATAGCAACAGGTTTGCCTTCGGTGTTAATGGTTACTAGCACTTTTACCGTGCCAGCCCAATTGTTATTGAGCGCTTCTTTAGGATAAACAGGCGCCACAATGTTGGTCGTAGAGGGCTGGTCTCTATCTGAGGGCATCCCGAAGGGTTTAACCTGATTTGAAACACCCGCTGAGGCCGCTTGAACCACGGAGCTTTCTGGCTGAGCCTGAGTCGTTTTGGCGGCCAGTTGGGGTTTTGGCAGGGTTAACTGAGGCTTACCCACTGTAGATTGCACCGGTTTTGCAGGAACAATTTGGGGAACAGGATCAACAACTTCGTCTTGAGCTGTTTTATCACCTAATGACAGTTCGGGCTGCTTGGGGGGATTAATGGGCTCATTTAAAATAATTTTGACCGAATGCGTCCCTTGAAAATGAGGATTAACCTTTAAAAAAGAAGTTGGAATAACAATAAAAAACAAGCCCGCATGTAAAACAATACTGATTGTCCATGAAACGCGGTTAATCCATTTTTCACTTTTAATTACAAACATAACTTATCCTGCGTTGATGTAACGAATCATTTGGCACAAACGACCATAGGTAATTTTATTAAAACGAAAAACCAATCGGTGTTTATCAGTAAAATCAGCCTGATCCACTTGTAAATGGCCAGGTTCATAGTGTTCAAATTTACCTTGTACCAATAAATCTGAAAACTCGGCGTTAATAGACACCATAGTAGATTCAGACAAAGGTTGATTTAGCCTCATCACAGCCAAATTACCAAAATATCGAATAGAATGATAGACACGATAAAAAGACACCACTGAATCGACGGCTTGTTCCACAGATTGAAATACTTCGAATAATGAAAGGTCTTCTTCTGAAATATAGCCTGGCTTATAAAGCTCTTCTTCAATAAACTGCTTCCATTTTGACCAATACTTTCCTCCAGGCTCTTCAATCATGATCACAGGCCGAGGAGCACATCGACCTGTTTGAAGCAGAGTTAACACCTCAAACCCTTCATCATGTGTACCAAAGCCACCAGGAAACAACACTGTTGCGTCAGACTCACGTATAAAAGTCAGTTTTCTATTAAAAAAATATTTAAATGAAGTCAATTTAGACGACAAGGCGATATATGGATTGGGCGCTTGCTCAAAGGGTAACTGGATATTAACTCCAAAACTCATCCCCATTTCAGCACCTCTATTGCCAGCCTCCATAATGCCAGGGCCTGCGCCTGTAATAACCATGTATCCTTTTTGAGATATCTTTTTAGAAAATTCTAGGGCCATTTGATAGGCCATATGGTCTTCAGGCGTGCGAGCAGAGCCAAAAACGCACACTTTTCGTGAATCCCGATAGGCCGAAAAAGTTTTAAAGGAGTGCCTTAATTCAACCAAAGTGGTTCTTACGATGCTTAGGTCATGTGAATCGTGCGGTTCTTGCACCAAGCGTATAAGATTCAGCATGGTGTCATAAACATCTTGCCGATCAGGAACTTGAAATCGAGTGAGCAACTGTTTTAAATCTTGTTCTAATTTTTCTTCGTCGTAGCAATCAATATTTGAAAATGTCATGCTCTAAAAATACCCCTTTTTTTGTGCGTACACAAGAAATGCCTGGCTTATCTAACCTTCGTTGCCTCTAATCGATCAAAAATAACCATAGAATATTGCCTAGTAGATTCAACAGAATATTGGGCAAATTGAGGATTGGTTACAAAGGTTACTTTGGCATTTGGAAATAGTTGTTTGAACAAAACCCCCGATTCAATATTTTTAGATACGATTAATATGTGCTGATTTTGCATAGTGCATACACCCTTTCAAATTGTAAATAATTAATTTATACTTAGTGATAGAGCTTTGGCTCAAATCTCAAAGAATAAACCAATTGTAAATAAATTATTTACAATTGTAAAGAGGATTTATGAATTCTTTTGGAAAACAACTGCAAACCTATCGAAAACGAGGTCAATTTGCCAAAACAAGCTTAGCGGAAAAGCTAGCTGTAAAGTACACCTATTTGGTTATGATAGAAAATGGAAAAGCCAAACCTCCAAACTTTGACATGTGTCTAAAACTGGCGGCCGCGCTCGACTTATCACCAGAAGAAACCCGATATTTGTGTCAATTAGCCGCTCAAGAAAGGGTGTTGAGCTCTCCTTCTGACAAAGGTTTCTTAGAAATGCTGGGCATTCCTATGTTTCAAGAAACACCATCAAAAACAGACGAAATCCCTTTATTTAAAATGCCCAAAAAACTGCTACAAGCACCGTTTATTGGACAGGCAGTTTTAGGTAGCATCACAATTAGTGAAATGGTTGTAAAACCCAGCTACTATGCTGTGCTTTGTGATGAGGTTATTCCTGAACTAGGATTAAAAAAACATGATATAGCCATTATCGATCCATTAAGCGAGGTGTATCCTAACGAAAGCCTCATTTTGGTTAACATACACGGAAAAACCAGCATTAAACGCTGCGATTATGTAAAGGTAAAACAAGAGCATTTGATACGCTTAAGTCCTGAAAACGACGGCGAAGAATTATTAGATTGGCACAATTTACCCGCACATATTGTTGTATTAGGACGCATTTTATTTACTATTAGAAAGCATTAACTATTATAAAATTGCTTCAATGAACTGGCTCAAAGAAAAGGAATCACTTAAAAGTTCGTTTGGAGCTTTAAAGTGGGGTTCAAGTTCGGGCAGTAGCCACAGCAATTCAGCACAGGTTGTGGCCATTTTTTGTTGCTTTCTGAATTCTAAAATATCGTCTAACAAGGCTTTTCGTTCGGGCAAAGTAAGCAAAACGGGTAACGCCTTGTTTTCAAGCTCAGATAAAACTTGTTTTTGACTATGAATTTGCATGGCTTGTGCAACAGTAGTGAGCAACTCGGTTTTGAAACACGGTTTACATAAAAAAGTAAGAGCACCGCTTTTTAAAGCTGAAACAGCCAATTCAGAAAGTTGGTGAGCCGTAACCACAACAATTTCTGCCTTAGGACGCTTGTTTTTTACCAAAGGAATCCACTCTAAGCCATTCGAATCGGGCAAAAAAATATCCAATAACACCACATCAAAATCGTTTCCTTCTTCAATAAAAGGATCAATATCGTGCCCCAGCTTTAGCCAGGCCACATGATACCCTGCTTGATTTAAAATTAGTTTAAATCCCTCGCCCATTCCCTCATCATCTTCTACCAACAAAATTCGTCTCGGCTCTGTTTCCCATTGAATTTTTTCAAACGATACACATTGCCGCCATAGTTCATGTGACACAGAAACAGGAACACTTTCAAACTGAGGCAAAAACGCCATGATTTCTTTTTTTAGTACAGGCAGTCCTTGCTGACGTCTTTTTAATACCAATTGCTGCAACAAAGCAAGTCCTTGCTGGGGGGTTGAATGTTGAACTAATCTTGCCTCAAAAATTGCTTTAAGCTTTACAAATGGATCGGTTAACTGCTGAGATTGCTTTATAACCTGAATAAACGAAGAAAATTCTAGGGGTTGAGTTAGGTAAAAATTAGCCCCAATCTTTAAAGCTTCAACAGCTTTTTCAACGGCGTCGTTAGAGGTAACCGCGATAACCGTTAAAAAAGGAGTTTCTTGTGTACATTTTTTAATAAATTCCAAAGCCCCATTGGCATCCACATCACAAACCAAATGCGTAATAGGCTCGTGCTGATGAAAAGCCGCTTCGCAGTCGAAAACAGAGTTTACTGTTTGAACCTTAAACCCTTCATTGCTTAGCCAGTTTATCACTGTATCCACGTGGGGCAACGTTCCCCACAACAAAACCCACGATTCACCCTTCATGGGCTTATTTTACATAAACAGAGCTTAAAAAACGAGTATTAAAAATGCTACCCAACACCCAAGCAACACCATTAATAGCCCGAACCACTTCAAAACATCAGTCCAAGACGGGTTTGGAATAGCCAAGTCGCTAGGGTTAATTTGAGGGAGTATTTCGTCTCGGTAATGTTTATACACCACCGCATGGAAAAAAAGACCAAATCCATACAAAAAGGGCATAAACACTATGTTAGCCACAACCATTCCTAACTGCCCAAAAGAAAAATACAAACCTAAGCTAATTAATCCAATAAAAATTCCAAATAAAAAAAACAAAGAATAAATCCACGACAACCTCCAAAATCGTGCCCTTACTATCGATTCACTCACTTCAAGTACATTTATTGCTTTATCCTCCACAACAGCCGAAAGGGTGGCAAATGTATATCTAACCATCCAAATCAAACCCGGGATGATTAACATTAAAAATCCTGCGTAAATTTTAATGAACACATAAAACCAAATTCTTGCACTCAATCCAAATCTAGCCTTAATTTGAGACCAAACACTGGATATCCCCTCATACTTTCCAAATACAGCCATTCCCGACAAAAATAAATTCCAGTAGAACAAAAAAGAAAAAAGCAATGACAGACCTATCGATAAAACCGCAACGGATATTTCTGCCTTTACCTCACTAGAGAACCAATGTTTAGCTATCCCAATTTGCAAAACGCCATCAAACCCGTACAAAAGAAAATAAGGTAGGGCCATAAACCAAAAATAGCGCTTGAAAAATGGGAAGGTGGTTTTGAGAAAAACGATCATTATAAAATTCCTTTTTCAATTATAGTTTATAGTCAAATTCAAAACCCCAACGATATGAAAGCTGCGAACGTGACGACCTTAATGCACCATGATTACCGTTGATTGTTGCTCCAGTAAATGTAGTTAACTGAAGGCCTACATTAGGAGACAAATTAAAATTTGAACCTAATTTTAGTTTTTGACCCAAATTTAATTCAATTTCATATCCATCAAGCCCTGAACGAGTGGCTGCATTGTTTAACCACACTAAGTTTGCCTGCAAATCTAAAAAGATATTTCTTTCCGAGTAACATCTAACACCTCCTCCAAATCCAAACAATGACATGGTATTAAAGGCTACAGATCCACCAGAATAGTACAGACTTAGATATCTATTGTCAGACATTTTAGACTCTGAAAAACTATTCATAACCTTAAGATTCCAAACCACAGGGGTATTGGGTTGCGTTACACTTATACCAGCAGAATGAACCAATACCCCAAAATCCATATCCCCGAAATCTAGATACTGCGACTGTACATTTAAAAAAAATTGTCGCTGCTGGTTCTGAAAATTACTTGTTACAGCCTTAGATGCAATAACACTCGAAGAGTCTAGATTAATGTATTGAGGCGCCTCAGAAGAAAAAATACTCCCTGAAAAACACAAAACTCCAACAAAACACGCTACTGCTAACCTCATTTAAATTTCTCCTATTTTTTTAATGAAAACATGCTGACAAATGCTTCTTCTAAAGATTGTTGTAACGCCTCAACAACAGCAAATGTTACTTCAGGGTAATTGGGAGGATTATCCCACTTCTCTTTTACTTGTATCTCTTTTTTGGTATGAAATTCTCCTAAAATTTTATTGTCTTTTGTTTCTATCAAATACACATCAATTTCAGAGGTTCCTGCTGGGCTACTTAAAGCCAAAAATCCATAAAAATTTTGTTTAGCTCCAAATCTAGGAATATCCAAATACAAAACATAATCCAATCCATATTTTTCTTTAAATTCTCTAAAATCTATCCAAAAAACCTTGTCTTCCGTTTGCTCTTTTTTCTTTAAATTAGCCTTGTCTAAAGGCAAGTTCACTAAATTTGCCTTAAATTCTTTTTTAGAAAACTCTTCTCCACCTTTTTTTAAAAAATATTCATCTACCAAGGGGTATAACGAAATAGTTTCTATTTTTCCAGGCAAAGATCCAGCCGAAATATTATTGATGGCCTGATCCAAAATACCTTGCCCTCCATCCCTATAAAACTGCCCTCCCTGTGCATTCGAACTCCAAACCAAGCCTACTGTACCCTTTTTACTAAAAAAATCTTCTTTCAAGGCAACATTTCCTCTGCACCCCGACAGAAGCAAAACTGTCATACCTACCAAAATACAAGCTCCTTTTTTTAAATAACACTTTTTATCCATACCCCAACCCCTTTTCTTTGCGTAATATTTTTTAAAAAAAAACAATATAATACACAATTAAAATTTATGCAACTAAATAAACAATCTTATTCTTTTTTACGTAACTGTAAAAAAATTGGATTTTGGAAGTTACAACTTCCCTTCGACTAGACCAAAACCACAATTTACCCTATGTTTATTGACATGACAGAAACTACAGCATTGCCCTCTATTTTATCGTACCGTCCAGACGAGCTTAAAACCAAGTTAATTGAACTGGGTTTTAAGCCTTTTGCTTCAGACCAAATTTTGGACTGGATTTACAAAAAATTTGTTTTAGATGTAGACAAAATGAGCAATGTATCGAAAGCACATAGAGATTTATTAAAAAAAGAATTTAAATGGAACTGGTATTCTAGCGTTCAAACCTTTCCTTCTAGCGATAAACTAGCCATTAAATACGTGTTTCGTTTAGATGACCATAACTCGATTGAATCGGTGGTTTTAAAAGAGAAAAAATATGTCACACTTTGTGTATCGTCGCAGGCGGGATGCCCAGTAGATTGCAAGTTTTGCTTAACCGGAGTGGTTGGGTTTAAACGCAATTTAGATGCGAGTGAAATTGTAGGGCAAATTTTGGCTGCAAACCAAGATGGACATGGTATTTCTCATTTGGTGTTTATGGGCATGGGAGAACCCCTTTTAAATTATGAAAATGTATTTAAGGCCATCGATATTTTAAACCATGAAAAAGGCTTTATGATTAGTAAGCGAAAAATGACCCTGTCTACTTCGGGTTACTTGCACGGCATTAAACGACTTATTGAAGACAATCGTCCCATCAACCTTGCTTTTTCGGTAGGCAATGCTAACCCATTAAAACGAGTTAATTTAATGCCCATTGAAAAACGCAACCCGATTATGGAAGTGGCTAAATTACTTAAACAATATCAAGATTCTCACAATCGAAAATTAACCCTCGAATATACTCTTTTAGAGGGTCAAAACGACTCTCCTCAAGACATTAAAGAGCTGTGTGCATTAGCTACCTATTTGGATGCCAAAGTAAATTTAATTAATTTAAATCCTCATCCCAAAATTCCGTTTAAGCCTGTCAGCTCTCAGCATTTATTAACCGTGAAACATTGGATTCACAAAGCAGGTGTTCCGGTTACCATTCGTTTTAGAAAAGGTCAAGATATTTCTGCCGCCTGTGGTCAGTTGGGCGAAAGTTATTTATAAATCGCTATGATTCCGGTTTTTTTTATTCATCGTGGAATCACCTATTTTTTACAACGCAATATTAATCATGCAAACTACATGCAAAAAAAGTTTTTTGGCAAAAGCAATGTATTTGTTTTAAGCGATACATGGTATCAAAATTGCAACAGACTTCCCTTTAAAAAACGCGAAAAAACAGGCTTTGAAAAACTCTATATTCATTTATCTACCAACGATCGCTACTTTGAATTTTTTTGCATTAATCGCTGGTTTATTTTGTTAAATTACTTAAATGAATTGCAGATTGACGATTTTTTGTGTCTAGATAGTGACTGTTTGATTTTTGATTTTTCACCCTCTACCTCAACCCTTTCTCTTACTCAGGGATTAGGCGACATCACGCCTAATCTTTCGGCCCACTGTTTGTTTGGAAATCGAAACTTATTAAGCGACTTTTGCCAATTTATAACTGAACTTTACTCAAATCCACAAAAAGTAGACACCCTACTACGCCCCTGGCTTGACCCTAAAAAACACGGAGGGGTCTCAGATATGATGCTGTTTTATTTATTTGCCAAAAGCCACCCTGAAAAAGTAACGATATACACCCCACCTCAAAAAAACCCTTGTTTAGACCACAATTTAAATCTACAAGAGTGCTCAGCACCTTCTAGCCATCCTAGCATTAAAAAAGCTATAGAAATGAAAAATGAAAAACCCTTTTTAAGGCTAACTACAGGTGAATTGCTACCTTTGGTTAATTTGCACTTTCAAGGAGCTCATTTAAAACGGTATTTAAAAGAATTTGCCTACCCCAAACCCCGTACATGGTTTGAAAAATTAATGTACAAAATTTCCGATTAAAGCCCCACCCTGAATACCGATATTAACGATTTAATGGCGCCTTGCTCTTTCAGTTGTTGGATAGCTTGGGTCATTTTTTTCTCTTGAACAGAATGAGTAATAATCACAGCCTCAGCCTCATTTCTTGAAGCATCTTCACCTTTTTGAATCAGCTTTAACACACTAATCGATTGCTGGGCCAAAATAGCGGTTACTTTTGCTAAAACACCTGGGGTATCTGCCAACAATAATCGAATGTAAAATTGTGACTCGGTTTCATCGTGGGGCACTAGGTTTACTTTTGAAATTTGATCTTCTAAGTTACGTTTGTTACCCGCTCTGGCTTCGGTATCAAAGGCAATGTCGATGATGTCAGAAACCACAGCTGAACCTGTTGGCGCACCGCCTGCCCCTTTACCCGACAACATCGATTCACCCACCTGATCTCCCACAATAAACACGGCGTTTAATTCATTACGCACCCCAGCCAAAGGATGGGTAAGCGGAACCAACGTAGGATGCACTTTAAACGACATTTTGTCGTTTTCGTAGCGTTTTCCAATAGCTAATAGCTTAATCGCATAGCCCATTTCTTTGGCATACACGATATCGTTAAGCCCTACAGCCGTGATGCCTTCGTAATACACATCTTTGATAGTGATATCGGCTTTAAAGCCAACAGCGGCCAAAATAACCAGCTTATAGGCCGCATCTAAGCCCGACACATCCATGGTAGGATCGGCTTCGGCAAACCCTAAATCTTGAGCAGCCTTTAATGCCACATTAAATTCTAAATTTTTCTCGGCAATTTGAGTTAAAATGTAGTTGGTGGTGCCGTTTAAAATGCCATACAACTGTTGAATATTGTTAGCGGCATACCCTACTTTCAAAGAACGAATTAAGGGAATTCCTCCACCTACCGAAGCTTCAAAATAAATATCTACCCCATTTTGTTTAGCCAATTCAAAAAAGTACTGCTTATGCTTTGACACCACTTCTTTATTGGCGGTTACTACAAATTTTTTATTTTTTAAGGCTTTTTCAATGTAATCAAAAGCAGGGTATTCTCCGCCTAAAGCTTCTACCACAATTGAAATGTCGGGATCGTTCACAATGTCGTCGATAGATTCTGTTAATGTAATATGACTGGGTAAATCGCGTTTTTTACCCGAAGCTCTTACCAATGCTTTTGAAATGATGATGCGCTTACCCGTTCGTTTTTCAATTAAATCTGCATTTCTATCTAAAATAGACACAACGCCCAAGCCAACATTTCCTACGCCTAACAATCCAATTTTTAATGTGTTTAACATGGTTTTTCTCCCTTAACTTGGTAATACATTTCGGGCCTTACGTTCGCCCACATATTCAGAAATAACCCCTTGTTGCTCTAATTCGTCCATCAGCCTTGCCGCACGATTGTAACCGATACGCAATTTACGTTGCAAATATGAGGTAGAGGCATAGCGGGTATTGATGACAATTTGTTTCGCTTCTTCAAATAGCTCGTCCAAGCCCTCTTTGGCGCCTTCTTTTGTTTCAGCTTCAGCTACCAAAGGTTCCACATTTAACAACTCTAAAATATAGTCTGGCGAACCCTGCTGTTTTAAAAAGGCCACTACTTGTTTGATTTCTTTTTCAGACAAATACACGCCCTGAACCCGTTTAGGCTTAAACGAACCCACTGGCGAATACAGCATATCGCCTTTACCCAATAATTTTTCGGCCCCAGGCATGTCTAGAATGGTGCGCGAATCGATTTGCGATTGTAAAAAGAACGAAATACGTGAGGGCACATTGGCCTTAATAAGGCCGGTAATAACGTTTACGCTAGGCCGCTGAGTAGCAATTACCAAGTGAATGCCTGTAGCCCGTGACATTTGTGCCAGGCGACAAATGGTACTTTCAACATCTTGGGCGGCTACCATCATTAAATCGGCCAACTCATCGATCACCACTACAATGTAAGGAATAGGCCTCATAGGCTCTGCTGATTTACCCGATTTTACATAGTCGTTAAAACCTTGAATGTCTTTTACGCCCACGTTGGCAAATTCTTCGTAACGGCGTTCCATTTCAATTAAAGCCCATTGTTTGAGTGAAGCTGCGGCTTTTTGAGGATTGGTGACAACCGGCGCCACCAAATGTGGAATGCCGTCGTATAAACTTAACTCTACTTTTTTAGGGTCTATCATTAAAAATTTTACTTCATCGGGGGTAGCACGCATTAAAATAGAGGTAATAATGCTGTTTACGCAGACACTTTTACCCGAGCCTGTGGCACCTGCAATTAAAATATGTGGCATTTTGCCCAAATCCATCATTACAGGCTCTCCTGTAATTGTGAGTCCCATGGCGCACATTAATTTCGAGGGGTGATTTAAAAAAGAGCTGCTTTCGATGATATTTCGCATCATGACCATTTCGATTTCGGTATTGGGCACTTCAATACCAATTAAGGCTTTGCCGGGTATAGGGGCTTCAATGCGCACATCGACTACTGCCAGCTGCAATGCGATGTCTTTGGCAAGGGCCGTAATTTTACTAATTTTTACGCCTGAACCAGGTTGTAATTCGTAACGAGTTACCGAAGGCCCAGGGGTAATGTGCACTACCTTGGCTTGTACCCCAAAACTAGCTAGCGCTTCTTCTAACAGGCGGGCATTTTCATCGCGTTTTACAATGGTTACTTTGGTTTCTTTGACTTGTTTTGAGGGTTTTTCTAATAAATCAAGCGAAGGCAATACATTGCTGTGCTTGTTTGAAAACAATTGTGGCTGAGCTTTGTGTTCAGTTAATTCTTCTGCTGGCTCAGGTGCAGGCTCATGTTGAACAATAAATTCAAAAGGCTTTTTAACGGGTTCGGACTTTAAAGTGGCCTTTTTAACGGGTTCTTGTACCACTGGTTTCTCGATTACGGGTACATTTTGAGAATTTACAGTCGTGTAGAATAAGCGTTGCTTAATGGTTTCCCAAGGCAGGTTTTTAAGGTAAAAAATACAGGCTTTAGTAGCAATTTTAACCTTCTGTAAGACCCATCTCACAACTTGAATCATAGAAATATCACACAGCATTACCAAAACCATTAAGCCCGCTGTAATCACGCCCACCCAAATACCATTGCGACCCACTAATCCTTCTAATAGCCACACCCAGGCTTTGCCTACTGCCCCCCCTGCAGTTGCTAAATACATCTCAAAGGCAATTGAAAACAAATTTAAAACCACAAAGGTATACGCACAAATACGGGCAATGCTTCGATGGCTTGAAAAAAAGGTAATGCCGATGCCTGCCACCACAAACGGAAAAGTCCAAACACTTTTTCCTAATAAATAAGTTAACCCCACGTCTACAAGCCAATGCCCCAGCATGCCCGTTGTATGGGGCACAAACAAACTCAAGCCCACAAATAAGGCTACCATCCAGTAAGCAATCGCTGTTAATTCACGCACTAATGGAGTTTTACTGGTTTCTTGTTTAGACACAGGCATGGCAAAAGTATATAATAAACCGACCTTATCATGAAACAGCTGATTCAAAAATTTCCCTTAATGTTCCTTCTGGCCCTATTTTTTTTATCGGCCAGCCTGCCCTTTATTCATTTTCCATTAACCGATGGCGACATTGCCCATTGGGTGCCCGTTGCCAAAGACATTGAACTTCATGCTCGCTTTTTAACCGGCATTCATGATCAAGCTCATGGGCCATTGCTAGCTTGGATAACGGGTATTTTTGCTTGGATTTTACCTTCAAGTTTTTACCTTTACTCGGTATTTACTATTGTGCTTGGACTTTTGGGTTTACGATGGGTATATCTTCTTTCGTTTCAGTTATTTAAATCTGAAAAACAAGCGTTATTGTCGGTGGTACTTGCAAGTACTAGTGTTGCCTGGGTGTATTTATCACGCACCCCTATGTACGATTGGCCTGCAGCCATTTTTATTTTTGGATTTTGTACCTACTATACGATGTATCTACAAAACAAAACCTTAAAGCATTACTTTTTGGCTTTTTTATTGGCCTCACTTGCCACATTAAGTCGGTTTTCGATTGGACTTGGATTATGCCTATGTTATATGGCTTTAGCCAATTACTTTTTAAATCGGTCGGTGTTTTTATGGATTTGGGAAAGCATTTTGTTGGTGTGTTGGGCTGTTGGATTTAACCTACCCTGGCTTTTAGGACAAACTTACGCCCATGGCGAATCGTTTTTAAATACCTTTTTTTATGACAATGTGGGAAGATATTTAAAGGAACCCGGAGACAGTATTATTCGCCGTGATTATTACGGGTTTAGCCTGTATGTGTTGGTGGGAGCGCTACCGTATTCAGCCCTTTTAGCCGCATTACTAACACTAAAATCAACCTACAAAACCATTAAAGACAACAAAAACCATTGGCTGTTATGCGCCATGTGGTTGCCGGTTTTATTGGTTTTTTCGTTTTCAGGACATGTTAAATTAGGGCGATACATTGCGTATGTGTTTCCAGCTATGTTTGTGCAACTTGGAGCTTTTGTTTCGGTTGAATTTAACAGTGTGACGTTTTTTAAACGCTACCGTATCGTTAATACGCTGATTGGCGTGGTTTTAGGTTTAGGGTTGGGCATATTGATGGCCCAGTTTTTTAAAGAAGCGGATCAAAACAATACGCTCACATTGGGATATATTGGCTTGTTAGCTGCCCTTTTGGGTTACACCAGTTTTTTACATTTTATTAAGCGAGTGTCTTTTTTAAACAATCCAATTCAATGGAGTTTTGGCTACGCTGCAATTTACGGTATTTTCTTTACTTTCATGGCCTATCAAGTTCCACTTACCCCTTATTTAAACGTAATCAGGGTACAGATTTTGGGGTTGATTTAATTCTTCCGATAATAAACCTTGGCGCAGTTAAATAAGCGGGATGCAAGGCACTTTCGCAGGAGTTTATTATGAATAAACGACTAAGAAAGTAACACCGCAGGCCGGTTATTTAACAAGCCAAATTATTCTTCAAATACCCCCATCGCACGAAACTTAGCATAGCGCTCATCTACAATCGCTTGCTCGCTTAGTTTTTTGTAGGCCGTTAGTTCTTTTGCAATTTGTTTTTTGATGTTTTCAGCGGTTTCTTTCCAGTTTTTATGAGCTCCGCCTTCGGGTTCTTTAATAATTCCATCGGCTATACTTCCAAGAGCCATAATTTGAGGAGCTGTAATACGTAAACTTTCTGCAGCTTTTTCGGCTAATTTGGCATCGCGAAACAAAATGGAGGCACATCCCTCTGGAGAAATTACCGAATAAACAGAATACTCCATCATAAATACTTTATTAGACACACCAATTCCCAAGGCTCCACCCGATCCGCCTTCTCCAATAACCACCGTCACTATCGGCACACGAATACCTGTCATTTCTCGCAAGTTGCGGGCTATGGCTTCGGCTTGCCCCCGCTCTTCAGCATCCATACCTGGATAGGCCCCAGGGGTATCGATAAGGGTAATAATCGGACATTTAAATTTTTCGGCCAATTTCATTAAACGCAGGGCTTTACGATATCCTTCGGGCTTAGGCATACCAAAATTTCTATAAATATTTTCTTTGGTGTCATGGCCTTTTTGATGCCCAATAAACACCACACGATTTTTTTTCAAAAATCCTACACCCCCCACAATCGAAGGGTCATCACCAAAACATCTGTCACCGTGAAGTTCAATAAAATCGTCCAACATTAACTGCGCCAAGCTAAGCGAATCTGGGCGATTGGGGTGTCTTGAAATTTGAATAATTTGCATAGGCGTGAGTTTAGAGTAAATATCTTTTTTTAAGGCTTCTGACTGCTCTTCAATTTTTTCAATTTCGGTATGTAAATCTAGTTTTTTTTCAGTCGATATTTTTTTTAATTCTTCAATTTTTTTATTTAGCTCAAGAATTGGATTTTCAAAATCAAGGGTTTTCATGGGGTTATCCTTCCTTTTCTGAAGCTGGAATCGTTAAAACCGATAACAACGTAGCCAAGGTATCTCGCATTTGTGAACGAGTCACTACTTTGTCGACCATGCCATGTTTTTGCAAAAATTCGGCCCGTTGAAAGCCAGGGGGTAATTTTTGGCGAATGGTTTGTTCAATAACTCTTGGACCTGCAAACGAAATCAAAGCACCTGGTTCTGCTAAATTAATGTCTCCCAACATCGCAAAACTGGCCGAGGTACCCCCGGTTGTGGGGTCGCATAACACCGAAATGTAAGGCACATTTACCTCACCCAACTTATGTAAAGCGGCCGAGGTTTTAGCCATTTGCATCAAACTCATAATGCCTTCTTGCATACGAGCCCCGCCCGAAGAAGTAAAAATGATCACCGGGTTTTTATTTTCAATACCCGCTTCAATAACCCGTGTGATTTTTTCACCCACAACAGAGCCCATAGAGCCCCCCAAAAAACCAAAATTCATGATGGCCACGTTTACTGGCATTTTTTTTAATAAAGCGGTTCCTGTAACCACGGCATCCTTTTCACCACTTTTAGCCCTAGCTTTTTTTAAACGCTGATCGTATTTTTCGGTATCCTCAAACTTTAAAAAATCTACCGACTTAATGTTTATGTGAGTTTCTTCGAACGAATTGTCATCAAAAATATATTGAATTCGTTCTTGAGGAGAAATACGAAAATGAAACTCGCACTGCGGACACACTTTTAGGTTATTTTCTAAATCTTTTGAAAACAATACCTCGTTGCACTGGCTACATTTAACCCACACATCTCCCGGAATATTTAACTTTGCTTGGGCTGCCCCATTTCCATTTGAAGCTGTTTTTTCTTTATTGGAAAACCATTCTAAAATCGACATAAAAAGAACCTCGGATATGAAAAATTGTTACTTCAAAGTAAAGTTGACATGCTTTGATGCTTTAGGCTAGAATTTTTGAGCCCAAACATCATAGCACATTCTTAAAAATTCGTGTCAATTCACAAGTGAAAGGGTTCACATGGCAAATTTAAAGTCATCAAAAAAAGACATCATTCGTAGCGAGCGTAATCGTAAGCGCAACGTTGATGTAAAGTCAAAAGTAAAAACTGGAGTAAAAAAGGCCTTAGAAGCTGTAGCTACTCAATCTGAAGAAAAAGTAACTTTAGTCAAAACTGCTTTGAGAACCATCGATAAAGCGGCTGCTAAGGGCATTATTCATAAAAAAACAGCCGCCAGAAAGAAATCTCGTTTAGCAAAAGCCGCTAACAAGATCGCTGCTAAGGAAGCCCCAAAAACTACAAAGCCAGCTAAAGCCGCTAAGCCAAAGGCAACGAAAACCACTAAAGCCAAGGCTTAAATGCTTAAAAAACTAAAACGTATTGGGCTCATGCTTTGCATGGGCCTTTTTGTTTTTATTACGTCCCCACTTACGGCCTCCACCCTTGAACTTAAAGGCAAATCATTTAACGTACAAATTGCCGATACCCCCTCTAGTCAAGAAAAAGGGCTAATGTTTGTTAGGCAGCTTCCTGAGCATCAAGGCATGTTATTTGTGTTTCCCTATACCGCCAATTGGACCTTTTGGATGAAAAACACACGGATTGCCTTGGATATCATTTGGTTCGATGAGTCGAAAAAAATAGTGCATATCCATCACCATGCTAAACCTATGGACGAAACCCCTATTGATCCTAAAATTTCTGCCAAATATGTGCTTGAAATAAACGCTGGATTAGCTAAAAAATTACACCTTAAACGTGGAGATCGGTTTAAGTACCTTTAAAAACGGGAATGCTTAAAAAGGCAGTCACTGCCTCATTCTTGATGTACAGAAGGTTCTTTATGACTACCGGTATTAATCCTCAATATAGACGTACTCGTTCAGGGCAAACCCCAGTACTGCCCTCTGTTTTTGGTAAAAATCCACATCAAAAACCTAATCCAACCGCTAACACAACTCGTAAACTTCAAGCTCCTGTTTCAGAAAAAAAACAAGATAATCCATCCCAGTCCAATACAAGAAAACCAAAATCAAGTCCGTATTTAGTCGACCAAAAACTTTTTGAGACTAGCCAACGTTTAAAAGCTTTACAAGCCACTAATCGATCATTACGTGGATCTTCTAGCACACCAGATCTAGTTCAAAAACCTGTCAATACATCTGCCCAGACTTCTCATAAAAATAGTAAGGCACTTAGCTCTTCGGCTAGTATTTATGGGTTAAAAACACAAAACTCTCCCAGTCCTCTTAGAGAACGATTTTTGTTTCCAATAAAAGAAGAAAAGGAAGAGAGACCTAAGGAAGAACGAATTGAGGTCTCTGAAACAAAAACAGATCTTAAAAAAAACCCTCTCTTATCGACGACCACACTAGGTTCATTTAACCCTCGAGACCTCTTTGGATCGAGTTCTGATGATTCCCCTAAAAAAGCTCAATCGTCTAAAAGCGTACCCCTTCAACCGCTTAAAAACGAAGTTTTAAAAACATTAGAAAACGGAGCTGTAGTATTAGTAGGCCAAAAAATTGGCGAAGGCAATTACCGACGTATTGAAGTAGCCTTAATTAATAACGAACGATGGGCTGTTCCCATGAGTCGTTCAGACGATAATTACGACATGCAGAGTATGGCCAACGAAATGACTTTGTTACGCAAAGCCCATGAAAGTAAAGAAGACGGTAAAAAATACATTGTAGGAGTGCATTCCAAGTACCCTGCTATTGAATTATGCCACGGATCGCTTTATAACATGACCCAATGGTACACCTTAAACCAAACTAAACTTTCTTATTCTGTGGGTTTAAACAAAAAAATTCGTGGAACCTATTTTAAACAAGTACTTCAAGCGGTACATCATTTGCATACCTTGGGTATTGTGCATCGCGATATTAAACCTCAAAATATTTTAATTGGATATGACAATTGTATTCGTCTGTGTGATTTAGCAGATTCGGTACACATCCAATCTAGTAAAACGTTTACAGGATTTGGCACCCCTGGATATAGTGCTCCGGAAGTACATCCTGACCGAACACTTTTAGCTTCTGAACTTCCAAAAACAGATGTCTACAGCTTAGGCAAACTATTAATTGAACTGTTAGGCATAAACGATTTTATCGAAGGCAGAGTGATAGAACCGCAAGATAAAACCTCTGTGGATCACTTGCTATTTCATATGACACGTAGTTCAGGTTCTGAACGATATTCGCTCTATCAAGTGTTGACCCATCCATTTATACAAAAACTAGAAGAAGCCTCTAAAGACGAGTTAAATAAACCCGTTGAAGCCTGGACTTTATCAAGGTCATCGATATTAGAACAAAATGCAGATAAAAACTATTTGGTTTAAGTATGGGGTGTGAACTCTAACCTAAACGTATCTACTAGTAACCCGTTTAAAAACTGATTAAAACATCGATTGAGTTCAGAACAAAAAACAGCTTTGCTTCCCTTTGTGTTTCCAAAATCTTGGGCCTGAATACTGAACTGATTTTTTGAAAAATCAAGGGTTAGATACACTTTGGGAGAGGTTCCAAATGTAAGCAGTACTTGTCCGTTAAAATTAGGGGGTAATGCCTGAAAAAATTGCTCTTGAAACGATTGGTCACGATTATAAGTGTAGTCTTTTGTTTGAAATGTATTAGATGAAGCTTTGTTTGCTTGAACTATTGCAACGTTTTTTTTATGCATAAAGTTGATCCCCTGAATTTAAACCTTTTTAGCGAACACCATTTTAATCAAGTCAATTATATTTTTCAATCTATTTTTTTATACTAATTATTATACTGTTTTAGAGAATTGTTTATGCCCGCTTTGTTGCTGGTAATACCAATCAAAGCCCATGCATACATTACGTACAAATAATTTTCCAAGCTCTGTTAATTCAATATTTGTTGGCGTTTGAATCAATAATCCATCGGCTTCACAGGTTTTTAAATGATCCGTAACATCGGCAAAATAATCGTCAAACCGTTGCTTAAACTGTATTTCAAAAGCTTCTTTATTCAATTTTGAATGACACATCAGTTCTACTATCACCCATTGCCTCAACAAGTCGTCTTGAGACAATTCCAACCCTTTTTCACAGGCTAATTCACCCGAGTGAATGTGTTGCACATAACTTTTTAAATCATGTGCATTTTGAATAAAATGGTCGTTTACATAGCCAATAGAGGTAACGCCCAAGCCTACATAATCGCGGGTATATTGCAGGGCATACCCCATAAAATTTCGATACAAACGATTGTTTAAAAAGGCCTTGGCCATCGCATCAGTAGGTAAAGCAAAGTGGTCCATCCCAATGGCTAGATATCCGGCTTGAACAAACTGTTCACGTGCTTGTAAAAACAAATCCAGTTTGGTATTTGCATCGGGTAACGCATCGTTTGGAATTAAATTTTGATGCGATTTTAACCATGGAATACGGGCAAAACTATACAAGGCAATGCGGTCGGGTTTTAAGGCAATTATAGCCTCAATAGTGTGTTGAAATCCCTCTAAGGATTGGTAAGGCAAGCCATAAATTAAATCGACGTTTATTGAAGGAAACTGCAGGTCACGAAGCGATTTAAAAAGGGTTTGAATCTGTTCAAGGGGCTGAATACGATTAATGGCTTTTTGAACCTTTGGATCAATGTCTTGAATGCCCATTGAAATACGATTAAAACCCAATTGCTTCAAGGTGGTTAAATGTCCCTCCTGAACTGTTCTGGGGTCAATTTCGATCGCTATTTCAGCTTCAAGATCCCATTGAACCTGATTTGAAATACTTTCAAACAACCGTTTCATTTGCTTAGCCGATAAATAGTTTGGGGTCCCTCCACCCCAGTGCAATTGTTTTATTAAAGGCTTTCTTGCAATAGCACTAGACACAAGCTGCCATTCTTTTTCGACTTGAGTTAAGTAGTCGTCACCCACCGATTCTTTTTGTTTTCGAATCACTACATTGCAGCCGCAAAAATAACATTGGGTTTGGCAAAACGGAATATGCACATACAACGATAAAGGTCTGTCGCTTTGCCCAAACTGAACCAAAGTTTGTTGGTACTGAGACGAGGCAAATCCTGATTTCCACTCGGGAGCCGTAGGATAGCTGGTATACCGAGGACCGGGCACATTAAATTTTTGAATCAGTTCTCGAGTAAGATTAATCATGTGCTACACACTTTTTACAAGGTCTACTACCCTTTTTATTGATTCTGGATTCATATCGGGCATAATGCCATGTCCCAAGTTGAAAATATAGCCTTTGTATGGAGCCATATCGTTCAACAAGGTGTTTACTTTTTGTGTTAAAATTTCGGGTTCTGCGTACAAAACATAGGGATCCAAATTGCCCTGCAACGCTAAATTTGGCCTTATTTTATTTCTCAAAAGGGGCAACGAAATATTCCAATCGATACTTAAAGCCTGAACGGGTAAACGTTCAAGTAAGGGGTAAAACACCGAGCTTCCCTTGCAAAATACGGTTAGTGGGCCTTTCCAATAGCTTTGCAAGCCTTCTGCAATCCGTTTAATGTACGGAAGAGAAAATGTTTCGAAGTCGTTCCAACTTAAATGGGTAGCCCAAGTATCAAATAGTTGAAGGGCATTTACGCCCGCATCTATTTGAAGTTTTAAATAAGAAATAGTGGCTTCCGTTAAAACGTTTAATAAGGCATGCATCACCTCGGGATTTCGCCCTATAAGCTGCTTAACGGTCTTTAAATCGCTAGATGATTTTCCTTCGACCATGTAGCAGGCCACAGTAAAAGGTGCGCCTGCAAAGCCAATTAAAGGGGTTTTACGCTTTTCTAGTTCGGGAACCAACAATCGGATGGCTTCGGCTACATAACGCAAGGGTTCATTCATGTTAGTGTCACCCAGCTGATTCAACGCCTCGGTGTTACGTATCACCTTATCGATAATGGGACCCTGTTTTTCAACAAATCGAACCGAAGCACCTAAGGCATCGGCCACCACCAAAATATCCGAAAACAAAATAGCCGCATCCATGCCCCAAGCATCAATGGGCTGCAAGGTTACTTCACAGGCTAGTTTTGGCGTTCGAACCATTTGCCAAAACCCATATTTGTCCCGCAATGCACGATATTCAGGCATGTATCGTCCTGCCTGACGCATCATCCACACTGGAGGACGCTCGGTAACTTCACAACGGGTGGCTTTTAAATACAACGAATTTTCTAAACTGAGGCTAGACATAGCGAATTAGTGTAGCATAGCTGCTCTTAACTAAAAATAGCGAGCTCTTGATATACCTGAGCGCAGCTTAGATGCTTCTATGCAAGGCATTGTGAGGATGGAGCACGGAGCGTAGTCAACCTACGTGAGTACTTCACCCGGAAGAATAACACAGCAGAGAAGTATCTAAGCAAGCTCTAAAAGCCCCAGCGGGCTTTTTTACCTCGTACATCCACATGAACGAATGGTCCATGCACCGTATTCGCTTTATATTTCCCTAACCCACCCAATGTCTCTGGATTGCTGCGGTCAAAATCGTCTAACAAGGCGTATAGTTTTTCAGCATCTTTGGCGTCAATTTTTCCATCTCGATTGATGTCATCCATTTGTCCATCGTTATTTTCATCGATGTAAATATCGGCCGCATTGCCAAATTGATGCTGACTTAACTTTACGTTTCCAATATCGGCATTGTATTGCGGGGTGCGGTATCCACTCATGATCGCTAATGATTTACAGGCTATTCCTTTGGCATTTAAAGCCATTAAAATGTGTTCTAGTTTATGAATAAGTGCCTCATTTAACATCACATATTTAGGATATTGCCCGGCTTGTTTGCATAAAAACTGACCTAATTTAAAGTGGGGAGAAACCTGTACATCTTTGTTTTTAGGGGTAATTTCAATGAATCCAGGTTGAGCACTTGTTTTTTGCTGAGGATATTGGCCAATTTTATATCCGTTTAGCTGGCCTTGTTTAATTTCGGTTTTAGGTACCATCACAAACTCGTGGACGGCTACAGTTTCACCTGTTTTAGAGTTATGAATAGTGTAGGCATAGATGCCCGTTTTTGACGGCGCCCAAATACGCCATCCGCTTGCTGTTCTTTCTACTTTTTGTCCTGCATAAGGAACCAACTCAATCCACTGAGTAGATTGCAAATCGATGGTGTAACTTTCTTGAGGCAGTACAAATACCGAATTCAGGTCCAACTGGGTTTCTTTACCTTTTAACTTTAGTTCAAACGACACGGTTCTTTGGGTAAATCCAAACACCGAAGTTCCAAAAAAAAGACACCCGATAGCAATCACAAAAATATGTCGCATAATATGCTTATTTGTAAACATAGAGGGTTATTTTAGCTTAAAATGGGTAAATGGCCTAGGGCTTGGTTTGACAGTTTTAAAAATCGGGTATTAAACTAATGTTCATATTTTGACAGGATAAAGACACAAACCTGTCGTTGAAAAAACTAACCCTTTAGATTAAGTAGCTAGGGGTCAGGAGTAGTAAGATGGCTGTAATGATCAAGATTACAGCCATTTTTTTTAGAATTTCGATCCCTCTCACCCCCTTTCTCGAGTCACTGCATACGTGTTCCACTCGGATTGGAGGCTTCGCCCTGTGTCTTTTGTACCCACTTTATCAAATAGGTAATATAATTACAAATATATTAAATAAATAACCAATAAATACTGGGAGTTATAGTCCAAAAAAACCTTTAGCCGTGGCAGTGGTTTGTTCAACAACCTCTTCAGTCGAGACGTTTTTTACTTGAGCTATTTTTTTCACTACCTCTCCTACAAACGCCGACTCGTTGGGCTGTCCTTTAAACGCTTCAGGGGTAAGATAAGGACAATCGGTTTCAATCATAATTCTATTTAGGGGCAGCCACTTTAAAGCCTCTAACACTTTTCCACTTTGTGAATAAGTGATCATGCCAGTAAAAGAGAAAAACGTGTTTGAATCCATTGCTTTTGCAAACTCAAGACCCGATGAATAACAATGAAATACCTTTTTGATATCGGCATACAGAGGCATTAATTCAAGCATTTCTGCATCGGCATGCCTTGCATGAATAATGGCGGGTAAGCCTAAGGTTTTAGCCAGTTCCATCTGCGTTTTAAAAACCGTCATTTGTACGTGTTTTGGGGCATAATTTTTGTAAAAATCGAGTCCAATTTCGCCCACAGCTTTAAATTCTGAATACTGTTTAAACAAGGGCTCTAATTCGTGTAATCGATCACTATGTGAGGAAGACTCGCAAGGGTGTATACCCATTGTGGGTACCAAGCTCACCAAACCCGAATATTTTACACTTTCAAGGCACTGTAGTCCTGAGGCGATATCAACGGCCACATGCACAATGGTATGAACCCCTGCTTTATGAGCATTTTCAAGCAAAGTATCCAAGGGTTTTTCACACATATACAAATGAGCATGGGTATCAATCATGGTTTGTCCTTTAATAATTTTTTATAAACGGCATTTTTTGGCCAGCCCATGACTTCAGCCACGGCTTGAAGTTGAGGTTTTGATAGGCCTTTTTGAATGAGCTGGTCTAATTGTGCTTCCCAAACATCGGGGGCTTTGTGTTGCTGAAAAGCCAAGCACCATTCGCCTTTAATAGGCACTTTTTGAATGGCGTTCAATACGTCTTCCACAGAGTTTCCATAAAACAAGGTTTCAAAGGTTTTTGAAAGTTCTTTTGCCACAACAATTTTAGAAATGGAGGTGTTTTCTTTTAGCCATATCAAGGTTTTTTCAATGCGTAAGGGCGATTCAAAAAACACTACTGGCCACTCGTTTGGCGCCTGTGCCAACAACGCTTCTGCCTCTGATTTACTTTTTGGAAAAAAGCCACCAAACCACCAATTCGTTTGGATAAAACCAGCCACGGACAGCAAAGCTATTACGGCTGAAGGCCCACAAATAGGAATCACCTTAAAACCTGCCTCATGAACCGCTTGAACCAAAATAGCTCCAGGGTCAGAAATAGCGGGTGTCCCCGCATCGCTTACAAGCGCAATATTTTGACCTTTTTCAAGGGCATCTATAAAAAAATCACAGCGTTTTTTTTCATTAAATTTTTGCAAACTGATCAGTTGGGGGGCATGAATACCTAGGTGTTTTAGCAAGGTTTGAGTGGTTCTTGTATCTTCTGCAGCTACAATATCGGCTTGCTGCAAACAGTTTTTCAAACGAATCGTGATATCGTCTAAATTGCCAATAGGTGTGGCACAAACCCATAATTGCCCAGAACTTACAGTTTTAATACCGAATCCCCTTCAATAGGGTTTTTGCTTTGAATCATGCTCATATTAACTTTGCCTTGATAAATAGCACCTGGCTGTACTTTGAGACAATTGCCGGTTAAATCGCCAATTACTTTACCTGTACCTGAAATTTCAAGTTCGCTAAGCACCTCAATACTACCTACTACTTCACCCGCTACAAATACCGACTTTGCGACAATATGAGCTTTCACCACACTACCTTTGGCTATAGCCACATGGCCTTGTGATTTAATTTCACCCTCTACCCTACCTTCAATGTGCAACGAAAAAGGTGAATCGATACACCCTTTAACCAGGGTGCTTTCGCCGATAAGAGTTGTGACTACCGAATGATCTGACTTCGATTTAAACATCACTACGTTTTACCATACCTGTGCCTGAGCCGTATACATATCGAGGTTTAAAAAAGGCAACGGCGAAATGGGCTGAGCTTTGTACCTTACTTCGTAATGCAAATGGGGCCCTGTGGTCATACCCGTAGCGCCTACCTGAGCAATCAGTTGCCCTTTGCTTACTTTTTGGCCTTCTTTTACCAAGATACGCGAGGTATGCCCATACACCGTTTCGTATCCGTTTAAATGCGAAACAATCACAATGTTTCCCAGCGCATCGGCCCAGCCTACTTTGATTACTTTTCCGTCGGCTGCTGATTTTATGGGGGCCCCCACCCAAGCCGGAATATCAACCCCACTATGAAAACGAAGGCCACCTTGAACAGGATGTACCCTCCAGCCAAAGCCCGATTCAATGCGGCCAAACAACGGCCAAATGGAAGGCGTAAAGTGAAATTTCTTTTCAAGATCTTTTGCTTTTTTTAAATGAGAATCAAACAAATGAACCAGGGTTGCCACATCGTGTTTTTGATCGATAAAAGCCCCTTTTAAAGGTTCAAACGAATCGATAGCTTCATCTACCGACCCATTACTTGTGGCAAGTTCTGCCTCGCTAAACCGTCGGGCACGACCCGACTTTATGGGGCTTTGCAAGGGTTGTTGGGGCGAAAGCAAGTGCCGAATTTCGGCTTCTTTTTGATATAAAAGGTCAATTTTTTGTTGCATAGTGGCCATATCTTTATGCATTTTTACAGGGTTTAACGTTGCGCTCTCAAACACAAAAGGTAGTCCAAACCAAGAGGTAACCGTAATGGATATCAACACCACCAAAACCCCGCAAGCTGTCCAAAGCACCCAATACGGAATGGTAAACACCAACGAGTGGGTCGACTGAGACGGCATAAGCATAACGGTAAACGATTTTTTAGGATTTACTGACACAAATACACACCCCAAAGCACCCCATACATCAACAAATACCCTCGGTAAATATTCCTTAAGTGGATGTACGACTCGTCGTTTGGATACAAAGTTCCAAACAAGGCTTTTATTTCTTTTACAAACACAGGCTTAATGTTTAATATCCATCTCGGGTCGTTGTACACTTTTTCACGAAACGAAGCCCTTAACCAACCTAATGGAGCCCCCCACACAATTAAAGCCCAAAACAAAATCGTTTTTAAAGTCATCCTCTTACCTTAGGAAAAAACGCGGGCGTGGATTGTTTGTACGCCTCAAAATCAGCACGACCTTCGTATTTTTTTTCAAGCATTGGAATACCCGATATTTTCAAAATAAAAAAGCTTAGCAAACTTGGGCCTAAAAGGGTTATCCAATGGCTAGGTAAAACAAACAGCCAAAGCCCCCACCACAACGTCACCTCACCAAAATAATTGGGATGCCTACTTAAACGCCACAGTCCTCGGGTCATTAATTTTCCTTTGTTTTCGGGGTTTTTGGTAAATCGAAGCAGCTGGTAATCACCCACTGTTTCCCACATAAAACCAAAAATCCAAAGAGCTAGCCCCAAATAACTTAAACCACTTAATGCTTTGTGGTTAGTCCAAACAGCTACAATGGGTAACGAGATAATGGCTAAAACAAAGCCTTGCAACATAAAAATTTTAAAAAAAGCTTTTAATGGGGCCCACTTTCCCCAAGCTTCACGCATCGCCACATACCTAAAATCCTCCGATTTTCCGCGTGATCTTAAAAAAATATGACCACTTAATCGAACCGCCCAAAGTGTTACCATGGCTAAAACCAACCAAGCCTTCACTGAGGCAGTCGCCCCTTGTAAAACAGCTCCTAAAGTAGCTACAAGCACAAACCCAGGCCCCCAGGCCATATCTACCCAATCGTTACGTTGTTTTACCCAACACAGGGCAAACACCGCTGAAAAATACAGCCCCAATGCCCCACAAGAGTATAGCCACAGAAAAAACATTTATTGTCTCAACGCTTGTTCGATGGCTTGTATAACGCTTGGGTCGTTTGGTTTCGTTGCAGGTTCAAATCGATTTAAAATCTCTCCATTTTTACCCACAATAAACTTAGTAAAATTCCATTTTATCGCTCCTGAAAATTTTGGATTTGTTTTTTTACTGGTTAACCATCCGTAAAGAGAGGCCATGTCTTTCCCTTTTACAGACACCTTAGAGGTTAAGGGAAAACTCACCCCATAATTTAACTGGCAAAACGACTTAATGTCGGTATCACTACCGGGTTCTTGATTAAAAAAATTATTGGCAGGAACCCCTAAAATAATTAAACCTTTGTCTTTGTATGTTTCATACAATTTTTGAAGCTGTTCATATTGAGACGTAAATCCACACTTGCTTGCTACGTTTACAACTAAAACCACTTTTCCTTTAAACGCATTAAATTCTAGGGTTTTGCCATTAATATCTTTCATAACCACATCGTAAAAATGTGCTGGCATCGCTTGAGCTTGCACTGAGCCTTGAAATAAAACACACCCTAAAATCCATAGTAGCCATCGTTTCATACGGTTTACTCCTAATCTTTAGTTAAATTTTCAGCCACTTCAAACACCAAGTTTCTAATACTGGTCTGGGATGAACCCAAAATACTTAGCCATTTTGCTTCAAAAAGGGTTCTTTGAGTACTCAACCACTGATTGTATTGTAAAAAATCGGCATCGTTTTGCAGGCTTTCAAATAAATTGGCCCAAAACAAAACCAAATCCGCTTGATCATCCGAACAATTCAAAATTACCCCCCCTAGTTTATCTAAGTGAGGCTTAAACTGTAAACAAAACTGTTCGTAACTGCTATTTACAAACTGCAGGGCTAAGCTTTCTAAAGCAGCCCTATTTTCAAAGGTTTTTTTGGGTTGTTTTAGCCAGCTTAACACAAACGAACAGGCCAAATCGGCATATCCCAACATGTACTCGTCATGGGTATCGTAAAACCAAGCATCCGACAAATACATCCACATGTAAGTGTGTGCCGTTTGTATATCTGCCTCATGTATAAAAGAAAAAGTTCCTTTTAACCCCTCTTTGGGGGAGGCTATATCTGCCAAAATTTCTAATAAATCGGTTACAAAGGTGTTTTTGAATAATTTGGATGCTTCTCCGAATGTGGCTATTTCAGGAGGCAAGGTTTTACTTTGAATAATTACATGGCCCAGTTCGTGATACAAAATAGGGGCTTGTAACAACTCAAGCCATTCGTTTTGTTTTTCAAAAAATCTGTCTAATTGAAATGCCCCAAAACTAGCCAAGGCTTTTTGCTTGATGGCGTGCGACAACTGATACTCAGCACTCAGGGAGGCCTCACCTTCGGTTTCTTCAAAAAAAGGAACCCACTTTTGATAAAACAAATTTTTCAAGGCTTCTTTGCGAATAAACACTGCTTTTTGAGTCATGGCTGCTGCCATCGACATGAGCACCGTGGGCGAGCGCATCCACTCGTTTTCAATGGCATATACCGTCACTGTTCCCCGCTTTGAAAAAGGGCCTTTGCCAAAAATAACTTCAGGCCATTCACCATAGTATCCTGATTGCAGCACTACTCCAGGGCATTGTTTATCAAACAGCTCTTGAATTTCGTGCAATTTTTCAAAGGGCACGGTTAACGATTCATAGGTAAATTCGGCGGCTTTAATATCGACTTTAAGTTCATCTGCCGTTTTGTTTTGTAGTTCAAACTGAAGCACATAGCTTTTTACAAGGTTATCAAACGCTTCAGCGTTTTCAAAAGTGATGGGTTGGTCGGCAGGTAACTGCAATAACATTCTGCAAAACGAGCTTTTAATGTTGTTTTCGCCCAATTCACCCCACTCGTTGCTTAGCTCAAGGCGACGGTATAACTGCACCGAAAACCGCAGTACCTGGGTGTAAAAGTTGTGTAAATCAGCCGGAATATGATCAGCAGACATCAAAACGAATGATGGGTTAACCCCAACTGAGTTAGTCTATCGACGATGTAACGTCTGCAATCGAAGTTGTATTCTTCTGCTGTTTTTCTGCCTGCTGACAAAATCATCATCTTTGCCACAAATTGTTTGTCTTGTTTGTTTAAAAAGGCCTTAATTTTAGGGGCATCTGCACAATGGTTCTCGATAAAAGAACACATATTTCTCCAAAAGGTAGACAAAAACCCAGGGCTTTGGAGGGTGATCCCTGGAACCACTTTTTGACATTCATAAAGCCACATCCCTTGCAAATATTTAAAATCACATTCACGGTCAATCACAAACTTGGCTTTTTTCACCATTTGCCTAATATGATCGGTTTCTTCCCACAACAAACCCAACACTTTCTCAAACATCGTATTATTTTGCGCACGATGTTGGTGAAACTGGATATCGTGCTCTAATTTGTGAAAATCGATGCTTTGATCGGCTTTAATATAACGCAGAAAAATAAGACAAATAAAGTCAGAATACCGGTACATATACTCGTCTTGAGTATCGTAAAACCACACATCAGAAAAATAAATGTAAAACAAACGAGTGGCTCGAACAGGATCGGTTTTACTAAGCTGCACAATATTGTGCATAGGGCCAAACAAAGTACCGTCTTGAACTGAAGGGCAAAAATCAGCCAAAAACTCTAACATGGCTTCAAGTCCTGGGATGTCAAAAAAACGGGTCACAGCTTCTCCAATCGCCACATTTTCTACCGAACATAAATGGTCTTCAATAACCCCGTGTCCAATTTCGTGATACACAATGTTTTCACGAATATCTTTAATAAATCCTTCTTTTTTATGAGCAATATCCTCTTTTTTAATAATCCCCATCAAGCCTAAAGCTTTGCGTTTAATAGCATAAGAGATGGATCCATAGGCGTCTGAATAGACTACGGTCTCAGCCTCCTCAAACACCTGAACCCATTTTTGATAAAAAATAGTTTCCAAGGCTTCTTCTCGAATATAAATAGTTGGACTAATGGCGGTAGCTGCATTGGCCATAGCCGCATTAGGCGTTCGAATACGTTCTTTAATAAAAAAATGAATATCGTATTCACCCAAACGGACCGATTTTGAATCGGCCAAAATATAAGCAAAACGCAGCCAATAATTACGCGACATTAAGCGTAGTCTTGAGCCCAAAAAACGCAAAATTTGCGTGATGCGGGTTCCAGGTTTTATAACAAATTCAACCCCAAATAAGGTAATAGAAAAATTGTTAAACCGATGTTTAGCTTCTTCGGCACTTAATGCATTGATGCCTAGTGTTTCAATGGTTTCTTGAACAGTCGTTAAAAATGTTTGGGCTTGTTCATGGCTAATGTTTTCAGAGGCCGGAATATGCAATAAATTGCGGCAAAACGAAACTTTGACCTGCTGTTCGCCACCTTGCCCCCACTCGTTGTTTTGCTCCATGGCGTAATACAACAAATGGGCCACATAAAACACCTGTTTGTAAATGTCGTCTTCAACAGTTTTTCGCAACTGCTGAAGTTGAACATCGTCGTATTGTACAGATTTTTCGGTTAAATAATTTTTAAGAGTTTTATATTTATTGATGACGGCTTCATCAAGTAAAATTTCTGAAACAGATTGTGGGATAGAACCATTTTCCAGAATTAATTGAGTGATTTTAGAAGTATTCATGGGTAGAAATAATCCCCTCTTCAAAAAATAAGGCCAGAACTATTTCAGCCTGGCCTTAATTGATTTTTTAATCTTTGAACAAGACTCAGAAACTAGTCTTTATCTCCACCTTCGGCAGATTGAACCGTTGCAGATACAAATGACTGCAATTTGCCAAGTGTACTATAAGTAACTGAGTAATCAGCCTTAAGTTCTATAAGTCCACTTTTATTAACCAAATCAGTTTTTGCAAAGGTTACTTCTAATTCTTTAACATCTTTTCCAAAGCCTAATTTTTGAATCTGTGTAGCATCGGTTAATTTTACAACAACGTTGTCACCTTTTGACTCTGGAATTTGGGTATTAGTTGCTTTAAAAGCAGCATTTAACTGGCTACCCCCGAGTCTTATAGACGATACTGATGATGTTGACATGTTGTCCTCCTACAAAAAATTTTAAATTGTACTTTTATTATCGAAGGTTTATAAAAAAAATTTCATTCTTTTTTACAACCTTCAAAAAACTTATTTACCCAATTGTGACGAAAAGTAAACCATGTTGTCAATATAAGGCACCTTAAATGGGTTAAAAACAATAGCTTTTCCTTGAATGGTTTTTTCTAAAACCAATCTTAAACTTAAGTCAAATTCGGGGTGCACCACTATTTTTTTGATACTTTCTTTTTTGGCTGTATCTACCACTTGTTTCATTACTTTAGGCGAAGGCTCGGCATGATTGTGTTGAATGGGCAATTGTTGCCAGCCGTAGTCGGAAGCAAAATAACCTAAAACAGGGTGATAGATAAAAAACTTTTTTTTAGGAGCTTGGCTTAAATTTTGTTTAATGATGATTTCGGCTTGGTTTAACTGCTGTATGTAGGCTGTGGCATTGGCTTGAAACACAGGCCCCAAAGCCGGATTTAACCGTGTTAAAGCCACACGGATTGCTTCAATATATCGTTTTGCAAAGCCAATAGATAGCCACGTATGCGGGTCAAGCCCAGTTTCGTGCACATCCGTGCTAAATGGCTTATGCAACCCGGCTGGAATCGCCTCTATAATTAAAAGCTTAGGGTTTAAGGCCAGGCACTTGCTTTTATATTGGGTTTCAAAAGGCAACTGCCCTACTACCACCCACAGTTGCGACTTGGCCACCCTAGCCAAATGTTTGGCGCTGGGCTCAAAGGCTTCTTCAGAGGCTCCCGGAGGCAATAAAACCTCCACACTCACATACTCTTTACCTACCGCTTTGACCCATTCGGCCTGGGGCAAAATGCTAACCACTACAGTTATAGGTTGGGCAAATACAGAGGTTCCGGCAAAATACAAAAAAATACTTACTATTAAACTGCTTAACTTTTTCATAAACTTTACAGTCAACCACCTTTATTAAATTGAAAGCCATTGATACCATAGGCAAAAGAGTATTATGACCCAATCTTTTAAATTAAACACCCTCATTTTAATCGCCATAGGCTTTTTTGCCTTTATGTGGGGCAACCACAGTGTTTCTTTGTATGACAATTCAGAAACTCAGTATGCCCATACCGCAAGGGTCATGGCCACCAGTGGCGACTTTGGAAACCTTTATGTTAACAATGAGGCTTGGTTTGTACACCCGCCTTTGCATTTTTGGATGACCGCCGCTTTGGGAAAAGTGTTTGGGTGGAATGAGTTTGCGTTACGGTTTCCAGAGGGCTTTTTTGGCATTGCAATAGTGCTTTTAACCTATTTTTGGGGACGTAGACTGTTTAGCGACAGTGTAGGTTTTTGGGCGGCTTTTATGCTGGCCTGTTCGTTATATATTGCCATTATTTGCCACTTGGCAGTGTTTGAGACCTTGTTTAATCTGTGTATTTTTGGAACCCTTATTTTGTTTTTAGAAACTTTTAATACCCTAGGCACTATTGAAAAAGAGGAAACCCGTCAAAGACCCGGATTGTTTTTAGTAGGGGCCGGGGTTTTGACCGGCCTTGCCATTTTAACCAAGGGGCCTTTTGGACTCATTCATCCACTTCTAGCCATTTTGCCATTTTTAGTGATTCGAAAACGCCTAATTTTTTTACTAAATCCTTGGCTTTGGGCTGGTTTTTTAGTGGCCTTAGGCATTGCCTTGCCTTGGTATTTTTGGCAATACAGCCAACATGGCATTGCGTTTATTGCAGTGGCTTTAAAAGATTACACCTGGTTCAGGGTATTCGGTGTGGTTGAGAATCAACCCGGGCCTTGGTATTTTTATTTTCCATATTTATTGGCCTTTTTTCCTTGGATATTTTATATTTTTCCCACGTTTAAAAGGCTTGCTAAAACCCGATTTTGGAACCAGGACACGCCCCAAAACAATGTATTTTTACTGTCGCTTTTGGTGATTGTTACCACCTTTGTGTTTTTCTCGGTGGCCAAAACCAAATTACCTCACTACATTTTTTTAATTTTTCCGTTCTTAAGCCTAGTTATTTCAGCCACCGTTTTTGCCGATGAAAGCAAGCCGCCACGCCCAATTTATGCGTGGCTAAATGTAGCTCTTGTAGCCGTACTCACCCTTGCCACCTGGTTTATTAAAGCCCCGGTGATTGTACCCATGCATGCTGTACTCATTAAAACCGTATTTATTTTGCCATTAATAGGCTCACTTTTATTTGCCGTATACATGCAGTTCAAACAGGTTTCTAAGGCTATGATGGCTTATGGAGCCTTTTTTTTAGCATTCATGGCCTATTTGTTTGGAGTGATTTTACCCGAATATGAAGTATACAAAGATTCGGTTGGTATAGTTCAGTCGTTAAAACCCTACTCACGGTATTCTTTTGTTAACTATCAAGGCTATGACCCCTCGATTATGTTTTACCTCAATCGACACATTCACCTACCTCAAACCGTGCCCGCACTGGATGCAACCCTTAAAATCTTACCTGAAGGCCCTATTTTTATTATGGCTAGTTCCGACCAACACTTGCAGTTGCTGTACCCCAAATGGCAGCTTATTCGAAAAACCTACCACAAAGAATTGTTTCGTTATGCACCCTAATTTAACCCTTATTGGCATGCCTGGTGTAGGCAAAAGCACTTTAGGCCATCTACTAGCTCAAACCTTAAACTTTAAGTTTATTGATCCGGATGTACTAATTCAGCGTAAAACCCATTTGTCGTTGCAAGCCATTATGGATATTTACGGTGAAGCCCGATTGGTAGCCCTTGAAGAAGAAGTGATTTGTGATTTAGATGAAGTGCATATTCAAAAGGCCATTATTGCCCCTGGAGGCAGTGCGGTTTATTCGGCAAAAGCCATGGACATGTTAAGAAAAAACAGCTTGATTGTGTACTTAGAAGATACCTTTGAGAGCATTTCAAAACGTATTAGCAATGCTGATACCCGGGGTATTATTGGCCTTAAAGAAAAAGGCCTTGAACGGTTATACCAAGAACGCCACGAACTTTACACACACTACGCTGATATTGTGATTGTATTGCCTGAAAAATTTAACACTCACGCCATTCAAGACCTTATTTTAAAAAAAGTAGCTACGTATGAACGACGCCCTGAAAGCCTTTAAACAGCAGTTTTTAGAGCTTGAAAAACAAGCCAAACGCCCTATTGAGTGTATGGCCGTTACCAAATATGCTCGTCTTGAACAAATAGAAGCCGCCTATAACGCAGGCTTCACACTTTTTGGTGAAAACAAAGTTCAAGATGCTTTAGAAAAACAAGCGGCATTAAGCCATTTAAATGCTACTTGGCACTTTATTGGCCACCTTCAAACCAACAAAGTTCGAAAAACGTTGGGCCATTTTGCCTGTATTCAGTCGTTGGATCGAATAGATTTATTAGAAAAATTACAGCAACTAGGAGAGGCCGAAAACACCCCTATTTCGACCTTAATTCAGCTTAATATGGGCAATGAACCGAACAAGTTTGGCTTTAGGTTGGATAGCTTAGATTTAAATTTACCTATTTTATTTTCAAAATCCTTTGTTAGAATCAAAGGAGTCATGGTTGTTGCTCCGTTTTATGAAAACCCCGAGCAATGCAGGCCTTTGTTTAAAAAAGCCAAACAAACCTACGATAGGCTTAGCACTCAGTTTGAGGGGTTAAGCATACTCAGTATGGGTATGAGTCATGACTATCGCATAGCTATTGAAGAAGGGGCCACCCAGGTACGAGTGGGAAGCTTACTATTTAGTTCATAAAAAGAAAGAAGGAATGTTCAGATGATGTCCAAAATGAAAGAATTTTTCGGTTTTACAGAAGAAGCTCCAGTTGCTACTGAGCAAGAAAAAGCCCCTGTTGTAAGAAGTTTCAAAGGGTCATTGCTTCAACAAAGTCCTGCCTCAAAATCAGCCATTGCCGAAATCAAAGTGGAAGAACCTCGCGTTTACGAAGACTCATTAACCATTGCAAGCCATTTGCGTGAATACAAACCTGTGATTATTAACCTAAAATATTTAGACAGCGTAGCTGGAAAGCGTTTAATTGATTTTATTTGTGGAACAGCTTATGCCATCAATGGTCATATGGTTAAAATTGGTGAAAACATTTTCTTATTCACCCCAGAACATATTCATATTTCTGAAACCAAAGAAAAATCGTTTGATTCAACCTTTGAAAACAACGACTCACAGGATACCTTCTTAAAACGCGCCGTTATGTCGTAATGAACGCTATTGAGCGTTTAGTTGACATCGTACGTACGTTAAGGGGCCCTAATGGCTGTCCTTGGGACAAGGTTCAAACGTATCAAAGTTTAATTCCTTATGTAATTGAGGAAGCCTACGAAGTTGTAGATGCTTTAGAAAATAGTAACCCTGAGTCTTTGAAAGAAGAGTTGGGTGATATGTTGTTGCATGTGGTGATGTTATCTGCGATGGCAGAGGACTTGAGACACTTTAATTTAGAAGAAGTAGCCACTGATATTAGCGAAAAAATGATACGTAGGCATCCGCATGTATTTGCCTCTACCCAAGTGGATTCGGTAGAGGATGTGGTGCACAATTGGGAAGCTATTAAAAAACAAGAAAAACAAGAAAAACAAGACATCCGTTTTTTAGAGTCGGTTCCAAAATCGTTACCCGCCTTGATTCAAGCGCAAAAATATCAAAAAAAGGCTGCTAAGCTGCAGTTTGATTGGCCTGATGTTCAAAGCTGTTTTGAAAAGGTTAAAGAAGAAATCAACGAGGTAGAAACTACTTTAAAACAAAACGACACAGTAGCCCTAGAAGAAGAATTGGGAGATTTATTGTTTTCGGTAGTGAATGTAGCTAGAAAAAGCGGCCTAGATGCCGAAGCTTTGTTAAAAAAAGCCAACCAAAAATTTAAAACTCGCCTGTATAAAGTAGAAGACGCACTTATCCAAACCAAGGCTTCGTTTACCGACAAAACCCCTGAAGAGTTAAATACGCTTTGGGAGCAGGTAAAGGCAGAAAAATAGTCAGATGCTGAATGACGAACCTTCACGAACAAAAAAAGCTATGTACATGTATACTCAAGTTAAAATCAGCCCGCTAGGGCGTGAGGGGGAGGCTCAAATCTGGCTTAGCCAGTTTGAGGGGGCGACGCTAGCCCCAAAATACAAATGACACAACAATGGTTCCCCGGCCACATGGCCAAAGCCAAAAAAGACCTACACGCAACGCTTAGCCAAGTGGATATCGTCATTGAACTTGCCGACGCTAGAGCCCCTAGGCTGAGTCAAAATCCTATGTTGTTAGCCATTACCCGTTTAAAAGAACGTATCGTGGTGCTTAATAAGGCGGATTTAGCGGATCCTGTACTCACTAAACAATGGGTTAATGTTTTAGACAAACCTGATGCGCCCTGTTTTGTTTTATCATCTATTCAAAAAAACACCGTAAAACCGTTTATTCAAAAAGTTGTGAACTACTGCATTGGGGTTGATGAAAAACGCGGCCGTAAACGTCCTAAGCCCTTTTATAGCGCATGCATTATTGGCATCCCTAATATTGGAAAGTCGTCATTGATTAACCATATTGTTGATAAACCCTTAGCCAAAGTAGAAAACAAGCCTGGAGTTACCCGACAACAACGTTGGATAGATGTACATCCTAAGCTGAAACTGCTGGATACGCCCGGTATTTTGTGGCCTCGTATTGAAACCGACCTTGAAAAACAAATGCTGTTTTTATTGGGCTGCTATGCCGACCCCCATTTTGATGTGGAAGAGGCTGCGTTAACCTTGATTTCTCTTTGTAACACAAACTACCCCACCTTGTTTAAAGACCAATTTGAAAGCCCATCTAACGACCCGTTAGACGTGATGGGCTGTGTGGCCAAACGCTTTGGTTGCCTGCAAAAAGGAGGTCTTCCCGACCTCCAAAAAGCCTCCTTGAAGCTTATTCAGTTGTTTCAAACAGGTAAACTGGGGCAATTGAGTTTAGAGAAACCTACTCCCTAAAATCATCTTTAGAAACTCTCTTATTTATTTAAAACACTTATTAAGTGCTATTTATTAAAATTTTGACAAATAGACTAGACTAGACTAGACTAAGTCTATGCATGTACATAACATTCACGAAGCTAAAACTCATTTCTCTGAACTCATTCAAGATGTTTTGAACGGAGAAGAAGTGGTAATTGCCAAAGCTGGAGTACCCGTTGCTAGGCTTATTCCTTTTTCCAAAACACCTCAAAAACGCCTGGGTGGTCAATGGAAAGGCAAAATTCATATCTCTGCAGATTTTGACGAACTTCCTCCAGATTTTATGGCCTATTTTTCAAAATGAAAGCACTTTTAGATACACATGTCTTGTTATGGTGGCTAGACAACCCCAAACTACTCAGCAAAAAAGCGTTCGACATTATTTCAAATGAAAATTCGATTATTTTTGTAAGCGCCGTTAGTATTTGGGAAATAGTTATCAAGCAAAGTCTAGGAAAGCTCGACATTCCAGACAAGATCCAGCCTCTCATTGAAAGCGAAGGGTTTACTGAACTACCTATTTCCTTTGCCCATGCAAAAACAGTAGGTACCCTGCCCAAGCTCCACAACGACCCTTTTGACCGATTGCTTATAGCACAGGCTATTCATGAAAAACTACCTGTTATCACCCGAGATTCGGAGATAGCAAACTACCCTATTTCAACTATAAAAGCCTAGTTTCTATTAAAACAGCATTTTGAACTATTCCAACGGTTACTTTGCCCGTAAAGCTCCATGCAGGCAAGGCGGTAATTATTCCATCGATCAGAACACCCTTACTAAAGACACCCTTTAGCTGCATTCCATTCGCTTGCACCCAAACACCCTCTCCTTCTAAAAGTCCGTTACGAAATGTACCGTGATACTCTTCTCCATTCAGTCGGATAGACCTCCCCTCAATAAACTCATCCCTAACAAATGTTCCGATCTGAGTTTCCCCAGTCTTTGATTTTCTTACCCCTTCACCATGTGGAAGCCCATTTTCAACCCAGCCTTTATAACTGCCTTTATCGGGATAAATAATTTTTCCATATACAAGATTTCCGCCTCTAAATGTACCCACATGGATTACTCCGTTAGCAAATATTTTTTTACCCCTACCTTCTAAATACCCCCCCTTAAAACAACCACTCCATACGTTCCCGCTTGGAAACGTCACTTTACCCTTCACAAGCGAACCTTCTTCATCAAATTCACCTTCAATAGTTTCAGATGATGAGATTCTCTTTCCTTTTACTAAAACACCGTTTTTGCGTGTACCCTCCTCTACCAATCCATCTGAGAAAGACACTATTTCTATTAACTGACTCTCTTGATTTTGCCCTAATCCACTCAAAATAGGTACACAAACTACAGGTAAAATACTTGAAAACTCATCACTATTACACAGCAACTCTCTTAACAAGACCATAGCTATAAGCATCACCATCGCCAATGGCCATCTTCGGTTTTTTTGAGTAGTTTGTGAGGACTCTTGTTTCTGGGGCAACGCCTTTAATTCTTGAGTGGAATTTATTGAATCTGTTGGAGTGGGTTTTATTGACAGTGCTTGAATAAATTTTAGCTGGATGGCCCGCTCCATTTCAGACTCTTCTTTTTGCCTCGCCTTATCAAGCTCGTTTTGAATGCAGGTGTTTAAGGCCTCCTTTGATTTTTCAAACGACACTTTAAGGCCAAAACACCTTGCTTCAGACAATGCTGATTGAAGCACTTTTAATGACTCACCAGTTCCCCCTTGGGCTTCGTCATCTTTTAAGTACTGCTTAGCCAGTTTTATATCTATTTCATGCAGCGTAGCCTTTAGCAATTTACAGGTAATAGCCGCTAACGACTCCACTTCATTTTTTAAAGCAGATCCACCCTCTTTTGGATAGTTAGCCTCATTTTTTATCTTAGAGTAAATACCCAAGGAAACATTACTATCCAACGCCGCTGTTACTATATGCCTAAATCCAGCCCCGTCTGCTTTATACAAAAGGTCTAAAACGGTCTTTTTAGGGTCATTTTTCAAGGATTGATGTAATCCATTTTCTCGAATCTTTTCAAAGGATTTCTGCAGGGTGTTCAAAGCTTTTTCTAGATTTATTGTTTCTGAAATAACACTCTGTGAATCTTCTTTAACCTCTGCAAGTGGCTCGTGTTGTTTAGCTGTCGACAATGGTGCCGAAGTGGCTGAACGAGCTGTCTCAAAAAAAGACCCTGACGGCACTTTTTCAGGAGCCGTGGAAGGCCTTAAGTCATTGGCGATTCCAGCCAACTGACAAATCAACTCCCAACTTTTTTGCCTATCGTTTTCACTCGCATTAGCACCAGGAAACAGCCACCCTTTTAGCTTGATTTGCATATGAGAACTTCCTGTATTGGTCACCAAAGCGTAGTTCGAACGATTTTTTAACAGTGCTTGAGCGATAGTTCTGGAAAAATCCTTTATTTGATCCGCGGTAAAGCGCCTGCATGGCTCAGGAAAATATTCGTTGAGTCGCTTGTTTATTTCAACCGCAAACTGAACCTCAATAGTCTGTTTTTCAAACGAGGGTTTGGACGCATGAGCACAGTACGAAAATCGCTCTTCACGACCCATATTCAGCTTAAACAGGGGTAGTTTTGAATCTAACCTAGGCCTAGGATGGCTAGTAAGCAGCGTTATTTCCTCGAATAATTTTTCTTGCAGTTTTTTAAGGACATCAGATTGAGGACTGTTTGACGGAAGAGATGATTTTAGCTTATTAAGATCTTTTAAAGTGGCCACCCCCCATATTTTTTCAGCATTTTCAGCCAAAAGTGCTTCAAACTGTTTTTTATACTCAGGGTCCATATTTTTCATGCAGGGTAACTGGGTAAAACAAAAACCCCACTGTTGACCAAATGGCCTGCTTAAAAACCACTCTCTTAATTCAGGCATAACATGGCTGTAGCCAAAGCTTTTGAGTACCCCATTTTGCTCTTCTATCGTTGCAATAGCTTGGGCTAAACCAAAGACTTTTTCTAACACAGATTGAACAGACTCTTTCACATCTTCCGCAAATAAAAGTTTATGAATGGCCTCTCGAAACTGATCTACTTTTTTGTCATCTGTCAGACTTAGATTACCAGTCTTGGAAATAGCTAGTACTTTTTTAAATACACTCATAAAAAAAATGGCTCCGATTAAATAAAGATAAAATCCCTTATTTTTATTGTCGGAGCAATTTTAAAATAATTGCAATAAAATAACTATCAAAGCAGTTTTTTTTAACTATTTAATTTATTTTGAATTTACTGTGGCGAACAAAGTGTTCAAACGTTTTTCAGGACGAGCTTTCCAGTTTTGTTTGTGGTAGGCATACCCTGCAATTAAAGGAAATGCCAAGGTAGCCTCAGCAAATACCATTTGTTCAAACACAGTGTCTACCTTGCCCCAAGAACAGGCCTCTTTAAGCGTTGACCCCGAAAGGCCGCCATCTCGCTCGTCAGCCACGGTTACTTGAACGGCATATTTATGCATAGAGGCATCGTGGCCAATAATTTCAGCGGCCACAACAATATCTTGCACAAAGTTTTTAGGCACGCCTCCACCTAACATAAAAATACCGGTTTCGCCTTTTTCGGTTTTAATTTTTGTAATTTCCAAAAAGTCAGCGGCCGAATCGAGGGTTAGTTTAGGGCCTTGGGTATGAAACTGGTGGTGAACTAAGCCAAATCCTGCTGAACAATCAGAAAAGGCGGGTACAAAAATAGGAATTTCTTTTTTAAAACAGGTATACACAATCGATTCTTCACGCGACACTTTGTATTGGTCGTTTTGATGCAAAAACTTACCCATTTCATAAATAAATTCACGGCTAGAATAAGGTCGTCTTTCAAGTGAATTACACAGCTGAGCAATGGTATCGTCACAAATACGCAAATCTTCTTCGTCGATGTAGGTGTCATAAATACGGTCAATCATGAGTTCACGCAACTCGTGATCGTTAGCAAAAGGAGATCCTTGATAATGCGAAAAACCCAAGGCCTCAAAAAAGTCTTGATCTACTATGTTAGCCCCGGTAGATACGATGGCATCGATCATGTTGTTTTCAAGTAAAGTGACTATGCCTTTTTTAAGACCAGCGCTAACCAAAGAGCCTGCTAAAGTTAAAAATATCACGCAGTCTTTATCTTGTTGCATTTGATCAAAGATTTTAGCCGCACGGTGTAAATTGCGTGCTTGAAACGCGGTTTGCCCCATGGCCTCTACCATTTCAATGACATTATGTTGGGTAATATCTAAATGCACTACTTTTTTTTGCAATAATTGTTGTTTTTCAGTTTTCATCGTTTTTCTCCTGTTTTAATCCAAGCTATCCATTCTACTTAAGATCACTTCGTCGCTAAAGCTTCTCGTGATGACAAATCGACGTATATTCTAAATAATTTTAAGGCATTGAACCAGTACTAATTTAACCACTAAAGAGTCGTCGAAATAGTTGCCGTTGTGTCATCGTATTTAAGCAAAAAAAATACGGTCATGGCTGTATACATAAAACTGTACCCAAAGGCTTGAACCAGTCCGTTTAATAACGAAGGACCTAACACAGGAACATCTTGTAATGATTGACTCAATAGCAGGGTTAACATCAACACTGCAAAAAGCACAAAAATAAAGGCCAAACAACTTAAAAACTGCTTTTTAACAAAGTAAAACGAAGCTGAAATACTTGAAAAAACCCCCTTATTTTTAAACAAAATTAAAAAAGGGACAAAAGAAGCTATCAACGCCAAAGGAATCAACACAATCACTCCCAACAACAAGCCTCCCAGTAGCAGTGGATCTTGAGACATTTTTTCAACACCCTGGGCCACTGAAAGCACCCCTAAAAAAGGCAAGGCCAACAAACCTGTAGCCATTAAAAGCTTTAAGTAATGCTTAAAAACAACTGCAATAGCCTCTCCGAAATGTATTTTTTGGGTATATAAAATGTGGTTAGCCCCCACATAAGTAAGCCCTTTAATAAGCAATTCAACCACCCAAACACCTATCATGGCTTGAAAAAAATAATGCTTTAGCACCCAAGCCTCGTCAACTTTAAAGGCGGTTTCAAGGCCATTAATAAGCAAAAAAAACAGCAAATACGGCGTAATCAACATCCAGTCACTCATAAAAAGTTTTACTGTTCTTGCCAAAACATTTGTTACACTTACGCTCATAGCACACACCTTACCATAGTCGAACTTGCCAACGAAAGGGCGTTTAAATGAACTTTAGAAGTAAAAATCATGTGGTTATTGTAGGGGGAACTGGCTTTATTGGCCAGGCACTTTGCACGTACTTTGCAGAACAAAACACTCCTGTTTCAATAATTAGCCGACAATTACCCAAATACCCCATTAAAGGGGTTACCCAACTTAGCTATGAAAAAGCCTTTAAAACAGAAGGTGTTTTTGAAAATGCAGTTGTTATTAACTTAGCTGGAGCCTCTATTACCGGTTATTTATGGACCCACCGCTATAAAGATACTTTGCTTAATAGCCGCGTTCACACCACACGGAAATTAGTAGACCATTTTAAAACACTAAAACAGCCTCCTCAATGCTTGATCAATGCCTCGGCAGTGGGCATTTACGATGTAACACCAGGCCACGATTTTTTAGCCAAGGTGTGCCAAGCCTGGGAAGCCCAAGCCCAAAAAGCTGAAGCACTAGACATACCTACATACCGCTTACGATTGGGTATTGTTTTAGGCCTAGAAGGAGGGCTTTTAAAGCTATTTTATAGCTTCTTTAAATTGGGACTGGGTTTTTATCCTGGGCCTGGCACCCAAGGCTTTAGCTGGATTGCCCTTGAAGATGTTTGCCGAAGTATCGATTTTTTAATACAAAAAAGTCCGCCTTCAGGCGCTTTTACACTAACGGCACCCAACCCCACCAACATGAACGACTTTACAAAACTATTTGCCCAAACCTATGATTTTAAACGTAGAATGGCCATTCCCGAAAAATTGTTAAGGGCTTTCGTGGGAGAAACAGCCGATGCCATGTGTAGGGGCGTTCATGTTTATCCTAATGAACTTTTAAGCTTAGGCTATGAGTTTAAATGCCCAACTCTTGATCAAGCCTTAGGCGGCCGGAGCAGCGAAATGTAGCTGTGGTCCAGCGCTTTGTCCGTTTAAAGCTGGATTTTCTTCTCCAAAAACGGTAGACGCATATTTGGTACAAACCACTTCATGAAGTGTTGGATTGGTAAAAATTTCAGGCACTATATACTTAAAGTCATAGGCCTTGCCTCCAAACAAATCTCTTGCTCTTGCAATAACATCTGCATTTTTTAGTGGCATTTTTGCAATATCTTTTACCAAAGTAGACTCACCAAAAGTGTCTTTTTCATCGGCAATTTGAGTACTTAAAAGCGTCCAGGCTTCAGCGGTATTTCCACTGGTAAACGATTTTAAAGCATTAAAAAACAACTTATCTTCTTGGGCTCTCAATGATTTTTTAGCTTGGTCGTTGTCTAATGAAAACAAACCTTCCACATCCTCTGAAAGCGCTGTTAACGACGCTGTAAATCCCATTAATTTTGCTTTTAATTCATCAGGTATTTCTGCATTACGAATATTGTCAGCCAGCGAAACAACAAATTCTAAGGTACGTTTACTGGTAGCATTTAACACGGTTTGAGTGCACCAATCTACCACGTTTTTCAAAAAGGCTTTTTCGTCTTCGTCTTTTTGGCCTTTCAACAATCTTCCTGCATGGGTTTTTAAATTAGTGATTGCAAAATCAAGTTCACGTTTTTGACTTAAAAGATCAGAGCTATTAGTAGCTACCTTAGATTCTTGAACAGCTTTTTTATAGTAACTCCACAAACGTTTGGCAACCCCTAAGCATAAACTTGTAATCGCCAATCCAAGCACGGCTGTTCCGCCCGAAGCGACGATAGCCCCAGCAATAGCTGCAATACTCACCACTGCCCCAACTACTCGAACCACACCCAAAACCACCTTGCGAATACTTTCATTTCGCTTTTTTACAGCATTTTTCATTAAAGCTTCATGGGTTAATTTTGATTTAACTAGCGTAAAGGCTTCCTCAAAAGCTTTTGTGGCCGTGACATCTAGTTTTGTTGGACCCTCCTGAAGTTCTTTAAAATCTTCTAAAAGTTGTTCTAATTTACGACCTGCTTCAATAGGATTTTGTTGCTTTTTCATTAGGGTTTCTAAATGGGTCAGTATTTTTGAATACTTTCCCTCAAGAGTTGAGGGATTTAGCCTACTTGTACTAACCCCAAATTGAGATTGAAGCCTGCTAATGGCTTGCTCTGAAATAGCGATGCGTTCTGAGTTTGACTTTATTCCATAATACGCTTTTCCTACATCTCTGATATCAAACACACCCACGACACTTGTAAAGGAACCCATCACCGAATCTACCGTCGTTACTCCAGAGTGAAGAATTGGCCTAACAAATTGCGTATACCCACCAACCACAAAGGCTTTTGCTATGGATCCTTTACCTATCCAGGCGTTTCTTTCATCATTGCTACTTTTTTTTGAAATTTTAGTTACTACCGATTCTAGGCGCTGATTATCCTCTTTTTGTTGAGCAGTGAGCGCGTGTAATTGAGACCCAGTACGCGCCCTGGTTCGAGTGGTGTCGTCTAAATTTTGGGCTTGCTGAACGTGTACTATAGGTGGCTTTTGACCCTGAATTGGACTTAGCGAAGACGGGGCCTTCAAATCGAGCTTTGAAGGCTCTGTAGGAAGTTTTGCATAGGTGCCTGAGGGCTTAGAGTACGAATGACTCGGTGTAGAGCTAACTCTAGTGGGTTTCATTTGAAGCCGATTATAACGTGTTGGTGTTGTTTGTGACAAATTCCCCACCTGTCCTTTAAACAAAAATTAGTACTTTATTGCCTACCTATTAGTATTATCGAAACTTATGTATAAAAATTTCCCATTATTTTTAAAGGCTAAACATTTATTTACACTTTCGTTATATTACGTTATATTATTTTAAAACATTCAAAAATAATACGCGAAAAAGAAGAGATGGAGATATAAAATATGTTGGCTCAGATTAAAAGCGCAGCCTTACTAGGCATTGATGCAAAACCCGTTATTGTGGAGGTAGACGCACATGCGAGTGGATTACCTGGTGAAACCCTGGTTGGTTTACCCGACACAGTCATTAGAGAAAGTAAGAACCGCATCAAAACGGCTTTAAAATATTCAAATTATAGCTACCCTTTAAAATTTTACACCATTAATTTGGCTCCAGCTGATTTACCAAAAGAAGGACCTTTATTTGATGTTCCTATTGCTTTGGGATTACTGCACTCAACAGGTCAAATTGAACTTGATTTGGAAGCCCTATATGTAGGTGAGCTGTCGTTAAACGGAGACGTAAAACCCATCAAGGGGATTTTATCGATTTGCCACATGGCTCAGCAAATGGGCATTAAAAAAGTGTTTTTACCTTACGATAATGCCGCTGAAGCCAGCCTCATTGCAGGGGTAACTTTATATCCGATCAAGCATTTAAAAGACATTGAAACCTCACTTTTAAAAGGACATGCGCTATATCCTACCCCAGCTTTTTTACCCGTTGTTGAAGATTCGTTTTTAGAGTTGGGGGATGTAAATGGACAATGGGGAGCCAAACGCATCTTAGAAATTGCAGCTGCGGGGCAGCACAATGTGCTGTTTGTAGGTCCTCCGGGGTCAGGCAAAACCATGTTATTAAAGCGACTCCCGTCTGTGTTACCTGAATTATCACTAGATGAAGCTATCGAAACATATAAGCTACATAGTTTAGCAAAGCTTGGAAATTTACTTGAAAAAGGCAGTAAATCACGGCCATTCAGAAGTCCGCATCATTCGGTATCGTATGCAGGGCTTGTAGGAGGAGGCAGTATGCCCACACCGGGTGAAATTAGTTTAGCGCATAACGGTGTGCTTTTTTTAGATGAATTAGCCGAATTTCCACGTCATGTTTTAGAAGTTTTGAGACAACCCTTGGAAGACAAAGTCATTACCATCAGTCGATCTACCCTAAGCGTTACGTTTCCGGCTAATTTTTTACTGATTGGAGCCATGAATCCTTGCCCCTGTGGCTACTACAACGACACTGTGGTCACCTGCACTTGCAAACCCGAACAAATTTCAAAATATTGGAAAAAAATTTCTGGTCCCATCTTAGACCGCATTGATTTAGTATACGAAGTTCCTCGATTAGCCTCAAAAGACTTAGCTCAATCTAAAAGCTCACCGGGCATTTATACCTCTACCTTAGTTAAAGAGCGTGTACTTCAGGCAAGAAAAAGACAACATTCTCGATTCAAAGCCAATAAAACCAATGCGTTAATGACAGCCTCGGAACTCGCGATTGAATGTCCGTTAACACCTGGAATGTATCAACTGCTTGGAACAGCGGTGGACAAAGGGGTTTTAACAGGTCGATCGTACAGCAAAGTAGTGAAAGTAGCCCGCACCATTGCCGATTTGGAAGGCGCGCCTGACATTTGCATGCCTCATTTGATGGAAGCGATGCAATATAGGAAAAAGTGGTTGTAGTTTGACAAAGATTTAAAAGGGGCATCAGTATTAGAGTCTGTTATTTTTGAATTCAGATTTGGCGCAGTTGAAATAGCTCAGTACAAGGCATTTTGAGTACGACGAGCGGAGCATAGTAAAGCTATGTGAGCACGGCGCACGGAAAAATAACGCAGTAATAAGCTATTTCAACAAGCCATTATTGGAATTCAGAAACAATACCGACGGTATTACAGGCCCACACAAACAATCCCGACGACCAAGCAAACCAGCGTTCACTTTTGTAAAATAGGCGTTTTACAGGAGACCCCTTGTCGTATACCTCGTAAACACCTTCATATTCAACAATTTTTTTGGCAATACGTTCTAATAAAGCTATTGCCTCTTTTTTCATGCCAATGCTTGATTTTGCTACGGCATCTACACACCCAATCCATAGCCATTCAAGGCCGTTGTGATAGTCGTGAATGCGAATAGGTATAAACCATTTGTAAATATGCTTTAAACCATATTTTGGAAAATTAGTATGAGTACTAAACCCAGAATCAAGCTCAAATTTTTGAATATAGGCTTGAATTTTTTTGGCCTGCTGTAAATTGGTTAACCCAAACACAATGGCCAACACATTGCCGTCGGTTGAAAAAAAATCGTGCTTTTTTTTACCTTCTAACCAGTCAATAAAATATGATCCATTCCAAAACACTGTATTAATTTTTTCTTTAACGCAGTTTGCCAAATGTAAATAATGCCGAGCATCCGTAGGTTTATTTAATGCCTCACAGATCCTTGAAAAGGCCTGAAGTGCTGAAAAATGCAGCACATTGGTGTACAGAACCGTCCCTTTTTTCTTTAAACTATCGGCCCACCCTGCAAAAGGACCTTCTTCCATTAATAAATCATTATTAAAATCTTGGGTAAAATTCCAATCCATAATTTTCTTGAAGGTTTCAAAATTTTCAGTAAAAAATGTTCGATCATCCGATTGTTCAAAATATTTTTGAGCCACAATAATCAGCAACGAGTTGCCATCTGTAGGGGTAGACACCCCTTTATCTTCCATAAAACGGGGTTGCGGGATTTTGGCATCAAAGCCTAAAAATTTTAGTAATATCCATTTTTGCCCCACACGCAAGGGCACTTGGCCATTTTCGTGCAAATGGGACAACACGGTTTTAATGTTGGTTTTTACAATGTCTTTATCGCCCACTGTTAAACTTCCAAACGAAGCAAAACAACTATCCCGAAGCCAAATGTCCGAAAAATGGCTTTTACCAGCAAAAATACCGTCATTGGTATACTGATCTTTTAAAGTTTTTAAGGCTAATTCATACGCTTTTTTTAACATTTCACAGGCCCCCACATGTATATGCCTAGATGGCATAAAAATCCATATTTTTTCCGTCGTATATACCTACTTGCTGAGGAAAAGCATACACCGTGTCGCCTATAGCCAACTGCAGCTGAATGGCTTCTTGAACCGAAACTTCAACATCTAACCGCCTGTCACTGTCCATTGCAACATCCACCTTTAGTATCGAACCCGAGAAGCGAATATCTTGCACCGTGCCTCGAAGTCCACCGGCAGAAAAAGGCACTTTACTAATTTGAAAGTGATGAGGTCTTACATAAATGGTTTGATCATCAGCACTGCTGGTTTCAGCCGTTGAAGCCAAAGGGGTTTGGCCGAGCCATAACTTACCTTTTTCAATACGCCCGTGAAACAAATTTACATTGCCAATAAAATCTAAAACAAACGGTGTAGCAGGTTTATCATAAATTTCTTCAGGCGCACCCACTTGCTCAATACGCCCATGATTCATAACCACCACCTGTGTAGCTACCTCTAACGCCTCTTCTTGATCGTGGGTGACAAGTACAGTAGTCACTTTAACTTGTTTATGAAACTGACGAAGCCAAGTACGCAGTTCCTTCCTCACCTTAGCATCCAGAGCCCCAAAGGGTTCATCTAATAGTAGTAATTTAGGTTCTACAGCTAAAGCCCTAGCTAAAGCCACACGTTGGCGTTGCCCACCCGACAATTGAGAGGGGTATCGATCGGCAGCCCAGTCAAGCTGAACTAACTGCAATAACTCGTACACTTTATGCTTAATATTCGCTTCAGAAGGTCGTTGTTTTTTAGGTTTCACCCTTAATCCAAAAGCCACATTTTCAAACACACTCATGTGTCTGAACAGGGCATAATGCTGAAACACAAACCCTACTTCACGATCTTTAATAGAGGCCCCCTCCATTTGCAAACCTTCCATTTCAACGGTTCCTGAATCAGGTATCTCAAGCCCAGCCAATACCCTCAACAACGTGGTTTTCCCCGAACCAGAAGGGCCTACTAAACTAACCAGCTGCCCACTTTGAATACTCACATTAATATCATGCAAAATATCTACATTTCCAAACCGCTTGTTTACATTTTTTACTACGATCATTTTTTCACCTCTAATACTCTGCCTTTTTTACACCCAACCACTGCTTTAAAATTAAAGTCACAAACGCCAACCCCACCAATAATGACGACACCGCAAATGCGGCTGCAAATTGGTATTCGTTATACAACACTTCCACATGCAAAGGCAGGGTGTTTGTTTGCCCTCGAATGTGACCTGAAACAACCGATACCGCCCCAAACTCACCCATGGCCCTTGCGTTACACAAGATGATTCCGTACAACAATCCCCATTTAATTTTGGGCAAAGTAATTTTTAAAAATGTTTGAAATCCATTTGCCCCCAAGCTTAAAGCAGCCTCTTCTTCTTCGTTACCTTGAGACTCCATAAGTGGAATAAGTTCTCGCGCCACCATCGGAAAGGTAACAAATAAAGTACCCAGTACAATACCCGGAAGTGCAAAAATAATTTTAAAATCATGATCTAACAACCAAGTTCCCAATGGACTCGCTGCTCCCACAGATAAAATAAAAATCATACCTGCAATCACAGGTGAAACCGATAAAGGCAAATCGATTAGGGTATTTAACAAGGCTCGTCCCTTAAAGGCATACTTTGATATGGCCCAAGCCGCACAAAGTCCAAAAAGTGTATTTAAGGGCACCACCCAAAGGGCCACTTTCAAGGTTAGCCAAAGGGCCGACAAGGTAAATTCATTTTGAATCGCTTCGACATAAAATTCTAACCCTTTTTTAAGAGCAGAAACCATAATCAAAGCCACCGGCAACAGCAACAATACTGACAAAATAATGATTACCAGAGCGATCAAAACACCAATGCCTATTGACCTTAAATTCATTGACCTTGACTCCACTTTTTCTGCAACTTTACTTGCACATATTGAATACTAAAAAAGATGACTAATGAACAAAGCAGCATAACCACCCCAATAGCGGTGGCCGCTTCATACTCGAACTGCTCTAATTTACCCATAATGAGCATAGGTGCAATTTCGGTTTTATAGGGAATATTACCCGAAATAAACACTACCGATCCGTATTCGCCAATGGCACGTCCAAACGACAGGGCAAAACCCGTTAAAGCACCCGGAATCAGTGCTGGACAAATAATTTTAAGAAAAATTTGCAAAGAAGATGCACCCAAACTTCGTGCAGCTTCTTCTACATCTTTTTCAAGCTCCATAATTACGGGTTGCAAGGTGCGTACCACAAAAGGAAACCCAATGAACACCAAGGCTACACAAATGCCAAAAAACGAATACGCCGATTGATACCCCAAAGGGTACAAAATACGACCCACCCATCCATTTTGTGAGTACAGGGTGGTTAAGGTAATGCCTGCCACAGCCGTAGGCAAGGCAAAAGGCAAGTCGATAATGGCATCCCAAAACGATTGAGTAATGAAGGTGTATCGCACTAAAACCCAAGCGGTTAAAACCCCCAATAGTGTACTGACCAATCCAGACACTAACGACGCAAAAAACGTTACTTTGTAGGCCGCTAACGCTCGTTCAGACAACACAATGGCCAAAAATTGGGATCCTGTTAAATGACTGGCCTTTAAAACCAACATCGCCAAAGGTAATAAAACAAGCACACTGAGGTATACCAAGGTATACCCCAGTGTGAGTCCAAAACCAGGAATTTTTCTATTTTTGATAAATTTTATCAAAAACGCCTCCATCACTAAAATGTACTTTTTGAGCATTGGTCCATCCGCCAAACACTTCGTCTATGGTAAACAGATTCACTTTTTTAAGTTGTTTCTCTGCTTTCTTTAGCTCAGCTTTGTCTGTTGGACGATAAAAGTTCTTAGCAATAATAGCTTGAGCTTCCTTTGAGTACAAATACTCTAAATAGGCTTTGGCTAATGCTTCAGTTCCATGTTTCTTTACATTTTTATCTACCACAGCCACAGGGGGTTCAGCCAAAATGCTTACTGGAGGAATCACAATTTCTACGCTATCGCCCAGTTCTTTTTTAGCCAAATACGCTTCGTTTTCCCAGGCAATCAACACATCTCCTATGCCTCGCTCTACAAACGTGGTGGTAGATCCACGAGCGCCTGAATCCAGAACGGCTACATTTTTAAATAACGCTTTTACGAAGGCGTTGGCTTTTTCTGCAGATTTCGTTTTTTTAAATTCTGTTCCCCAAGCAGCCAAATAGTTCCAACGAGCACCCCCCGACGTTTTAGGGTTAGGCGTAATCACTGAAATACCTGGTTTTACTAAATCATCCCACGTTTTAATGTGTTTAGGGTTACCTTTACGTACCAAAAACACAATTGTAGAGGTATAAGGCGAACTACGATGAGGCAAACGGGCTTGCCACTTGGCGTCTAATAGCTGTCTTTTTTCTGCAATTGCGTCGATGTCATAAGCCAACGCCAAAGTCACCACATCGGCTTCTAATCCATCAATGACTGATCTTGCTTGTTTACCGCTGCCGCCATGCGATTGGTTTACAACCAGGTCTTGACCTGTTTTTTTCTTCCAATAAGAAGCAAACGCTTTGTTGTAGTCTTGATACAATTCACGGGTAGGATCGTAAGACACATTTAACAATTGCACTTTAGCTTGAGCATAAAGCCCCGTAGAAGCCACTAAAGTGAGAGCCACTACACTTAGTTTTATCCAATTTTTCATAAAAAAAAGTTCCTTTTGTTTAAAATATTTTCGCGTATAAAAAATGTTCAGATGCAAGGCATTTTACCTAGAATGTTACCTGACTTTGTAGGGTTACCAAGGTTTCTTTTCCTGCGCCATTAGCCACTCTGGTATCAAACGACACTTGCTCGGCTGAGGCTGAAAGTTTCACATTTGAATTCAAGTACCAATTCACACCCGCTACTATGCCTGTAGCTCGGCTGTAGGTAGCTGTTGTGGTATCCGCAAATCCGTTATCAAACACGGATTCATCCACAGTTAACTGATGAATGCGTCCAACCAACTCTACCGAATTGCCTTTGGTTTCAAAGGTACCATACGTTGGGGTTTCCCCAGTCAGCACATAAACACCTGTAATTTGCCAGGCGCTTTGTTGAGCGGTTAAGGCTAGGGTTCCCTTTTTAAGCGCTTGTGACACCGTTACATACTCGGCATACACGCCAAAAGGCCCACCATACCAATACCCATGGGGTGAAATTCGGGTTAAAGCACCGTCTGCTGTTGTTCCAGCGTATTTAAAAAAAGTGGTCTGAGCCGCTGTTTTGTAGCTTGCCAAAGTACTGCTTCCGTTACGTCCACCTGTACTTACAGAAAGTCCAATCAAGGTGGATTTATTGGGCACATACGAAATCTTCCCAAACACATCCTTACCCGATTCTGTGTCAGTATCGGCGCTTGATCCATCGGTTACACCATTAAACACACCGATAGAATAGTTAAAATTGGCAATTGGCTCAGCGGTTCTTAATTCAATACCCAAATCTCGATTAGGTACCAAAGAGGTAGCAAAAGACAACTCCGTTAAATGCACATTGGTAGGGCTTTGGGTTTGCTCTAAGCCAAATAACACTTTAAATTTACCGCTTTTTAATTTCCAACCTGGAAGCACAGTCGCATCGATGTAGGCATCCTGCAGCAACGCTGTTCCTGATGCATAGTCTACAAACAAACCTAGTTCGGTGTTTTTTCCTAAATTAGCTTTAAAATCGGTTCTAATACGTCGATTGGCAAATCCTGACTGGGTTTTTGCCGATGATTCTAGAACCGTGCGAGATTGGGTTTGAAAAAAACCCTTTAACTGGGCCTTAAACTCTCCATCTTCAGATTGAAATGATAGGCCTTTTGACTGAGCAAAGTTGGCTTGAGGAACCCATAATCCTAATCCTAAAACAGCCACAAAAACTGCTGTAATTTGTTTTTTCATTTCCATTTTCCTTTCTTAAATAAAATACATGGGTACTTGATCAGATAATTTCGATTCAATGTTTACCAAATCGGCTAACGAGGTTTGATCCAAAATGCCTGCAGACACGTCTCTTACTCGTTTAAACACAAATCGAACTGAACAGGTGGCTTCGTTAACGCATTCTTCACATTTTTGGTATGCCATCTGGCTTACACAAGGTAAAAGAGCTATGGGTCCTTCTAGTAGCCTTACCACATGACCCAACATGATGTCGGATGTAGGCTTGGCTAAGAAGTACCCGCCTCCTTTACCTTTTTTGCTATCCAAAATGCCTTGCCGCTTTAGCTCAAGTAAAATAGCCTCTAAAAATTTTTGAGGTAAATTCCCTTGTTTTACCAACTCTGAAATCAACATCGGCCTCGAGTTTCCTTCAGGTTGAAGAGCTAATAACATTAAGGCTTTGATCGCATACCTTGTTTTGTTTGAAAGCATTACTCTACCTTATCTATAGACTAATTGGGATATTAACGTGAGATTGACCTCTCGTCAACTGATTTTGTTTTCGCTAGAATGAGCAGATGCCACATTGGGGTTTAGATACCATACATCCGCTAGACATAGAACAGTATACCAAACAGGGACTTGTTTTAGCCCGTGTTTCAGCTGTTTATCAAAAATCTCTTTGTCGGATTGTAACAGCAAGCCTCGATATCCCAGCTGAGGTGTCTGGACGCTTTGAATTCACCTCTCAAAGTCCAAATGACTACCCTGTAGTGGGCGATTTTGTGGCTGTATCCTTGCATGACAACAACAAAAAAGCTGTGATTCATGTAGTACTCGATAGAATCACGTTATTGGAACGACGAAAAGCGGGTAAACGGGTTGAAATTCAGGCTATGGCCGCCAACATTGATAAGGCTTTTATCGTAGCTAGTTTAGATCGGCATTTTAATGCCAAACGAATAGAGCGGTTTATTATTGTTACCAGAGCCAGTCATATTGAACCCATTGTTTTACTTAGCAAAAAAGATTTGTGCCCCGAAAGCTACTGGCAAACCTGTGTTGATGCCATTAGAAATCTTAACAAAACAGTTCATATAAAGACCTACAGCGCAAACGATGCAGCCGATATTGAAACCATTGCTCAACTGATTAAACCTGAAGAAACTATTTGTTTGTTGGGTAGTTCAGGGGCCGGAAAATCGACCTTAGTTAATGCATTACTAAACCAAGAGCTACTGGAAACACAACAAGTGCGTCGAACTGACTTAAAAGGTCGACACACAACCACGGCTAGACATTTATTGGCCCTCAAACAAGGTTACGTGATCGATACACCCGGCATGAGAGAATTGGGCTTATGGGAAGATGAAGAAGGCATAGAAGACACTTTTTCAGACATTAAACACTTTGCCTACCATTGCAAATACCGTAATTGCGGCCATCAAAACGAACCTGGTTGTGCGGTTCAAAAAGCAATCACCGAACACGTAATTACCCAAGAACGCTTGAACCGGTTTTTAAAACTTAAAACTGAAAACAACGCCTCTAAAATTAAAACAAACCTTGTAAAAAAGGCCATTCAGCAAAAGCTTGAGCGTAATGCAGGAACTTCGTTTAGGAAAAATAGGCGATAGATTGTGGACTAAACTCCACATATAGCCGATAAATATGGAGTATGGTCTAGCCAATAACCAAATGCAAGGTATCTTACAAATACCCCTGAGCTTGTAAGGTAAACAAGTGGGCATATCTGCCTTCTAAAGCAATCAGTTCATCATGAGTACCCTGCTCCATAATTTGGCCACCTTCAAGAACTACAATGGTGTCGGCCATGCGCACTGTGGGAAAACGGTGTGAAATTAAAATGCTGGTTTTACCCAAGGTTAATTCACGGAAACGCTCAAATACGGCTTGTTCAGCTTCTGCGTCTAACGCCGCTGTGGGCTCATCTAAAATTAAAATATCTGCCGTTTCTCTCATAAATCCACGAGACAAAGCAATTTTTTGCCATTGCCCACCCGATAACTCTAACCCACCGTTAAACCAACGTCCTAACGGTGTTTCTAAGCCTTTTTCAAGACTTTCAACCACCGAGTTAGCCCCACCCTTTTGAACCGCTAGCTCTACCTTTGCATCGTCGTCTAAATACTCAACCTGCCCTACCCCTACATTTTCTTTAAGTTTTAGCTGATACTGATTAAAATCTTGAAACACTACGCCAATGCGCTTGTGCAAAGCCTCTAAATCCCAGTGCTGCAAATCTATCCCATCCAACAAAATACGCCCTTCTGTTGGTGTATATAATCGGCATAACAATTTTATAAAGGTCGATTTCCCAGCCCCGTTATGACCCACCAATGCTAAACTTTTTTGACTGGGAATATCTAAATTGATGTTTCGTAACGCCCATTGGGTTTTACCCTCGTAACGAAACCCAACATTTTCAAATCGGATACCCTTTTGATCGGTGTGCATAACAGCAGAAGAAGGGTTATGAATGTGATGATTAGGTTCACTTTGTGATGTTTTGATATTAAAATAATCAAACAAGTTAGACATATATAAATTGCTTTCATACATGTTTCCTATGGCTGTTAAGCAGCTTTGAAAAGCTTGTTGTCCTTGTTTAAACGCCACCATATACAACGTTAGGCTTCCCAAGGTCATTAATCCCATGGCGCAGCCATACCCCATCCATGCATAACACCCGTAAAACGTTAATGCCGACACCCGTGATAAAACAAAAGCCCACTTAGAACGCTTAATGGCCAACACCTTATCTTCTTCATAAAATTGGGTACCTAGCTCTCTATAACGATTTAAAAAGAGTTTTGACAACCCCAGCACCTTGATCTCTTTTGCATGCTCATCGGTAGCCAAAACCACTTCTAAATAATTCAATTTTCGAGTGTCTGGAGACCTCCAATTGCGCAAACGAAAGGCTGCTTGGGAAAACTTCATTTCAGAAATAGTGGCCGGAATAGAGGCTACAACAAGGCCCAGTACGATGCCTGGACTTAAAACAAACAAAACACCTACGTACCCAAAAAAAGTAACTGCATTTTGAATCAATTGAAGACTATCCGTCACCATGGCAGACGGCCTTAACGAGGCCTGACGCCTAGCCTTGGTCAGCTGATCGTAAATTTCAGAATCTTCGAAATGCCTTAACTCAAGTGTTACAGCCTTTTCTAAAATTTTAATATTTACATCGGTACCCAGCTTTGCGCCCAACAACAACTGACACAGCGACAACCCCTGCAACACAGCACTTTGTAGCAACATCACAGCCGTTTCTAGGCCAATAAATTTAAGTGTAAGCATGGCTTGCTTGGCTACAACGGCATCTATAATTAACTTGCCCACATAGGCCATACCCAATGGCAACAGTGCAGCACCCAGCGTTAAAACCGAAACCCCTGCACACAAAGCAGGAGACGACTCCCAAGCTAAAATTAAGCTGGGTTTAATGTATCTAAAGCTATCTTTAATTGATTTAAGAAAAATGTTCATTTTTTATTTTGGGGCTAGCGTCTATTTCCCCGAAAAGTTTCGCATCACTACGTTTCGCACGATACTTTTCGGGGCCCCAGAAGGATTAATAAGCTCACCTAGAGCTAGACTAATAAAATCCTATGGACTGTGAATTGTAAATAGAGAATAACTAGATATTTACCTTGGCATACACTTTAAATCCGGCAAAAGGAGTTACATTTAACAACCAGCTATCCGAAGCTCTGATATCTTTTCCAGAACTTTCGTATCCGTATGAATATGAACTACTCCCCTCCTGACTACGATCCGTTTTTGAATAGGTCAGCGACACATCTAAAGCTGTAGCCTCAACCCCCAAAGCAAACTGATCAAAAATCGTTTTTTCGTATCCCATCGCGTAGGTATAAGTCAGGCTATACCCTCGAGTTGCATAACTATAATTTGTTTCCCCGCTACTATAGTTCAAACTTTTATCGACAGCCTTCGACGTATACTGATTTGAAGAATACCCAATAGACCATTTACTCTTTGAATAGCTATCCCAATTCTTCCCTTTCTTATAATTAATGACCCCATATCCAATAGATGCCGAATACCCGTTACCCCCCGAAACAGTATCCGACTGCGATCCAGAAGTATTTCCGGGATATCCACTTGCGCTTTGATAATTTTGTTTAGATGTATCCTTGCCCCAAGATCCTGTAAAACTCCAAAATGAAAAATCCTCTTTTGAGGTTTGAGTTAAAATTTCAATATCCGACCCTCTAAAAATCGACCACAAGTCGCCATTTGCATTTGGAAACAGCTTAATAATTGTACCATTTGAAGTTGAAACTTGATCTGCCCCATGTACCACACCCCCCATCATTATGAGTCCTAAAATCAATATCCCTAACCTACCTGTTTTCATAACAACAAACTCCCTTTCATATTAATTATGATATTTTTTATTAGTCTTATAAAAAACTTAACGCAATATTAAATAACAAAAAGTTAACTGTCAATATTTTTTAATATATTATTTTTATTTCGTATAGTTACTGTACATATAGGTTTTGTTTGTTATACTTAAATGTGATGACTGAAATAAATCCCTTTTCTACCCCCGAACCTTGGTCCTTAGTCTCTAGCGGCTACGATGTCACCACGCGACATTTCTTGGCCCAATTTGCTCAAACCGCCTTACAAAACATATCCCTAAATGCACAGTCAAAAGTAATTGATATTGCCTGCGGACCAGGCACTGTTACCCGTTTATTACACAAACAAGTAGGCCGCATTGATGCTTTGGATTTTTCGGAGAACATGCTTTCGATACTTAAAACTTATGTTGAGAAAAACAATATCGACAACGTTTTTCCCATTATCGGCGATGGACAGAAACTTCCTTTTAATAGCTCAATCTATGATTTAGCCATCAGCATGTTCGGATTCATCTTTTTTCCTGAGCGAAACAAAGGTTTCTCAGAGGCCTTTCGGGTATTAAAGCCTGGTGGAAAATTAATTGTGTCATCATGGGCCCCTTGGGATGAATCGCCCGCCATGAAACTAATGTTTGGCGCCTTACAAGCTGCAAAACCTGACCTTCCTTTGCCTAAAACCGGGGTTGAAACTTTGGAAAGCAAAGAGGTTTTTGAAAAAGAACTGAAAGCAGCAGGATTTCAAGATGTAAGTGTGCAACGTGTTACCCAGCAACTGTATTGCGACACACTGGATGATTTGTGGACCTTTATGGAAGAAGGCAGTGCGCCCATTGTAATGCTTAAAAAAAGTGTTACAGAGGCCGAATGGAAACTAATGACTTACAAAGCCAAAGAGTTTTTAGCTCAACAAATACCTCAGTTTCCTGTTTATTTAGCCTCAGATGCCTGGGTTGGCACTGGCACTAAATAAACTTCACCCGTCCATCCTGCAAAGCAAGCGCTGTTTCAAAAGGCTTTCCAGCTTTACTTTTAAAACCCGTAAGCACCCCTGTTTTGCCTTTTTCAAGTAATTCTTTAGCACTTTCTGTGCTTAAACTGTGACCTGCAATGTCTTTAAAAATAGCAAAATCACAAGGGGCTGTTTTCCAGTTTTCGCACCCAAACACCTTGCTTCGTTCAAGCACCTGCCCACCACATTTGGGACAAACCCCCACAGATTTAGCCTCGTTATCGAACACAAACACCACGCGTCCATCCTCTGCCAAAGTAAGGGCCGCATCAAACTTTTTACCTTCTTTTGACTTAAAGCCTTTAATAACCTTGGTTTTTTTATCTTTTAACAACGTTTTAGCTTGGGCCGCCGTTAGAGGTTTTGAGGCAATGGTTTTCCAAATTTTAAAGTCACAACCTGTCAGCTTCCAGCCCGCACACGAAAAAGCCATTTTGGTTTCTACTATTGAACTGCCACATTTGGGACAATCGCCCAAAGCACCCGCTGCTTTTACGGGCTCACTGTTTTCTAAATCCAACACTCCCGAATGCTGAACCACAGAACCCACAATTTCTTTGGCAAAGGCCTTAATTTCGTTCATGTAGGCGCTCCTTTCGTAGGCATTTTGAACCATATCGTTTAATTTTTTCTCCCAATCGCCAGTTAATTCGGCTGATAGCAAGGCTTTATGTTGAATACATGAAATTAAATGGATGCCCTTTGCTGTAGGTAGCAGCTTATTTTTTTCACGCACTACGTAACCCACAGCTATTAAACGTTCCAAAATTTGGGCCCTTGTAGCTGGAGTTCCCAACCCACAGTGCTTCATAGCCTGTCTTAACTCTTCATCTTCGATAGTTTTTCCTGCCGTTTCCATAGCGGCCAATAATGTGGCTTCGGTATGCAAAGGAGGAGCCTTGGTTTTTTTGCTTTTTAAATCGTAGTTTAAACAATTTACAGCATCGCCTTGTTGTACAGCTGGCAATACCTGATTGTCACCATCCTCTTCAACCATGGCCTCACTTTTGGCATAAATAGCCCGCCAACCCTGTACCTTAATGATGCTGCCAAATGATCGAAACAGATGATTATCGACGGTTGTAAACAATTCGGTTTGATCTTTGATACAGTCTGGCATAAACGCCGCAACAAACCGCTTCAAAACCAAGTGATAAAGAAGACGTTCTTGCTCAGACAATTGTGTCCAGTCTGGCTTTTTTTCGGTGGGAATAATGGCATGGTGATCGGTGACTTTGGCATCGTCAAAGACCCGCTTTGAAAACACCAAGGGTTTTAAACTAAGCTCGGTTACAAAGGGGGCATACGCCTCTGTTTCACCCACTTGTTTTAACAAATTTTCCATTTTGGGTTTTAAATCGTTTGATAAATACCGCGATGAAGTACGCGGATAGGTTAAAATTTTATGCCGTTCATACAAGGCCTGCATGATTTTCAAGGTGTCATCGGCCGATAATTTGTACAGTCGGTTGGCTTCCTTTTGAATTTCAGTCAGGTCGTACAATAATGGTGGCTTTTCGGTCACTTGTTTTTGATTCAGCTCATGAATTTTGCCTTGCTTTTGTTCTTTAATGGCCTCAAAAAGACTATCTGCCTCTTCTTTTTTTTGTAGACGACTTTCTCCATCTGTTTTTTGCCATAGCCCTTTGTAATTACCATTAGCATGTTCAAACTCAGCCTCAAGCTCCCAATAGGCTTGTGCGCTAAATTCGGTATTGGCTTTATATCGGTCTACAATCAGTTTAAGCACGGGGGTTTGCACACGACCTACACTCATGACACCCTGGCCGCGGCTAAATTTGCCCGTATAAGCACGGGTGGCGTTAATCCCAATAATCCAATCGGCCTCCGACCGTGACAATGCCGAATCGTAAAGTGATTGATAGGCCTGCCCCGACTTTAAAGCCCCAAAACCTTCTAAAATGGCTTGATCGGTTTGCGACGAAATCCAAAGCCTTTGAATAGGCTTTTGGCAACCCGCCATTTCGTAAATATGCCTAAAAATAAGCTCCCCTTCACGTCCTGCGTCGGTGGCACATACTATCGATTCAACGGTCTCGTTGTTCAACCAATACTTGATGGTTTCAAACTGTTTTTTAATACCGTCATCTGCCTGAATTTCTTTAATAAATGCATCTGGAATAATAGGCAAATCGTTTAAATTCCATTTTTCAAAAGCAGGGTTATAGGCAGGGGGATCAGCCAATCGAATCAGATGTCCAAAAGCCCATGAAATAACCCAGCCATTACCCTCAAAAAAACCGTCTCTTTTTTGGGTTGCCTTAAGTACCTTTGCAATATCTTTAGCCACACTTGGCTTTTCAGTTAAAATAAATTTCATTTTTTGTAGAAGTATTCTACACTTAAATCTATTCTAAAAACATTAGTGAAAAAAAGGAGCCCCCCTTATGACTTTTTCAGTGTACGACATTAGCCTTCCTGTGTTTATTAATTCTTTGCAAAAGTTTGACTTATTGCTCGACAAAGCTAGATCCTTTGCTGAGGGCAAAAAAATCAATCCAAGCACTTTGCTTCAAACCCGGCTTATCCCTGACCAATTTCCGCTTAGCAAACAAATTCAAATCGCCTGCGATACGGCTAAATTGTTTGTGCCCCGCTTAACCGATATCCAAGCCCCTAAAAACGACGATAGCGAAGTAAGTTTTGAAGATTTTCAAGCCCGCATTCGCAGCACCGTAGCCTTTTTACAAACCGTAAAACCAGAGGCTTTTAAGGGTTGGGAAGCAAAAGAAATTACCTTTCCTTGGAATCCAGGAAAAAGCATTGATGCACCTCAATACGTTCTACATTACGCGATCCCTAACTTTTTCTTTCATATTACTACCGCTTACAGCATATTACGCTCGAGTGGGATGGATATGGGCAAAAGTGATTATTTGAACGTGAATTGGAAATAGGTTCGCCTCTACAAAAAAAAGGGGGGAACTGGTATATTCAAGTATGCTTATTACTCAAAACTTAAATGTAATCTCTGTGACCCCCTTAATTACGCCCAAACAACTTAAAGAAAAATTGCCCATTACTTCGGCCATTGCCCAGCATGTGCTAGAAAGCCGAAAAACCATTGAGGCCATTTTAACCCGTAAAGATCCTCGTTTGTTGGTGGTAGTTGGTCCTTGCTCGATTTATGATGCCAACGCCGCCCTTGAATATGCCCAAAAACTAAAAAAACTTAGTGACACATTAAGCGACCGCTTTTTAATAGTGATGCGCACCTATTTTGAAAAGCCTCGTACCACAGTTGGGTGGAAAGGGTTTATTAACGACCCTCATTTAACCGGCAAAGGCGATATTTCAGAAGGTTTGTTTTTAGCCCGAAAATTATTACTTGAAATTACCGGCATGGGTTTACCCGTAGCCACCGAAGTATTAGACCCCATAGTTCCCCAATATTTGTCTGACATGATTTCGTGGGCTTCGATTGGAGCAAGAACCACCGAATCACAAACCCACCGCGAAATGGCCAGTGGGCTATCGATGCCCGTAGGCTACAAAAACAGCACCGAAGGCAACTTAGATGTGGCTATAAATGCCATGGAAGCGGCACGGCATCCCCATGATTTTTTGGGTATTAATCAAGAAGGTCTTACCTCGATAGTAAAAACCAAAGGAAACCCCTTTGGCCACGTTATTTTACGAGGAGGCAAAGAGCCCAATTACGACGAAAAAACCATAGTTAAAGCCAACGAAAGCCTTAAACAAGCGGGGTTTGAGCCCGCCATTATGATTGACTGCAGCCATGGCAATTCGATGAAGAAGTATGAAAATCAAGAAGTAGTGTTTAAATCGATTATGGAACTGCATAAAAAAGGGTTCCACTCGATTGTGGGTGTAATGCTTGAAAGCAATTTGTTTGAAGGAAATCAAAAAATTCCTGCTGACTTAAGTCAACTTAAATATGGGGTATCTATTACCGATGCATGTATTAGCTGGGACACCACTGAACGTCTTTTAAAAGAAGCTACTCTTTAGTTTTATACTGCAATTTTTTTTTGTTTGTTTCGATACTAAAAGTAGTCGATAAGAAAACCAGATTGATTCTAAAACGAGGTGCCTTAACTATGTTCACTAAACAAGCGGCAATGACAGCTCAAATTACTTTCGCAACCGCCCAAGAATCAAAAACAGCTACCCCAATTGTCCGAACAGAAATTCAAGAATTTCACTTTTCTAGAAACATTAAAAGTGTATCTGATGATTTACTAAGGTTTCTTACTGAATGTATGACCCCTAATGATAATCGTCTAAATCAGTTTCAAGACGGCTCATTAAAAGAGCTCCTACTGTTTATTAAAAAAGAATGTTTGACTGAAGCTGCTAAAAAAGAAAACGACTTTTGGGAACAGTGCACTCCAGAACTGAAAAATTTCCATAAAAAATGGGATCAATTAACTCCTGATATTCAATCTGGCTATGGAGTGAGTCACCTTAGATTATTTTCCTCGTTCCCCAAAGATATTAATAATTGGTTAAGAGGGGCAGTAGATAGTGCCCCTGGCGAAAGTGTGTTTGAAAGTTTTAGACAATCTATTAGAGCTTTTGACAAAATATTAGCCTCAGAAAAGAAATCTTAAAAAGTTAGCCTTTCTAGGCTCGCTCGACCTTAATTTTTCCACCCTCAAAGCTCACGGTTTGGCCGGCTCTAATTTTGCATTTTTTGCGTAGTTCTACTTGGCCGTCTACTTTTACCTGGCCATGGCTGATGAGCAGCTTGGCTTGGCCGCCGGTTACTTGAGGGCCGCAAACTTTTAACAAATCGCATAGTTCGATATACTCGGTGCTTAAATGAAAATGTTCCATACGTTTCAATTTACACCATACACGCAATGAACAACAACCAATACGCCATTTTTTTACGCGGCATTAACGTTGGGGGTAACAACCTTATCGCTATGGCCGATTTAAAAACCTGCCTCGAAAACTCGGGTTATACCCGGGTAAAAACCTTTTTACAAAGCGGCAATGTACTTTTGAACTCAAATGAAGACCCCACTACCCTTAAGACAAAGCTTGAAACCCTACTCTCTGAACGATTTAACTACTCGGCCAAAATTGTACTCTGCACCCTTCAAGAGTTGGAGGCTATTATTTCGGCTTATCCCTTTACCCAAGCCGGCCCTGATGAACACGATTATGTGATTTTTTTGTCTGACCCAGGCCTCGTTACAGAACTAGTGAAGGATGCCAGTACTTTGGATACCCCCGAAGAAAACGTAGCCGCTGGCAATAGCGTGGTGTATTGGAAAGTTCAAAAAAATCTCACCCTTAAAAGCGATTTTTCAAAATTACTGACTAAGGCGAAATACAAAACCTTTAACACCCTGCGAAATTTAAATACTTTAAAGAAGATGATACTAAGCTAAATCAGGTTTAGAAAAAACGTTTTTAATCCCATTTTTTGACCATTCACTTGAATTTCGAGTGCATGCTCCCCAGCATACAAAGCTCGAGTGGTCATACGCTTAAATGGATGGCTTTTTTTAAAAGTTAGCACCTGGTTTTTTTGAATATCGAGCTGTTTTAGCTTAAATACTTTTTTGTTTTTTAACTGCCCGGCTTGATTTTGAAAGTAAATCACATAGTCAATTACCAACCGTTCAGTTTTTAAAGCTTTAAGTAATATTAAAAATTCCAAAGCATTGCCTATCTTCACAGAGTCTTGAACCAGATCAAAAGCAATCAAGTCAACCTCAGGCTCTGGGGATACATTTAAAAACCTTAGGGTATCTGGGTGGCCTTTTTTTACCAAGGTGCGTAACGAATGCCGAATGATAAACCCCATTTCTTGGGAATTTTGTTTATCCAACTTTTTCCATCGAGCCAAAGTACTTAAAACAAGTTCAGGGTTTAGCTTTGAAATATCGTTCAAATGATTGGCCACCGATCGGGTTACAAAACGGGTACGATCACAAAACAGTTTATCTAAAATAGGAATCGCCTGTTCGGGCTGAAGGCCAATTTTTTGAGCCCAGGGTAGTTTGGGGCGTGACCCTTCACAAGACAAACGGCGCACATGGTAATGTTCGTCAGAAGCCCAATGAAGCATCTGTGACAGCGTTTCTTTGGGAAAGGTATTGATAAAATAGCGAATGGCGTCTTCGGCCGAAAAACGCATGGTCATGGCTTTTAAGGCGTTTAACGAAAAAGAAAGATGCGCTTTGCTGCACCCATATAAGGCTACAAAGTCGGCATAGGGGGCGTAAATAAAGTCGCCAAAATCATTGTCACTTAAGGTTGGATCATTGGGAGGGGGCAAGGCCTCTATCAAAACACTAGCAGCAGCCACGTAATCAGCGGCCAAATACCGTTTCAAACATTCGGTAATCCAACGTATTCGGGCTTTTAGTTCTAAGTCTGGAAATTTTTCTAAAACTGCCACCACAAACTTTTCAGCCTTAAAATCAGGGTAAACCGCCTTAATTTCACCCGCAATTTTTTCAACCTTAGCCCGGTTAAACAGAATGTCTTTGAGTAGGATTTTATTTTGCTGCATGAAGAACAGTGTATCAGACTACGTGGGGCTGTTGCCAAATGATGAGATGCAAGGCAAACTCGACGTGAACAAGAATTTAACGCCGCAGATCGCATTTCGCAACAGCCCCCAATGACTGAAGCGAAAACAGTGCATCTAAGCCTTTAGCTAGCGAAATAAGTTGTATTTGAGAATGCAGTAAATGGCTCTAACACCATCCTTCCATCCAATTTTTTTACCTTCTTCGTAGGTTCGCCCATAATAGCTGATGCCTACTTCGTAAATACGGCAGCGGGTTTTAGCAATTTTAGCTGTAATTTCAGGCTCAAACCCAAAACGATTTTCTTCAATGGTAATGCTTTGAATAATGTCTCGGCGAAACACTTTATAACAGGTTTCCATGTCGGTTAAGTTGAGGTTTGTCATCATGTTTGACAGCAAAGTTAGTAGCCCATTGCCCACCCGATGCCAAAAATACACCACTCGATGTGGCTCTCCACCCATAAATCGCGACCCAAATACCACATCAGCTTTGTTGTTTACAATAGGTTCTACCAATCTTGGATATTCATTCGGGTCATACTCAAGATCAGCATCTTGAATGACTACTACATCACCCGTTGCCGCCTGAATACCTGTTCTAAGGGCTGCCCCTTTGCCTTGGTTATGGCTATGGTACAGCACCTTAGACACCTTGGATTCCAGCGTTTTTAAAAGATCACGGGTACCATCGGTTGAAAAATCATCCACGATAATAATTTCTTTGTTTTCGTAAGGCGACGCCTGAATAGCCTGAACAATGGCCTCTAAGGTGTTTTTTTCGTTATAACAGGGAACAACAACGGTTAATTTCAAAATGTCTTACTTTACCTCGAAAAGCCCCTTGTAATGCTTACGGTTGGCGTAGGCCAAAAACAAGTTAGCTGCCAAAATGGCTAGTGCAATAGGGAGTCCCTTTTGATCTAAAAAGAAATGTACACACACAATGTTCACAACAATAGGAAAAATAACAACTGTGGCTAAAGGAACAAAAAAACCTGTTAAAAACAAAGCGCCGCATATCAATTCAATAATTTTTACTAAGGTCATCAAATACCCTGAAGCCACTATGCCATCCATAAATATCTTTAAATTTCCAGACAAAGGAGGCTGGGGAAAAAGATGAAACAAAAACGTAATAGAGGCAAACAAAAACATTAACCCCATTAACACTCGAACGATAATCGTTGCAATTTTCATATTAAAAAAATCTCCTGTTTAGTTTTGTTTTTCTAAAATGCCTTTTAAATTAGTGAGTCCTTCATCAAAGCTTGCCGTTAATTTTTTCTGCATATTCATTACAAAACAAATGATGTTTCGTGGAAAAGGACTTTTACCACTCATGCCCCATTTTACCTTGGTTTGAGTATCATTTACAGCCTCAGTAATTAAGTAAGCTGTACTGGTATCTTTCATTGGTTTTTCAAAACGAAGTTCAAAATCGATACGCTCACCGTCTAAAATATTTTTAACTTCTTGCTCTCCTTGGCCCACTTTGCTGTTACCCGACCAAGCCGACACAGAACCTACAGCTCCGTCCACACCTCTGTACTCTACTTTCATGTTGGGATCCATTTTTGCCCAAGGGCTCCAAACCGACATATTTTTTAGTGATTTTAAGTAAGAAAACACTTGGGCTTTGGGTTTATTAATGGTCACTTCACGCTCGATATGCATTGAAGTAGGGGCTACAAGTCCCAACCCCCCAATAATGACCACTAAAACGGCTAAAGTTATCCATACTTTTTTCATGTTTTTTCCTTTCAAAATTAAAACGAGTATCTATTAGTTATAAATTAGAACACAAAGAAGTCAAGTTTCATGGGTTCCATTTTTCAATGTAGGCTTTTACATCAAATTTAGACCGACATCCGTTATCGTTCATGTATCTAATTTTTCCAAAGATGGGGCGCTCAAACCAAGCCCTATCATGCACCCCCCCAATCGACCAGGCAATTCCTGCATAGCCATTGGGGTCTCGGCCATCCCACTCATAAGTATCGTTCAACCGAATCGCTATTGTCATGGCCTCTTCTGGGCTGGGGGTCCATTCTAATATTTTTTTGGCCCAATACATACGCATGTATCCATGCATTTTACCAGTTTTAAGCAGTTCGTTTTGAGCAGCGTTCCAAAGTAGATCGTGCGTCGTTGCTGATTCAAAACTGTCATACGAATACAGGTAGGGTCTAGGATCTTCGCGATGGTCATTCAAAGTTTTTTTAGCCCAATTTGGAAATCCCTCAAACGAATCGTAATGGGAATTGTAAAAACAAAAATTATCGGCTAACTCCCGCCTAACAATCAGTTCTTCTAGAAAGGCTTCTTTCGATACTTGAGGCGCTTGGCTCTGCATGACCGCCAAGGCCACCGCTTGGGCACTGATTTGTCCAAAATGTAAATACGGAGATAAGCCCGACTGAGCCTTTTTATTGGGATCGTTACGGCATTCTGCGTAGCTGAAAAGCCGGTTTTGAATGAAATGATTTAAACATTTCCAAGCTGCTTCTTCACCCGAAGGCAAGCCTAAATTGGCGCTATTACTTAAAGAGGAATATACATACATCGAAGAGGGATGTTGTGAAGCCAAATAAGGATGCTTAACGACAGAAGGAATGGGGATTAAGTATTCATGTAAGAGACGGTTAATCTTTGGGCGTAGGGTGTAAGCTCCAAACTCATTTTTAGAGGACGCCACCCAGCAGGGTACACTATTGTGAGCATCTACTTCAAAAAATGCACACTTGAGGGCTTTAGCTACTGAGTTTTTCCATTGAACTTTTAGTTTAATGGGATCGAAATCAGTAACGATGGCACCGGCACACATGTGTGTGGCAAACTCAGTAAGGGTATCTTCAGGTTGGCCTTCTAAAAGACAAAATGGAATATCCAATGCAGTTAGTTTTTGGGAAACCTGCGCTAAACCCTGCTGAATAAACTGAAAATGACGGGGTGCGGCTTGTAAAAATGAAGGGACTTGATTAAACACGACATACAAAGGCTGCTGTAAGGATAGTGCAAGTTCTTGCGCATAAACTAAGGCCCAGTTGTCTGCCACTCTTTGATCGCGGCTCATCCAGTACACTATGGGCCCCCTTTGAATAGGGTGACTATTTAAAGATCGGCACCTTGAATTCATTATTTTCCTTTAAATAAAATATTTACAAAATTTTTACGCTTTTTCATAAACTCTTAACACCCACCCTTATCCAACCCTTCTATACTTAAACTACACAGTAAGAAGGGAGTTTTATGAAAACAAATCAAATAGCAATCTTAATAGGGTGTTTATGCGTTCCAATAGGATTATTTGCTTCCGCGTTTACTTTCTCAGGGTATGCTGAAGGATTTTTTAATTATAGCTTAAATTCAGACGCCTCGTCCAAAATCTATCCTTTTATTTACCATTATCCTGATAATCGAATGATGAATCTAAACCATGCAGAATTTGAGTTACACACTCGGTCTGATGACTGGTTTGGAAATATAGGACTTCATACAGGGCGTTATGTAGACGAAAATTATGGCTCAGAACCCAGTATGTTACGCCCACTTTACAGCGCAAGCATAGGAAAAAATCTGAGCCCGGAATGGACCCTTGAAGCAGGTATTTTTCCGTCACATATAGGGTTTGAATCGGCAATAGGCAAAGAGGGTTGGACCTTGAGCCGTTCTTTAGTGGCCGACAATTCTCCTTATTTTGAATCGGGATTAAAAACCACGTTTACTCCAAATGAACAATGGTCTTTTGCTGCTTTGGTGCTCAACGGGTGGCAGGTAATTTCTGACCCTAACTCTTCAAAATCATTTGGAACACAAATACAATGGAAACCAACCCCAGAAATATTACTCAATTCAAGCACATACGTAGGAAATGATCAGCCCAATTCTATGCCCGGCAAAACCAGGTATTTCCATAATTTTTTTGGAGTATTCAAGCTATCTAGTCAATGGTCTGTAGCCACACTTTGTGATGTAGGGGTACAAGAAAATGGGACTAAAGACTGGAATACATGGATTGGAGGCGGGGTTATCACCCAATATAGTTTAGAAAAAAACTTAAAAATTGGAGGACGTTTAGAGTTTTTTTCTGATCCAAGCCAAGTAGTTGCAACAGGATCGCCTTCAACGTGGAGTGCTTCGGTAAATTCGGATTTTGCAGTTTTACCCCGTATACTTTGGAGAAACGAGTTAAAAACCTATTGGAATCTTCCTCACACTGAAACGATGTTTTCAACGGCTTTATCTTGGTCATTTGAAGGAGGATTTTAGATGAACTTACAGCATTGGGTTGAACTACTTCTTTATGGTGGAATACTGCTTGTTCTAACCCCTGTTTTAGGTCGGTATTTGGCCTATGTGTTTCGTATAGGAACTCAGACTGAAGGGCTTTGGCCATTTAAACAAATAGAAAATCTACTTTTTAAACTTTCAGGCATTCAAAAAAATCAAGAAATGAACTGGAAATCTTACACTTGGGCCTTGATTCAATTTCATATTTTAGGATTTTTAGCGCTGTTTCTATTACAGCTATTTCAATTTCAGCTACCTTTAAATCCAGCAAAATTAGGCTCAGTAAGCTGGCATTTGGCGTTTAATACTGCCATTAGCTTTATCACTAACACCAACTGGCAGTCTTATGCCGGAGAAACAACCTTAAGCTACGGAGTGCAAATGCTAGGCCTGGGTGTTCAAAACTTTTTAAGTGCCGCTGCAGGCATAGCCGTTTTGTTTGCATTAATTCGGGGAATCATCCAAAAAGAAAGTTCTAATCTAGGAAATTTCTGGGTAGATATCTGTCGAGTTACCCTCTACATTTTACTTCCTTTATCTATTGTTTTAGCAACAGGTTTAGTTAGCCAAGGCGTTATTCAAAATTTTTTGGCTCCAATTCAAGTACAAACCCTTGAAGGGCGACATCAAACTCTCCCTCAAGGACCAGCGGCCTCTCAAATTGCCATAAAACAGTTAGGTACCAATGGAGGCGGATATTTTAACGCCAATAGTGCGCATCCTTACGAGAATCCAACTCCTCTTTCAAATTTTTTGCAAATGCTCGCTATTTTACTGATTCCTTCTGCCTTGGTTTGGGCTTATGGTGATTTGGTTCAAAACCGTAAACACGGCTGGGTTATTTGGAGTGTCATGGTCAGTATTTTAGTACTGGGACTAGGCCTTTCGTTATACTCTGAAACTCATCTGGGAGTTATAAATTGGGAAGGCAAAGAAACCCGATTTGGCGTTACAAACAGTGTGCTATGGTCGACTGTCACTACAGCGGCTTCAAACGGCAGCGTCAATGCGATGCATTCAAGTTTATCGCCTCTTTCTGGGGGAATCGCCTTATTTAACATGATGTTAGGGGAAATTATTTTTGGTGGAGTTGGATCGGGCCTATACGGAATGATTTTATTTATTATTTTAACCTTATTTTTAGCAGGATTAATGGTGGGTAGAACCCCCGAATATTTGGGCAAAAAACTAGGTATTTTTGAAATGAAAATGGTGGTTATAGGTCTTTTAGTTCCCAACGCAGCTATTTTATTAGGAACCTTGCTTAGTCTTGAGCTTAGCCAAGGACTTTCAAGCTTGTCCCATCAGGGTCCGCATGGATTTTCGGAAGTACTGTATGCTTTCACCTCTGCTTCTGCCAATAATGGCAGTGCGTTTGCCGGACTAAACGCAAATACAGTGTATTACAACGTTGCGTTAGGCATTTGCATGCTTATAGGTCGTTTTGGGGTCATCTTTCCGGTACTCGCAATTGCTGGAAGCTTGGTCCGACAAAAAATTATTCCGGCTTCTTCAGGAACACTTCCTACCCATAATTTGGTTTTTGGAATTTTGCTAGCTGTCACCCTTTTATTGTTCGCGGGACTCACCTTTTTACCCGCACTGTGTTTAGGCCCCATTGTTGAACACTTGCTAATGATTTCAGGAGCAACTCTATGAAAAAATCACAGTTCATTTCAAAATCGTTACTCAGTTACTCGGTTAAACACGCTTTACTAAGAATGCATCCTTGGGCACTGCGTAAAAACCCAGTGATTCTTGCAACTTATTTGAGTGCTTTAGCCTCTAGTATTTTTTGCTTCTCATCTGAAGCCTTCGAATTTGGATTCGAGTTTCAAATTAGTCTTTGGTTATGGCTAACCGTTTTGTTTGCTAATTTTGCCGAATCATTGGCAGAAGGTCGTGGTAAAGCCCATGCAGAAAGTTTAAGAAAAACTTCAGAATCAGCGTGGGTGTGGAAAAAAGAAAAGGATCAAGAAATTCACATCCTGGCTATGGAGCTTAAAAAAGGAGATTTAATTGTATGTCGGGCTAAAGACATGATTCCTGTTGATGGAGAAGTCGTAGAGGGCATTGCCAGTGTAGATGAATCGGCAATCACTGGCGAATCAGCCCCAGTGATACGTGAAAGTGGAGGAGACCGAAGTGCAGTAACCGGGGGCACTACTGTTTTAAGCGACACCCTTGTCATTCGCGTCACAGCCGAACCCGGAAGCGGATTCATGGACCGAATGATAGGGTTGATTGAAAGTGCCGTTCGACAAAAAACGCCTAACGAAAAAGCTTTGGAAGTTCTGCTTATTGCTCTTACTCTGTTATTTATTTTAGTAGTGGTCTGTTTACCTTCATTTATCCATTTTGCGGCTTTGGCGTCTCATGCTAAATCAACGGGTCTATCTGTGCCTATACTACTAGCTCTTTTTGTTTGTTTAATTCCAACCACCATTGGAGGTCTTTTAAGTGCCGTTGGTATCGCGGGGATGGATCGTTTAATTAGAAAAAATGTTATTGCTAAAAATGGAAGAGCCGTTGAAGCTGCAGGCGATATTAACGTACTAATGTTGGATAAAACAGGAACGATCACTTTAGGCAATCGTCTGGCGGTCGCTTTTCATCCGACAAACGGTGTCTCCGAAGAAGCATTAGCCTCAGCAGCCCATGCCGCATCCTTATCAGATGAAACACCTGAAGGACGATCCATTGTGGTGCTTGCCAAGAAAAAATTTGGATTAAGACTCCCTACTCAAGCTGCTGCAGAATCTACGTTTATTCCTTTTTCGGCAAAAACCAGAATGAGCGGGGTTGATCTACCTGGGTTATCGATTCGAAAAGGAGCTGTGGATGCGGTTAAAGCGCTGTCGCCCATGCCCCCTGAGGCACTGGAGGTTACCCATCGCATTGCAACAGCAGGAGGAACCCCTTTAGCAGTAACTGAAAACGATAAAATTTTGGGGATCATTGAATTAAAAGACGTAGTAAAAGGCGGCATTAAGGAGCGGTTTTTTCAACTTCGAAAAATGGGCATTAAAACCATCATGATTACGGGCGATAATCCAGCCACAGCCGCAGCAATTGCCGCAGAAGCAGGAGTAGATGATTTTATTGCGCAAGCAACCCCCGAAGATAAACTAAAACGAATTAAAGACGAACAAGCCCAAGGATATTTGGTTGCCATGACAGGCGATGGCACCAATGATGCCCCTGCTTTGGCTCAGGCTGATGTTGGGGTAGCCATGAATTTGGGTACTCAAGCGGCACGCGATGCAGGCAATATGGTTGACTTGGATAGCAACCCTACTAAATTGATAGAAATTGTAGAAACAGGCAAACAACTGCTTATGACCCGTGGGGCATTAACGACGTTTAGCATCGCCAACGATGTGGCAAAGTATTTTGCCATTTTACCGGCTTTGTTTGTATCGGTGTACGGAGGCCAGCTTGAAATTTTCAATATTATGCATCTTTCCTCAGCGCATAGTGCCATTTTAAGTGCGGTCATTTTTAATGCACTCATTGTCATCGCTCTTATTCCCATAGCCCTTAGAGGTGTTAGCTACAAAGCTGAAGAAGCCAGTATGCTTTTGGCAAAAAATCTTTTGGTATACGGAGCAGGAGGTATTGTTGCCCCATTTTTTGGAATTAAATTAATAGACATGCTTATTACAGCTCTTGGATGGGTATAAGGAGATTAAGATGACAGCTATACGTTTATTTTTAGTAATGACCCTTTTAACAGGATTAATGTACCCCTTATGTATTACAGGGATTTCCCAAATTCTATTTCACGAAAAATCTAACGGCAGTATAATTTTTCATCATGGAAAACCTGTAGGCTCTTTGCTTATTTCACAAGAATTCAAATCGGATCGCTATTTTTGGTCCCGACCCTCTGCCATCGGTTTTAATACGCTACCTTCAGGAGGCAGCAATTTATCTCCCTCATCGAAAAAATATAAAGCACAGCTTAATCCACAGGGTTGTAGCGAACTTTGGATGTCTAGCGGAAGTGGCCTAGATCCTCACCTGACACCTCAAGCCATCCTGTATCAACTGGATCGCATTGTTCAGGCTCGACATCTGTCGCCCGTTCAAAAAGCACACCTTATAACTTTAATTCAGGCCCATACGGAATGGCCCGATTGGGGACTATTTGGAGAATCTAGAATTAATGTATTGGCTCTTAATTTAGCCTTAGATCGACTACAATAAAAAAATGAACAGGGGAAAACTCACTATTTTTTTAGGCATGGCCCCGGGTGTTGGAAAAACTTACGCCATGCTTCAAGCGGCTTTAGAGCAACACCGTGCGGGGATAGATGTCGTTATTGGCTACGTTGAAACCCATCAAAGAACAGAGACCGCGGCCCTTGTAAGCTCATTACCCCTTTTACCCAGACAAAAAATTAAGTACCAAAATACTTCTTTTGAAGAACTTGATCTTGACGCTGTTCTAAACCGAAAACCAGCTATCGTGCTTATTGATGAACTGGCTCACAGCAATATACCTGGAAGCCTACATGAAAAAAGATGGCAAGATATTCGCGTAGTGCTTGAATCAGGAATCGATGTGTATACCACCCTAAATATTCAACATGTTGAAAGCAGAAGTGAAGAAGTTCAATCGTTGGCTCATGTACCTATTTATGAGACCGTTCCTGATTTGATTTTAGAAGAAGCTGATCAAATACGACTTATCGATTTATCGCCTGCGGAACTTTTGCAAAGACTACACGAGGGAAAAGTATACTTGCCTCATAAAATTCAACACGCCTCTGATCATTTTTTTAAACCCGAAACCCTAGCTGCACTTCGAGAATTGGTTTTACGGTTTACAGCCGAAAAAGTAGACAAAGACCTTCAGCGCACCGCTTCTTTTCAAACCAAAAAAACCATTTGGAATTTAAATGAACGTTTAATGGTGGCTGTAAGCCATAGTCCTGCTTCAAAAATTCTTATCCGAACTGCGCGACGTTTGGCTTACAGTTTAGGTGCTCCTTGGATTGCAGTATATGTCAATCAAGGCTTGTCGCTTCAAAATGAAGAAAGAGAGCAATTATCACGAAATTTAGAGCTTGCCAAAAATTTAGGGGCTGAAGTACTTACTACGTTGGATACCGATTTAATTGAATCTTTAAAAAGAATCGCCATTGAAAAAAACGTAAGCAAAATTGTAACGGGAAGGTCTCTTGCTACTTGGAGAACATATTTTAGGCCCTCTTTATCTCAAAAGTTTGTTCAAGAACTTCCCTTTCTAGATGTATATGTTGTTAAAACTCCACTTAAATTAGGCCAATCTTCCTCCACTGGTTTAAACCCGATTCCAGTAAGCTTTAAAGGCATTTATTTAACCCTGATATTGCTAATCGGCATCACTACATTAAGTTTATTTATAGTGCCATTTATTGGCTATAGAGCCATAGGATTTTTATTTTTACTGGGCATTCTGTCAGCAGGCACTTTTGCCTCTGTACAGGTTATTTTTGGCTCTGCCTTCATTTCAGCTTTGGTTTGGGACCTTGTGTTTATTCCGCCCCAAGGAACACTGACCATACAGCAACCTGAAGATATTGCGATGTGCTGCACTTTTTTGGGTGTAGCCTCGTTAATCGGCCTTTTTTCTTATAAACTAAAAATTAGAGAAGCTTTACTAAAACAAAAAGAAAAACAAACGTTTTTGTTGTATCAAACGGCCCATTGTTTTTCTCGCTCTTCAAATCTGGACGACTGCATGTTTCAACTCAATACACTGATCCAACCTGTTCTTTCAATTCAATTAAATCTTATGCCGCCTGTAGAAGAAAAAGAAAAAGCCGTGTTTGAGTGGGTTCAAAGCAACAAAAAAACAGCGGGTTGGTCCACCGATACGCTTCCGTCCGCTATGCAATGGCATATTCCATTACTGATTCAAAATCATTTATTGGGTGTACTCTCTGTTTTGCCTCTTCAAAAACAAAAATTTCTGCCCGATGAAAAAGCTTTAATACTTACAATCTCTGAACAAATTGCGGTGTATTTGCAAAAACTTCAATTTGAAGAATCGGCGGCGCAAGCCAAACATCTTGAAGAATCAGAAAAGCTTTATGATTTAATTTTAAACTGCATCTCTCATGAACTTAAAACGCCTCTTACCTCCATTTTAGGAAATCTTGAAATCATAAAAAAAGAAGTGAGTCCAGATACATTTCTTGAAATCCAACATTCGGCCCATCGCTTAAAACACATCATTGAAAATCTCTTAGAGATTTCTAAGCTAAGCTCGGGACACATTACCCTACATGAAGAATGGATAGATCTTGAAGACGTTATTTCACATGTTTTAAGAGGTTTAGAATCGCAATGGGATACACACCGTATTCACATCACTATGGAAGATAACTTTCCCCTTATTTGGGGGGATGCTGTACTCATAGAACGCCTTTTAGAAAATGTGATTCTAAATTCACTTCAGTACTCACCCCCCCCTACCCCCATACAAATAGAGGCCCATACAATCCACAATGAACTAACCCTCTCTATCACCGATCAAGGGCCTGGAATACCCCCTGAGTATCAAAGTACTATTTTTGAAAAATTTTTCCGCGTTCCAAACTCAAAATCAGGCGGTAGTGGACTGGGCCTTTCCATATGCAAGCAAATTATCGAATTGCATCAAGGCAGTATCTCGATTGATCCTGGGGTAAAAAATGGCTCTCGTTTTGTGATAAAATTCCCTTACCGTGAAATTGTTCGCTAAAATTCTGGTTATTGATGACGAACCTCAAATTCGAAAACTTTTAAACAAAGTGTTAACTGAGGCTGGTTACCAAGTTTTCCTAGCTCAAACTGGGGCTGAAGGCGAGCGCCAAGTGTTTCAGGAAAGACCCGATTTAGTGATTTTAGATTTAGGATTACCCGATAAAAGTGGATTATCCGTTCTTCAGGCCATCCGAGACAATTCTCACGTTCCGATTATAGTATTATCCGTACACGATTCTCAAAATGAAAAAGTAGCTCTTTTAGATGCCGGAGCAGACGACTACTTAACGAAACCTTTTGGAACTTTAGAGTTATTAGCACGCATTAAAGTAGCCTTTCGTCATGGGTATACGCAAACGTCAGACGAAGCAATTTTTGTTTATAAAACCTTGCACATTAATTTTTTAACTCGGGGTGTTTCAGTTTCAGGAAAGTCATTAAAACTAACCGCTACAGAATACGATGTTTTAAAATTTTTAGCCAAATATCCTGGAAAAATTGTTACTCAACAGCAACTATTAAAAGAAATATGGGGCAAGCATTCTATGGAATTTACCCATTATTTACGAATTTATATAGCCCAACTTCGAAAAAAAATTGAATGCCATTTAGAACTAAAAGGGCTTATTCTTACTGAACCTGGAATTGGATATCGTTTGAAAGTTGAAGATTAGTATTATTTCGTAATTGATTCCAATCTCAGCAATTCTTCAATTTCATGCTCCAATGCATGTATTCTCTGATCAAAAATATGGAACAAAGTATCGTTTATACTTTTTTTAGATTCTAAATATCTCCATACCTCTTCTTCTTTTCCTAATGGTATAAAATACCTGCTCTGTGTACCATTAGACTGTCCTTGTAGAGAAATCCATTTCTGACTAATTAAAAAATTAATATACCTACGGTAGATTAGTCGCTTTAAAAACCCATAGGAATTTATAGATAACATCTCAGATAAAAGTGTTTCATTTTTTTCAAGATACTGAAGTACTGATGACGTAGTTTCTAAGTCATTCTTTTTTTTCCCTAATTCATTTAGTCTACAGGTTACATCAAACAAAAATAAATCTAAATCTTGTAATCCCTTACTCTGTTTTTTCAACCCATCCCCCCACAAATTAAGTAGAATGCTCCGAAGATTTTCTAAGTAGTTTCTATCTAAATCATATTTTTTCATCCAAAAAGTTCTCAAATTTTCAGATGCTACTTGCTTCGTTTTAAATTCGTTTTTAAAAGCTGCATAGTTCTTTTTTAAATCAGTTAAATAAGAACAATCTTTTGCCCAAAAAGTGTTGTCTGTTTGAACTCGAACAAGTGAAGACCGATGATCATGAGCCGCCCAGAGTTTACTCTTAATCCAAGTAAAACCTGATTTCATAGCAGGAAACATTACCATCAATACACCCAACCCCAATGCCAATTGTGCCCCTGGTACAACATAACCCACTAGGGTCAAAGATCCTCCAACAAATTTGACAACTCCATTTAGTTGTTTACGACTTGCATATCTTGCCAGTTGTAACTCAAATTCTTTTTTTTTATTCAAGGTTGTTTGCTGATTTGAACTCATTTTTGTTTTTAAGACGTGTCCATTATAAACTTCTTTAATTCCATCAAAAGAAGATAAAGTTCCTAATAAAGAAAATGATATCCCACTCAAAGCCTGAGGAACACCTCCTAACCCAAACCAAAACGCTTGCACATTTCCAACCAAATTTCCAAATGCAGCCGTGTAGAATAACGGATTTTTAGCCAACATTTGAAACCAAAACTCATTGCTTTCAAACTCAATTATTCTTTTTTGATTCTTAGAAAATGGTTCCCAATTTTCTTGAAAATCAATCGATTTAAGACGAAATGATTTTTCCTTGTAAACTTGAATCGAGCGAAAATCTAAGTAGAGTTTTATGGGAATTAAAACAGCCAGAAGAGAGGAAACTACCGATGAACTTCCCTGACCTGAATTCCACTGTTCTAATGAGTGTGCCAATCCTGATTCATCAGCATGATTCACCCCAAATGAAGGCGACAGTAAAGTAGATGAAGATCGTCCACATATGCATACTCCCTGAAGAGAGTGTTGATTATACTGTTCTATAGAAATTACTTGTTGGTTGTCTATACCCCCATTTTTAATTGTTAGTTCACGCTCTAAGGCAAGTAACTGAGTAAAAAATATGGGTTTAAATCCTTCCGAACTAAACATTAGCAAATAGTTTCTAATGGCCACCAAATGTTCAAAAGATGTTGAGGGGAGACCCATTCCAAAATCAACTTTGAGTTTCTTCAGCTCATCAAGTGGCTTAGTTAATACTATTCCACGTGCAAAAAAAATCACACTATCAATTTGAATAAATCGAACCCCTTTATTCATTACAATTTCAACTAACTTCTCTAGCTTAAATTCAAAACAACTTTTAAATTGTTCCCAATTTATTACCCTTGTTTCGTTGTTAAATGATTTTTTTTTCGCCCAATCAAATGTGCAAAAAACATCTGTATTTCTAATCTCATCGTCTAATTTTTCAGGCTCAACAAATAGCGTATAAACTACTTTGCCCATGGATTCATAAATGTCGAGAATATCTCTATGTTCTTTTTGAGGATATCTTATGACTTCACTGAAACAATGATTTCGGTTTTCTTCACTATTTATTATTTGGCACTCTGTTAATGATACTTTATGAGTCTTTTCTAACTTATTTTTACTCGAAATTAAAATCTCTGAACATCTTTTAAGTGCGACAGTTTTTAGGTTCATACTCTTCTCAACCTCTTATTTATTGCAATATTTTTGTTAGTGCAACAATATTGCATAAACAAGCGTGTTTTTTCAAGCCATATTTTGCTATGATTTATAAATATGGAATCAAATAATTTAAAACAGGCACTTGCTGTGCTTAAAAAAAATGGATACAGAATTACCCAAACTAGAAAAGAGATTATTCGTTTACTTATTCAATCTCAAAAAGAGCTAAGCCCTCAGAACATTCATACTTTCTTAACAGAAAATGAATACCAAATTGACCGAGTGAGTGTGTACAGAATTATAGAAACTTTATATGAAAATCATCTGATTCATAAAACAAGTTCGGGAAAAATCATATGGTGTTCTAAAATACATTCTCCATCACCTTTAACTTCTGCACATACCTTTTACTATCTTAAATGTTCAATTTGTAGCCGTGTAAATGAAACCTCTGATTTGTCTTTAAATAGCAACATCCAATCATTAGCTATAAAACATCAGTTTATACTTCAAGAATCAACCGTAGAAATTAAAGGTATTTGTTCACTCTGCCAAACACAAAAAAAACTTGAAACTCGTGGATAAATTACATTTTCTTTCTTAACTTACGCTGCAGAGTTCGCCTGTGCATTCCTAATTGTTCTGCAGTTTTTGAAATATTAAATTGGTTGTTAACTAATGCCTTTTGTATCATTTCCCACTCGGTTTGCTCGATACCCCGTCTGGCATAGGCATCCATTCGAACTTGTTCTGGATCGGCAAGATGATCAAATGCTTTTAAAATATCGTGAATGCTACTGGGTTTTGAAAGCAAATAAATAGCGCCTAGCTTGATCGCTTCTATGGTAGTTTGTACACTCGCATACCCAGTTAAAACAACAATCTTGCACAAAGGACTATGTTTTAGAAGGGGCTGAATAATAGCAAGCCCACTATGCTGGGACAAGTTTAGATCTAGAATACAATGAGAAAATTTATGGAATTCTGAAATGTTTTGAAATGTTTCTTTTATAGAGCACAAATGGGTGACATCCCACCCTAAAGCTATAAATTTTTGTGCTAAAAGACTACCAAAACTATACTCATCTTCAATAATTAAAAGATGATTTTTAATCATAACGTTTGAATTGTTTCTATGGGAATGGTTATTTTTATGTGTACATTTTGACTGTCTACAACCTGCAAAGCTGCCCCTAAACTATCTATCACCAGTCGAACTAAAAATAGCCCCACTCCCGCATGATGAAGCCCTTTTTTTTGTGAGTAACCGATGGTCATCAATGACTGAATTTCATCAGGTAATGGCGGACCGTCATTACTAATATCAAGGATGAGGTTCTTTTTTGAAAACTGAGCCTCAATATGCATTTTTGTTGCTTTTGCTTCATAAGCATTTTCGGTCATAATATCTAAAATCAAAACAATCAATTCGGCATTTGTAGCATAAACGGGTCTATCGTTAACAACATTAAACGATACTGAAAAATCAGAAAAATGAGTCGTTTTAAATATAAAACTTGAAAAATGGCCACTCAAAAATTTATCTTCACCGGTATTTTCTAACCGGTGTAAACTTTTAAAAAATCGAGAAAGATAATCTTTGCACCGATCGATTTCACGTAATAAAACAATTTTATCTGAACTAAGACTTTTCTCAGACAAATCTTCAGCAATAACCGCCATAATATTAAGTGGAGTTCCAATTTTATGGGCAATTTGAGCTGCAGTAGCACCCGCTCCCACCAAACTTTGTCTTGAGTATAGTTGTTGTTCTTTATGTTTTAGATTGTTTACTATTCTGAATACAAAATATCCTATTACTACTGTCGTAATCACATGGTTAATAATCATGCCCTGGATATGAAATTCCATCCACAAATGATGATTCTGACATGAAGGATTGAATCCTAGTAGCAAAGCGGTATAACTAAGAGCCGTAGCAGAAATCATAATCCATAGTCGAATCCCAGATAATAAAATAGAAGCCAAAACCGCCTGAATTAAAAAAAGTCCTGAAAACGGATTAGCCAGACCGCCACTAGCTACCATAAATATATTTAAAGAGAGCAAGTCAGCGATCAACTGAGCAAAAATTGACCCCTCTAAAAAACTTGATTTTTTTTCTAGTCGAGCATAAGCAATGATATTTACAACAATTTGAATCCCTAATCCAAACAAAAAAAAGCCGATATTAACCGGCAAATGAAGGACAATTGTAGCTGCTAAAGCCAGCATCTGAAAACTGATTGCAACCCAACGTAATTGAACAAGAAGCTTAATATTGCCAAGCATGGTGTTTATTCTAACAAAACTTTGAATGATTAGGGCTGCGACAAAATGACGCATTTTCAAAACATCTTTTTTACCACAGAGTATAAACTGTTATGAAAAAGCCAACATCAAACCCGACACCTCCAAAAAAGTCGTTAACTTTTTCTGAAGAGATGCAAGCACAGATGGAGAAATCCATGCATCAAATTAACAAGCTTACCCTTGAAAGCAACAAAAAAATTCGAGAATTTAGAAGCAGAAGCCACTTGATGACCACAGACATTCAAGATTTAGCCACAATCATGAGCACTAAACTAACCCTTTTAGAAGAAAAATACAAAGTGATTTATGCTCTTATTGAAGACATTTATCAAAAGCTTGAGACCTTTAATACTCTGCAAGCCCGGTAACAAAGTATGAGCCTTGCATTACACTCTCAGTCTACAGCTCGCCCCTTTACCCAAGCTCAATATCAACCTACTCAACAAGATAAATCTATTGAAATTCAAAAAAAACCAGATCAACCTATGCCGAATTTATCTATTGAGAGAGTTTCAGAAGCGCTTTCCTTTCTTGTTTGTAGCAGCACTGGAAAAAAAGGAGGCTGTGACTGTACCCTTAATTTATTTAAGGCAGGGCTTGCCTCAGGCGATTTAGAAACATTAGAGATGGCAAGAGAAAGCTTAAGATTCAATATTGAATCTAACCTTGATAAATATTCACATTTAGAACTCAAAACACTTTCACATGTATTGAATGATTTAAAAAAAGTATACGGAGCACCGCCAGAGCCTTTCACTTCAGAAGCTCAACGTTTGCTGGATACCGCTGAACAACAAAAACCTCTCTTTGCGATAGACTCAAAACTAGAATCGCCTATTCCAGTAATCGACACAAAAATCCCCGAAACAAAAGTTATTGAAAACGAAACCCTATTAAAAATAGCTAAGCCCGATACAGAACCAAAAGATTTAAAACTGTCTCTAGATATTAGATCCTCAGACTCTAAAATTGAAAAGGAATTGCCCCTACTGCAGCAAATAGAATCCGTCAGAGAGCCTAAACCGGATACTGAATTTAAAGTCCTAAAACCATCTGAGAAGGTTACACTGCCTGAACCCAAAGAAATCAAAGCTAAACCGCCTGAATTAGACTCTTCCCTTTCGTCTGAGCCGTTAAAAGCTACAAACACATCTTTATTACAGCCAACTACCGAAATCTCTAAACCCAAGTCAGAGCCTTCCAAAACGACAGTATCCCTGTTTTCAGTCCATGAAAATACTGGAGGAGGCGGAGGAGACCTCTCACCCTCAACGGTAAATTTTAGTATTAAAGATGCCCTAATTTCTTTTAGGCAAATTCCAATTTCTGAGCCTTTAACTGGATCTATTGAACCTAAGATTTCTGACAATGCCGTTAAGTTTGGGACTGATAATTTTATTTTAAATATAAACCAAAAAATGCCCCACTTAGGGAGTGAAGCCCTGTTATTTTTGAAAGATCTCAACAATCATAGCGAAAAAATAATTGAAAAATGCATGAAAATTCTTCAAACCGTTTTAGAAAAAAAACCCGATACCCTAACTGTTGTTTTAAACAATTTAAAGGCTGCTGTTTCAAGTCCTAAAGACCAAGTTGAAACAAGAGTCTCTTCTTTAGCAAATATTTTGTCACATGTCGCTAAATCCAACCCCAGCAAACTTGAAAATGCCGTTTCAATTTTAAACCAATTCAACTCTCTTAGCCCTGATACAGCCTCAACTGTAAGCCATGCTATTGCCCTTACATCTAAACATCACTCGGTTCAATTAGAGCCTCTTTTATCCCTTTTTAACACTTTATCAAAATCACACTCTCCCACTCTATTGCCTGTTGCCCACACGGTACTTGCGCTTATCGAAACCTCTCCAAAACCTCTTAAAGAAGTGTTTTCATTTTTACAAAAATATCTAACTGAAGAGTCTAAAAAGGCCAATGAAATGACTGCCATTTTAAAGATGTTCGAAACTATACCCCAAAAATATTTAGAAAACACAATACAGCTATTTAATGTAATTTCTGAAAAGTATTCCCAAGACTTAGCTCCGATATCGGTGACTATTTTTGAAGTCACTCAACACGCCCCACTTCAACTTGAGTCAACTCTAAAACTACTGCAAACAGTAGCTACGTCTCAGCCCAAAGACCTAGAAACGGTTAACCAAGCGTTGACTACTCTTTCAAAAATTGCGCCTGAACACCTCAAAAATACACTTAAACTACTTTCAACTGTTTTAGAAAAAACACCTCAAACCTTAGCTCAAGCCTCTGCCACTATTTTTGAGGTCACTCAACAAGCCCCACGGCAACTGGAACCAGCACTAAAACTTTTCCAATCCATTGCGACCACTCAGCCAAAAGCTTTGGAATCAGTTACCCATGCTTTGGCGGGGATGGCCAAGTTTGCACCCGAGCATGTGG
>Ga0172373_10000070_pt1 | contig 136950 bp, 113 predicted proteins | sample Lak10m_2_FD_114546 | JGI IMG/M metagenome (GOLD analysis project Ga0172373, IMG submission 114546) | Freshwater microbial communities from Kabuno Bay, South-Kivu, Congo - kab_092012_10m | ecosystem: Environmental > Aquatic > Freshwater > Lake | place: Democratic Republic of the Congo... | reverse complement strand
GCCATTTTGCCCACCAAACGGTAATCCTCTTTGTTTTGGGCCACCAATTTGAGTCCCGACTTGGTAAAGGCCGCCGTCACAGAATCCACATCGCCAATGATGTCTATCATGTTGATACGCTGCGCGATGGCGCTATTTCGTCCCCCGAATACCAGCAGAAACAGGCACAGCAAACGGAAAAGAGTGGGATATTTTTTCATCATTCGTGGTTCTATTAACAAACGTAATGCCATAAACTTGCGTCTACGATTCCAGCATGAGAAAATACCAAACAATTCACTTCGGACTGCTATTTTGCTTCGTTCTTTTGATCCGTGGAACAGCTGTTGCACAAGCCCCCAAGTTAAAAAAGGTGCGACATCCGAATATCAGCCCTCTCAAATTTCGATGGAAACGGAGCAACCTCAGGTTCGCATCCCTAGTGGCGGATGGACAAAAGTCTTCTCAATTAACAGCGACTTCCTTCCAGACAATGAAACGCGGGAGGTAAACAACTATTTGCATATCATCAAACTGAAACCCAACAAGAATCAAAAATTGTCGGTATATGTTGATGATCAAGAATTTGTAATTAACCTTTCCAACGTCTTCTCGAAATACAATCAAGGTGGCCCCTACATAAAAATCCCAAACAAAGACCTCATCTTCTCGTTGAACAACGGCAGCACCACCGGGGTTTTGGTCCTTTCAGAAATTTATTGGGAAAACCCATCAGCCGATGTAAGCAATGCGTCAAAATTGAAAAAAGAGGATTGGACTGTGGAGCGCATCAAAGGAGCCCTCTATCTCCAATAGGCCTTTCAACTTTTCCACTTTTTGGAGAAAATTGCATCCCTGCAGTTTTTGAAACCCTTGGATTGTTGTAATTTTATCGGTCCATGGGAAACATCCGAATCCTGCATACGGCCGACAATCACATCGGTTTAAAATTCAACAATTACAGCGGAACCGCGGCGCAATCTGCCTTGGTTCAAGAGCGATTTGTTGCCCTGAAAAATGTGGTGCAGGCCAGCAACGACAGGGAAGCGCACTTTTTGGTGGTGGCCGGTGATTTGTTCGATGATTTGAAGGTGACTCAGAAAGACATCAAAGCCGTGGTGGAGATCTTGAAAAAATCGAAAGCCGAGGTATTGGTGCTTCCTGGAAACCACGATTATTATGACGGCAAAGAGAACAAACTGTGGAAAGCGTTTTCTGAGTATTCAGAAAACACCAACCTGCGATTGTTGTCGTCTGCGGACCTATACGAAACAGAGATAGACGGCACCCCTGTTTGCTTCTACCCTGCTCCCTGTGGCTCTAAACACCATGAGGGCCATGTGATTGGTTGGGTAAATGACATGGTAAAAGCCCCGGAGAAAGTGCATATCGGATTAGCACATGGCAACGTGGAAGGCATGGGAGTAGACGATGCCGATCGGTATTTCAACATGACAGAAAACGACTTACGCGTGGCGGGTGTGGATTTTTGGCTACTCGGACACATACATGTCCCCCATCCCCCCACCTCAGCTGTAGGCAACCCCTTGTATTTCATGCCCGCCACGCACACGCCTGAAAGTGTGAAGCGAAAAATCCCGGGATATGCTTGGTTCATTAAGGTAGATGAGCAAAAACAATTGCGTTTTGAACAAATCACCACGGGGAATTTGCGTTTTTCACGTCAGATTCTGTCGTTCGGTCGCTCCTACACCCTCTCCGACTTCCGCGCACAGGAAACCGCATGGCGTAGTAAGCAACTCATTTTAGACCTGAAGTTGAGCGGCAGTCTTTCACAAGACGACTTGGTGGATTTGAGGGACTTAGTCAGTGAAATCGCCCCGCATTATTTGCATGTAGACTGCGAAAACCAAGTGGGGGTGGCTGTAGACGAGGCATTCATTCAAAACACCTTTGCCGAAGGCACCTCGGCATATAAATGGCTTTCTAACATCGCCGAGGAACCCAATACCGATTTGGCCTTGCAATTGGCGTATTCTCTCATCCAAAAACACAACGCGAAATGAAACTGAAACAGATCGAATTGTGTCCTTTCGCCGGCATTCAGCAACGCAGTATCACTTTTCAAGCGGGTTTGAACGTGATTGTTGGAGAAAATGAAGCGGGAAAATCCACACTGGTCAATGCCATCAAAGCGGTGTTGTTCGAGAGCACCAACTTAGGAAAGCGGCCGTTGCAAGAATTTGGCGACAAGTACTTTCCCAGGGGGAAAAGTGATCAAGCGAAGGTGGTACTCGTGTTTGGGGCCAACGGCGTCGATTTCACATTGACGAAAGTTTGGGGCGCGGGCAAAATGACACAATTACAGGCATCGGACGGACGCAGTTGGAACGATGATGCTTCGGTTCAAGCTCAGCTCGAGACGATATTGGTCCTGCACAGAGGCAGCTGGGAGACTGTTTTGTTTGCCGATCAAAACACCCTGCTAGAAACGGCCCAAAGCATACAACAGGCCGCCAATACTATCAACCGCATTCCTACACTCAATAACATCGGTGGAGGCATTCCGGGTGATATTCCTGCCGCTGATTTGATGTCGGACCTGGATGAATGGATGGAGAGTTACAGCGGACAATGGGATTTTACATCAAACGGTCCCAAGGACAACCGAGGCATTCAGAACAAATGGGTAAAAAGTGCTGGCAGCATCGTGAAAGCCTATTATGCGATGGAGGAAACCCGACAAGAATTCAATGAACTTCGGGGGTATGAATTGGATTTGGAGAAATCCTCTGCCGATGTGAAGACTTTGTCCGCAGAAAAAATATCGAAGCAAGCGGAATTACAAAAATACAATGGCTTCAAAGAGGCCGTCAACCAACAAAATCGCGTAAAACTGGCCCTCGCTGAAGCCAATGCTATCCGTGAACCCATGGTGGTTGCAATGCAAAATTGGACGTTGAAATTGGACAAACAAACCCAGTTTCAGGGGTTCATCGCACAGCTTGAAGCATCGATGGCTTTGCTTAAAATCGAAGGTCAAAATGCGGCCCTTATGGAATCGTCGAAGTCGCCCATGGCCCAATACAAGCGAATTCTGGATTTGGACAAACGCATCCAAGATACCCAGACGAACCTAAAAAAGAATGGACAAGTGAGTCAGGCCGACATCGACCTCATTGCCAAGCACAAGGCGTCCATTCAAAACATCCAGATTTCGCTGGCGGCACAGAAGTTGGAGGCCCAATGGACGGCCACACAAACCACCAAATTGATTGTACGCGCCGGCATCGAACCGGAGAAAACCGTGGATATATCCGCAGGCGGCAGTGGCAATTTGGAAGCGGCGGGACAGATAACCTTTGACTTGGAAGGCATCCGGATAGAAGTAAAATCTGCCTTGGAGCCGGTTGATGAACTGATCACCAAATTGGCTGAACACCAGCAAGGATTGCAGGAAGTGTTATCGCGAAATCAGCTACAGTCAATGGAGGAATTCGAACGACGGTTGTTGCTCAACCAAACGGAAACCAAACAATTGGAAACGATGCAACAACAGCGCAAGGACGCTTTGGAGTTAACTGGAAAAACCATCGAAGCATTGGAAATCCAAGCCAAAGAGTTGGAAGCCATCCCACCGAACACGCGTGCGGTGGATGTCGTGAGAGATCAGTACCGCGACGAACAACAAAAACAACGGGAGTACAAAAAGCAGCTAGACGAGGATGCGGTTTTGTTACATTCCTGGACACAGCAATACCGTGACCCCAGCAATCTCGCCATTTTGGTGGGTGCCAAATCTTTGGAAGTGCAGCAGTTAGAAACGCAACTGAGTGAATTGGGTGGACTCCCCCCAGAGTTTCCCAATGAACAGTCATTTCATGATCATTTGGCATCCTTGGAAACCCGGTTGAACGAGGTAATCGATCATTTGGGCGAGGCAGAAAAGAATGTCACCCGCGCAACCACACAGCTCGAAGGTTTTGAATCCGATGCCTTGTCGCTACAAGCCAAACTGGAAATCGAAGAAACCCGATTCAAGCGAATCCAGGAGGAATATTCGGCGCTCTTATTGGCAAAAAAACAACTGCAAATCCTTATTGACGCAGAGAAATCCAACCCGTTTGAGGACTTCGAAAAGGAGACGGCCAGTATTTTTGCCGCCATCACCGAACAGCGATACACCCAAATTGTGCGGGAAGGCGATGCCCCTGAGGGCGTGGTTTTCAAAGACCAAATCATCCCCATCGAGCTGTTGAGCGGCGGAACGGCGGGCAGTTTGGGTTTGGCGGTACGATTGGCCTATGCCAAACAATACCTGAGCCATATGGACGGATTTGTGGTGCTCGACGATCCCTTTACAGATTTTGATGCGGGCAGATGCAAAGCCGCTTCCCAATTTTTGCAGGACTTCGCAACGGAAAAGCAAGTGTTTGTGCTCACTTGTCACCCCGATCACGCCGCAGACTTGGCAGGAAATCGCATCGAATTGAAAAAAACGACATAATTATTGCCCCCGGCGGTTAAATTTTTTGCGGTTTTGCGTTTACATTCGTAGAGAACCAAACCGATAACTCGATGAAAATAAACCTACTAAAGAAATTTAAGATTGCATTAGCAACTTCTTTCATTTTTGTTACCATCCCTGCCCTTCAAGCACAAAATGCATTGGCTTTTGATGGCACCGACGACCGGGTATCGTGCGGAAACGACACATCCGTGCAGATTACCGGCAAACTTTTGACCTTGGAGGCATGGATTTACCCGACCAGCTTCAAGACCAACCCTTGGGATTGCAATGTGATTTGTAAGGAAGACAACTCGGCCAACTACGGATATATGTTGCGCGTGGGTGGATCGGGGCAATTGAATTTCGGGATGGGCGACGGTACCAAAACCTGGATGGAACGCAACTCCCCTTCCAACGTATTGGTATTGAACACTTGGCAGCACATCGCAGGCACTTACGATGGTACTTGGATGCGTTTGTACGTCAATGGCAAAGTGATTGACTCGGCCAGTGCCACCAGCAATATTTCCAATACTGGTTCTAGCATTCAACTGACCATTGGCGACCACACGGGCTCCTATCAGCGCAGGTTTCAGGGAAAAATCGATGAGGTTCGCGTTTGGAAAGCTTGCAGGACCACCGGCGAAATCCAAGCCAACATGTACAATGAATTTTGCTCCACCCAAAAAGGATTGCGGGCTTATTACAAGTTCAATCAAGGCAAGGCTGGGTTAACCAACAACACGGTCACCACCTTGAAAGACTATTCCGGCTACAACAACACCGGCACGTTGAGCAGTTTCGCCCTCACTGGTACAGCATCCAACTGGGTTTCGGGGTATGGCATGAAACGTAACGTAGTGAGCACAACTGAAACCATCACCGCTTGCGATCGCTTCAATTCTCCATCGGGAAAAATCAAAGTGACGGTTTCTGGTACCTATTACGATACGTTGCCGACCACTTTTGGTTGCGACAGTGCGATCAAATACGTGGTTACCATCAAAAAGAAAACCACCTCTAGCATGAAAGCCTTCGATTGTAAAAGTTATACCAGTCCCAGCAAAACCTACACCTGGACAAAATCTGGCACTTATTTAGATTACCTGAAAAACAGCATTGGTTGCGACTCGGTGATCACCATCTTCTTGACAATTGGCGCTCCGATGGATTCCGTGAGTTTGGTAAATTGCTACGCTGTTAAAGGTCCGACCGGCAAATACACCTACACCCAATCGGGCACCTATTACGATACCCTGAAAAGCTATCGGGGTTGCGATTCTGTGCTCAAGGTGAAGGTGCAGATTTTAGAGGCCAGCAGCAATGAAATCAGCGTGGCGGAGTGCCACAAGTTTAAATCGCCCAGTGGTAAGTACACCTACACCCAACCCGGTTCTTACTATGATACTTTGGTTAACGCCGCAGGATGTGACTCCATCATTAAAATCAATTTCAGCATCATTCAAGGTCGCAGAACGCTCATTCGCTCTGCCTGCAGCGAGTATAAGAGTCCGAGTGGAAATTACGTATGGACAAAATCTGGAGAGTATTACGACACCCTCATTAACTATCGGGGTTGCGACTCCATCGTAACGGTAAAACTGACGATTTGGGGTCCGGGTCGCGACACGGTGGATGTCAAGGCATGTCGATATTTCATCCTCCCTTACACCAAGAAGGTGGCGATATCGAGCGGACAGTACACCGATGTTACCAAGAATTTCCGGGGGTGCGACAGTTTGATTTTGTATCGGGTAACCATCGTTAACGTGGATGATTACGTAACCTTGAATGGCTCTTTGTTAACGGCGCGCAATGCGAATGCTACCTATAGGTGGTTGAATTGCACCAAGAGTTATCAAGTCATTGCGGGAGAAACCGGCAAGCAGTTCATTGCCAAGGAAAACCATTTGTTTGCGGTTGAGGTAACTGAGAACGGTTGCACAGACACGTCGGACTGCATACAAGTAACCACGGCCTCTGTGGGCGCGTATGCTTCGGCAGGCCTTTGGGTAAGTCCCAACCCCAGCAAGGGGATTTTTGTGATCCACAGCGATAGGGCCTCGGGCGCACAGGTGACTGTGGTAAACATGGCAGGACAATGCATTTACGCGCAAAGGGTGAATGCGTTGAACGGGGCCGTGATCGACGTAAGGCAGCCGGCGGGGATGTATATTTTGCGCATTGAGACCGAATCTGGGGTTATCAGTCAGCGCATTGGCATCTCGGAATAAGGGTTGTAAATTGCGCGGATGATCCGCTTGAAATTGAACCATCGCCGCAGTTTTCTCAAGGCCCTTGCGGGCTTGGAAAACTGCGGCGATTTTCGTATATTATACCTACTGATTTTGGCTGTTTGGGGTTTTGTTTCGCCTTTGGTTGCCCAGCCCATGAACAACCAACCTGCCGCAACCTATCAATCGGTTATCATCCCCCAGCCCCAGGTGATGATCGAAAACCGAGAGGCCGAAGTTTTCAATTGGACCTCCTTTTTGCGGATCAGCATTGATACCCAATTTTCGTTGGATGAGCGCAAAATCATCGCCCAGCGATTGGCAGAGGCGGTTAAAATTTACCAATTCTCGAAGTTTTTCGACAGCGACATCGACTATTTTTTGAAGGGCGGCTACGAGCATCGGTTCATGAGTTTTAAGGCGGGACTTCAGCCCCTGCGTGAATTGGACCATGTGGAAAATCATCGTAAAAAGGGACACAAGAAGCGCAAAGCCACTCAATTTCCTGAAATCCGGATTGAGCGAATTGAGGGAATGAAGAACACAGAGGAAGGCTATCGCCTAGACATCGCCCACGGGAAACCGGCCGGTATCGTCTTGCAAGCACAGCATTTGCAGGGGGTGATTTGGGGCTTGAGGAGCTTGCAGCAATTGGTGGAGTACAACCAAAGGGGGTCGCTGATTCAAACGCACATCGAGGACTACCCCACTTTTCCGTACCGGGGAATGCACTTGGATGTAAGTCGGCATTTTTATGGCACAACCGACATCAAACGCTACATCGATTGGCTGAGTTTTTATAAGTTCAACGTGTTTCATTGGCATTTGTGTGATGACCAAGGTTGGCGCATTGAAATCAAACGGTACCCTAAGCTGACATCGGTGGGTGCTTGGCGGGTTGACAGAAACAAGGAACCTTGGCGGACGGCCCAACCCCAGCAAGAAGGGGAATTGGCCAGTTATGGCGGTTTTTACACGCAAGACGAGGTACGAGAGATTGTGGCGTATGCGAAGGCGCGGGGTGTGGAAATCATCCCAGAAATTGAGATGCCCGGACATTCATCGGCGGCATTGTCGGCCTACCCCGATCTGAGTTGCTCTCATTTGCCGCAAGCGGTGGTCCCGGGCGGATTTTATCCCAAGGACAATTCATCGGTCTATTGTGCGGGAAACGAGGCCACCTTTCGATTTTTGGAAGGGGTGTTGGACGAGGTGATGGCGTTGTTTCCTGACGCCAAGCTCATACACATTGGTGGCGACGAGGTAGACAAAACCGCTTGGAAAAATTGTTTGTTGTGTCAGCAGCGGATCAAAGTTTTGCGCGATGTATACAGTGCGGTGGGCAGATCGGCGGATGGACTTGATGACTGGAGTAAGCCGGAGGATCGCTTGCAAAGTTATTTCATTGCGCGGATGGAGCGGTACCTGAACGAACATGGGCGGAACATCATTGGGTGGGATGAAATTTTGGAGGGTGGATTGGCGCCGAATGCCGCGGTGATGAGTTGGCGGGGCGAAGCGGGTGGCATTGAGGCGGCGAAAATGCATCATGCGGTGGTCATGACGCCCGGAAGTCCTTGTTATTTCGACCACTATCAGGGGAATCCCAGCAGCGAGCCCACGGCGTTTGGCGGGATGAATACGCTGTTTGATGTGTTCAAGTACAACCCCATCCCCAAGGCGTTGGATTCGTTGTATTGGGTTTATGTGGCTGGGGCGCAGGGCAATGTTTGGACGGAGTTCATGGTAGATTTCGATCGGGTTGAGTACATGGTATTGCCGCGGATGTTGGCTTTGGGGGAGGTATTGTGGGGAGGTCCGGTGCGGGGCGATGCAAGATTGGCCTATCGACAATTTTTAGATCGGGTGGATGCGCACGAACGGTTCGATTATTTCAAGGGCTGTGGATTTGCGCGAAGTCAGTATGGATTGGTGCAAGAGATCCGGTCTGAGCACGACACCGTATGGGTTGAATTGATGTCGGCCGGGGGCATTCGCCCCCGGCTGGCGAGTGGATTGTTCGACACCCTGGTAATCCGAAAAAGCTTGGCGGGTAAAACTTGGCAATCGTTTGTTGATTTGGGTGTGGATCTCATTCGATTCGATGAAAGAGTTCCGATCGCACCCTACAGAAAAACGGACAGCAGTGTTTTTGTGGCCGTGACCAAATCCATGGAATTACACAGCAGTTACAGCCAGGAATCCCAAATAAATACCTTGAGTTTCCGCGGGCACAATGCTTTTGGGAAGAAAGTGAAACTCTCCCTGCCCGCGGATGCAAGATATCCAGGTCACGGGGCGGAAACGTTAACAGACGGACTTTTCGGCGGCGATTATTTCGGTGCGCATTGGCTGGGTTTTTATGGCAAGGATGTGGTGATTGAGATCGACCTTGACAGCATCAAACCGTTGACATCGATTACCTTGGGCAGCTTATCGGTAGAACCGAGTTGGATATTTGCACCCACAGAGGTTTCCATCGAAACCAGCGTAGACGGAAAAACCTGGGAATTGCACCCCATGCCAATGGCCAAGCCCATTGTAACGGTGTTTGATACGATGTATTTGGACCTAATGCCAAAGTCCACGGGCGCTTATACGGAAAAGGGCACTTTGTTGGGAAAAACGAAATATGCTTACGACGAAATTTGGGGTAGAACGGTGGCGAGCAAACACCTCAATTACACGGTTGATTTCGCGGACCGGCCGCTTACAAATGGCGCATTGCTACAGGCGCGATACATTCGAATAAATGCCAAATGCCTCAAAAAACTTCCCGCGAATCACTTGGGTGCTGGCCGTCCGGCTTGGCTCTTTTTGGATGAGGTTGTGGTTAAGTGATTGTACTTACCCAAAATGAAATCTTGAGTAAAATTAGCAACACAAGCGCATCATGAAGTTGTTAAAGATAAGTTAACTTAATTTGCATCACAATGGATTGCTTGTCAGTACTGGTGTTACGATGAAGTCATTGTTCAAATTTATCGCCAAATCTAATTTGACCCTGCAGATCTTGTTGGCTTTTTCGCTGCTCACGTTCTCTCGGTTGGTGTGGTTTTGTGCAAACGCTTTTTGTGGCTACCCCCCATTGGTATAGACCAATACATTTGGGCGCATTTGGTGGGCCTTACACCTTAAAGCCAATCCCGCCCGATGCCATGTTGGGTTTCACCTCCGTGGTAAACTCCTCCACATCGTCGTAAGTGAGCGTCTCAATCGCTTTTTTGGTATACTTGGCCTTCGCCAATTCGCTCAATCGCAAATGCTGATTGCGGATGGCCTCTTCAATCACCTTGCGCACCGCCCTACCATTGCCAAAATACTTGTCGCGGGTCTTGTACATGAAGTCAATGTACTTCATCAAATGGTCCGCGGCTTTGGGTTCGGGTGTGATGTTGTGGTCGCGCAGTTGATTCAACGCGATGGTATACAAATCGTCGGCATTGTAATCCCGGAATTGGAATACCCGGTCGAAGCGCGACTTCAATCCTGGATTCGACTCCATGAATTTCTCCATGTTTTGGGTATAACCCGCGGCAATCACAATGAACTCACCCCGGCGGTCTTCCATGCGCTTTAACAGCGTCTCAATCGCTTCTCTGCCAAAATCATTGCTGCCACCATCGCTCAAACTGTACGCTTCATCAATGAACAATACCCCGCCCATCGACTTGTTGATGAGTTCTGAGGTTTTAATGGCGGTCTGACCAACGTATCCACCCACCAAACTTTGTCGGTCGCACTCAACCAAATGACCGCGCTCCAAAATGCCGAGGGCTTTGTATATCTGCGCCAGAATGCGGGCCACAGTGGTTTTCCCTGTTCCGGGGTTGCCACTAAAAACGCTGTGCAAAGAGAAAATCTTGCGTACATCCTTGCCCAAACTCTTGTAAAATCGCACCAACTTCACCAACTCTTCGATGTCGTGTTTCACCTGATCCAACCCAATCATGCCGCGCAATTTGAGCATCGCCTCTTTCAGCAAATCCTCGTCGATCGGAATCTCCGGCAGAATACCTTCGTGCAAATCAAAAATGCGTTTGAGGTCTAACTCGGTGATGGTCGACAGCGTAGCTGCGTCCAGATTTTCTGGGTGTTCCGACTTCATGATGCGCAGGCCAAAGTTCATTTTGGCCTCATCCACCATGGAATTCACCAAACGGGCATTGCCAAAAAACTTGTCGCGATCGCGGTATTTGTCGGTCAGGTACTTTTGAAACACTTTCGTGGCGCCTTCATCGAACTTCACCGACCGTTTTTCTGCGGCAAACGCAGCAATTTTCACCAGTTCTTGGGGCGTGTAGTCGGGGAATTCATATTGCATGACAAAGCGCGACTTCAATCCGGGATTCGACTCCAAGAACACATCCATTTCTTCGGGATAACCCGCCACGATGATGGCAATATCGGTGGCATCCGACAGTTCTTTCAGCAGGATTTCAATGGCTTCTTTGCCGAAGTCCTTGTTGTCCTCATCCTTCCTTGCCAGGGCATAGGCTTCATCGATAAACAGAACACCATCTTTGGCTTTTTTGATGGCTTCTTTGGTTTTGGGGGCGGTCTGACCGATGTATTCGGCGACCAAATCGGACCGATCCACTTCAATCACATGTCCTTTTTTCAAAAGCCCCATTTCTTTGTAGATTTTCCCTAGCAATCGGGCCACTGTGGTTTTACCGGTGCCAGGGTTTCCCTTAAATACGGCATGCAAGTTGATTTTGTCGTTTTCATCGAACCCTTTTTCACGTCGGAGCGCCACAAAACGCAGATAATCGGAATACTCACGAATTTTCTTTTTGATGGGATCCAAGCCCGTAAGTTCATCGAGTTCATGCATGATTTGCTCGATGCCTTGAACGGAACTTTGCTGTCCGGCTTCACTGTCGGAGGCATTTTCTTCAACCTCTTCCAGCAAATCGTCCATATGCACATATTCAATTTGCGTTAGCGGCACAAAATCCTCTTCCGTGGCTGCCACATAATCCTCACCAATTTCGAATGGCACTTGGGCCAACATGTGATCCATGAAGATGACTTCAGCAAAATATTCTCCGCGCGACCATGTCCCGATGACGTCGCTCCCCCACCCAATGGTTACGGTAAACTGATCATCCTCAGGTTTCACAAAAAATATCTTCGACACGCTGCCTTTGAGGTATCCACTGGCCGTGCGATAGTTGAACAGAAGCTCAATGGCAAGGTCCTTGGTTTTGCGGGTAAGGTTGTCCAAATTCAGTTCAATCCACACATAACGGGTACTCATGGCATTGAATACGCTATAATATTTTCTGTCGGACAGATCCGTATCTCCACTGGTAGACTCGTACAATTTCACCGTATCAATTTTAAAATACGGGTTGGCGGTGCGCATGACGCCCACATTTTGGATGTAAAAGGTCTTGGTGGCGATCACTTCATCATCTACGATGGCTTCCCAGCGATAAATTCCTTCTTTCCAGTAGGCTCCTGGGGTTTTCACGCCCCAACCTTCACGCACATAGATCACAGACTCTTCGGGTTGAACGGGGCGATCGCAGTTGAGGTAACAGATTTCGTTGTTTTTCTCGTCGATGCATCGCATCCGCAAATTCAGCGCCCAAGCATCTTCATCGAAGCGTTTATTGTAAAGGGTAACCTCACAATAGACGTAGGCTACTTCCATTTCCTCGAAAACGGTGCGGTATTTTTTGGTATTGTTTGCCAACCACTCGATGCTGGAGTAGGTTTTGATATCACGAAATTTAAAAAGGGCGGTGTTCATGGGCTCTGATGATGGGATTTTCCCTCTGCGTTCAACACCTGCAATATCTATGATTCTGTTGGATTTTTTTCGCAGCGGTGGATGAAATAATAAACAATTCGACGACTTCCGTATTTTTTCAAAATCTCACAAAATCTCATTGTTTTCTATTACCTTTGCACCTCCGATACGGAAAGACCTCGTAGCTCAGCTGGATAGAGCAACTGCCTTCTAAGCAGTAGGTCACAGGTTCGAATCCTGTCGGGGTCGCCCAGTATTGAGAAATATCGGGGAGTAGCGCAGGCCGGTAGCGCACCTGGTTTGGGACCAGGGGGTCGCAGGTTCGAATCCTGTCTCCCCGACCACTTTCAAAGCCTCAGAGCAATTTGGGGCTTTTTTTATGGCACTAAAATTTCGCATTTCGAGTGACCTCAACTACTCTGTATCTAGTAAAAATTTGAACGCTTCACGAAGTAAGAACAAATTCCCCAAATAGTCAAAAAAACGTCTTTTTTACCCCTATTTAGGCGCACTCAAAGGCGCACAAGGAACTATTTTCTAGTAAAATCAAGGGCTAAGCAACTTTTTCCCAATTTTTAACCCCCTACCACATCATATTCTCAGGAGAATGGGGGGCTACTTGTTATGATTAAAATCGAATATAATTATGCAGCACCCCCTATTCTGGTCCTGGACATAGGATCATCATACATACTGGCTTTGCTTGTTTGATGTTTGCAGTTATATTTGATTTACATTACTAACATGAAACTCTTTAAACAGTTAATTTTACTAAGTAGTATATTTTGTATCGGTTGCAACACTAACCGCATTGTGCAGTTCCAAGCTGGAAAGGACTCAACCTCCAACATCAAAATCAAGCCAAGCAGACCGATCGAAAATGTAGTAGTGGTAATCGATGGGAACATGATATGGGAGAAAAGTAGAACTGTAAAATCTCTGACTATTGAAAACGTACCTAAGGGTGACCACACCATCGAAATTGTTTCTGGTAGTTGGTATCTTAAGGACAAACTAGAAGTATCAAAACCTATCAAACTAGAAGGTAAAGGAGAAACAAAAGTTGAGTTAGTCTCCGTACCTCCTGTAAGCACGGGCTATTGGATCTATGTTAGTGCGTTATTGATTGCAACATGGGTGAGCCATTACACTTTTTGGTATTAGACCCACACTTCTTTAGAACATTGTGACTTTGATAAGTTTTATTTAAACTCGCTAAACCTCTAGTCCAAGATTCAGGGAGTATTATAATAAATCCACCCTACAAGAAAATATGTGCAAATTTGTTGCGGCAATAGTTAAGTTATGCGTACTATTACTATATTCACGACATCAAAAACAGGGAGGCCGAAAACTGAATAGAGTAGGCGATTTTTAAAACTAATCAAATTATGGAAACAGCCATTCGAAAAAACAATGATCAAATCATCAAAGAAGCTAGAGATGCATTTAAAGGCCAATGGGGCAATGTTTTTTTAGCATTTTTTCTTTCAACATTAGTCAGCGCGGCAATTGGCTTAGGTGTATCATTAATTATGTTAATTATGGCCGTTCCCCCAACCCTGGTGAGTGAAATTATCAAAGGTAATGATTCTGTTTTGGTCAACTTTTTCATTGTACTCTATGTGGTTATTCTGATAATTATAGGAGCCATTTTATGGCTTATTTTTCAAGGTCGCTTTTGGATTTGGCAAAATAATTACATCTTGAGAAAATCAAGAGGCGAGAATCTTAGTTATTCGGACTTTAAATCAATATTTGAAGGCTTTAAAAACATTAATGAAATAAAAGCATCACTCCTGAATAAAAACCAATTATTAAATAATCTTTTACCCGCAATTTTATTATTACTTACAATTTTATCAATTTTACTTGGTTCCGTATTGTTAATAATACCAGGATTAATTGCAAGCTTTATGCTAGCTCTAGTTCCATATATTGCAGCGGAAGAGAATAATATTAATCCAATTGACGCAATGAAAAAGAGTGCTGATCTGATGGATGGTTACAAAATGAAATTGTTTTGGTGCTATGTTAAGTTAATCCCATTATTTATTTTATGCGCATTACCTTGCGGCCTTGGATTATTTTGGTTTGGACCTTATTTGTCATTTGTATTAGCTAAATTTTACGATGCGCACAAATAATCAACCTAATGATTAAGATAAGGACCTATTTAAGAAGAAAGAATTTTATTCTTATTGTTTCTTCTTACCTTTTATTCTCTGCATTAATGAAATCAACAATAGGCATCGATATATGCATTCCTTGTATATGGCAGTCAATATTTGGTATTCATTGTCCAGGTTGTGGCCTTACAACAGCATTTATTAGTATTACAGAGTTTGACTTTAAAAATGCAATTGAAACAAATTGGTTGATATTTATAATTATTCCACTTGCAATTTTTTATTTAACATATGACTATGTTCAATTTAGAAATGAATACAACACATAACAGCACCTAAAAGAATTCCCGTAATTCTATTTTTTGTAGTGCGAAGCATAAGAAAAAATGCTGCTATGAAAGCTGAAAATCGAATATTAAAGTCCAAAATCGATAGTTCGGCCCTAGAAGAATTGGGTAAACTGCGACAATCTGGAATTCTCACAGAAGAGGAATTTCAGAAAAAAAAGAACGAAATTCTAAATCCGTAGTTCACACTAAAAAATATAATACTCCCAAGTTATTGGCCTCAATTGACCAATCCAAATTTGGTCCAAGATTCAGGGAGTATTATAATTAACCCTATTGGGGAATGCCTCCTTCGCCTTTTACTTGGTTCATATCAGTTACGTGAACATCAGAATTCGATGGATTTGGCTCGGTCCCGACAGGAACTTTCTAATACTCTGGATCATCTCAATTTTCCTTTATTTGCTCATCGAAAAGCCAATAAACGACTTCGTAAAACGTAGATTTCTGAAAAAATCGGTCGTTTTGTAATTGGGTCGCGATTGTCCCGGATGTTGTTATTCATGGACTGAAGCAAAACCCTGCATCATGCCTTTTCAACAAATAGGCTTAACAAAGACCGACTCAATATCAATGACAAACTATTGATTTCATCGATAGTCGATTAATTTTGCTCCATGATCACCTACAACCCCAAAGATTGGTTCACGTTCATTTTCAAGATACACAAAGCAGAAACCATGAAACGTCTTTGGCCCCTGCTGTTGGGGGTTGGCTTCTACAGCGCAGGTTGGGCATACATCGAAACGGTGCTGTTCAAGGACTACAAAAGTGTTGCCATGGCCTCCAACATTGGGATTATCTACTCGATATTGGGCTTTACCCTGTCGTTATTCCTGGTCTTCCGCACCAACACCGCCTACGATCGATGGTGGGATGGACGCAAACTTTGGGGAGAGCTCACCAATGCCATTCGCAACTTGTGCATTCACTTAAACGCGACCCTACCCGTCGATGACACCGCCAGAAGACAATATTACCAAACGCTTTTGGGCATGTTTCCCGTGGCTTTGCGATTTCACCTGCAAGACAGAAAAATCCCTGCACACTTTTTCACAGAAATCCCAGGCAGCCACCCGGCTGCGCCAGATTTGAAGGAGATTAAATCGGCCCGCCATCAACCGCAGGCCATCGCCAAGTTGTTTATGGCGGCGCTAAAAACAGACATCAAACACGGACTCCTCACAGACCTTGAAATGGAACACTTCAAAGCGGAAATCAACAAACTCATGGATGTTTGCGGGGGTTGTGAACGCATCAAAAACACCCCCATCCCTTTCACTTACTCGGTATTCATCAAGAAATTCATCTTTTTGTATGTGATGATTTTCCCCATCGTTTACAGCACGCAGTTGTACTTCTTAATTGCACCCGTAACCATGTTTGTATTGTATGTTTTGGCAAGCATTGAGCTCATCGCGGAAGAAATCGAGAATCCTTTCAACGGCGACGACAGCGACCTACCCACGGAGGCCATGGCTAAGAACATCAACATTAGCACCGAAGAATTGCTGCTGAACCGATAGTGTTTATTATCGCAATTGACCATCTACTTCACAACAAATGCGTGGGTAAAATTCCCATCCATCGCCCCAAACCTTTTCCCCAATCAATCCCCATCGGTTCCAATTTCACGGCAACGGGTTAATTTTGTTTCGCATTACTGAATCACTTTGAACTTCGACGCATTTATACAACAATTAACGTTTGAACGATCCGATCTCTCCTTCGCCATCGTGGTGGGGTTGGCCATGGTTTTCATCCTAATCTTTTTGTTTGGCTATTTTTTACGGGTCAAACGCACCGAAACGCAATCGGTCAATAGCAACGCCCCCGGAATCAGTGTCATCGTTGCCAGTAGAAATGCAAGAATACAACTTGAAAATCATCTTCCCCAATGGCTTGCACAAGACTATCCCAATTTTGAAGTCATCGTGGCAAACGACCGCAGCACCGATGACACACCACTCTTCCTGATTGAACAACAGCAAATCCATCCCAAGCTAAAAGTGGTTTCTTTGGATGCCGATTTCGTGAAAATGGGAGGCAAAAAACTCGCGCTTACCTTGGCCATCAAAAAAGCGCAATACCAACACTTTGTTTTTACCGATGTTGATTGTATACCCAGCAGCGATCAGTGGCTAAAGCATATGGCCACAAAACTGGGTCATGAAAACCACATCGTTTTGGGGGTATCCCCCGTGCGGACAGGCACCGGTTTCTTAGCCGGCTTGATCCAACACGAAAATTTACTAACCGCATTGCACTACTTGGGGCTGGCCGCAGCAGGAAAACCCTACATGGGTGTAGGTAGAAACCTGGCATATACACGTTCCGTTTATGACAGTGTGAAGGGTTTCAGTAGCCACTACCATCTGCCGGCAGGCGACGACGACCTTTTCGTTCAAGAAGCGGCCACGCCTTCCAATACCACAAATTGTATCAATCCTGAGGCTTTTACATTTACAGAAGGCCCAAAAACTTGGAAAGCCTATTGGAAACAAAAAAAGCGACACATGTGGATTGGAAAATCCTACCAACCCGGCGTGAAACAATTGCTCGCCATCCATCCCATGGCACAACTCTTCTTCTGGGTTGGCATCATCTTATGGTTCATCTTGGGTTCGCACTGGCTGTGGCCCGTTACTGCGCTGGTGCTCAAACTCACCCCTGAGTGGATCGTTTACCACAAAAAAGGCAAACTGCTCCAAATGCACAAATCCATACCCCTGTACCCCGTTTTCAATCTTTTTGAGTCGTTCTGGTACGTATTGGTTGGCATCAACGCATTCTTTTCAAAGAAAATCACATGGTAGGACCTGAGATCATTTTCGAACACTTCACCAACCTCACCCCAGAACAACGGGCGCAAATCACCCAGTTGGGGCCATTATACGCCGATCACAACGCCCGTGTGAATGTCATTTCCCGCAAAGACATGGACATGTTTTATGTGCATCACGTGCTTCATTCCCTGGCCTTGGCAAAAACTTGCGAGTTCATACCCGGACAACATTTCATTGACATCGGCACCGGTGGCGGGTTTCCAGGCATTCCCTTGGCGATCTTGTTTCCACAGGTCAATTTCACCCTGGTCGATAGCATAGGAAAAAAAATCGCGGTAGTTCAGGCGGTGATTGATGCTTTGGGACTCAAAAATGCCACGGCCATTCAGCATCGCACAGAGCAATTGCCCATGAAGTTCGATGGTGCCGTAGCCCGCGCCGTAGCGCCTGCCATTGAATTGTGGAAATGGATGGAGAACCATTGGAGCAGCAAACCCCGATTCTTTTTGTTAAAAGGCGGTGATTTGGCAGCGGAAATCAACGAGGTCATCGAATACTCGCAAAAGACCAAAATCAAATTGCACGCCATCGGCGAGCTCTACCCCGACCAACCCTTTTTTGAAACCAAGAAAGTGGTCAAACTCTTTCACGGATAAGGGCTTACACACCCCAACCGCACTGAATTAATCTTCGAAAATCAAGCCCCCAAACGTTGTTTGGCAGCGAATAACGCGGCATCCAACCCCTCGGCATTTTTACCACCCGCCGTTGCGAAGAATGGCTGTCCACCACCCCCACCTTGGATTTCTTTGGCGCAGTCGCGGATCATCTGTGAGGCGTTCCATCCCTTTTCGGCCACCCACTGATCGTCGATATAAATCGCCAAGCCAGGTTTTTCCTCAGCCAAATACGCCAACACCACCACAGGGTTGTTCAGCGATTGCTTCAACTGGAAGCACAACTGCTTGGCCGCATCGGCACTGGGCAAAGACAACTTCGACAACACCATGGGGATACCTTGAACATCAACCACCTGCTTCAGCAAATCCTCTTTGATGGCTTGCACCTGCACGGCCTCGAACTGCTCAATTTGCTTGCGCATGTCGGCATGTTCTTCCATGAGTTTCACCACCGCCGCCTCAGCATCTTTGGGATTGCCCAACACTTGCTTCACACGGCCCAACTCTTCCACCTGGGCATTGATATAATCCAAAGCCGCCTGTTGGGTTACCGCCTCGATTCTGCGCACACCCGCCGCCACACTGGATTCACCCAAGATTTTGAAGAACCCAATTTGCGCGGTATTGGCTACATGCGTGCCTCCACACAATTCCATGGAATAGTTGGCATCAAATTCGATGACGCGGACATATTCGCCATATTTCTCTCCAAACAAGGCCGTTGCCCCCATTTTTTGGGCCTCAGCGATGGGTACGTTGCGATGTTCTTTCAGGGCGATGCCTTCACGGATTTTTTCGTTCACCCGCTGCTCAACAGCCAACAATTCCTCGTCGGTCATTTTGCCAAAATGGGAAAAATCGAATCGCAAAGCTGCCTCGTTCACCAAACTACCCTTTTGGGCGACATGGGTTCCCAACGCCTCTCTCAACGCACTGTGCATCAAGTGGGTGGCAGAGTGATTGCCGTTGATTTTGGTCCTGCGGTCATCATCCACCTTGGCTTCAAACAACTGCTCCAACTGACCAGGAAGTTTGTCGCACACCAACACATGCAATTTATTTTCTTTTTGGGTATCGATCACGCGCATACGCTCGCCATCCGCCCCAATCAAATAACCGGTATCGCCCACTTGTCCGCCACTCTCGGCATAAAACGGACACACATCCAACACAATTTGGTATAAATTCTTGCCTTTGGCCACGATGGTTCGATGGCGACTAATCTGGGTATGGCAATGGGTTACGTCATATCCGCAGAACGACTCCTCACTGCCTTCCATCACGGTATGCCAATCGCCAGTTTGTTTGGCGGCATCGGCTTTTGAGCGATCTTTTTGGGCTTGCAAGGCAGCTGAAAATCCGTCCATATCCACCGAACAACCCCTTTCGCGGGCGATCAAATCGGTAAGATCAATAGGAAAACCAAACGTATCGTACAATTCAAAGGCGGTAGCGCCATCCACCAGGCCTTGGGGGTTCTGTTCGATGAAGCCATTCAATCGGACCATGCCCGTGCTCAGTGTGCGGAAAAACGAATTTTCTTCTTCTTGGATCACGCGCTGCACGAAACTCTCTTGCGCTTTCAATTCAGGGAAACTGCGAGCAAAGTAATCGGCCAGTGCGGGCACCAACTGATTGAAGAACGCCGTTTGGAAACCCAGGTAAGAATACCCGTATCGCACGGCCCTGCGCAACACCCTTCTCACCACATAACCCGCGCCGGTATTGGAGGGCAGCTGTCCATCCGCAATACACAAACTCACCGCCCTGAGGTGATCAGCGATCACGCGGAAGGCGATGTCTTGTTTCTCATCGTCGCCATAATTTTTGCCACAGAGTTTGGCGGTATTTTGGATGATGAATTGAAAAATATCGGTGTCGTAGTTGCTGGATTTGCCTTGTATGCCGCGCACCAAGCGTTCGAAGCCCATGCCGGTATCCACGTGTTGGGCGGGCAATCGCTCCAGGGAGCCATCGGCTTTGCGGTTGAACTCCATGAAAACTAGGTTCCAGATTTCAATGACTTCGGGATGATCTTGGTTTACAAGCGTCGCGCCATCTTCGGCCTCGCGCTGCTCGGCCGAACGCATATCGAAATGAATCTCCGAACACGGACCGCAAGGTCCTGTATCACCCATTTCCCAAAAATTGTCTTTTTTGTTGCCTTTGAGAATGCGTTTGGGATCGATGAACTGTGCCCATCGGTCGTACGCCTCCTGATCAAAAGAAATGTTGGCCGCGGGATCCCCTTCAAACACCGTCACATACAACTGGTCTTTAGGCAAACCATAAACATCGGTCATTAACTCCCAGGCCCACTCGATGGCTTCTTGCTTGAAAAAATCACCAAAACTCCAGTTCCCCAGCATCTCAAACATGGTATGGTGGTAATGGTCATGGCCCACTTCCTCCAAATCGTTGTGCTTTCCACTCACGCGTAGACACTTCTGTGAATTCACCACGCGTTTGTATGGCGCTTCCGCATTGCCCAAGAAATAGTCTTTGAATTGGTTCATCCCCGCGTTGGTAAACATCAAGGTGGGATCGCCTTTCACCACGATGGGCGAACTTTGTACAAACGTGTGTTGTTTGGAGGCAAAAAATGCCAAAAACTTCTCTTTGATTTCGTGACTGCTGAGCGCCATTCCGCAAAGATAGTGAAGATAAAGTAAAAGGCGCCCGCAAGCGGGCGCCTTTTGAACTCAGAATAAATAGGAAACGAAAACTTAACCCACCGCACTCACCTTGGGTGCCGCTTGCTTGATTTCTTCACTGGCACCGTCCTCAAACTTCTTGAAGTTGTCGTTGAACAAATGCGCCAACTTCTCACACTGCTTGTCGTAAGCTTCTTTGTCGGCCCAAGTATTTCTCGGATGCAACAACTCCGAAGGCACGCCCTCGCAAGCATCGGGCATCATCATGCCAAACACGGGATGCGCAGTGAAACTGCCTGTCAACTTGCCCTCCAACGCCGCTGTAATCATGGCGCGGGTGTACGACAATTTCATGCGACTGCCCACACCATATCCACCGCCACTCCAGCCCGTATTCACCAACCAAACATTGATTTCGGGGTTGGCGCTCAGTTTCTCACCCAACATTTTGGCGTACACCGTGGGGTGCAAAGGCAAGAACACCTGACCAAAGCAAGAAGAGAAAGTGGCTTGGGGCTCGGTAACACCGGCTTCCGTTCCCGCCACTTTGGCAGTGTAACCACTGATGAATTGGTACATCGCCTGACCGGGATTCAATTTTGAAATCGGCGGCAACACACCAAACGCGTCGGCAGTAAGGAAGAAGATATTTTTCGGCGCATCACCCACAGAAGGCACTGCGATATTGTCGATGTAGTCGATCGGATACGCCACACGGGTATTCTCCGTCACTGAAATATCGTCGTAGTTCACCACATCCGAACCTTCGAAGAAACGCACGTTTTCTACCAAGGCACCATGCTTGATGGCATGCCAGATTTGGGGCTCTTTTTCTTCGGTGAGGTTTACGCATTTGGCATAGCAACCCCCTTCAAAGTTGAAGACGCCGGTATCCGACCAACCGTGTTCATCGTCGCCAATCAATTTGCGATTGGGATCAGCGCTCAAAGTGGTTTTACCGGTTCCACTCAATCCAAAGAACAAAGCGGTATCGCCGTTCACGCCGATGTTGGCAGAACAGTGCATGCTCAACACGTTGCGCTCATGGGGAAGGATGTAGTTCAAAACAGAGAAAATGCCTTTTTTGATTTCACCGGTATAGCCAGAGCCACCGATCAAAATGATTTTGCGACTCACACTCACCATGGTAAAGTTGTGTTGGCGGGTGCCGTCTTCGGCCGGGTTGGCATGGAAAGAGGGCGACGCTACGATGATCCACTCGGTGGGTTGGGTGGCGATTTCTTCGGCGGAAGGACGTAAAAAGAGGTGCTTGGCGAACAAGTTCTGGTAGGCACTTTCGGTCACGACTTGGATGTTCAAGCGATTCTTGGGATCTGCACAAGCGTAGGCATGGCGAACGAAGATGTCTTTGCCTTCCATGTGATTCATCACTTTGTTCAACAAGGCATCAAATTTGGCCTCTTCGAAGGGCTGGTTTACCGCTCCCCACCAGGCCGAATCTGCTGTTTGGGCATCTTTTACAAGGAATTTGTCTTTGGGACTTCTACCTGTGAATTCGCCGGTATCAGCAGCCAAGGCGCCTTGTGAGGTGATACGGCCCTCGTTTCTTTCAAGGGCTTTTGCTACGAGTTCGTCGGTAGTTAAATTTTCGAATACGGTTTGTGCGTGATTTTTTATCGACGCGATGATTTCGGTATTATTCATGCTGTAAAAGAAATAACTTTGGCACTGCAAAGGTACTTATTGTATTTGCGGTTACGGCCCACAAAACGGGAAACTTTGCCAATGAACTTACGCACAGATATTTTTAACCATTTACGAATTTTAATCAATTTCAATCTCTTGAAATACAAGGCCTTAAACACATGCAAGCCCGCACCTGGTGTAAGTTTGACACTTGTAAAATTGTGCATTATTTTCTCTTTGGTTGGTCCGCTGCACGGACAATATTTACAACTTAAGCCCAAACAAGAAGTAGCCATAGTGGTTGGATTATCGGCCTATTCGGGGCTAAATTTCCTGGCCGAACGCAACCATTGGGGCGGCGGGGTTCGGACATGGCAGGTGCCGGTGTTGGATGCGGCTGCCCAGTATCAGTACACCCCAAAGTTGGCCAAAGTGTCGGATGCTACGGCATTGGGCACGGCGATGGCAGCGGGGTTATTTACAATGACCTTGCCGCAAAACCAGCGGATACAATATCTCACGGTGGGGGCTCAGAATGTATGGATAACAGCCAACCTCACACAAACGGCAAAGGTTTTGGCGGCCCGAAACCGTCCATACACCCAAGCACCGGGGTTTGTTTCTACTGGGAGGGACGATCATTACAGTTTTTTCAGTGGACACAGTTCGGTCACGGCCACGGTGGCTACAACGGCGTTGTTAATGGCATTCAATCAGGAGGATTTGGGTAAGTGGGGCCGCCCCGCCGCGTACGCGGCGGGCGGCCTTGCCCTAACCACCGCCACACTGAGAATCGCCGCAGGCAAACATTATCCCTCCGATGTTGTTACTGGAATACTGGTGGGTGTAGGCGTGGCCCTCATCAACACCCATATCCACCGGGTGAAGTGATTATCCATCCAGACATAAGCCCATGAAGCACCTCAAAAACATCGTAATTTTGCTCTTGCTCTGGACCCTGGGCGCCTGTAATACAGAAGCCAAACATTCCAGCAACGCAAAACCCATCAACACACAAAATTCGCCATCCAACCCCCAAACCACTGCCATGAATCAGTCTACTGAACAACCAACCGACTCCTGTGTACTCGCCGGCGGATGCTTCTGGTGCCTCGACGCCGTTTATCGTCAAATGAAAGGCATCATCAACGTAGAATCGGGCTATTCCAACGGACAAATTAAAAATCCCACCTATCGGGAAGTGTGTTCTGGAAGAACCGGCCATGCAGAAGTAGCAAAAATCTATTTCAACCCCACCCTCACCTCCTATCAGCAGATTTTGGAAGTGTTTTGGCGCATTCACAATCCTACCACGCTGAACCGACAAGGGAACGACATCGGTACCCAGTACCGCAGTGGTATTTACTTCCTGAACGAGGAGCAAGAACGCATCGCCAAAGCCAGCAAACAAGCCGTGGAAGAAAGCGGACTCTGGGCCGATGACGGCAAAGTAGTTACCGAAATTTTGCCGCTCAACAATTACTGGCCCGCCGAAGATTATCACCAAGACTATTTTGCCAACAACCCCGAAAACCAATACTGCGTATATGTGGTCAGCGAGAAAGTCGAAAAATTCAAGAAGGCATTTGCCGAATTGCTGAAGTCGAAATAATTTCTTGGAGCGCAGATATTCAGCATTTTTATCGACCATCTCAAATTACAAATGCGCAATCATTTATCAATAAGCGGGAATTCAAAAATCGCTCAGAAAACCAGCAGGTTCTAACGCGGGCTTTTTAGAAACAAAACTCAACCCTTGGTTTTGTAACCTTTTCCCTCAAGATACGACTTCACCTTGGCGTGCAAATCACCCTGAATGATGATGTCGCCATCTTTGGCACTCCCCCCCACACCGCAATGCGATTTCAACGCTTTTTCCAACGCTTTTAGGTCGTCGCTGCTGCCCACAAATTCTTTGATCACCACACAAGGCTTGCCATTGCGAACCTCTCTGCGTACATACAATTTCTGCTGCGCTGCCGGCAACGTCTCCGGCTCGTCGTCGAACCCCTCGTTGTATTGATAGTCGGGATTGGTGCTGTAAACGATGCCCGATTTGTGCTTGTTTTTGTTGCTCATAGCCTTTGATTTCTGCTCTATGCGATGCGTTCCGATTGTGTGCGATGCGTTCCGATACCTTACGATTCCTTACGATTCCTTGCGAATGATCATCCCCGCAACGGCTTGCGCCTGGGGCATTATCACCAAATCATTGATATTCACGTGGGGTTTGCGCGATACCACATAGCCAATGGCGTCGGCAATGTCCTCGGCAATTAGGTTATCAAACCCTTCGTATACTTTTTGTGCGCGTTGCTCGTCGCCATCGAACCTAACGATGCTAAACTCCGTCTCCACCGCACCCGGATGTATCCCAGTCACCTTCACCCCGTGCACCGCGAGCTCCAATCTCATGCTCTTGGTCAACGCATCCACCGCGAATTTTGTCCCACAGTATACATTCCCATTGTCGTACACCTCTTTCCCTGCAATGGATCCAATATTGATAATATGTCCTTTCCCCCGAGCAATCATTCCCGGTGCCACGGTCCTACTCACATACATCAACCCTTTTACATTTGTGTCGATCATTTGATCCCAATGGTCGGTATCGCCGTCGTAAAATTTCGACAATCCCCTGGCCAATCCGGCGTTGTTCACCAGTACATCGATGTTTTTCCACGACGCTGGCAGGTTTTGATAAAAATCTTTCACTTGTTGCAGCGAACGCACATCCAACACCGAGGAATACACTCGGGATTTCGCCGTTTCTGGGTCCGATTTCAAAACGTCGAGTAGCGATTGAAGTCGGTCCGACCTCCGAGCCACAACCACCAAATCATACCCCATTCGGGCCAAGGTTTGGGCGGTGGCAAACCCGATACCACTGCTGGCACCGGTGATCAAAGCAATGGGTTGACTCATGGATTATTGCGATTATTTTTTACGGGCTACGATGATCAAATTGGGGGTAAACAGCACTTTTCGGGTGCTTCTGGCGGTTGCAAACAGCTGTAGTTTAAGGATTAGCTCAAGCCAATCGTAGGCAATTCTGCGGATGATTTCCTTCACAATTCCATTGACCCGCATGGTACTTGGGAGAACGGCCACTTCCTGAAAGCCGCACGAGAGCATGACTTGTTCGGCGGAACTGGCATTCAGATAATTTTCGTGGGTAAAGTCGCCCTGCGCGAAAGCGCTGGCGACCGGCGCATCCATATTCGGCGTGCGGAATATGGCCACCCCACCCGCCTTCAATTTGCTTTGAATCAATTGCAACAGTTCCACCAATTCGTCCTTGGTAAAATGCTCAATGATGTCCATGCCCGTAATCACATCAAACCCCTCCGTGGTATCGCGCAAATACTGCATCGCATCGCCCAAAACCACCTCCGTAACACCCATGCTGTGCGCCATCTTTACCTGCTCCTCACTCAAATCCATGCCCGAAACTTGGCTGTATCCCTCTTGTTTTAACGCCATCAGCAAACTGCCACTGCCGCATCCCAAATCGAAGATCCGCGCCGTTTTTTCAAAGCCCGACAACTTGGGCAAAACTTCGCGTTCGAACTGCTTTTTTTCGCGCTCAAAGAGCGATTTCGCATCGGTCAAAGAAGCCCTACCACTCTGATTGGTGTGGTAATTGGCGTATAAAACGTCTCTGTATTGTGTGCCACTCATCGCTTAAACTGGCTTAACCGTTGATTTCAATGGGATGTCTACCACAGCCATGATGCTCACGCAAGTAGCCACCAATTTCTCGTCGCCGTTGGGAAACACGTCAAAAACCTGGCCCTCACAAAAGATCAGATTCTGTCCGGCCTTGGTTACTTTTCCTACCGACCTCAATTTTGGCGCGGTAGAGGGATTCACATAAGATATTTTCAAATCTACGGTCACCACATTTTTCGATACTTCGGTGCCATTGTATACCGCCGTATAAGCCGCAATGCCTGTAGTTACATCGCAAATTGTGGCCGTAACCCCACCGTGGGTAAACCCTGTATGCTGCATGTGATGCTCATGAATTTCGAGTTCCATGCTGGCGGTGTGCACATCAATGTGTGTGAGTTCCAACCCAATGTATTGGATAAATTGATTTTCCCGCAATCGGGTGTCCATGTAGGCTTTTAACGCTTGGTTCATGTTGCAATGCAAATTTACTTGATTGGGTTGTAGGTTGATGCTTGTAAAAACACATTCGACTTCACCGGCTGCCACAATTGCGCCAATCCCGCTTGATTTTTGTCGGCATAGGCCTGAGCGATCCGCAAACCGATGAAATTGCCAATCAAAGGCGGACAGTCTTCGGGCACGCCACCGCCGAAGGTTTTGTTTCCAAAAGCAAAGTAGCGCTTGTAATCGTTGAATTTGGTACTAAACAAGAGTTGCTTGTCGAGGTAATGCTTCCAAATTTGTCCTTCTTCGCGCATCATCCACTCCCACTCTGCTTTTTCGTAGCCCAGCAATTCCCATGGGTTTCGTTTGGGAAACAGTTGCAATACACTGTACCACAATTTGCCTTGAAACACCATTTCGTCGAGCATGGTAGCCCGGGGATTCATGGGTTCGTGGTGCATTTTTAGGTAATTCCACACCAACTGGGATGCAATTTGGTCGCTGTTGTTGTAGCGATTAAAAAAGGGGGGCATTTCCAGCAGCGCATAAGCGGGAAAGGTATCGTTCAAGAACATTTCCTCACTAAAGGCGAGGATGACTTCACCCTTGCCAGTTTTTGCATTCCACGTGGTATCTACAAAGGTGTTGTAGTTGCTGAACTGCGACAAATAACTGTAAACTGTGGCATTGGGCGTAGCGGGAATGGCTTGCTGAAGATTGGCCCAAGCCTGTTCCAATGAGGGCTTCCAATCGGTATACCGCTGATAATGCGCGCGCGTTACCCCAAAAACCGGTTGGTTTTGCATTAACCAATAGTGCAGGTATTGAGCCCTGGCAGTGTCGGAAATGGGCCCAAACCGACCAAAATCCATCACTTCATACATCCAAAGATTGAAGAATCTGCCGTGTTTTTTTCGCAGTTTGTCGATATCCATCGCTGTACAGCCGCGGGTTCTGAGTGAATCCAACTCCGATACAAAGTCGTTATAGGCCAAATTCGTGGGCTTGGCCTGCTTTTGTTGTGTACAAGAAAATAGAATTACCAACAAAAGGGGATAAATGGCATAACCGAGTATGGAACGATTGTTGTTTTTTTGCATAAAACGTATGAAACTACAAAGAAACACTTCTTTTGGCATTGCTGCTATGTTGCTTTTCGCTGGGATGACCCAATTGCAAGCACAAGACGCCCCCTCTGTAAAAATGGGGGTACGTGTAAGTCCCAATTTCTCTTGGGTGAATATACAAGATGGACCGATGTCGAACGATGGTTTGGGCCTCGGATTTTCTTACGGTATAACCGCTGATTTCTCGATGTTCAAAAGCACCAATTATTGGTTGGGCACCGAATTTTCAATTTCTACAATCCCTGTACAGTGCAAAAGCAACTCTGAATTGCGCAACGTCAAAGCCAAATCGGGCAGTATGGGAAGTTACGATACCATTACCTACAACCCGGGCAATGTGAATTTCCGTTACGCTACCCAGTACTTGCAGATTCCTTTGACCTTTAAAATGAAAACGGACGAAATCGGCAACATGAAATACTATTTCCAATTTGGTGTGGCGCCTTCATTTGCCATGAAGAAAAAGTTGACGACCACTACGTTGAATGCCGATCCGATCTACCCAAGCAACAAAGGAATTTCGTTCCATGATCCGAACAACACCGATGACGATGTGTATCAGTTCTCTGGAACACGCATCCCCAATAGCCCATCTGGTGAAACAGAATACGACTTCATCGACAATATCAATACCGTTCGTTTCCCGTTGATCATCGGCGCTGGCATCGAGTACAAACTTACCGGTAACACCATGTTTACTGCTGGATTGCGTTTCGACAACAGCATCACAGACTTTTTCAAGGATACCCGCGTATCAGGTCGCTCCAACATGATTGGACTTTCTGCTGGTATACTCTTTTAATTGGGTATGTCGGGATTAAAAATCGCACTGGCCCAACTCAATTTTACCGTCGGCGATTTCGAGTCGAACACCACCAAAATGGCCGATGTCTTGTTTCAAGCCAAGCAAGACAATGTAGATTTGGTCGTTTTTTCAGAACAATCGGTTTGCGGATACATGCCCGATGATCTGCTCGACTACCCCTCATTTGTTGAAAAGTGTGAACACGCCCTAGAGGCCATCGCCCGCGCTTGCGAAGGAATTGCTGCCATCGTTGGGGGTGTAGTTCGGAACCCCGGCAAAGGTCGCTTGCTGCAAAATGTAGCTTGCTTCATTTACGACGGACGTGTGCAGCACACCATCGCCAAAACCCTATTGCCCACTTACGATGTATTTAACGAGCATCGCTATTTCCAGCCCGAAACCACACCCCAAATCATTGAATACAAAGGCGTGAACATTGGCATTGCCATCTGCGAGGATTTGTGGGATGTTTACAACGATTTTGAATATTTGGTAAGTCCCGGACAAGCCCTGAAAGACCTAGGAGCAGACCTCATCATCAACCCTTCGGCATCACCGTTTCACATTGGGAAACAATCGCTGAGAAATCGCGTATTTGGCGGACAAGCCGCGCGTTTTGACCTGCCCGTTCTGTATGTGAATCAAGTGGGCGTGCACACAGAATTGCTGTTCGATGGCTCAAGCAGAGCGGTGAATGGCAACGGAGAAGTGGTCATCCAAGCCCCGAGCTTTGAAGAAACTGTGGTTTATGCGGATTTCGCCAAAGGAAAATTTTCTGTTGGAAATTCCGTACCCCTGGATACCGATGATACCGCCCAATTGTACAAGGCTTTGGTTTTTGGTGTCCGCGATTATTTTCATAAGATGGGCTTTACCCAAGCACTATTGGGTTCTTCTGGTGGAATCGACAGTGCAGTGGTTCAGGCGCTGGCATCCGCCGCATTGGGTGGAGAAAATGTACATCCGGTACTGATGCCGTCGATGTTTAGCTCAGACCACAGCGTAACTGATGCCGAAGTGTTAAGCCACAATTTGGGCAACACCCCCATCACCCTGCCCATCAAACCTATTTACGACCAATATTTGGAAACCCTTCAGCCGGTGTTTGAAGGCAAAGCCTTTAACCTCGCAGAGGAAAACTTGCAAGCCCGATCGCGCGCCGTGTTGTTGATGGCCATCAGCAATAAGATGGGATATATCCTATTGAATACCAGCAACAAAAGTGAACTGAGCGTAGGCTATAGTACCCTGTATGGCGATTTGTGCGGTGCCCTATCGGTCATTGGGGATGTATACAAAAACCAAGTCTATGCGCTGGCGCGATACATCAACCGCAACGGTGAAATCATTCCCAACAACATCATCACCAAAGCCCCGTCGGCCGAATTGCGTCCGGGACAAAAAGACTCAGATTCTCTGCCCGATTACGATGTGTTGGATGAGTTGCTCAAGCATTACATCGAAGAGCGCAAGGGCGTGGAAGAACTGATCACCATGGGCTATGAAACCGCCGTGGTTAACAAAGTCGTTTCCTTGGTCAATGGCAGCGAATACAAGCGCTATCAGGCACCGCCCATTCTTCGAGTGAGCGCCAAAGCGTTTGGCAAAGGCCGAATTATGCCATTGGTAGCCAAATACAACCATTAATTAGCGACTGTCAGCAATAAACGCCCGTTTTGAGCGCCATCGCCTACAAATATCCCAAGTCGTTCTGGATCATGTGCCTTGGCGCGATGAGTTTTTTCTTGTCGTTCAACCTCATTTTACCCGAGCTCAATGCCGAATTGCGGTCACGCGGCGGTGCCGATTATGTAGGATGGCTCATTCCAGCCTTTTCTTTTAGTGCATTAATCGCACGTCCTTTCAGCGGTTGGATCACCGACAATTTGGGTCGGAAGGTGGCGATGATTGGCGGCTGCATGTTTTGCATTATAGCGGGTTGTTTTTACCCATGGGTAGGCACAGTTACGGGATTTTTGGTGGTTCGGGCGATTCATGGATTTTCAACTGGATTCACCCCCACCGGATTTACGGCTTTCACGGCCGACGTGGTGGAAGAATCGCATCGGGGCAGGGCCATGGGATGGCAAGGTATGTTCAACAACTTGGGGACCACCATTGGCTATGCATTGGGGGCCTTGATTGCGCAATATTGCGGGATTGATTGGATGTACTATGTGAGTGCGGCCTTGGCCGCCACTGCCTGGATGATGTTTATGCAGTTGCCGGAGACGCGCATGGAGAGTCACCGACGAAAGTTTAAATTTTCATTGTCGCAATTGTTTTATTGGCCGGCTTGGAAACCCAGCTTGATCATGTTTTTGGTTTGCATTTCGCTGGGATCGATCTTGACGGTGATGGCCGATTTTACGCTGGCCTTGGGATACGCCAACAAGGGGTTGTTTCTCAGTATTTACATAGGGGTATCACTGCTGTTTCGACTGGTAAGTGGACGGGTGAGCGATTTGTTGGGTAGGGCTTGGAGCACGGCAATTGGCACTTTTTCACAGGTACTATCCATGGCCATTTTGGGATATATGGCCATTGAATTGGACCATCAAACCATGACCGGATGCAAAGATTGCGCAACCATGGGCTTTGGTTGGTTTGGGCTGGCAGCCGTTTTTTATGGTATTGGACAGGGTTTCAATGCACCCAGTTTGTTTGCTTGGGCCAGCGACAGCGCGGATGCGCAGCACCGCGGGCGGGCGCTGGCCATGTTGTTCATGTTTTTGGAACTGGGCATCATTGTGGGCGGACTTACCGCGAATTATTTCATTCAGGGTATTTCGTGGAATTATCTGGGCATTTTTGGGGTGAGCGGCGCGGGTTTTGCAGCGGGATTGGTCTTGAGTTTGGCTTGGTTAAAAAAATGAGGGGCCCGGCATAGCCGGGCCCCTCATCCTATAACTAACCTATGAACAATAAAACTACTTCAAATCAAACTTTTTTAATACAGCCAATGTTCGATCTCTCCAAACAGGATGACTGTTGTATTTGCCATACATGTACATCACCATGTCTTTGCTGGTAGGACTTTTGTGAAATTTCTTTTTGAATCCCTTTTCCATCCCATTCAAATACATCCCGAAATCAACCATACAATCGTACCAGCTGGCAAATGTGGCATAATTAGATCTTGTAGCTCCCAATGAAAGCGTCTTGCGTGCCCTGGGCTGACGCATACCGGTGAGGTTAAAATCACGACGTGCGTAAATGCTATTGTCGCCATCATTTCCACTCTCCACAATCTTCACAGCAATGAACAACTTAGCCCATTTACCGATGGCCTTCTTACCCACAGTGTACATGTTTTGTACCGTTGGGATTTTCTTGAGCGATAAAGACAATGTATCGAAATACAGTGAATCCTTTTCAACAACCACTGAGGTATCAGATGCCTTCACATCCGATACTGGTACAACAACCTCGGTGCCAAATGTTGACCTACCAATAGCTGCTGCGGTCAAAAAAAGTAGCACCAGGGTTGGAATCGCTAATTTATTTTTGAACATACTCCCAGGTATGCAAACGGCGTGCCAAAAACGTAAGTCATTAACATACAGTTAGTTAACCTCAAATCCGACTCACCGAATTTCCCAATTTCTCCGCAATTTGTCGTTTTAGGTCGTTCAATTCCGACAAATATTCCATCATCAAATCGAAGGATTCGGGTTCGGCGCCCTCCTCTTTGAACATTTCAATCAAATTTTCTATCATCGCATCCACCTTCTTGCGCCTCAAATGTAAAAACATGTTAATCACTTGCTCCTTGTATGCCACCGCTTCATCCCGCACATCGATAAAATTCTCAGCGTAGGCCGGACTCAATGGATGCCCATCGGCCAGCACACCGGCAGCCCATGATGCGATATCGCTGTCTAAGTGATGAATGAAATGTTGTGATCCAGGCCAATTCCCTGCCGTTTCAATCTCCGCCTGCAATTTTTTGGCCAGCACATCTTCCATCGCCAAGTTGGGATCACCCTGCAATTCACTCCACACAAAATCAAAGACTGTGTTGCCTTCCTCAGAAAACGGCTGTTCCCCGTACAACAACAGCAAACGGAACAATGCCAACTCCTGGTCTTTGTGTCCCAACAGATTGACACGAATCCGGTCTTGAACCTCGCCCTCTGGCGAAAAGACAACCCCCGAAGCATCAATGGCAGCCGAAACTTCTTTTACAAAATCTTGACGTTCCTTCATCTGCTGCTGCTTCAACAGCACAGAAAGTTCCTGCAACAAAGTGGCTTGGTCGATATCACAAATCGAAGCCAACTGCTGAGACAAGGCAGATCGTTTCAACGGATCATTGATCAACGCCACGCTTTTGAGAATCTCACGCACGGCATCCGATTTCCGCAGAGGATCATTTTTGGTATCGTCGATCAGCAACTTCGCCTTGAAAAAAATGAACGTTTCTTCATTGGCGTTGATATAATCTAAAAATCCCTCACCCCCAAGTGCCTGACAGTAAGAATCCGGATCTTGTCCTTCCGGCAACGGCACCACCCTCACATTCAAGCCCTCTTGCAACAACAAATCAATCCCTCGAATGGAGGCTTTGATACCCGCCATATCGCCATCATAGACCACCGTAACGTTGTTGGTGAATCGCTTAAGCAACTTGATTTGTCCGGGCGTTAACGCCGTCCCCGAACTGGCAACCACATTCTCTATCCCCGATTGATGCAAGGTAATCACATCGGTATACCCTTCGGTCATGAAGACTTTGTCGAACTTCTTCATGGCACTCTTCGCCTGATAAAGACCAAACAACACCTCGCTCTTTTTGTAAAGTTCGGTTTCTGGGGAGTTCACGTATTTGGGCGATGGGTCGGTAGAACTCATCTTACGTCCGGCAAACCCTATCACCTTTCCCGTTACCGCATGGATGGAAAACATCACCCGGTACCGAAACAAATCGTAATGGGAACCGTTATCGCGCTGCTTCAAGAGTCCGGCCTTGACCATCACCTCGGCATTGTATCCTTTGCTGTGTGATTTGGCGGCTAAGGCTTCCCAACTTTCTGGACTGTAGCCCAGACCCCATTTTTTGATGGTATCAACGGTAAAACCGCGCTCTTTGAAATAAGGCAACCCAATAGACTTTCCTTCTTCGGTATCGAACAGTTGATCCACGAAAAATTGTTGCGCAAAATCCACGGCGGCTTGCAACGATTCTTTTTGTCGCTGCTGCTCTTGATACACATCTTGATTTTCAACCGTGGTTTCCATCAAATCCAACCCATAGCGCTTGGCGAGATTGCGGGCCGATTCAACAAAACTCAAGTTCTCAATATCCATCAGAAATTGGATGGCATTCCCCCCTTTCTGACACCCAAAACACTTATAAATCCCGATACTCGGCGTCACCACAAAAGAGGGGGTTTTCTCATCGTGGAATGGACAACATCCCTTGTACCGCGACCCAGAACGCTTGAGTGAGACATAATCGCCCACTACGTCCTCAATGGATACTGCATTCAGCAATTGGTCGAGGGAACTTTGAACGATCATGGAGCTATAATTAAGTTGGTTTATTCTAATGTTGAAACCATTAGATTTGCAAAGTACTTCATCTACAGCAATAATTCCAACCATGGACCTCAAGAATCACATTAAGCAACGCGCCGGCGAGATTTTGCCTGAGCTGATTCGCCTTCGTCGCCACATCCACGAAAATCCCGAGCTTTCATTCCAAGAATTTGAAACGGCCGCACTGGTGGAAAAGGAATTGCAATCGTTGGGTTTGGCCACGCAACGATTGGCCAACACAGGCGTGGTGGCTGTCATCGAAGGAAAAAATCCAAGCAAAAAAGTGGTTGGGTTGCGGGCCGATATGGACGCTTTGCCCATCGTGGAGGTGAATGATGGTCGTGCCTACCGAAGCAAAAAAGAAGGGGTGATGCATGCTTGTGGACATGACGTTCATACCACCAGTTTGTTGGGCGCTGCCCGATTGCTCACCGAAATCAAAGATTCTTTTGAGGGTAGCATCAAATTGGTATTTCAGCCCGGCGAGGAAAAATTGCCCGGTGGCGCATCATTGATGCTTGCCGATGGGGTGCTGGAAAACCCCAAAGTAGACGTGATGATTGGCCAGCATGTGATGCCGGGCATTGAAACAGGCAAAACTGGGTTTCGTCCGGGATTGTACATGGCCAGCACGGATGAAATTTATATCAAAGTCATTGGCAAAGGCGGCCATGGGGCGATGCCTCATTTCAACATAGACCCGGTACTCATCAGTTCCCACATGATTGTGGCGTTGCAACAAGTAGTTTCACGGGCTGCCAACCCCGCCATCCCCTCGGTATTATCGTTCGGAAAAGTCATCGCAGCGGGCGCAACCAATGTCATTCCAAACGAAGTGATCATTGAAGGCACTTTCCGCACATTGGATGAATCTTGGAGAAGTCAGGCCCACGAAAAGATGCTACAAATTGCCAAAGGCGTAGTAGAGGGCATGGGCGGTCAAGTAGAATTCGATATTCGTCGGGGATATCCCTTTTTGAAAAACCACGAATCGCTCACACAACATTTACAACAGGAGGCCAAAGGGTATCTGGGCGATGCCAACGTGGAAGATTTGGGCATATGGATGGCCGCGGAGGATTTTTCCTATTTCTCTCAAGCCGTTCCCAGCTGTTTTTATCGCCTAGGCACCAAAAACGAAGCGAAAAACACCGGTTTCAGCGTACACCATCCCTCTTTTGACGTGGATGAAGACGCCCTCGAACAAGGGTGTGGACTGTTGGCCTATTTGGCATTGAGCGAACTCAATCGCTGAGATTAACCGCCGATAGTATATTTCAAATTGTCTACCGCCGCATCCCAAATTGCGGCTGTATTGTCCTCATCGCCCGCATTCACAAACTCAGTGATAACCAAATCAATATCCCCGGTAATGGCATCTTGGGCAATTCTAAATTCCAAAAACTCTTCATTATCTGGCGCGTCGAACATTTTGAATCGCACATATTTACTATTCACTGCCTTCAATAGCACAGCATCGGCCTCGGTGCCATCATCCCATTTAAACTTGTATTTGTCGCCACCTTGCACCCCTACATGATCGGCAAACCAACTCTGCAACCCCGATGGGTTAGAAATGTATTGGTACAAGATGTTCGCCGAAGACCGCATGGGGTATTCCAGTTCTAATTTGTTGCGAATAGGTAGGGCTGTGGTCATAGGCTTTCAGTATCAGTGAGTAACAATCTCTTGACGCAAAAAAAACAATTTATCGTGAATATCAAAATGTTTCCGGGTTGTGAAGTAATTATCTTTGTGTGATTCATGGCTATAAGACCTTTCTATTTCGCTGCATCAACGGCCCTGATTTTGGGTTGGAGCGCGATATTGCTGGGATTCAACATGCCCTTCACTTGGTGGGTGCACCAAACCTACCATCCGGGAATCGATGATTTTTTTATCCACTTTTCTTGGCTTGCCGAGTGGACACTCGTCGTTGTGGCTGCCAACATCGCGCTTATCAGAGATTGGAAACGCGGGTTATTCGTTGCTGCGATATTGGGAGTGCAAGCGCTTGTGATTGCCGGAATCAAAGTGGCCATCAATGCGCCCCGACCCATAGAAATCAACCCGAAACTGGTCCGAATAATCCCCCACCTGGATATCCATCATTGGCAAGCGTTTCCCTCCGGACATACGGCCGTGGCGTTCTTTACCATGGGTTGGCTGGCCCTGAATTATCCCAAATCTTCCAAAAACCCAGTTGTTGTGGCGATGGTTCTATTTATCGTGGCAGCAGGTATCGGCTATTCACGGATGTATTTGGCACAACACTCCCTGATCGACGTTTGCGCTGGCGGCACCTTGGCGTTGCTATTTTTGTCTGCTGCACAATCCCTTACCAACCGTTGGTTCAGCCATGAATAAAGCACAAGTTCATATCATCATCACCGTTTTGGCCCTCTTGGTTTTCTTGCCGGGCTTGGGGCTAACGCCGTTGTTTGATTGGGATGAGCTCAACTTCGCTGAATCGGCGAGGGAAATGCATTTAACCGGCAACCTGTATTATGTTCAAGTGGGTTTTGAACCCTTTTGGGAAAAGCCGCCCCTTTTTATTTGGTTGCAATCCTTTTTCTTGGCCCTTTTTGGCGATCATACCTTTGTTTATCGATTGCCAAATGCCTTGGCGGGTATCGTCACCGTGAATTTGGCCTATCACATTGGCTACTACCTCGCACGTCGCACATTGGGCGTATTTTGGGCCTTGGCGATGGCTTTCACCTTTGCCCCGTTGCTCTACTTCAAATCGGGCATCATCGACCCTGTTTTCAATTTATTTATTTTCCTATCTATCTGGCATTGGTATCGAATCACCCGATGCGAGTCTGAAAACAGCCGTCCGCATTGGCACTATTTCTTGGTGGGATTGTTTATTGGCTTGGCGGCTTTAACCAAAGGACAAGTAGCCTTCTTGTTACTCGGTTTGGTTGCGCTCATCATTACGGCCTATCGCGGTCAATGGCAAGATGTGTTCTCAACCCGCATTTTCATCGCTTTGATGGGTTGTGTTTTGGTTGTTGGCACTTGGGTTTTGCAAGTTTACAATCATCTGGGACCGCATTTTTTTGATGCGTTCATCTCCTACCAATTGGAATTGGTGAAAGGACAGATCCCCTGGCACAACCAACCCTGGTTTTACCACGTGGTTGTCTTGTTGTTTTTGTGTTTCCCCTCAGCCGCTTTAGCCATCCCTTACCTATTCCAGCGGGGAGAGGAAGATTTTGGCTTGGAAAGTTGGCATGCCATGATGCGGACTTTGTTTTGGGTGGTACTGATTGTGTTTAGTATTGTCACCACCAAAATCATTCACTACAGCAGTTTATGCTGGTTCCCCCTCACCTATTTTGCGGGGTATCACACTTACCTCATCCACACAAACCGCGGTCACAATCATTGGATTCAAAAACTCACCCTGTTGGTCACCGCCCTGGGGTTGTTGTCTGTAATGATTTTATTGCCCGTGGTATTCGGACTTGAAAGCACTCCTGAATGGTCGCTACCCTACCTAGACAGTTTTGCCAAAAGCTTAATTGCCCAGCATCAACCATGGGGATTCGCAACTTTGATTCCAGCCATGATGATGCTTTTACTGGTTTTCCCATGGCTGATTAAGAATTTCCTGCAAACCCAGTGGCATCCCGGCAAATTGTTCATCGGAATGGGCGCCGTGGCCCTATCTGCCTATTTCTTTTTGATGCCAGCAGCAGAATCACTATTACAAAATGAATTGACCACCACGGTTCAAACCCAAACCAATCAACCCGCGCAGTATGTTGAAACCCATGGTTTCAGATCGTACGCACTGTATTACCACGGAAAATTAAAACCTGCACAAATGCAAGGACCTTGGCTTACAGACACCTTTGTGATTCACCGGAGCCAAAACAATCCCTACCCAAAACAAGAAGCGAAGCGGGTTTGGATCAAAGACGCCAATCATCACCAAAATGCGCGTTTGATTACCAAATCTACTTTTGTGGCGGACCGTTATTTCCGCTATCAATTCAATCTTATCGACAGTCAAGGCGCCTACTTCGTTTGGCAGCGGCGGTGAAAGTGCATTTTAAAAAATTGCGTTATATTGCGAGAATAGGAATTTCTGTGGCATGGTTATGAAAGAAAAGAACGTCAGCATTGTTATAACAGATTGGGAGTTTGGCGCCGGAAAATTAGGCAGCTGTGAAGGCCCCAAACGCATCGTGGAATCCTACCAAAATCAAGGGCTGCATGCTCACCTGATGAGTGAAATTGTCCTAGTTTCCGCAGTGCAAATCCCACATCAACAATCAGACAGTCAACATCAGCCTAGCCCCCAGGCGAATACGCGCGCCAACCTAAAAAATGGCGGCGCTTTGCTCAAACATCAAACAGCCTTTGCAGAAAAAGTAGCCGAACAACTCAACCTCCATCATCGTTGTTTGTTGCTCACCGCCGACCACAGCAATGGCATCGGTGGAGTCAGTGGATTATGTCGCACCGTTGACGCAAATAAAGTGGGGGTGATTTGGATCGATGCCCACTACGACCTCCATTCACCCTATACCACACCCTCGGGCAACAGCCATGGAATGGCGGTGAATGCAATTATCGACGACAACAATGCTGAACACGCTGAGCAATCGATAACCCCGGAAGAAGCGCAATTGTGGGAAGCCATCAAATGCATCAAAGGAATGGGCAATGCCATACCGACCAAAAACCTGGTCTTTTTGGGCGTGCGCGACTTTGAAGAACCTGAAGAAGCCCTCATTGCCAAACACGGCATTTGTAGCATACAACCCCAAGAAATCCAAGACAACGGCATCAACGCCTGTCTCGACAAAGCCCTAGCCCATTTGTCGCACTGCGAGCATTTGTACATTAGTTTCGACGTTGATTCCATGGACCCTTCCATCTCCCAAGCCACAGGCACTCCGGTAGCAGGAGGACTTAGTCTAGACCAAGCAAAAACCTTGATTCACGCGCTGGTGAACAACCCAAAATGCAGGTGTTTGGAAATCACAGAATTCAATCCTTCATTACCCCAACCTGAGGAAATGTTGGCTGCAGTACAGGAAATCCTAGGCGTTAGCGGCCTGTTCTAACAACCACTGCGCGGTATCAACCCCATCGGCATAATCACTCAAGGTGGTGCACTGCGATTGTCCCAAAGGAAGCGCTTGAATCCCCGTCATGATCGAAACAACACACTGTAGCTGGTCCTTCCAAGCGGCGATGCGCGACTCAACCTGGCCAGCATCGGTGTAAAAGGAGTAATTCAGCATGCCTACTGGCGCATAGAGTTCCTCTTTTTCCTTGGCAATGACGTAGCCCGTATCGATGTGAGGGTCCAAATTCATCAACAACATTGCCCGGTGATATTGGTAATTGTTGATGTATTTATTGTGGTGTTGAATATCGGCATAATGCGCATCCCAACACTGAAACATTGGGGTAAAATCATATTGCTCGGGCACCAACAAATGGGTTACGTTTCTGCAGCCAAGACCATAATAATCAAAGACATCCCTCCCCAAGGCGATAAAATCTTCGGTAGATTCTTGTCCCGTAAGAACTGCCATGCTGTTGCGATGATTGCGAATGATGTGGGGGATGTGCTTGAAATAGGCCGAAAAATAGCGCGCTGAATTGTTGCTTCCGGTAGCGATGGCCACGTCTAACTGCTTGAGTTGCTCCACAAAAACAACACGTTCAGACCAAACCGGATCCAAGGTTGCGGCTTTCATGAACAATTGTTTGGGCAAAACCGCATCGTCTGACGCCAATTTCGCACTTACCATATATCCCGACAAAACACCTACAAGGAGGTCGTGCAGTCCCACCAGCGGAATATTTCCCGCCATAATTACACCCAAATGGGTATTGTGAACGGCTGATGGCCAATTGTATTGCTGAAGCCACTGATCAATGGCATCATCAGACAGGGAAAGCACCCACTGATGCAAAGCACTTTTCACTTGTACTTCCTCGAACCAACGGTTCTTGTGATAAGCCTGCTGTATGATGGGCGATGCCTCCTCATTCGTTTCCAACCAAATCATTGCATCGCGCAACGCTACCAAAGCCTTTTTTTGCCAAACCATTTCGACACAAATTTACAATGGTTCGACCGATACCTCACGGCTTCGGGAGTGGTTTCTTATCTTTGTGCATAGAAGATGAAAAAACTACTCCTTTCTCTAACCGCTTTTTGTGTCTTTGCGATTTCTTTCGCTCAAAATAACAACGACCGACTGAAACCTTGGTCGCTGGGCATCAACGGCGGAATCAATTTTTCTAAAACCTACACGGCCGATACGCTGGGACAAAACTTTTCTAGCCGAAACAAAACCGGTGTAAACGTGGGCGGTTTGGTTTCATACGACATCAACGACAATGTTTCCATCAATTCAGGGTTGGGTATCATCACCAAGGGATATCGCATCTACAACGACACCTTGAGATCGAACATGAAAATTGCGCGCACCATTCCTGGGGTTGTGGTTCCGTTGGGATTGACTTTCCGACAGCAATTCAACGCTTCGAGATTTATTGTAGAAAAGGTGGGTGTTGCAGTAAATTATAGTTTTGGATACGGGAACGACACCATTTACAACGGGAGCAAAAAGCAATTTCGCATCATCGAAAACAGGATAAGTCCTGTTTACCCCATGTATTACTTGGGCATTGGATTGGGCGGAAACACCTCCAAGGGCAACCGTTACGAGTTTGGATTGACCTACCAACAGCCATTCGGTAGGGAAATGGAATTAACCGTATCAGGGGGTGAATTTTTGAACAAGAAATTTTTGCTGAATTACCGTGGCGGAAATTTGCAGGCCACTTTCACCTACCATTTCAACTTTGGCAATTTCGAAAAAAGCGAAGATTACTTTTATTGAGACGGATATCGTATGGATGTAATTCAATGATTTGAAGTCGCAAGCACCGCAAATTCAGTTATCTTTGGCTAAATGATGGACAGTTTACATAGTTTCTTTGAAGGACTTTCGCCCATGATGCAAGGTCTTGTGGGATCGATGTTCACATGGTTTGTTACGGCATTGGGCGCATCGATGGTTTTCTTCGTGAAGGACCTGAACCGGGGCTTCATGGATGTATTGATGGGTTTTACGGGTGGGGTGATGTTGGCCGCGAGTTTTTGGAGCTTGTTAAATCCTGCCATTGGCATGGCAGAGACCCAGGGTTTTGGGAACATGGCATGGGTGCCTGTGGGCATTGGCTTTTTGGCGGGGGCTTTTTTTCTGTTTGCCTTGGATCAATACCTACCCCATTTGCATTTGAGTTCTCCGATAGAAAAGAGTGAAGGGGTTAAAACGAATTGGAATCGCACGATATTGTTGGTATTGGCCATCACATTGCATAACATTCCGGAGGGATTGGCGGTTGGGGTTGCCTTTGGCGCTGTGGCGGAGGGCTTGCCCGGAGCCGATTTGAGTGCAGCCATCGCACTGGCGATCGGTATCGGCATCCAAGATTTCCCTGAGGGGTTGGCAGTGGCTTTGCCATTGCGCAGGTATGGACTCTCGCGGCGGAAATCCTTCATGTGGGGACAGTTGTCCGGGGCCGTTGAGCCATTGGCTGCGATGTTGGGCGTAGGATTGGTGATGATTGCCACCCCTATCTTGCCCTATGCGTTGGCATTCGCCGCCGGGGCGATGATCTATGTGGTTGTTGAGGAGGTCATTCCGGAAAGTCAGCGCGATGGACACACAGACAAAGCCACATTGGGCTTGATGTTTGGGTTTGTGTTGATGATGGCTTTAGACGTAGGATTGGGTTAATGAACCCGATCACCGCGTAGTTCAAGGCTGGCCATGATTTCTGCTTCGGCCACCAACATTTCTTCCCAGCGTTGTTTTACTTGATCCTCTGGCAAAAAATGTTTGGCTAGGTCGATGAACATGCGATAATGTCCGGCTTCAGACACCATGAATTCATAGTAGAATTTCCTGAGGTATTCGTCCTCACAGTATAAACTCAACAGACGAAAGCGTTCACAGGACCGGGCTTCCACCATGGCAGATACCAACAGGTATTCCATCATGGTTTGTTCGCGGGAACCGCCTTTGCGCATTTGGTTGTGCAGGGCTACCACGTATTCATCTTTACGCTGTCGGCCCAAATTCAATCCGCGCTTTTTTAATTCTTTGAGCACTTTGCGAAAATGTCCCCACTCTTCAGCCACCAGGGGTGTGACTTCGTCGACCAGTCGGGCATGATCCGAAAATTTCACGATGAGGGTTACACCCATGGTGGCAGCCTTTTGCTCGCAAAAGGCGTGGTCGGTGAGGATTTCCTCAATGGTTTTTTCTGCCACGTTCACCCAACGGGGGTCGGTGGGAAGTTTTAACCCCAGCATGCGAACCGCTTCAAGGTTGGCTGCCAGTGTGGTATCATGGGTTTTGTTCAGGGGTTCGGCCGCCGGCTCCTGCGGAGCCGACGCGGCCTCATCCTCGCTGTAAAACTCATCCGAGTATCCGGGATGAGACACCGTTACGTGTTGCTCCTTCGGCCTCATACTTATCCCTCAATTTTATCTACGCGATTTTGATGCCTTCCACCCTCAAACTCCGCGCCCAAATAAGCATCCACAATCGCAAATGCCTTATCCTGAGAAACAAATCTCGCAGGCAAACAAATCACATTGGCATTGTTGTGCTGCTTGGCCAATGCACTGATCTCTGGATCCCAACACAAGGCTGCACGCACGCCGTTGTGCTTATTCGCAGTGATGCAAACCCCATTCCCGCTGCCGCAAATCAATATCCCACAAGCCGATTCGCCCTGCTCCACCAAACCCGCCACCTTGTGCGCAAAATCCGGATAGTCTACACTGTCGGCCGATGATGGACCTTGATCCAATACCACATAACCCATCTGGGCCAATCGCTCTGAAAGTTCACTTTTTAAGTCGAATCCCGCATGATCCGATCCTAAGGCAATGGTTTTATTGTTCATTTTCTCGATTTTTTTCAACGCGCTTGGCGACATAAATGCCCACCATATACAAACCCATCAAGGGCGTTCCCAACAACAGCTGACTGAAGAAATCCGGCGAAGGCGTGGCAACGCCCGCAATTAAGAAAATTACCACCATCGCATATCGCCAATTCTTTCTCAAAAAAGCACTGCTCACAATCCCCAATCGGGCCAACACATAAATCAACACCGGAAGCTCAAAGACCAACCCCGTAGCCAAACTCATGAACGTTACAAACCCCGTAACACTGGAAATAGTGATGATATTCTCAATTTGAGGACTCAAAGAATACCCCAACAAAAAGTTCGATGCCAATGGCACCAAAAAGAAATAAGCAAAAAATAAGCCCGTGAAAAACAACAAGGACACCACCGACAAACTTCTCCGCGTTTTTCTGATCTCCTTCTCACTCAACGCCGGCCTAATAAACCCCCATATCTGATAAACAATATACGGAAAAGCAACGACAAATCCAACAACAAACGCAATTTTAAACGCGCTAACAAACTGTCCCTGAATTTGTTGACTCTGCATCACCAACGGTGGAGGCGTCCAACAAAGGGCGTCGGAGTGTAGCAACGACCTACCCACTTTGCAGAAAAATCGGTACCCAAAAAAATCGGGAGAGAATGGACTCAAAACAATCCATTCAAACAATTTTTCTACGTAAATGAATCCCACCACCGTGCCCACGAGCAACACAACCGCAACACGAAACAACCGTTTACGGAGCTCATCGATGTGATCGAAAAACCCCATATTCTTTTCGTATGGATACAACTCTTCGGGCTGATCTAAGGGCATAATCGCTTACCTATAACTCTATTACATCAACATACCACCACAAACCGAAAGGGTCTGTCCGGTGACATAGGCACTCATATCGCTCGCCAAAAACAAGCAAACATTGGCTACATCGTCAGGAGTACCGCCACGTTTCAATGGAATGGTATCGGCCCATTGCTTGCGCACAGTTTCATCCAAGGCATGCGTCATTTCTGTCTCAATAAAGCCAGGTGCAACCGCATTGCAACGCACGTTTCTGCTGCCCAACTCCTTGGCGATGCTCTTGGTGAAACCAATCATACCCGCCTTAGAAGCCGCATAATTGGCCTGTCCTGCGTTGCCCATCACACCCACCACCGAGGTCATATTGATGATGCTGCCCGCACGATTGCCCAAAAAATGCTTTAAAAATGCCTTGGTGAGGTTGAAGGCCGACTTCAAATTGGTGTCGATGACTTCATCCCACTGCTCCTCCGTCATGCGCAACATCAACGTATCCCGGGTAATCCCCGCGTTGTTGATCAAACAATCAATTTTACCGAAATCAGCAATCACCGTTTCAGCCAATGTCATGCTCTGATCAAAATTTGCTGCATCTGATTGATATCCTTTGACTTTCACGCCGTACTTAGACGACAATTCCTGTTCAAAAGCCCGTGCTTTCTCAACTGAAGAAGCAAAAGTGAAGGCGATATTACATCCGTTTTTGGCGAAAACTTCGGCAATTCCCTTGCCGATTCCCCGAGAAGCACCTGTAATGAGGGCGGTTTTTCCTTGAAGCATGCTGCGAAGATAACTTATCTTCGCGAAATGCCCCATTGGTTGGATACGGGAATTGAGTATTTAAAAGGCGTTGGCCCCCAAAGGGCTGAGGCGCTCAAAAAAGAATTGGGCATCCATACCCTCGGGGATCTGTTGAGTCATTATCCTTTCCGACATGAAGACCGCTCTCAGGTGTATCCCATCAACAGCTTGCAAGGCGATGATGTTTGGGTACAACTGCAAGGCAGCATCCGTCCGATAGGCATGACCGGACAAGGCAACGGTCGCCGGTATGTAGCCATGCTCCACGATGGCAGTGGCGAAATTGAGCTCGTTTGGTTCAAAGGCATCGTATACGTAGACCGCATGCTAAAACCTGGCACGATCTACCGGGTTTATGGCAAAATCAACAACTTCAAAGGGAAATTGAGCATCGCCCACCCCGAACTCGATGCCATCATCCCCAACGCCCCCGTAAAACCCCTCAACCTCGTGCCCGTTTACCCCCTCACCGAGGGAATGCGCCGAAAAAAACTGGAAAACAAATTCCTGGTCACCGCCGCCCAAAATGCGGTTAACAGTAGCCTGTACGACATTCCAGAAAACCTACCCCAATCCATCATCGCCAAGTATAAGTTTTTGTCGCGCCGAGACGCCATCAAAGAACTCCACTTTCCGCAAAATCTGTCGCGGCTCGACGAAGCAAAACGCCGACTCAAATTTGAGGAATTGTTCTATTTGCAGCTTAGGCATTTGATGCTCAAAGGCTTCAGAAATAGAACGTACAAAGGACTTGTGTTCGACACCGTGGGCAAGTACTTTCATCACTTTTACGACAACCACCTCCCCTTCGACTTAACCGGAGCCCAAAAACGGGTGCTCAAAGAAATCCGAAACGATTTTAAAACCGGACTTCAATGCAATCGATTGATTCAGGGTGATGTGGGATCGGGAAAAACCATGGTGGCCATGCTGAGCATGCTCATCGCCATCGACAATGGATACCAAGCCTGCATGATGGCCCCCACCGAAATTTTGGCCACCCAACACTACGAAGGACTGAAAGACTGGGTAGAAATTTTGGGACTGCGCATGGAACTCCTCACCGGTTCTACCACCAAGAAAAAACGCGAGCAACTGCTATCAGACCTATCAGAAGGCAACATTCATATTTTGGTGGGCACCCACGCCCTCATCGAACAAGATGTGCAATACAATCAACTGGGATTGGTGGTGATCGACGAGCAGCATCGCTTTGGGGTAGCCCAACGGGCCAAATTATGGAAAAAAGGACAGACACTCCCCCACATTTTGGTCATGACCGCCACCCCCATTCCCCGAACCCTCGCCATGACGGTTTATGGCGATTTGGAGGTGAGTGTGATCGATGAAATGCCCGCGGGTAGAAAACCCATCGTGACCGTACATCGTCAGGAATCGATGCGACCTGCCATCATGGAGTTTTTGAAAAACGAAATGGCGAGAGGCCGTCAAGTGTATTACGTATTTCCGCTCATTGAAGACAGTGAAAAGTTGGATTTGAACAGTTTGATGAGTGGGTATGACATGGTGAGCAGCTATTTGCCGCCGCCGCAATTCAAATACAGCATCGTTCATGGAAAACTGAAATCCGCCGAAAAAGACGCCGCGATGAATTTGTTCAAGAACCATCAAACCGACATCATGATTGCAACCACAGTGATAGAAGTGGGGGTAAACGTGCCCAATGCATCGGTGATGGTCATTGAGAATGCAGAGCGATTTGGTCTGGCGCAACTCCATCAGCTCAGGGGCCGGGTGGGCAGAGGCAATGAACAGAGTTTTTGTATTTTGATTACCAAACCAGGCCTCAGCGAGAATGGATACAAACGCATTTCTACCATGGTACAAACCAATGACGGATTCGAAATCGCGAAGGTGGACCTTGAGTTACGGGGGCCTGGAGAATTAGACGGAACCAAGCAAAGCGGGGTGTTGGAACTCAAACTGGCCGATATTCGACACGATGAATCCACGCTGATTGCAAGTCGGGTGGAAGCCCAACAGTGGCTAGCGGAAGACGAACTGCTCATGAAGCCCGAAAGTGCACCCATCAAAGCCGAATTGGCCAAAATCCCAAACCGGACCGTCTGGAGTAAAATCTCCTAAACAGGCCTTCAACAAAGATTTTCCAAAGATTTTCTGTGGCTGTGGTTTGCTTTCCGATTTGCGGGTGTAATTTCACGACGCAAAACGATGAATGTTTTTACTGAGATAGGTCGCTACATATTGTTTATGCGATATGTATTCAAACGCCCAGAAAGAGGTCGCGTTTTTTGGAACATGTTGGTGCGTGAAATGAACTTGATGGGAGTAGACTCCTTGGTGGTGGTTATTTTAATTGCCATCATCACAGGGGCAGTAACTACGGTGCAGACAGCCAGCCAATTGGCTTCCGATTCAGGCATTTTGCCACCCAGTTTGTTTCCGATGGCCATTGTTGGTTCGGTGGTTGGATCCAGTTCTGTATTGGAATTGGCCCCTACCATCACCTGTTTGGTATTGGCAGGTAAGATTGGGGCAAACATCGCCTCCGAAATTGGTAACATGCGCGTGAGTGAGCAAATCGACGCTTACGAAGTCATGGGAATCAATAGCATAAGTTTTGTGTCGTTACCCAAAATTTTGGCGGGCATCATCGTGATCCCATGTTTGATTATCATCTCCAATTTCTTGTTGATTTTCGGTGGTTTACTGGCGGCGAAGCTCACGGGCATTATGACCTTAGACGAGTATATCACGGGGTTGAGGAGTTCTTTCTTACCTCTTTATGCGAAAGTATTGATGGTTAAGGGTGTTGTTTTTTCTTTTATCATTACAAGTTTGGCTTGTTTTCAGGGATACTATACCCAAGGCGGGGCGTTAGAAGTTGGGGAGGCAGGAACCAGCGCCGTAACCAAGATTTGTGTCTTCATTTTGTTGTTTGACTTGATCATCGCCAAACTGTTGTTGTAATTCTACACGTCATGATTCAACTGGTTGATTTAAACAAGTACTTCGAGGAAAAACATGTATTGAAGAACATCAATGCAAGTTTTTTACCCGGGGTTGCCAACCTAGTGATAGGGGCTTCGGGTGGCGGTAAGAGTGTGATGGTAAAAACCATGGTGGGGTTGGAAAAACCGAGTAGTGGACAGGTTTTGTTTGAAGGACAAGACTACCACAATTTGGATTACGAACAGCAGCAGATTCTGCGACGGGAAATTGGCATGTTGTTCCAAGGCACGGCCCTGTTCGACTCCCTTACGGTTGAACAAAACGTGGAGTTCCCGCTGTTGATGTTTTCGAACATGAACAAAGAGGAGCGCATGGAACGGGTCAATTTGTGTTTGTCCCGGGTAAATTTGGTGAATGCCAACAATAAAACGCCCGCTGAAATCTCCGGGGGAATGAAAAAGCGTGTGGGCATCGCCAGAGCCATCGCACTGAATATCAAGTATTTGTTTTGCGACGAACCCAACTCTGGCCTAGACCCACTTACATCAAGGGTCATTGATGCTTTGTTGCACGATATCACCAAGGAGTTTGGTATCACCACCATCATCAACAGTCACGACATGAAAACCGTGAAAGACATTGGGGAGCACATTGTTTTTGTACACCAAGGTCAAAAATGGTGGGAAGGCAGCAAGGATGACTTGGCTGAGGCCCAAAAAAGCAATCCCGAATTGGATGCTTTCGTAAAGGCCAGTTTTTAATCTTTTATCGTTTCAATTTTACTCTTTTCAGCACCAACCGGTTGGCGGCATCATTGGTAAGTCCCTCCACCCAAGGCTGCATCAACCGAATACTTTTGTCGTAATACAGCGGAATCACAGGTGCTTGGTCCATCAAAATGGCGTTGGCTTTTGCGATGTATTGACTGCGCACGGAACCGTCGACCCCACCCTTACCTGACTCGATATTGGCGTATAGCTCGTTGAATTCCGAATGAGAAAAATGGGTGTAGTTGGGTCCATTTGGCGAAAAATAGGGCTCGTAGAAACACGCCAAGAAGTTTTCGGCATCGGGATAATCGGCGATCCAAGAACCGCGAAACAGCATGAGTTTGCCCTCATTTCGCAACTGCCTTAGCATACCGCCAGTTTGTATATCTACTTTGATATTGACCCCCAAACGGCCCCAGGTTTCCTGCAAATACACCATCATATCCAAGTAATCAGCGGTGGTCGACAGCAGAATCACGGGCTTTTGCTTTTGTTGGGCATACGAGGATTTTCGAAATTCCGCCTCGGCGATTTTCCAACCGTTAGCATATTCCGCCTCATTTTGCGCCAATTCGTTCAGGCTGGGTGGCACAAATCCCCGATCGCCGGCATCGCCGAGTCCATTTCGGAAGAACCTCACCAATTTGGGTTTATCCACGGCATAAAAAAGGGCTTTTCTCAGGTGAACGTCTTGCAGCCAATTGGTTTGATTGGGAAAATCACCCAGGTAACACCCCACATATTCGGTATTGAGGAAAGGCGTAATGATGGCCTTCATTTTTGCTGCGTATTTGGGCTTGAGTGTGGCGTGATCAGACAACAATTCATCTTTAAACGAGCCTTCCAACCCATTGAAAAAGTCGTATTCGCCCGCCACAAACTGCATAAAAGCGGTTTGTTTGTTTTTGACAAACGAAACGTTGATGGCATCTAAGTAGGGCAAAGGATTGCCTTGTTCATCGTGTTCGTGGTAGTGGGGATTTTTGCGCAGGACCAATTTGATTTCTTCTTCCCAGCGACGGAGGTAGAAGGGGCCGGTGCCTGCGGGATTGCGGGAAATTTCAGATTTTTCTTTGGCAGCAAATTCTTTGGGGATGATGTATCCAAAATTGGTGGATAGCAAGCCCAGCAGCGAAGCTGCTGGCTTGGTTAGGCGGAGAACAAAGGTTGAATCATTGGGCGCCATAAATACCCGGTTGAGTTGCGAATCAATTTTTCCAGCAAAGATCCAAGCCCCTGGCGAAGCCAGGGCTGGATCGGCAATGCGTGAGAGACTAAAAACCACGTCTGATGCCACCATGGGCCGCTGTGATAACTGCCCGAGTTTATCCACAAAACAGAAGTTCACATCGCGGCGCAAATGAAACGTGTAGGTCAATTGATCGCCAGATAACTCCCAACGCTGTGCCAATGCTGGAACCGGCCTTAATTGGGCATCCAAATCAACCAACCCATTGTAAATCTGTGAAACAATCCAAATTTCGGACTGCGATTTTACAAAGGCAGGATCCAATGTTGTGACAGAAACATCTTCATTGTAACGAAAGATCTGCTGTGGGGATTTTTTATCAACATTTTTACAACCACCCAAACCCAAAACTGTGAATAAAAGGTACCCGGTGAATGAAAGTAATATCACCCCTTTGGAGGTAAATTTGTTGTCCACCCAACGGAAAAAATCCTTCCGAGTCATTCTCCTTACAAGTTGCATTCAACACAAATGTATGGATTACCCCTCGGATTGAAGACCCTTTTGCGTGGGAAGAATCAACAATCCATTGACATCAACAACAACTACAAAAGAAGCACACTGATATGGGAAAAATCATCGCCATTGCCAACCAAAAAGGGGGCGTAGGCAAAACCACCACCGCCATCAACTTGGCCGCCAGTTTGGCCGTGTTGGAGTACAAAACGTTGCTTGTGGACGCCGATCCTCAGGCCAATTCTACTTCAGGAATTGGATTCGACCCCAAAAATGTGAAATTGGGTTTGTACGAGTGTCTGGTTCAAGAGATTCATCCCCAAGACGTGATTTTGCATAGCAACATCCCCTACCTCGATTTACTACCCTCCAACATCGATTTGGTGGGTGCAGAAATTGAATTGTTGGAGATGCCCAACCGCGAGCGCATCGTGCAAGGCTTGCTAAAATCCATTCAAGGCAACTACGATTTCATCATTGTTGACTGCTCTCCTTCTTTGGGACTAATCACCACCAATGCTTTGTGTGCAGCAAACAGCGTGATCATCCCCGTGCAATGTGAATACTTCGCGTTGGAAGGATTGGGCAAACTGCTCAACACCATCAAAATCGTTCAAAACCACCTCAACAAACACCTCGAAATCGAAGGGATATTGCTCACCATGTACGATGGTCGATTGCGTTTGTGCAACCAAGTGGTTGAAGATGTGAAAACACACTTTCAAGACATCGTTTTTGACTGCATCATTCAAAGAACCACCAAATTGGGTGAAGCCCCAAGCTTTGGCGTACCGGTAATTCACCACGATGCCGACAGTCGCGGATCCATTAACTACCTCAATTTGGCCAAAGAGGTTTTGGTAAAGAATGGCCTGATTCAACCTGAAACAGAAATGGCATGAGCAGCACAATGAAAAAGAAAGCCGGATTGGGACGAGGTCTCGGAGCCTTGTTAGAAAATGCCAATACAGACATCACCACCAGTTTTAGCGGTGCAAACACAGGCAATGTTGCCATGATACCCATTTCAAGTATCGAAGCAAACCCCTGGCAGCCCCGCAGCGAATTTGAACAAACTGCATTGAATGAACTCGCCGAGAGCATCAAAGTTCATGGCGTGATTCAACCCATTACCGTGCGTAAAATGGGATACGACCGCTATCAACTGATATCGGGAGAACGCAGAACCCGCGCCTCATTGTTGGGTGGATTAACCGAAATTCCCGCTTTCATTCGCGTCGCCAACGATCAAGATATGTTGGAGATGGCGTTGATTGAGAACATCCAACGCAGCGATTTAAATGCCATTGAAGTGGCTTTGAGCTACAAGCGTTTGCTGGAAGAATGCAACCTCAAACAAGAAGAATTGGGTGAACGCGTGGGCAAAGACAGAACCACCGTCAACAACTACCTCCGTTTGTTAAAATTGCCAGAGCCCATTCAAAGAGGCATTCAATTGGGCAAAGTTTCTATGGGACATGCGCGCGCCATGATCAACATGGACGATGCGGTGGCACAGATGGAATTATACGAACAAATCATCCGTGAAGAACTCAGCGTGCGTGATGTTGAATCCTTGGTAAAAGCCAAAAAGAATGGTGAAACCGTGGGAATGTCGCTCAACGGCACCGATTGGGATCCTGAAATCGATCGCATTACCGCAGCATTCTACGAAAAGTTGCGCGCCGCCGTCCACTTGAAAACCTCCGGAAAAGGCAAAGGAAAGATCATCATCTCGTACAAAAGCAAGGAAGACCTTGAACGCATTTTGGGTTTGATAGGCCAATAATTCCCATGGGTAGACATCAACGGCTAAGGCAAATCGCTTGGATGATTGGCTTTTGGGTCAGTGTTTCCAACATGGCCCTCGCCCAACCCTTGACCCTTGTGTCGAGGCCGTCTACGCCGAACGCCCCGCTGACCTACCTCCGTCCTGCCCTGCTGACCTACCTCCATCCTGCCCTTTCGCATACCACGCAATACCCCGCTTCCGCGGGATTCGCAATTCCCAGTAAAGCCCACCCTTTTGCAAACGTTCAATCGATGAGCGATAGCCTGTCAACCCATTCACCCAAAAAAGCCACCATCCTAGCGCTTACCCTGCCGGGGTCGGGTCAGATTTACAACCGCAAATACTGGAAAGTGCCGTTGGTGTATGCAGGTATGGGGGGCAGCATCTATGCCATTGGCAAGTTTCGCAGCAACATGAGGCAACTGAACGACAGTATTTCTCATTTGTATTCTTTGGGAAAAACGCCCAACGCACAACTCATCCAAGACAGAGACAATCAACGTTCACGCAGAGATGTTGCCATTTTGTGCCTCACCGGGGTTTATGTGTTGCAAGTCCTTGATGCTGTGGTGGATGCCCATTTTTACAAGTTCAACATCAACGACAAAATTGCAGTGGAATGCAAACCTGCACCCACGCAGTTGATTTCGCTCCACTACCAACTCTAACCTCCCCTTCATGAACCGTTTAGAACAGCTCATAACTTTTTTACAAGATTCTCCCAACGATCCTTTTCTACACTATGCCACGGCACAGGAGTACTTGAAATTGGGAATGGCGGATGTGGCATTGGAAAAATATTTATGGCTCACCGAAAGCCACCCCTCCTACGTGGCCACCTACTATCATTTGGGAAAACTACTGGTTGAACGGGGTGAAAAAGAGGCGGCCTTGGCTTGGTTCAATCAAGGGATTGAACAAGCCAAGGCCGCCAAAGAATTGCATTCTCTCAGCGAACTCCAAAGTGCCAAATTGGCCTTAGAGTACGACGAGGATTAATCGCGACTTTGCAGTTTTGCCAACAAGCGCAAAATTTCCAAATACAACCAAACCAAGGTCATCAACAACGCCACGCCGGCAAACCACTCCATGTACTTGGGGGCTCCATAAGACGATTGCTTTTCAATAAAATCGAAATCCAAAATCAAGTTGAAGGCTGCAATTCCAGCAATCAAAGCTGAAATGCCAATGCTCAGCGGACTGCTACCATAGTAGAAACTTTGCACGCCAAACATGCCCATGATCATGGTGATCAAATAGAACACGCCCACACCCATCGTTGCAAACAAAATGATTTTGGTGAACATGGGAGTAGCACGCAACAAACCCGCGCGGTAAGCCAACAACATCACGGCAAAAATCAACAAGGTGATACCCACGGCATTCATCACAATACCGTCGTACATCGTATTGAAAACCAAAGAAATGGCACCCAAAAACAACCCTTCAGCAGCGGCGTAAACTGGCGCCAAATAAGGGGCCCAAGATTGTTTGAACATCATCACCAAACTGGCGATAAATCCCACAATCATGCCACCAAACAGGTAACCACTCAGTCCGTTGTTGAAGGCATAGGCCAACCCGTCGGCGCCTTCGCCACCCTCGATGCCATACTTCATCCACAAAAATGCGGCAGGAATGATCATCATGATAAACAACGCGATGGTTTTGTTCACGGTACCACTTACCGTCATCTCACCTTCGTAGGTCGCCGAGCGAGCACTATCGAAAGCTTTTTCTGAAAACAATGGACTACTCATATTCTGTTTTTATTTTTTTTGTGTAAATGTGCTTTTCAATATTAGCAAATTAACGAATCAAATGCAATGTACCGGTGTTCTGATATCGCTTGTCTTTGAAATCGCTGTATCGAAAATCGTAAACGTAAATCCCCTCCATGGCCATCTTGCCACCCACGTAACCATCCCAGCCTTGGGAGGCGTCGTTGGACTCAAACACTTTCTCCCCCCAGCGATTATAAATCGATAAGTGAAAGGTTTTCAACCCTCCGGTATACGGCAAAAAGACTTCATTCAATCCGTTTTGGTTTGGGGTAAACGCATCCGGGATGAAAACCACCGGTTCAAAATTGATGACAATGTCATTGCTCCAACTCACCCGATTCCCCCCCAATTCGTAGGCTTTGATTCTGAAAATCTGTTGATAATTATCTTGTCCGTTGGTAAAATTATCGTTACTGGGCGTTGGATAGGTTTGATACAACTGGAACCCTGAGGTACCGGGCAATGCGCGATACAGCTCATATTTGGAGATCCCCCCTGCAAATCCTTGGTAATCGCTGAAAGAAATATTCATGGTAAACGCCCCCGTTTTCACGCCTTTCAACAGCGACGAAGTATGGGGTGATGAATAGATTCTATCGCCGCAGAGATTCAACGTAGACACGCGGTATTCGTAGGCCGTAGCATCGGGAGAAATGGTATTGTCGATGTAAAGCGTATCGGTGGTAGCGGTAGAACCTACGCCAACGAAATTGGAGCCGCCCGCAGGGCGGCGCTCAATATCCAAAGTGCCCGTATTTCTTGGTCCATTGACCAATCCATATCGCACCCACATACTGCCATCAGCATTCGGAGGCGGAGCGATGCTCACCCAACGCAAATCAAGGCTCGATTGATCTACGTACACCTCTTTTTTCAATGTATCTCCCGCACATCCTCTGTCGGATGTTTCAATCACATACACATATCCCGGCTGGGCCGCTGTTGTCCAATCCACCACCACCGACGTCGCCGAACTTCCCACCACCCCAACAAATGAACCACCCGACACCCACCACTGAAAGGTGCTGCCCGAAAGTCCGCTTATCGAATATCCCTGTCCCGTTATATTCGGCACACACACAGCGGCAGCGCCCAAAATCGACTGGTTCAATGGCTTGCGATTCAACGTGATTGTTGCCGTAATCCATGGACCCGGACATCCGGTGATAGAGATCGCCCTGATTTTGATCGGAAACGACCCAAAAGTATCGCGGTCAAATGCCAACGACCACTGCGTTGAATCCGGCGAAATGGTTGCTTTTACTGCAAGTCCACCAAAATCATACTCGTATAGTTTCACCCCAGGCACTTTTGATGTCCAATAGCTAAGCCAAGTTTTTGATTGACAGTAGGTCACGTTATTCAATGGCGACAGTTTGGGCGCACCGTTTAAAACCACCGGCAATTTCATCAGTGGCGATAAACAGGGCAACTTGCTTACTGAATCGTAGGCCGTAGAGACCACACCCACCCATCCCGCACCCGCGGAGCCCCAATTCACCGAGGCCGAAGTACCCAACGCCGATCCAGCCAAACTTCCCCCCGAAACACTCCAAGCATACGTCTCGCCCTTCACAGCATTGATTTTATACCCCACCCCCATAACCAATTCACACAAATTGTTTGGACCTTGTGGCGCCTGCCCCGCCAACGCATGGTTCTTCTTCACCTGCAACTTGGCCGTATCCCTACATCCAAATCGATCCGTTACCACCACCTGCACCGTGCCATTGCCCAATCCACCCCAGTCCACGCTAAACATCGTATCGGCAATCACCTTGCTGCTGGTTGCGCCCGAAGCCGTCCAGGTATAGGTCGATTTCCACAGTTTTTTGTCCAATGTGTAGATGATGCCCTTGTTGTTCGGACAAACACTCACCGGACCCAAAACGCCACTACCCACCGGCGAACTCACAAATACATTCAATGAATCTGGTATGCTGTTACAACCCAAATTGTTGGTTGCCACCACCGTAACCAATCCTTTCCCCGCCATATTCCAAAGCACTTTGGCTTCCATGTTGCTGCCCACCTGCGACGACGACAGCAATGTTCCACCCACCACAGAAAATTTATACGAAGTTTGGGTTTTGGGGGTGCTGAAAGTCGATGTCTGATTCAAACAAACCGTGTCCGACCCCGAGATTTTAGGTCGAGCAGGCGCCGAAACTAAATTCACCTGCAAAATGATATCCGCGGTACAGCCATATTTGTTTTTGACCGTCACCGTTATTTTCCCGATGGCCGTATTACCCCAGTCGATTTTCACGTAACGACCTGTGTCTTTACCATTGATTGTGCCACCAGTCACCGTCCAAGTGTAGGTCCTGCCCGCATCGTACTTGTTGATTTCGTATTGCTCCGCCAGGGTATTTTGACACAAATTCACTTTCCCTTTAACCGTTTCGGTGGGCAAAAAGGGCTTGACGTAAATGAGTACGTTTTGGTTGATAAACTTCGATGGACAGGCATTGTCATAGGCCTCGAAAGTCACCCTAAAAGGCATCGTAGTGTTGATGTTACAGTCGGGTGTCCAACAGAACGTTGAAGTCACAGATTTCCTTGCCGCGTTGGCTGTGGGACTGAATGTAGCTTTGGTGCCTTTGTAGCCATTGGTACCCGTAAGTATATCGCCGTATGCTTTCAGGGTGATAATGTCCTGCGTATCCTTCAAATCTTGTCCGGTAACCTTTTTGCACAGTGTTTCACCCGCCTCTACGTACCAAGGTCCAGGCGATTCAAACGCCAAGGTAGGACGGTTGTTTTTGCTGCAACTGATGACCAAAATTTGCAAATCCAGACGCACCCAAGAGATGGCGATGCCGTTTCTCCATTCAGTCACTTCGATGGCCACAGCATACCTCCCCGCAGCGGGTGCCATGTAAGTGGTAAGTCCATTGAAAGCATCGACATTTACATACCCGCCCGACCCAAAAGGATTGGCCGTTGAGTAACCCGTAACGTATTGTACGTTCTGAAACGCCGTCATCGGATCCGAACAATTCACCACATCTATCCAGCTCGCTTGTCCACCCTGCCAAGGGGTAACCAGCTTGTACGACAAAGAATCTCCATCGATGTCCAACACGCGGTTTCGAATGGTGGTGGTATCCCCTGCACAAATGAAGGGCACTGGCAAATCCAAAAACGAGGGCGAACTGTTGGCAATGGCCGTGGGTGGGATAAAGCCGTAATACGTTTGGCCTTGAAAAGGCGTGCCGGTATTGTCGATCAGGTTATTTTGCGAATTTCTACAGCACCTCTCCCATTTCAAATGATACCCGGTGTTGGAATTGGGCAGGGTAATATTTACCTCATAGACTCCTTGTTTGAGACAGGCTTTGGCGACTTCCGGACATGCGGTATTTCCAACAGGGTCTACCGATTTTTCTGAAATCAAACTGGCTTCGAAGGTGGTAAGGAGCGATTTGTTCTCGTTATAGACACAGAGTCCAACCTTTTTTTCGAATTGAATTCCGCCATCGGCCGGACTGCAATCGCGATAGGCATAGATGGTTACGCGGTATTGGGTATTGGTACCATTCGACCCCAATCGCTTGTATGTGAGGAAGCCGCCCACCAAGTGTGTTGCGTTCAGGGCTGGAAACCAACCTAGAAAGCAAAAAATCAAAAACCACTGTAGCAGACGTTTCACTATAAAATTCTCTTTCAAAATTAGACAACTTTTATGCCCAAATAGTTGCAATGGCAAGTCTTTGCGATGAAAAAACTATTTTCGCCCCATGAAATTCAATCCAGACTGTCTTCACTTCTTAGGTCATATTCCATGCAAACCCCACAAGGAACACGGCTTTCACTGCGAAAACTGTCTGGCCTATACTCGCATAGAGAAGCGAATTTTGATCATCAAATTGGGGGCGATGGGCGATGTGATTCGAACAACACCCCTGATTACTCGATATAAAAAGCTTTACCCCCATGCCAAATTTACTTGGATCACACTTTTTCCTGACATTTTGCCAAAAGGTGAAATCCACGAAGTTTACAAATTGGGCATCGAAGCGAGTTTGTATGTAACCAATACAGAATGGGATATTGCCATCAACCTCGACAAAGAAAAAGAAGCTGCGGCCCTATTGAAAATGGTGAGCGCCAAAGAGAAATTTGGCTTCATATTGAAGGATGGCGCAACGCAACCCGTGAATGAATTGGCGCAGCACAAGTTCGATACCGGCTTATTCGATGATGTGAGTAAAGCCAACACCAAAAACTATTGCACAGAGATTTTTGAAATCTGCGGATTGAAATATGAGGGGGAGCCCTATCTGCTCGACAATCATGCCGACAAAGGATTTGTTTGGGATTTAGACCGCAGCAAACCCATCATCGGGCTCAATACCGGCTGTGGCGATCGATGGACCACCCGCTTGTGGAGCATTGAAAACTGGGTTGAGTTGGCCAAAATGATCGAAAACGCTGGTTACACGCCATTGTTGCTTGGCGGCGCCCAGGAACACGACCGCAACTTGGCCATACAGGAAGGCAGCGGTGCTTTTTACTTGGGAAACTACCCTTTACAGCAGTTCATCAACTTGATTGACCAGTGTGATTTGGTGGTAACCCAGGTAACCATGGGCATGCATCTCACTTTGGGATTGGGCAAGAAAATTGTGCTGATGAACAACATTTTCAATCCCCATGAGTTTGACCTGTTTAACAAAGGCGCCATCGTACAACCCCCGAAAACGTGCAAGTGTTTTTATCGCGGCAGCTGCGTAGATGGCAACAGTTGCATGGAAACTTTAAGTCCGACGGTTGTCATGCAGCACGTTTCAGATGTACTCAACAACGCATCCCATTAAACCACAATCAATTCGGGATTTTTTCGGTGGAATTGCAAAATTCCTAGGAAGTCACTATTTTTGCAGCCCTCAATGGCGAGGTAGCTCAGGTGGTTAGAGCGCAGGATTCATAACCCTGAGGTCGGGGGTTCAATTCCCCCCTTCGCTACCAATAAAATCAACCACTTACGTTTTCGTAGGTGGTTTTTTTTATTTTGTGCCAGTTTTCTGTGCCATGTTTGATTCCAGCTCTTGGTTATTTTTTTACCCAAAAACCTTGATTTCAAGAGCCCCACGTTCAATAGCAGATAACACTTTAGGGTCTATGTAATGTCGGGGGCTACTTTTAAATGTATATCCATCTATAAAACTTGATACCATTATCTAGCATCAACAATCAAGGGCGTACTCTAAAGCACTTGAACCTACCACAAAACTGTCATACGAAGAACTGCACCCGCCATTACGCCAAACCGCTGTTAGCAATAGTGGTTCTTCTGTCGTCCGTCATTTTGATAGTTTCAATATTTTAAATGCTCCTTGTCCGACAATGAAAAACACTATTGTCCCAACGATAAGGTCGGGATATTTTGAGTTTGTCAAGTAAACAAGTCCACCTGCTACAATTACACCAAGGTTTACAATTACGTCATTGGATGTGAAAATCATACTTGCTTGCATATGTGCTTCTTTGCTTTTGCTTTTTTGCAGTAAATACAAACAAAGTCCGTTGCCAATAAGTGCAAGAATTGAAATAATTATCATTGTCTGAAATGCAGGAACTGGTTCAAGACCAACAAATCGTCTGATTACTTCTACAAAACCGAATATTGCAAGTGTCAATTGAAAGTAACCTGCCGATTTTGCAATGTTTTTCTTTCGTGTCATTGTTCCACCAACTGCAAAAAGTGCAAGTCCGTAAACAATGCTGTCGGCAAGCATATCCAAACTGTCGGCAACAAGTCCCATTGAGTTTGAAATAAAACCTGTCGTAAGTTCAAGTGCAAAAAAGAAAAAGTTGATAGCTAAAACTTGCCAAAGCAATTTTCTTTCTCGGTCGGTGTTGTCCGTTGTTTTAGAATAATTGTCAGCCGAAACGCTGTCAATAAGTGAAGTGTCAAATTTTAAATTGTCAAGTCGCTGAAATATTTGGTCGTGATTGTCTGTGTGAAAAACGGTTAGTTGTCTGTTAGGAATATCAAAGTCCAACGAGTTGATGTTTGTCAAGTCGGCAAGTTTCATCCGTATCATTTGTTCTTCGGATGGGCAGTCCATTTTTGATATTTGAAATGTCGTTTTCTGCATTGTTTATAACTGTCTGTTGGGTCGTCCTACCATTACTGGTAACTCGATTATATACGAAACTATCACAATCACATAGGAAGTGCAAAATAAAATTGGAGTCCTGATTTTCTGACATTTGCGGAAATTGCAGATTGCGTATTCATGATTTTATAAAACACCCAATTACTTCGTTATTTCTTCAATTCAGAAGATAGAAATTTCAATCTGTGCCAGTTTTCTGTGCCATGTTTTCATCAAAAATCCTAAAAAATCCTGAATTACAGAACAATAATAAGATTGAATATCAATCACTTACAAAATATAGCGCAATATTCATAACCCTGAGGTCGGGGGTTCAATTCCCCCCTTCGCTACAACAAAAGAAAAGTCATCAGAAATGGTGACTTTTTCTATTTAGTCACGTTTCAAATTGTGTAAATTTGTAAGAATGCAAATTGCGCAAAGTCCAATAAATCAAACCCGGTGACACAGTTTAAAACGTTCGATAAAAAACCGTATTGGGAAGTGGGTGTGGGCATCGAGAATATCTTTAAGTGTATTCGCATCGATTTGATTTGGCGAATGACCTATTTGGAAGCAAATTCTTATCGCAATGTGGGTGTAAAAGCGAGCTTTGCGATGTATTTTTAAATTTTTAGCGATTATGCTACAACATCCAACCTACACTTGCTTCGGTGCCGCTCAGCGGGTTACCGGATCCAAACACCTAATCACCAGCAGTTTAGGCACAAAAATCCTCCTCGATTGTGGCCTGGTTCAAGGGGAAGGCGCCGAAGGCGATGCATTGAATCGACATTGGGGGTTCGACCCATCCAGCATCGATTGTGTTATTTTATCGCATGCCCACATCGACCACACCGGTTTATTGCCGCGATTGGTGAGAGATGGGTTTTCGGGTCCGATTTATTGCAACAGTGCCACCAAAGATTTGTGCGATATGATGCTGCTCGACAGTGCTCATATTCAAGAATCGGATTTGAATCGGGTGAACAAACGAAGGGTGGCTCGCGGCGAAGCCGCGATCGAACCGCTGTATACGGAGAAGGATGTTGTTCGCACCCTTTCCCAAATGGAAACTGTTGCTGATGAAACCTGGTTTCCCTTGGATGAAACATGCCAATTTCATATGATTCCAAACGCCCACATTTTGGGCAGTGGCTGCATTCATTTGTCGCTCCAAACCATCAACAATAAAACCATTACCGTCACATTCACTGGGGATATCGGCCGTCCGAACGATCAAATTCTTGAAGGCCCTTTTCCATTTCCCCAATCTGACTACATTTTGTGCGAGAGCACCTATGGCAACCGCGAGCACCTGCCCAGCGAAGACGCCAAAGCGCCCTTGCTCGAATTAATTCAACACATATGCGTTGAAAAACAGGGAAAGATCATCATCCCGGCTTTTTCCATTGACAGAACACAGGAAATCATTTACTTGCTAGACCAACTCGAACACGACGGCAAATTGCCTGCCATCAAGGTGTATGTAGACTCCCCGCTGAGTGTCAAAGCCACCCAAGTGATGTCTATCCACCGCGAAAGTTTCAACCCCCAAATATTGGATTATATCTCCAGAGACGGCGACCCGTTTGCATTCAAAAACTTGCATTACGTATCCAAACTGGACGACTCCAAAGCCATCAACGAAGAAAAACAGCCAAGCATCATTATTTCCGCCAGTGGCATGGCCGATGCGGGCAGGGTTAAACACCACATTGCCAACAACATTGAAAAACCCAACTGCGCCATTTTATTGGTTGGATACGCCTCACCCCGCAGCTTAGCAGGTCAGTTAATCGAAGGTAGAGAAGAAGTCAAAATCTTTGGCGACATCCACAAAGTGAACGCAGAAATACATCGCATGGACAATTTTAGCGCCCACGCCGATTGGCGAGAAATGTGCGATTACTTGAAGTGCCAAGACCCCAACAAAGTGAAGAAAATCTTCTTGGTTCATGGCGAACCCAGCAGCATGGCGAGCTTTGAAACCAAATTGAACAAGGTGGGTTTTGCCGATGTTGAACCCGCCAAAATGGGCATATCTCATACATTGATTTAAGATGAAGAAAGTAAAATCGATAGCCACTTTGTTGGGCCTCTTTTTTTGGTGCGTACAGCTTTTGTCGCAATCAACAGATCAAACACATTGGGTTGGGCACTGGAAAGGCACGGTGGCTGCCGGTCCGATGCAAATTGGATTAACATTCCACGTTACTTGGGAAAAAGACCAACTCAAATCCACATTGGATGTCCCGATGCAAGGCCTTAAAGACTACGCAGTGGAGTCCACGGTGGTGGAGGACAAAACAGAAACATTGACATGGACTTTGGGATTTGGCGCTTCATTCACAGGGAAATTGGTGGACCACAAACAATTGCAAGGGACATGGAAACAAAACGGACAGGAAATCCCGTGTGTATTTTATCAAAGCTTGTTCGACCGCAAACCACAAACGCCTGTAGCCCCATTTCCGTACGAGGTAAAATTGGTAGATTTCTCGCATCCCTCTGGGAAATTGAAGTTCTCAGGCACCCTGACTTACCCAAAATCACCTGATAACGCCGGAGATTGGTCTGGAGAAAAGCTTCAAGAGGCAGCCGCTGGAAGCAGGATGGCCTTGCCGCCCAAACCCATTCTCAGCGAAACCCCAATTGCACCCTTCCCCATCTTTCCGGCTGCGCCGGCCTTGGTGAAAGTAAATATTGACACAGCAGGCATTCATCACCAGTTCCCGGTTGTGTTGCTTCTTTCGGGCAGCGGTCCGCAGGACCGCGACGAGTCGATCGGCGCGCACAAACCCTTTGCTGTTTGGGCTGATGCCCTTACCCAATCTGGTTTCGCCGTATTGAGGGTAGACGACCGCGGGGTTGGAAAATCCATGGGAGACCCCAAATTCCTTGCCAGCACCACCACTGAATCTTATGTGAGCGATGCCATGGCGGCGATCAACTACTTGGGCAGTTTGCCGATGATTGATACCACAAGGGTTTTTGTGATAGGGCACAGCGAAGGTGCTGCGGTGGCTTTGTTGCTATCGAAAAAGCGACATCTTTCAGGCATTGTAACCCTTGCAGGCGCTACCAGTACAGGCATCGAAACCAGTGTGTATCAAATTCAAAACGAATGGAAAAACAATGGCTATGACTCTTTCACTTGTCATCATTTGGCCAATGCACAACGAAAATTGATTTCATTGGCCATCGAAATGGGTGAAACCAAAACCATCGATCTGGATAAAACACCCGTACCATCCGAAGAGGAAAAAGAGCAATTTGCAGTAGCTTTCGCAAAATGGGTAAAATCCAGCGACAAGAATCTACAGAAAGCGTACAAAGTGTGGCGCACCGACAATGCCAAAATCGCCAAGGTCTATGGAGAGAAATCCGTAGAAACCTTCATGGCCAGAAATTACCTACCGTTGGGCTACAATGCATGGACCCGGTATTTCTTCCAATATGATCCAGTGCCCGATTTTTTAAATTTGAAAGATTGCGACATTTTGATGATCCAAGGAGGACTTGACAAGCAAGTAAACCCCGTCCCTACCCGAAGTTTGGTTCATGCCATGGAGACAGCGGGTGTAGGTGTCACTTATGCCGAATTCCCCAGTGTGAACCACATGATGCAACAGGCCAAAACCGGTAAGGTGTCGGAATATTTTGAATTGGAAGAGACCTTAACCGCGGGCGTTTATATCAAAACTTGCAGTTGGTTATTGGATCACGCCAGGTTGCGTTGATTAAAAATCGATGCGGAATCTTTCGCGACGCAGTTCGGCGAATTCTAGCGGATTTTCAAAATCGGCCACAAATTGCTTTCTGTTGCGAACCAAGTGAATCGCCTCAAACACTGCCGCTCGCATACTGCTGGGATCGGCAATCATTTTACCCGCAATGTCATACGCTGTTCCATGATCTGGACTGGTGCGCACGATCGACAGTCCTGCCGTCACATTTACGCCGTCCATGAAAGCCATTGTCTTGAAAGGAATCAATCCTTGATCATGATACATCGCAATCACAGCGTCGAAATTTTTATAATTCCCGCTGCCAAAAAAGCTATCGGCTGAATAAGGTCCATACACCAACTTGCCCATTTTGAAGTGGCTAGCAATGGCTGGAGCAATAATCTTGGTTTCTTCATCGCCGAGCAACCCTTGATCACCGGCATGTGGGTTCAATCCCAAGATGGCAATCCGGGGTTTCAGCACATTGAAATCATTTCTGAGAGATTCGTGTACCACCTCAATTTTCTGTTCGATTTTTTCTTGAGACAAAAACTTCGACAATTGAGTGATGGGCACATGTTCTGTCACCAAGGCCACACGCAAATCTTCGGAAGCCAAAATCATGGCATGCGACTTGGCACCCAAGGCATCCGCCAGATAACCCGTATGACCGGTAAAGTTCGGCGAATGAGGCGCCACGGTAGATTTGTCGATGGGCGCGGTGACCAACGCATCCAGGTTATGGGCGTCTGCAATGGCTTTATCGATGGCCAACAGCGCTTCTTTACCCGATTCCTGGGAGGCCGTTCCAATGGTTAACTCAAAAACAGCATCACTGGAAACTACCCAATTTAACTTACCCTCTTTGGCTTCAGATGCGGAGTTCACCAAATGGTACATCGGCTCTTGCAAGTTCAAGTGCTTTTTCCATGCGATGAAAGACTTGGTATTTCCATAGACAACCGGAGTGCAATACTTGTAGATGTATTGATCGGCAAAAACGCGCAAAATCAATTCCATGCCCACACCCGACGGATCGCCCTGTGTGATTCCCAATTTTACCTTCTGATTATCCATGTATATATTGTCTAAGAAACTCCAAAGTTAAGCGAACGCCGACACCTGTGCCACCTTTTGGTGTATAATGACTGGCAGAAGTGGCAAATGCTGTTCCAGCAATATCGATATGTGCCCAAGGATAACTGGTAAAATGTCGCAAGAACATCGCCGCGCTCTGCGCCCCGCCTTCTCCCTTCCCAAGATTCTTCAAATCGGCGATACCCCCTTTGATCTCCTCGTAATATTCTTCCCACAAGGGCAATTCCGCCAAACGCTCATAGGTGTTTTCACCCGCCTTCTTCAGCGATTTCACCACAGAATCTGGCGCCTGAGACATCAAAGCGGACCCGTAAGTCCCCAAAGCGCGGGCCGCAGCACCTGTTAAAGTGGCATAATCAATCACCAATTGTGGCTCATACTTTTTGGCAAATGATAGCGCATCGGCCAAGATAAGTCGACCTTCAGCATCCGTATTCAACACCTCTATGGTGGTTCCATCGTACATGGTGATGATATCGCCCGGACAAGTGGCCATTTCTCCAGGACGGTTATCGGTGGAAGGAACCAACCCCACCAGCCAAATGGGCCACTGAAGCTTTGCGATGGCCTCAAAAACTCCACCCACCACAGCAGCGCCACCCATGTCGCATTTCATCATGTCCATGCTGTTGGGAGTGGGCTTCAGACTCAAACCCCCTGTATCAAAAACAACCCCTTTACCCACCAAAACAATGGGTTGTTGGTTCTTAGCTCCGCTGGGCTTGTATTCCAAAACAGAAAATGTCGGCGGTTCCTGACTTCCTTTATTTACGGCCAACAGGCCACCCATTTTTAAACTCTCTATTTGCGCCTCCCCGAATACTTCCACTTTGAAATCCAATGTCTTTCCCATTTCGGCAAACACCTCACCAAGTCCTTGCGCATTGAGTGCATTTACGGGCTCATTGACCCAATTTCGTGCCGATTTCACGGCGTTGGCAATAATTTCAACCTCCGCCAATTGCTCGCTACCCGCACCCAAAAGTGTCACCTGAAGGGCGGTTCTTTTTTCATTTGAAGTGAGGTACTTATCGAAGCGATAATCGGCCAAAATCAACCCTTCGGCGAAAGCCAAGGCTTTGGGAGCGTCCCAGTCCACATTGACCAGTTGAATTTCTGTTACTTTTTTGGGCAATTTCGACATCACCGAAGCTCCGTCTTTCCTTAATTTCTCCCACTCACTGGCGTTGCTTTTCCCCAGATTAAGCACCAGCGAAAAATAGCCCTCCAACCCCTGATATTGCGCCGTTTCAATCTCTCCCAATGAATTCCAATAGTCCAATACATTTTGGGGAATTTGAACCGTTCCCAGGGATTTCATTTGCGAGGATAGAAAAATAGTTGCAACCATCCTACAAAGTAAGTGAATCGAGGCGTGATAGCCCAATTTTTTGCAATAATGCCCAAAGAGAAAAACACCGTGGCGATTTGTGCAGAAATGGGCACATAGTTGACCTTTACGCATGTATTTTTGCTTCATCGCTTATGCAAAAAATTAGAGTCGGCATTTTCTTTGGTGGTCAATCCCGCGAACGCGAAGTTTCATTCGCCGGGGGCAGAACGGTATACGACAACCTCGACAAACAACTGTTCGAGCCCATCCCCATTTTCGTAGACTCATTCGGCAATTTTTGTCAACTGAAATGGGAGTATGTGTACAAAGGAAGTATCCGCGATTTCTATCCCCCTACCTATGTGCAAGTGGATGGGAATCGACAAAGCTGCTTACCCGAGTTGCCCCATGGCTTTCAAGTGTATGCAGAGAGCATTCATGAAATCGCCCAAAGCAAAGAAAAACAGCGACAGGTGTTGCAAGAAATCGGCGAGCCTTTGTCAATGGAACAGATTCAAACGCGCATCGACTTTGCATTTTTGGCGCTCCATGGCACGTTTGGCGAAGATGGCAGCATCCAAGGTTTGCTCGAATGGTACGGCATTCCCTACTCTGGCTCCGGCATTCTTGCTTCGGCGATGGGCATCAACAAAGCGGTTCAAAAAGACTTTCAGACCACCGCTGCTCTGTATGTCAACGATTTCACCACCCTCTCTCAAAACCATTGGCTCTCAGCCAGCGAAGCGCAGAAAAAACAGTGGTTTGTTGAATTTAACGTATTGTTTTCGGAGCGATTTGTGATCAAACCCGCACACCAAGGATCCTCTTTGGGCGTGAGCATTCTCAAACACGCCAACTTCGATGAATTCTGCAACGCCATCGATTTGGCCTTTTTTCGATTGACGATCGAGGCGATGGATTGGAATGAGAAATCGGAAGAAGAGAAAATACGCGACATCAAACATCTGAGCGACATTCGAAGTGGACTGGGTCTACCACTCCTTGCAGACGGTAAAACCCTGTATTTGCCCACCGAATTACTCGACTACCTGAACGACACATTGTCTCGGAGCGAGCGCGTATTACTGCAATCGCAAGACAGCGAATCCCTTGTCCTCATTGAATCGATGATCGATGGCAAAGAGTTTAGCTGTATCGTAGTTGCGGGCGCCACCGGAGAACCATTTGCGCTACCACCAACAGAAATACGAAAATCAGGGGATTTGTTCGATTATCGCAGTAAGTACCTGCCCGGATTGAGCAACAAAGTCACTCCCATCGAGGTAGACGCGCAGTGGATCACCAACATTCGCGAGGCTTGCTGCCATCTGTATATCCATTTTGGTTTTGAGGTGTATGCTAGGATCGATGGTTTCATCACCGATGATGGAGAGATATTCCTGAACGACCCCAATACTACGAGTGGCATGATGCCGTCCTCTTTCTTCTTCCATCAGGCCGCAGAAATTGGCATGAACCCCAGCGCATTCCTATCGCTCATCTATTTCAATTCTTTGAGAGCACGCATCCAAACGCATCCCAAAGGACAGCAATTTAATGCTTTATTGAACCACAGCGAATCGCTCATTCAATCGGCCGATGCACAAAAAACACAGAAAAAGAAAATCGCCGTTATCATGGGTGGATATAGTTTTGAGCGTCACATCAGCATGGAAAGTGGTAGAAACATCTATGAAAAATTGAGCAGCAGCGAAGAAATGGAACCTGTACCCTTGTTCTTAGCTGGAGACTCTCAATCATACAAACTGTATGCTCTGCCCCTCAACATGATGTTGAAAGACAATGCCGACGACATCAGAGACAAAATATTTCATTACCGTGAAAACCCGGCTCTAACCGCCATACAACAAGAAAGCACATCTTTAACCGCCGGCATTTTAAGGACCAAACCGGTATTTTCTCCCGAAGAAATATCCTTGGAATCACTCAAAAACCGCGTGGAAGGCGTGTTCATTGCACTGCACGGTAGACCCGGTGAAGACGGCACATTGCAAAATGACTTAGCCCAATTTGGACTCTACCACAACGGCAGTTTGAGCCATTCCGCAGCAATCACCATCAACAAATTTGAAACGAACCGATTGTTGCGCGAAAAAGGATTTTTGGTTGCCAACCACACCCTCGTTCAAAAGCAAAATTGGCAATCTGCTGGCGCCGAATTGAGCGAAACACTGTGTAAAGAATTTGGCTTACCCTTGATTGCCAAACCCGCCGATGACGGGTGCAGCGCCGCGGTGAGAAAGATCAAATCTGCTGCCGAATTGGATGCTTTCATGCAAGTGATTTTTCGCGACACCGATACCATCGACCCAAAACTTTGCGAAACACTCAACATACGTGCAACCGATGAAATGCCCAGAAAAACGGAATTGTTGATTGAGCAGTTCATCGACCGCGCCGGGGCAGAACGATTTTTGGAAGTTACCGGGGGCATGGTTACTCACTGGGACGACAACGGAAACCTCACATACGAAGTATTTGAACCTTCAGAATCTCTGGCAGAAAGCGAAATCCTCAGCTTAGAAGAGAAATTCTTGGCCGGACAAGGGCAAAACCTTACGCCATCGCGTTTTTCAAAAGATCCTGCAGAACAAATCAGAATCAGCGAATCTGTGAGAACCTCCCTGGAAGCCGTGGCTCGCGCCCTCGACGTAACCGGTTATTGCAGAATTGATGCCTTCGTTAGAATCTTTTCCGATGGCCGGGTAGAAACCATCATCATTGAAGTGAATTCATTGCCCGGCATGACACCCGCAACATGTATCTACCACCAAGCCTCAATTAACGGATACAAGCCCTTTGAATTCATCAGGGAAATACTGAAATTTGGAGAAAATCGCAGCGCTTGAAAAACTGGCTTTACAACATCGGACTTGGGGGATTGTTTTTGGCAATCGTAATCACGCTGTCGTATTTTGGACTTGATGCCTACACCCGTCATGGCGATGCCATACTTGTCCCCAACGTATTGAAAATGAAGCCATTTGAAGCCGAGGAAAAACTGTCTTCTATGGATTTGGGGATGAAAATCATTGACACGGTTTACATCGAAAACATGAAACCGGGCGTCATTGTGGAGCAAACCCCGGAAGCAAACGACGATGTAAAATCAGGTCGAGTGGTATACGTTACTGTCAACGCTACATCCCGCCCACGCGTCAATATGCCCAAACTCACCGATTGCAGTTTGAATTTGGCCAAAGCATTGCTAAAAAATGCAGGACTTATTTTAGGAAAAGTAAGCAAAGAATATGCAGAGTATGGCAACAATTTGGTCACCGCACAGCGCGTAGGAGGTCGCGGCATCGAAGCCGGCGAAAAAGTACTGAAAGGCACCGTGGTAGACATTACCATCATTGACTCTGAAATGTCGCCTAACAGCGATTCTACTGCCGTTGAGGACCCGGTGGATGTCACAGAAGACTCACAATAGTGTTAGACTTCTGTCATTCATTCGCCTACACCCAAAATATTGTTGCTATTTTTTCGTTAATTTAGCACGTTGAAAGTCACGGAACGAGTAAAAAACTGCTCCCTGTGGATTTTACGATTTTTGACATGCGCGTTAGGAGTATCCTTTTTGCTTTGGTTCTGCTGTTTGTTGGCCTAACAAACGCGCAGCCTTTTGTGCGCTTACAACCCCTTGTTCACCGACCCAGCGTTCAACAAGATTTCCCAAAAGCCAATCCCATTGCGTGGGGCATTTCAGACACTTTGTCTCTCCCATTTTTTGAAGATTTTGTGCATGAATCTGGTTATCCCGAAGAGGCGCGATGGACAGACAACCTCGTTTGGGTGAACAATTCCTTCCCTAAAAAAGCACCCAATTTTGGTGTTGCCACGTTTGATCATCTGAATGCCCAGGGCAATCCCTATCAAACCTTGGACAAACGAAACATGGTTTATGCAGACAGTCTAACATCTCAACCCATCAATTTGCAGTTCAAGCGGGTGGGCAGCCAAACCATCAACTACAAACCCACCGACTCCATTTACTTGAGTTTCTTTGTTCAACGCCAGGGCATTGGTGATGCGCCAGAAGTTGAAGATAGCTTATTCCTTTACTTTAAAAACATTCGAAACGAGTGGGTGAAAACATGGGGCATAGCCGGCGGATTTGTGGGTGATTTCCGCGAGTATTTTGTGGCCATAGCCCACTACGATTACCTCATCCCCAACTTCCAATTTCGATTTGTCAATTTCACCAAAGCCACTGGAAATTTGAACCATTGGCACATCGATTACATTCGAATCGAAAAAAATCGGAAAGCCGGTGAAAAATCGATCCAAGATGTGGGACTAAGTCAAGTGTCGGCCGGATTGTTCATGGACTACACCAACGTGCCTTTCTCACACTACCGCTACAACAACAGCATTCGTGGCATGGGGCCCAGCATGGTGGCCAAAAATCTCAACAGCATCGCCGTTCAAACGCGCTTTCAGTTGAGTATTTTCAACCAGTACAACAAAAAAATTTACCTCAAACCATTCACCGCCAGTACCCGAAACCTGAAAGCCAACGGTGATACCACCGAAAAATACGAGAGCTTGCTGTTTGATTCGCTCAGCACCTCTACCCCAAAATTGAAATACATCTACAGCGTAAATCCCCAGAGCAATGACATTACGCCAGATAACTACGACGCGGAAACCAACAACAATACCATCACCCAAACCCATACCGTAATGCCTTGGTATTCTTATGACGATGGCAGTGCTGAAGGTGGATTTGGCCTAGACTACGCATTCTTGGGCAATTTGAAAGGCCAATTTGCCATGGATTTCAATGTCATCAAATCTGATTCTCTCCGTGGATTGGCTGTCTATTTCAACCAAAGCTTGACCGACGTTAGTGCCAGAAGCTTTAAATTGCGTATCTGGAAAGAGATTAGTCCAATTGGAAGACCCGATAACCAAGACAAATTGGTTTACGAAGTTTCCATGGCACGTCCCATTTACTCTGATTCTATCAATGGATTCTCCTACATTTTCTTCGACTCAACAATCTATTTGCCTGCTGGAAAATATTTCGTTGGCTGGTTGCAGCAGATGCCTTATATCTTAAACATCGGGTACGACAACAACTATCGTTACCAGGGAAAGGATCAGGCCAACCCGCATTTATACAGCAATTTGCTGGGCAGTTGGGAATTTGCCGGGAGCGACGCCAAAGGAACACCCATGATTCGCTTGTTGTTTGGGGAGAGAATTGAATACGCGTTCAGCGCTCCAAAGATTGCAAAATCCACATTGGCTCTGTATCCGAACCCATGCAAAGAGTACATTCATTTGAATGGAAATTATTCAGAAGGCTCCAAAATTGAAATTTGGGATGTTTCGGGCAAACTATGCTTACAGGCTGATTTCTCAAATCGTATATTTGTGGGTGATTTGATGCCAGGGCACTATTATTTGCGCTGCATTGGCCAAAACCATCAAATCACATTCAACCACTTTATCAAGATATGAGCACAGACATTTCCGTCATTGAATTAAAAAAACGCCTCGATGCAGGCGAAAAAATCAACCTCATCGATGTTCGCGAACAGTTTGAATACGATGAATTCAACCTCGGTGGCGAACTCATTCCCCTGGGTACTTTGCCTGGCAAATTGGAAGATCTTGAAACCCTGAGAGACGAAGAAGTGATTGTACACTGTCGCAGCGGCGCCCGCAGTGGCACAGCCAAAATTTTCCTTACTCAAAGTGGCTTCACCAACGTAAGAAACCTCATTGGCGGGGTACTGGATTGGCAAGCCCAATTCGGCGGTTAAATTTGATTCTGTGATTACTGCGCGCCATTGGATTGCCCTGGTTGCCATCACCGCTATTGCTGTGATCTTCGGAACCATTGTCCATTGTAAAGCGCCCAAACCCGAACCCACATTCCGCAATTTGGGCGATTCTGCCACCTATGTGGGCATACAAGCTTGCAAAGGATGTCACTCCGACAAACATGCCACTTTCATCGAGACCGGCATGGGCATGAGTTTCCACAAAGCCGAAAGGCAATATTCAAAGGCCGACTTTACCAACGTAAAACCCGTTTACGACAAAAAATTAGACCTTTATTATTACCCCTATTGGCAAAACAACACCCTTTACATTCAGGAGTTTCGATTACTTGGTCGTGATACCCTGCACAATCGTCGGGAAAAAATCACCCACATCGTAGGCAGCGGACAGCACACCAATAGCCATTTCTGGACAGACGGAGAACATTTGTTCCAAGCGCCCCTCACCTTCTACACCCAAAAAGGAATCTGGGATTTACCCCCGGGTTATGAGGAGTTCAATACGCGTTTTAACCGAAAAATCGACATCGAATGCATGAGCTGTCACACCGGCATGCCCAAAACCAAGGAAGGGTCGTTGAATGTCTTTGAAAAACTGCCGTTGGGCATTGATTGTGAGCGATGCCATGGCCCAGGATCCATCCATGTACAAGAGAAATCGAACGGACAAATTGTTGATACCCGCAAGCACACAGACTGGTCCATCGTAAATCCAAAACGACTCCCATGGAAATTGCAGGTAGATATCTGTCAGCGCTGCCACCTTCAGGGCAACAATGTGCTCAAACCAGGGAAAAAGTTCACCGATTTTCGGCCCGGAATGCATTTAGATTCCGTGTTTACCGTATATATGCCCACCTACAAGGGCGATGCCGCTTTCGTGATGGCCGGGCACGCCGAACGATTCCAGATGAGCGCCTGTTTCAAGGGATCCAACAAAGGCGACCTCAATAAATACAACGCCAATATCAATTTCACATGCATCAACTGCCACAATCCGCATGTGAGTGTGAAAAAGACGAACCAAGAGCGGTTCAATCAAACTTGCGTTGGCTGCCATCAACCCAAGACCAAAAAGAGTAGATTCGAGGGCTGTAGACTAACCACGGCAATGCAAGGAAATCGCAGTTGCGTAAATTGTCACATGCCCAGCAGCGATACCAGAGACATACCGCACGTGAGCATTCACGACCATTACATTTCTAGAACCACTGCCTTGAATCCGACCAAAATATCGGCCATCAAAAAAACTGGGGCACAGCCAACCGGACTCCATGCGGTGAACAACCCCAATCCTGAATCCTCGGAATTGTTCCAAGCCTACATCACCTATTTCGAAAAGTTTGATGCCAACGCACTCTACATGAAGGAGGCGCAACGCCTATTAAACAGCCACAATGGGCAGGACGAATCGGGCCTGAAGGCCATCTCCTTGGAAGCCCTAATCCATTACTTTTACAATCAACAGGCCTATGGCAATATGATAGCGCTTTGGGAAAACGGGGCCAGCGAGGACCAAAGAGAAGCACTGAGCCGCGAGGCATGGACGCAATACCGCATGGGCGTGGCTTATGACAAATCAACTGCAACGGCGCCAGCCAATGAGAAAAACAACAACGATAAAGCCATCAAGCATTACCGTAGTGCTCACGAGGCGATGCCTTTGAATACAGATTTCTTGTCGGAATACACCCTTGCCCTAGTCAAGGCGAACCGAACCGAAGAAGCCAAGCCGCTCATCTTACAGGGATTGAAACACCAACCCAAACACGAAGGACTTTTGCTGAATTTGGGGTATTGCTATTACCATGAAAACCAATGGAAAATGGCCATCACCACTTATGAGAAAGCCCTATCGCTCAACCCTGAGTCACAAGCAACGTTGAGTTTGATTGATCTGTACATCACTGTGGGACAAAAAGACCGGGCCAAGGCACTGTTCGACCGAGCGAAGAAATGGGCCGACCCCAAGATATTGCGGGGATGGTCGTTCTAACGGCGGTGAAATTCCGCAACATCGCCTTGAAAAATTCGTATTTTTGCGAAGCATGCTAGACAAATTTGGAATTGCGAAGCGAATCGCCCAGGAATTGCGGGATGGGTATTATGTAAACTTAGGAATCGGCATCCCAACCTTGGTGGCCAATTACATTCCCGAGGGCATGGAAGTGGTTTTACAATCCGAAAATGGGTTGTTGGGCATGGGTGCTTTTCCGTTTGAGGGCGAAGAAGATCCCGATTTGATCAATGCAGGCAAGCAAACGGTGACCATGGTGAATGGAGCCAGCATATTTGATAGCGCTACCAGCTTCGGAATGATCCGCGCGGGCAAAGTTAATCTTACGGTCCTTGGGGCCATGGAAGTGAGCGACAATGGCGATATCGCCAACTGGAAAATTCCAGGGAAAATGGTCAAGGGGATGGGCGGAGCCATGGATTTGGTGGCATCTGCCAAGAACATCATTGTGGCCATGCAACACACAAACAAGGCCGGCGAAAGCAAATTATTGCCTCAGTGCTCTCTGCCCATTACCGGACTGGGTTGCGTGAAGAAAGTGGTGACTGAATTGGGGGTTTTCGACATCACCGAGCGTGGATTTGAGCTCAAAGAGATTGCCCCAGGGGTTAGCATTGAGGAGGTAAAAGCCAAGACTTTGGGAAGATTGGTTGTAGAGGGCGACATCAAAACGGTTTCGGTTTAAACGCAAACCAAAACGGCTTTAGCACTGCCCTACGCACTTACAAGCAGCAATTTTACTCGCCTGTGTTGTATTTTTTGTTGTGCTCTTTGGCCTTTTCTTCGTGCTTTTTGAACGCTTTTAATGCGAAAAAAATGGCCGCAAAAACTACCACCGACATGATAATCTCCCAAACAAAAAGTTCCTGTTTGAATTTTTCTTTGCTGTGTTCTTGAACGGCTTGTGCGGTGTTGGTTTCCATGAGATGAAGATTAATGCAAAGATACAATAATCGCAACAGAGCAAGGCGATGGCTCCTTCGCCAATATTTTTCAGTTTTGCCCCGGTGAGATGCGGTCTAAGCAAAAAATGCTTTGTAAATTGCGGGTATGTCAGTAAATCAATACATCGAACAGAACAAAGACCGTTTTCTCAATGAGTTATTCGACTTGTTACGTATACCCAGCATCAGCGCAGACCCCGCATTCGCAGGCGATGTGCGTAAATGTGCTGAAACCGTGGCTGACCACTTGCGCAAAGTAGGTGCCGACAATGTGGTTTTGGAAGAAACCGCTGGCTACCCCATTGTTTACGGTGAGAAAATCATCGACCCCAATTTGCCTACGGTATTGGTATACGGTCACTACGATGTACAGCCCAGCGTTCCCAACGAATTGTGGGATACGCCACCATTCGAACCCACTGTTCGCGATGGCAAGATTTATGCTCGTGGTGCATGCGACGATAAAGGACAGTTTTTCATGCACGTGAAGGCATTCGAGACCATGATGCAGACTCAGGCTTTGGCTTGTAACGTTAAATTCATGATCGAAGGTGAAGAAGAAGTGGGATCCAACAATTTGGGCACCTACTGTAAATCGAACCGCGACAAACTCAAGGCCGATGTTATTTTGATTTCTGATACAGCATTGATTGCCAACGACATTCCCAGTATAGACGTAGGGTTGCGCGGACTGAGCTATGTAGAGGTGGAAGTTACAGGTCCACGCATCGATTTGCACTCCGGGGTTTATGGCGGTGCCGTGGCGAACCCCATCAACGCGTTGTGTACGATGATTGCAAGCTTGCACGACGAAAATCGTCACATCACCATCCCAAGATTCTACGACAAAGTATTGGAAGTTTCTGCGGCTGATCGCGAAGCGATGGGCAAGATTCCTTTCGATTTGAACGACTATAAAAAACACTTGGACATCGACGATGTGCTTGGAGAAAAAGGATTTTCTACCATTGAGCGCACGGGTATCCGACCAACCTTGGATGTAAACGGCATCTGGGGAGGATACATTGGTGAAGGCGCAAAGACCGTATTGCCAAGCAAGGCGTATGCGAAAATTTCCATGCGATTGGTGCCCAACCAAATCAGCGACGAAATCACCGAATTGTTTCAAAAGCATTTCGAGAGCATCGCCCCTGCTGGAGTAAAAGTGAAAGTTACACCTCACCATGGTGGAGAGCCAGTGGTAACGCCCACCGATTCTATTCCTTACAAAGCGGCGGCATTGGCCATGAAAGAAACCTTTGGTGTGGAGCCTATCCCTACCCGGGGCGGTGGAAGTATCCCCATTGTTGCGTTGTTTGAGAAGGAATTGCAAACCAAAACCGTGTTAATGGGCTTTGGCTTGGATTCTGATGCCATCCACTCACCCAATGAGCATTACGGCATCTTCAACTATTTCAAGGGCATTGAAACCATTCCCCAATTCTTCAAACACTTTGCTGCGTTGAACCAATAATGGCGTTGTTACAAGGCCCCGTTTATGAAGCCTATCGCGCTGAATTGCTCAAGCGATACAAACTTCTGTTGCGCAGCCTCGGTAAAAATCTACCCAAAGACAAAATCAAACTGGTTCGCGATGCATTCGACATGGCAGCCAGAGCGCACGAAGGCACCGTAAGAAAAAGCGGCGAACCCTATATTTTCCATCCTTTGGCAGTTGCAGAAATCGCTGTTACTGAATTGGGATTGGGGGTAACTTCCGTGGTCTGTGCCCTCCTCCACGATGTGGTTGAGGATACGGATATCACCTTGGAAGACATCGAACATCGATTCGGAAAAGATGTGGCCAACATCATCCATGGGCTCACAAAAATTTCTACGGTATTCGAAAACGTCGACAAAGATCACAGCATACAAGCGGAGAATTTCAAAAAAATGCTCCTCACCCTGGGTGATGACCTTAAAGTGATCCTGATCAAGTTGTGTGACCGATTGCACAACATGCGCACGCTGGGTTCCGTTTCAGAAAATACCAAACTGAAAATCGCATCGGAAACCTTGTTTATTTATGCGCCCCTTGCCCACCGACTGGGTTTGAATGCCATCAAAACAGAGATGGAGGATTTGTCCTTGAAATTCACCAACCCTGTTTTGTATCGTGATATTTCTGATAAATTGGTGGAAACCAAAAATGTACGGCAGCGATATGTGAAGGAATTCATTGATCCTTTGAAATCGGAATTGGAAAAATCCGGTCTCAATATCGTTGAAATCAAAGGCCGGCCCAAGAGCATATTCAGCATCGTACGCAAAATGGAAGACCAGCAAATCCCTTTTGAAGAAGTATACGATGCCTTTGCCATTCGGGTAATCGTTGATTCGCCCTTGTTTTTGGAAAAGGCCGATTGCTGGCGCGTGTACAGCATTGTAACCGACAAGTATCGTTCACATACCAACCGCTTGCGCGATTGGTTGAGCCACCCCAAAAGCAACGGTTATAGCGCGTTACATACCACAGTATTGGGTCCAAAAGGTCGTTGGGTTGAGGTACAAATCCGTTCAAAAAGGATGGATGACATCGCAGAACGCGGCTTGGCAGCGCATTGGCGTTATAAATCGGGCGGAAAATCGGTAACCACCCCGCAAGACATGGCCTTCGACAACTGGTTGGATGCGGTGAAAGACACCCTTTCAAACAGCGACCTCAGCGCTTTGGATTTGGTGAGTGAGTTTAGGACGAGTCTCTTGGGAGAAGAAATCTATATTTTTACCCCAAAAGGCGATGTAAAATCCCTCCCTGCGGGATCTACGGCACTTGATTTTGGGTTCGCCATCCACACAGAATTGGGAAAACGCACTTTGGGAGCCAAAGTCAACAACAAATTGGTATCCATACAATCTCCCTTGAAAAACGGGGACATCGTGGAAATCTTAACCACGAGCAAAAGTCGGGTTACCCGCGATTGGTTAGACGTGGCGAAAACGGCAAGGGCAAAATCAAAAATTCGAGAGGCGCTGAAAGCCGAAAGGACGCAAAAAGCCAACCAGGGCAAGCTTTTGTTGGAGCGATTGTTCCGGAAGCACCAGTTGAATTTTACCGATAGCAACATCAAAAAACTCATGCACCACTTCAAGTATCAGGTGGGGGCCGAGTTTTTTCATAGTGTGGCGGAAGGACAGATTCGCTTGAATCGCGAGTTGTTGTTAAAGATTGTTTTGAAAAAGCAGGTGGAAAGTAGTGACTCACCGAAAACTTTACCTTCAAAGTCGAAAGCCAAGCCCTCAGCGAAGCACAAAAATTCTGACCAAATCATCATTGGCGAAGATTATGAAATGCCCTATGCCCTATCCAAATGCTGTCACCCCGTTCCAGGAGACCCTATTTTTGGATTTATCACTGTGGGAGAAGGGATTAAAATCCACCGGACCACTTGTCCGAACGCCACCCGACTCATGAGTCAATACGGATATCGAATCATTCCAGCTCAGTGGCGGGGCGATGGTTACCAGAAGGCTTTTGACACGGCCATTGCGGTACGCGGAATCGATGATGTGGGCATTGTAAGTAGGATTACGGACATCATTTCGAAGGACATGGAGGTAAATATGAGGAGCATCAACATATCGAGCAATGAGGATGGCACGTTTGGGGGCAAGATTGAGGTGATGATTTATGATTTATTGCATTTGGAGCAATTGATTGCGAAAATCAAGGCCACGCACAAGTACATTGAGGTGATGCGGGAAGATTGATGCGGGCGGCGAAGTTTTCTTGATTGATTACATCAAAAGACACATGATACAATCCTGTGGTATGCAGGGGGTAAAAAAAAGGCGAACCGAAGGTTCACCTTTTTTTGATGAACAAAGTTTTTCTTATCCCTCCAAAGCGGCTACACCACCCACGATTTCAGAAATCTCCCGGGTAATGGCAGCTTGACGGGCTTGGTTGTAGGCCAAACGCAATGCACGCAACAATTCACCTGCATTCTCAGTGGCTTTATCCATTGCAACCATACGCGCACCATGCTCAGAAGCCAAAGAATCCAACAACGCACGATAGAACAAAGTGTTCAAACTGCGGGGAATCAAATCTTCCAAAATGGCCACTTTGTCTGGCTCAAACAAATAGTCGTTATTCGTCTGGCTCGCTTCGCTCGCAGACGCGGCAATGGGTAACAATTGGTCGTTAACCAAAATTTGCGTCGCCGCGTTCTTGAACTTGTTGTAAATAACTTCAACACGGTCATACTCACCCGACAAATATTGATCAATCACCCCTTGCATGGCAGCAAAAGCCGTTTGCGCAGAGGCATTTTGTGTCAACGACACCAAATCCAAATTGATCTCATAGCCAAAGCGCTTCAACGCCTCACCACCCTTTTTACCAATGCACATCAATGTCACGTTTCCGGCTTTGAGCGCATCGCGGTACTCGCCATCCAACAAAGCCTTTACACGCTTCACCACGTTGGCGTTAAAGGCACCACACAATCCACGATCGCTGGTTATCACCAATAACAATACCTTCTTGGCTTCACGGGCTTCAAAATATCCGGCCAAACGATCATCCTCCGTGCTATCCTTCAAGTTACCCATGATGCCTTGCAACTTCTCTGCGTAAGGACGCATACGTACAATGGCTTCACTTGCCTTGCGCAACTTGGTGGCAGACACCAATTTCATGGCTTTGGTGATCTGCTGGGTGCTGATGGTTGATGATATCCGGGCGCGAATTTCCTTCTGATTGGCCATGGTATTCGATTAAGCTGCGTAATTCTTAGCTATTTCAGTGCAAGCTGCATTCAATACCGCTTTCACCGCATCATCGATCACCCCTTTGCGCAACGCTTCCAAGGTGTCTTTGTGTTTCGCTTCCAAATACTCCAAGTAAGAAGCCTCGAATTCACGAACTTTTTCAACGGGCACTGATCTCAACAAGTTGGAAGTTCCCAAGTGAATGATCGCAATCTGCTTCTCTACAGCTACAGGACTGAACTGTGGCTGCTTCAAAATTTCCACGTTGCGTGAACCTTTCTCCAACACCGATTTGGTAGCGGCATCCAAGTCAGAACCAAATTTCGCAAACGCTTCCAATTCGCGATACTGGGCTTGGTCAAGCTTCAATGTACCCGCAACTTTTTTCATGGATTTGATTTGTGCATTACCACCCACACGAGATACAGAAATACCTACGTTGATCGCAGGACGGATACCTGAGTTGAACAAGTTCGACTCCAAGAAAATCTGTCCGTCAGTGATTGAAATTACGTTGGTAGGAATGTATGCCGATACATCACCCGCCTGGGTTTCGATGATTGGCAATGCGGTCAAAGACCCGCCACCTTTAACCTTGCCTTGCAAACTTGCAGGCAAATCGTTCATGTTGCAGGTAATATGATCTGAAGAGTTCAACTTACAAGCACGCTCTAGCAAACGGCTGTGCAAATAGAACACGTCGCCAGGATAAGCTTCACGTCCTGGAGGACGACGCAACAACAAGGATACCTCACGGTAAGCCACCGCTTGCTTAGACAAATCGTCGTAAACAACCAATGCGGGCAAGCCCAAATCACGGAAGTATTCACCAATTGCGCAACCGGCCATAGGTGCAAAGAACTGCAATGGAGCAGGCGCAGACGCAGCAGCTGTCACAACCACTGTGTAGGCCATAGCACCACTATCTTCCAGTGACTTCACTACTTGCTTTACGGTAGATTCTTTCTGACCGCAAGCTACGTAGATACAATAAACTGGATTTCCTTTTTCGTAGAATTCTTTTTGGTTGATGATGGCATCCAATGCAATGGCGGTTTTACCGGTTTGACGGTCACCAATGATCAACTCACGCTGACCACGACCAATTGGAATCATCGCATCAATCGCTTTGATACCCGTTTGCAAAGGCTCAGTTACAGGCTCACGGAACAAAACACCGGGGGCTTTGCGCTCCAATGGCATTTCGAACAATTCACCAGCGATTGGACCTTTACCATCCACAGGCTCACCCAAGGTGTTGATTACACGACCCAACATACCATGTCCGGCTTTGATCGATGCAATTTTACCTGTGCGCTTTACTTTGTCGCCCTCTTTGATTTCTCCGCTGCTACCCATCATTACGGCACCAACGTTGTCTTCTTCAAGGTTCAAAGCCACCGCGCGAACGCCGTTGCTGAATTCAACAAGCTCACCGTATTGAACGCCCAAAAGGCCGTAAATACGAGCAATACCGTCACCCACTTGGAGTACAGTACCTACTTCTTCTAAACTCGCAGCGGTATTAAAACCAGAAATCTGGTCTTTCAATATGCTGGAAATTTCGTCGGGTCTAATATTTGACATAACAGTTTTTTATGCGATTTGAAGGTCTTTTTTCAATTTGATAATTTGGTTTGAGATGGTAGCATCAAAGATTTTACCATCAAAAACGATGTTCATCCCACCAATGACAGCAGGATCGATGCATTGTTTTAACACTACATCGTTGGCTCCAGATGTCTGGGCCACATATTTTTTTACAGCTTGCAATGCTTGTTCGCTCAACGCCACTGCCGAAGTTACTTCCGCTGTGGTAATGCCTTTGAACTTGTTGTACAACACCATGAACTCATCTGCCATCGCAGGAATGAAAGATTCGCGATTTTTATCGGTCATCAACATCATCAACTGCTTCGATAATTCTGAGCAAGAAGCAAAGATTTTGGCCAAAGCCTCTTTCTTCACACCTTTTCTCAACATGGGGCTATTCAAAAACAACACGAGGTCCTGACTTTCCGCACAAGCCTTTTGTATGTTCAATACATCGGCTACCACCGCTTCCAAGGCTTTGTCGTCCTGGGCCTTTTCAAAAAGGGCTTTGGCGTAGCGACGGGCAATTCTAATTTCTGACATACAATGCGCGCTGAATTAGTTCAATTGTGAAAGTTGTTTTTCGATGATGGCTTGTTGCGCTTGGTTGTTTTCCAACTGCTGTTGCATCAATTTTTCTGCGATTTGGACAGACAAAACAGATACTTCACGCTTCAACTCATCGATGGCCGCAGCCTTTTGCTTTTCAATCTCGTCTTGTGCACGGGTCAACAATTTCTTCGCTTCTTCATCGGCGGTTGCTTTCGCATCACCCACGATTTTGTCGCGCATCTCACGGGCTTCTTTCAACAAAGCGTCACGCTCTTTGCGGGCTTCTGCCAACAAAGACTCATTTTCACCTTGCAAGCGAATCATATCGGCTTTGGTCTTTTCAGCCAACGACAATGAATCTTCAATGGTTTGTTCGCGATCTCGAATCGATTCTAGAATGGGTTTCCAAGCAAATTTCTTCAGGATAAATAGCAACAAAGAGAATGTTACCAGCATCCAAAATAAAAGTCCTATGGCAGGTGTTACTAACTGCATTTTTTTGGGGTTTTAGTTAAAGGGGCCAACGTAAGAAGGCCCCTTTTGGTTTTTTTTACAAGAATAGGATCAACAAACAAACAACGATCGCAAAGAAAACAGCGCCTTCTACAAGAGCTGCCGCTACGATCATGTTTGCACGAATGTCGCCCAAAGATTCTGGTTGGCGAGCAATGGATTCCATGGCGCTACCGCCGATTTTACCGATACCCAAACCGGCACCGATTGCTGCTAAACCAGCGCCAATAGCGGCACCCATTTTGCTGTACGCAGCGGCTGAGTTGTCAACTGCTGCTTGAAGGAGAGTGTTCATGAGACTCATAACTATTTGATTGTTTTTATATAGGTTTATTTCTTATTAATGATGATGCTCTTCGATGGCACTACCAATGTAAATGGCAGTTAATAATGTAAACACAAATGCTTGTAAGAAAGCTACTAGCAATTCCAATAAACTCATAAACACGGTAAATGCCACACTCAACGGAGACACTGCAAACCCTAATCCTGGCTTCATCGCTCCAAAAATAAATATCAAACTAAAGAATCCCAGTATAATGATGTGACCTGCAGTGATGTTTGCAAACAAACGCAACATCAATACAAAGGGCTTCAATACCACACCCAAAACTTCAATGGGAATGATGATAACATACATCCAAACCGGTACATCGGGCAAGAAAATGTGCTTCCAATAGTATTTGTTTGCTTGCAAATTTACAGTTAAGAATACAATTACAGCCAACACCATGGTTACCGCAATGTTTCCAGTTACATTCGCACCACCTGGAAAAATCGGAATTAATCCGAAAATGTTATTGACGAAAATAAAGAAGAATATACTCAACAACATGGGTAGATATTTATCCGCCTTGTGTCCAATAGACGCACGAGCCACATCGTCGCGAATAAACAAAACCAAAGGCTCTACCAAATTGTGAAAGCCTTTAGGGGCCTTTCCTTGTCTTTTTTTGTAAGACCTTGCCATGCCTATAGTGATGATCATCAATGCAAAAACTGCCAACATCATCGCCAAGACATTCTTTGTTATCGAAATGTCATAAATGGCTTCTGTGTTTTTTTGATCTTCCCAAACAACGGTTCCTTTATCATTCAACTGAAATCCCTCGTATGCAGCATGGCCATGTTGGAAATGAACAGAACTAAAACAAATTAGCCCTTTAGATTTGACATACAGGATTACGGGTAATGAAATAGAAACCGCCTTATGACCTTCACCCCACAAATGCCAATCATGCGCATCTGTTACGTGATCCATGATCATTTTACCCGGATCGTATTTGTCTGTTTTGTCGTGAGAGTGAGATGTTTCGTGGGTAGATTCAGGATGACCTGAAGCCATCTCCACTTCACTCACAGCGTGATTTGCAAAAATTTTAACGATTAAAAACGCTGAAAAAACAAACGTGACGAACGTTTTCTTCACAGAAGACATAGTAAAAAGTGTAATAAAATCAGGCATTTTCTTGGACTGGCCCATCATTTGAATCGGGGCGCAAGTTAATACGCTTTTCGGACATTTCAAACAACAAAAACAAAAGAAAATACAAGCAATACGCAGAAGTGAATACTAGGTCTGCTTTCCCTCTGTTTATCAGTGTGATTAACAAAAAGGTAAAAACAGCCAAAAGCCTGAGCATACTCGATATCATCGCCCGCCTAACCCACTGATTGGGATTGGAAACACTGGACTTGCTTACATAGTATCGGAGCGACCAAAAAATAACCACCAAATACAGCAAACCCAAGTACGCATCGCCAGAAACGGAAACTTTGGCACTGACCCAATCAGCGAGCCATGTGCTCACCGCCATCATCACACCCAATCCCACGATTTTTATATTGTACTCTCTCACATTAAAATTTCTTCAAAATTACATACAAACTGGCCCCAACACCCAACAAAGCCCCAAAAAAGGTACCCACCGGAAAAGACATTGGCCACTGAGCATCGACCCATCGCCCCAAAAACACAAACAAGACAACCGTAGCAATCATCTCAAAAGCCACCCCAGTATACTTGCCCCATTCGCGCATGTAACCGTTATTGGGTTGGTCCCGCCGGCGCCGTTGGAGGTACACTCACCGCCACATTCATGGTGCAACGCCCGTTGAACTGAGCACCAGCCTCTATCACCATTTTGTTGGTAATGATATCTCCGTCAATTTTGGCAGTGGGCTTCAATTCTAGCACATTTTTTACTGTTACATTGCCTTTTATGTGACCTGCTACCGTTGCAGAATCAGCTTCGATGTTACCAAGAATTTTACCTGTTCCACCAATCACCAAACGCTGCCCTACCTTTACGCTCCCCTCGATGGCACCATCTACGCGAAAATCACCATTGGATATCAAATCACCATTGATCCTTGTTCCCTGTCCGATAATATTCAAAATACCCTGTGATTGGGTAACCTTCTCGTTTTTGCTGGGGTTCGATTGAAATATGGCCATATTCTTTGCGATTTTTGGGTTTGTACAAATATAAGAAATACACTGCGTATTTGAAAGCCAAATCCGAACGTTCAATCAGCCCGCTATTCGGATTTGGTTGTGGGCCTGGCCGATGTAGAATCCAACCGTTCATCCTTCCCTTCCAAAATGGCATTGAGCACCTCTTGCTTGCTGCGCTGCACTTCCAAGGTCCTGCTCATGTCCTCAATCCGTTGGTTGAGCATCATGATTTCCTTTCTGCTTTCTTTAGTAACCACATTGGGTAAAATGGCCCGCAATGGCGTGTAAGCCAAAAGCAACAATACAATCGCGGTAAAGGCCAACAACAAACTAGAAAACAACATCAAAACGTTCATGGGCGTCAACCGCACAGAGAACACTTCTGCAAAAGTTGTGTCGTTTATTAACACAAAACGATGTTTGTTACGAAGATTGGCGATAATTTTGCGACGGCGTGAGGTTTTTGACATTTTTGTTACAAGGGTCAATAAAAAACCAAAAATAGCGTTAAAAGAACACAAAAGAATGCGGGCAACCCGGAAAAAAGTCATTTTTACCCTATCCATCGGATGCATGGCATTTCTGAGTAGTTGTAGCAACCAAGAGTCTTGGGCTTACAAAGCTTGGCACAACACCCTGGCCCATTACAACACCTTCTTTAATGCAGAACAAAAATGGATTGAAATCATGGAAACCACGCGGGAAGGTTACCAAGACGACTTCCGCAAACCCATCGTTCTCTTCAATTACGGTGCCATCGACGTACTAAAAAACAATGGCAGCGCCATGGACGAGGTAATCAAAAAAGCCTCTACCATGATCGATAAACACCCAAAAAGCAGGTGGGTAGACGATGCCTACTTACTCAACGGAAAAGCCTATTTCCTCAAAGGTGAGATCAGCGCAGCGATGGACCTCTTCGAATATGTAAACGGCCATTTCGCCGACCCAACCATTCGATTCTCATCGCAGTTGTGGATTGCCCGTTGCTTGTCGATCAAAGGCAGAAACATCGACGCCGAAGTATTGGTACAAAACATCCTCAAAGACCCAGAATTCCCAGCTACCCTTCAAGGCGATGCCCAATGGGTTTACGGAGCCCTGCAATTCACCATGGGCAAATACCAACAGGCCAAAGAGCCACTAGAAAAAGCCCTTCAAGCTTGTCATTACCGCATGGATAAATACCGATTGCACTATGCCCTGGGACAGTGTTATCAGTTCACCAAAGACTACGACAAAGCAGAATATCATTTTGGCACCATCTACCGATTTAACCCACCCTATGAATTGGCGTTTGCGGCAAGAATGGCACAGGTCGACATCCTATCGGCAAAACAAGAGAACTATGCCAAGGCCAACAAAGTGCTGCAAAAGATGCTCAAAGACGATAAAAACATTGACTTTTTGGGTCAGATATACGTAAACATGGGCATCAACGAATTGAAAGCGCAAAACTATCCCGTTGCCTACAAACGTTTTAACCAAGCCATCCAACTTTCTACCAATAACGAACACAAAACCAACGCCTACCTCGCGCTGGGCGACCATTTCTTCTCAAAACGACAGTTTCAAAGTGCCGCCATCTATTACGACTCGGCCAATGCAATCATCGATAAATCACACCCCAATTTTGAGGCAATCGTTCAAAAAAACGACATCCTGAGTGACTTATTGAAAGAGGTGATGACCGTCTACAACAACGACAGTCTGCTGCGCATGGCGAAAGACCCCAAATGGCGTGCGGATAAAATCACGGAAGCCATAGCCCGTGAGAAAAAAGCCGCTGAAGCGGCACAGAAAGCCAAGGAACTGGCCGACTCCAGAAAAGACAACAGTGGAATGCCACCAGCCGGCGGTTTTGGAAACAACAACCTCAACAACCTAGATGCACCGCAAGGCATGACCTCCGGCAACGCCTCTTTCCCCTTCTACAACGCTGTAAACATGAGTAAAAGCACCCAAGAATTCCAAAAAGTTTGGGGAGTGCGCGAAAATCGCGACTATTGGAAATACAACGCCAAAAAAACCACCAGCAACGACCCTGTAATTACCTCGGGCGACACCTCCACCAAGGCCAACAAAACAACCACTGCAAAATCAGACGACTCTATCGCAACCCAAATTCCCGACAACATTGCGGAAAATGAAAAAAAATACTACGCCGGGCTGCCAATGTCAGACAAAGCACAAATGCAATTGCTGCAAGCCATAGAAAAATCACTGTTTGAAGGGGCCAAAATTTACCAGAATCGGTTGCAGGAATACCCCGAAGCCATTCGCTTGTTCACGGAATTGCTGCAGCGTTTTCCGCTCAGTGAAAACATTCCGCAGGCACTGTATGAATTAATCAAAGTAACGCGATTAACGGGTGATTATACCCAGGCCGACCAATGGAAAGCCAAGTTGTTGACCGACCATCCCAAGAGTGTTTATGTACGCATGCTTGAAACCGGGGGATCTCTGAGCGAAGCCGCCAAAAACAACTCCGGCAACCAAGCCATCGACAGCCTTTTTTCTGCCATGCTCACCGCCTTCCAAGACGGCAAATACAACGAGGCGATAACCTTGAAATTGCGGGCCGATAAAGACTTTGCTGGCAACCAATTGCAAACCAAGTTCGATTACCTACAAGCCTTGTGCTACATCAAATCGGGCAACGTAACCAAAGGCATTGAATTGCTGCAACAGTTGGTGATAGACTATCCGGGCACGGAAATTTCCCTCAAAGCCCAAGACATCATCGAAGCCAACGAACGTTTAAAATCGCAAGCCGCGGAGGCTCAATCGCCCAAAGGAACCGAAAATAGAAATTTCCAATCGGCAAAACCCGGAGAAACCATTGACTGTATCTTCACCTTCCCCAAGGGCGCCAATACCAACATGATCCGCGCCGCCTTGAGCGATTTTGCCAAAAAACAGTTCTCCTTTGAGAATTTGTTGGTGAATGCCAATACGCCCATGGGTAGTACCAATGTGATTCGCATCTCACAATTCTCCAAACCCGAAGTGGCCAAAGAATTTGTGGATTTCATTTCAAAATCTACCAGCTACTTTGCCGAAAAAGGGCTGTACGAATACCAAGCGCTTTGGATTTCTGAAGCCAATTTCTTGTTACTGTCGCAACTGCTCGACCTCAACGCTTACCGAAATTTCGTCGAAAAGCAGTAATCCGGAATCAGCCCAATTCGGGTGTGAAAATGTGCGTATATTCGCAATTGAATCATGGCAGCACCCCAATTTCAATTTACGTTCATCAAACGCTTTTGGCAAATCCTGATTGGCGGTACCCTCGCCGTGTTTTTACTGTTTATTTTGGTAACCTTCGGTTTGTTTGGCGATATGCCCGACGTAGAAGATTTGGAAAATCCCAAAAATGCCCTGAGTTCAGAAATTCTGGGCGATGACGGTACGCTCATCGGAAGCTTCTACCTAGAAAATCGCATCAATACCGCCCACAAAGACATCGCACCTTGCGTGTTTCAAGCCCTTGAAGCCACCGAGGATGTAAGATTCCGCTCTCATTCGGGCATCGACGTGCGTGGCACCATCCGCGCCATTGCAGCCTTAGGACAAGATGGTGGCGCCTCTACCCTCACCCAGCAGTTATCGGAAAACCTGTTCTATCGCTTTCAAAAACCATCCACAAAAATTGGCATGGTCATGCAAAAGTTCAAAGAATGGGTCATCGCGGTAGAATTGGAAAGGCGCTATACCAAAAACGAAATCATCACCATGTACCTCAACACGGTGCCTTTTTCTGGGATATCGTTTGGTATAGAATCGGCATCCAAAGAGTTCTTCAACAAAAAACCCAAAGAACTTAAAATTGAAGAAGCCGCGGTGCTCATCGGCATGCTGAAAGCCAACCACCGCTACAACCCCAAATTCAATCCAGATAAATCTTTGTCGCGCCGCAACACCGTCCTCGAACAAATGAACAAGTACAATTTCTTGTCCGATGACAGCGTAGAACTCCTCAAAGCCATCCCCATCAAAATCAACTACCGCAGTGCAGAAATGGATGGTATGGCGCAATACTTCAAATATTACCTGGGCGAATACCTCAAGCCCTGGTGTAAAGAACGCGGGATCGATTTGTATCGCAGTGGACTAAAAATTTACACCACCCTAAACCCCAAATTGCAGCAATATGCGGAAAAAGCCGTTCAGACACACATGCCGGAGTTGCAAGGGCAGTTCGACAAAAGCTGGGGCAAAGAAAAGCCATGGCGGTATGTAACCACCCGTCAGGTTATCCCTGGATTCGTCGAAAGTGCATTGAAAAAGACCGAGCGATATAAAGCCTTGGCAGAGGAATTGAGCGATGATTCAGCAAAAATCATCCGTGAATTAAAAAAGCCCATCAAAATGACCGTGTTCAGCTGGCGTGGAGATATCGATACGATGATGTCGCCCTACGACAGTATGGCCTACATCAAAAAAGTCCTCATGGCGGGCTTCATTGCGATCCAACCAGAAACCGGCCATGTAAAAGCTTGGGTGGGTGGCGTGAACCACAAATTTTTCAAATACGATCACGTGAATAAGCGCGCCAGACGTCAGGTAGGATCAACGTTCAAACCCATCGTTTACGCCACTGCGATCGATATTAATCAGATGACGCCTTGCACCGAATTCCCCAGAGAGCGAACAGTATTTGTTAGCAATGGAGAAGAATGGAGTCCCCGAAATGCCGACGGAAAATCGGGCGGTGTGTGGACGATGACCAAAGGATTGGCACTGTCTGACAACCTAATCACGGCCCAAGTCATGAAGAGTTTGGGCGAAGATGCCCCAGAAATCGTGGTCAAATTTGCCGAGCGCGTAGGCATCGAAGAAAATAGAATCCCAAAAGTTCCCAGCCTTTGCCTTGGCACCATGGAGTTATCGCCCTTTGAAATGGCCAGCGCTTATTCCGCTTTTGTCAACAATGGATTATGGGTAGAGCCCTCCTTCTTGCTACGCATCGAAGATAAGAACGGCAACGTAATGGAAGAGTTCAACCAACCCAAAACCGACCAAGTATTGAGTGCCGGCAAAGCCTACATGATGTTCAGAATGCTTGAAAACGTGGTTAACGGCGGAACCGGAAGTCGCATCCGCGGTGGCAAATTCGCCATTGAAGGACATATCGCAGGGAAAACCGGAACGACCCAAGGATCAGCCGATGGTTGGTTTATGGGCCTCACCAAAAACCTGGTCTGTGCCACCTGGGTGGGTGCCGATGACCCTACAGTAAGGATTCGGGGCTCATTGATTGGACAAGGATCGAACATGAGTTTGCCGATTTATGGATATTTCCTCAAAGCAGCCCTGGCCGATAAATCTACCGGCATAACCACCGATCCGCTAGAGCTGCCCGATGGGTTTGATGCTGCCATTCTAGACTGCAGTCGAAGAGCCGAGGCCGCCACCCAACATTCTCCAGCAAATATTCCTGGACTCGGCGAATAAGTTGCTTTTATTAAATCATTTCATTATATTTGCACCCCTTAAAAAGTAAAAAATCTCATGAAACCCGATATTCATCCTTCAAATTATCGCAAAGTTGTATTCAAAGACATGAGCTGTGACCACAGTTTCTTGGTACACAGTTGTGTTAACACCAAAGAGACCATTGTATGGGAAGATGGCAACGAGTATCCGTTGTACAAATTGGAAATTTCTTCCATGTCTCACCCTTTTTACACAGGTAAGCAGAATTTGATCGACACGGCGGGACGTATCGACAAGTTCATGAAGCGCTACAACAAAAAATAAGTTTGTTGTCGGCCCGAAACCGAAATCTTCAAAAAGCCAACCCTAGCAGGTTGGCTTTTTTGTTTTTGCTGTAAATTTGTTTCATGATCCTACAGTTCATCGAGCCCCAAACCATTGAAAACTTATATCCGCTAACCCTCACACGCCCTGCGGCGGATTTGCGCTGCGGACTATTGACCATAGCAGAGAAGTGGGCTAATGACCTGGGCGTTAGCAAATCGCATTGTGGTTTTATCACCCGTAACTATTTACAATCGGAAGGAAGTCCCTACCCTGCACTGCCTCAAGAACAGCCTGCCGTTTACATCAACGGATCCGCCCTTCCCAATCCCAATGTGGTGCAAGCGATAAAAAAACTGCTGCCTCACCAAGTATTGAAACACCAAAACAAAGTGGTGGCTTTTCATGGAACCCATGTTGATACCCTGCCCGTCAACGTCATTGAGTTCGAAGACGCCTTGGATTGGATCGATAGGCCCTTTCACATTTTCGCCCTCAATGGCAAAGAGATTGTGCAAGATTTTGCGCGCGTTACCGCTGGCAGAAGTTCTGCTCCGCTTTCAGATAGCAACAAGACCATCGGCGAGTATCCGATTTTCTTGGAAGAAGGCGCCAAAGTGGAATGTTGCATATTAAACGCCAAGGAAGGTCCAATTTACATCGGCAAAAATGCAGAAATCATGGAAGGCAGTTTGGTGCGAGGTCCGCTTGCATTGTGCGAAGGCGCGGTACTAAAAATGGGAAGCAAAGTGTACAATGCCACCACCTTGGGCCCTTATAGTGTGGCTGGAGGAGAAATTTCCAATGTGGTTTTCTGGGGATACAGCAACAAAGGCCACGATGGATTTTTGGGCAATGCGGCATTGGGGCAGTGGTGCAACATTGGGGCCGATACCAATGCTTCTAATTTAAAGAACACCTACGACGAAGTAAAGGTGTGGAATTATGCATCTGGGAGATTTGAGCGCAGTGGACAGCAATTTTGCGGATTAATCATGGGGGATCACAGCAAATGTGGCATCAACACGATGTTTAACACAGGCACCGTTGTTGGTGTTGGATGCAATTTATTTGGCGCCGGTTTCCCAAGACAATTTGTGCCCGATTTCAGTTGGGGCGGTGCGCAGGGATTTGTCACCCACAAATTAGACGCCGTGCACAAAACAGCCAATTTGGTATTACCAAGGCGGAAACAAACCTACGGCGACTACGAAAAGCAGGTGATGGAGTCCGTGTTTGCGATTACTGAGCCGCTTCGCGGCGAAGGTTGATCCGCACATTCAGCAGCCCCAACAAAACCATGCCCATCCCTACAAATTGCAGCCATTGGTAGCTTTCATTGAACAAAAACACCCCGAAACCCGCGCCCCACAGAATACCCGCATAACTGATGGCGGAGACATTGGAGGCCTTGTCGGACTGATACGCACGGGTCATAAAAAACTGTCCCAACTGGGTTGTAACCCCAGTCATCATTAACCATATCCATTCCGTACCTACGGGCCATCGCCAAGCGTGTAGAAATAGCAGAACAAACCAATAGAGCCAAAAAGTCCACGCAGGGCCAGCAAGGTTGGATTTTCACCCCAGGGCGATTGTTTCAGTTGAAAGAGAATCGAGATGCTCAAGACAATTTGAACAACAGCGCGGAAAAAGACGATTTCCGAAACCGGCATGTGGTGAACGAATTTGACCGATACGTTCATTAGGCCGAACGACAGTGAGGCCATCAACATCAACCATACGCCGCGCGACACTTTCATGCGACAAAGATACTTCAGAAGGTAGGGCTTCTCTTCGATGAGTACAGGGAGCGATTTATGGAAAACGAAAAGGGCCTTGCGGCCCTTTTCGTTGCTAATCTATACGAAAAAAAATCGGATGGATTCTGATTTTACAATGCAGCGTTCATGCTGCGAACGGCTGACGCACTCTTCTCAAACTCGGCCTTTTCAGCGTCGTTCAATGACAACTCAACGATGCGCTCCCAACCATTCTTACCCAAGATCACTGGGACTCCGATGCAAATGTCGGACTGACCGTATTCGCCATCCAAAGCCACGCAGCAAGGCATCATTTTCTTTTGGTCGCACACGATACTTTGAACCAACACACTCACGGCAGCACCTGGAGCATACCATGCACTGGTTCCCAACATACCGGTCAAAGTTGCACCACCCACCATGGTATCTGCTTTTACTTTAGTTAAAACTTCTTCTGACAAAAATTCAGATACTGGAACACCTTTGTATGAAGCCAAGCGGGTCAAAGGAATCATGGTAGTATCACCGTGACCACCGATAACCATGCCATCTACATCCGCTGCGGGACAGCCCAATGTGTTAGACAAGTAATATTTGAAACGAGCTGAATCAAGCGCTCCACCCATACCAATGATGCGATTCTTTGGCAAGCCTGAGGTGGTTTTGGCCAAGTAAGTCATGGTATCCATGGGGTTACTTACAACCACAAACACCGCATTAGGTGAATGTGCCAAGCAATTTTCCATCACGGTCTTCACGATTCCTGCGTTGATCCCAATCAGCTCTTCGCGCGTCATACCGGGTTTGCGGGGAATACCACTGGTTATAACTACAACATCACTACCTGCAGTTTTGCTATAGTCGTTTGTACTGCCAGAAATACGTGTATCAAAACCATTCAACGCAGCTGTTTGCATCAAATCCAAGGCTTTTCCTTCGGCAAAGTTTTCCTTGATGTCTAACAACACAACTTCCGCTGCGAAATTTTTGATTGCAATGTACTCCGCACAGCTTGCGCCTACGTTTCCGGCTCCGATTACACTGATTTTGCTCATGGCGTTTAGATTTTTGTTTTGGTTTCGCGAATTTACAAAAACATTTTTGCGATTTTCCGAAAATTCCAACTCACTTACATTTATAAAAAAAATACCATCCAACTCACTTACATTTGCAATCCTTTTTCAAAACAAACCAAAAGCAATCGTGAAAAACAAGTATGTTGACCTCATCAACCAAACTTTCTACTTCCCCACGGAAGAGTTCAAGCTCGACAGCAACGACAATCTTGAATTCCATGGAATCCCCATAATGGACCTCATCGAACAGTATGGAACTCCATTGAAATTCACGTATTTGCCCAAAATTTCTGAGAACATTCAGAAAGCAAGGACATGGTTTAACGTAGCCATCGCCAAAGCCGACTACCAAGGTAAATACTACTATTGTTACTGTACCAAAAGCAACCACTTCTCTCACGTCATCGACGAAGTACTTAAAAACAATGTTCATATCGAAACCTCATCGGCCTTCGACATCAACATCCTAGAGAACTTATTCGATCAAGGCAAAATCAGTAAAGACAAATTCATTGTCTGCAACGGCTTCAAGCGTGAAAACTACATCGAAAACATTGCAAACCTGATCAACAATGACTGGACCAACGTAATCCCCGTCATGGACAACAGCAATGAAATCGATTTACTCACCAAATACACAGACAAACCCGTAACAGTTGGAATTAGAATTGCCGCCGAAGAAGAACCCAAGTTCGAGTTTTACACCTCTCGACTAGGCATCGGATACAAAGACTTGGTCAATTTCTATCGCACCAAAGTAAAGCGAAACAAAAATGTAAAGTTGAAAATGCTCCACTTTTTCATCAACACGGGCATCTATGACACCGCTTACTATTGGAACGAATTGCACAAGTGCTTGAAAGTGTATTGCGAGTTAAAACAAGAATGTCCCGACCTCGACACCCTCAATATTGGTGGCGGATTCCCCATCAAAAACTCGCTCACTTTCGATTACGACTATGAATACATGGCCACCGAGATCGTGAGTCAGATCAAACAGGTTTGCACAGAGAACAACATCCCGGAGCCAGACATTTTCACCGAATTTGGTTCTTTCACCGTGGGAGAATCGGGCGGAAACATTTATTCGGTTTTGGATCAAAAATCCCAGAACGACCGCGAAAAATGGAACATGATTGACTCAAGTTTCATGACCACCCTCCCCGATGCTTGGGCCATCAATAAGAAGTTTATCATGCTCCCCATCAACCGATGGAACGAAGAGCAAGAACGTGTATTGTTGGGCGGCATAACCTGCGACAGCGACGACTATTACAACTCTGAGCAGCACGTAAACGCCATATACTTACCCAAATACGACCCCGAAGACCCATTGTATTTGGGATTCTTCAATACGGGGGCCTACCAGGAGAGCATCGGCGGCTATGGCGGCATTCAACATTGCCTAACACCTGCACCCAAACATGTCATCATTGATTGCGATGAAAACGGCGAACACCACTTCAGACTTTTCTCTAAAGAACAGAGTTACAAGAGCATGCTGAAGACCTTGGGGTATATGTAAGCCAGCACCCACCAAATTTGTGACAAAAGTTACACGATAAACCCCTGTTTTGCGAACAAAATCGCGAAATTTGTGTTTACAAATCGACTATGACTGAATCACATTATACTGACAATGCTGGTAGCGGCGCGAAATGCCCTTTCAACCACGGCAACATGAGAAAAATGGCAGGCGGAGGCACCCAAAATCAAGACTGGTGGCCCAACCAATTGAACCTCCAAGTTCTGCGTCAGCACAGTAACCTTTCCAATCCTTTAGGTGAGGACTTTAATTATGCGGAAGCCTTTAATGCCTTGGATTATGATGCCATGAAAAAGGACATCATGGACTTGATGATCCAGTCGCAAGATTGGTGGCCCGCAGATTATGGGCACTACGGTCCTTTCTTCATTCGAATGGCCTGGCACAGCGCCGGCACCTATCGTACCTCTGATGGTCGCGGTGGCGCAGGAGCCGGAATGCAGCGATTTGCGCCGTTGAATAGCTGGCCCGACAACACCAACCTCGACAAAGCGCGTTTGTTGCTTTGGCCCATCAAACAGAAATACGGACAGGCCATTTCATGGGCTGATTTGATGATCTTGGCTGGTAATTGCGCCCTCGAATCCATGGGATTGAAAACCTTTGGCTTCGCCGGTGGTAGAGCCGATGTATGGGAACCCGAAACCGTATATTGGGGATCTGAGCGCGAGTGGCTTGCCGACAAACGGTACAAAGGCGACCGTGAATTGGAAAACCCTTTGGCGGCGGTTCAAATGGGCTTGATCTACGTAAATCCAGAAGGCCCCAACGGCAACCCCGACCCCATTGCTGCTGCGCGCGACATTCGCGAGACTTTCAAACGCATGGCGATGGACGATTACGAGACAGTGGCGTTGATTGCTGGTGGACACACTTTCGGTAAAACACACGGTGCGGCAGATCCAAGCAAACACGTTGGACCCGAGCCTGCAGGCGCAGATATCACACAGCAAGGCATGGGCTGGAAAAACACGTTCGGAACCGGAAATGGTGGCGATACCATCACCAGTGGTTTAGAGGGTGCATGGACAACCACCCCAACCCAATGGAGCAATAATTATTTTGAAAACTTGTTTGGTTACGAGTGGGAATTGACCAAAAGTCCGGCTGGCGCTCAACAATGGAAACCCAAAGGCGGTGCAGGTGAGGGCTTGGTACCCGATGCCCACGATGCATCAAAAAAGCATGCGCCATTCATGTTGACCACCGATTTGGCGTTGCGTTTCGACCCTTCTTATGAGAAAGTCTCTCGCCATTTTTTGGAGAACCCCGAAGAATTTGCAGATGCGTTTGCCCGTGCTTGGTTCAAATTAACTCACCGCGACATGGGACCAAAAGACCGCTATTTGGGTCCTGAAGTACCCGCTGAAGTATTGATTTGGCAAGACCCCATTCCAGCAAACCAGTTCGCAGCATTGGATGCATCGGACATCGCCCAATTGAAAGGCATCTTCGCAAATTCAGGCTTGAGCGTATCACAATTGGTGTCGACCGCCTGGGCTTCTGCCTCTACTTTCCGTGGATCAGACAAACGCGGCGGCGCCAACGGTGCTCGCGTGAGATTGGCACCACAGAAATACTGGAAAGTAAACAATCCTTCCCAACTGACACAGGTGTTGCATGCTTTGGAGAAAATCCAAACATCGTTCAACGCTTCGTTGGGCGGCGGAAAAGGCATTTCATTGGCCGATACCATTGTCTTGGCTGGTTGCGTGGGTGTTGAAATGGCGGCGAAAAATGCAGGCCACACCATTGAAGTCCCCTTCACAGCGGGCAGAGGTGACGCTACAGAAAAAGAAACCGATGTTGAATCATTCTCTGTATTGGAACCCCATGCCGATGCTTTCAGAAATTATAACAGCCACCATCGATTGGGCAGCGCGGAAGAATTGATGATTGACCAAGCGCAATTGTTGAATCTAACGGTGCCTGAAATGGCCATATTGTTGGGTGGTATGCGTGTTTTAAATACCAACTTTGACAATTCGAAGCACGGGGTTTTTACCCACAGACCGGAATCATTGACAAACGACTATTTCGTAAATCTGCTCGATTTCAATACCACTTGGTCGGCCGTTTCTGAGCACCAAGATGAATTCGTAGGCAAAAACCGCCACACCGGTGAAACTGTGTGGACAGGCACGCGTGTAGATTTGATTCTCGGATCAAATTCTGAATTGCGCGCCATTGCCGAAGTATATGGTTATCCCGCTGCAGAAAAGAAATTCATTCACGATTTTGTATCCACTTGGAACAAAGTGATGAATTTGGATCGTTTCGATTTGTAATTCAATTTTTAACCCTTCTGGAAACCGCAAACAGGCCTATGTTTGCGGTTTCTTTTTTTACTCATGGCACAAGACCCTTTACACGGCATAACATTGGAGCGAATCATCACCGAACTACAGGAAGAATTTGGCTGGGAACAGCTGGCCGAAAAAATTCACATCAACTGCTTTTACGAAAACCCAAGTGTATCGTCTAGTTTAAAGTTCTTAAGGAAAACACCCTGGGCGAGAAAGAAAGTTGAAGACTTATACATTTATACCGTAATAAAGAAGCGTACCAAGTAAAGGGACCCTTCCGCCCATTTCAATCCCTATTGTTACCGTAAGTGGTAAAGTGAAAACTTTGTTCATTCCTATTTGTTAATTAATTATAAATCAACAAAATGGGACAGAAATACACCAAAATCAGTTCGCTATTTAATCGATTGGCAACATTATTCTTGTCCGCCAAAACCAAGGCGCTTGGTGAAAAAGCAATCCTCAGGATTGCCATTCTCAGCTACCTGGGACATTTGGCCATTATATATCTATCCACGCACTCTGAAAGTCCAAGTCAACACAATTTACTAAACAATCCCATTTCCGCTATTTATACTCCATTTTCGTTTATTCTGATTTACGAAGTATATCTACTCATATTCTATTTGCCCAAGTCAACCTCAGTTTACATTGCCAAACAATATGAAATTATCACACTCATTGTAATCCGAAGAATATTTAAAGACATCGGAAATATCAACCTGAGTTCAAATTGGTTCCAAAACCCAAACGACCTTCAATTCACTTTTGATACAATTACGTCGCTCATCTTATTTTTGCTGATTTACTTTTTTTACAAGAATATCAAGCAACACAAAAAACAAGATGACCTAGACATCCGCGACCAAAAAACACAATCTTACTTCATACAATTAAAGCAAGCGATTGCCTTTATTCTCGTACCGATATTGTTTATTTTGGCTTCAACATCGCTCTATCGATGGATTATGGAAGCTGTGGTAAATCACTCCGCCGACATTACTTCTCTCAAGAATGTAAACAATGTGTTCTTCGATGAATTCTTTAACATACTGATCATCGTGGATGTACTGTTGTTGTTAACCTCTTTCTTTTACTCCGATAAGTTTCACACAATCATTAGAAACTCTGGATTTGTCATTTCCACAATACTGATCAAAATTTCATTTTCAGTGGATGGCATCATGAACAATGCACTGATTATTGGATCGGTCTTGTTTGGACTTGGAATACTTCACATTTATAATCTTTTCGAGTCACTAAGGAACTTTCCGAATCAAAGTGATTGATTTTATTCACACAAAGGTAGATTTTCGTACTATTTTAGAAATCGCTCTCATTTTGATGTAAAATCACACCAAAGAAGTGGTTTTTGACAATACATCCTCTATACATAGGGCGGCCTTTCGGCCGCCCTGTGTTATTTTTGTCGGGCCGACATCCAAGCAAACCATGATCGAAACAACCCGCATCGTTTGAATGGGAAAACCTACCCTGTCGCTGGATGGAAATCCATAAAAAACCATTAACCAATCATGCAAAAAAACGTAGACCTTTACTTCGTCGATGGCTGCGGCCGCTGCTCACTGCACGCCACCCCTGCCTGCAAAGTCCACACCTGGGCCGAGGAACTTCAACTGCTTCGGGGCATCATGCTCAACGCCGGACTCATCGAAACCATCAAGTGGGGTTGCCCTTGTTACGTAAATCAAGACAATAAAAACATCGCCATGGTGGTGGCTTTCAAGCAATACGCGAGTATCAACTTTTTCAAGGGCATGCTCATGAAAGACCCACACAACTTGTTGCAGGTCTCTGGTGAAAACGCCCAAGCGGCCAAACATTTAAAATTCACCTCGCCCCAACAGGTCATCGATCAACAATCGATCATCGCGGAATACATCCAAGAAGCCATCGAACTAGAATCCAGCGGAGCAAAAATTGAATTCAAACAAAAGCATGAACTCGAATTCCCTCAGGAGCTGCTCGATAAATTTGAACAAGACCCTGCTTTTCGCGAGAAATTCATGGCCCTCACACCCGGCCGCCAACGTGGATACAACCTGCATTTTACCGGCGCAAAACAATCAGCCACCCGCACAGCACGCATCGAAAAGTTTGTCCCAAAAATCATGAAGGGTTTGGGATTCCACGATTAATCATCGTCAAATCTTCTTTCGGCTTTGCCAAAAATGGATCAGCCCAAGCCCTGTAACAACGATGGCTGCATTCAGGATCAAACTTTCATAGCCAATCACATAATCCCCAAACCAGGGCTGTCCATGCACATCGGTCTGAAACCATACGCGTTCTAATGCGTTAAACTTCGTCGCCTCCCTGCCAGCAGACCAAACCCCTGTGGCGTCGCTCAACTTGAGAAAGTAGGTAATCAGCGGCGAAGCAATACACCAAAGCACTACAGCCCATCCCTGAGGCTTCCATTGGGTATAAATGCCCACAGCAAACAAGGCCAGCAACGGCCCATATGTATAAGTGGCCACCATCAGCACGGTATCTATCAATGAACTTTCATTAAGCCAATGAAACAATAGGATGCAGAAGAACAAGGCCACCGCAAATCCCAAATGCAACGTTTGTCGAATCCATTTTTTTCGCGCATCGTCATAGCCCAACCTGTCGCCTCCCAGTCCCAGAAAATCGTGATAAACACTGGTTGTTAGTGTGGTTAATACGCTATCGGCACTGCTAAATGTAGCTGCACTCAAACCCAATACAAAGGCAAACGGCACTAGCCACGCAACCCCAAACAAGGAAAGTCCCCCCAACGCCAACATCGGAAAAATGCCATCGGTGCTGGGCTTGCCATTAAGCAGAGGAATTTCCAACGAATACTTTGCCAAATACGCATGCAACATCACCCCCAAACTGAGGAAGAACACATTCACCAACATCACCACAATCCCGGTGGTTACCATGTTTTTTTGTGCATCTTTGAGCGATTTACAGCTCAAATTTTTCTGCATCATGTTCTGATCCAGCCCCGTCATGGCAATGCACATTGCCGCTCCACCCAAAAATTGTTTCCAAAAATTCAGCTTGCTGTTGCCGTCCCAAACAAATACCTCACTCATCTCAGCATCCATGATTCGCTGCCATGGCGATGGTCCTACACCCTTTTGCCAAAAATCAATCCATTCGAGTCCATCGGCCAATGCAACCACACAGATCAACACCCCACCGATCAAGAACACACTTTGTAAGGCATCCGTTACCACCAACGTTTTGATTCCGCCTTTCATGGTATACGCCAAAATCAAGGCGATAATTACAATGACCGACAAAAAAAAAGGCACCCCCATCGGACCAAACAAGTAGGTTTGCAGAATGGCCACCGTGAGAAACAATCGGGCTGCGCTGCCGAGCAAACGCGACAATACAAAAAAAGACGCTCCAACCCGTTGATGCTCCAAACCCAATCGAGTACCCAAATATGTGTAAATGGAGGTCAGATTTTCGCGGTAATACAAGGGCAAAAGTACGTAAGCGATCACCAAATAGCCCGCCACATAGCCAAAGACCACCTGCATGTAGCTCCAGTGGGCCACATTCACCGCACCCGGCACAGATATGAATGAAACACCACTCATGCTGTCGCTGAGCATTCCCAATGCCACCATCCACCAAAGGCTCTGTTTGTTACCAACAAAATAACCATCGTCGTTGGCTTTCCTTCCTGTGACATATCCTACAGCCAACAGCATGAAAAAATACAAGGCCAAGGCCAGCAAAATCAAACAAGGACTCATGGCGTGATTTTCTTTTTGGGTAAATTCAATAATACGCGCAACGATTCATCGTTGTATTGCTGCTCTGGGGCAATCTGCAACGGCAAATACATCAGGCTGTTGGTTTTAATTTCGAGTTTCCGAAAGACATCGCCGCTCAATGTGTAGATCCGCCCTTCCGTATCCTTGGCAGCAAAAAAGGAGACGCGTGCAGGATCAATATGCAACGAAAACTCTCGCAATTGTTGGACCCCAGTAACCAATTGCGGACCTACAGAAAATACCTGCACACAATCGGGCTTCTTCAGTCCCATCACCCACTGCGATACATCAATGGGGGCTTGTCCCTGATCGGCCACCACCACATTGATACTTACCACAGAATCTGCCGCCTGGGGCGATGCCCATGCAAACCGACCCAAACTGCGGATTTTGAAATCGCTACGCACCATTCCTTTGGGCAACCCCGCTGTTTCCAAGGCGAGCAGCGAAGTCTGTTGATACTCCTTTTGCCAAACCTGCTGCTGATATACCTCAAATGCATGGTTCTTTTGCGCTTTCAATGCCATCACTTGTCGGATCAACTTTTCGAACTTCACCTGTTCTCGACTCGCTTTCTTGGGATTGCTGGCCCATCGTGTCTTTGGTTGCAACAATTCAATTTGCCACAATCCCTCAGCACTGCGCATCATCAACACCAACTGACTCCCTGTTTGATAAAAGTCGATATCCCAGAATTTGTGCAATCGAAAAAACTCATCCATAACCGCCTTGCGCTCCCATTGGGTTCGAAATGCCAAAGGATAGTCTCTCAGCGGTTTCAGCTCGGGAAACAGCAGTTCTGTTTTATCGTACACCACCATTTCAAACACCCCTTTTTCCGTAGCTTCCTTCCCTTGATATTTTCTTACGCCTACCATACCCCTACCGCGCCGGAGCACAAATTGCTGGTCGTTCTGGGCTTTATCGCCCACCCGAGCCACGTAAAATTCCGAAAATTTGGCAATCGCCTGTTTACTCTCATCAGGATTTAACAGATAATTGTATCCTTGGGTATTGATTCTTTCTGATAATCCCACCCGGTTCACGGAAGTCTGTATCGCCGCTGTTTTTCTGCCCGAATAAAACTGATAAAAATCTAGGGCTGCTTTATTTTCATCCGGAAAGTTATAATCGTAGTCATAGTAATTGCGCCATCTCTTAGATTTCGCATCCCAAGCATAAAACCGCGCATTGTAATTCGGCGCTCCGGCAAATCGAACTTCAATAAAATACCCATCCTTCACCTTCAAGATATCACGGCCCGAAAAAGCCTCGATGTCTAACACCAAGGGCGCAGACAACACAAACGATTTCCCCGCACTATCCAACCAAAGTGGAGGCGCATAGGCCATTTGTCGCTGTGCATCACTCATCGACTTCAATCGCAATTGATAACTTCCCAACCAGTCTTTGCCTTCACTGTTCACCATGCATCCTTTGGGAATCATCACCACCAAAGAACCATCGGCCGCATACAATCTGTCCTCCCCGTTATTACCCTCAAACTCATACCACCCTTCGGTAAAATCATGCAGCAACGGCTCTGAGATGGGCTTGGGGAAATTCGAACGCCCTTGCAGAGCGGTCAATGGTACCGATATCGCAAAATCATTATACTTTTCACCCTCAGGATCCGCAACAACCGCGCCTTGATCGGCCGCCACCAACACCGGAAAATACGCGGCCAAGAAACGTTGTTCCGCCGCCAACAAATTGGGATCGGTGCTCAAATAATGCAATGAAATGGGATGAATCACACTTTGCTCCTCCGTGGCCCCGTTGCGCTTGGTCATCACCCGCTTGTTCTCGTAAAATCCAACTTGAATCGACATGTCTCCTAACAAGGTAATGTCCTTTTCCATCATCCATGAGGCATTGTCGATCAGCATCAATCGTTTCAACTTCACCAGCGATTTCGTTGCCGATGGCAGGTGATACAAGCGATCCAACGACAAACTCAATTCCTCAATCCCAGGCAAATAGGTTTTCACCGCATCCACGGCCAACTCAGCCTCTTTCTGATTGTAGGGAGCTACCAAACCAATGCGCTTGCAGTTTTTCCACTCTTTGAAAAAAATATAATCATCGGGCACAGTTTGGAAGACCAGGGTTACACCCGGAATCAACGACCAATTTTTGTTCATCAGCAAAGCATCTTCTTTGCCATCGGGCACGTGCAGCACCAAACTGTGCAACCACTCCAATTGCGTCAAATCCTCATCGGAAAGAATCCCCTGAAAACGCTGAAGCACGGCTTCTTCGAGATTGTCGAGGCGACCCAACACTTGGGCCACACGGGCAATATCCACCTCTGCCGACACACGAATTCGCTGTGTTTGGGCGAATGCCGATAGGTGGGTTGACAAGTAATCCAAATCCGCGGGCGATGTCACCTCCACGTACAGCGAATACCCCGGAATGGCCGCTTTTGGTTTTACGTAGGCCGTTTGTGCCTTTAGCTCAGAAAAAGTCAACAGGCCAACAAAGGCGACCGTCCATGAAAGGATCGAATAGAAACTAAACTTTTTTAAAACCACTTACCGAAAAGTCCACCCATTTTACCCAAAATCCCCAAGTCGATGCCCAAAAACTGCATAACCCCCTGGGGCGTGGACGGATGGCCTCCTTCTTCAAATTTGGCTTTCAATCCCGCCAAAACAAAGCCCAAGATATGCACAGCCAAATTCTTTTTGCGATCGGTTTCCCAATCTAGTCCATAGTATGATGAAACACATTGATCGATCAACCGTTGGTAGTACTCACTATTTTGAAGTGCTTCAGCACCTCCACCCATCAAGGTTTGCAGTTCTTTGATCTTGCCAGACATCATCAGCGTTTGCATATACTGCAAGGCCGATTGTACAGTCAGGTCTACATAGACCTCGGATTGTGATTCTGTTAGCCCTAACGTTTTTCCTTGAAGCCCATGGAATTCCCCTTTAAAGTCGTTGATATACGATTGCAATTTCATATCGAAGGATTGGGCCACAACCTCAAGCCGCTTAACTTGTGGGTGAGTTCCCCCGAAACACGGTTAACAATGCCTTGCGGGGTTATTTGATCGATGCGAGCTTTTCCATAGGCATGAATGATTCGATCATCATCGAGCAATATCCCAACATGCACGACTTTGCCTTCTGCATTCGAGAAATAGGCCAAATTTCCGGGCCTGCGCTGATCCCACAAGCAGGGCTGCCCAACAACGGCCTGCTGATACGCATCTCTGGGCATGGCAATATTCAGTATTTGTCCTACCGATTGAACCAAGCCACTACAGTCGATGCCCCAAATCGATCGACCGCCCCACAAATAGGGGGTATTCAAGAAGGCCTTCGCCGCTGCCGCGGCTCCGGCCACCAGGTATTTACCCGTGCGATAATAATAATGCCGACCCTCTATCTGAATCCTGTCATCCACAAACCGGCTCCCCGGCGACAACCCAATCACATCCCCATCCTCCCCCAAATAAAATGCCCCCACCTCACGAACCGTTTGCCATTCTTCGTGCTTGTATTCGCCCCAATTCCCCAAGTACAACCCGGGAACCCAACCCAAATAGCCATCGCGATCCACCCGCACATGCAACCACTCCCCTTCAGAAGCCAACACCGTACAAGTCTCTCCAAACAGCAACGAACTCACCATCTCGCCTTTGGAGTGACTGATCGACCTAAGAGGCGCCCAAGACTGAAGACAGATTCGTTGATTCATCGTTACAAATGCAATCGCTCTTTGCGATCCAATAAAACCGCCTCACTCTCTACGTGATCGGGGTCTGGAACGCAACAATCTACCGGACAAACCGCCGCGCATTGAGGCTCCTCGTGAAACCCTGTGCACTCCGTGCATTTGTCGGGCACGATAAAATATACCTCCTGACTTACAGGCGCAAACTTCGTATTTACATCAACCAACGCACCGCTGGCCAATAAAAACTCCCCCGTAACTTCGGTACCATCCGCTATGGCCCACTCCACGCCTGGTTCATAAATGGCGTTGTTCGGACATTCAGGCTCGCAAGCCCCGCAGTTGATGCACTCTTCTGTGATGATAATTGCCATAATTCTATCACAAAGTTAACACCCTTTCAGTAACTTCGACCCAAATTTTAACACACAAATCCATGGAAATTGCCATTCTGTCTGACATTCACGACAATCTTAAAAATCTGCAAACAGTAACCGACCAAATCAAAGCTCGCGGCATCCAAACCGTCATTTGCTGTGGAGACTTTTGTGCACCGTTCGTGATGAAGCAACTTGGCGCCACCGGATTAACCATTCACGCCGTTTGGGGCAACAACGATGGCGACCGTTTCAAACTCACCCAAATCGCTGCTCAATTTCCCAACATCAAATTGTATGGCGAATATATCGGCGACGAAGACTGTCTACTCGAAATCGATGGCATCCGCTTCGGGGTTACCCACTACCATTTCTACGCAAAAGCCATGGTAAAAACCAGCTGGTTTGATGTGGTTTGCTTTGGACATTCACACAAAGTACACCGACAAAAATTCGGCAATGCCCTGCTCCTCAACCCCGGCGAAGTTGGTGGAATCATGGGTCCTGCCACCTATGCACTTTATGACACCCAACTCAGGGGCTCCGAAATCATCGAAATCGACTCAGTCAATTAGAGCGCTGCCAACACCGATGGATGGGCGTGTGTGCGGATGTGTTCAACGATGGTGGCCACATTTTCATCGGCAGGACCATTGTTTTGTATCACCAAATCACAGCGATTGCGGTGCGGCAAAATATGATTGTTGTAGGCCGGCATCACATGATGCTCCCATTGGTGCAAACTGCGCTTCATTGGGATCCCTCTTTCACGGATATCTCGCTCTATCCGTCGGTTAAAACACAAGTCTAAGTCGCAATCCACAAAAATTCGGTAATTCAACAGCGAATCCACGGCGGAATAATCCATCACAAACAAACCCTCTACCAATAAAATTGGGGCGGGATTCACAATTTCTGTCTGCTCCGGGGCGTCGTAATTCTCGAATTGGTATTTTTTAATCACCACAGGCTTGTAGGCAATCAAATTCAACAAATCTTCATGGAAACGCTCCGAAAACAAGGCCGATGGCAGATCATAGTTGGCCTCGCCATGGGCATCAATGTGTTGCATTTCCAATGGCTTATAGTAATCGTCAAACCCCACCACCGTTACTTTGTCGCCCAGCGCCTTTTTCAACGCCTCCACATAATAGGTTTTGCCCGCACCCGACAACCCGGTTAATCCCAGCACAAATGGCTCAATCATCGCAGACACGCTTTATTTCTTTTTAACCTTGATATACTTTTCCTTCACCAAATTTCCTTCGATGTCATAGGTTTGCTTCAACAGCGGCAATCCTTGATTGTCGTAGAATAGCCATTCGCCTACCATTTCACCGTCATCGTCATAGGTCCCTTCGCGCTGCTGATAATGACTCACCATGCCGTGTTTCCAAAGACCGTATTTCAGTCCATCGCGGTATATCCCTTCCGATTCGATTTTGAATTCGATGCGCTTGGTAGCCTCGTTGGGCACCTCTCTCACCTCTACAAAACGACCTTCGAGCATTCCATTGTAATAATTTTCAATTCGCAGTGTATCGCCAAAGGCATTGTACTGTACAAACGCCCCATGTTTTTTGCCATTACTCCAAGAAGACTCGGCGATTAAATTACAGCTAACGGCATCCCAAACGCGGGATATACTGTCGTGCTCCCCGTTTTTGTAGTAATCTTCGCTGGCCGCACACCCATTGCGATGGAACAGGTAAAAACGACCGTTGGGCACACCCATTTTGTATTCTTTGATGTATCGCAGCACGGAATCTGGATAAAACGCGATCACCGGCCCGTGAGGCACATCATTCACAAACGTGGCGATTTGCTCCGTTTTACCATTGTCGTAGTAGCTGATAGACTCGCCATTTCTCACCCCTCGATTGTAGTGCTTGCTGTATTGGGTAACGCCATTCAAATAGAAGCCTTTTACAACATTGTGTAAGCTATCGTCGAGGAATTCTCCCGAAGCCACAACAATGCCTGTTTTTTCATCGGCATATTGAAAAGGCCCATTTTTCTTGCCATTGGCCCATGTTTCGCTGGCCACAAAGATGCCCTTTTCGGTATTTTCTTGGTATTTCCCTTGCTTCAACCCATTGACATACCCTTGCTCAGTGTACACGCGGTTATTGGGCCACATCACCAAGGCAATTCCGGTAAAAGGAGCCATTCCCACAATCTCTTTTCCTTGCTTCACTGGCGCGTAGGCAATGTCGTTTCGCATCTCCAATGCCGAGGCCAAAATTTTGCGCACGGGCTCAGAGATAACGTCCGATTTTACCGGCTTGGCCTTGCCAACCTTTGATGCCGCTGACATGGATTTTGCCAAGGCGAGATCTTGCGCCAATTCCTCGCGACTCTGACCGGTTGGTGACATCGATCCGTTTTGCGGGGTTTGGGCCATGGACATTCCAACGAGCACAAGAAGGAAACTGAAGATGAAATGGCGTTTCATGAAATTAATTTTTTTCAAAATTAACGGCCTGTGTTAGATTTGTAGTCCCCGATTTTCCCACATCATGGATCAATTTTCTTGGATCAGCGAATTCTGCGAGTCAAAACCCCTGGTTACAGCAGAGTTCCCTTTCGATGAAACCACCTTGGTTTGGAAAGTTGCGGGAAAGATGTTTTGCTTGGGCGATATCCAAGCCTTCGATCACATCGCTTTAAAATGCGACCCAGAAAGAGCCCTGACACTGCGTGAATCCTATCCACAAATTACCGGAGCCTTTCACATGAACAAAGCCCATTGGAACGACATTCACTTGGATGGATTGCCGCAATCATTTGTTGCAGAACTCATTCAACACAGTTACGACATTGTGGTACAGAAATTGCCAAAGAAAACCCGAGAAATAATTCAAACGACATGAAACATACCGTACTTTCATTCGCTGCGATGGCAGTGAGCGCCCTCAGCTTCGCTTCGGGCTCCAATCATACAAACAACTCAAACATGGATAACCAGCATTTAGAACTCGATGGCGAGCCGGCTTTGGCCGACGGCCTTTATGCCGCAATGGAAACCAACAAAGGCACCATTTTATTGCAATTGCACTACAAAGAAACACCCCTTACCGTCTGCAACTTCGTAGGATTGGCAGAAGGCAAAATCACCAATAGCGCCAAACCGTTGGGAACCCCATTTTACGACGGGTTAAAATTTCACCGAGTGATCGACAACTTCATGATCCAAGGGGGAGATCCCGCAGGGAACGGTACTGGCGGACCTGGATATCAGTTCGATGACGAGTTCGTTCCTACGTTGAAGCATGTAGGTCCGGGCGTATTGTCTATGGCCAATGCAGGCCCCGGCACCAACGGTTCACAATTTTTTATCACCCACGTAGCTACCCCCTGGTTGGATGGTGCACATACGGTTTTTGGCAAAGTGATTACCGGTCAGGAAGTAGTGAATGCCATCAAGCAAGACGACATATTGACTTCTGTAAAGATCATCCGCAAAGGAAAAGAAGCGAAGGCCTATGTTGCCGATGATGCTACCTTCCAAAAGTTGAAAGCGAGCGCTGCTGCGCGCGCCGAAGAAGCAATCAAAGCGGCAACTGCAGGATTTGAAACTTGGGTTAAAACCAACTATCCAACAGCACAAAGAACCAAATCGGGTTTGTGGTATGTTGTAGAGCAAGCAGGAACCGGCGCTCAAGCAGTGGCTGGCAAAACCGTTGCCGTGCACTATGCGGGCAAGTTGGATAACGGACAAGAGTTCGACAATTCATTCAAACGGGGTCAGCCTATTGAGTTCAAATTGGGCGTTGGCCAAGTCATCCCAGGATGGGACGAAGGCATTGCGTTGATGAGTGAAGGCGCCAAATACAAGTTGATCATTCCTTCGAACTTGGGCTACGGAAAACGCGGTGCGGGCGGGGTGATTCCTCCCAATGCAACGTTGATTTTCGACACCGAATTAATTGTAGTAAAATAAGGTTTTGCGCTAAGCGCAAAGGCATTTCAACAAAGGGAGGGCGGCCGCGAATGCGGCCGCCCTCCCTTTGTTGAAAACTACCGAATTAATTTCCACATTCATCTTTGCTGATTGGTTAATTTTGTATCCCGTAACATCACATTCTCGAAAGAGAAAATTCACATGAAAAAAGCAAAATACATCTTTGTTACGGGGGGCGTAACATCATCATTGGGAAAAGGCATCGTGGCCGCATCCCTCGCAAAACTCGTGCAAGCACGCGGCTTTAGAACAACCATCCAAAAATTCGACCCCTACATCAATGTGGATCCAGGCACGCTCAACCCCTATGAGCACGGCGAATGTTATGTTACCGAAGATGGTGCCGAAACCGACCTCGACCTCGGCCACTATGAACGCTTTTTGAACGTCCCCAGCTCTCAAGCCAATAACGTTACCACCGGTCGCGTATACCAAACCGTCATCGAAAATGAACGTCGGGGCGACTACCTCGGAAAAACCGTACAAGTGATTCCGCACATCACCGACGAAATCAAGCGCAGAATGAAAATTCTGGGCGAAAATGGCGAGTTTGACATCGTAATCACCGAAATCGGTGGTACCGTGGGCGATATCGAATCTCTCCCCTATGTGGAAAGCATGCGTCAGCTGCTGTGGGAAGAAGGCCATGAAAATGCCTTGGTGGTTCACTTGACGTTGATTCCCTATTTGAGCGCTGCCGGCGAGCTAAAAACCAAACCCACCCAACACAGCGTGAAACAGTTGTTGGAATTGGGGGTACAGCCCGATGTGTTGGTTTGTAGAACCGAAAAGCCCATCACCGCTGAAATCCGTCGAAAATTGGCCCTGTTCTGCAACGTACAACCCAATGCGGTTATTGAAGCGATGGACCTAAAAACCATTTACGAAGCCCCTTTGGCGATGTTGAAGGAAAAGCTCGACAAAGTGGTATTAACCAAACTGAAATTAAGTACCAAGCACGAACCCGATTTGGACCAATGGCGTGATTTCCTATTCAAATTGGAACACCCCAAATCAGAGGTAAACATCGCTTTGGTTGGAAAATATGTTGAGCTGCCAGACGCCTACAAATCTATCAATGAAGCGTTTATACACGCCGGCGCTAGCAATGAATGCAAAGTAAGGGTAACCAATGTACACTCTGAAATGTTGACCATCGAGAATGCGGCCAAGAAACTGTCGGGGTTTGATGGCGTATTGGTTGCACCAGGCTTCGGCCACCGGGGCATTGAAGGCAAACTGGGAGCCATTCGTTACGTGAGAGAAAACAACATTCCTTTCTTTGGCATTTGCTTGGGCATGCAGTGTTCAGTGATTGAATTTGCCAGAAACGTCTGTGGGATGAAAGGGGCTTTCAGTACCGAGATGGACGCTGAAACACCTTATCCGGTGATTGATTTGATGGATGGACAAAAAGACCTCACCCAAAAAGGCGGCACCATGCGCTTGGGGGCTTACGATTGCAAATTGGAAAAAGATTCCAAGGCTTACAAGGCCTATGGCAAAGGGATGATTAGCGAGAGACACCGTCACCGCTATGAATTCAACGGCAAGTACAAAAAACAAATTGAGGAGGCCGGCATGCGAATCACTGGTACGAATCCCAAGACAGGGTTGGCCGAAATTGTAGAAATTTCCACGCATCCGTTCTTTGTAGGGGTACAATTCCACCCCGAATTAAAGAGTACCGTTGCCAATCCACATCCTTTGTTTGTAAAGTTTGTGAAGGCTTGCATGAAATAATCGCATTCGATTTTTCTACCCAATAAAAAGGGGCTGAGTATTTCTCAGCCCCTTTTTATTGGAACACAGATTCAACATCGATGGGAATTCAATTTATTATACCCATGCCGGCTCACAGAGTGCCACCGCTTATCAATGGCGATGCACGAGAACGATATCGGTGTATACCGGCAGGTGATCAGAAAAACCGTTCATGTATTTTTTTCCGGCGAAGGTTCGCAGTGGCCAGCCATCGTATTTGTTGCCATCATGTTGCAGCATCCAGGGGCGTTTATAAACGTTGATATGGGGCTGCTGTTCGATATGGGTAGCATTGCTGGCATTGGACAGTCCATCGTGTCGATGTAGGTTGGCGTAATACAGGGAGCGGCTGAGCATGATTTGATCGAACATATTCCACCCGGTATGCCAGGCCAATGTGCCCACGGTGCTATCAGTGGCACGGGCGGTAAAGGCCAAATTCACGATGGAGTGATATTCATCGCCCGCATAAAGTCCTTCGGTGATGGATGGGTCTTCGGGATCATCGTTAAAGTCGCCCATCAGCAGGTAATTGGCGGGGATGGTTGGGTTGTTTTGCAGGGTTTGTGCGAGGGAAGCGGCGGCGGCCATGCGGCTTGCAGCACTGGCCGCGCCGCCCCGCCTGCTGGGCCAATGGTTCACGAATATCGCCAACGAATCGCCCGTAACTCGCTCCACCAAATGCACCCGCAAAATATCGCGCGTTTTGTAGCCATCGGCCAACGTCACTGGGGTTGTATAAACCCCAGAAGTATAAAATTTCTTTCGGTTGTACAGCAAGGCCACGTCAATCCCCCGAGCGTCGGGCGACTCCCGATGTACAATCTCATAATGAGAACCCATAGGCCTGCGATCAATTTCGGCTTGGTTGTTACGGCTATCCTCCACCATCATACTAACGCAATGTTTGCGCAAATCTTCCAACACAAAGGCATTCTCCACTTCCACCACCCCCAAAATGTCTGGCGAAATACTGTCGATCACCTTCGCCATATTATTCAATTTGTTCTCATACCGCTGGGTATTCCATCGGTTTTCAGCATTGGGAAGAAATTCGGCATCGTCGTTCGGACCATCGATCGTATCAAACAGATTTTCCAAATTGTAAAAAGCAACGCGAAATGTCGCCAACTTAACATCATTCAATTGTACATCGTAAATCTCCCCGGGGTACGGGGGCTCAGGGGCAACTTTCAGACGGTGCTTGTTACCACCCAATGAACCACAGGCAGAAAACCCAAGCAACATCATTGAAAGAAGGACAATCATTGTCGACCGACGACTATTACAGCGTAACATGCCACAAAGATACAACGACAACAAAGGAATCAAACCCGATAAATGATCGTTGTAATTGAAACTGCAGAGCGCAGCGACGAAGAAAGGGCGTTCTAAAAAACAGCGACTTAACGACTGTAATTGGGGGCTTCACGGGTAATGGCCACATCATGGGGATGGCTTTCGCGCATACCCGCATTGGTGATGCGAACAAATTTCGACGTTTGAAGCTCATCGATGGTAGCAGAGCCACAATAGCCCATACCGGCGCGAATTCCACCCACCAATTGGTACAATACTTCGGCAACTTGACCTTTATATGCCACAGAACCCACAATGCCTTCGGGGACCAATTTGGCCACTTCTTCCTCAGCATCTTGGAAGTATCGGTCTTTGGAACCATCTTTCATCGCTTCGATACTGCCCATACCGCGATAACTCTTCACTTTTCGACCTTCGAAGAAAGTAGTTTCTCCTGGGGCTTCTTCTGTGCCAGCAAACAAACCGCCTGCCATGATGACATTGGCTCCGGCAACGAGGGCTTTCACGATATCCCCGCTATAGCGGATTCCACCGTCGGCAATCACTGGAACACCTGTACCTTTAAGGGCTTGTGCTGCTTCCATCAATGCCGTTAACTGAGGCATTCCAATACCAGCGATAATGCGGGTGGTACAAATACTGCCGGGACCTACACCTACTTTTACGGCATCCGCGCCCGCTTCGGCCAAGGCCTTCGCGGCCGCTCCTGTGGCGATATTACCAGCAATGATTTGCAATTCAGGGAAAGCCGCTTTCACACGCTTCACTTCATCGATAACCCCTTTTGAATGGCCGTGTGCCGTATCAATGGCAATCACATCCACCCCAACTGCCACCAAAGCACGTACACGCTCCAAGGTATCAGCGGTTACACCCACAGCAGCACCTACGACCAAACGACCGTGAGCATCTTTACAAGCTTTGGGGTAATTTTTAACTTTTTGAATGTCTTTGAAGGTAATCAACCCCACCAATTTGTTGTTGGCATCTACGATGGGCAATTTCTCAATTTTATACTTCTCCAAAATGGCTTGGGCGCCCTTAAGATCGGTGCCCAACTCAGCGGTAATGAGGTTGTCTTTGGTCATTACCTCACTCACTTTTTTGTCGAGATTTTTCTCAAAACGCAAATCGCGGTTGGTGATAATGCCTTTAAGTACATTGTTGTTATCAACCACGGGAATGCCACCAATGCGATGATCGCGCATCAAGTTCACGGCTTCCTGCAAGCTCGCCTCAGCGCTGAGGGTTACGGGCTCCATGATCATGCCGCTTTCTGAGCGTTTCACTTTTTTGACTTCTTCGGCCTGACGGGCGATGGTCATGTTCTTGTGGATGATTCCAATGCCTCCCTCACGGGCGATGGCGATGGCCATTCCGCTTTCGGTAACGGTGTCCATGGCGGCCGACATGATAGGAATGTTCAAACGCAGTTTGCGGGTCATTTGCACCGATGTATTTACATCGCGGGGCAATACTTCTGAGTAACGAGGAACTACGAGGACATCATCAAACGTGAGACCTTCAAGGGCGATTTTGGAATTGTTTTGGAGAGACATGCAAATAACGATTAGAAGTAGAAAGTAGATTGGTTATTTGCAGTGCAAAGATAGCGTTTTGCATCCATATTTACAAATCCCCCGCGCGGCAAGCCGCGCGGGGGCCCCGAGTAAAAAACCAAACCGCTCAGAACCCGTGTACCCCATGCGTTGAATTGTAGTTGGCTCAAAAAAGAGAGGGGGCGCAATGCGCCCCCTCTCTTTTTTGATTATTGAGAAACCGTTAGGGTCTCTTTTTAAATTTGAAAGTAATGCTTGAGTTCTGCAAGAAACTATCCATGCGAACATGCATATTGTTGTCGTCGATCAACACCAACTTGAACTTATCACCATCCAAGTCAAAGGTTTTTTCATCCGCGCTCAAACCCCAAACACCCATCGTAGTATCGGGATCTGAAGGATTACACTTCAACAAACCTTCGAAAGTGATGTAAGATTTCACCCCGCTTAAATCCGAGAATTTCAAATAATTGTCCTTCTCACAATCTTGCATCATTTGCATGTAGTCGGTCAGTTTGATACCACCACCCAAATCCAAGGCGGGCTCAATGGGCATCGAGGCAATCTCCCATTGGTTTGCGCAAATTTTCTCAGAAGTCGTTGGCACTTTTGGCGCTGGAGTCTCATCCTCGCAACCACCCAAAGCCAATACAGAGATACCCGCAACAGACAACATTGCATAGGTACCTAATTTGAAAGTCATCTTTTTCATATGTAATGCAAATAAACATCACAGTAAGCACTTTTCAAATTCATTCGTTTTGGCCCCTTGGCTTAGACCACAAACCCCGACATCCCCAAAAAAAATCAACATGAATAACTCAACATTTTGTCGAAAACCACCCCTAATACTCAAGCCCATTTGACCCCTACTCAAATTTACCATCGCAACAGGACCGAATAAGGCCAATTTTTTCTCAATAGCCCTAGTTTATCACAACATTTTAACCGCTTCATTTACAACCAAATAACATCGCATATCGATAATTTTAACGATTTCATCGTATATTAGCGTCCCAAACATTGTTCAGGATGAAAAGACCTCTACTCAACAAATTAATTCTTGCCCTTTTTATTGGATTCTCAAGCCTCTCTGTACAGGCACAAAACGTGGGAATCAATGAAACCGGAGCCAATCCGGATGCTTCGGCCATGTTGGACATTAATACCAGCAACAAAGGATTACTGATACCCCGTTTGTCGAAAGCCCAAAAATCACTCATCGCCTCTCCTGCGAATGGTTTGTTGGTGTATCAGACCGACGATACCGTTGGATTTTGGTATTATGAGCAAAACAAATGGGTACCTGTTATGCGTTCTATCACTGCGGGCAAAGGACTTACAGGCGGATTCATCCAAGGTAAAGGTACCATTGATCTAAAACCTACTGGCGTTGTGGCGAAGAAATACGGCGCCATGGATTCAATCCCGGTGGTAACCATCAATGCGGAAGGACAAATAACCTCGGCCACCACCATTGCCACAAACTTTTTGAACAAGACCGACACCCTTTGGAGTTGGCGCATATTGGGCAATTCGGGCACCAATGACACCAAACACTTCATTGGCACGAAAGACAACAAGGCCCTGAGGTTCCGCACCAACAACGTATGGTCGGGGGAATTAAACCCTGCAAACGACAACGTTTCTTTTGGTAAACAAGCGAATGCAACCAGCAATGGTTCTCAAAATATCGCTATCGGGACCAATGCCATGTACCAGGCCACAGGCAATAAAAACGACCTGATAGCCATCGGTACAGATGCCTTAAACTCCAACGGAATCTCTTCCCCCGGTTCTACCCAGGGGGTTGAAAATATCGCCATTGGTTCCCGTGCCATGTTCAGCAACCGCAGTGGCAGTTACAATACGGCCATTGGACAGCGTGTACTTGAATCAGGCACCTTCAACTACGGAAATATTTCCATTGGCTTTGAAGCAATGCGTCGTTCCAACAATTCTTATTACAATGTGGGAATCGGTATGTACGCACTGACCTCTAACACCTCAGGAGGCTACAACAATGCTCTTGGATACGGAGCCCTGTACTCCAATACCATAGGCTACTACAATTCTGCCTATGGATTTTATTCACTGCTATACAACTCAACCGGCGTAGGCAACACTGCTTACGGAATGTATTCGGTTGCTGTTAACACCACCGGGAACTATAATACGGGTATGGGTTACCAAGCGCTGTACTATAGCTATGCAGCCAACAACAACACCGCCATTGGGGCTTTTGCTGGCGTGAACACAACCACCAAAGGCAACAACAACTCGGCCGTTGGATATCAATCCCTAAACAAAAATACTACGGGCTACAGCAACGTGGCGGTGGGCATGAATGCCCTATACAGCAATACAGTTCGCGGCAATTTGGTGGCTGTGGGTGATTCTGCACTTCTAAACAATGGTGTAGGCGCGGCTGCAGGTCAAGCCTCATTCAACACAGCCGTTGGAAGTAAAGCATTGATGGCCAACAACTTAGGATCAAACAACACCGCGCTCGGATTTCAATCGCTGCAAACCAACGCCAACGGTAACTTCAACACTGCTTTGGGCTCGATGGCTTTGAATCAAAATGGATCGGGCAACAACAACACGGCTGTCGGGTATAACGCGCTTACAGCCATCAATTCTTCGAGCGACAACACCGCCATGGGATACAATGCTTTGACTAAGTCTAGCAGTGGCGTTTCTAACACCGCGGTTGGATCTACAGCACTTGCCGCCAACACCACTGGAAATCGCAACGTTGCACAAGGATTCGAAGCTTTGTCTACCAACACAACAGGATCAGACAACGTTTCATTGGGAACCTCGGCGTTAAAGGCCAATACTACCGCCTCAAACAACAGCGCCGTTGGTAATCAATCTTTGGGCGCAAACACTACGGGTTCGAACAATACAGCCATTGGATATCAATCACTCAATAGCAACACCTCCGCTTCCGTTAACACCGCCGTGGGTTACCGTGCTTTAACAGCAAACACTACCGGCACAAACAACACCGCTCTTGGCGCACCCGCCGCCGCAGCTAATACTTCAGGATCCGCCAACATCGCCATAGGCAATACTGCGCTAAATGCGAACACCAGTGGAGGAAACAATACGGCAATTGGCTACGAAGCGTTATTATCTGGCACAGTAGCCGAATTCAATGTGGCCATTGGAACTGGAGCCCTAAGAGCATTCAACAACGTCAACGCAAACACGGGTAGAAATACCGCGGTGGGTTATCGATCCATGCTAGCCACCACAACCGGCTCCTACAACGCTGCATTTGGTTATCAAGCGCTCGATGCAAACACCACCGGTAACCTGAACACCGCCATGGGTTATGCCGCCATGCCCGGGTCTACCACGGCAGGCAACAACACCGCCGTGGGATACAATTCACTGCCCTCGCTAACCACCGCCAATAACAACGTGGCCTACGGATATCAATCGGGATGGGGCATTGCAACCGGTGGCAACAACACCGCCATTGGATTCCAAACCAGCTTAAACAACAACACCTTAACCAACACCACTACCCTCGGATTCCAGGCCCAAGCCACTGGCAACAACCAAGTGCGAATTGGAAACAATGGCGTTACTTCCATCGGTGGATTTGCTGCGTGGACAAACCTCTCAGACGGTCGTTATAAAAAGAACATCGAAAAGAATGTACCCGGTTTGGAATTCATCCTTCAACTTGAGCCAGTTACTTACAACTTCGATTTTGAAAGCCTGAACAAAGCCAACAAATTGAGCAACAACCCCGAATTTGTCAATACTGCCAACCCCAATACGAACACCCGTTTCACCGGCTTCATCGCCCAAGACGTTGAAAAAGCAGCCAAATCCATTGGTTACGATTTCTCTGGCGTTGACAAAGCCCAAAACGAGGGAGATTTCTATGGTTTGCGCTATAGTGAGTTTGTGGTTCCGATGGTGAAAGCCATTCAAGAACAACAAGGACAGATTGAAGCCTTGAAAAAGCAAAACGAAGAATTGATGCGCAGACTTTCTGCCCTCGAAAACAAAAAATAATATCGCCCAGCCCAATGAAGTTGCGATTATTGCTGTTGTTCCACCTCGCCACCACGTGGCAATGCCTGGCCCAGGGATGGGTTCATAATGGCGCGCATGTCGTTGCCACAAACGGCACCTACCTCGTCATTAACGGCACCAAAGGCAATTACAAAGCACAAAGCACATCACGCTTGATATTCAATGGCGATGTTGAAATGTCGTTTACCGGCAACTGGATCAATAATTCAGCAGGGGCCATCTTCATGACCAACGATGGTCGCGTCGTTCTAAAAGGAGCCACCCAACAATTCCAAGGCACCAACATCACTGCTTTTCCTGCCCTGGATTTGAAATGTGGCGCCAACCCTTCCATGCAAGTCAATATTTTGGTGGGTGGCGGACATAAGGGCGGCGGCGTTGGGAAATTGAATCTGTTCGACAAACAACTTGACCTTAACGGCAGAAAGCTCATCATCAACAACCGATCAGAAACGGCCATTACCAGAACCACGGGTGGTATTCTGTCAGAATCTTTCCCCACCTTCGGCTATGGATTTGTGCAATGGAACTTGCGCGATGCGGGGGCAGGACCTCAATACAGAATCCCCTTTCAAACCGCCACGGGCAGTAACATTCCCTTCGATTACAATGTTAAAAATGTAGGACTCCAAACCACAGATTCTGGATTTGTCACCATCGCAACCTACCCCACACCAACGATTTCTCTCCCCAATAACCGTCCATTGCCATTCGGCGTGCCCCACGTAAAAAATGAATTTGGCACAGAGAACGCCCGACGTATGCTCGATCGATTTTGGGTAATTCAAGACGGTGGTTACAATACCAAGCCAGAAATTTCATTGGGATTCAGCTACCTCGACCCAGAACACAACACCGGCACAAACACCATCCAAGAGAGCAACATGGGCGCCATTTCTTGGTCTGTCAGCGGCAACAAATGGAATTACCCCGTTCGCGCTAGAGTCAGTGCCGCCAACAATACGTTGCTTTTACATGCCGGGGTCAACTTCAGCGGTATTTGGACATTGAGCGACACCACACCCTGCCCGATCGCCAACTTCAGCAGCGTTGGGTCGTGCGAAAAAGACAGTGTATTATTTATCGATAAATCAACGGTATCGCAAGATACACTCATACGCTGGAGCTGGTCTTACGGAAACGGCAACACCGGCAGCGGCGATTCTTCTGTGGGATATTTCTCTCCGGCGGGCATCTATAACACCCGACTGATCGTTACTGCCGCTACGGGTTGTAAAGATACCATTGATAAAAAGATCAATATTTTAGGCGCTCCTCAAGCCAACTACCTCGTGGAAGACACTTGCGAAAACACTATCGTAAAATTCACCTCACTCACAGCACCAGGCAGTGGATTCGTGGCGAAAGAATACTGGTGGTTTGGCGACGGTAGCACCTACACCGGCAAAAGCCCTCAGCACTATTATGGCACATCGGGAATCCCCCAAGTGAGATACATCGTTTATAACAGCAACCTGTGTAAAGACACCATAGATCGCACCATTTATATCGCCAACAAGCCCTTTGTTTATTTCACGGTAAAACCCGACTGCGAGGATGTAAACTTCCCGTTTACCAGCGCTTCCACCGCAGGCGCAGGCACCATTCAAAGCTACAATTGGGATTTTGGCAATGGCCGTCGCTCCTCACTGCGAGATGAAAACATCGTATACCCTGACTCTGGCACCTACCCCGTTCGATTGATTGTCACCAACACCTATGGGTGTAAGGATACTTTCAGCCAACCCTTGCGCGTTTACCCCAGAGCCATTGCGAAATTCAAATACAGTCCGTTTGATCCCCAAATGCTCAAACCAGTCACATTCACCAACCTCTCAAGCATCGATACCAAATGGACCTGGGATTTTGGCGACGGTTACTACGACATCTCAGAAAACCCCATCCATAGCTACAACATGTATGGCACCTACAACGTATCGTTGATTGCGGACAATGATTATGGTTGTGCGGACACTACCTCGCTGAGTTTGCGTGCAAAATCGATTCCTTTGTACTGGTTTCCTAACGCCTTTACCCCGCAAAACACAGAGGGCTTGAATGACCAATTCGGCTTGTTTTCACCCCTAACCGTCACCAATTATCGATTGCTCATCTTCAACCGATATGGAGAGATCATCTTTGAATCTACCGACCAAACCAAATTGTGGGACGGTAAAGTCAACACCGAACTCGTGATGGGCGGCGTTTACATTTACGATGCCACATTTAAAAATCCCGAAAATGAACTTCAGCGCTATTCGGGCAATGTAATGGTGGTCCGATAATTCTAAGGCAATTGCCCTCACCCTAAACCCGCGTGATCCAATTCCCCTTGATCTCTATGTTGCTTACTTCACTGTTTGACATGGCCTGTTGATTTATTTTTCAAAGAACGTGAATTTCACAGAATAAGCCGACCTTTGCAGTCATTTATGATCAAGACCGGACTCTTTTTGGACCTCACTTTTCACCACGATACCCCTCAAGGTTGGTACCTGGTAGACGACCTAGGGGTTGAAGTATTATTGCCCAATAAATACTGTCCGGCCGAAGCCATCGAAGGCGATATCATCAATGTATTCATCTACCGCGATTCAGAAGATCGTTTGACAGCCACTACGCGGGTTCCCAAAATTGAATTCAACGAATTTGCTGGCTTGGAAGTGGTTGCCACTACTTCCGTTGGCGCATTCATGGACTGGGGCATGGAAAAAGACCTGTTTGTCCCCTTCAAAGAGCAACACCGTCGATTGGAAGAAGGTGAACACGCTGTGGTTTATTTGTATCGTGACGAAGTCACCGACCGCTTGCTGGCGAGTGCCAAAGTATCCAAATGGTTAGAAAAATCAGACATCCCTTTGGGTTTCAATGCCGAAGTAGACCTGCTCTGTTTTGAGGAAACCGAAATCGGCTTTCGCATGATTGTGAATCAGAAATACCAGGGAATGGTCTTTAAAAACGAATGCTTCCAACCCATAGAGGTGGGAGATGAACTCAAAGGATATGTTAGAGCCATCCGCGAAACCGGTAGCATCGATCTTTCCCTTACACCCATTGGGAGAAAAAAAGTTACCGGCTTGGCCGGTGTCATCTTGCAGGCCATCGAGGCAGAAGGCGGATTTTTGCCAATCACCGACAAATCATCGCCTGAATTAATTTACAGCCGATTCGCCATGAGTAAAAAGGCCTTCAAAGAGGCTGTAGGCACACTCTACAAAAACCGAGAGATTTCCATTGAGCCAAACGGACTTCGAAAATCACAATAACTCTTTGTGAACTAAGCCAGACACCCTGACTTATTTCTGCATCATCGTCAGGATATTCTGTCCCAACGCCGGTATCAATATCCGCTGTGTCATTAGATTTTCAGTAGCAATTTGCATCAATCTTTCCGCAGGCTCACAAATGGGCTCATCGCTCAAATCAAAGGTACCATAATGCATAGGCACCATGTGTTGGGCCCCCAAATCTAAGAAAGACTGATAGGCTTTGGCACTGAATAAACAAGGGTGAACCAATGATTGTTTCCCGTCTTTGGCCTGCAAGCCCATCGATAAGCCGCAAAGCAGCATGCCTTCCCAGGAAATGGTTCATTGTACGGTTTGTAAGAATCATGTGAAAAATATTAGGATACCGACCGGTGTATATCCCACTCACCGAGAATATGAAGGGCTTCAAAAACGGTTTCTATCCCTTTTACTGTAACGATAAGTGCTTTATCGGTTTGTTTCACACTAAACTTGTTGGGGTTCCCAGCCACGAAGCCCATGATCGCCACAAAACTTTCGCTGTGATACACCACCGCATTGGGATCGCCCGGGAAATAGCAACGCATCCCTCCGTTGCCCAGAGATATTTTCTCCATGCCCAATTGCTTGCCCGCCCATTTCAAACGAACCGTATCCATCAATGCCACAACGGTGAGCGGCAATTTCCCAAACCGATCTTTCAAATTGCTCGCAAATCGCTGTAACTCCAATTCTGTGTTGATGCCCGACAATTCACTGTATAACGCCAATCGCTCGGCCGTTTGCGTGACATAATCGGAAGGAATCAACATTTCGAATTGGGTATCGACCTGACAATCTCTGCTGCTGATGTCCTCGGGTTGATCAAACAAATCAACAAACTCTTCGTGCTTGAGTTCACGAACCGCTTCATCCAGAATTTTGTGGTACATATCAAAGCCCATCTCGCTGATGAAGCCCGATTGCTCTCCACCCAACAAATTTCCTGCACCGCGAATGTCCAAATCGCGCATCGCCACTTGAAACCCACTACCCAACTCACTATATTCCTCCAACGTACGCAAACGCTTGCGAGCATCCTCGCCCAGCACGGAAACCGGGGGCGACAACAAATAACAGAATGCCTTGGTGTTGCTGCGGCCCACCCGACCGCGCATTTGATGCAAATCGCTCAACCCAAACAAATGGGCATTGTTGATGATGATGGTGTTGGCATTGGGAATATCCAGGCCACTTTCGATGATGGTGGTTGCCACCAAAACATCGTACTCCCCCTCAATGAACTGAACCATCACGTCTTCCAACTCGTGACCTTCCATCTGTCCGTGAGCCACACAAACCCTACACCCGGGCACCGAATCGCCAATCAAACGGGCAATTTCATGAATGTCTTTCACCCTGCTATGTACAAAGAACACCTGTCCACCCCGCTCCAATTCATGGGTTACGGCTTCGGCAATCAGGTCTTTATTGAAGGTATGCAACTCGGTATGAACGGGCTGACGGTTGGGCGGAGGTGTATTGATGACCGACAAATCGCGCGCCCCCATCAAACTAAAATGCAAGGTTCGCGGAATGGGCGTTGCGGTGAGCGTGAGCGAATCCACATTCACTTTTCGTTCCTTGAGTTTTTCCTTGGCCGCAACCCCAAATTTCTGCTCTTCGTCGATGATCATAAGACCGAGGTCTTTGAATTCAATGTCTTTCCCCAAGATCCTGTGCGTTCCGATGAGCACATCTACCTTGCCCGCTTTCACTTTATCGAGCGTGGCCTTTTGCTCTTTGGCCGATTTGAATCGATTGATATAATCTACTTTGACAGGGAAACCCGCAAAACGCTTGCTAAACGACCGATAATGTTGCTGCGCCAAAATGGTGGTGGGCACCAACACCGCCACTTGTTTGCTGTCGCACACTGCTTTAAACGCCGCCCGCATGGCCACTTCCGTCTTCCCAAATCCCACATCACCACAAACCAACCGATCCATGGGCTGCGGAGATTCCATGTCGCGCTTGGTATCCTCTACCGCTTTGGCTTGGTCCGGGGTATCCTCATAGAAAAAGCTGGCTTCCAACTCCATTTGAAGGTAGTTGTCGGGGCCATAGGCAAAGCCTTGCTGTCCTTTCCGCTTGGCATACAGGGCGATCAGCTCACGGGCAATGTCTTTAACTTTCTTCTTGGTGGCTTTTTTCTGTTTATCCCATTGTGGGCTCCCCAGTTTGTGCATGCTTGGGGGTGTGCCATCCTTTCCGGTGTATTTACTGATTTTGTGCAGGCTGTTGACCGACACATACAACAGGTCATTGTCTTTGTATACGATGCGCACCACTTCTTGGGTAACACCGTACACATCCATTTTTTCCAATCCGGCAAACCGACCGATGCCATGATCGATGTGGGTGACGAAGTCGCCCGGTTTCAGATTTTTTAGTTCTCTGAGTGTGAGCGAGGTTTGCGAGGAATATTTCTGACGGCCTTTTGGACGGTAGAATTTATCAAACAGTTGGTGTTCGGTGGCGAAAGCAATCTTGACATCGCGATCCACAAAACCACCCGATAAACCTTGGTATACGGGATCAAAAACCACCTCGGCGCGGGTATCAGAAAGGATGGTAATCAATCGTTCAATTTGTCGGCTATTCTCACTAAACACCATGGTTTTGTACCCTTCGCGTTGATTTTCCTTCATCCAATCGATGAGCATTGGGAAATTGCGTTTAAACAGCGGCTGGGGTTGCTGAAAAAATTCAATAATATCGACTTTCCCGGTGGGACGGGTACCACTGTAATGAATTTGTGTAAAGGCGTTCAGCACTTGTTCAAATCCTTTGGGGGTATTCCAAATTTGCTTGGGGTGTTTGGGGACGATTTCCCTGCCGAAGTCCACCGCTTCTTGGTGTGTTTGCAGTGCTTTTTCCCAGGCTTTTGCAAGGTCTTCGATTTGATAGGACATGTCGTGGGCAACCACGATGGTTTTGGGATCGAAGTATTCGGTAATGGAGATGGTGGTATCTTGATTTCGCTGTTCTTGTATGTTGGGGAGCAGAGAAAAGTGGGCAATTTCTTTGAGCGATAGCTGATCATTGACATCGAAGGTTCTGATGCTTTCGATGATGTCGCCATCGAGCTCTATCCGAAAGGGGTATTCATGGGCGAAGCTAAACAGATCCACGATACCGCCGCGCACGCTAAATTCTCCGGGTTCGAAGACAAAATCACGTCGTTCAAAGCCATTGGCCTGCAGGAATTCCATGAGAAAATCGGTATCGAGCGACTGACCGCGGGCAATTTCGATGGAAGAATTTTCAAGTTCTGTTTTATCCACCACAAATTCTGAAAGGGCGGAGGTATAGGTAACGAAGATGCGTTTGTTGTTTTTCCTGAGGGCGTTGAGGGTTTCGATGCGTTCTTGCACGCCCATGGCATTCTCCCTGGCGAGGTTGTAGGGTTTGAGGAAGGAATCTGGGAGGAAGTAAATGGGTTCACCCACCAGGAGATTTTCGAGGTCAGATTTAAAGTACTGGGCTTCTTCTTTGTTGGGGAGAACGGCCACGATGGGTCTGGAGGAGGAGGCATAGAGGGATGCGGTGGCGAGGGCGAAGCCCGAGCCAGCCAGCCCTTGCAGGTGTATGGGTGCGGCCGCGTGCTCCGCCGCGGCCGCCAGTGCTTGCATGGGTTGGATTTGGGCAAATGCCCCCAGGATTTCTCTCGTATTCATCGCGATTCTCTCGAATCCCCTTGTGCCAATTTTGTGTAAGTTTTATGCCTTTCTGGCGATTGCGCGAACAGCCGCCTCTGCGATTGCAACGGATGTTAATCCGTATTTCTCCAGCAACTGGTCAGGGGTTCCACTTTCTCCAAACGAATCGTCCACAGCCACAAATTCCATGGGAGTGGGCAATTCGCGCGACAACAATTGTGCGATACTGTCGCCCAGTCCACCATTCATTTGGTGCTCTTCCGCCGTTACCACACAACCCGTCTTCTTCGCCGATGCCAAAATGGCGTCTCTGTCTAAAGGTTTGATGGTGTGAATGTTAACCACTTCCGCATCAATGCCTTTTTCTGCCAACATATGCCCTGCCTCAATGGCCTTCCAAACCATGTGACCTGTTGCAAAAATGGTGACGTCCTTGCCTTCATTCAACATCAAGGCTTTGCCAATCTCAAAAGGCATGTCTTCAGGGATGAAAACGGGCCATTTTGGACGACCGAAGCGCAAGTAACAAGGTCCGTTGTACTCAGCAATAGCCATGGTTGCGGCTTTCGTTTGGTTGTAATCACAAGGATTGATCACCACCATGCCCGGCAACATCTTCATCAAACCAATGTCCTCCAGAATTTGGTGCGTTGCACCGTCTTCTCCCAAAGTGAGGCCCGCATGCGATGCACAGATTTTCACATTTTTGTGACTGTATGCAATGCTCTGACGGATTTGATCGTATACACGGCCCGTAGCAAAATTGGCAAATGTACCAGCAAAAGGAATCTTCCCACCGATGGCCAATCCCGCCGATACGCCAATCATGTTGGCCTCGGCAATCCCCGCCTGAATAAATCGCCCAGGAAACTCGTCCTTGAACGCATCCATCATCAAAGAGCCTGTGAGATCCGCACACAAAGCCACCACATTGCTGTTGCGTTTTCCTGCCTCGTGCAAACCCGCGCCAAATCCGCTTCGGGTGTCTTTTTGTCCTAGTATTTCGTATGATTTCATTGGTTTAAATCGCTAATTGTGTCACGGCGCCCGAATTCACTTTGAACACCTTGTTTTTACTGTATAAAGTACGGGTTTCACCAGCCACCCGATACACCACCGTGTACTCCCCCGGTTGCATATTGATCAGTTGCTTGGGAACACTCCCGTTCAAGTCCATCACCCACTCCAACTTGTTATCAACCCTTTGGAACACCGCCCCTTTCACATCCTTTCCGATGCTCAATTGCAGTGTACCCGGACTTGGTAATTCAATGGTAAACGTTTGATTTTGTTTGATTTGAATGTTGTTGAATTTCAATCGCGGGATGGTAAAAATTTCTAAATCATAGCCCCCTACGATGTATTTCTCCGTGGTGTTAAACTCCTGAGCATTGATGGTTTGCATGTTGTTGCCTTTGCGAACGATGGCCTGCAAACGGGGATATTTAGTGATCCCATTCATCTTCAACAACAAACTGCCCTGCGGCGTGTTCAGCGGTATCACATTGTGCCTACCAGGAACAATCTCAACAATGTCCGACTGCACCACCGGTTTGGTATGAGCCACCACGCGATACCTGCGCACAGGATCGAGGTACAACGTATCAGGCACCCCTTTGCCGTTCATGGTGTGAATGACATTCTCAACCATCTGACCATTGTCTGCGTCAAAAATGGTCATTGGCACGTCCGTCTCCCGCGGCATTCCTTGATTGTCGAGCAGATTGATTTGCACCGTAGTATTGTTCAACGCTTGGTTGATTACCACACCAATGATTTTTTGAAATTGATTGGGCGTTTCAGCATTGAAGTAGCGACCCGCACAAGAATAGGCGTTGCGAAAAGTTTCACTGTCGGTACCGAGGCCGATGACGAAAGGACGTAAAATGATTCCCTTTTGTTGCAGTGCCGTGCTTATAGCACAAGGGTCTCCACCACACTCTTCAACCCCATCGGTGATGATGATGATGATGTTTCGCGCGGTTGGGTCTTCCGGAAAATCTTTGGCACAAGCCAACAACGATTGTGCGATGGATGTATATCCCAACGGTTTGATGAGCTTCAACCGAGCCGCAAACTGCTTGTGATTGAAAGGCGCAAAGGGTACCTCCAACTTGGTATCGTTGCAATCCTTTTTCTCATTGGGTTGGGTATGCCCAAATACACGCAGGCCCACCTCCAAATTCTCCACCGTGCGGAGCGTATCCACCATTTTATTCATCAGGGTCACAGCCACCGCCCAGCGGTTGGAGTTCCCCATTTCTGTCAACATGCTACCACTTCCATCCAACAAAAACAGCATTCTCGTTTTTTGTCCGGGATACCCGTTTTTTACCTGAGCCGAAGCCGTGAGCGACATCAAGACTGCAGCAAGAATGAGAATTTTCTTCATCGTGAAATTGTTTTTGTTAGCGAGTCAGCAACAATTGAACCCTTTTTTAATAATCCTTATGCTCCGTTTCTGGCAATTGTGCCAAAGCCTTAGCCAACTGATCGTCGTTGGGCGCTTTTCCATGCCAAGCGTGCGTGCCCATCATGAAGTCTACACCCTGTCCCATTTCGGTTTTCATGATGATAACAACCGGTTTTCCACCACCCAATTTATTTTGTGCCTGGGGTATAACCGTCATGATGTCATCCCAATTGTTTCCGTCCATCTCCAAAACTTCCCAGCCAAACGCCAAGAACTTCGACGTCCACTCTGTCAATCCCATGACATCTCCCGTAGAACCATCAATTTGCTTTTGGTTAAAATCTACGGCAACAATCATGTTATCGAGCTTGCGATGTGCAGCAAATATCACCGCTTCCCAAATCTGACCTTCTTGCAATTCACCATCTCCCGTAACCACCCACACCGTGTGGGTATCCTTGTCGATTTTCTTCTGCAACGCCAAGCCAGTAGCAACACTCAAACCTTGTCCTAAAGAACCCGTGGCCACTCGAATACCAGGCAAGTGCTCGTGGGTGGCAGGATGTCCTTGTAAACGGGTGTTCAGCTTACGGAAAGTAGCCAATTCTGGCACGGGGAAGTAACCACTGCGCGCCAAAGTACTGTAGTACACCGGCGAAATATGGCCATTGCTCAAAAAGAAAACATCTTCGCCCTGTCCGTTCATGGTAAATGGCTGGGCCTTGTGCTTCATAAAGTGAAAATGAAGCGCAGTGAAGTAATCAACACAGCCCAGAGATCCACCTGGATGTCCGCTAGATACAGCGTGAACCATCCTCAATACATCTCTACGAATTTGGGTTGCCATGGCAGCCATGGACGAAGCGGTATTCAGAGTTTCCATAAAGGTTCAAAATTGAGGCAATTTCACAGATGTGTATGCACAAGTTTTCAAGAGATTTCACCTAGCCTCAACAATCCGTTCAACCCACCAAAATAGCCGTCAATTTTTACGCAAAACCCCTTGAAAATAATTATATTTGCGGGTTCATATGCTGTCTGTCCCGAAATCCATCCTTCTCGCCCTGGCTTTACTGACTTTGTCGGCCTGCGGAGAATATGGCAAAATCTACAAGGGGAAAGACAATCAAGCCAAGTACAATTTGGCCTTGGCATTGGATAATAAAAAGGATTATTCTCGCGCAGTGCCGCTTTACGAGCAACTTCGTGATGCCTATCGCAACAATCTCGACAGTCTGGAGGATGTATACATTCGCACAGCTTATGCGTACTTTAACATGAAGGATTACGAATATGCGAGCATGTTTTTCAAAGACTTCACCGACAATTTTTCCAGAAGTCCGAGAATGATTGAGTGCGCGTACATGGCCCTTTACTGCGATGTACTTTTTGTGGGTGAGCCCGATTTGGACCAAAGCAACACCTCGGATGTCATTGAAGCCCTGCAGACGTTCATCAATTACTACCCAGATTCTGAGTATATTGCCAAATGCAACGAACACATTGATGCACTGAGAGCCAAACGCCACACCAAAGCCTACAACCAAGTGATGCAATACTTCAACATGCAGGAGTATAAATCAGCCAGCGCAGCGGCAGTAATTGCCATCAAAACCTACCCCGATATCCCTCAAAAAGAGAGTCTGGAATATGTAGCATACAAGGCACAATTTTTGTACGCAATGAACAGCATCGAATCCAAACGCATCGAGCGATTGGAAAAGGCCCAATCCCTGTTGGATGATTACTTTTACGTAAATCAACTAACCGGCGAGCATGCCAAAGATGCCAAAGACACCAAAGAAAAAATTCAAAAAGAAATAACAAAACTCAAATCAATCACATGAGCAACGCGATATCCCGCAACGCAGAAACCCGTGATCTGCGCAACTTAGAAAACGAAACTAGCAACGTTTACTTGAGCACCATTATCATCTCAAAACGTGCTAATCAAATCGCTGAGAAGCAAAAGGAAGAATTGCGCAACCGTTTGGAGCCGTTTTTGAACGACTCTGACAACTTGGAAGAAATCCAAGAGAACAGGGAGCAAATCGAAATTTCTATGATGTATGAGCGCATGCCTAAGCCCACCTTGTTGGCTTCTCAGGAATTCGCCGATGAAAAAACCTACTGGAGAATCCCCGATGCTCCGGAAAAGCCCCTTTAATAGAAAAAAAATCCTGATTGGGATTACCGGTGGAATCGCCGCGTATAAAATCCCACAGTTGGTGCGCATCCTCAAAAAAGAAGGCGCAGAGGTACAAGTAGTGCTTACTGAGTCGGCCAAGAGTTTCGTAACACCGCAAACCCTATCGGTACTCTCTGAAAGACCGGCCCTCTCCCAATTTTTCAAATCCGACCAAGGCGAATGGAACAATCATGTCCACCTTGGCCTGTGGGCGGACCTCATCATCATCGCCCCAGCAGGTGCTAATACGATCTCTAAACTGGCGCATGGCATCTGCGATAACCTCCTTATGTCTGTGATACTGTCGGCCCGCTGCCCCGTATTTGTTGCGCCAGCGATGGACCTCGACATGTGGACACACCCTTCAACCCAAGCCAATATTCAAACGTTGATTGAGCGTGGCGTTACCCTCATCGACCCCGAAGAAGGTTCCTTGGCCTCCGGATTGGAAGGAAAAGGCAGAATGGCAGAACCAGAGAACATCGCTCAAACACTGGCAAACCACCTCACGCCTACCCACAACTACTTTTTTGGAAAGCGTGTTTTGGTCACAGCCGGCGGAACGCAAGAACCCATAGACCCCGTAAGATTCATCGGCAACCACAGCAGCGGCAAAATGGGATTTGCCATCGCCGAACAATTGCTATCCCTCGGTGCCGAAGTAGAACTCGTCTACGGTTCCGTGTCCGTAACGCCCCCCAAGGAAAGCAACAATCATCAAGCACTCACGGCAAAAGCGATGCAACAAACTTGCGAACAGCTATTCCCCCAATGCGATATCCTGATCATGGCTGCCGCAGTCGCCGACTATCAACCCACAACAGTGGCCAGTGAAAAAATTAAAAAATCAGACAGTACCCTAACCCTTAACCTGGAAAAAAATCCAGACATCCTCAAAACATTAAGTGCGTCGAGAAAGCCAAACCAAGTGTGTATCGGATTTGCCCTCGAAACTGAGCACGAGGAATTTCATGCCCAGCAGAAACTCCAAAAGAAAAACCTAGATTGCATCGTTCTAAATACACTTAAAAACCCACAAGCTGGATTTGCCGTTGACACCAACGAAGTAACCCTGTATTGTCGTGATGGACAACAATTCCACATCCCGGCAAATCAGAAAAACCAAGTAGCTGCAACAATGCTCCAAATTCTGGGCGATTGGCTCAAAAAACCTCAATCTTAAACCATGCGCAAAACCATCACTTTATTTCATATCCTCGTAGCCGCACTCATTGTTTTTTTACCATCCACAAGTCATGCTCAGGAAATAAAATCCACCATTCAAGTGGTTGCGCCAAGGGTGCAAGTGACCGACAAACAAATTCTCAATACGCTGCAAACTTCTGCCCAACAGTTCATCAACACCCGAAAGTGGACAGACGAAAACATCGCACAGCAAGAGAAAATCGACATCAGTATTTTCATTGAGATCACAGCCATCAACAACACCGAATTCAAAGGCACCCTACAATTTCAGGTGATCCGCCCTGTCTTCAATTCTACCTACAAGTCTACCATCTTCCAATTTAACGATGAAGATGTGTCGTTTAGTTATCGCGAATTTGAGAACCTCGAATACCAAGAAAACATGAACATAAACGACTTCACTACCCTCTTGGCTTTTTATGTCAACTTAGCCATCGGATTGGATTTCGACAGCTTCAGTGAGCTTGGTGGAAGTGCTTATTTCGCCAAAGCCCAAAGCATTGTTGCCATGATGACCAACAAATCAGGCTGGAATCAGGCCGATGGAAAAGGCATTCGCAATCGATTTTATTTGGCGGAGAACCTGAACAACCCCCGCTTCAAAGAGTTGCGTCTGCTGAATTACAACTACCACCGTCGCGGCATGGACATGTTTGCCGAAAATCCCGAGCAGGCCCGCAAAAACATTACAGAAATCCTTAAATCGTTGAAGGAATCTCAAACCCTGTTTCAAAACAGCTTGCTACAAAAAACCTTCTTTTCCACCAAATGGCCCGAACTCGTTGAGATCTATAAAGGAGCTACCGTGCCTGAAAAAACGGCAATGGCGAAGTTTCTGTCTGATATGGATCCAACCAACAGCCAGCGGTACGAAAAAATCAAAGCATGATTTGGACAGGCCTGGATATCGCCACGGCTCTCTCCGATGCATTGGAAAAACGTCCAGGGTCATCGCCCATTTACTTTTTGTGCAGCGCTCACACCCATTCACTGTGTTTGTCACTCATCGAAATGGCGGAAATCAACGTCCCGTCTTCCCATGTATTTGTGGTGCCCGATGGCGAAAATGCCAAAACATTGTCAACCTGTGAATCCATCTATCTGTGGTTGCAATCGGCAGGGGCATTACGAAACGCGCTGCTCATCAATGTAGGAGGCGGTGCACTGTGTGATGTTGGCGGATTTTGCGCTGCCACATACCTTCGAGGAATTGCCTTCTGGAATATCCCCACCACACTGTTGGCCATGGTGGATGCTTCGGTAGGTGGTAAAAATGGCATCAACTTACTCCACCATAAGAATTATATCGGTACGTTTCAACAGCCTGAAAAGGTTTTCGTGTCGCCGCATTGGCTCAGTACTTTGTCGCACCTAGAACTATTGAGCGGATGGGCTGAAGTGATAAAGCATGGCATCATCGCCGGTGGCAATCACTTTCAGCAAGTTACGAAACCCCTCCCCGTCATTTCAGACCAACAGGCATGGCTTGGACTGATCGAATGGAATATCAAACTCAAAGCGCGTATCGTTGAGTCAGACTTCATCGAAAAAGGTGATCGCAAGTTGTTGAATTTGGGGCATACAGTTGGACATGCATTGGAATCATGGAGCCACGATGTTAAACAACCCATTTCTCATGGTTGCGCAGTGGCTTGGGGACTGGTTTATGAGACCAAAATCGCCATCGAAGCATCGCCCAATCGAGCAGAAACGCAACAGTTTTATGAGAACCTAAAAATGCTGGTAAAATCCATCTACGACCCCATTCCGAGGATAGAGGGAGATATCGCTGTTCTCATGAATTACATCCAGGCCGACAAAAAAAACGAAAATCACGCCCTGCTTTTCTCGTTGGCCTTTGCACCGGGAGATTGCCACTACAACATCAACATCGATGCGGAAGCCGTGGTTCAAGCACTTAACGGTTGAAAAGATGATTTCCATAGAATTGCCATTGAGTAAGAGTCAGTTAAATCGGGGACTCATCGTGCTTGCTGCACAAGGGAACTTGAAAAATTGGCTTTCAGAAAATCCTGATATCACCCCCAAAGGTTGTCGCGATACCCGTTTACTGATCGAAGCGCTACTCAAACACATCGAAGGTGAAGACGCGGCGGATTTCATGGATGCCGGAACGCCTTACCGCTTGTTTACAGCATTTGCGGCAGCGCAATTCAAGCGACCCATGACCCTCTCCGGAAATCGCAGTTTAAAAAGCAGAAAAATATCGCCGCTGGTGGAAGCACTCACCGCAATGGGGGCAAAAATCACTTACCCAGAAATTCAAGGATATCCGCCCATTTTCATTGAAACGGGAATTCAACAATGGACGGATGTGCAAATCAGCATTTCCGTAAGTTCACAGTTTGCCAGTTCGTTGCTACTCATTGCCCCGCTATTTCCCGATGCCAAACGCATCACCCTTACCGAAATATCCCATTCTCAATCCTATGTGGACCTAACCATTCAATTGTTACAAAGTCTGGGAATTGATGTAATCAGCACCTATGGTCGGGAAGGACGTGAAATCTCAATTCACGGTAGCTACGACAAAATGAATGTAGTTGGCCGTGATCAGTTGGCCTTGGAAGCCGATTGGAGCGCCGCCGCATTTTTTTTTCCGTTGCTTTTGGGATTGAAAAAAACAGATACCCTTTTGTTGGAGGGGTTATCGCTCAACAGCCCTCAGGGCGATAGGCAGCTGGCTACCCTCGGACAATTACTAGACATTGAGAGTACAGCACATCCCAGTGGAGTGGTGATCAAACGGGTTGTAGACCTCCAAGATTGGCAACAGAATTTGGGTGATGAAATACCACTGATAGACCTCCAAAACAATCCAGATTTGGTACCGGCACTGGTGGTGGGATGGTGTATTTTGGGACAATCCATCATGATTCAAGGCATTGAAAATCTGCGATACAAAGAATGCGACAGGATTGCAGCGTTGCAACAAAATTTGGCTGGATTGGGATGTACCCTTGAACAATGGTCGGATGGAGACGCTGACCTATGGCATTTAAACGCAGCCCATCGACAGTTTCCCGCGGCCCTGCATATCGACACGAAAGAGGATCACCGAATGGCGATGGCCTTTTCCGCTTTGCAGCCTTGGATCAACACGCTTACTTTTTCTGACACCCGCTGCGTAGAAAAATCGTTCCCCAACTATTGGGAGCAGTGGAAGAAATGTACCTTTGAATAAGGAAAAATTCGCAGCCCTAAAAATCCATCAACGCCAAAACGAACACCGAAGTGAAAAAAGAACAGACTTCCCCCACTTTTAGTCCAAAAACTCAAATCATCTTGATGTCGCTAATTGTCGGATGTGTTATTGCGGTATCATGGAACTATCATAAAACTGCACTGAAGGAGGCGGCTGAAAAGAATTCATCGGCGTATCCCTACTCAATAAGCGATATCGAAAAAGTGCTAGATGATCAATTACAAGGCTGGAACAATGGCAATGTTGATCAGTTCATGGAGGGATATGTCAAGGATTCTACGGTGAGGTTCATTACCAATAAAAAAGTAAAAACCAGTTGGCAGGAGATCACAGGCTCCTATAAAAAGGGATATCCCAACAAAGAGGCAATGGGAAAACTATCGTTTTATCGCGACGAAATCCGATGGATCAATCAACAGGCGGGAATTTCACAAGTAATTGGTCGTTGGGAGGTAATTCAAACACGCAAAACTGATCAACCCGCTACGGGGTCGATGGGTGCCAAAAAGCCCATGCCTTCTGATCGCCCAGAAAAAATCATCACCGACACGTTGAGCGGTCGATTTAGTTTGATCTTTGTTGGAACGCAGCAAGGCCCAAGAATACAGGTAGACCATACTTGGTAAGTTGGAATTTTAAACAAGCAAATCACATGGCCAGGAACAGCATAGGGAAAAACCTTCAAATAACTTCATTCGGAGAGAGTCATGGTCCGGCCGTTGGTGTTGTGATAGACGGATTTCCTGCCAATTTCACATTGGATTTATTTGCGCTTCAGTCATGCTTAGACCGAAGACGTCCGGGTCAAAGCGATATAACCACGGCACGAAACGAGTCTGACCACGCTCAAATATTATCCGGGGTGTACGAAGGCAAAACGTTGGGTTCGCCGATTACCATTTTAATCCAAAATACAGATGCTCATTCCAAGGATTATGATGCGTTGAAAGATGTGTATCGACCAGGGCACGCAGATTGGCTATATAAAGAAAAATACGGTCATCGGGATCATCGCGGTGGCGGACGGAGCAGCGCGCGAATTACAGCGGGATGGGTTGCGGCGGGCGCTTTGGCGATGCAATATCTGAATGCACAAGGAATTTCGGTAACGGCTTGGGTGAATCAAGTTTGGACGATTCAAGCACCGGATACCCATACCCTTCCCAGCCAAACATGGATCAATGGAAATTCGGTTCGATGCTGGCATGAGGAAACGGCAAATAGGATGATTGCTGCCATTTCAGAGGCCAAAAATCAGGGCGACAGTCTTGGTGGCGCGATACGATGTGTGGTAGATGGAATGCCGGCGGGGGTTGGGGAACCTGTATTTGGAAAGTTACAAGCCATTTTGGGGTTGTACTTGTTAAATATCAATGCCGTTAAAGGTATTGCATTTGGTGATGGTTTTGCAGCGAGCAAAATGCGGGGATCTGAGCACAACGATGCATGGAAAATGGAGAATGGTGCAATTGTTGGTGCGACCAACCACAGTGGTGGTATCGTGGGAGGCATGAGCACAGGGAATCCGATACAATTGGATTTGGCTTTCAAACCAACCTCTACGATAGCTATTGCGCAACAAACCATTGATGCGGAAGGAAATTCGGTAACGTTAAATGCCACTGGCCGACATGATCCATGTGTTTTACCCAGGGCGGTTCCCATTGTTGAGGCGATGACTGCGCTGGCAATTATGGATTTATTATTAGAAACTAAGTGAAGAACAGAGAAGAAATACTAGCCCAGTTTTCAAAATTGCTGGATGTTATGGATGATTTGCGCGCCAAATGTCCATGGGATAAAGAACAAACCATGGAATCCATACGCAGCCTCACCATTGAAGAAACGTTTGAACTATCGGATGCAATCATACAGAACGATTTAACCGAGGTAAAAAAGGAACTGGGCGACCTATTGTTGCACATCGTATTTTACAGCAAAATAGCCTCTGAGACTGAGACATTTGATGTAGGCGATGTCATTGAATCATTGATTGCTAAGTTAATCCGCCGTCATCCGCACATTTACGGGGATGTTGAGGCGAACGATGCTGACAAGGTGAAGCAGAATTGGGAGCAAATCAAATTACAAGAGAAGGGGACCAAGAAAAATGGCATTTTGGATGGGGTACCCAAGGGATTGACGGGTATTGTGAAGGCCTACCGGATGCAGGAGAAGGCATCGCAAGTGGGGTTTGACTGGAACAATGCTGAGGATGCTTACAAGAAGGTGGAAGAAGAGTGGAAGGAGTTTGAGGAGGCCGAAAGCCAGGAAGAGAAAACCGCTGAATTCGGAGATTATTTGTTTGCGTTGGTGAATTATGCGCGGTTGAGTGGCATACATCCAGACGATGCATTGGAATTAACCAATCAGAAATTTTTGCGGAGATTCAAGGCAATAGAGACATTGGCGGAGGCTCAGGGGAAGGGATTGCAGGAGATGAACTTGCAGGAGATGGATGCTTTGTGGGACAAGGTAAAGGCGGAGGAGCGGGGGTATTAATGTAACCTCTGGATAAGGCGAAACCGTCAGAAAAATCACCTACAGGTTTGAATACAGAATTTCGGGATTCAAGAATAATCTCTGAGAGCATTATTGCTTGATCATAAAACATTCGTTAAAAATTCCCGGGCCCCATACGAAGTATATCTATTAAATTTCATTTCGGGGAGGTTGAACACTGGGACGGATTAAAAACAAAAAACCCCGACGGTTAGGTCAGGGTTTTGAGTCTTAATAAAGTCGGCGGCGACATACTTTCCCAGGTATTACCCAAGTATCATCTGCGCTGATGGGCTTAACTTCTCTGTTCGGAATGGGAAGAGGTGGACACCATCGCCATAGCCACCATAAGGTCAATAAAGATCTATGACAAATGCTGGAAATAAGAAATTATAAAGAGTAGGTAAGTCTACGGGTAATTAGTACTACTCGACTCATACATTACTGTATTTACATCTGTAGCCTATCAACGTAGTAGTCTTCTACGACCCTTAAAGGAAAACTCATCTTGAGACTAGTTTCGCGCTTAGATGCTTTCAGCGCTTATCTATTCCGCACGTAGCTACTCTGCGATACAGCTGGCGCCATAACAGATCCACCAGAGGTGCGTCCAACCCGGTCCTCTCGTACTAAGGTCAGATTCTCTCAATTTTCCAACGCCCACAACAGATAGGGACCGAACTGTCTCACGACGTTCTGAACCCAGCTCGCGTGCCACTTTAATGGGCGAACAGCCCAACCCTTGGGACCTTCTCCAGCCCCAGGATGTGACGAGCCG
>Ga0172373_10000069_pt1 | contig 137650 bp, 115 predicted proteins | sample Lak10m_2_FD_114546 | JGI IMG/M metagenome (GOLD analysis project Ga0172373, IMG submission 114546) | Freshwater microbial communities from Kabuno Bay, South-Kivu, Congo - kab_092012_10m | ecosystem: Environmental > Aquatic > Freshwater > Lake | place: Democratic Republic of the Congo... | reverse complement strand
CGACTTTTTCGTCGCTGTTTCTGCCCGCTTCAGTGCGGCAATCGCTTCTTCGCTCAGATGAAATTTTCGTGTCGCCATCCTCCCATTATATCATGCCAATGCTAAAACGCTTCCCCATTAGTTATGGGTGCCGTTAATCTTTTTGAAGATATTGCGTCCGGCTTCCTGAGCAGCTTTGCGAACCTCGATGTCGGGATCGTTCTCGAATAGCTTTCGCAGCGGGTCGAGCGCATCGGGATCGGCAATTTGTGCCAGCTCAGCAATGGACTTAAGCCGCACATCACGATTCCTATCCTGCAACCGTGCAATATGAAAAGCAACCACTTTTTTCATTGAACTTGTCATCGAGGCACTTCTATCCCCGCAGCGTACTGTTTGCGCCCATTATACGGCAAGTGCGCACTCATCGTCTAGCAGATGGTGAGCGACGAGAGCTGATGCAAGCATACCAATTATGAGCATTTACCTATTGGACGTTGCGCAATATCTCATGAAGTATTAATATTCAACTAGCTGGTCAATAGCTTGACAAGATTTGACCAATATCTCTATTCGCATATGGTTTGAATGTCGGGCGCTGTTTGCGCGATGCTCATAGTAAAAGCTCGTGATGATGGGTTCATGGTTTGGGGAGAGAAAACGATGTACGTCCTTCAGGTGTTCTGTCGTGTGAAAGCCGAGTTCGTCAATGAATTCATGGAGGCATCCCGCGATAATGCACGCAACAGTGTGCTTGAGCCGGGTGTTGTTCGGTTTGATTTTCACCAGCAACTAGATGATCCAACCAAATTTACCATTATCGAGGTGTACCGCGATGCGAACGCGCCTGCCAAGCACCGCGAAACGGCACATTACCTGCGCTGGCGGGATATAGTAGGCGATATGTTGGCTGAAGCCCGAACCCGGGTAGAATATCGGAATGTGTTTCCTGAAGATGATAACTGGAAGTAACGCTCATGCGCTTTGATTTTGCGACTGTCACCAAGATTGTTTTTGGCCCCGGTTCTCTGAGTGAGTGTGGCGCGGCTATCGCGGCGTTTGGCAAACGGGCGCTGGTGGTTGGCGGTATGAATGTTGAACGGGTGGCGACCCTGATTGAGATACTGCAAGTGCAGGGGATTGCGTACTCGTTTTATCAGGTGGCGGGCGAACCTAGCATTCAGATCGCACAACAAGGGGCTGAACAGGCGCGTGAATTTGGCGCAGAATTCGTGATCGGTTATGGCGGTGGCAGCGCGATGGATACAGCCAAAGCGGTGTCTGCTTTGATTACGAACACGGGCGATGTGATGGATTATCTGGAGGTCATCGGGCGTGGTCTGCCGTTGAAGGCGGCAGCAGCGCCATTGGTGACTATTCCCACGACAGCAGGCACGGGGTCGGAAGTCACCAGCAACGCGGTACTCTATTCGCCCGATCATCAGGTGAAGGTTAGCCTTCGCAGCCCGCGTATGCTGGCGAAACTGGCGATTGTGGATTCGCGTTTGACGCATAGTTCACCGCCGGCAGTGACGGCTCAAAGCGGGCTGGACGCGCTGACGCAGGTGATCGAACCGTTGACCTGCAATAAGACAAATCCGATGACGGATGCTGTTTGCCGCGAAGGGATTGTGCGGGCAGCGCGATCTTTGAAGCGGGCGTATGAGCAGCCGGATGATGCCGCCGCCCGTGAGGATATGGCGCTCACCAGCCTGTTCGGAGGGCTGGCGCTGTCGAATGCCAAGCTGGGCGCGGTACACGGATTTGCAGGCCCGTTCGGGGGAATGTACGATGCGCCGCACGGGGGTATTTGTGCGCGACTGCTGCCGTATGTGATGGCGATGAATGTTCAGGCGCTGCGGGAACGCCAACCGGAGAACGCGGCGCTGGAACGATATGATGAAGTCGCACGTCTGTTGACGGGGCATCCGAAGGCGGTGGCGGCGGATGGTGTGCAGTTCGTGCAAGAATTGTGCGCCGCGTTGAGCATCCCCGCGCTGGGGACATACGGCATTGTGGAAGCCGATTACGCCACGCTGATTGAGAAGGCGGCGGTTGCCAGCTCGATGCAGGGCAACCCGATTGTGTTGACCAGAGACGAACTGCGGCAGATTCTAGTACAGGCGCAGTAGTTCCCTATCGTCGAGGTTCTAAAGATGAGAAGAAATTGCTCCCCGCCAGAGTAGGGTATAATGCTCCCTGCGTCTAATCTGGTTTGTACGCTTTTTACGCGGAGAGGTTGAGCATGGAAATCTTCGGCGTTGGCACCGTAGAAATACTAGCGATCTTCATTATCATGATTATTTTTGTGGGGCCAAAGCGTATGATCCAGTGGGCTTACCATCTGGGGCGCTATGTGTCCCGCTTCCGGGCAATGTGGGCGGAGACAATGGATTATGTTGAAGCCGAGCTGAAACAGGCCGGTGTTGAGGTGGAATTGCCGCGTGATGTGCCGACGCGGGGCACAATGAACAAGCAGGTGATGGAGACTGCCCAACGACTGACCGCACCGATGACCAAGCCGGTGAAGGACGTGTTGGACGAAACCACGAATGAATTGAACGAAGTGAAGGCCGAAGCAACCGTTAAGACGACGGATTGGACGAAGTTCAAGACGAACGCGCCAACTGCCAAGCCCGCCGCTGCACCGACTAATGGTTCCTCTGAGTCTGCCGATCTGGGAACGTGGTCGGAGTCCTCCTCGGCATCCCCGACCCCGCCCGCTGAGTAATCGCAAAATGGGCTATGAACTGGCGGCGACCCTTTCTTTTAGGTGCGCCGCCAGCATCCGCGCTCGTTGGGGCGCATCGCCCACATAGGCATCAGCACGCAACAACTCATTTATGTGTTCGACAGGCAGCAGCGCCGTCAGACGCGAGTCCGCGCATAGGCGGGTACGCAGCGGGTTTTCGGCACCTGTGCGCAGGGCTTCCCATGCGGCGAGGCTGTGTTCCCGGATGACCTCGTGCAACTCCTGACGGTTGCCCCCGGCACGTACCGCAGCCATGAGAAGCCGTTCTGTGGCGGCGAAAATGCCATAGGTGTTCAGATTGCGCTGGATGGCGTGGTCGTCAATTCGCAGCCCTGAGAGGACGCGCTGTAGCCGGTGCAGAATTTCGTCAACGGCGAGGAATGCTTCCGGGAACAACAGACGCCGATTGGCCGAATCGTCCAATGTGCGTTCGAGTAAATTGTGGGCGGCATTGTCCCATGCTACGCGGGGGAGTGCGGCCACATAGCGTGCCAGACTGTCAATGTTCTCGGCATTAATCGGGTTGCGCTTAAAAGGCATGGCGGAGGAACCCACCTGTGCGCTGCCGAACGGTTCTGCCCATTCCCCGAATACAGGCGATTGAAGCAGTCGTAAATCGAACGCCAGACGATAGAGCGTCATCGCCAGACCTGCTAGGCTGTTCAGGATGTCCCAGTCCTGACGACGCGGATAGGTTTGGGTGGCGATCAGGAACGACTGGAGGTTGAGCGATTCCATGATTTGCGATTCCATCGCGGCGGGCGTTAAGGGGGTGTTGGCGAGTAGCTCGTGATATGAAGCTGCCGTTCCGACTGCGCCTTTGAACCCCTTGCCCTGCAAGTCTGCCATGACTGATTGGAGCGTGGTGTAATCATGGAGTAAATCCTGTGCATAACCCGCCATGCGATAGCCAACGGTGGTGGGTTCAGCGGGTTGCAAGTGCGTGAAGGCCATGCAGACATGATCGGCTTCGCGCTCGATCCAATCTGCGAGTGTGGTCAGGACGGTTCGTGTGGTTTCAGCGATGTTGTTCAGCGCGTCGCGCAGGCGCAGCACTTCGGCATTGTCTTCCACATCCATGCTGGTCGCGCCCAGATGAATGATGCCGCCGCCGATGGTGCATTGTTCGGCATAGGTTTTGACTTCTGCCATCAGGTCATGCTTGATTTCAGATTCGATCTGGTGAGCGCGATCCAGATCAACGGCGTGCTGATGAGCGCGTAAATCGGCCACTTGAGCAGCAGTGACCAGTCCGGCACGTTCCTGTGCTTCGGCCAGCGCCACCCAGATGCGCCGCCACAGCCGCCGTTTGTGCGCTTCTGACCAGATTGTGCGCATAGGCTGAGAGCCATAGCGCCAAGTGAAGGGGCTGATAAACGTTTCGTGATCGAACGTATTGGGAAGGTTTTGGTTGTTCATGGCGCGTAGTGTATCACCTTGTTGGGGGGCGTCTCAAATCATTAGGTGTGATGATTGTTGACTGAAATTGGTACACTTTGGAGGGTGAGGGGGGCTGGCTTTTCTGCTATCATCAGCCCGTCATCCATGAAGGGGGCATATATGGTTGTCGAACGACGGGACGGAGATGACTTGCGTCCCTCCGAGGCGTATGTACGCCTGTTTGAGCCACCGAAAATGGCGGGTCATTTCACGGGGAAGCATGTGGTTACGGTGGAGCAGTTCACCCGTGAAGATATGATCGAAGTGTTCAGGACGGCTGCTGATTTTCGTGACCGCGTGCGGCATGGTGATCGTACTTTGCTGAATGCCGCTGCCGGCAGGGTAATGGCGACGCTGTTCTATGAAGCCAGCACGCGCACAGATATGTCTTTTCAGGCGGCGATGCACCGCCTCGGTGGGGCGGTCGTCAGCACCAGCGGCGGGGTGCGTTTTTCGTCGGTCTATAAAGGCGAAAATCTTGCAGATACCATTCGCGCTGTGGGCTGCTATGCAGATGTGGTTGTGCTGCGACATCCTGATGTGGGATCGTCCTACGAAGCGGCGTATTATTTGGATCAACTGGGTGAACAACTGGGACGGTCGCCGGTGGTTATCAGCGGCGGCGACGGGGTGGGGGAACATCCGACACAGGCGCTACTGGATTTGTTCACGATTGTGGACTGCAAAGGCCGCGCTGACCGCCTGACGATTACGATGGTCGGGGATTTGCTGAACGGGCGCACGGTGCATTCGCTCTCCAAACTGATCGCTCAGTATGGCGCTCAAGAGGTGGATTTCTGCTTTGTCTCCCCGTTTTCCCTGCGGATGCCGTCGTATATCGTGGATTTTCTGCATGAACGTGGCTACCGCGTGATGCAGACGGGCGATTTGTACGAAGTGCTGAACCGTAGCGATGTGATCTACTGGACGCGGGTGCAGCAGGAGCGATTCGCCAAGCCAGAAGATTACGAAGCCATCCGCGATGATTTTGTGATGACCCCCGAAGTGCTGGGGCAGGCGAAATCCGACGCGATTTTGATGCACCCCCTTCCCCGAAAGAATGAAATGGGTACGCCCCGCGATCATGATATTCTCGATGCGGATTCGCGGGCTGTCTATTTTAAGCAGATGGCAAATGGTATGTTTGTGCGTATGGCGCTACTGGCGAAAGTGTTGGGCGCTGCGGTTTGATGATGACTTCGCTCACTCGAATTTCCGGTATGGTTGATCCCCATGTGCATTTGCGCGATCTGGAATGGTCGTACAAAGCGACGTTTGCCGGCGAAACGGCGGCGGCAGTGGCGGGTGGATATTGGGCGGTGCTGGATATGCCTAACACCCCGCCGCCAACGATTGATGGGGCAGCATTGCGTCTGAAGCGGGAACGCATGACCGAAGCCGCAAGATGCGACTGGGGCGTGTATTTCGGCGCGTCACAGGCGGATAATCAGGCTGAATATGCGGCTGCGGTTGCCCTGTGCTGCGGGCTGAAAATCTATAACAACGCCACGACGGGGACGCTGCTCATCGAAGATCAGGCGGCGCGTGAACGGCATTTCGCAGCGTGGCCTGCCCATAAGCCGATAGCGGTTCATGCGGAGGACGACACGGTAGGCGATATTCTCGCGCTGGTGCGGCGCTATCGCAAGCCGGTGCATTTTTGCCATATCAGCCTGGCGCAGGAGATTCACGATTTGCGGGCTGCGAAGGCCGAAGGCTTGCCCGTGACGGTGGGCGTGACGCCGCACCATTTGTTCCTCACTGAAGCCAATCTCGGCATGCTGGGGAGCTTCGGACTGATGAAGCCAGAACTGAAACAACAAGCGGATCAGGATGCGCTGTGGGAAGCGGTACGCGACGGTGTGGTGGATGTGATCGAGTCCGATCATGCGCCGCATACGCTGGCAGAGAAGCAATCCGCGAAACCGCCCTACGGTGTGCCGGGTTTAGAAACGACATTGCCTTTGTTAGGGCTGGCGGCTAAAGAAGGGCGTGCTTCGCTGGAGCATTTGCTCCCGATGGTTTCCACGAATCCGCAGCGGATTTTCGGCTTGCGACCCCCTGCGGAAACCTATACTCTGGTTGATTTTGCCGACACTTATACGGTGACTCGCGCCGGATTGTATTCGGCCTGCGGTTGGTCGCCGTTTGAGGGTTGGACGGTGCGGGGGCGGGTGCGCGAGGTGTGGATTCGCGGCGTGAAGGTGTTCGATGGTGAACGGATTTTGGCTGCGCCCGGTTTCGGGATACCTGTGGTGCAAAGCCTGTGAGTTTCATTCAGCGCGGGTTGGCAGCGTTCGCAGGGGGTATGTATCAACTGGCGCGTCCATTGGTGTTTCGCCAATCGGCACAGTCGGCACATGAAAAGGTGCTGCGGTTACTCGCAGCCTGCGATACCGTTCCCGGCCTTTCTGCCGCGCTGACGCTGGTGCATCGCGCTGCATTTGAACGGCACGAGGTTACGGTTGGCGGGGTGCGGTTGCCCGCGCCGTTTATACTGGCGGCGGGGATGGTTAAGGGGAAAGGGTTCGCGGACGAAGCGGTTGCGGTGGCGGCGGTTCAAGACGGGGAGAATATAATCCCCGGTTGGCGCAGTTTTCCGGCGCTGGTTGGCGCGGTAGAGTTTGGTTCGTTCACGCGATGGCCGCGAGTGGGCAACGCGGGAACGGTGATGTGGCGGGATGCCACCACCTGCTCGACTCAGAATTATGTCGGGCTGAAAAACCCCGGCGCGAAAGCGGCTGCACTGTTCTTGGCGCTGCGACAGGCTGCGCTGCCTGCCTGTTACGGGATTAATGTGGCGGTGAGTCCGGGCGTGAGTGATGCGGCGCAGGAACGCGATGAGGCGGCGTTTGCGGTGAACTGCTTTGTGGAGAAGCAACTGCGGCCTGCGTGGGTTACGCTGAATGTGAGTTGTCCGAATACCGAGGATGATCCAAGCAGTCATCAGACCGAACAGCACACGCGGGCATTATGCGCGGCGGTGCGGGATGTTTTGAAACCAACAGCTATTCCATTGTGGGTGAAGGTGAGTCCCACGCTGGCGGATGAACAATACGCGGTACTGATGAGCGTGTTTGCTGCGACAGGCGTCCGGGCGGTGGTGGCGACGAATACGCTACCACAGCCGCATCCCACACAGCCGACGCTGGCGGCGGGGGTCGGCGGGGGTCGGCTGCATGAAAAGGCACTGCGGACGGCGCGGGTGCTGGCGGCGGCGCGGGACAGGCTGGGCTGTCCGGTGGATGTGGTGGGGTGTGGCGGGGTACAGGACGCGGAAACGATCCGCGCTTTTCAGGCGATTGGGATCAACGCGATGCAGTATTGGTCGGCTCTTATCTACCGGGGGCCGCTGGTAGCAGCATTGATGATGACGGAAATGGAGCATACACATGGCAATTGAGCAGCAGGTCGCGGCGGCACTGGTCGAAATTGGGGCGGTGGGGTTTGCGCCGGAGAAGCCTGTCACCTTTAAGTCCGGTTTGATTTCGCCTGTGTATGTGGATAACCGGCGCATTCCGTTCTGGCCTGAAGCGTTCCGTACTGTGATTGCTGGTTTTGAGGCGGCGATAGCCAAACACGCTGTCCAGTATGATGTGATTGCAGGTGTGGAGTCCGGCGGCATTCCGCACAGTGCGGCACTGGGGTATGCGCTGCGCCAGCCTTCGGTTTTTGTGCGGAAGCAGCCGAAGGAACATGGAACCCGCAACCGGATTGAGGGCGGATCAGTGGATGGCAAGCGGGTACTGCTGGTCGAGGATTTGGTGACGACGGGCGGCAGTAGCCTTGCCAGCGTGAGTGCATTGCGGGAGGCCGGCGCACAGGTGGATACCTGCTTGGCGATTGTGTCTTACGAGTTTCAGGAAGCAGACGCGGCTTTCGCAGCGGCGGGCGTGCGGCTGTATGCGCTGACGGCATTTGCTGATATTCTTGAGGCAGCGGTGCAGGCGAACCGCTTTGGACGTGATGCGATGGCTGTGATTAATGATTGGCTGCGGGATCCATCCGGTTGGGCCGCAAGACACGGGTTTACCAACACATGAGCGCACTAGAGAAGTACGAACAACGGGTTGAGCAAGCGAATACACTCCTTTGCGTGGGGCTGGATAGCGATTTGCGCTTCATGCCGCGCCATTTTCGAGATGATGCGTTTCCGCAGTTCGCGTTTAACCGCTGGGTGATCGAGCAGACGCATAACTATGTGTGTGCCTACAAGCCGAATATCGCGTTTTATGAAGCGCGGGGTGATCGCGGGTTAAGCGAACTCAAGATGACCATTGATTACCTGCGCGAACGCCATCCGGCCATTTTTACGATTTGCGATGCGAAGCGCGGCGATATTGGTTCGACCAACTCCGGCTATGTCGAAGCGATTTTTGATTGGTTGAACTTCGATGCGGTGACGCTGAATCCGTATCTGGGAAAGAGCGCGGTGCAGCCATTTCTTGATCGAACGGATAAATGTTCGATTGTGTTGTGCCGCACGTCTAATCCCGGCGCGCGTGAACTGCAAGACCTTGTGGTGGACGGTAAGCCGCTGTGGCTGATCGTTGCCGAAAAAGTGGCTCAAGAGTGGAATGCAAATTCAAACTGTATGCTGGTTGCTGGGGCGACGTATCCGGCAGAACTCAAGACCATTCGTGAGGCGGTAGGCGATATGCCGCTGCTGATTCCGGGGGTGGGCGCACAGGGCGGAAATGTGCAGCGGGCGGTGGAATCGGGGTTGAGCAGCGCACAGCGCGGGATTTTGCTAAGCTCGTCGCGGAGTATTATCTTTGCAGATAATCCGGGCGCGGCTGCCCGCCAACTGCGTGACGAGATCAACCACTGTCGCAAACCGTGACCCTGATTTGACATAAAAAGTGAATATTTGCTTAGTCAACTTGAGAGGATTTGCAAGCGTTGCTATAATCTGTTGGGTAGCCATTTGTATTCAATATATAACGATTTCGTAAAGGATTACGCGATGAAGAAATTGATGGGGTGGGTTGGGGTTATGATGCTGGTGCTGGGCGTGTCGGCATCGGCGACTTTTGCACAGGACAGCGGCACGATGACATCTGTTGGGGCAGGTGAAGGGCAGGTAGACATTGTGGCGTGGCCGGGTTACATCGAACGCGGCGAAACGGATGCGGCTTACGACTGGGTGACGGGCTTTGAGGCCGAAACGGGCTGCAAGGTGAACGTTAAGACGGCGGCGACCTCCGATGAGATGGTGGCGCTGATGAACGAAGGCGTTTTTGACCTTGTGACCGCTTCGGGCGATGCCAGCCTGCGCCTTGCTTATGGCGGGCGGTTGCAGCCGATCAACATTGATTTGATCCCCAGCTGGAGTACGGTGGATGAGCGCCTGCAAAATGCGGCGTGGCATACAGTAGATATTGACGGCAACGGCACTCCTGAACACTACGGTGTTCCTTATCAGTGGGGGCCGAATGTTCTGATGTACAACACGGAAGTATTCAAAGAAGCGCCCGCCAGCTGGAATGTGGTGTTTGAGGAACAGACGCTAGGCGATGGCGTCTCGAATAAGGGGCGCGTGCAGGCGTATGATGGCCCGATTCATATTGCGGATGCCGCCAATTATCTGATGCACCATAACCCGGAACTGGGCATTAAAGACCCGTATTCGCTCGACATTGACCAGTTCAATGCGGCGCTCGATCTTCTGCGCCAGCAGCGTGAACTGGTTGCCCGTTACTGGCACGATGCCTTTGTGCAGATTGATGATTTCACGAATGAGGGTATCGTCGCTTCGGGATCGTGGCCGTTTCAGGTGAATCTGCTCAAGGCGGCAGGCGAACCGATTGATAGTGTTTTCCCCGAAGAAGGCGCGACTGGTTGGGCGGATACCACGATGATGCACGTCAACGCGCCGCATCCGAACTGTGCCTATATGTGGCTGGAGCATTCGATCAACCCGAAATTGCAGGGCGATCTGGCGGCGTGGTTTGGTTCGGTGCCGTCGGTTCCGGCGGCCTGCGAAGGCAACGACTTGCTCGGCGAGAACGGTTGCGAAGCGAATGGTTTCGGCTCGTTCGAGAAGATTTACTTCTGGCGTACACCGATTGCGGACTGCGGCGATGATCGTGGTCAGGTGTGTGTTCCCTACTATGAATGGGTGACGAACTATATCGCCGTGATTGGCGGACGCTAGGTTCTGAACGGGAAGGAACTCGTTCGCGGGTTCCGATAATTGTCTGGTTGATCGGACACCTCGTGCTTTGCTGGTGACGAGGTGTCTGTTTTATGAGAGTGTTATTGCGAGGAGTTGTGATGACTTACAAGCTGTGGATTGAGGGCCGCTGGCAGGATACGCAGGGTGGCAAGATGATGGCGATTGAGAATCCGGCGACGGGTGCTGTGATTGCCGAAGTGATTGACGCCAGTCGTGCGGATGTGGATCGGGCGGTGCAGGCGGCGCATACCGCTTTTTATGATGGGCGCTGGTCGAAGCTGACTCCGGCTGAACGGTCACTGGCAATCTGGAAACTGGCGGATTTACTGGAAGCGCGTAAAGAAGAATTTGCGAAACTCGAATCGGAAAATACGGGTAAACCGTATCAGTTCGTGAGTCTGGGCGGCGATCTGCCGTTCGCTGTGGATAATCTGCGGTTCTTCGCGGCGGCGGCACGCGATACACACGGGTACTCATCCGGCGAGTATGCGAAGGGCTATACCTCGATTTATCGTCGTGAGCCGGTCGGGGTGGTGGGGCAGATTACGCCCTGGAATTACCCGCTGATGATGGCGATCTGGAAGATTGGGCCGGCGCTGGCGGCAGGTTGCACCGTCGTGTTGAAACCTGCGCCCACAACCCCGCTCACCACGCTGCTGCTGGCTGAACTGCTGGCGGAGGCGGGTATTCCGGCGGGCGTGGTGAATATTGTCACGGGCGGGAACGATGTCGGGCAAGCACTGGTTGAACATCCTGATGTGCGTCTGGTCAGCCTGACGGGTTCTACCGGCACGGGCAAGAAGATTATGCGGACTGCTGCTGATACCCTGAAGCGGGTGCATCTGGAACTGGGCGGCAAGGCGCCGTTCATCGTGTTCGATGATGTGGATGTGGAAGCGATTGCAGGCACGGCAGCGTTTACCAGCACCGTGAATACCGGGCAGGACTGCACGGCTGCGACGCGGGTTTATGTGGAGGCCAGTCGCGCTAAACGTGCCACCGAAGCCTTTGTCGAGGCGATGCGTGCCGTGAAGGTGGGTCTGCCGTTTGATGACGGCGTGCAGATGGGGCCGCTGATTTCGGGCGTTCAGCGTGAGCGCGTGCAAGGATTTGTGGATCGTGCGAAGGCGAATGGTGCCAGCATCCTGACGGGCGGGCGCGTGCCGGGTGGCCGGGACAGCGGGTATTTCTTCGAGCCGACAGTGATTGCGGATGCCGATCAGAAGGCGGAAATCATCCAGAGTGAAGTCTTTGGCCCGGTGCTGACGATCAGCACGTTCAAAGATGAGGCGGATGCGATTCGGCTGGGCAACGATGTGAACTATGGTTTGGCGGCATCGGTATGGACGCGGGATATTGGACGTGCGATGCGCGTTTCTTCTCAACTGGAGTTCGGCACGGTGTGGATTAATGACCACATTCCGCTGACTTCGGAAGCACCGCATGGCGGCTTCAAACAGTCCGGCATCGGCAAGGATTTGTCTGCCGAGGCGGTTTCGGACTACAAGATCACCAAGCATGTTATGGTCAAGAACGCATAATTATGGCAGCCCATTCTGGTCGTTCCATCGCGGTCAAAATGACCGATGTGTGTCGGCATTTTGGCGATGTTAAAGCGGTAGATCATCTCGATCTTGAAATCTATGATGGCGAATTTTTCTCCTTGCTCGGCCCTTCGGGGTCGGGCAAGACCACTTGTTTGCGGCTGATCGCCGGGTTTGAACACGCCACCTCTGGCAGCATTGAACTGCATGGCGTTGAGATGGTGAAATGGGCGCCGAGGCGCATTGGTTTTGTGACAGTCGGACAGCGGTTGGTGAGCGTGCCGCCGTATGAGCGCGATGTCAACACGGTTTTTCAGGATTACGCGCTGTTCCCGCACATGAGCGTGGGCGACAATGTGGCGTATGGCTTGATGATTCAGAAAGTGCCGAAAGCGGAGCGTCAGCGGCGTGTGTCCGAGGTGCTGGATTTAGTGCGCTTACCGGGGTATGAGAGCCGCAAACCGGCACAGCTTTCGGGGGGGCAGCGGCAGCGGGTGGCACTGGCGCGGGCGCTGGTGAACCGTCCGCGTGTGCTGCTGCTGGATGAGCCGCTGGGGGCGCTGGATTTGAAGCTGCGTCAGCAGATGCAGATTGAACTGAAAGCGATTCAGCAGCAGGTGGGCATCACCTTCGTTTTTGTCACCCACGATCAGGAAGAAGCCCTGACGATGAGCGACCGTTTGGCGGTGTTCAACCGGGGGCGAATCGAGCAGATTGGCGTTCCGGCAGAGATTTATGAACGCCCCACCACCGGCTTTGTGGCGGGTTTCGTGGGGACGACTAATCTCATCAGCGGGGCGCTGGCGCAGCGAATCAACGGATCGGATCAGGCGGTTTCGATTCGCCCGGAGAAGATTCACATGGTGGCGCTGGACGCAGCGGTGGAACCGGGCTGGAAAGCCGTGATGGGCAGCGTGCGCGATGTGATTTATCTGGGGATGCACACGCGCTATCTGGTCGAACTGGAAGGCGGCGGGGATTTGACGGTGGTTCAACAGAACCTCGAAACGTCTTCGATAGATGTTCACGCCTCACGCGGGAATCGGGTGAAGTTGACATGGGATACGACCAGTATTCGCGTGTTACAGGGGCAGACTGTATGACCGGGGATGCTTCGTCACGTCCTTCGTGGTGGCGGCGCGTTGCGATCTACCTGTATCAGCGGCCTAATCTGTCGCTGGTGCTGCTGCTGGCGCTGCCGCTGTTGTGGTTAGCGGTGTTTTATCTGGGCGCACTGGTGTCTCTGCTCATCCAGAGTTTTTTCAAACTGGACGGGTTTACAGGCCGGATTGTGCGCCAGTTCGGGTTGGAAACGTATCAGCAGTTGTTCACCGCAGCCAATATGGATGTGGTGTACCGCACCGTGATTATGGCGGCTGTGGTGAGCGTGGCCTGTGCGGTGCTGGCGTTCCCGCTGGCCTATTTCATGGCGCGTTATGCGTCATACCGCGTGCGGGGGATTTTGTATCTGGCGGTGCTGATTCCGCTGTGGTCGAGCTATCTGGTGCGCGTGTATACGTGGAAGATCATTCTGGCGCAGGAAGGCATCATCACATGGTTTTTCAATGTGTTGGGCTTGAAGCCTGTGCTGGACGCTCTTCTGGCGATCCCGTTGATCGGTGGTTCGTCACTGTCGTTTTCGTTCATCGGCATGTTTCTGGTGTTCGTATACATCTGGCTGCCGTACATGGTTTTGCCGATTAATGCGGCGCTGGAACGTGTTCCTAAGTCGCTGATTGAAGCCTCTAGCGATCTGGGCGGACGGCCTAATTACACCTTCTGGCGGGTGATTCTGCCGCTGACTGTTCCGGGTATCATCGCGGGTTCAATCTTCACGTTTTCGCTCACGCTGGGCGATTACATCATCCCCAGTGTGATCGGCAATTCGAGCTTTTTCATCGGGCGGGCGGTGTTCGCGCAGCAAGGGACGGCGGGCAATATTCCGCTGGCGGCGGCGTTCACGGTGGTGCCGATGGTGATTATGGGCGTGTATCTGGTGGTTGCTAAGCGATTGGGGGCTTTCGATGCGCTCTAGTCCCGCCCTCTCTGTGTCGCCTGTGATGGAAGGGCAGCGTGCATCGTTGGGGCTGAAAGCCTCGGCGGGATTCGCGCTACTGTTTTTACACTTCCCGATCTTGATTATCATTTTGTATGCGTTCACAACCGAGGAGTCATCGTTCCAGTTTCCGCCCCCCGGTCTGACGACTCGCTGGGTTAGCGAACTGTTCAACCGGACGGATTTCTGGAATGCGTTCGGGCTATCCGTGCTGGTTGCACTGGTGGCGACGGCGGTGGCGCTGGTGCTGGGGACGCTGTTGTCGCTGGCCTTGTACCGGAGCAGTTTTTTTGGCAAGGAATCCATTACGCTGCTGGTGATTCTGCCGATTGCGCTACCGGGTATCGTGACGGGTATCGCGCTGCGTTCAGGCATGAGCCTGACGGGGCTATCGTTCAGCTTCTGGACGATTGTGATCGGTCATGCGACTTTTTGCATCGTGACCGTGTACAACAATGTGATTGCGCGACTGCGGCGAACCGGATACTCGCAGATTGAGGCTTCGATGGATCTGGGTGCGACCTCATTTGAGACGTTCCGGTACATCATTTTGCCGAACATTGCGACCGCGTTGTTGGCGGGTGGGATGCTGGCGTTCGCGCTGTCCTTCGATGAAGTGATCGTGACGACCTTCACGGCGGGACAGCAGGAGACGCTTCCGATCTGGATTTTCAGCCAACTCACCCGCCCGCGTGACCGGCCTGTGACGAATGTGGCGGCGCTGTTTGTGATGGCGACGACGTTCATCCCGATTTTGCTGGCCTACCGATTTACCAACGACTCTCAGGGCAGGTAATACGACATGGTTTATGTCATGGGGATTGATGGCGGCGGCAGCACGGTGCGGGCTGCGGTCGTTTCAGATGATTTGACGATTATCGGGCAAGCGACCGGTTCAACGGTCAACCCGAATGTGGTGGGGCGAAATCACGCGAAGCAGACCATTCAAGCGGTCATGCGGGACGCGCTGACGGCAGCTGGTTGCGGCGCTGTTGATGTGTTGTCGGCGGGAATCGGCGTGGCGGGCGCGGAGGCGATTTACGCCGAGGCGTGGCTGCGTGAGGTGGTTTCGGATGTGCTGCCGGAAGCGAAGATTGCAACGCCAGCGGGCGATCATGAGATTGCGCTGGTGGGGGCGCACGGAGCGCGGCGCGGCTTACTGGTGTTGTCCGGCACGGGTAGCCTCGCCTGTGGAATCGGGCAGGCGGGTGAATTCAAGCTGGTGGGTGCGCTAGGGTATTTGCTAGGGGATGAAGGCAGCGGGTTCTGGGTGGGGATGGAAGGGCTGCGTGCTGCCATGCGCGGGGATGATGGGCGTGGACGCAAAACGCTGCTGACACAGGCGATTCTGGCGGAGATTGGCGTGAAAAGCGTGCTGGATGTCGTCCCCTGGATTTATCAGGGCGACCATGTGCGCACAAAAGATGTGGCGGCATTAGCCCGCACGGTACTCATGGTGGCGGAACAGGGCGATGCGGTGGCGCTGGAAATCGTGTGGCGGGCTGCGAATGAACTGCTGCTGGCGGTGCGGGCTGTTCAGCATCAACTGGATATGGAAAAGCTGCCGATGGCTTTCTTCGGCGGGCTGCTGAGTGCGCCGAATCCGTTGAGCCGTATGCTGTGCGGGATGCTGGGTTTGGACAGCATCCCGCAACCGAAGTATTCGGCACTGATTGGCGCAGCGATTTGCGCGCTGGACGCCCTCGTGAGTTAGGCGCGGGGCTGCAAGAGCAGCGTCGGCACGACAGAGCCGCCGCCCGCCGTCACATTGAGCAGCGCGACGGAGGAGAGGCGTGTGAGGCAACCGTGAACGGTGTGACCGTCGAACACATAGGGGTTGGCGTCCACAAAGCGCGGGCTGATGTCGAGTTTGCCTTCGATATAGGCCGGGAAATCACGGTAGATCACATCCACCCGTTCCTGCGCCACATAGGATGCGTTCAGCGCCTGCTGAAGGGTTTCGTTCCAGTCCTCGGCGCTGGCTTCCCAACCGATGACCACCCCTTTACCACCGTATTCGTCGTTTGGCTTGAGTACGAAGCGGTCGCGGTTGGCGGCGATGAACGGGACGAGATCAACTTCTTGCCCACGATACATCGTTTTACGTTCGCTCACCCGCCGCGTCCAGGGGATGTGCGCTTGGATGGCGGCAAGCTGGGTGCTGTCGAATAGGTGCGCGTTGCGTTCGTCGCTCAATAGCGCGAGGCTGGCTTTTTTGGCGAGTAATTTGGCGCTGAACGAGTTGGTCATGTAGACCTTTTTATCGCGCACAGCCCGCACGATGGCGTTTTCTTGCCCCATCTGGTGTACCAGTTCACTGCACAGCACGCGCTTATAGATCACATCAATACGAAAATCATCTTTGTAGAGATGACCGTTACGGTATTCGAGGTGACGGGGGTCGGCAAGGATGACATTCATGCCGTGCTGCTTGAAGTGGTGACGGATGATGTGGTGTTCATTGAGCGTGGGAACGTGTCCCCAGTCCACGATGGCGATGTTGGGCATTCCGATGCCGCCCCAATCGCGGTAGCCGCGCATCAGTACCGCCAGCAGTTTGTTCTGCATGGGCATACTTTGAACGGCGTAATACTTCATGAACTGCTTCATCGGCTCTAGCGTCATAAATAGTTCGGATAACACATCCTCATAGCCCATACCGGCAGGGGTTTCAGCGTTGTATTCGACGAAGAACAGTTTGCGTTCCTCGGTGACGAAGAACGAGTCCAACCGGGAGGTTGTCCAAGGGACGGCGTTGCCTATGTCCACGCCGAACAGATGTTCCTCGTAGGCTTCGAGGTCGAGCTGCATACGCAGATCGGTATCGGCTAAACAGGCCGCATGGAGGCGTGCGAAAGCCGTCAACAGGATTTCGGTTTCGGACTTGAAGTAGTTCCACTGATCCATCAGATAGAAGTGGGGACGAATGACCGTGCATAACGGCCTATCCCCGAAATACAAGCCGAGGGGACGCAAGCGTGCATAGAGGTCTGCGCTGGCATCCGCAGCGATCTGATCGTCCAGCATGTCGTGGTAGCGGTCAATCGCCTGTTGTGGCATGGGTTATTTAGCCTTCTTGCTGGCGGGCTTGCTGGTTTTGCCCCAATGATAGCGCGAACGGGTTTCTTCTTTGGATTTGGCGAGACGGATGCACAGGTCAGCCATGTGCGTCACCATCCAGTCGAAGTGCTTGCGCCCTAGCGAGTTGACATCCATATCCGGGGCGGGGTTCATGAAGTCAATCGCGTAGGGGATGTCGCCCTTGATGGCAAATTCAACGGTGTTCATGTCGTAGCCGAAGGCTTGCACCAGCGCCCGCGAGTCACGCACAATGCGCTCGTACAGTTCGGGCGAGAAGTCGTGCTCGTCGTGGTATTTGCGCTGGGTGGGGTCATATTTCATGACGTAGATTTCGTCTTGCCCCAAGCACATGCAGCGTGCATAGTTATCCCACTGGATGTACTCTTGCAGGATCATGGTGAGCAGGCCACTCTGGTTGTAACGCCAGATGAGTTCCGACACGGAATGCACCACGTAGACTTCTTTCCAGCCGCCGCCGTGCGCATCCTTGAGGACGCAAGGCGTTCCGCCTACCATGTCTACGATTTTGTTCCAGTCCATCGGGTAGACGAGGTTGCGCAGGCTTTCGTTGTGGACGATCCCCGGCACATATTCCTTGTTGGGCAGCGCAACCGTTTTAGGGGAGATCACGCCCAAGCGATCCGCAACGGATGCGCCAAAATACTTGTCGTCCGCCGTCCACATGAAGGGGTCGTTGATGACCTTCACGCCTTGCAGAGCCGCGTTCTTCAGGTAGGAACGGTAATAGGGGACTTCGTGGGAGATGCGATCTACGATCACGCGGTAGGGACAGGGTTCGTTCATCATCGAACCCCCAATTTTGACGTATTCTGCCACCACACCTTCGTCGCGGCGGTTGACTTCTTCTATAAACGCAGGCGGCCATGACCATTCGCGCCCTACGAATAAACCCACCCGCAGCGGTTCTGTTGATTTCGATGACGCCATGATCTACTCCTGTAACACATTAGGCCGATAGAAAGGACTTGTGTATTAATCGTGTCCGTTGATATACATGAGCAGCATTTGTTGCCAGTACTGCCAGTCGTGCGACCAACCATCCCATTCGCGCAGGGCGTTGCCGATGCCTTTGCTCCACAGCAAACCGGAGAAGTCGCGGGCGCTTTGCATCAGACGGTCATCGCGTCCGGTCGCCATGATGATGTCAACGTGGCGTAATTGCGCCAATCGCCCCGGTTCATGCTCGTTGGCGATGAACTGCGTCGGGTTATTGCGGTAAACGTTGTCGTCCGAGTAGCCATCCGTAAATCTGCGGATGTCGTATAGGCCACTGAGGGCAATGATGCGGTCTACTTTGTCGGGGTGGCGCAGACCGAACGACATGGCATGAAATGCGCCAAAACTCGCGCCGACGGTTATGAGGAAGGGGTTGCTGTTTTTGCTCTGGGTGAGGGGCAAAACTTCATGATAGAGGTAGCTATCATACTGGTCGTGGCGATAGGCGCGTGCGCCGGGGTGCTGGCTGTAGTTGTACCAGCTTTCCGCGTCCACGCTGTCCACGCAGAACACTTGCAACCAACCGTTGTTGATGGATTCCCCTAATGTGTTCATCATGCCGCGATCTTCCCACTCGTAGAACTTGCCTTTGGAGGTGGGGAAGATGAGGACGCGCGTGCCCGCATGACCGAATACCAGCATTTCCATCGGGCGATTGAGTGCAGGACTGTGCCAGCGGTGATGTTCTCGATTCATGTCTGTTTAGTTGTCCATCTGTTGTAAGGCAGCGCGGACTGCGCCTGCCGCATTGAGTATACCCGCGCCTTGCTGTTCGGAAGCATGACCGGGCAGTGGTTGGGCTGTGGCGGTCAGAATAGCGCGAATCTGGCGGGTCGTCAAACGCGGGTTCGCTTCCAGCATTTGCGCGGCGACTGCGGACACGATCGGGGCGGCCACCGACGTGCCGTCCACATGCTGATGGTGCGGGCCGATGATTTTGTGGGTATGGATGCGCTGCTGAAGCATGTGCAGCGTGTGATCGGTGGGGGCGTGGGTGGAATCGTGTGTCAGACCTAAATCCGAGTAGCCCTGTTGGAGAAGGGTGGATACGCGGTTGCGATCTTGCTGCCCTAGCAACTGCCCCAGCCAGTGCGCTTCCCGCGCAACACTCGATCCGGGCAGGATGGGCGAAGCGATCCACATGGCCGGCGCGAGGATGTCCGGTTTGGTGCTTCCGTCGTAGCTGTTGCCGTAGTTGTGATGGTAAAGCGACCAGCGTTCGCGTTCTAGCGTGTTGTGGTCGTCTATGCCGCCCACTGTGATGGCATCGGCGGCGCTGGCTGGCGGAAGCAGGTGGCGAACGCTGCGGTTGCCCGCCGCCGCGATCACGGTCACGCCTTCGCGTGTCAGCTTGCGGATGACGCGGTGAAGCGGGTGGTTGGGGTCGTGGCTGATCTCATCGCCCCCGACGGACACGTTGACGATGCGAATCTTGAGGCGGTGATGGGTATCCGCAACCCAGCGCAGGCCGCGCAGGATGTCCGTCTCTTTGATGAGTCCTTTGGGGGTGCTGACTTTGACCAGCACCAGATTGGCTTCGCTGGCAATTCCCCGGTGGAGGCCGTTCGAGGATTGACCGTCCCCGCAGGCGATGACGCTGGTCATCTGCCCATGCCAACTCAGATCGTTCACCTCGAAGTCATGGGTTTGCTCGGTGATGTGGTTGGTGGAGGCATCGGCATGGAGCAGGATGCGATTTTGAAGATCGGGATGCGGGTAGAAACCGGAGTCAATAAAGGCCATGACCACGCCGCGCCCGCGATAGTCAGGTAGTGCGCCCACGCGCTGCACGGTGGGTAGGATAGTCGCTTCATCGTGATTGGTGAATGGAAAATTTGGAATGAACAAGCCCATAGACACCGACAATACTCAAGATGGATAGGAGATTGGCAGCGCCTCTTATACCACTGGAATCGTTTCTCAAACAGTATAAAAAGGCGCTGCCTGCCCGGTTGGCTAGTGAGTCGGTTTGTCCTTCGGCGGCGCGACCGCCATGAAGTCGTTGCTGAAGCGGTCTACATAGCTGTTCAGCAGTTCACCGACGCGGGACGGCTGATCGGAAACGACGATCAGCCCCACATGGTTTTTCTTGTCCAAGCGCCAGACAATTTCGGGATCGGTGTAGGCGGAGGTGTCCGGGTGTTCCTGTTTCGCCAGCGAGACGAGCAGACCGCCGTGTTTGTGGGAGATGGGGGGCAGTTGATACGGCTGACCCTGTAAGGTGGCGATTTCGATACGCGCCCATTCTGCCCAGAGATTGATGCCGGTGGAGGCTTCAATCAGGTCAGAAATGTGTGCGCCGCCTACCCGTGCTGCGATTTCGAGGAAGAAGAACTGCCCATCGGCGCGGCTCTGGATGTACTCGGCGTGGGTGACGCCGCGCTGTAACCCCAACGTGCCGACGACCTGCGCGTTGAGCGTTTTGAGCGCGGTGGCTTCGGCGGAGTCTGCTGCGAGGGTGCGGGTGGTGAAGATGCCGCCGCCATGCGCGACATCCATCGGCGGTTTGCCGTACTGCTGCACACTGGCGAACAGTATTTGACCATCCCAGATGATCGAGTCCACATGGAACACTTCGCCGGGGATATATTGCTCCAGCAGGAAGCCGGACTGCTGATCGCCCAACTGGTCGAACCAGCGCCAGAGTTCTTCGGAGTTGTTGATTTTCTTAATGCCCATTGCGCCAGCCTCGGTGCGGGGTTTGAGCATCCAGGGGGCGGAGACGCGCTCCATATACTCGCGCAGGCGGTCGTAGTTGAACACGGATGTGAACGGGGGAACGGGGATGCCGCCTTCGCTGGTTTTCATGCGCATGGCGAGCTTGTCGCGGAAAAAGCGCGTCGGGGTTTGCCCCATCCCCGGCAGGCGCAGGTGTTCGCGCAGGGTGGCGACGTTCTCGACATCGTACTCGTCGAGGGCGATGATGCGGTCAATGATTTGTGATCGGCAGAGGTAGCTGACGGCATTAATCACGTCCTGCGTGCGCGAAAGATCGGGCATGAGAAAGACTTCATCAATGCTTTCACGCGGCCAATTTTCACCGGCGATCTTTTCCTCGGTTAGCAGCAGTACGCGGCAGCCTTCGCGTTTGCACTGGCGCAGGAAGGCTTCACCTTTGAAGTAGCTGGAAATGCAGAGGATGGTGGTCTGTTGCTCGGTGGACATGTTAGCTCCCGATAGCCGGAGATATGGAATGGAACAGCCGACATGATAGCATTTTGCAGCCGATTGAACAAAGCGGTGTTTTAGATTGGTCGTTGATGAATAAATCCTACTCTTTCGGGTAGGAAAGCCATAGTTCGCTTGACAGGGCATGGAAATGGCTCTAGTATCACAATTAGTTAAATTAATTAACTAATTTCCCCGCCTATCCTTATTTGTGCCAATTCAATAACTTGAGCGTAAGGTCGTCGAATGCGTACCGAGACAGATGAACTCGCGGATCGGTTTTGGCGTGTGCTGGAAGAGTCTTTCAAACGGGTTGCCGATCAGCAAAAACGTGCGCCGTTGCCCGCCTATCGTCATTTGAACGACAACCAGATTCGCGCCATGCACCTGCTGCACAACAAGCCGGGAATGGTGCAGAAGGAATTGGCTGAAACGATGGGGATTACCCCGGCGGCGGTCTCGACTGCGGTTAAAGAGATGACCACGCTGGGGTTGGTAGACCGGCATCCTGATCCTGAAGATGCGCGGTTGTCCCGGTTGTACTTAAGCGAAGAAGCGCGGTGCAAGATTGGCGAAATGAGGACAATTCGCCTGCAAGCGGTCACTGGCCTGCTGGAGTCTTTGCCGCTGGAGGAACAGCGCATGATTGTAGAAGCACTGGAACGCGCCATGTTGAAAGCCCCGACGGGGAATATTGGCCCGCCAGTATGATCGCTCGTTCGCTTGTTCGATCTGCGTGTGTCTTATCGTTTTTTTCGGTTCGTATCTACTGTGGAGTTATTGGGGAGGGGATTCACTGTGCAAACTCAAGCATCTGGTCAGTGGAGTAAGTCGGGTGGCAAACGGCCACCGATGACGGGGAGCTTAGGGCGGGCTATACGGTATCTGGGCAAGCATCGCCGCGATACGCTGATTACGTATGGTGCGCTGATTGTTGCCAGTATAGCGCAGCTGGCGGTGCCGCAATTGATCCAGAATATGATTAATGCGGTTACTTCGGGAACAACCGCCAATATGATCCTGACGCAGGTGCCAGCGGCTTTTCAGCCGACGGTGGCGCAGCGGTTAGGAACAACGATTGAACAACTGCAAGCCGACCAAACCGGTGCGGAGTCGCTGCTCATCAATGCGGCGGTGTTCATTGTGGTGTTTGCGATTATGCGCGGGGTGTTCTCGTTTGTGCAGGCGTATGTGTCTGAACGAGTGTCGCAGGGTATTGCGTTCGATTTCCGTAACGAGATTTTCGCCAAAGTGCAGCGGCTATCTTTCACCTATCACGATCAGAATCAGACCGGGCAATTGATGATTCGCGCCACCGATGATGTGGAAAAGGTGCGCTTGTTCATCGCGCAAGGGCTGGTACTGGCGGCGCAGGCGTTTATTCTGCTGACGGTGACACTGACTATTCTGGTGGCGACCAACTGGCAACTGACGCTGGTGGTGCTGCCCACGCTGCCGATTGCGCTGGTGCTGTTCGTGGTATTCGGCATGGTGAGCCAACCGCTGTTCGTGCAGGTGCAGATGCGCTTGTCGGCGTTGAACACCGTGTTGCAAGAAACGCTGGCGGGTATGAAGGTGGTGAAGGCTTTCGTCCGCGAGAAGCATGAGCAGGCGCGGTTTGATACGGCGGCAGATGACCTGCTGGAACAAAGCCTGCGGGTGAGCCGTACCTTTGCCTTCCTGTTCCCGCTGGTGTTTCTGATCGCCCAGCTGGGGCAGGCGGGGATTCTGTATTTTGGTGGGCGTGACATCGTTCAGGGTTCTTTGCAACTGGGCGAATACCAGAAGTTCAGCCTGTATCTGCTGTATGTGTTTTTCCCGCTGGCACAGTTGGGGTTCATCATTTCTTTGATGGCACAGGCCGGGGCTTCTTCCACGCGCATTTTTGAAATCCTAGATGCCAAGAATGATGTGGCGGATAAGCCGGATGCGCCGGTTCTGCCCGCGATTCAGGGGCATGTCACGTTCAAGGATGTGACCTTCCGTTATTTTGGCGGCGCGGATGCCGTGTTGAAGAATGTGAGTTTTGATGCTCAACCCGGTCAGACGATTGCGCTACTGGGGATGACCGGCAGCGGCAAGACCACGATTATCAACCTGATTCCGCGCTTCTATGATGTGAGCGAAGGAGCCGTGCTGATTGACGGTTATGATGTGCGCGATGTGACGATGGACAGCCTGCGCAGCCAGATTGGTATTGTGCTGCAAGAAACGAACCTGTTCAGCGGCACGATCCGTGACAACATCGCGTTCGGGCGGCCAGAAGCCACGATGGACGAGGTGATGGATGCGGCGAAAGCGGCAGCAGCGCATGACTTCATCCAGACCTTCCCTGACGGATACGATACGCCAGTGGGAGAGCGCGGCACCACACTTTCGGGTGGTCAGAAGCAGCGTATTGCGATTGCGCGTGCGCTCCTGTTAAACCCGCGCCTGTTGATTTTGGATGACTCGACCAGCAGCGTAGATTTGATGACCGAGTATCGCATCCAGAAGGCGCTGGATAACTTGATGCGGGGGCGTACCAGTTTCGTGATCGCCCAGCGTATCAGCACCGTGTTGAATGCCGATCAAATCCTTGTGCTGGATAAGGGTCAGGTTGTGGCGCGTGGCAAGCACGAAGAATTGATGGAGCAAAGCCCCATCTACGCTGAAATCTATCATTCGCAACTTGTTGGTGATGCTGAGGTCACGCAGACCGAAGCGGAACCGCTGTCGTAGGGGAGGCATTGTAATCGCCATGATGGGTGGACTTGACGGCGGACGCCGTTTGATGGAACAGGATGCAATTAAGCCTAAGAGCGTGCGAGCAACGCTGGCACGGTTCTGGGTGTACTTTCGCGCACACTGGTTGGCACTTATCACCGTGATGGTGCTGATGGTGGTGGTGACATGGGCGCAGGTTGTTACCCCGGAATTGATCGGTCAGTCGGTGGACTGCTATCTGTTTCAGGAGAATCCGTTTGCGCAGATGGCGGCTGCTGCCGGACAACCGGCCCCTGAAATGCAGGCACGCAACTGCTGGTTTGACACACGCGACTTTAGCACGATGACCGATCAGGAAGTGCAAGACGCGAAGGTCGGCGGCTTACTGGGGCTGGTGGGGACGCTGACGCTGCTGTTTGTGGTCGGGTCGGCGTTACGCGGGTTGATGTTCTATACGATGAACTGGGCGGGGCAGAATGCTCTACGCGATATTCGTAAGGATGTGTTCAACCATGTGAACCGGCTTTCGATGGGCTATTTCGCCGAAAATGAGGCTGGTAATGTGATGAGCCGCTTCACCAGCGACTCGGAAACAATCCAGCAGGCGATGGGCTTCGCACTGGTGAACGTCCTCAGTGGCGCATTGCTGATTGTGTGGGTGATGGTGAAGATGCTACAGGCGAACGTGCCGTATGCTCTGCTGAGTCTGGCAGTGGTGCCGTTCATGCTGCTGGCAACCAATTACTTCTCCGCACAGGCGCGTAAAGCGTTCCGCAAGAGCCGTCAGGAAATGGGCAGCGTGAACGCCAATTTGCAAGAGAGCATCGCCGGTGTGCGTGAAGTGCAGGCGTTCAATCGTGAAGAAGAAAACATTGACCAGTTCCGGCGCACCAATGCCGCTAACCGCGATGCCAACGTGAGCGCATCGGCTTTTACGAGTGCGCTGAATCCGGTTCTGGAAGCGTTGGGGTATGTGGCGCTAGGGGTGGTGGTGGTGGTGGGTGGCATTTCGGTGCTGCGCAACGAACCGTTGCTGGGTACGACGGTAATTTCGTTGGGAACGGTATTCGCGTTCCTCGGTTATGTGCAGAACTTCAACCAGCCCATTCAGCAGATCGCGGTGCTGTGGACGAATATCCAGAGCGCGATTGCCGGTGGCGAACGCATCTTCAACCTGCTGGATGCAAAGGTGGATATTTTCGACAAGCCGGGTGTGGTTGAGATGCCCGCCATTACCGGCAAAGTGGTGCTGGATAATGTGACTGCCGAATATAAACCGGGCGAACCGGTACTGAAGGGCGTGAATCTCACGGCGGAACCCGGTCAGACGATTGCGATTGTGGGGCCGACGGGCGCAGGTAAGACGACGATCATCAACCTATTGCCGCGTTTCTATGATGTGACGGGCGGCCGGGTTTTGATTGATGGTCATGATGTGCGCGATGTGACGCTGGCGAGTCTGCGCAGTCAGATCGGGATCGTGCTACAAGATACGTTCCTGTTCTCGGATACGGTCACGAACAATATTCGCTACGGCAAGCTGAACGCGACGGATGAGGAAGTCATCGCGGCAGCCAAGCTGGTTTCGGCGGATTCATTCATCGAACGCCTGCCGCAAGGGTACGATACGGTGCTGGGCGAACGTGGCGCGGGTTTGAGTCAAGGGCAGCGGCAGTTGATTGCGATTGCGCGGGTGGCGCTGATGAGTCCCCAAATCCTGATTCTGGATGAGGCGACTTCCAGCGTGGATACCCGTACCGAACGCCTGATTCAGAAAGCGTTCGAGAAGATTCTGGAAGGGCGCACGAGTTTCGTGATCGCGCACCGTTTAAGCACCATTCGCAATGCTAGTCAGGTGTTGGTGCTGAAGGCGGGCGAGGTTGTGGAGCGCGGGACGCACCAAACGCTGCTGGAACAGAAGGGCGCATACTACGATCTGTATATGAGCCAGTTCCGGCGGGAAGAAGAAGCTCCGGCTGTGAACGGGAGCAGCGCGCCTTCGCTCCAACCGAGCGCGGGATAAACGGTTCTGGGTACGGCTGAACACAAACGCCCATTTCCTGAGTAAGGAAGTGGGCGTTTGTTGTTTAGTCCATCTGATTTGCGAACCCTGCACAATCCCGATAGCATTTCGGGGATTGATTCAATCGAAATTACAGAACTTCCATTCAAAGAACTGAAGAAATCGGATAATGTCAAATTTAGAGCAACCTTCGCTGCCCGTGTCGTCTGTTCGCCTGCGCTATCAACTGGCGGTGTTTACGCTGCTACGGACGGTGTTCAATACTTCGTTTCGCATGATTTACCCGTTCTTGCCAGCGATTTCGCGGGGGTTGGGCGTGGGCGTGGAAACGCTGACGCTAGGGATTACGTTGCGTTCGGCGCTAGGGCTGTTCAGTCCCATCATCGGCTCGGTTGCGGATTTTCGGGGACGGCGTTTTGCCATGCTCGCCGCGACTTCCCTCTTTACGGTCTCAATGCTGATGGTGTTTATTTGGCCGACCTATATCACCCTGATTACGGCGATGGTGCTGACAGGGGCGACAAAGACCATTTTTGAACCGGCGATGTATGCCTATGTGGGGGATAGGGTGCATTATCGTCAGCGCGGTTTGGTGGTGGGATTGCTGGAGTTTGGCTGGTCGGGCGCGTTTCTGGTGGGTATTCCCTTTTCAGGCTGGTTGATGGCGCGTGCCGGTTGGAGCGCCCCGTTCCCGTTTCTGGCGCTGATGGGCGCGGGACTGCTGATGATTCTGTGGCGTGTGCTGCCGCATGATCGCCCCCATCCGACAAAACGATCCTCGCTACGGGCGGGGTTGAGTACGGTGCTGAACAGCCGTGCTGCGCTGGCGGGGCTGGCGATTGGCCTGCTGACCAGTTTGAGCAATGAAGTGGTGAACATCATTTACGGCGTGTGGATGGATAAGGCTTTTGCGCTGGAAGTGGCTTCGTTAGGCGCGGCCTCGGCGGTGATCGGCGTTTCGGAACTGCTAGGCGAAGGGTTGGTGGCGGCGCTGTCGGATCGGCTAGGCAAGAAACGCTCATTGGGCGTGGGGCTGGTGTTATACCTGCTGGCGTGTCTGGCGCTGCCTGCGTTGGGCGGCACGCTGGAAGGGGCACTGGTGGGGCTGTTTCTGTTCTACCTGACGTTCGAGTTCGTGATCGTCTGTACGATTCCCCTGATGACTGAACTTGCGCCTAAAGCACGGGCGACGCTGCTGGCGGCGAACGGCGCAGGGCATTCGCTGGGGCGTATGTTAGGGTCGCTCATCGGGCCGGCGCTGTTTGTGTCCGGCTTGTGGACGAATGCGTTGGTGGCGGTGGTGCTGAATCTGGTGGCACTGGTGCTGCTGTGGGCGTTCATCCATGAGGATGCGCCCCACAAGGCCGGCTAACCGTTGGATTTGCGGGGCAGCGCGGACAGCGCGGCGATATTGCCGATGCCTGACGTGTCCCCGATGGGTTGTTCCAGATAGTGTTGCTTAATCAGGCGGCGGACGGTTTTGCCCGTGCGGGTGCGCGGTAGTTCGGCGACCAGATGCACCCGCCCCGGCTCATACGGCTTGCCGAGGGCTTCGATGATGTGACCGCGCAGGGTGTCCTGCGCGAGGTTTGCGCCGGGGCGTAGCACAACGAAAGCGATGATCTCCTCGCCTTTGAGCGCGTGCGGAATGCCGATGACGGCGGACTCGCGCACGGCGGGGTGCTGGTTGAGGATGTCCTCGATTTCGCCGGGGCCGGTGCGTCGTCCGGCCACTTTCAGCACATCATCCGCCCGCCCCCGATGAAACCAGAAACCATCCTCGTCCACTTCCACGCGATCACCATGCCACCAGAAATGTTCTCCGAATGGAAAATAGGTTTCGAGATAGCGGGTGTCATCCTCGCGCCAGAAGCCGCGTGTCTGAGCCGGTTGCGGCAGGCTGAAGGCCAGATTGCCCTCGTTTCCCGGCGGCAGGGGGCGGCCTTCGTCATCCACGATGAATGCGCCGATGGCGGGTGTTTGCCCCAAACAGGTCGGTTTCTGCGGTTGCGTGAAGGTGGAACTGACGATCTCGGCGAACAATTCGGTGCCGCCGCTGACATTGATGATGGGGATTTGTCCGCCGCGCCAGCCGAAGTACCAGTTCCATGTGTCGGTATCAATCGGTTCGCCGGTGTGCGAGAGCAGGCGTAGGGAACGCAAATCGGCCTGCTGCGGCGCATCCGGCACGGTGGCTTTGAGGGTGCGGAGGGCGGTGGCGGGTGCGCCAAAGACGGTGATGTGATGGTCTTCGATCAGCCGGAACAGGCGCTTTTCGTCAGGGTAGGTGGGCGATCCTTCGTACAGCAGCGCCGCCGCCCCGCCGGAGAAAGCACGTAACAGCGGCGATTGCCCCATCATCCAGCCGAAATCAGTGATCTGGTAGATGACATCGCCGGGGTGCAGATCGTAGACAAGGATGCCAAATTCGGCGGATTTGACGGCTACGCCACCATGTACCTGCACGATGCCTTTGGGCTTGCCGCTGGTTCCAGACGAATAGCTCACCATGCAGATTTCTTCGGTGCCGGTGTGGACGGTCTCGAAATGGTCAGGGCGGGCGCTGATGATCTGTGACCAGTGGTGATCTCTGCCCGGTTTCCAGCCTGTTTCGCCGCCCGTGCGTTCGATCATGACGACGGATTGCACGGAAGGGACGGTTGCCAGGGCGCGGTCGAGCGTGGCTTTCAATGGTACTGCTTTGCCGCCGCGATAGAAGCCATCGGCGGTGATGACCATTTTCGCTTCGACATCGTTCAGGCGGAGGGCGAGCGCCTCTCCGCCGAAACCGGAAAACAGCGGAACGACAATCGCCCCCAGTTTATACGCGCCAAACAGGGCGATGACCGTTTCGGGGATGAGGGGCATGAACAAGCCCATCCGGTCTCCGCGCTGGAGGCCGAGTGCGCGCAGGGCGTGGGCAGCGTGGTTGGCCTGCGTGTGCAGTTCGGCATAGGTGAAGCGCCGTCGTGAACCGCCCTCGCCTTCCCAGAGCAGGGCGGGGAGGTCAGCGGTTTGCGGGTTTTGCGCCCATTTGTCCAGCACGTTATGGACGATGTTGATGTGACCGCCATTGAACCAGCGCGGGAAAGGCAGCCCCCGCGAGAGGTCAACGACCTGCGTGTAAGGCTGGTAGAACTGGATGTCGGCAAAGCGGACGAAGGCATCCCAGAACCATGCGGTATCGTGCGATTTTGCCAGCAGCGCCTCGTAAGAGGCCAGACCGTGCTGCGCCATGAAGCGCCCGATGGCGCTGTGGCGAACGATGGTGGGGTCGGGCTGCCAGACGATGGGCGCAGCGGTCATGGGTTATTGTCCTGAAAAGGCGTCGCTAAAAAATTCGGACAGGTGGGTGTAGAGGGTTTTTAGATTTTGGGAACGGCCTATTCCATGTCCCTCGTCATCGAAGGTCAACATTTGAAATTCGATGCCCGACTGGTCGAGCGCGGTTTTGACCGCCCGCACATTGTCGGGGGTGACGTTGGGGTCTTGTAGCCCCTGCACGATGAGCAAACGGCCTTTGATGTTGGAGACAAAGTTGATCGGGGATCGCTGGTGGTATTTTTCAGGAATCTGGTCGGGTGTGCCGCCCATCATTTCCTCGCTGTAGGGGCGCAGGTCGGGACGGGTGGTGTGGTAATCCACGACCAGATCAGTCATGCCGCAAATTGGCGCGGCAGCGGCGAGGATGTCGGGCGAGAAGCGGGTGATGGCGCACCATGACGAGTAGCCGCCGTAGGATGTGCCGGTGATGCCGACTTTGCCTTTTTCAGCGATTCCAGCGGCGATGAGGGCTTCAATTCCGGTACGGATGTCGTCCTGTTCGCGTCCGCCCCAGCCATCTTCTTTGATCGCTTCGCTAAAGGTGCGGCTGAAGCCGGTGCTGCCGCGATAATTCGGATCAAAGATGTTGAACCCTTGCGAGACGAAAAACTGGATTTCCTGATCGAATTTATCCTCGTGGTGCCATGTGGGGCCGCCGTGTACGTAGACAATTGTGCCCCGCGCAGGGGCGGCGGCGCGGTACAACCAGCCCTGAATGTCGAGGCCATCCACCGATTTCCAGCGGAAATCTTCGGCCTGTGTGAGATCGGACGCTCCGATGCGGGAACGTTCGTGGACGCGGGTGAGACTCTGGAAGGACTCCGGCTTGAAGTTGAGGAGCGAGAAGCGCACCACATCGGTGATCTGACGGGAGGCGTAGTACAGGCCGACCCACGCTTCGCCTTCGACGGGCGCAAGCGGACGCAGATTCCCGCTGATCGCCGGAAAGCGGGTTTCTTCGCCCGTGTCGGGATTCAGCAGGCTGGCATGAACACCGGCTTCGCGGACTTCGTGCAGTACGGCTAAGGTGCTGCCGTGTGGGACAAACGCATGTTCAAAATTGCGCTCTGGATCGTCAATGAGCCAGCGTGTGGAACGGGACGGCAGGTCGTAGATGCCGATTTTGTAGTGGGTATCGGTTTCGGCGCGGAGGAGGATACGCTGCCCATCCGGGAACCATTGTGCCAGCACTTTTTTGTCCGCGCCGAGATTGACGATTTCATGGTCATCTTCACCATCAATCCCCACCAGCCAGAGTTGTAAGCCGGAGGGATGCAGGTCTTTGCGGTGGTAGAGGATGTGTGTTCCGGTGGGATTCAGGCGCGGGACGATGTAGCCGCCTTTTTGCGGGCGGGCGAGGACGGTGCGCTGATCGGTGGCGAGGTCGTGGCGGTAGATGAGCGTGGGTTCGATTTCGTCCCCGGTGTCGGGGTCAATGTTTGCGCCGTAGATCAGCCATTTGCCATTCGGGTGTAATTGCCCGCCGCGAATGAAGTAGTTCGGGTTCGGCTCGGTGAGGGGATGCAGGACGCCGGGCTGGGCGAGGTTGATCTGGAAAAGCTGGTCGCGTTCATTCCCGCCGATGTCCTGCGCCACGATCAGGGATTCGCTGTCCGGCGTCCACGCGATGAAGTAGCTATTTTCTGCGGTGTCGGTCAACTGGATCGGTGGCAAAGCGCCATCCGTGCGTACCGCATACACATCAGTGGTCAGAGCAATTCCAGACCACATCCACGCCACCCATTTCCCATCCGGCGAGACTGATCCGCCGAACAAGCGGGGCAAGGTGAGCAGGGCATCCAGAAATTGGTCAGGAGGGAGGCGGGTATCGGTCATGGATAGTCCTCTAATTCGTTAAGGCGGATACAGGCGGCGCTATGATGACTATTGATTGATTGTAGTATAGAAAGACGAGAGAATGCTTGAGCAAGGTGTGTTCGGAAATGGGGCAATAGTTCAAAGTTCTCACCCGCAGCCCCTTTCAAGAGTGGATTTTTTATCGGGAAAGGGGATGGGGGTGAGGGTTATTGCCCCTAAATCTGAATGCACCTGTTGGCGGTCATTCACTCGATTTGGGGAAGGACGGGGTGCGCCGTAATTTGCCGATGGGATAGATGGAGAGCAGCACGCCGATGACGATGAAAAACCCACCCCAGAGCAGGCTGCTGGTGATTTCCTGATTGAGCAGCAGCACGCTCAAAACGCCGCCGACTAGCGGTTGCGCGAAGAAAAACAGCGAGGCGATGGAAGCGTCTACAAGGGCGAACGAGCGATTCCATAGCCACATCGCGCCGGCGGTAGAGACGATGCCCAAGTACAGGATGCCGAGTATCACGCCGCCGTCAATTGTGCCGATAGGACGCGATTGCAGTTCGAGCAGGGCGGCGGGGATGGTAAGGAATAAGCCGCCAACGAAGGCGAAGATGGTGACGACCAGCGTATTCATGCGGGCGCTGACTTTGCGGACGAGTACCGAGTATAAGCCCCACGTCACGGCGGCGACGGCCAGCGCCATATCGCCGAAGAAGGTGGCAGAGCCGAAATCCGCCTTGCTAGGGTCAATGATGACGATTACGCCGATGCTGGCGAGAATAACCGCCGCAATACGCTGGAGCGTGAGTTTTTCGCGCAGGATGAGGGCGGCGAAGATGAGGATGAAGGCGGGGGACGCGCTGGTGACGAGCGATCCGTTGACTGCTGTGGAGCGATCTGTGCCGACGAATTGCGCGCCGACGCTGATGCCGAAGCCGACGAAGCCGACAACGAGCAAGGTGGCGATTTCGCGGTGGGTGGGGAAGCGCAGCGAGTCACGCTTCCACCAGACGATCACGCCGAGCGAGAGTAGGCCGAGCAGCAGGCGAATGGTGAGCAAGGTGAAGGGCGGGATAATCTTCAGCACGACATCGGAGACAACGTACATGCCGCCCCAGATGGCGGCTGCCGTAAGTCCGTAGATGGCTCCGCGTAAGGTGGTGGACATCAGGTGCATTTCCTTCGAGTGGAATACAGCGCGAAACAGCGCCCCGATCTGGGCATACTCTAGCACAGGAAAGGCGTGCTTAGCAGGGCATGTATGGCGATCAATTGTTGACTAGCACTTTTTCGATGCGCTCCAAAGCCCAGTCAATATCGTCGCGCTGGATGACCAGCGGCGGGGCGAAGCGGATGACGTGATCGTGCGTCTCTTTGCACAACAGCCCTTCGGCTTTGAGCTTTTCCGCGAAGCGGCGTGCACCGCCCGCCTGCGGTTGGAGTTCGACCCCGATCATCAGGCCACGCCCGCGCACCTCGCGGATATGCTCGCTTTCGATGCGCTGGAGGCGGCCTTTGAGATACTCACCCTGTTCGTGGGCGTTGGCGATCAGTCCTTCGTCTACCAGCACTTTGAGCGACTCGCGGGCAACGGCTGCTGCCAGCGGGTTGCCGCCGAAAGTGGAGCCGTGATCGCCGGGGCGGAATACGCTGAGGATGTCCTGACGGGCGAGGACGGCGGAGACGGGATAGAAGCCGCCAGAGAGGGCTTTGCCAATGGTAACGACATCGGCCTGTACAGATTCCCAGTCGTTGGCAAAGAGTTTGCCCGTGCGTCCCAGCCCGGTCTGAATTTCGTCCGCGATCAGCAGGATGTTGTGGCGGGTGCAAATATCCCGAATCTGGCGTAAATACCCGTCCGGTGGGATGATGACCCCCGCTTCGCCTTGAATCGGTTCGTAGCAAAACGCGACGGTGCTGGGGGTGATGGCCTGTTCCAGTGCTTCGGCGCTGCCGTAGGGGATGCCGACGAAACCGGGGGTGAAGGGGCCAAAACCGTCTTTGTACTGCGCCTCGCTGGAAAAGCTGATGATGGTCGTGGTGCGCCCGTGAAAATTGCCCTGACAGGTGATGATCTCGGCCTGATTCTCCGGTACGCCTTTGACTTTGTAGCCCCATTTGCGGGCGGCTTTGATGGCGGTTTCGACGGCCTCCGCGCCGGTGTTCATGGGTAGCATCATGTCGAAGCCGCTGAGCTGGCACAACTCCTGCGCCAGCAGCGGAAGCTGGTCGTTGCGGAATGCGCGGGAGGTGAGGGGCAGACGGGCGGCCTGATCGGTCAGTGCTTTCAGGATGCGCGGGTGAACGTGACCCTGATTCACAGCGGAATAGGCGCTGAGGAAGTCGAGGTAACGGTTGCCATCCACATCCCAAACCCAGATGCCCTGTCCGCGTTCCAGCACGACATCAAGCGGTTTATAGTTTCGCGCATTGTACTGATCTTCGAGCGCGATGTAGTCCTGTGTATTCATAGCGTGGCCTATCCGAAAGTTATCATGATGCTATTTAGTATAGTCGAGACGGGCTTATGGCGCTGCGAGGGCGGATGTGCCGGTTGAGGATCGGCGGGCGGGCATGTTACAATCGGCGTTGATCCGAACAAATGAACGAGCATAGGTATGAGCGCATCAAAGTCGGCTGTAGTCATTCAGAATTTGCGTAAGACGTATCAGGTTCACGAACGGGAAGCGGGGTTGGGCGCTGCGCTGCGCAGCCTCGTCTCGCGCAAGTCCCGCGATGTGAAGGCGGTGGACTCGATTTCGTTTTCGGTGGACATGGGCGAGATGGTCGGGTTTCTGGGGCCGAACGGCGCGGGCAAGACCACGACACTCAAGATGCTTTCGGGGCTGCTGTACCCTACATCCGGCGAGGCACGGGTGCTGGGTTATGTGCCGTCGCGCCGTGAACGGGCGTTCCTGAGCCAGATGACACTGGTCATGGGGCAACGTAATCAACTGGTGTGGGATATTCCGGCGATTGACTCGTTTGAACTGAATCGCGAGGTCTACCGCGTCCCTGTTGCACAGTACAAGCAGACGCTGGATGAACTGGTGGAGCTGCTCGATCTGGGCAAACTGCTGACCAAGCCGGTTCGCAACCTGTCGCTGGGCGAACGGATGAAGTGCGAAATCGCGGGGGCGTTACTGCACCGTCCGCGTGTGCTGTTCCTCGATGAGCCGACGATTGGACTCGATGTGACCATGCAGCGGCGCATCCGGTTGTTCGTGGCGGAATACAACCGGCGCTATGGCGCGACGGTGCTGCTCACCAGCCACTATATGGCGGATGTGGAGGCGCTGTGCAAGCGGGTGGTGGTTATTCACCACGGTTCGATCTTGTTTGATGGTGATTTGACGGCGCTGGTGGAACGTTTCTCGCCGCACAAGACTATCCATGTGAAGCTGGCAGACGAGAATCAGGATTTCGGCGCGTATGGTGAGGTGATTTCACGCGAGGAAGGTCAAGTGGTGCTGCGCGTGCCGAAAGCCGATACGGCGCGTGTGACCGGGCAATTGCTGGCGAACATGGAAATTCACGATTTGACGGTGGAAGACACGCCGATTGATGAAGTGATCGAGCAGGTGTTCGCGCAACCGAAGGAAGGCCGCGCATGATCGGCCTGTGGGCGCGGTACTACCGGGCGCAAATCAAGCTGTCATTGGCGGTTCAGTTTCAGTACCGGGTGGCGATGGCGATCTGGATGCTGGATATTGTGCTGTCGCCGATGATCTATCTGGTGGTGTGGACGACGGTGGCGCAGTCCAGCGGCGGCACCGTGAATGGGTTCACACCCTCGGATTTCGCCGCGTACTACACGGTGCTGATGATCGTGCAGCATATCACGCAAATCTGGCATATGTGGGAGTATGAATACCTGATCCGCGAAGGTGGCATGGCACAGCGGTTACTGCGCCCTCTGCATCCGATCAACGAGGATATTTCGCAGAATATCTCGTACAAGATACTGATGCTGATGGTGTTGATTCCGGCGGTGCTGCTGTTCGTCCTGCTGTTCCGTCCGGCGTTCCATACGCCGCTGTGGTCGGCGCTGGCGTTTATTCCGGCGGTGCTGATGGGCGCGGCACTGGCGTTCGTCATCGGTTGGACGCTGGCGATGGCGGCGTTCTGGACAACGCGCATCGTGGCGATCAACTCGTTGTATTTCACGGCGATGCTGTTTTTCGCGGGTTATCTCGCGCCACTTGATCTTCTGCCGCGCTTCATGCAGATGATCGCGGGGGTGCTACCGTTCCGCTGGATGATGTCGTTCCCTGTGGAACTGGCGCTGGGGCGGGTAGCGCCGGAGGCGGTGCTGGGCGGGTTTGCGGCGCAGGCGTTGTGGATTGTGTTCGGTGTTCTGGTGCTGCGGCGCGTGTGGAAGGCCGCTGTGCGCCGTTTCTCCTCGGTGGGGGGCTAAATGCGCTATTTCAAACTCATCCGGTTGTACTTTCGCATCGGCGTATTGAATGAACTGGAATATCGGGCAAATTTTTTCGTGCAGATATTCCAAACTGTGCTGGGGCTGCTGACCGCACTGGGCGGGCTGGCGGTGATCTTTGAACATACTGGCGATCTGGGAGGCTGGCGTTCGGATGAATTGCTGGCGCTGGTGGGCGTGTATTTCCTTGTGGGCGGGCTGATCGGCTTCGTTATTCAGCCGAGTATGCAGCGGTTGATGATGGATGTGCGGACGGGAACTCTGGATTTCATGCTGACTAAGCCGGAGGATGCTCAGTTCATTGCCAGCATCCGGCAGGTGGAGATGTGGAAACTGGTGGATATCGCACTGGGCGTTGGCCTGCTGGTGGTGGCGCTGGCGCGGTTGGGGCGGGTGATGGATGTTGCGCAGGTGTTGGGGTTCGGCGTGGCGCTGCTGGCGGGCGCTGCGATTGTGTATAGCTTCTGGTTGATGCTGGCGACGCTGGTATTCTGGTTCGTGCGTGTGGACAATATTCTGGTGATCTTCCAGACGATGTACGAAGCGGGACGCTGGCCGGTGACGATTTATCCGGGCTGGATGCAGGTCATGCTGACGTTTCTGGTTCCGGTGGCGTTCGCGGTGACTGTGCCTTCGCAGGCGGTGGTGGGGCGGCTGACGCTGCAAATCCTGATGGGGGCGCTGGGCGTGGCGGCGCTGATGTTGTTCGTGTCGCGCCGTTTCTGGCGGATCGGGATTCGCCACTATTCGGGCGCTTCGGCTTAATTTTTGAGACCAATAACCCTTACAGGACGGTGCAACATGATCGCAGGATGGACGGACTCGGCGCAGCGCGGGTGGTTGCTGGCGCTGGTGGTGGTGTGGGCGGTGCTGTTGTTCGGCAGCATGATCGTCGGGCGATGGAATGAGGATGAGTCCAACCGTAGCCCGCTGTGGACGCGGATTGCATCGTCGGTGGTGCTGGTGGTAGCCGCATGGTCAGGTGTGGCGTTCGTGCGCGAGGGTGATTCGGCTCGTTATGCGCTGTTCATCGCGCTCGGCATGACGATGGGGCTGATCGGTGATTTGTTCATGGCGAAGTTGATTCCGATGGAGAATCACGTCCTCGGCGGGATGGGCGCATTCGGGGTGGGACATGTCTTTTACATCACGGCCTTCTTGATGCTGGCGGATAGCCGGGGATGGGCTGCGCCGCAGATACACTGGTCGGCGCTGGTGGTGTGGCTGCTGATCGGGCTGGTGCTGTGGTATCTGGTGGTGTTCCGGCCTGCGGGCGAACGGAGTGTGCTGCATATCGCCGCGCTGCCGTATGCGCTGCTGCTGGCGGCTACTACCGGCTTCGCTACCGGGTTGGCGATTCAGGCAACGGCTTTCTTCCCGCTGGTGGTGGGTGCGGCGCTGTTCCTGTTGAGCGACTTGCTGCTGGCGGCGGGATTGTTCAATGGGCTGCACTTCAAAGGGATTGGTGATGTGATCTGGGCGACCTACGGGTTGGCGCAAATGCTCATCGTCTACTCACTTGGCGTAGCATTAAGCGGGTAAGAATGGCGCGGGCGTCTCACTCTGATAAGCGTATCGCATAGTCACAAGGTTAGGACATGAAGATTCTGGGTTTGCACCACATCACGCTGGTTTGCGCGAATGCCCAACGCACAGTGGATTTCTATGTGCGGGTGCTGGGGCAGCGCCTCGTCAAGCAGACGGTCAATTTTGATGATCCCGGTAGCTATCATCTGTATTTCGGGGATGCGACAGGTAAGCCGGGGACGGCGATTACATTCTTCGAGTGGCCGGGGGCGCGGCGCGGTGCGTTCGGGGTGGGGGGGACGCATCATTTCGCGCTGCGCGTGCGGGACACCGATGGGCTGCTGAAATGGAAGCGGCGGTTGATTGATCTGGGCGTGCCTGTAGACGGCCCGTTTGACCGTCACTATTTTACGTCTATCTATTTCAACGACCCGGATGGCAGCATCCTCGAAATTGCTACCGAAGGGCCGGGATGGACGATGGACGAGGTGGCGGATCGGCTGGGGATGGAATACCGCGAACCGCCCGCGCAGATGGTGATTAACAACCGGGATGAGATGCGCATTCGGGCGGAGATGTGGTCGGAACCTGTGCCGACGATCACGGCAGACATGGCGCTGATGGAAGGGATGCACCATATCACGGCGATTGGTTCGGATATTGAGCGCACGAACGCTTTTTTCGGCGATTTGCTCGGTATGCGGCGCGTGAAGATGACCTCGAACTTCGATGATCCGAACTCGGCGCACTGGTACTGGGGCGTGGATGACGGTCGCCCCGGCACGCTCATCACCTATTTTGAGCGCGATCCTGCACGGACGCGCCGCGCACAGATGGGCGCAGGCCAGACGCATCATTTCGCGCTGGCGGTGGCCGACGAGGATGAGCAGTCGGAATGGCGGGCACGAATCAGCAAGGCGGGGCTGCGCGTATCCCCGATTATGGATCGGGTGTATTTCCGCAGTATTTACACCAATGACCCTGACGGGCATATCGTGGAACTGGCGACGGTGGGGCCGGGTTTTCTGACAGATGAGGATGTGAAAACACTGGGTAGCCAACTCAAGCTGCCGCCGTGGTTGGAATCGGAACGCGAGGCGATTGAGGGCGTGCTGGTTCCGCTGGCGGTTCCTGAATGGAGGGCGGCGAGTGAATAACGCGCACGATCCCCATGCGGACGGGGCGCTGTTGACGGCGGGCGCGCCGCTGGAAACGGCTAAAGCGGTGATGGTGATGGCGCACGGGCGGGGCGCATCGGCACAGAGCATTCTGGAACTGGCGGATGCGTTCGGGCAGCCATCGTTTGCGTATATCGCGCCACAGGCCAACGGGCTTACGTGGTATCCGAACAGCTTTCTTTATCCGTTAGAAGCGAATGAGCCGTATCTGTCGTCGGCGCTCAAGCGGTTGGATGCGGTGGTGGAATGGGTGCGTGGACAGGGCTTTGGCACAGAACATATCATGTTGCTCGGTTTCTCGCAGGGGGCGTGCTTATCGCTGGAATACGCGGCGCGTCATGTGCGGCGCTACGGCGGCGTGGTTGGGCTGAGTGGCGGGCTGATCGGCCCTGAAGGAACGCCGCGAGACTATGCTGGAACGCTGGCAGGAACGCCTGTGTTTTTGGCATGTGGCGATACCGATTTCCATATCCCGAAAGGGCGGGTGCTGGAGAGCGCCTCGGTATTCGGGAGGATGGGGGCGGCAGTGACGACGCGCCTGTACCCGAATATGGGGCATGGTATCAACGCAGATGAGGTGGCGTTTGTGCAGGGGGTGATGGCGGCGATATTGTAAGCCGGAACGCTATCTGGCCGTGGCGGGTGTTCTGTTAGGCTTATGCAAATAAACTCCCCTACCCTGTTACGTAGCTGCAATGGTATTCGTAATGAGGTATACAGGGGAGTTTTGTTATGGCTAAAAAATTTTCGATTATCGTTCTTGTGGTGCTGATGCTGACGCTGTTCGGCAGCGCACAGGCGATCACATGGGGCGCACTGGATGGGACTGCTCATCCTTATGTGGTGGGAATCCTCTTTCAACGCCCTGACGGATTGTATAGCTGCACGGGAACGCTGTTGACCCCTTATGTGGTCATCACTGCCGGTCACTGCACGGAAGAAGTCGGGCAGGTGAACTTGGCGACGTGGGTGCGGAACGCGCCTGATCTGGATGCGGTGTACGCCGCTGAACGTCCTGCTTATCCGGTTGGTGCAGCGGGGCGGACGCAGTATTTGAACGCGAAGTGGACAATCGGGCAGGCTGTTCCGCATCCGCAGTATGACGATTACAACCAGTTCCCGTACACCTATGATGTCGGCGTCATTTTGCTACAGACTCCGATTGTTCTGAGCGAATACGGTCAGATGCCAACCCTGCGCCAGTTCGATTTCCTCGATAAGCAGCGCGGCAGCAATAATGGCGACCGCGTGTTCACTTCGGTGGGGTATGGGCGGCAGGAGATCGTGCCGGTGTCTTCGGAAGCCCTGCGGAACGACTGGGTGCGGATGGTGGCTACCTCGTCACTCATCAACACCCGCAGCGCCAACACGGGCGGCGTGAGCTTTATGTATAGCGAGAATCCGGGCGGCGGGAATGGCACGGGAGGCACTTGCTTTGGTGACTCCGGTGGACCGCAGTTCTATAAGAACACGCGCACGCTGGCTTCGGTCACATCGTTCGGCATCACGGCGCAGTGCAACGGCAACGGCTACAGCTACCGTACCGATATTGCCGAAACGCAAGGTTTTGTCATGCCTTACCTGACGTGGCATCCGTAATTCAGTATCCTTACTGATTTGCTGAATGAAAGAGCGCCTTCCTGCTTTTATAGCAGGGAGGCGTTTTTGTATGGAGCGGTGGGGTTCAAAACAGATGATTGAGTTCATGCTGTTCGCATGGCGTTTGATACTGTTAGGTGAAGGTTGATTGCTTCTACAATGACGCTCAATAGGTTTTTGAAACAAGGATAGTTCAACATGTGTGCTGCAAAAGTTGTTCCTTCGGATATTGAAATTGCTCAGAGCGCCCATCTGCTGCCGATACAGCGGGTTGCAGAACAGCTGGGACTTGACCCGGAGACTGATTTGGAGATGTACGGCAAGTACATGGCGAAGATTAATCTGGATGTGCTTGACCGCTTGAAAGACCGTCCGAATGCGAAATATGTGGATGTGACGGCGATGACTCCAACGCCGCTGGGCGAAGGGAAGTCCACGACGCTGGTGGGGCTGGGGCAGGCGATGAAGCATATCGGCAAGCGGGGTGTCATCACCATTCGGCAGCCTTCGCAGGGGCCGACTTTCGGGATTAAGGGTGGGGCGGCGGGTGGCGGCTACAGCCAAGTGGTACCGATGGAGAATTTCAACCTGCACCTGACGGGCGATATTCATGCGATTTCCGCCGCGCATAACCTGATCGCCGCCATGATTGACAACCATTTGCATCACGGCAACGCGCTCAACCTCGACCCGCACCGGATTGTGTGGCGGCGAGTGCTGGATTTGAATGATCGTGCTTTGCGGAATGTGGTTATTGGGCTGGGCGATAAAGAGGACGGCGTTCCGCGTCAAACCGGCTTTGATATCACGGTTGCTTCTGAGATTATGGCGATTCTGGCGCTGACGACCTCGATGGAGGATTTGCGGGCGCGGTTGGGACGGATGGTGCTGGCGTATGACAAAGATAAGAAGCCAGTGACCGCCGAGGATTTGAAGGCGGCAGGGGCGGCGGCGGTGTTGCTGCGTGATGCAATCAAGCCCACGCTGATGCAAACGCTGGAAAATACGCCTGCGATCGTTCACTGCGGCCCGTTTGCGAATATCGCGCACGGGAACTCGTCGGTTCTGGGCGATATGATTGCGGTGAAATGTGCGGATTATGTGTTCACCGAGTCCGGCTTTGGCGCGGACATCGGCGCGGAGAAGTTCTTTGACATCAAGTGCCGGGCTTCGGGGCTGCGCCCGAATGCGGCGGTGCTGGTGGTGACGATCCGGGCGCTGAAGGCGCATACGGGCAAATACAAGATCACCCCCGGCAAGCCACTGGATGCCGGATTGACCAGCGAGAACGTGGCAGATGTGGAAGTGGGCGCGAGCAATATGGTGCGCCATCTGGAGAATATGCGGAAGTTTGGCGTGAATCCGGTGGTGGCGATCAATGTGTTCAGCACCGATACGGAACCGGAAATTCAGGCGATCCGCGAGATTGCAACGGCAGCCGGGGCGGTGGGCGTGGCGGTGGCGCGGCACTGGGCAGATGGTGGTGCGGGGGCGGCGGAATTGGCAGAGATGGTGGTGCAGGCTTGCGATCAGCCGAATGATTTCCGCTTCCTGTATCCGGTAGACTGGCCGATCAAGCGCAAGATTGAGACGATTGCAACGGAGATTTACCGCGCTGATGGCGTGGATTATACGCCGGAAGCCGAGAAGCAGATCGAAATGTTCGAGAAGAATGGCTTCGGCGGTGTGCCGATTTGCATGGCGAAAACGCATTTGAGCTTCACCGCTGACCCGACATTGAAGGGTGCGCCAACCGGCTTCCGGTTGCCGATTCGAGAGGTGCGGGCTTCGGTGGGGGCGGGGTTCATCTACCCGTTGTGCGGTGAGATGCGGACGATGCCCGGGTTACCCAAGAGTCCGGCGGCAGAACGAGTTGATCTGGATGATGAGGGGAATGTGCTGGGGCTGTTCTAAACCTAGCTGATGAACAAAAAACGGGAACTTCGAGTTCCCGTTTTTTTGTTTCGGTGGGTAAGATTACGTCACCAGCGGTAGTTTGACGGTGACGGTGGTGTGCGAGTTTGGCACACTGTCAATGCGCACGGTTCCGTTGTAAATCTGGGTGAGATGATGGGCGATGGTCATGCCCAAGCCCAACCCCTGCTGCTCATAGAAGGCACGCTGGAACTGCATATATGCGCCGATGTTCTGGATTTCAGTTTCGCTCATGCCGCGCCCGTGATCGGTAATGGTGAGCTGTGCCATATTATCGGCTTTGGTCAGTTTGACTTCGACTTTTGTGCCCGCTTTGGAGAACTTGAACGCATTTTGCACCAGTTCTTCGGTGATGGCTTTTAGGTTGTCGCCGAGGATGCGGGCGCTCATCTCTTGCACTTCGAGAACGAGGTCTTCGGCCCGGTTGGCCTCTTTTGCTTTGGCGGTTGCCGCATTTTTGATCTCGGCGGCAGCCTGACAGCGATGGGTGCTGCGCCACCGTTCGATGCGCGGTTGATCGTTGATGGCGAGATTAACCTGTGCGAACATGAGGTATTTTTCGATCAGGTGATGCAGGCGTTCACTTGAATCGTGTATCTGGCGAATCATGGATTGGATTTCGGCATCCGGCATGCCTTCCGTTCCCATCATCAGGAGTTCGGTGTAACCCAGAATGCCGGTGAGGGGCGTGCGCAGTTCATGGGGGAGGGCGCGGGTGATATTGTCGCGCAGGGTGTCAATCTGGGCGGCGAGGGGTTCGGTGATGTCGGATTGACGCTCGAAACGGGCTTCGACGGCAGCCAGCAGTTCGGATGTGGTAAAGGGCTTGATGAGATAATCATCCGCGCCCAGTTCCATGCCTTTGCGCATATCCTGACGTTCGGCTTTGGCGGTCAGGAAGATGAAGGGAGTGCTGGCAAGGTCGGGATTGCTGCGAATCCGCGAGAGTACATCATAGCCATCGAGTTCGGGCATCATGATGTCGCAAATGACCAAGTTCGGCACATATTCGCTGGCGGTATTCACCCCAACAGCTCCGTTGTGCGCACCACGAACATCAAACCCTTCAAGCTCGAGTGTTTCGAGGATGTTTTCCAGAATTGTTGGTTCGTCTTCTACCACTAGAATCTTACGGTTCATGGTGTTCGATACTCCAAACGCCAGCATCTCATTAAATCACTGGCTCTAGTATTGATTGTAGAACAATCTGAAGAAATTAAGCATAAAGAACACATTTGCAACACGGGTCGTGCTGGCAAAAACATTAACCCAATAGATCAGTAGGTTCTTTCTCTATGGTGAGTCGTGCAAGGTGTTCTATAATTCATCCAATCGTTAAAAATCACCTGTCGTCAGCAAAGGGCTAACTTCTTGAGAACCGTCATCGCATTTAATGATCGCTGGTTGTATCGCGCTGAGGATGTTTCTTTGTCCATACCGGACGACCAGTTTCTATCCGTCAACCTTCCACATACCAATATAGAACTACCATACCACAACTTCGACAATTCTGAATATCAATTCATCTCAACCTATCGCAAACGTTTTCAACTACCGGAACCCCGTAAGGGACGCCGGGTATTTTTGGACTTTGCAGGTGCGATGATGGCCTGTGAAGTGTTCGTGAACGGGCGAAAAGTGGGCGAGAATGAGGGTGGATTTACCCCGTTTTCGTTCGATATTACGGATATGCTCAAGGATAACGCGGAAAATGTGGTTCAGGTACGGTTAGATTCGACAGAACGCCCGGATATTCCTCCGTATGGTTTTGTAGTGGACTATCTGACTTTCGGCGGGATTTACCGCGAGGTGAATCTGCGTTATGTGGAACCATGCCATATTGAGCGCGTGTTTGTTCGTTCGCAGCAGGTGTTGACTGAACCGCGTCTGGAAGCGGATGTGTTTGTGGTCAATCAGGGCGGCGTGCCGGATGCGCTGTCGGTCAGGGCGGTTCTGCTTGATCGCAGCGGGGCGCAGCTTGCCCGCGCAGAAGGTTCTGTGCTGGTGCAAGCGGGTGAAACCAAAACGGTGACAGTGGATTTTGGTCGTTTGCCGGCAGCGCAATTGTGGTCGCTGAAGAATCCGGTTTTGTACCATGTTCAATTTACCCTGATGAACAGCGCGGGTGAATTGGATGCTGAGGGGACGCGGTTTGGATTCCGTGAGGCGGAATTCCGCAAAGACGGCGGTTTCTATCTGAATGGCGAACGGGTGAAACTGCGCGGATTGAACCGGCACCAGACCTATGCTTATATTGGCGCGGCGGCTCCGGCGCGGCTTCAGCGCAAAGATGCGGAAGTTGTGAAATATGAACTGGGCTGTAACATTGTGCGCACTTCGCATTATCCCCAGTCTACTCATTTTCTGGATCGGTGTGATGAAATCGGCCTGCTGGTATTCGAGGAGATTCCGGGCTGGCAGCATATTGGCGACACGGATTGGCAGGGTATCAGCTTGCGCGATGTGCAGGTGATGATCGAACGCGATTGTAATCATCCCGCCATCATCATGTGGGGCGTGCGAATCAACGAGTCACAGGATAACGAGGCGTTCTACCGCGCCACGAACGCGCTGGCGCATCAACTCGATCCTAGCCGTCCGACGGGCGGCGTGCGCTATTTCCAGAACAGTCAGTTCCTCGAAGATGTGTTCACCTTCAACGACTTCTCTAATTCGGTGCAGGAGCCGCAAAATGTTCCGCATCTTGTGACCGAGTTTAACGGACACATGTATCCCACGAAGACATGGGATCAGGAAGAACGCTTGATTGAACACGCGCTCCGCCATGCCCGCATTCAAGATAAGCAGATGGGGATGGCGAATGTGGTGGGCGCGATTGGTTGGTGCGCTTTCGACTACAACACCCACCGCGAATTTGGTTCCGGGGATCGCATTTGTTATCACGGCGTAATGGATATGTTCCGGTTGCCGAAGTACGCCGCGTATTTCTACGAGAGCCAGATTGACCCCGAAGATAAGATCGTGCTGCGGGCGGCTACGGTCTGGTCTATGGGAGATCGCAGCGGCGGCGGAAATGACCCGCTGGTGATTTTCTCGAATTGCGAGGAAGTCGAACTCTATATCGGGGATAACCTGTTCGGGCGTTTCAAGCCGGATCGCGTTCAGTTCCCGAACCTGAAGTATGCCCCGTTCCAGATCGCGGGTATCCAGTTGTGGATGACGTGGGGGCAGAAGGTGACAGATTTGCGGGTGGTGGGCTTCATCAATGGCGCGGCGGTGGCGGAACAGCGCATTTCGGCGCATGGCATTCCGCATGCGCTGGTGCTGGAACCGGATGATGTGGAGCTTCAGGCCGACGGCGCGGATATGACGCGGTTGGTGTTCCGAATTGTGGATTGCTACGGGAATCGGCTGCCGTATGCCATTCAGCCCGTGCAGTTTGAGATTGATGGCCCGGCTGATCTGGTCGGAGAAAACCCGTTTGCGCTGGTGGGCGGACAGGCGGCGATGTACGTGCGGGCGCAGAGCGAACCCGGCGCGGTGACGATTCGGGCGACGACAGCGCGGCTTGATCCGGTTTCGGTGACGATTCACACCATCAAAACATGACCGATTTCCCGCTGGAGACTGATTCCGATCGGTTTCCAGCGACTATAATGAAAGATAGAAAGGTCTCAGGGGAACCTTATGTCTCGATATATCCTTGCACTCGATCAAGGCACTACTTCTTGCCGTGCGATTCTGTTTAATCGGCAAGGGCACATCGTCGGCGTTGCACAGCAGGAATTTCCGCAGATTTACCCGAAACCGGGATGGGTAGAACATGACCCGGAGGCTATCTGGAGCGCACAGATTGCAGTGGCGCGTTCAGTGCTGGCGGCGAATCAGGTCAGCGCCGGGGACATTGACTCGATTGGCATTACCAACCAGCGGGAAACCACTATGGTTTGGGATCGGGACACTGGCAAGCCGTTGATGAATGCGATTGTGTGGCAAGACCGGCGCACCGCTGGCCTGTGTGACACGCTGAAGCGCGAAGGTTTTGACCGGGTGATCCGCGAGAAAACGGGGCTGGTGACGGATGCCTATTTTTCGGGGACGAAAGTGGCATGGATACTGGATAATGTCCCCGGCGCACGGGCGCTGGCAGAGGCTGGCAAATTGGTGTTCGGCACGGTGGACAGTTTCCTGATCTGGCGGCTGACTGGCGGACGGTTGCATATCACGGATGTGAGCAATGCCAGCCGGACGCTGTTGTATGACATTCACGAAGGTGCGTGGTCAGAGCCGATTTTGCAGCGGTTGAACATCCCCGCCTCGATGCTGCCGCAGGTGGTTCCGAGCAGCAGCGTGTATGGCGAGACGGTGGCGGAGTGGTTCGGCGTGCCGATCCGGTTGGCGGGTATCGCTGGCGATCAGCAGGCGGCGACCTTCGGGCAAGCCTGTTATCAGCCGGGGATGGCGAAGAACACGTATGGAACGGGTTGTTTCATGCTGATGAACACCGGCAGCGCAGCCCGCGAGTCTGCTCATCAGATGCTATCTACTATCGGCTGGCGCGTAGGCGATGAACCGGTGCAGTACATGCTAGAAGGTAGCGTGTTCATCGGCGGGGCGGTGGTGCAATGGCTGCGCGATGAGATGAAGATGATCGGCAGCGCGGCGGAAACTGAGGAAATTGCCCTGAGCCTGAAGGATAACGGCGGCGTGTATGTTGTGCCGGCATTCGTGGGGTTGGCTGCGCCGTACTGGGATTCGTATGCGCGTGGGACGATTGTCGGGCTGACACGCGGCAGCGGACGCGCTCAGATTGTGCGGGCATCTCTCGAAGCGATTGCCTATCAGACGCGGGATGTGCTTCAGGCTATGCAGGCGGATTCGGGATTAGAACTGCAAGCCCTGCGTGTGGATGGCGGCGCGGTGCAGAATAATTTCCTCATGCAGTTTCAGGCGGATATTTTAGGGGTTCCGGTGGAACGCCCGGCGGTGACGGAGACGACGGCGCTGGGCGCGGCGTATCTGGCGGGGCTGGCGACGGGCTTCTGGTCGTCACAGGCGGAAATCGAGGCGCAGTGGGTGTTAGAGAAGCGGTTCGAGCCGCAGATGTCCCGTGATGAGCGAGACTCGTTGTACGCGGGTTGGCAGCGGGCAGTGGCACGGTCGAGGGAATGGGAACAGGCATGAACCGGCCACTCCTTGTGGCGGGGCTGACCAATCTGGAAACCACGCTGCAAATTGACTCGTTCCCACTGGGCTACAGCCCGGTTCATTACCCGTTTTTTGGCGTGCAGAGTGCCGTTTCGGGCGTGGGCTACAACGTGGCAAAGGCGCTGACCGTGCTGGGACAAACGGTGCGGTTTGCATCGTTGATCGGGCAAGATGCGGTAAACGGCGTGGTACTGGCGGCCTTGAAGGATAGCGGGATAACGTCGGAGTATGTGCTGAACACGCTTGCACAAACCCCGCAGTCGGTGATTTTGTATGACCGGAATGGCAACCGGCAGGTGCATGTTGATCTGAAGGACATTCAGACGCAGGCGTATCCGCAGACGGCGTTTGAGCAGGCATTGGCGGGGTGCGGGCTGGCTGTGTTGTGTAATGTGAATTTCACACGCGCTTTTCTGCCGTTGGCGCGGCGCATGGCGATTCCGATAGCGACGGATGTTCATGCGATTTCGTCTCTGGATGATCCGTATAATGCCGACTATATGGCGGCGGCATCCATTTTGTTCATGAGCCACGAAATGCTTCCCTGTTCGCCTGAAGAATGGGTTCGGGAGGTGATGCACCGTTATGGCACGGAAATTGTGGTCGTGGGGTTAGGGGCAGAGGGGGCGCTGCTGGCGGTCAAACGAGATGATTTTGTGGGGCGTATCCCCGCTGTGCGCCCGCGTGTGGTTGTGAACACCATTGGCGCTGGCGACGCTTTATTCTCAGCTTTTGTCCATACTTATGTGCGGACAATTGATCCGTATCTGGCAATCCGCAAGGCTGTGGTGTTCGCAGGGTATAAGATTGGTGCGAAGGGCGCAGCCGAAGGGTTTTTGCGAGATACGGAATTAGATGATCTAGCGGCCGGTATGACCGCATGAATTTGTGAAGGAGATTGAACATGTCAAGACGTGAAGTATGGGAGTCTCTGCGGCAAAACCCGGATGTTTCAGTGTTGATCGTCGGCGCGGGCATTAACGGGATTGGTACGTTCCGTGATCTGGCGCTGCAAGGTGTGGATGTGCTGCTGGTGGATAAAGGCGATTTTTCCAGCGGGGCGAGCGCGGCATCCTCTCACATGCTGCACGGCGGCATTCGCTACCTCGAAAATGGTGAGTTCCGGCTGGTGCGGGAGGCGCTGACCGAACGCAACCGGCTGATTCAAAATGCGGCGCACTATGCCCGCCCGCTGCCCACGACGATCCCGATTTTTAGCTGGGTTTCGGGATTCTTGAATGCGCCGCTGAAGTTCCTGAACCTGCGCGATAAGCCTTCGGAACGCGGCGCGGCGGTCATCAAGATCGGGTTGATTTTCTACGATTGGTTCACACGCGGTCAGCAAACACTGCCGGTACATCAGTTCTTCACCAAAGCCGAGTCGTTGAAACTGCGCCCGGCTATGAACCCGGATATTGTCTGCACAGCCACCTACTATGATGGCGCGTTACCGCAACCGGAACGCCTGAGCGTGGAACTGATTCTGGATGGTGAGGCGGATTACAGCGGCGCACGGGCGCTGAACTATGTGGCGCTTCAGGGTGCGTCTGGCGATGGGGTTATCTTGCGTGATGAAGTGACGGGCGAGACGATCACCGTGAAGCCGAAGGTGCTGGTGAACGCGGCTGGCCCCTGGATTGATGTGGCGAATCAGGCGATGGGGCGAAAAACGCACTTCATCGGCGGCACGAAGGGGTCGCATCTGGTGGTAGATCATCCTGATCTGTACAAGGCGGCTGCCGACAGCGAAATCTTCTTCGAGAATAAGGATGGTCGTATCTGCCTGATTTTCCCGCTGCTGGATAAGGTGATTCTGGGGACGACAGACATCCGTGTGGATGATCCCGAAAAGGTGGAATGCACCGAGGATGAGGTGGACTACATGCTGAATCTCGTGCGGCATGTGTTCCCGGACATTCACATTGATCGTTCGCACATCGTTTTTCGCTTCTGCGGCGTGCGGCCTTTGCCTTCGAGCGATGCCTCGCGCACAGGGGCGATCAGCCGCGATCATAGCATTCGCGTGATCGAGCCGGGGTCGGGGCTATCGTTTCCCGTGTTGTCGCTGGTGGGCGGGAAGTGGACGACCTATCGCGCATTTGCCGAGCAAACGGCGGATGCGGTGCTGTCGCGGCTGAACCGTACCCGCAAGGCGGATACGAAGTCGGTGGGAATCGGCGGCGGCAAGGGCTTCCCGAAAGAATCGGCGGCGCAAAAGGCGTGGGTGACGGAGACGGCTTCTAAAACGGGCGTGGCTGCTGCCCGTGTGGAAACGCTGTTCCGGCGCTACGGCACAGGCGCGGCGGTGGTGGCGGCATTCTGCGCGAAGGAAGCAGATGCGCCATTGCGTTCAAACCCGGATTACAGCCGTCGTGAGGTCGCCTATCTTGTCCATCAGGAGAAGATTGTGCATCTTGAGGATTTGGTTCTGCGGCGCTCGCTGCTGGGGATGCTGGGCTTCGTCACAGGCGATTTGCTGCAAGAGACTGCGGCAATCCTCGGTGCTGAACTGGGCTGGTCGGCAGAGCGCGTGCAATCCGAAGTGACGGATTGCGCGAATTTGCTGCACAAGCGGCACGGCGTTCCGGCGGAGCGCCTCGCCATCCGTTCGTAAACGTTGGCACGTTCGCAGGGGGTGGCCGGCCTTCGGTCATCCCCTGTGATGTGTACGGGCGTTGATTTTTGCTGGATGTACGTCCCTTCCATTTGTGCAAAATGATCGAGACGGGTTGACAGGTATCGCAATCCTGTCTATCCTATAGTTAAGGGCTTAACTACAGGTGTTTTTTTGACAAGCCCTTTTTTTGGGTGGTGAGAGTTAACCGCTTAACTATTGACTATTTTTCACGTACAGGTTATTGATGCCAACCTTACAGGATGTGGCACATCGTGCAGGTGTTTCCACTGCAACAGTGTCCAAAGTCCTCTCCAACACACCTTATTTCACCGACCAGACCCGCGCCAAAGTGATGCAGGCGGTGGAAGAACTGGGCTACGTTCCTCATCTGGCAGCGCGTGCTTTGTCGAAGGGGAAAACGCGCATTATCGCCGTTGTATTCCCTTACCTGTACGACACACTTTTCAGTGATCCGTTGGTGCTGCGGATACTGGAAGGGATTGAGAGCGAGACCAGCCGGCAAGGGTATAACATCCTGTTGAGTACCCCTCGTTTGAATGCACGCGGCCCCGATTCGCATTACAAGCAGCTCATTCAAAGCGGCTACATTGACGGCGTGATCGCGCTGGATAACGTACCGTTCGCTTCCGTGCTGGACCCGGTACGCAAACGGGGTATTCCTGCCGTAGCAATTGGCTATTACGGGACTGATTTTCGGGTGGTTAGCGATGATGTCTCTGGCGGATTTCAGCTGATGACTCATGTGCTGGGATTAGGCCATCGGCGCGTGGGCATTATCACCGTCCCGTTCAACATTCATTATTCCATTCAGCACCGCATTGCCGGTTTACGGGCAGGCGCTGAAGCAGTCGGTGTGGATTTCGATGCATTCCCGCAAGTGGACGGTGATTTTTCCACCGATAGCGGGGAAGCGGGTGCGGCGAAACTGCTGGATGCGCATCCAGATTTGACCGCGATTATCAGTTTGAATGATCGTATGGCAATGGGGGCGATACTGGCCGTTCGTAATCGTGGACGCGAAGTGCCGCGTGATGTCACCATCGTGGGGTACGACGATATTCCGATTGCCGCCACGATTTCGCCTCCGCTGACCACGATTGACCAACAGGCGCCCGAACTGGGACGTTCCGCGATGCGGATGCTTCTGGATGTTTTTGGTAATCATTCCCCTGAGTTGGTGAAAATGCCCACTCGTCTCATCGTTAGGCAGTCTTCGGCAGCGCCCGCCCGCTGGCGGGAGGAGGTGGCGACCCATCACGATTCAAGGTGAGTCCGTTGCGGTTTGTAATATTTTACCAAGTGATAGTCTGAGGAGTGTTGAAATGTCTAAGCGTAGTATGTTGGTTGTATTGCTGGCTGTTTTCTTGTTGTCGCTTTCTGTTCCCCTTATTTCTAACGCGCAAGAGGATGTAGCTCTGCGTTGGCGTACCCGTCCCGACAATCAGGCTGAAATTGACCTGTATCAGTCGATCAGCGATTCGGTTGATGCGGGCTGGGATGGGGTGTCGTTGGCCTATGAACCGGGCGGCACGGAAGGTGGCGGCTATTCGGCTACGCTTCTGACGGAAGTGGCGGCTGGTACGGCTCCTGATGTGTTCTGGATTCCGGGCACCGACATCGCCACCTTTGCTTCGGCAGGCGCGATTCTGAATCTGTCCGATCTGGCTACTGCCGCAAGTTTCGATATGAGCGTGTTCTATCCGCAGCAGGTTGCTCAGTTGACCTTCAACCCGGAAACCAAGACCAACGAAGGCGCACTGTGGGGCATGCCGCGTGATGCTTCGGCGATGGTTCTCTACTACAACGCCGATCTGTTTGATGAAGCAGGTGTGGATTATCCTGAGAAGCAGATGGCTGATGGCAAGTGGGACTGGGAAGGCTTCAAGGCCACCGTGGAAGCCATTTCCGGCCTTTCGACTGCCGATAATCAGGTTTACGGTTTCGGTATGAATAGCTGGTGGGCGAACTGGTTGCTGTGGATTAACGCCGCCTACGACAGTGGCTACAACAACTATTTCACCGCTGACCAGTCCGCCTGTGGATTGAATGGCACGCCGACCACCGAAGCGATGTCGTTCATGCAGGAACTGTATGTGAACAACTGGGCCGTTCCGTTTGGTCAGGACAGCGAGCCGCCGTTTGTGTCTGGTAATGTGGGTATGTTCATGAATGGTCGTTGGGCGACCCCGAACAATATCAAGAGCCTCGGCTTCAACTGGAATGCGGCAGAAGTTCCTGCTGCACCGAATGGTGCGCGTAGCAACTGGCTGTTCTGGGGCGCGTATGTGGTGAATGCCAATACCGCACACCCGCAGGAAGCCTTTGATCTCCTGTCCCGTTTGACCAGTGTGGAAGTGCAGTCGCAGGTGACGGCGCTGGGCGCGAATATCCCCAGCCGCGCAGGTGAAGATGCGGTGAACGCTTTCCTCGGCAGCCTGACCGATGTCAAGCCTGATCTGAATAATCAGGCGTTCGTCAATGGGCTGGCTTATGCGGTTGCCGAAGCGCCGCTGTGGACTGCGAACTTTGGCGATATTGACAGCGTGGTCAATGCTGAAGTGGGTAAGGTGATGAGCGGCGATGCGACGCCCGAAGACTTTACCGCAACGGTTTGTGACGCAATGGCTCCCTTCTTCCAGAAGTAAGGCGAGTTCGTCTTCAAAGGGGAGCCAGCAAGTCTGGCTCTCCTGCTTTTAGCGGAGTACAGTCCCTTGTGCTTCGATTAGTGAGCGGAGGTCTGCAATGGCTGTAACGTCTCGGTCAATGGGTGCGTCACAACCGGAGTCTGGAAAGGCTCTGCCGGCTTTATACGTGATTATGGTTTGGCAGGTGCTGGTTGGGGGCGGGTGTTTGTATGTTGCCAGCCAGATTCTGCAAATAGAGCGTATTTTTAATCTTGGAAATTTTGTCCAGATATTCCTCGCAGGGGTGTTTACACTGATTGCTGCTGCGAGTTTCTTTTCGGCCTATCGCCTCTATCAAATCAATGGGACAGGGCGCTTGCTGGCGATGGGGATTGATTTTACGGGCATGGTACTGGCACTGCTGTACCTCGGTCACATCACTGGCTTGTATCTGGGATTGGACACGCTGGCTGATGGGTTGTATCGCAGCCTGAGCTGGTTGTGGGGTATCGCGCTGGGGTACATGGTTTTATGGTTGAGTTGGCGTTTCCCAGAGGGTAATCTCATTCGGAAGTATGGAGGCTATGCCGGTCTTGGGGTGATGGCGGCCTGTGTGGTCATCATCTTGTTGACCTCCGGCTTGCTATTGAACGGCATTAGCGCACTGGTGACAAATATCCTGCGGGTAGATTCGATCATTGTGATCGTTGTGGCCGTGATCTTTGGCATGGCATCGGCCTATCTGCTGCGTAAGGGCGATGTGTTTGGCGAAACCACCTCTCAGCGCGACACATGGCAGGGGTGGCTGTTTTTGATGCCCAATTTTGTGAGCTTTGTGCTGTTCTTTGCCGGCCCCTTGCTGCTGTCGTTCTATTTGAGTTTTACGGATTACAACCCTGCGCAACAGAATCCTGCGCAATTCGTTGGGCTTTCCAATTACACTCAAATGTTGAGCTTGAGCATTGGGACGCTGCAAAATTCGGAACAACGTGGCGCAGAGGTTATCGCTGAAGGACATGCGGAACTGACCCGTTTCACGATTGGCGACAGTACGATTGTCATCGGTGCGCGTGATACGCTGTTCTGGTACAGCCTATTCAACACATTCAACTACTGTTTGTTTTTGCTGGTGTTCAGCATTCCACCCGCGTTGGGATTGGCGATGCTGTTGAATTCAAAAATGCCGGGTATGAAGTTCTTCCGGGCAGTCTTTTTTATCCCTTCCATCGCGGCTGTGGTGGGTGTGGCCTTGATCTGGCAGTGGTTGTATGATCCGACCATCGGGTATATCAACTATGCCATTCTGCAAGTGGTCAACTTCATCAATGGTCTGTTTGGAAGCCAGATTGCCGACCCTGCGGTTAAGTGGCTGACCGATGAGCGCATCCTGATGCTGTCGGTCGTCATTATGGCGGCATGGCAGGTTATCGGCTTCAACTCCGTGATTTTCCTAGCCGGTTTGCAAGGGGTACCCCGTGAACTGGTTGAAGCGGCTACTGTGGATGGCGCTAACCGTTGGACACGCTTCCGTAAGATCATCCTGCCGCTGCTTGGGCCGACCACGTTTTTTGTGACCATTACCACGTTGATCGCAGGGCTTCAGGCTTTTGCCGAACCGTTTTCGTTGATCGGCGAGAATAATCCATCAACGGCAAAGCTGACGAGTGTGTACTATTTGTATAATCTCGGGTTCAGCAATTTTCGGATGGGATATGCGTCGGCGGTGGCGTGGGTGGTGTTCATCGCCATTTTTATCGTGACAATCCTGCAATTTCGCTTTTCGTCCAGCAATCGCGCTTACAGTGATTAGGGAGGTTTGCACATGGCAGCCAATGCCCAAACTGCGGCTCGCGCCCGAACCGCTGCACAGCTCGATCGGTTGTTGAAGATTCGGACGTGGGTGATCCGAATCCTTGTTTACTTTTTGCTGTCCTTTGTTGCGTTTTTGATGTTGTTTCCCTTTCTGTACATGTTCTTTACGTCGTTGAAGAATACGCAAGATGTATTTCATGCGCCGCCTCGTCTGATGCCTTATAGCGCAACAACGATGTCCATTAATGGCGAAGATGTGATGGTTTACAACTTTGTTCTTGAGGGTCAAGAACACAAAATGGTTGTTGACCAAGAGACAGGTAATGTTCCATTCGGGTTCTTCACAACGGCTGAGGAGATAAATGCTGCCGATCCACAATCCACAGCGAATGTGCGTCAGGTCAAGCTGGCTGATGTGGTGGATACTGGACGCGAGGAAACGGTGGGTGGCGAGAGCTTCCCGGTTTACAGTGTGAGCATAGATGGTCAGTCACAAGATTTGTTGATGGCTTATCGGCGCGGATTGAAGCGTTTTGTGGATGTGAATGATCCCAGCGTGGAAGTGTTTGCCGTCGAACGCACCGCGCCTGTAGATGAGTATGTGGACCCGCAATTTGGCAACTACAATTCGGTGCTGCAACTCAAGAACCTTGATCGCGCCCTTATCAACACCTCGGTTGTGACGCTTCTGGTCACTGTGGGGCAGGTAACGACTTCACTGTTGGGCGGGTATGCGTTTTCTCGAATTCAGTTCCGGGGACGTGATAAGTTGTTCCTTGTCTATCTAGGAACAATCATGATCCCGTTTGTGGTGCTTATCATCCCGTTGTACCAATTGATGGTTATTATCGGCTGGCAGGGGAAAATCGCCGCGCTGGTCTTGCCTTGGATTTTTACTGCCTACGGTACATTTCTGATGCGGCAGTTTTTTATCACCATTCCGAAGGAGCTAGAAGAAGCCGCACTTCTGGATGGGTTGGGGCGGTTCGGGATTTTGTGGCGCATCTTTGTGCCTTTGAGTGGCCCCGCGATTGCGACACAGGCCATCATCACGTTTCTATATGCGTGGAACAGCTTTTTGTGGCCGCTGGTCATTATCGGTGATGCCAATACGGTCAATCATGTGGTGACGCTTTCTTTGCGACAGCTTAAGACGGCGGCTGCTGCCGAACCGAATCTCGTCCTGACGGGTGCAGCAGTGGCGATTTTGCCGCCGCTGGTCTTGTTCTTGCTGGCACAACGGTATTTTGTGGAGGGGATTGCCAACACGGGCTTGAAATAGGTCGTCGGGTGTTTGGGTGTTCTAGGGCGAGTCATTGCACTCGCCCTTTTTGTTTTTCGTTAGGATATTCGTCATGGTTGGCTACAGGCACTTCGCGCGGCCTTATAATAGATTATTGCTGTGCTGAACAGGTGGTCAGGATGATAAGAGTTTTTGTGCTGGTTGCGCTGGTTGTATTGAGTGGGTGCGCTCTTGGTGAAACCGCCGGGAACAGCGCCCCATCTGGTTTTCCGGGGAATCCGGTTGTCCGCAACCGCGATTGGACGCCTTCGCTCAAGGAGTTTAGCGGCGTCTCAATGGTATTTGTGCCAGTGGGGTGCTTCAGAATGGGGAGCGAAATTGGCGATCCTGACGAAAGTCCGGTGAGTGTTTCTTGTATCGAGCAGCCTTTCTGGATAGATCGAACAGAAGTGACCAACGCGCAATTTTTGCAGTTCAACGGGGTGGCGGAACAGCCGTCCGCGTGGTCGGATTTAAATCGCCCGCGTGTGAATGTGCGCTGGACGGAGGCGCGTGACTTCTGTAAAGCGCGTGATGCGCGATTGCCAACAGAGTTGGAGTGGGAATGGGCGGCACGAGGCCCCGATAGCCGCGAGTATCCTTGGGGGGATACGTGGCAACCGGACGCGCTGGTGCAGCCGGAAAATGCGAACGCGCAGACTGCGCCGGTGGGTAGCCGACCCGGTGGTGCATCGTGGGTAGGGGCGCTGGATATGGCGGGGAATGTGTGGGAATGGACAAGTACCCTTTACGATGGATTTATTTATCCGTATTTTCATGATGACGGACGCGAGACCCCGAATAATGTGACCTCTCAGCGCGTCATCCGGGGCGGATCGTGGTACGACATTACCGATCCGTTTTATGCACGGGCTGCGAACCGGGGACGGATGGGTGCGGACATGCAGAATTTCAACGTGGGGTTGCGCTGTGCCCGCGATTTCTAGGCGGATTATGCTATACTCGCCAGACGATAACCGTCGGACAACCTTTTAGGAATACTCTCATGCCCACGATTGATGAACAAGTTGATCTCCTGATGTCGGGTGCCGAATATGGCGATCCGCAGACGAAGGAAGCGATGCGCCGTGAACTGCGCGAGCGTTTGATCGAAGCGGAAAAGGCGGGACGGCCTTTGCGCGTGTATTGCGGCTACGATCCGCGCACGGCTGATTTGCATCTCGGTCATACCATCACCATGCGTAAGTTGCGCCAGTTTCAGGAACTCGGTCATGATGTGACGTTCTTGATTGGCAGTTTCACCAGTTTGATTGGCGATCCTTCCGATAAGGATAAGGCACGCGATCAACTGACGCGGGAACAGGTGGAAGTGAATGCCCGTACCTACTCGAATCAGGCGTTCAAGATTCTCGACCCGAATTTAACCCGCGTGCGGTTCAATGATGAATGGCTGTCCACGCTGGATTTTGCTGACATCATCCGGTTGGCGAGCAACTTCACGGTGCAGCAGTTCCTTGTGCGCGAGAACTTCAAGAAGCGGCTGGATGCGGGCGAGCCGATTTACTTGCACGAATTGTTCTACGGCTTGATGCAAGGCTACGACGCGGTGGCGCAGGAAACCGATGTGCAAATCGGTGGGCAGGATCAGTTGTTCAACATCCTTGTTGCGGGGCGTAAGCTGCAAGAAGGGTTAGGGCAGCGTCCGCAGGTGGCGATCATCATGGGCGAAAGCCTGCCCGGTACCGATGGCGAAATCAAAATGAGCAAGAGCCTCGGCAACCACATCCCGATTCTGGCGGAACCTTGGGATATGTTCGGGAAGGTGATGAGCGTGCCGGATAAGGCCATGCCTATCTACCACAAGCTGATTCTGGGGTGGTCACCTGCTGAGGTGGTTCAGTTGGAGAAGGAACTGGCTTCTGGCACGCTGCATCCGAACGAAGTGAAGATGAATCTGGCACGGAAAATCGTCACGATTTTCCATAGCGCAGAGGCCGCTGATGGCGCACAGAAGCGGTGGGACGAGGTTTTCCGCAGTCACGGGGGTATCCCGGAAGATATTCCCGAAGAAGTGCTGGCGGAGGCCGAAAAAGTGGTGGATATTTTGCGGCGGCTGAACATGGTCGGCAGCGGCGGCGAGGCCAAGCGCCTGATGCAGCAGAACGGCGTGCGCTTGAACGAGCATCCGGTGACGGACGCGCAAGCCAGTGTGACACTGGATATGCTCCCAGCGGTGTTACAAGTGGGCAAGCGCAAGTTTGTGCGGTTGGTGGCGAAAGCCTAGCGTAACCGCAGGTGATGCGATGAGGCAGGTTCGCTTTTCAAACCGGAAAAGCGAACCTGTTTTTTTAGCGACCGGGGGGCGTGTAAAACAGCAAGAACACCCCCATGATGCACAGCAGAACGAGCATAAAACGCTCGAAGATGACCGGATTAATCCACTTTACGAATTTGCGCCCCAACCACACCCCCACCGGAATAATCGGCAGCGCCCACAAGATGCTGAGGATGTCATTTGTGGTCAGCACTCCGGTGATAAACACCCCCGGCAGTTTGAGCGCGTTCACGATGGCGAAGAACAGCGTGGTTGTGCCGATGAATACCAGCGGCGTGACTCCCTGTAGCAGCATGTAGGCGGTGAAGGGTGGCGCTCCGACATTCGCCAGCGCCGACCCGAAACCGGATGTCCAGCCTGCCAGATAAGCATGCCAGTCGCGGTGCTGGTACTGGACGGTATTCAAGTGGTCATTAATGAGTTTAAAGATGACTACCGCCAGCGTGAAGGCGCCGAGGATGCGCCGAAACAACATATCTTGATCTTTGAGCGCACCGAGTAGGATGCTGCCCATAACCACACCGAGTACACCCATCGGCAGCATGAGCTTGACGATCTTGATGTCCCATGTTTTCCAATAGCTGCGGAGCGCGAAAATATCCGCAAAGATTAGTAGGGGCAGCACGATGCCGGTGGCTTGCGGCGCGGGCATGATGAGGCTGAGCAACGGCGTGAGCATGGCAACGGGTACTGGCCCGCCGAAGCCGCCTTTGGAAAGGCCGATCATCAGACTGGCGAGAATGACAATGACAATATAAGTTGGCGCCATCAGTTTATCATTTCGGGGTAGGGCAGGGGGGACTGCCGGAAGCACATAAAACAGCCCGCCGAAGCGGGCTTGTGTAATTCAAATGACCGTTGCGGTGTCGCACTTATTCTGAGCGCGGCGCCCATGTGAGTTGTTCGCGCACCTGTAGGTCGGTGTGGCGAATCTTCATGGCGAGATCGGCTGCGAGGTTGCGCATTAAGCGATACCCAAGTTGCGGGTAGGTGTCGCAGAGCAGCATGAGCTTGTCGCGGGGGATGCTGATGAGGCGGGTATCCGGCTTGCTACAATGGGCACCTGCCGAACGCAGCCCTTCATCTACCAGCGAGACTTCGCCAAACGATTGACCCCGGCGCAGGGTGGCAATTGCAAAAGGTTTGCCGCCGTCTTTTTTGCCTAGCAGCGCCGGATTGACCATGATTTCAACTTCGCCATTGGCGATGACATATAACTCGGTTCCGGGCGTGTTTTCTTCAAAGACGACATCGCCCTCGCTATATGCTTTTTCGCTGCAAATAGAAGCGACCAATTCCAACTGGGTGTTGGTTAGCTCGTAGAAAATATCAGCCTGCTTGAGGAGGGTGATAAAAGACATTTGCGACTCCTGCTCCCTGACCCCATAGGGGGATGATAAGCTACGTTCATTGTAACAGAGAAATCCATTGCTTAAAAGGAAGCCACTCCCCGAATGATTCCGGTCTTGAATTATCCTTTGTGACCCCTTATGATCTTTTGTAATCGAGTATATTGAGATGAAACATGAACCTGTACGATGAAGATCTGCGTTCGGCGCCGTTGGAATACCGGGTGTGGGGCGCAGACCAGATTGACCAAGAGTCTCGCAACCAGATGGATGCGGCGATGCGCTTGCCCATTTCTGTTGCCGGGGCATTGATGCCGGATGCTCATGTGGGCTACGGGTTGCCCATCGGCGGGGTGCTGGCGGTTGAGGGCGCGGTTATTCCGTATGCGGTGGGCGTGGATATTGCCTGCCGGGTGCGGTTGTCCGTCTTTGCGGTTTCGCCGATTCTGATTAAGCAGAAGCCCGCGCAGTTCAAGAATGCGCTGCGCGAGAATACGCGGTTTGGCGCAGGAAAAACATGGGGCGGATCGCAGCGAGCGGACCATCCTGTGCTGGACGATGCGGCATGGACTACGAATAAGTTCTTGCGGTCACTTCATGATCTGGCGGCTAACCAACTGGGAACCAGCGGTTCCGGGAATCATTTCGTGGATTGGGGCGGGCTGCATCTGGAACAGGCCGATGCGGAGTTAGGGCTGGAAGCGGGTGATTATCTGGCGCTGCTTTCGCACAGCGGTTCGCGGGGGGTGGGCTTTCGGATTGCGAACCATTATTCGGAAGCGGCGATGAAGCTGCATCCGAATCTGGATAAGAGCGTTCGCCATCTGGCATGGCTGCCGTTGGAATGGCAAGAGGGGCATGATTACTGGCTGGCGATGGAACTGGCGGGGCGGTTTGCAGCGGCGAACCATGCAGTCATTCATCAGCGGGTGGCGAAGGCGGCGGGATTGAAAATAGTTGCGGTGATCGAGAATCATCACAATTTTGCGTGGAAAGAGCGCCTGCAATTCCCTGCGGGGTTCGCGGATGCTGACCGCGAGGTGATTGTTCACCGTAAGGGGGCGACTCCGGCGGGGGCGGGTGTTCTGGGTGTCATTCCCGGTTCGATGGCTGATCCGGGTTTTGTAGTACGTGGCATCGGGAATGCGGCGGCGCTGAATTCGGCTGCACACGGGGCAGGCCGCGCCATGAGCCGTAGCGCGGCGATGAAATCTATCACGAAGTCTGAGCGCGATCGCTATTTGAAGGCGCGTGGTGTGACTTTGCTGGGAGGCGGATTGGATGAATCGCCGCAGGCATACAAAAATATCGAGAACGTTATCGCGGCGCAGGCCGATTTGGTCGAGATTGTGGGGCGTTTCAGCCCGATGATCGTTCAGATGGATGGCACAGGCGGCAAGGCCGAGGATTAAGCTGAACGGGCAAAACCATGCTGGATTTTTGCCCCCAAATCCAGCATGATAGGCCGGTAAAAGGGGAGATACGAATGACCGACCAAACCTTGATTGATACGCCTGTTGATGACCTCGAATACTGGCGTAACCCGACCGGCATCGAAGTTCCACGCGACCGCCTTCGCTTTTTGTATATTCCAGATGCTGCCGAACATCATATGGTGTCATGGTTAGCGAAACGATTTTTTGCGTACCAGCGGTTACATGCCGGTACCCATAAGCAAATAACCAAAATGATTATGATTACGATGGGCGCTCTGCTGCCGGGGGTGCTGCTTCAGGATTACATCGCGCACGGTTCCAGCGGGGACATGCCTACGGTGGAATTCGGCACGTTCGGCGTGAAGTGTTACATTGGCCCCGGTCAACCGCTTGATAAGCCGGAGATCGTTCAGCCGCTTTCGATTGATATTCGCGGTCATACGATTGGCATTGTGGAAGATTTGATTGATCTGGGGTTGACCGCGCAGTTTGTGCGCAACATTCTTTGTTCCGCGCAATATGGGGCGCTGGATGCCGTTATTCTGGCGCCTTACCGCAAGAGCAAATCGGCGGCGCTGGATGCGGAAATCATCACGTTCGGTGTGGTGCCGCATGATACATGGATTATTACGCCGCGTGAGCGTGTGGAAACCATGATGAAGCGCGTACCGTACTGGGCAGCACAGGGCGCTTCCCGCGAGGAATGTATCGAGAATCTTGTGCATATTGGATATGCCCGTTATTTGATGGACGAGTGGTTCGACATTGCATGGGGACGCACCCAATCTGCATAGGCTGGAGGCGGTGTGACGGACTACAGCATAGACGAACTGATCTCGGTTTGCATCTCACGGCAAGTTGAAGATGGTGAACTGCTGGCACAAGGCATTAACACCCCGCTGGTGATGGCGGGGTTTATCCTTGCCAAACTTACACATGCTCCCCGCGCCTGTTTTTCGTCGGCTATCGGTCAAGGGTTGGGGCAGGATTGGGCGCCGTTGAGCGTGGGGCGGGTGGAAGACCTGTGGTTAGGCAAGGCGCAGATTCATTTTGGGTTTGTGGCGGGTGCAGCGGACTTGCTGCCTGCGTATGCGACGAAGGAGTTTTTTCGCCCAGCGCAGGTGGATGCTCATGGGAATTTCAACAACATTGCGTTTGGCGGTGACTACAAGCACCCTCGTATGCGCCTGCCGGGGAGTGGCGGCATCCCAGATGTGACCGTGTTTTCGGAACACATCCACCTGTATGTGCCGCGCCATTCACGGGTGACGTTTGTCGAGACGCTTGATTTTCGGAGTGGTCTTGGACACATGCCCGAACGTAAGCGCGGGGCGGGCGTTCGTTACCTCATCAGCGATTTAGGGCAGTTCAATTGGTTTGAGGGGCGGATGCGCGTGACCAGCCTGCATGCAGGTGTGACACTGGAACAGGTGCAGAAAAAGACCGGATTCGATCTGCGCGCGCTACCGGATTTGGCGGAAACGCCGCCGCCCACCGCAGAAGAAGTTCGCCTGCTGCGCGAAGTGGTTGACCCGCTTGGCGTGCGTAAACTCGAATTACTGGGTGGTAGCGCCCGCAAAGACCTACTCCGCGAAATCCTCGAACGCGAGAACGCTTATTAGCCGCCCGTCCCGAATGACCAATTACGCAGCGTCATGAATCGGCTGCTGGGCGTGACTTCATAGCCCATCTGGATTCCGCTGATGCTCAACCGTGTGGCATAGGTTGACAGCGGGTAGTACAGCGGAACGGCGATGGCGCGTTCGACGAAATCGGCTTGAAAGCTCTGGTAGCGAATGGCGCGGTTGATTCCACTGTAATCGCGGCGCGCTCGTTCGAGTTCTTCCGCGATGCGGCGGTCATCCATTGAGCCATAGTTATGCCCATCGGGTTGACCTTGATCCCAGAAGTTGTAAACATCGGGATCGGCGCTGCCACCCATCGAGAGTTCCACTACTGCTGCATCGAAATCACCTGATTCCAGACGGGCTGTGTAGGTGGCGGCATCTACCATATCGGTTGTGACCCCGATACCCAACTGCGCCCACTGGGCTGCGATTTCACCTGCAATCTGGCTCATGGCTGAATCACCCGGCGCGAGGATGCGGAAGCTAAAGCGTATCCCTGCACTGGCGGCGGCAGTCGCTTGTTCATCGCTCAGGCGCGGGTTGGCGTTTTCCAGCATATTGCGGGCGGCGTTCGAGTCGGGGGTAGGCCATAGAAGATTGCCGCTGTAGGCCCATGAACCGGGAATCAAGGGGCTGTTGGCAACAACGGCTTGATTAGAGAGGTAGCGGGCGATGATGGAGGAACGATCCAGACCTGTCTGGATGGCGACACGAACCCGTTGTTCGCGGAAGAAACGGGCAGTGTCACGGTTCCAATTGAAGATCAGAACGCCCAATGTGGGGTCAATGGCGGTGTGAATATTGATGTTCGGCAGGGTGAGCAAGGCTTCGCGTTCTGTGCGGTTTCGTGCCGCCAGTCCGTCCACCAGACCGCTTTCCAGTGCTGACCGCGCAGCATCAAAGCTCTCAAAGAGTTGGAAACGCATACGGTCAATGGCGTATCCTACCTGACCTTCTGGACGGGTACGATAGACCGGCGCGGCGCGAAGGTCAACGATGTTGAGTTTGCCGCTAGAATCGGCGCGTAAGGATTCGATCTGATAGGCGCCTGTGCCGATGGGCGCGAGGTTAAAGGGGTGGGCGGCGAGGTGGGCGGCGGTTGTGCCACGCAGAGCATGTTCGGGCAGAATGCCAATGCTGAGGGCATCCAGAAACCGACCGAGTGGTTGCGTTAAGCGAAAACGGACAAGATCAGCATCCAGCACTTGCATTTCAACCGTTTGCCAGAATGCGCCCAACGAGGGTTCGCCGGGGAACTGGGGGTCTTGCAGTACCGAAATCGTATAGGCGACATCTGCGCTGGTGAAGGGGATACCATCCTGCCAGAGTACATCGTTTCGCAAGCGGATGACATATTCCAGACCGTCCGAGGAGATTACCCAGCTGGCGGCAAGATTAGGAAGGGGTTCCCCGTATTCGTTGATTCGCGTTAGTCCCTCGAAGATCAGGCTGGTTATGTCGCGGTCAACCGGATTCATGCTGGCAAACAGCGGATTCAAGCGTTGAACCGTGCCAACAACCGCTTCGTGAAAGGTGGGTGTCTCGCTGTCGCTGGTGGCAGGCGCGATGGGCGAGAGGACAAGCGGTTCCGGGGAGGTCGGCGCGGGTGTAATGGTTGGAACCGGCGCGGTGGGCGGTATGGGGGTGGGTGTCAATCCGGGAGAGGGAGGTGTGTTGGTGCTGCGGCTCAACATACTCAGGATGAACAAAGCGAGAGCCGAAAGGAACACCAACAACTGCCAGCGAAATCCGCGAAGCATAGTCGCTCCTTAAATGGGATTCATATCAAAACGGTGCTTTGGAGTCCAAAACACCGTTTTGAAGAGTCGCATTCGCCGCTGAAGCTGGATGGTAGCAATCTCAGGTGTCGTTAGCTCTGGAAGGCAACGACTGACAAAATGGATATGGCGATGAAGGCGATTGACAGGCCGATTGTTACCTGAAACAGGATTTTTTCCAGCCCGCGACGGCTGCGTGCAATGCCGCCGCCTGCATCCCCACCCAGCAAGTTGCCAAGAGCGCCGCCCTTCACTTGCAGCAGAATGAGAATAATCAACAAAACCGAAATGATGATCGAGACAATCTGCAACGCTGTCTGCATGGCACAGCACTCCTAGTTCAAGGTCAAGGTTGAAAGTGCTGGCAGTATAGCATGGCAGGTTCGCCTTGCCTAGCCACTCTAACGAACAGAACCATTTTGCAGAAATTGGATGGCTGCTTCCAACTGGGCATCGCTCTCGCTGGCGGGATCGGTGCTGTTTTCGACAACGATATCCGGGGTGATTCCCTGTTTGTGAATCCAGTTGCCGTTCGGGGTGAGCCAGCGGGCGATGGTCAGGCGGACACCGCCCCCGTTCACCAAGCCCATCCATGTTTGTACAGTGCCTTTGCCAAAGGTGGTGGTGCCGATGATTTCGGCGCGATCTTGGTCTTGGAGCGCCCCGGCGACCAGTTCAGAAGCGCTGGCGCTGTCTTTGTCCACCAGCACCACCAGCGGCAGCGATACCCCGATGTAACGCTCCGGGTTTACGTCCAGATGATCTTGATTACCCCCGCCAAAATCTTCAATGACCACATTGCCCGTCTTGAGAAACAGGCTGGCGATATCAATGGCGCTGGTGAGGAACCCGCCCGGATTGCCGCGCAAATCCAGAATTAAGCCGTCGAGATGGTTTACGTCGAGTTCATCCAGTGCGGTATTGACCTGATCGTAGGCCATTGAGTTGAACTCACGCAATTTGACATACCCGATTTGATTGTCGAGTGCTTTGGAGACCACTGTTTCGATAGTCATGCGACTGCGAATGATCGAGAAGTCCAATAGGTCTTCGCCCCGGCGCATCGTCAGGTTAACGGTTGTTCCTTCGGGGCCGCGCACTTTGGTGACGAGATCAAATTGCGAGAAGGTTGTTGCATCTTCTCCGTCTACCGTTACGAAAATGTCTCCACTCTGAAGGCCGGCGGCTTCGGCAGGTGAGCCTTCAAGGACACTGGTGATCTGGATTTCGCCGGTGTCAGCAATCGTTTCGACCACCGCCCCGATGCCCTCAAACTCACCGGACAGGTCATCGCGCATGGTGGGATATTGTTCCGTATCCATATATCCGGTAAACGGGTCATCGAGTGTTTCGATCATGCCGCGTATGGCACCGTCTACCAGCTGGGTTTGATCCAGCGTGTCGCGGTTCAAATAGCTGTGCTGGATGAGGTTGTAGACCTGCCAGAACGGCTCGAAGGCCTGTTGTGATTCTGGTGGCGGTGTGGTGTCTCCCTGTGCGCTCCCAACAGAATACTGACTGCCGAGGGCAAACCCCATCACGAAAACGGCCACGATCACGAACTGCGTTTGAAAGGGGCGCAGTCGTTCCTGTGCGGCACGTATCCAATTCATTGCATTTACTCCACATACACTTTAATCGTGAGCCTCATTATAATCTCAACCCGATTAGGGCTGCTGAGTTAGACGTGAGAATCGGCTGACCTAGAGGGATTTCGTAGGGTACGAGAACGCTAAAGGTGTCTGTGGTAACTCAAATCTGGCATGTTGATTCGGCTTCCCCTGATCCTACAGCGGTGAACGCGGCGGCGGCTATCCTACGGGCGGGGGGGCTGGTTGCTTTCCCGACAGAGACGGTATATGGATTGGGAGCGAACGCGCTGGATGCTGCTGCGGTGGCGCGGATATTCATGGCAAAGGAACGCCCTGCGTCCGATCCGGTGATTGTGCATGTTCATGAGATGGCGCAACTGGCGCTGGTGGCGGTTGAAATTCCTCCTCTGGCGTACATACTGGCGGAACGCTTCTGGCCGGGGCCGCTGACGCTGGTGCTGCGACGGGCGGCGGTGGTTCCTGCTTCGGTGTCAGCGGGGCGCGATACGGTGGCGGTGAGAATGCCCGGTCATCCGGTGGCGCTGGCGCTGTTGAAGGCGGCACAGGTGCCGGTTGCCGCGCCTAGCGCAAACCGATTTGCGCGACCGAGCGCCACCACCGCTGACCATGTGCGCGAAGATTTGGATGGGCGGATTGAAGGGATTCTCGATGCCGGTTCTGCTTGGATAGGCGTGGAGTCGACCATTCTTGACCTTACCAAGACGGTGCCAATGGTGCTTCGTCCGGGCGGGGTTCCGGTGGAACGGCTGCGGGAGATGCTGCCCGATCTTGAAGTGGTCAGCCGTCATTTGCACATCACCGATACGCAGATCGAAGCGCCGGGGATGCTGTTGAAACATTATGCGCCTCATGCGGAACTGCGGTTGTATGCAGGAACCGCCGAATCGGTGCAGGCTGCGATGCAGTCCCATGCGGCGGTTGTGAGACGGGATGGGCGATCCTTCGGGTTGCTGCTACCGGATCGTGAAGCGGGGGCGTTTCGTCCCCAACCGGATGTGCAATTCAGCTTAGGCGATACGGCTGAGGAGATCAGCCACCGGCTGTTTGATGGGATGCGGTTTCTGGATCAAAATGGCGTACAGGTTATCTTGGCGCATTTATTTAACTCCGAAGGGTTGGGGCTGACGCTGAATGACCGCCTTTTTCGGGCTGCTGAAGGTCGGGTGATTGCTGCTGATGATGACCGGATGTAGTCCCCTATTTTGTTCGCTACGGGTCGTTTGAGAGTAGGGTGCTGATGCAATGGATTTCTATTGAAGATGCTGCTGATTTGATCGTGGATGGTCAAACGGTGGCATTTGGCGGGATGACGGTTTATCGCCGCCCTCTGGCATTTGTAAAGGCGCTTCTTCGCCGCACCCCCCGGCCACGCGACCTGACGCTGCTGTGTTTTACGGCGGGTTTGGAGTCGGATTTGCTGGTGGGCGCGGGCTGTGTCCAGACTGTGCGATCCTGCTATTTCGGGCTGGAGTCGTTCGGATTTGCGCCGATGTTTACGCAGGCTGCACAGAAGGGGCAGATCGAAGTGGTGGAAGAAACGGAGGCCAGTCTCGCGCTGGGGATACGCGCCGGGATTGCCGGGGTGGGCTTCATGCCGTCTAAAGCGTGGTTCGGGACGGACTTGCCCCGCTTACGACCGGATGTGAAGCGGGTGACTGATCCCTACAGCGGCGATGAGTTGATGGCTTTTCCGGCGATTCACTGTGATGTGGCTATTCTGCATGGGCTGGAAGGCGACAAGCACGGAAATGTGCGCGTGAATAACAATGTGGGCGTGGATGTGGAACTCATCTACCTCGCCAAAACCGTGATTGTGACTGTGGAACGGGTGGTGGACGATATGGCACGGACGGTTGATTCGCTGCTGATTCCGTACCCCGGCGCAGATTACATCGTTCATGCGCCGCGTGGCGCTTGGCCTACAAGCTGCTATCCAGATTATCCGGTGGCAGGTGGTGAATTTATGCGCTATGTGGACGCCTGCAATGCGGGGGCGTTTGACGATTATCTCGCCCGATTGATAGACCCAGAGTCCGCACCCCACTAGATTCGAGTGAGCGATCGCAGTATAATGCGACCTATCTAAATGACAGTGCAGGGGAGTCCGTGTCAAGCGGGCTGAGAGGGCGTGAAATGCCACGCCGACCCTTAACCTGATCCGGATCATACCGGCGTAGGGAGCGCGTTTGAACACCAAACAAACCACCCCCTCCTATGCCGGCGGCGGTGGTTTTTTATTGCACTGGATGCGATTGGTTTAGCTGTGGAGGTGAAGGATGCGTCGTTGTGTGTTGTTCTTCATGTTGTGCCTGCTTCTGGGCGTGGCTCCGTTAGTGGCGCGGGACAATGAGACACTGACTCTCGTGACCCATGACAGTTTCAGTATGAGCGAGGATTTGCTGGCGGTGTTTCAATCGGAAACGGGTATCACCGTCCAGATTCTGCGAAGTGGCGATGCCGGGGCGATGGTTAATCAGTCCATTTTGAGCAAAGGCAACCCGTTGGGGGATGTGATGTTCGGAGTGGATAACACCTTTCTGGGGCGTGCGCTGGCGGCGGATTTATTCGTACCTTACGAGTCGCCGCTATTGAAGGATGTCTCGGACGAGTTCAAATCCGATGCTGAAAATCGGGTGACGCCGGTTGATTTTGGCGATGTGTGCCTGAATTATGACGCGGGGTATTTTGCGGCAGAATCGGCTGCAATACCGGAGTCGCTGGTCAACCTGACCCAACCGGCGTACAAGGGGCAATTGGTGGTGGAAAATCCGGCGACATCTTCGCCCGGACTGGCCTTCCTGTTGGCGACTGTTCAGCAATTTGGCACCGAGGGCGATTACACCTATCTGGATTACTGGCGCGATCTGGTCGCCAACGATGTGTACATCTCTGATAACTGGTCAGATGCGTACTACAACCAGTTCAGCGGCAGCGCGGGCAGTCAAGGGGCGCGGCCGCTGGTGGTCAGCTATGCAAGTAGCCCACCGGCGGAAGTGTATTTCATGGAAACACCCCCGGAGCAAGCGCCGACCGCTTCGATTGTGGCTGATGGGATGTGCTTCCGGCAAATCGAGTATGTTGGCATTCTGGCGGGCAGTTCTCATCTGGATGCGGCTAAGCAGTGGATTGATTTTATGTTGAGCGTGCCTTTTCAGGAGGACATGCCGCTGCAAATGTTCGTTTTTCCGGTAAACCCGGCTGCAACGCTTCCGGCGGTGTTTGAGCAGTTCGCTCAGATGCCTGCGGAACCTGTGCAGATGGATGCGGCGACGATTGATGCAAATCGTGAGGCGTGGTTGCAAGCATGGGCCGAAACGGTTTTGCGTTAAAGCAGGTGTTCATTTGGCGGCACGGGCTTCTGCTCGTGCCGCTGATTTTTCTTGCCCTGTTCTTTTTCTTCCCGCTGCTCACCATTTTGCTGTTCAGCCTTTTCCCGCAGGGGCAGGCCGATTTCAGCGGTTTCCTCGAATTGATGACTTCGGCCTATTACCGTGATACGTTCGTATTCACGCTTATACAGGCCATGCTTTCCACCCTTCTGACGTTGGCGCTGGCTGTTCCAAGCGCCTATGTATTCACCCGCTTTCAGTTTCCGGGTAAAACGCTATGGATGGCGGTGGCAACGCTGCCGTTTGTGCTGCCGACGGTGGTGGTGGCGGCGGGATTCAATGCGCTGCTGGGGCCACGCGGGTTGTTGAATATGCTGCTGATCGGCACATTCCATCTGGAAACGCCCCCGATTCAAATGGATCGGACGCTGACGCTGATCTTGATCGTTCATGCGTTTTACAACTTCTCGGTTGCCCTGCGGCTCATCACCGGCTACTGGGCGAACCAGAGTCCGCGTATCGAAGAAGCTGCCCGTGCGTTAGGCGTGTCGGATTGGACGTTGTGGTGGCGCGTCCGGTTGCCGCTGCTGCGCCCGGCGCTGATCGCGGCGGCGCTGCTGGTGTTCATTTTCACGTTCACCAGTTTCGGCGTTGTGCTGATTCTCGGTGGGCCGCGCTTCGCAACGGTTGAAGTGGAAATTTACCGGCAGGCGAATGATCTGTTTAATTTGCCAATGGCGGCGGCGCTTTCGCTGGTGCAGATCGTGTTCATGTTTGTGCTGATGCTGTTTTACACCCGGTTGCAACGCCGGATGGTGGTTTCGATGACTGCGCAGGGCGCTGTGGCGCGAGTGCCGCGAAGCCCCGGTCAACGCCTGCTGGTTGGGGTGACGGTGGGCGGGATTGCTTTTCTGCTCGGATCGCCGCTGGTGGCGCTGGTGCTGCGCTCGGTGTCGCTGCAAGATGGGGTCGGTTTGTTTTATTACCAGCAGCTTGGCACGAATGCGCGGGGTTCGGTGCTGTTTGTGCCGCCGGCGCAGGCCATCGGAAATTCGCTGCTTTTCGCGCTGCTGACGACGCTGCTTTCGGTGAGTCTGGGGACGGTGACGGCCTATCTTCTCAGCGGGCGGGTTTCACGGTTGGCGGCGTTACTCGATCCGCTATTCATGCTGCCGTTAGCCACCAGCGCGGTTACTCTGGGTTTTGGCTACATTATCGCGTTTGATGAGCCGCCGCTGAACTTGCGCACCTCTCCCCTGTTGATTCCGCTGGCACATACGCTGGTGGCTATGCCGTTTGTGGTGCGAAGTGTCCTGCCTGCGCTGCGGGCTATCCCGCCGAATCTGGCGGAAGCGGCGCGATCGCTGGGCGCTTCCGGTTGGAGGGTGTGGTGGCGCGTGGAAGTTCCTCTTATCAGCCGGGGGATTATTGTGGGGGCGACGTTCGCATTTACGGTGAGTATGGGGGAATTCGGGGCATCGTTGTTCATTGCGCGACCTGATACCCCGACGATCCCGCTGGTTATTTTCCGACTGCTAGGGCAACCGGGGGCGCTGAATTACGGGCAGGCGATGGCGATGAGCAGTATTCTTTTGCTGGTGTGCGCGCTGGCTTTTGTGGGGATTGAACGCCTGCGAAAAGCGGGCATCGGTGAGTTTTGAAACCGCGCCCCCGCTGAAAGCAGGGGCGCTGTGGTTTCTGTTTGGCGCTAGATGTCGAGGTTGCGAACGCTTTTCGCGTGGGTTTGGATGAAGCGGCGGCGCGGCGGCACGCTGCTCCCCATGAGCATATCGAAAACGCGGTCGGCTTCGGCAGCATCTTCAATCGTCACCTGTAGCAGCGTGCGCTGTGCAGGATCCATCGTGGTTTCCCATAGCTGATCCGGGTTCATTTCGCCCAAGCCCTTGTAACGCTGTACGACGACCTTTTCGGGGTTGTCATACTTTTTGAGGGCTTTTGTCAGTATGTCGGCCTCGCTCATGCCGGCTTCCGAGTAGATGTATTCGAACTCTTTGCCATGCTTGAGGCGATAGATGGGCGGTTGGGCGATGTAGAGATGCCCTTCCTGAATAAGCGGTTGCATGTGGCGGAAAAAGAAGGTGAGCAGTAGCGTGCGAATGTGGCTGCCGTCTACGTCAGCGTCGGTCATGATGATGACGCGCCCGTAGCGCAGGCTGTCCGTTTTGAAATCCTCGCTAATCCCCGTGCCTAGAGCCGAGATCAACGCCTTGATTTCGTTGTTGTCGAGGATTTTGTCCATCCGCGCTCGTTCGGTGTTCAGAATCTTTCCACGCAGGGGTAGGATGGCCTGAAAATGGCGATCACGACCCTGTTTGGCAGAACCACCGGCACTGTCGCCTTCGACGATGTATATTTCCGCACCTTCGCCACGCTGGGAGCAGTCGGCAAGTTTTCCGGGCAGCGTGGTGCTTTCGAGCAAGCTGGGGCCGCTGCGAACCAGATCGCGGGCTTTACGGGCGGCTTCGCGGGCGCGCATGCTGGTCATGCACTTTTCGACGATGCGCCGCGCTTCGCGGGGGTTCATCTCCAGAAATTCGCTAAACGCATCCGAAATCACCTGTGAAACAGCCCCCTGAACTTCAGGGTTAATCAGTTTCACTTTCGTCTGGCTTTCAAACGATGGATTGGGATGCTTGACGCTGACGATGGCGGTGATGCCTTCCAGCGTATCGCTACCGGAGAAGTTCGGGTCTTTGTCTTTGAGGAGCGTAGACTTGCGCGCAAAACGGTTAATGACGCTGGTGATGGCGGAGCGCAGACCGGTCAGGTGTGTGCCGCCATCCGGCGTGTTGATGGTGTTGGCAAAAGCAAGCTCGCTGACATTGGATGTGTCGGTATACTGGAACGCGACTTCGATGCCGATGGTATAGCTGGCTTTGACATCCGGTGTGATTTCGATTTCGCGCTCTGCATAGACCGGATCGTGCAGCGATTTGCGACCGCGATTGAGATAGCGCACGAAGGAATACAGACCACCCTCGAAATAGAAGGTGATTTCGCGGGGGAGGGGTTGTATCCGTTCGTCCCGCAGGGTGATGTTCAGCCGCCGTGTGACGAACGTCATTTCGCGGAAACGTTGCGCCAGCGTGGAGAAGTTAAACTCATTGGCTTCGAGGATTGTAAAGTCTGGCCTGAAGGTCTGGATGGTGCCGGATACTTCGCCGGGTTCCATCTCGCGGATACGCTGTACGTCCTGAACCGGACGCCCGTGACGGTAAACCTGTTCCCACAGGTATCCATCGCGGAACACCTGCGTTCGCATTTCATCCGAAAGCGCGTTGACCGCCGACACACCAACGCCGTGCAAACCACCGCTGACCTTATAGGCGCCGCTGCCGAATTTGCCGCCTGCGCCGATGCGGGTCATGACGACTTCCAGCGTGGGGCGACCGGTGTCCTGATTGATGCCGACGGGAATACCGCCGCCATTATCTGCCACCGAGACGATGTTATCATTGTGCAGCGTCACCATAATATGATCGCAGCGGCCTGCCAGCGCCTCGTCTACCGCATTGTCTACCACTTCATAGACGAGATGATGCAAGGCTTTGGCATCCACACCTCCAACGTACATGCCCGGACGTAACCGGACGTGATCCATTGGATCAAGTGCGCGAATATCAGCATCCGTTTGTTGACGGACGGGCGAGGAATCTCGATCCGCCATTATGTCTCCTTAGAATCAAAAGAGTGTGTCAGTGAGAGAAGTTTCCCCTGTGACTTTCTTCCTTAATTATAGCGTATTCCGGGCTTATTCACAAGACTTGTTCGTGGTATGTAAGATCATCCGTTCTGATTTGTGGGCTAATGCTTGACAGCGATTCATCATCGTTTTAGAATCAGCCTTCTTGCCCCCGTAGCTCAGGGGATAGAGCAGCGGTCTTCTAAACCGTTGGCCGGGGGTTCGAATCCCTCCGGGGGCGTAAACAGCACCCGCCGAATTTCTCGGCGGGTATTTTTGTTTATTGAGCGAGGATTTCGGTGTACAGCGTTTGCGTGCTTGCTTCCGGTTGGCGACCCTGTTTTTTCAGGTCGTCGCTCAGGCGTTGGAAGTGGGCGGCGGCTTCGCTGCGGCGCCCTAAGCGTGCATAGGTACTCATGATATCGCGGTGCAGGCTCTCGCGCCCCGGGTCTTCGTTCAGGGCACGCTGCAACAGGCTGAGGGCGTGTTCGTAGCGGCCTTCCTTCAAGCGCACATGCGCCATCTGGCTGAGGGCTTCGAGATAGCCCGCCTGAAAGTCCAAGCGGCGCTGCTTAATCCAGTCATCGGTGTGACCCTGAAGGAATGGCCCGCGATACAGATCAATGGCGCGTTGCCATGCTGCTACCGGATTGGGGTTGCTCTCATCACGGCCTTCCATGAGGGCGCTCACAAAATCCATGACATCGTAGCGCAGGGCGAGTTCGGGGTTCACGCGGTAGTAGCCGCCTTCGTGTACTAGCACATCCATGTTCAAGGCTTTGTGGAGGCGGCGCTTGGTGACATGGAAGACGTTGACGGCCTGTTCGCTATCTAGGTCAGGCCAGAAGGCGTGGCAGATTTCCGAACGGGTCACGATGGGGCGATCCAGCGAGAAGAAGAAAAGCAGGCGCGGGAGATGACCTTCCCATGTATTGATGGTTTGTCCTTCCAGCAGGACGTGACCGGGGCCAAGCGCGAACACTTCGAGGCTGGTTTTGCCCTGTGTGCTGCTGTCGTGGAAATTGGTCTTGATGATCTCATGATCTTCCATGAGGATAGCCCGCTTCTGCGCGACCAGTGATATCCATGACAGGCGCGGCAGCGAACGACTGTTAATCACCATGCGGCAGTTATCGGGAAGTTTGGAGGTAAGTTTTTCGACGAATACTTGAATATCATCGGCGCTATCGCTGCGATCGTATTCATCGAGGATGAACAGGAATGGCTCAGATGTGATTTCGGCGAGATCGTCAACGAAAGCCTTCACCAGTGTATCCACATTGGCAAACGCACTCTGGGAGAGAATGTTGAGATGCCGTCCGAAAGCGGGATGCTGGTTGGATAGATCGTGCATCATGCCGGAGATGAACGAGTCCAGATTGATGTCGTCAGGCCCCATCGCGTAATAGACGACCTGCGGTTTCATTTCCTCGATCAAGCGAGCTACCAGTACCGAACGGTAGCGACTGCGGGGATGCAGAAGGATCACGCGGGCATTTGACGCTTCGTCCTGAAATGTGTTGTAGACTTGTGTAACGAGTTCGTTGAGTGACATAATCGCTTTTGCTTTCATGTTTATCTGGGTACAAAATGATTATAGCGCAAATTATACCATTTGCTAATGAGCAGGTAGTGTCGTCTTACTTTTGAAGCGAGTTATCCTTAACATGACCGAATCTTATCCCCGTCGTCCGTCCAGACCACTCGGCGTTGCATTAGCCATACTGACGAGTGTTTTCCTATTTACTTTGCTGCCCATGATGCAAGTTGGATTGGTGGTCGTGGTTCAGCAGCATTTCGCCACGCTCAACTTTCCAGATAGCGGCCCTCAACCCATCGAGGTGGGCGGCGATTTTTTGGGTGTTTCTCCGGTCAATATGCTGATTCAGGGCGTGCTGGCGCTGGCTTTTCTAGTGATCGCGGTGTTGGCATGGCGCGGACGCCCAGCACGGATACGGTATATCTTCGTTGGTGCGGTAATCGGGCTGACGTTGATTAAGATCGGTGTGATGCTGGTTCAGGTGCTTTCCAGCCCGGATTTTGTGCAAGGTTACAGCTCGCTGGACTCGTTGACTTCGGCATTCGGGCGGATTCAGGCCGGTTTTGAACTGCTGGTGATGACTTATGTGGTGTGGTATTTGAATCGGGGGCCGGCGCGTGCGTTTTATCGCGGTTATTTCCTGCCGCCGCACACGCCGGATAATTCGCCAACTTCCGGGTAGGGTTCGTTCTGCTAACGTTGTTCCTGTTCGTTCATTTCCATCTGGACAAGCTCACGGCGCAGTGTTTTCCCCACCATTGTTTTGGGTAGCTCGCTGATGAAGGCATAGCGCCGGGGGACTTCATATCCGGCGAGATGCTTGGAGCAATGCTCGATCAGTTCTTTCTCGGTTGTTTGCTGTCCCGGTTTCAACACAATCCATGCTTTTAAGGCTTCTTCACCGACTTTTTCGGGGTGCGGAATCGCGGCGACCCCGACTTCTAGCACGGCGGGATGCTCCTTCAGGACTTTTTCGACGTTGTTGGGGTAGACGTTGAAACCGCCGATGAGCGCCATGTCCTTTTTGCGGTCAACGATGAAGAAATAGCCATCTTCATCCATGCGGCCTATGTCGCCGCTGTACATCCAGACTTTGCCATCTTTGGAGCGCAGCGCATTGGCTGTTTCGGTGGGCAGGCCGTGATAGCCGGACATGAGATTTGGGCCGGACATGATGATTTCACCGATTTCGCCAACCGGCATATCCGTTTCACCATCGTCTAAGCTGACGATGCGGATGTCCATGTCGGGAATAGGCAGACCCACCGAACCGGTTTTGTTGATGCCGATGAGCGGGTTGGAATGGGAGGCTGCCGAGGTTTCGCTCATGCCGTAAGCCTCGTTCAGGCGTTTCGCGCCGGTCTGCTCGTATTCGCGTTTGGTGGCAGGGGGCAGGGGCGCCGCGCCACTGGTGGAAATGACAAACGAATCGAGGCGCACTTCGCCGGACTTTACGCGGGGATGGTTGACCACAGCATTGTAGAGAGAAGGAACGCCTAGAAATACATTTGGCTGGTAGTGAGCGATGACTTCGATCAGGGTATGAATGTCGCGGGCATTGGAAACCAGCACGATTTTTGACCCGGATGCAACGGCCTGACTGAGCAGGACGACCAACCCGTAGACGTGAAACATGGGGATCGCGCCGAGGTAGAGCATATCGGCACGCGAGAGTTTGCCGTAAGGACTGTGTTCGGTTTCCAGCACCCCCGTCCAGGCTTGAATTTGCAACATATTGGCGACCAGCGCCCGGTGCGTGAGGATGGCGCCTTTGGATACGCCGGTCGTCCCGCCGGTATACTGGAATAGTGCCCGATCTTGCGCCGTGACCTGAACATCGGGGTGTTGACCTGCGTGCTGCTTGAGTAAATCCCGGAACCAGTGATCCGTGCTGGTTAAGCGATCAATCCTGTGACCGTCTTTCTTTTCCTTCGCAAGGGTGAACAACAACCGCGCTGCGGCGGGCAGATATTCTTTGATGTTGGTCACGATGACCGTTTTGACTTTGGTGCCGGATTGAATCTGCTTGACTGTGTTGTAGAACAGGCTGAGCGTAATGACAATTTCAGCATCGCAGTCATTGATCTGGTGCTGCATTTTCAGGGCGGGGTAGGTGGGGTTGGTTGCGGCTACAACCCCTCCGGCCTTGAGAATGGCAAAGTAGCTGATGGCAAAGGCGACTGAATTGGGTAGGATGACGGCTACGCGATCCCCTTTTTTCAAGCCCAAGCGAATGAGTGCCGCTGCCAGCGCGTCCGAGTCGTTGTTCAACTGGCGATATGTGATCGAAAGAGCTTGATGACCGAGAACCGGCAGATGGGCAGGGGACAACAACGCCACGCGCTCTGGAGATATTTGAGCTGCGTTCCGTAAAAGCTGGTGGAGGGGATAATCGGGATAAGGTGCCAGCGTTTTGGGAACGCCCGGATCATAATGGTTTGTCCAGGGGCGCTCTGCATAAGTGACCATCGTATAATAATCCTCGTTTAAACCAAATCGAATTGTTTCTGGACGTGTATTTATTGGTCTGCGACTTCAGCGAAAGCCTGAGTGAGAACAACTACATTGCGTTCGACCACGCTGCACTGAAACTGAACTTGTGTGGGGTTGGTTTTCCACATTTCAACCCGCAAGGTTTCACCGGGAAAGACATGTTTGGAGAAACGCACTTTGATGCTTTGAAACCGCGCCTGATCGTTGTTACAGAAATGCTTGAGAATGGCGCGGCCTGCAAACCCAAAGCTGCATAGCCCGTGCAAAATAGGTCTATCAAACCCGGCGAACGCCGCCATAGCGGGATCCGCATGGAGTGGATTAATGTCCCCGGACAAGCGGTAGATGAGCGCCTGTTGAGGTAGCAGCGGATAATCCTGCACCACATCCGGCGCACGATCGGGCAAAGGGGTCATCTCGCCGCTTGCCCCGCGCTTGCCGCCGTAGCCGCCCATTCCCCGAATGAACATCGAGGCTTGATTGAGCGCGAGGGTGTTGCCTGCTTGATCTTTGCAGATGATGTCGGTGACGACCACCATGCCGCTGACTTTGTCGTAGATGTCCGTGATTTTCGGATAACACGTCACCTGACCAGAGACGGGGAGGGGCTTCAGGGTTTGGAGGTACTGTTCCCCGTGAACCAGCATCAGCGGGTTATATTCGATTTCGCCGAATCTGCCGCTGACCAGCACATCTATCATTTTGGAATAGTAGAGTACGGCGAACGTGGGTAGCGCCTGAAACCCCGTTCCGCTGAGTTCATACACGAATTTGAGTTCATTCTGATCGAGCCAGTCCGCCGGTGCGCCAACCCCTAATGCGTACAGGGCAACATCACGCTCTGTATAGTTGAACTGTAAGGGCGGGAATTCAAAGCCGATGGCACGTTCCACCTGAGCCTTCAGGTCTGGGGACATAGGATTTCTCCTCAAGGGCAGAAATAAAACTGCCCGGTCTGCAAGTGACCGGGCAGAATTGAAAGTGCTGCTTATTTGGCTGATTTTTCGCGTTCGGCCATTTCCATTTGCACCAATTCGCGGCGCAGGGTTTTGCCAACGGTGGTCTTGGGGAGTTCCTGTGTAAAACCAAAACGGGTAGGCACTTCATAGGGTGCCAGCGATTTTGCACAGTGTTCGGTCAGTTCTTTTTCGGAAACGGTTTGACCGGGGCGCAACACCACCCATGCTTTGAGTGCTTCCTGACCGACTTTATCGGGATGGGGAATGGCCGCCACACCGACTTCGAGAACAGCCGGATGGCTACTGATGACCTTCTCGATGTTGTTCGGATAGACATTGAAACCGCCGATGAGCGCCATGTCCTTCTTGCGGTCAACAATGTAGAAATATCCGTCCTCATCCATACGGGCGATGTCACCGGTGTACAGCCACGGCCTGCCATCTATTTCGCGGAGGACGTTGGCTGTTTCGGTTGGCATACCGTGATAACCGACCATTAATTGCGGCCCGGTCATGATGAGTTCGCCGATTTCGCCCACCGGAATTTCGGTCACGCCATCGTCCAAGCTGACGATTTTGCTATCCATATCTGGAAGTGGCAGGCCAATGGAACCGAGCCGGTTCTCGCCGTTAAGGGGGTTACAATGGCTGGCGGTGGGGGCTTCGCTCATCCCAAAACCTTCACGGAGCGTTCCGCCGCTGAGCCGTTCAAACTCCTCTTTGGTGGCGGGGGGCAGCGGCGCCGAACCGCTGATACAGGCGCGGATGGAGCGCAGACTGACCTCGCCGGACTTGATAAGCGGGTGATTGTTCACCACGTTGTAGAGCGCAGGAACGCCCATGAACAAGGTGGGCTGGAAAAGTCTTATGCAATCTAGGAGATCAATCATGTCGCGGGGATTGGGCACCAGCGCAATTTTTGCACCCAGACTGATCGCAAAGTTCAGCACGGCGACCATGCCGAAAGCATGGAACATGGGGATAGCTCCGAGGAACACTTCTTCTCTGTCGGGGCTGCTGATCGGAGCGAAAAAGGCACGCATTTGGAGCGTGTTGGCGATTAAGGCGCGATGGGTGGACATGGCGGCTTTGGAGACGCCGGTTGTTCCGCCTGTGTACTGGAACAGCGCCAAGTCTTTAGACGGGATGATGGTTACGTTGGGCTTTTGTCCGGCGTTTTTGGCGAGAACATCCTGAAACCAGACATCTCCATCTGCGAGTTCGACGCGGTGGCCGCCTTTTTTTTCTTTGGCGAGGGTGAACAGGACCTTGGCGATGCCGGGCAGATATTCTTTCACATTGGCGACGATCAGCGTTTTCACTTTCGTCTTGGACTGAATTTGCTTGAGCTGGTTGTAGAACAGGCTCATGCAAATCACGATATTGGCATCGCAGTCATTTAACTGGAACTGCATTTTGTCGGGCGGATAGGTGGGGTTGGTGGCCGCGACCACGCCGCCCGCTTTGAGTACCGCATAATAGCTGATGACAAAGGCTGCGATATTGGGCAGCACCAGCGCAACGCGGTCGCCTTTTTTCAGCCCCATCCCAATCATTCCTACCGCGAGTGCATCCGACTGACTATCGAGTTCCGCGTAGCTGAGGGCATTGAAGACGCGCCCGAAAATCGGGACATGGGCGCTGCTAATCAGGGCTGGCTTGCTGGGGGTTTTGCGGGCGGCGTCCTGTAGAAAACTCTGGATCGTGATGTCTGGATAGGGTTCGAGCGTTTTGGGAACACCCGCATCATATTTTTTTGTCCAAGGGCGGTCGGCGTAAGCAATCATTTGAATCTCCGAAACTATAACTTCATGCTTGTTTAATTGGGTGCATGAAGTATATCGCCATATTGGGTGGTTTACAATTTAGCTGTCTGCCCATGCGCGCCACTCGTCAGGAAGGCGTGCCACCTGTCCTGTATGCGTAATGCAGATGTGTTTGCTGAAGCCGGTGACGAGTATATCGCCACTTTCTGCCGTGATGATTTCGTAGGCAAAGGTGAGACCCCGGCTTTTCATCTCATCAATCCAGCAGCGCACAGTCAATTTCTGACCGTAACAGGCTGATTTGAGGTAACGGGCATTGACTTCTGATACTGCGAGATAATGTCCACCTTTTTCAAACTTTGCGTAATCGCTTCCGCGCTGCCGGGCATAATTGCTGCGGCCTTCCTCGAAATACACGATATAACTGGCATGATGCACGATGCCCATTGCATCGGTTTCGGCATAGCGCACGTAGAAACTGGTTTCTGCAACAAAGCGGTTTGAACTGGATGTCATGGCCGATTCTCGTTTCGTGAAGGTGAATGCCGCTTCTCCATCTTAACAATCGTCCTTCGTGGCTCCAAATCGAGTTCAGTTTCGGGGCGATATGCTATAATTCGCTCTGTACGGAGTTCGCTGGTGGATGATAGTCGTCCCCGAGGATGAACATTTATGGATATTAATCAAGCCGCACGCATGATTGAATGGTTAGATGAAGAACGGCGGCGGGATAAAACAACCATCGCAACGCTTGAAGAACGTTTGGCGCAGCAGCAAGAAACGATGTCTGCGCTTTCTAAGCGGTTGAACAGCATCGAATCTGATCAGACGGTTATCCGAACACAACTGACGCCTTCGGGACGTGAAGCGGAGATTATTGACCAACTGCGTAAAGAGATGCAGCAGTTGATTGAAGGCGTAGAGGCGAAAAGACTCACGGCGGAACGCGAAACTGACCGTCGGTCTGAACTGGGACGTGAAAATGTGATGCGTCCGGTTCGTGAATTAACTGACCGTTTGGATAAGCTGGAACGACAGACCAGTGACCTGCCTACGCTACAGATTGAGCGTGAACGGTTGACCGATTCGGTAGCTACCTTGCAGCAGCGAGCCGATGACCTTATCAAGCGGCTGGAAGAACCTGACCGCCGCTTATCCTTTTTGGAAGAGCAACGTCGGCAGGATGCGCGGCGGCTTTCCGAAATGCAGTCTGAAATGCCGGAAATTCAAAAACAGATTGATAGTGTGCGCCCCAAGCTCACGCTTCTCGAAGATTTGGCTTTGCGTACCGAGCGCCGTGTGCAGGATGTGCAAAATGGGGATCGGGAGCGCCGCGATCAGATTCAGCAGTTCATTGACCAGCAGACCTTACTGTTGCAACAGCGTGACCAGCAAATTGCTGATCTTGTCAAGCGTTTTGGTGAGCAAGACAGCGTGATGCAGCGCAACATCGAACGCTTTGAAACATGGTCAGAAGCCTATCGCAGCATGAAAAAGATTGTGGACGACTTTGAGCGCATTGGCGACCGATTAGAACGGCGAATTAACGAAGTGGCTGAAATGCAGCGCCTGAGCGAAGAACGGTTCCGTCAGGAATGGAACGACTGGACTTCGGACGATCAGAAGCGTTGGAAGCAGTTCACCATTTCTAATGATGAAGTCTGGCGCAGCCACGACAAAGAATTTGATCGGTTTGTTCAGAAGATTAGCGAACTGGAAAACATGTTCCCGCCGATTGTGGACAGTTTGACGCGCATCTGGAACCTCGAACGCGCCCGTGTGCAGCTTTATCGGGAACGATATCAGGCGCTTCTGCTGGAGCATGATACGGGGAGCAAGCTGCCCATCGTGAAACCGGTCACGCCCAGCAGCAGTTCTAGCAGTTCCAGCAGCGGCGGCGGCACGAACGGTACGACCAGTACAGGTTAATTCATGCGTGTCATTGGTACTGCGGGGCATGTGGATCATGGGAAGTCCACGCTGGTTCGCGCACTAACGGGTATTGATCCTGATCGGCTGGCGGAAGAAAAAGCCCGCGAGATGACGATTGATCTGGGTTTCGCGTGGCTCAAGCTGGCGAACGGCGAAACAATCGGGCTGGTGGATGTTCCCGGTCATCGCGACTTTATCGAAAATATGCTGGCAGGTGTGGGCGGCATTGATGCCGTGCTGCTGGTGATCGCCGCTGATGAAGGGGTGATGCCCCAGACGCGGGAACATCTTGCGATTCTGGATTTGCTCGGCATTCAGAACGGTCTGGTTGTCCTGTCGAAAACGGATATGGTGGATGATCCCGATTGGCTCGATCTGATTGAGCATGACATCCGGCAGGTTACAGCGTCTACCTCACTAGCGACTGCACACATTGTGCGGGTTTCGGCACGCACTGGCGCGGGGCTTGCCGCGCTACAGGACGCGCTGGTTGCGCTGCTCCAAATCATGCCCGATAGACAGGATTACAATCACCCGCGCTTGCCGATAGACCGCGTTTTTACCATTAGCGGCTTTGGCAGCGTGGTCACTGGGACGTTGATGGGCGGCAGTTTGCATGTCGGCGATGAAGTGGAGTTGCAACCTTCTGCTCTAAGGGCGCGGATTCGCGGGTTGCAAAGCTATAATCAAGCGGTTGAGAGTGCCGAACCGGGTAGCCGGGTGGCTGTCAATCTGGCAGGTGTTGAGAAGCGTTCGATTGTGCGGGGGAGCGTCCTCACGCATCCCGGTCAACTATGGGCTACCACGATGGTTGATGTCCACTTCCGGCATTTGAAGGACGCCGAAAGACCCCTTAAGCACAACGCGCAGGTGAAGTGTTTTGTGGGCGCGGCGGAGTCTGTGGGGTATGTGCGGTTACTCTCGGACGATGTGTTGCAACCCGGTCATGAAGGCTGGGTTCAGATTCGGCTCGAATCCCCGATGGCTGTGGCACAGGGGGATCGCTTTATTTTGCGATACCCGTCTCCATCGCAGACTATAGGCGGGGGTGTCATCGTGAACCCCCATCCTGAGCGCCGGTGGCGACGTTTCCAAGCGGATGTGATTGCGGTACTCGAAACGCAGATGGCGGGTTCACCTGCCGAACGGGTGGCACAAGCCGCGCAGGGGCGAGAACCCGTGAAAAGAACCGTTTTGCAAAAGCAGACCGGATATTCGGATGCGGAGTTAGATGCGGCGATAGCGGCGGCACTTGCGGACGGGCGGTTGGTTGATCTGGGCGAAGGGCTGTATCTGGCGATGACCGCTGCAAACGGTGTGTGGCGGCAGATGCGGGACGTGCTTGCCGCGTTTCACGCGCAGTTCCCGCTGCGGTTGGGGATGCCGCAGGAAGAACTGCGTAGCAAACTGGGGTTGAAGGCTGCGTTTTTCAACAAAATGTTGGAAGCGCAGAACCGGGTGCTGTATGCGAACGGTATCACCCGTCTGACCGAGCATCATATCGTGTTCACGCCTGTACAACAGGCAGCGATCACCCGCCTGATGGATGTGTTACAGGCTGCGCCATATACGCCACCTTCTTTCGCCGAAGCCGCGCAAATTGTATCGGATGACGTGGTGTATGCGCTGATTGATCTGGGCGAGATTGTGCAAGTGCAGGCCGATGTGATTTTTGCCGCCAGTGTGTATGCTGAGATGGTGAGCGAGGTTTTGCGCTTGATTGATGAGCAAGGCAGTATTGCCGCTAACGCGCTGCGCGATCGTTTTCAGACCACCCGCAAGTACGCAATTGGCCTGCTGGAACATCTTGATGCACTCAACATCACCCGCCGTTCGGGGGATTCTAGGGTGCGGGGTACTCGCAGACCCTAGTGCGGTAGTATCTCCGTTTCCTGCGTTTCGTCAATCGGGCTGCCGGGGGCGCGTTCGCGCCGGATGTGTGCGCCCAACTGACGGAGTTTGTCTTCCACCTTTTCGTAGCCGCGATCAATCTGTTGAATGTTGTGGATGCGCGTTTCGCCTTTTGCGCCGAGTGCGGCGAGGAGAATTGCCATGCCTGCGCGGATGTCTGGGCTGGTGATGTAGGGGAGGCCGTGCAGGGTGGATGGCCCTTGCACCACGACACGATGCGGGTCGCAGAGGGTGATGCGTGCCCCCATGCGAACCAGTTTGTCGGTAAAGAAGAAACGGCTTTCGTACATCCAGTCATGAAAGACAACCGAACCTGCGCTCTGGGTGGCTACGACCAGCGCGATGCTCATTAAGTCCGGTGGAAAAGCCGGCCAGGGTTGCGCTTTGATGATGGGCATGCGGTTGCCAATATCGGGCACAATGCTGAGGGGTTGCGTTGCCGGTACGAAGATGTCGTTTCCGCGTGTTTCCCAGATCACGCCCAACCGCTGAAAGCTGATTTCGATCATATCGAGGAATTGGGGGTCGGCTCCCGCGATGAGCAATTCACCGCCGGTCATGACCGCCGCGCCGATGAAACTGCCGACTTCCATGTAATCCGCGCCTACCCGCGCTTCCCCACCATGTAGGCGGTCTACACCTTCGATGAGGAGGCGGTTGGTTCCAATCCCCTCGATGGATGCGCCGAGGGTGTTGAGCATGTCACACAGGTTCTGGATATGGGGTTCACAGGCGGCATTGCGAATGGTGGTGCGCCCTCTGGCAAGCACGGAGGCCATGATCGCGTTTTCAGTGGCGGTCACGCTGGCCTCGGTGAGCAGGATGTCTGCGCCTACAAGCTGCTTGGCCTGCATGACGAGCGCCCCTTTTTCTAACTCGATTGCGGCACCGAGTTTTTTTAGTGACAGCACATGAGCGTCCAAGCGCCGTTCACCAATGCTGTCCCCACCGGGCACTGGCAGGCGCACTTCGCCGCAGCGTGCCAGCATGGGGCCAGCGAACACGATGCTGGCGCGAATGCGCCCTGCCAGCGCGGGGTCTATGTTCGTGGTCTGGATGGTTTTGGCGTGAATGCGAAGCGTGTTCTCGGATTCCCATGTGACCGAGACGCCGAGGGAGCGCATGATTTCCAGCGTGGTGCGAACGTCCCCGATGTTGGGGACGTTGTGAAGCGTAATGGGTTCTTCGCTTAGCAAGCAGGCCGGAATCATTTTGATGGCGGCGTTTTTGTTGCCGCTGGCTTGAACGGTTCCAGAGAGGGGATGACCCCCTTCAATGATGAATTGTTCCATAGTTGGTGTCACTTTAGCTCAATTACAACAGGGTCGCCGGGTGCGAAGGTGTGCTGTTTGGCGGCATTTCCTTGATTGATCGCAATTTCAAGGAAGCCGTTGCTATCTACCAGCGATAGCATTTCGCTGCGCCCTGCATCGTTGTAGGTGCGGCGAATGGAACCAACGTGAATATTTTTGACGCGCACAATCGCTGTTGTCGGGTTGATAATTCGGGAGGCATCACGAGCGCCAAAGCGGGGAGACAGCAGCAGGTGATGGTTCTCGATCCATTTTAGTTCACCGATGGAGGTGACGACATTTCCGAAGCGGTCACTGTGGAGTACATTGCCAGTGATCTCGGTTTCGCTTGCGCGAAGAACGGGCAAAAGCTGCTTGTACAGCCGATCTACGGGAGCGCCAAAGTTCTGTATGGGTATGCCGGCGGCGAGATGGGCTGCTGCGGGCGCGAAGATGTCTCGTCCGTGAAAGGTATAGCTCACGGCGGACATTTGATACATTAAGTTTGTCAATTCGATGACGGTGGGGCTGGAGAAATCGCCAAGTACATAGGAGAGAATGCCATTATCGGGGGCCACGAACGTATAGTCTCCCACATTGGCAGCGATGGGTCGGCGAGTGCCGCCGACACCGGGATCCACCACTACGAGAAAGATCGTGCCGGGGGCAAAAAAATGGTAACTATTGAGGAGTACAAAGGCTGCCTGACGCACATTTTGCGCCTGAATTTCGTGCGTGATGTCAATAAAATCCAGATCGGGGTTGATGCGCTTCATCACGGCTTTCATCACACCCACATAGGCATCTGAAGTTCCAAAATCGGTGAGCAGCGCAATTGTAGAAGGCATCCGGTTCTCCCCTTGATTGGACTGTTATTGTAGCGGTTCATGATGTGTTGACAACCCCACCGCTGGTCGTTACACTTATCTGAACGAGGAGAAACCGCTGTGCTGCACCATCATCATCATCCCCAAATCGTCTTTAATAAGGTGTCAGGCTGACGGCAGACTCGTCATTGATTTCGTCTACGCCCCCGCACCTTGCGGGGTTTTTGTTTTCTGAAGGGAGTGAGCCGTATGCTGGCGGTCATTGACTATGGGGCGGGCAACCTTCGCAGTGTGCTTCATGCACTCCATCATTTAGGGGTCGAGAATATCCGAATTGTACAGGAACCTGATGGGTTGCGCGGCGCTGACCGGATTATTCTGCCGGGTGTGGGGGCGTTTGGCGCTGGAATGCAAAAACTCCACGAACAATCGCTGGTTGAACCGATACGGGCGGCTGTGGCTGAGGGGATTCCCTATCTGGGTATCTGCTTAGGGATGCAGTTCCTGTTTGAACGCAGCGACGAGATGGGGAATCATGAAGGGTTGGGGCTTCTCCCCGGTTATGTGACACGGTTTCCCCCTCGTGATGATTTGAAAGTGCCGCACATGGGATGGAACCAACTGCAAATCCGCAGGCCGTTACCGCTGCTGGAAGGGCTGGATGCGGAAAGCTATGCCTATTTTGTACATAGCTACTACTGCGTGCCAGCCGATGAAACCGATGTGGTCATCACGGTGGATTACGGGCTGCCGTTCACGGCTGGCGTTCAACGCAACAATGTGTATGGTGTGCAATTTCATCCTGAGAAAAGCCAGCGCACGGGGTTACAAATCCTATCGAACTTCATGAGGATTGAACGATGATTATCTATCCAGCGATTGATTTGCGCGGGGGGAAAGTGGTTCGCTTGAAAGAGGGTGATCCCAACCGCCAGACGGTGTTTAGCGATGATCCCCTCGCCGCAGCACAGCGGTGGATTGAACAGGGCGCTGAGTGGTTGCACATGGTCAATCTGGACGGCGCGTTTGCTAGTGCGAACGATAATGGGCGCATTCTGGAAGCCGTCAGCCAGCTAGGGGTGCCGGTGCAGTTCGGGGGCGGGTTGCGGCAAATCGCGGATATTGAGCAGGCGATTAAGGGCGGCGCGGGGCGGGTTGTGCTGGGAACCGCAGCGGTGCAGCAGCCTGAGATGGTCGCGGCGGCGGTTGAACGCTGGGGGGCGGAGCGTATTTGTGTCGCGCTGGATGCACGGGATGGCAAAGTAACGACACATGGTTGGCAGGAATCGGCGAATGTGACCCCGTTTGAACTGGGGACACAGATGGCGGAACTAGGGGTTTGCCATGCGCTTTACACCGATGTCAGCCGCGATGGTGGGCTGGCAGGCGTGAATCTGGAAAGCACGATTGAATTGGCGCGAAAAACAGGATTACAGGTGATTGCTTCGGGCGGCGTGTCGCAGCTTAGTGAGATCGAGCAGCTTGCTCAAAGTGGTGTGGTGGCAGGTGCGGTGATCGGTATGGCGTTGTACGAAGGGCGCATGAGCTTGAGCGAAGCAATTCAGGCAGCAGGAGGGGCACATGCTGGCTAAACGAATTATCCCTTGTTTGGATGTGAAGGATGGGCGGGTGGTTAAAGGGGTGAATTTCGTCAATTTGCAGGATGCCGGTGATCCGGTGGAACAAGCCAGTGTTTATGATCGGGAAGGGGCGGACGAACTGGTTTTCCTCGACATTACGGCTTCGCATGAGAACCGCAATACCACGCTGGACATGGTGCGCCGGGTCGCGGACACGATCTTTATCCCGTTCTGCGTGGGCGGCGGCATTCGCACACTCGATGATATTCGGGCAACGCTGCTGGCCGGTGCGGATAAGGTTTCGATGAACAGTTCAGCCGTCAAGACCCCTGATTTGATTAATCAGGGCGCATGGGCTTTCGGCAGTCAGTGTATGGTGGTGGCGATTGACCCGAAATGGGTGGATGGCAAGTGGATTGTCCACATCAACGGCGGGCGCATTCCCACCGAGAAGGAAGCGATCGCGTGGGCGCGAGAAGTGGAAGACCGGGGCGCGGGTGAGATTCTCCTGACCAGTATGGATCGGGATGGCACGAAAGTGGGGTATAACCTCGAATTGACGCAGGCTGTTGCCGGGGCGGTATCCATTCCGGTGATTGCTTCCGGCGGGGCGGGAACCCGCGAACATTTTGCGCAGGCGTTGACGGTGGGAAAAGCTGATGCGGCGCTGGCTGCCAGCCTCTTTCACTATAACGAAATTCGGATCGGTGATCTGAAGCGGTATTTGCATGAACAGGGTGTGCCGGTGCGGTTGACGGGGTGGGAGCAGGTTTCATGATGGACATGACCCGACTTCACTGGGATGAGCAAGGATTAATTCCCGCGATTGTTCAGGATGCGGACAGCGGACAGGTCTTGATGATGGCCTATATGACGGCTGAGTCGTTGCAGCAATCGCTCGATTGTGGTGAAACCGTATTCTGGAGCCGCAGCAGGCATGAACTGTGGCACAAAGGCGCAACCTCCGGCAACACTCAGCGTATCGTTTCGGTTGCGGTGGATTGTGACGCGGACACGCTGTTGATCCGGGTGCATCCTACCGGCCCCGCGTGCCATACGGGGGCTGTTTCTTGTTTCTTTCGTTCCCTTGACGAAGTGGTTAGTGATTCAGGCGCACAGGAGTTGTCATGAGTGATATGCTGCACGAACTTGAAGCCATTATCTATGATCGTAAGCACAATCCTTCTTCCAGTAGTTATACCGCCAGCTTGTTTGAAGCCGGCGTGAACCGTATGGCGCAGAAGGTGGGAGAGGAAGCCACAGAGGTGATTGTGGCGGCGTTAGGGCAGGGGCGTTCCGAACAAATCGGGGAACTCTCGGATTTGTTTTTTCATACGATGGTGCTGATGGCGCAGCTTGGCATTACGTTGAATGATGTGAACACTGAACTGGCACGCCGCCATTCTCAGCGGAAGTCCACTTCTTAAGGACGTGACTCTCGATTCTGCAAAAGGATATTGGACAATCGTCAGCGCGGAAATGTGATGATTGGCCTTGAAGTGTTTCTCAGTCGTGGATTAGAGTGAAACTGTTGTATTGGTTTGAATCTCTTTGTAAGGAGTGTAGGTATGCGTTCACGATTGATGTTGCTTGTTGTGGTGTGCTTTGTTGGTATGGCACTCGCGTTTTCGAGTGTGGTCGCCGACGATGGTTTGTATGTGCGCGTGGCGCATCTGTCGCCTATGTCGCCGCAAGTTGATGTTTTTGTGAATGGTAGTAAAGTTTTTGAAGCGTTGGACTATCGCGCAGTTTCTGAATATGTTTCTGTTCCGGCTGCGGCGCTTCAGGTGGTGGTGGTTCCGGCAGGCGGCGAAATCGCGGACAGCGTGACGGAAGCGCCGCTGGATATTGATCTGGCAGCGGAACACGGGTTCTTTACGCTGGCGGCTATTGGCATTCTGGAAGATGGCACCTTTGACATTATCCTGCTGCCACAAGATGGCGCGATGATGGATATGGGCATGGGGATGGGCATGGATATGAATGCCCCGATGATGCCCGAAAAAGCGAGTATCACGGTTGATACGATCAGCATCAGCGGCGCGTATGCTCGCGCAACAACGGATATGCCGATGGGGAACATGGGTGGCATGGCTGAAGCGACCCCCGAAGGTGGCATGGCGATGGGTGGCATGGCTGAGGCGACCCCCGAAGGTGGCATGGCAATGGGCGGCATGAGCATGAATATGAACGATGTCAGCGCCGCTTACATGCATATCGAGAATACAGCCGATCAGCCGGACGTGTTGCTGTCGGCGACTACGGACGTGAGTGATGACGCTCAGATTCATCAGACGACGGTGGATGCTTCCGGTGTGGCGAAGATGGAACACATGGAAGGCGGCATCGAAATTCCGGCTCAGGGCAGCATTGACCTTGCTCCGGGTGGGTATCACATCATGATGATGAACCTGAAGCGCCCGCTGGCGATGGGTGAAACCATTCACCTGACGCTTAGCTTCCAATCGGGCGTGACAATTTCGTTCGATGTGCCTGTGATGCCGATTGGAATGTAAGTTGCCGGCACTCATCGTTTGAGTGAGAGGAAAGTAAGATGCTCCGTCGAATCTGGTTGACTGTTCTATTCGCGGTACTGCTCACGGGTTGCAGTAGCACGCCTGCTGTGCCCACTGCAACACCCGGCATACCGGGCGTGAAACCGGTTTCGCCCCCGGTGCAGGTCGAGAATTTCACCCTGACCGGGATGAATGGCAGTCCGGCGCATTTGAAGGACTTTGAAGGCAAGAACGTTCTGATGGTCTTCGGCTACACGCACTGTCCAGATATTTGCCCGGTTACGTTGGCGCGGTTCAAGCAGATTAAGCAATTGCTGGGCGCGGACGCTGACAAGGTGCAGTTCATTTTTGTCAGTGTGGATGGTAATCGTGATACCCCCGAACGGTTGACGGAGTATCTAGGGCTTTTCGATAAGGACTTCTTCGGGCTGACCGGTTCTGAAGATGAAGCCCGTGCGGTCATCACGCTATTCGATGGCGTGTTCACGATCAAGGATGCCGAAGGTTTGCGTAAGGATTATCTTGTAGAACACACGGCGTCCAGTTTTTTGATGGATGCCGAAGGTCGTTGGGTTCGGACGTATGAGTACAATACCGATCCCAACATTGTGGCAACGGATATGCTAAAGGTGATTAGCTCCCCCAGCGCGACCAGCTCCAGCTAAGGCGCTACGGGACAGCATTTGTGGATACAGCGCAGGGGCTTCGGCCCCTGTGTTGTTTGAATGGCGCAGTCGTTCATGACTTGGGATTTGGCTCAGTTTAGGGGTTGCAGGGCGGGGAATGGTCTTATATACTCCCCTATATTCGGGGCGTGGCGCAGCCTGGTAGCGCGCTTGCATGGGGTGCAAGAGGTCGTGGGTTCGAGTCCCGCCGCCCCGACAAATGGATATGACAAATGTACCGCCAAATTCGGGAATAATGACCGGATTTGGCGGTTCTTTTTTGAGAATGTTCTATGAGGTGTTAGACTTTGTTTCATGGTAAATTAACCACGCTCTTTTGAACCCATAGACAACGATGTGAGTATATAATGCAGTTGTGCGTTTATCTCACAAATTTGTCTTGTGGGATTCCGAATAGCGGATTCTCGTTTTTACCTCAGGTTTAAGGAGTAGAACATGAAGAAAAGCGTTCGTTTTGTGGTTCTGGCGGCAGTGATGGGACTGCTGGCCGGGCTACTCGTACCCGTGTTGGCGCAGGATGCCAAGCCGGGTGAGGGTGGTATTCTCATCGAAGGTAACTTCGGTGGTGATCCTGCGTCGTTCAACGCGCTGTTAGCTAATGACACCGCTTCAGGCCGCGTCATCAGCTTCCTCATCCCGAGCGCTATCGGCATTGACCCGGCTACGGCGTTGTTCCGTCAGGATGACCCATCGGCGCTGATGAAGAGCTGGACGATTTCGGAAGATGAACTGACGTATACGTTCACGCTGCGCGATGATATGAAGTGGTCGGATGGCACCCCCATCACTTCCGCCGATTACATGTATTCGTGGGAAGCTCTCAAGAGCGGTCTGGTTGACTCAGCTGGTAACTACATACCGCTAGACATTATTGAATCGATTGAAGCGCCGGATGCCACGACGGTTATCATTCAATTCAAGGCTGCGGCTTGTACGAATATGGCTGAAGCCAGTTTTATCTCGGTGATGCCGTCGCACATTCTGCCGACGGATTTCACTCAACTTGCCGATGCGGAATACAACAGCAACCCGAGCGTTTCGGGCGGTGTGTTCACCTTTAGTGAGTTCCGTCCCAGCGAACAGATTGCTCTCGTGGCGAATCAGAGCTACAGCGGGGCGACCAATGGCGTTCTGCCCAGCGGCTGGATCTACAAGGTTGTGCCGGATCAGACCGTTCTGGTCGAGCAGTTTATCGCCGGCGAAACCAACGTCATTGATGGCGCTGGTGTGAATCGTCGTCAGGAACTGGTGGACAATGCAGACATTCAGTCGTACCGTTTCCCCGGCAATGCGTGGGACTATCTGGCGCTGAACTATGCTGATCCCACCAACCCGCAGAACGCGGTGGATGAATCTGGCAACCCGATTGATCAGGGTCATCACCCGCTGTTCGGTGATGTTCGCGTCCGTCAGGCCATCGCGGCTGCGCTGGATGTGGACTCGATCGTTCAGGGTGCGGTGTTCGGTTTCGGTACCCGTATGCCCTCGATGGCTATCCCCGCTTCGTGGGCCTTCGACAAGACCCTCGTCCCGATTGCTTACGATATGAGCAAGGCTGCGGCGATGCTGGACGAAGCCGGTTTCGTGGATGATGATGGCAACCCGGACACCCCGCGTGTTGCGAAGGGCGCTATGTATGCCGCTGACGGCACGCCGTTCACCTTCACACTGTACACCAACGAAGGCAACTCGCGTCGTGGTGCGGTGGGTACGCTGGTTCAGGATCAGTTGAAGCAGATCGGCATTCAGGTTGATTTCCAGGCGATTGATTTCAACACGCTGCTGGACATCATGGATGGTCAGGGCTACGATGCGTTCATCCTCGGTTGGCGTAACAGCTACCCGGATGATCCCGATCAGACCAATCTGTTTACCCCGTCGGGTGATATTGTGGGCAGCGGCAACAACAACACTTCCTACAACAACCCGAAGGTCAATGAACTGATGGAACAGGCACGCACGGTGCCGGGTTGCGACCCCGCCGAACGTTCCAAGATCTATGCCGAAATCCAGAAAATCCTTCAGGAAGACCTGCCTTATGTGCCGTTCTTCACCATCGAAGGTTACTATGGTGCTGGCGCTGCGGTGAACGGCTTCGGGCCGTATCCGGGGCAGATGTACTGGAATGTGGATACGTGGTCGGTGAAGGCCACCCCGTAAATTCGTTTGTTTGGAGTGGGGCGTCAATTGAGACGCCCCATTCTGTCTTTCTCCAAAGTAGACAGCATCACAACATAGCTGTCGGATGATTGCTCTTCATTCCGCACAAGAATCGGTATCAGATGCGGCGATTGACTGCTGTATCGGGTTCCGCCGCAAGGATATTAAGACATGTTCAAATACACTTTGCGCCGCTTGATACAGGCCATTCCGACCCTTATTGGCATCTCGATGTTTGCGTATTTGCTGATGGGGCTGTCTCCGGGCGGGCCGGTGAAGGCGCTCACGTTTGACCCGAAAATGCGCCCTGAACAGCGTGAACGGTTGGCGTTGCAGCTTGGCGTGAATGATCCGATACCGGTTCAGTATTTGCGCTGGCTACTGGGCGATACGTGGATGCGCTGGGACTCGGATGGGGACGGGGTTTCTGACGGGTCATTCCTCATTCCAATCGATGCGAATAATGATGGTGTTCCCGAGCCTCCCGGCACGAGGCAGGGTGTGCTGCGCGGTGATTGGGGACGATCCATTTTTGAGAAGCGTCCGGTTGCTGACATCATTCGTGAGCGTGTGCCGGCCACGCTGGAGCTAGGGATTTCCTCGCTGCTGCTGGGGTTGTTTCTCGGTGTGCCGATCGGGGTACTGGCAGCGGTGCGGCGCGGCGGGTGGTTCGACAGTATTACACGAATCACGGCGGTATTATTTAATGCAGTGCCGGTGTTCTGGCTCGGCCTCATTCTCATACTTGTTTTTGGCTCATGGTTGCGCCTTCTGCCGATGGGGAGCCGTTGCCCTTCGACGTTGACCGGTGGTTGCCCGCCGATCACGCAGCGGCTAGAGTATCTCATCCTGCCGACATTTGTGCTGGCAACAGGTGGTATTGCTGTGTATTCGCGGTATATGCGTGCTTCGATGCTGGATGTGATCGGGCAAGACTATATTCGTACCGCGAAGGCCAAAGGTCTTTCGGGACGGCAGGTATGGTTTACACATGGCGCACGAAACGCTCTTATTCCAGTAGCGACGTTTTTAGGCCCCTCAGTTGCCGGGTTGCTGGGCGGGGCGCCGATTACGGAAACCATTTTCTCGTGGCCGGGATTAGGGCGCGTGGGTGTTAGTTCTGTGTTGCAGAAAGATTACAATGTGGTGATGGCAGTGGTTATTCTGGGTGCTGTTGCCACGATTATCGGGTATCTCATCTCGGACATTTTGTATGCGCTGATTGACCCGCGCATCCGGTTCTCATAGGGGTGGCGCAGCATGACAGCTCAAACACAGGACATCATTAACCTGAGCATCAAGGGGCAAGTTGAAGTTGGCGAATCGCTGACGACGTTGGCTCTGCGGCGTTTGCGGCGCGATAAATTGACGATTGTGGCGCTGATCGTGGTTGCTACACTCGTTATGCTTTCGGTCTGTGCGCCATTGATTGAACGCTATGTTCTCCATGTTGATTACACACGCACCGATATTAGCAAAGCCTTCCTACCGATGTTCGCGGACGGGCATATTCTGGGAACAGATGATCTAGGGCGGGATCATCTGGCACGCTTGCTGTATGCGGGACAGATTTCGCTAGGCATCGCGTTTACGGCGGCTATTCTGTCACTGGTGATCGGGATCAGCCTCGGGATCATCACCGGTTATTACGGCGGTGTGCTGGACGATGTGATTATGTGGTTCATCTCGACATTGAACTCGATTCCCTCGTTCTTCCTACTGTTGATCGTATCAGCGGCGATCATCACAAACCCAGATTTGAACAACACGTTTCTGAAGGGGCCGTTTGCGCTGGTCGCATTCCTCGGCTTGCTGGGATGGACAGGTACGACGCGGTTGGTGCGTGGCGAAACGCTGTCGCTCCGCGAACGCGAGTTTATCATTAGCGCACGCGCTGTAGGGGCTTCCCCAATTCGGGTGATGTTCATCCATATTATGCCAAACCTGCTCTCGATTGTGGTGATTACACTGGCATTGGATATTGGCAGCCTGATTCTGGTGGAGTCGGCGTTGAGTTTCCTCGGACTGGGTGTGCAGGCACCGCTGGCAAGCTGGGGGAATATGCTGACCAATTCTCAAAGTTTCTTCAATAAGGGCGTTCATCTGGTGATTGTGCCCGGTTTGATGATCGTGGTTACGGTGCTGTGTCTGTATGTGATTGGTGATGGCGTTCGAGATGCCGTAGACCCGATGACTGTAGACAAATAAGCAGATTGAATCGCTGGAAGTGTCAGGCGGGCGGATAGTATGCTATCCGCCCGTTTTTGTTTGGTGGGACTATGTTGAGGGGGTCGGCGTGGTAAGCTGGTTCTGGAACTGCAATGTCATTTGCTGCGTCAACACCTTCTGCGAGTCGCGGATGCTGTCAAACTGGCTGTTCAACATGACCAGAGTCGCGTTAATGTCGGGCTGAGTTTGGTTGTAGTAGTTTTGGAAGGCGATGACGGCGTTGTTCATGGTATCGGTTAAGATAAGGTGGGTATCGGCAGTGCAATCTGGCGCGGGCGTGGTATAGGCCGCATCGCGCAGGGCGATAAGCTGTTGAACATCATCGTAGATTGCGGTTCGGCCTTTGGTGATCGCCTCGTTCATGGTGGACTGGAATTGATCCACCAGTTGCGTCGTCACCTCTAGCCACAATTCCAATGTTTTAGTCCGGGTACAGTCCCCCTGAAAGGTTAAAGCAGGGGGGGCTTGTACCGTGACCGGAGCAGGTATGGTGCCTGATGGTACATCGTTCAGCGCACATCCGACCAGCGTGATTGGGATGAGACTGTAGATGAGCTTGCGCCGGAACATATTAGCCGCCTTCACCTTCTACGGGTAGCACTCCGTAAGTGCATGAGTTGTAGCTGTTGCCGAGAATCACGTCGAAATCGGCGACGCGATTCGGGTCTGGTTCGACTCGTATATTTTCGGGACTCACATTGAGGATTTCGGCGATTTCGCTCAGACGACTGCCTTTGGATTGGCCTGCGCGGTCAATCAGGATGGTATCGGCGTAGTTTGTGTTTTCGGCAGCACCGGAGGCGATGGCGTTGAATCCGCCCCATCCCAAGCGATCGGCAGCCACGCGATCCCAGTTCGCGTTGGCGGTGCCGTTAAAGACGCGGATGGGTATTCCGGCGACCAAGACCTGACTTTCGGAAGGTGGTGTATAGAAATCTTGCATCAATTGCTGCACCGGTTCAGTGTTTGGCAACTGCACAAAGGAGCCATCGGGAGGTTGCCAAGGTGTCGTGTGGTATAGGCGAGCAAAGGTGAAGTGTTCAATCCGGTTGGGGTCGAGATTGAGGGCAAAGGGGAGCAAGCCTAGCATATCTTCAAAGGCCAAATTGGTTTTAACCACTTCGGTCAATTGCGACCAGAGCTGCGGAATCTGGGTGATCTGCCCATTGCTGCGTGCGGCACGCCACATTGCACGCAGGATTTGCTGCTGGCGGCGGCCACGATCGAAGTCCGAGCTGTTGTGGCGGGAACGGGAATACCAGAGTGCGCTGCCCCCATCCAGATGATAGGAGCCGACCGGCAGCACATACATATTGGACTCGCCCTTGATGGCTTCAGGAGGAGGGGGGGCATCAATCAGTGGATAATCTTGAATGGCACAATCTACAGTTACATCCACGCCGCCCAGTGTGTCTATGATCTGCTTGAATCCACTCAAATTGATGAGCGCGTAGTAATGGACGTTGATACCAAAGTTGTAGAAGATGGTCTGGCGCATGAGGCCGAATCCGCCATCTGTCCAACCGACCTGTTCACCATGCGTATAAGCCAAGTTCATGCGCTGCATTGTCCATCCGGGGATGTAGACAAACAGGTCACGGGGGATGCTAAGCATAGACACTGTGCCAGTGGTGCGATTCAACGAGACGACGATCATGGTGTCGGTACGGGTGATGCTATCTCCCGTAATTTCCTCGTCACCGCCGAGTAATAGGATGTTCACAAGGTCATAGCCCTGACGGTCAATGGCGGGAACCCGGCTGGGAATGGCGGTGGGTGCTGCTGCGTTCAAATCCGGGTCGGGCGGCAGCAGCAGCGTCGGGAGTGCGCGGGGAGTTTCGGTGACGGCTGGCGCTGGCAAGGTGGCGGTCGGCGCTGTGGTGCTGGTTGGGCTGCTAGTGGCTGTAGCGGGCAGGGTGGCCTGCTCCGCCGGTGCCGCCGTATTCAGCGCAGGCAGGGTGACGGCTAACGGGTGCGGCGTATTGGTTGCGAAAACCTGCGCGACGGTCAGCGGGGTTTCGGTAGCTGTCGGTTGCGGGGTATCGGTGGCTGTTGCGGTGGGCGTGGCGCTGGCTGTCACGGTTGCGGTCGCGGTTGCCGTATTGGTCGCGGTGCTAGTCGCGGTTGCGGTCGGTGTAGGACTTGGTGTGGGTGTTAGGGTGGGTGTGAGCGTCGCTGTTGCCGTCGCAGTGGGGGTGAACGTCCATGTCGGCGATGGCGTATAGGTGGCAAGGGTGGGCTGAATCGCAGACAAGGTCTGCGCGTAGAGTGGCGCACGCGCTTGTGCTTCGCTCTGTTCGCTGCTCTGGCGTGATACGGCTTGAACCGTGCCTACGCTGAACCACAGGATTGACACAACAATGCCCAGTGGCAGCAGTCTAAACGCAAGGAAACCACTCAGACGGCGCAAGCGCGAAGGCTTGGGTTTGTTCATGATGTTGTTACCTAACTAGATCGGCAAAACCGCGCCAGTTTAGCAGAACTAGCGCCGGATGACCATTGGCACAGCGCAGGGCTGCCCGAAGGTTTGATCGTTTCCAACGACGGTCAATCGCAGCCAGTATAACCCCGGCGCGAAAATTGCGGTGTCTAGCTGTCCGAGAATGCCTGCGGAGATCGGGAATGTTGATCGGCTGTACTCTGTGTAAACCGTCAGGTAATCAGGGCGAATTTCCAGCTTGTAGTAGGCCATATCCGGGCGGTAGGCCGTTCCGAGTATTTGGATGACGCCTGTGACGGTTTCGCCGATCATGGGAGCGATAAGCGAGGTGGAAGCATCCGTACAACCTTCGGCAGTGAAGCCGCCAATCGGCGTTGCAACCAGCCCCGGTAGGCGCGGGACGTAGAGGCTATCCCCTACTCGCAACGCATTGATGTTTTGCAGACAGTTGACGCGCTGAAGCTCCTCAATGGTGCTGCCAATTGCCTGTGCAATTCCCATTAATGTGTCACCCGGCTTGACTTGATAAATTTGCCATCCGGGAGGTACGGTGCAGTTTGGAATGCGCGTAGGCGGCGCTGGCGTTGCAGTCAGGTTGGATACCGGAGTCGGTGTCGCGGTGATCGGCAGGGGCGTGCTGGACGGACGCGGGGTGCTGCTAGGCGGCACGGGCGTTTTAGTGGGTGAGGCGGGAACGGGCGTGTTGGAAGGGCGCGGGGTGCTGCTGCTGCTAGGCGGCACGGGTGTTTTGGTGGATGTTGGTGTTACGGGTGTGCTGGAAGGACGCGGCGTGCTGCTAGGCGGCACGGGCGTTTTAGTGGGTGAGGCGGGAACGGGCGTGTTGGAAGGGCGCGGGGAGCTGCTAGGCGGCACGGGTGTTTTGGTGGGTGACGCGGGAACGGGTGTGTTGGAAGGACGCGGGGTGCTGCTAGGCGGCACGGGTGTTTTGGTGGATGTTGGTGTTACGGGCGTGCTGGAAGGGCGCGGGGTGCTGCTCGGTGGCACGGGTGTTTTGGTGGGTGACGCGGGAACGGGCGTGTTGGACGGACGCGGGGTGCTGCTAGGCGGCACGGGCGTTTTGGTGGGTGACGCGGGAACGGGCGTGTTGGAAGGACGCGAGGTGCTGCTAGGCGGCACGGGCGTGCTGGATGCTTCTACAGGCAGTACGGTAGACGTGGGCGGGGCAGGCGTATCGGTTGAAGGCTCAACCGAGATGCGCGTGGCCTCGCTGTTCGCTTGTGCGGTGGGGTTGCTGATAGTCGCCGCCGGGGTAGGCGTGCTGGTTGCGTTGTTAGAACCTGAAAGAGACAGGATGATCGCAAACGCGATCGCAACAACCAGAACCCCTAAAGCTGCAATAGCCGCAATTAGTTCGTTGCCAATATCGCGTTGCATCAGGCTTCCTTCGCTTCTTGCGTTTCAGACGTAATCGGTAGGGCTACGTGGAAGATGCTGCCGATTTCAGGGCGGGTTTCGACCCACAATCCGCCGCCGTGCGCTTCGGCAAGGGTTTTGGCAAGAGATAGTCCCACCCCGGTGTCTCCCAAACCCTGTACGAGCGGGTTTTCAGCTTTGTATTTTCGAGCAAAAACGCGGGCAAGATCATCTTGGGGAATGCCGCCACCCCGATCTTCGACAGATATGAGGATGCAATCGGTTGCGCGGCTGAGGTTGGCATGTTGCGATAACTGGACATCTTGTCGGTGTGCGCTGATGATGACCGGACTATCCTGCGGGGAGACGATATAGGCATTGTTGAGCAGTTCGCCGATCATTTGAGTGAGCGCGTCACGATCGGCGCGAATTTCGGGCAGATTGTCGTCTAAGCGCAGACGGACTGTAAGCCCTTTTTCACGGAACTGATAGGCAGTGGTGTTGATCGCGTCTTCAATCAGGTTGATGACATCCAGCGATTCCTGGACGAGTACATAGCGACTGCGGTCAATGGCAGCCATGCGGGTGATGTCGTCTAGTTGCAGCGCCATGCGGCTGATATTGGCCGCTACCCGCTGAAGGAACTTGCGCTGCATTTCGCCAAGAATGCCCGCTGATTCGTCCATGAGCAAATCAATATAGCCAATGACCGAGGTGATGGGAGTGCGAAGCTCCTGCACCATTCCCAAAATGAGTTCTGGATCATAGTTCTGATAGTGCGTTTCCGCGTTGGCGGCCTGCGCCTGACTGCGCAGATTGAGGGCATCCATTTGATTTTGCGTGGTGGCGAGTTGTCCCTGTACGCTGGTGAGTTCTTGTTCCAGTTGGCTGCGTTGCGCAGAAAGGTCTTCAATCATACGAGTGAGCGAACCCACGCCTTTTTCACCCATATCTTGCAGGCGACTGCGATCACCATCCGTTCGCGCCAGCAGCAAATCGCGCTCGGTGGTGAGCGCCTGTTTTTCGGCCTGCAATCTGTTTTGCTCGGCGGTCAGGTTGCTTTTTTCGGCTTGTGTCTGTTGCAACTCTTGACGGAGTTTAGCCAATTCCTGATGCGATTCGTCCAGTTCCATTTGATAAGCGGACGCTTCAGCCATCAGTCGTGCCCGATGCTGTTTCAGGGCGTCCTGCTTGGCAAAGAGCATGTCGCGTTCGGCTCGAAGCTGATCGCGCTCTTTGAGCAAGGCTTCGCGGTCAGAACTGATGTTGCGGATTTCAGTCTCAATAGCCTGCATCCGGGTGGCGCGTTCTTTTTCGGCATTCGCACTGTTGGATACCTGCGAACGTTCATTGAGCAGCGCGTCGCGTTCCAGCAGTGCCGAGTCCAGTTGGCTTTGAAGGTCGAAACGCTGCTGGGTGAGGTGCTGGATAAGCTGCGTTAATCCCGCCGGGCCGTTTTCGATGCCAAACGTGCGCAACTGATTTTCGATGTCATTCAGGCGTGCTTCGAGCTGGTTGCGTTCGTCTTCCAGATGAGCGCGTTCCTGATCCATGTGGACGACAACCGCATTGGGGGATGTGAATAGTGTTCCTGCGCGTAGTTCGCTCAATTGAACTTGCAGGCTGTCGCGCTGGTTCAGCAGGTCGTCTTTTTCGCGGCGGAGCGATTCGATCATTGAACGATAAATATTGTCATTGCGCGTGGCAGTTGCACCAGCCAGTGCGGTTTCTGCCTGTTGCAAGCGTGCTTGGAGGTTTTCGCGTTCTTCACGCAACTTCTGGTGATCGTCCGTGAGGGCAAGAATGCGCTGCGAAACGGATAACCCTTCTTGTGTATCCCCTAACGCGATCGTGACCCGTCCTCGTTCGGAATCGAGATCGGTTTTTAGCTTTGCAACCTGTGTGCTAAGGTTGCTGATTTGATCCCGCGCCGCCTGCAAGTTCGCTTGCATTTCCTGACGGGCAGCGAGGACTCTGTTGTCGGTGACGGTATCCATCGGCACGCCCTGAACAAGGGCTTCGATGGCGCGTTCTTCGGCTTGAAAGCGCGAGTCCCGTGCAGCGTAGCTGAGCGCCAGTAGATTTCCGGAAATAACACCGACGCCTTTTAGCAGTTCGCGTTCGGATTCTTCGAGTTCACGACCCGAATAGGGATTGCCAACCATCAAGACTGCAATTAACTCTTTGCCACTCATCAACGGCTGGAAATAGGTGGAGCCAAAATGCTCGATGTCCAAGCGGTTGTATAAGTCGCGCAGTTCGTCCATGTTGCGATCGGCATACAGGGGGCGCTGTAGGCGGCGTTCAATCGCGTTCACCAGCGTGGGCTGGTTGTCGAGGTTAAGCGCCATACCCGACAGGGGACGCTGTTGCTCACGATCATAGGCCGCAGTCACATCGGCATAGTTCGCATCCTGCAAATTGAGCAGAGCGCCCACTTCTGCTTTGAGGACTTCAATCCCTGACTGCACAATCCGGTCTGGGATGGTGGAAGGAGACGCCTCCTCTAAGATAAGCCCTAGCGTTTTGAGCAGTTGAATGGAGTCCCGCTGAATAGGGGAAACCTGCGGGAGCGTATTGGGGGCAGAAACCGGGTGTGGTTCGGCGATGGGCGTGCTGGATTGTGTGAAAGTGCCATTGCCAGCCATGCTGCTTGCGATTCGCAAATCCACCTGCCAATGCGACAGCACCATGCGGTACATAATCAATGGTAATAAGGCCATAGCCGCAAGCAGCGATAGGCGGATGGCTCCGGCATCGTTTCCGATGATGTTGGCCTGTGTGATTTGCAGGAGGGTTCCCGCATATCCCATGATGGGTAGCATAAAGAACAGTAATTTGAGGGGGGCATCCGGAGTGAAGCGGAATAGGGCAAGTGACAGCAGCAAGCCCATGAGCGATAGCGCAAGCCCCACAAATGTCCATACGGTTCCAAGCGGTGTGAGGTTGAAGTTGCTCTGGTCTGCCGCGCCTGCCCACTGTACCCCCGAAACTAGATAGCCACTTGCCAGCAGCACAAGAACGATGATGAACAGGAAGTTCAATCGCCGCGCTAATGGCTGGTTGTCTGCTGGTAAAAAGGCCCAAGAGATGAGTACGATGACGACCACGCTGGCCGCGCGTTCCAGCGGGGGTAGGATGGCCGCTATTTTTTGCCCGCTGATGAGGCTGAACAGCGATCCTGCCAAAATGATGACCCATGCCGCCACCACGCCGCCGAGTGCCAGCGAAAAACGGCGCGAGTCCGGGATGGCAGGCTGTCGCCAGCGTTCACTGAGGGCTAGGAACAAGGCGGCCTGACTCAGGGCGATCACCGCCAAGAAGTAGAGGATGTCCCCGGGCGAACGAACGAATAAGTTTAAGAAGTCGAGCGGTGATTGTGACAAGGGAAAAACCCCGTTTGTAGATGCTAACATCCATCTTTGGAAAGTATAGCACAAGCCCTTATTTGGTGTATGTTGTTGATGTGACCTTGTGAAGGTGAAATTCGGTGTTGGTATGTGTGCCGGCAATTCTGGGGCGTGTTTCGCGTTGACGTGCGGCTTACGTTTCCGCTACACTGATGACGTTCACTCAAGAAATGGAGTGTTATGCGGCAGCTTGCGCGAGTTTTGCAGCGTTTGCCATGGTTGGTGGTGATCGCACGAGTGCTATGGCGCTTCTGGCAGGCAAAATTTACTGCTGGTGCGGTGGGTGTTGTGTTCAACGGAAGCGGGCAAGTGCTGCTTGTGGAGCATGTGTTTCACCCGTATGCGCCATGGGGATTGCCCGGTGGATGGGTGGATCGGCGGGAACCCCCATCCGAGACGGTGCGCCGGGAACTGCATGAGGAGTTGGCGCTGCAAGTGCGCGTTGACGCAGTGGTTCTGGCTGATCTGGACTTTGGCGACCATCTTGATTTCGCCTATCTGTGCCAAGCCAGCGGTGATGTGGGTGCGCTCAGCCGTGAGCTACTCAGTTACCAATGGTGTTCGCTGGATGCGCTCCCTAAACTTCAGACATTCCATTATCGTGCGATTCAAGCGGCGGCTGATCGTGCCGGTATTCCTTATCCGAAGGGATAATGAGCCATGACGTTATCAACGCGGCGGCGGAAGCGGGGCTTGCCCATTCTGCCTATTGTTTCGGCTTTGATGCTGTTGCTGGCTGTTGGCCTGTTTGTATTCAATCTGGTGCGTTTCAGCCAGCAGCAGGGCGGGTTGCCTTCCGATGTGTCGGTGGCAGGTGTGAATGTAGGCGGGTTGAGTTCACGAGAAGCCCTGAATCAACTGGAAGAAGCCTATCGCCAGCCGATACTGCTGTATTATGGCGATAGCCCAATATTGCTCGATCCGGGCAGCGTTGGGTTCCAGATTAACACCCAATCTATGCTGGCGCAGGCCAGTGCTTCTACTGATATTCAGGGGAGTTTTTGGGGGCGTTTCGGGAATTATTTGCTCGGACAGGAGAACCGTACTGTATCGCAGGTTGATCTGATGGCGGACTATTCTCGTGGGACGCTGGAGCAGTATCTACGCGATATTGCAACGCGCTATGACCGTTCATCGGGAGATGCCAGCTACGATTTGCAAACCCTGACGCTGCGCTCCGGCGGCGAGGGGCAAGCACTTGATGTTGACGCGGCGATGCCTTTGATTGATGCGGCGCTGCATCACCCGCGAAATCGCACGGTGAGCCTGCCTCTCAAATCAGTTACCCCGAATGTGGGCAACATTTCTACACTGCAAACGTTGATCGAGGACTATCTGGATTCGCAGGGGTTCATCTTCGATGGGCAGACGACGGTGGCTTCGGTCTTTATCCAAGATTTGAAGACGGGCGAGGAAGTCAACATCAACGGGGATGTTTCATTCTCGGCTGCAAGCACAATCAAAGTGGCTATTCTGATTGATTACTTCCGTAACCTGTGGTTTTCAGTGCCTCAAGAAGAATCATGGTTGATGGCTAATTCTCTGTTGTGCAGCAATAACTCGTCATCAAACCTGATGATGCAGATTATCGGTGAGCGTGTATCGGAACAGGCAGATATTTTTAAGGGCATCCAGAATGTGACCGAGAATGCACAGTATTTGGGTGCGCGTAACACCTACATCACTGCGCCATTTGATCTGGGCATACAGGGGCAGCAGTTAGGGTCAATACCCGCGCCGCAGACCTCTCCTAACCCGAATTTCAATACCAACCCTGATCCTTACAACCAGACTTCTTCGGAAGATATGGGGACGCTGTTTGGCCTGATCTATGACTGCGCGAATTATGGTTCGGGGTTGATGACGGCTTATCGTGATGGTGAGTTCACACAGTCGGAGTGCAAGCAGATGTTGGAACTCACCAGCGCGAATGATTTGCAGCGTTTGCTACAAGGAGGCATTCCTCCGGGGGTGCGAATCTCGCATAAGAACGGCTGGGTGAGCGATATGACGGGGGATACGGGGATTGTTTACCCGCCTAACGGTCGTGATTATGTGATTTCAGTGTATATGTGGGAGAAAACGGATTTTCAGGATTACACGAAGTTGTGGCCGCTGGTCGAAGGTATTTCCCGTGCGGCATGGAACTACTTCAGCCCGGAGAACCCGCTGATTGCGCCGCGTGCTGATCTTCCTGCAACGGCTGTGGAATGCGTGGGGAATTTCCTACCGCCGAACCCTGAGTCGGTTGATTTGAACAACATCAACGGTTGGAAGCCGACGACCACGACATCCCCCTAAGCGCGATTGCTCATTGGGGGAGATATTTGACCGCCGTCAGGTAATTTTTGCCGTTCAGGTGTTCATAACTGACTTCATCCATCAGCTTCTTAATGAAAAAGATGCCCCAACCGCCGGTGGTGCGTTCCTCAAGGCTGGCAGCCGGATTGGGGTCGGTGCGCGTTAGGGGATCAAATTCGGGGGCGCTGTCCACGATGATAATCGAGAATCGCGCTGGCTCATGGCGGCAGATGATCTCGATGGTTTCGTGTGCGCTCTGATGGGTGTATCCATGCTCAATGATGTTGGTACAGGCTTCGTCTATCGCTAGCTGGCAATGGTAGACGGCGTGATCGTCAAGGCCAGCTTGCTGTGCGATTTGCACGACAAAATCACAGGCCTGCGGAATTTGATCCACAGCAGCGGAAATCTGGAAGCGGCTTTCGTTGGGCAACATAAGTCTAGTGGGCGGCTCTAGTAGCTGCCAACCGCTTCGCTCTGAGTGGCATAAATCTGGAAGATGGTATCCAGCCCGGCCATTTCGAGGACTTCCCGAACACGGCTGGACGGTTGCGCTAAGCGTAGGTCGCCTGATCCGCGCACTTTTTTGAGTGCCGAGACAATTTCACGCAGACCGGCGCTGCTCATATAATCTACGCCAGCGAGATCGAGTACCATGTGCCGATGACCGCTATCTATTTCGCGGTTCAATGTCTCCCCTAATTGGTTGGCGTTCATACTGTCAATGCGACCGCTGACTTCGATAAGCGCGATCTGCTCACGCATAGAGGTGTTGACGTTCAACATGCGGTCATTCTCCTGAGTCGCGTTCTCATCTGTAGATTATACAGGTCGAGTATACTCCAAAAACCATTTGAAGATAATCCTAGATAGGGCAGATGGCAGGGCGGTATACTGATCGTTAGATGCTCTGCGGGGTTTGTAAGCAGGGTTGGTAGGGTTGGAGTGACACTATGGATGGCGGGCTGTTTGTGCTGGTGTGGCTGGTTCTGACAGTGGTATTCCTGATTATTCAACGTACCGAGCGAGTGAAAAAGCGGGGCGTGATGTTCGTCATGCTTTTGTTCGCGGTGCCGCTGGCGTGGTTTATCAACTTGCGCGGCGCATGGGGCGGGGCCGTGGTGGCGCTCATCGCTGCGGTGGTTATGAACTGGTTGTTCTGGGTTCTGGTGGGGCGCTATAACCCGGTGGGGAGCAGCGATAACATTCGCGTGCTAGGGATGGATGATTAGGGGGCAGGGCGTGCCGTAGCGTACCCTGCCCTGAATCACGAAGGGGTTAGCCGATCACGTTTAGCGGGATGACATCGTTGTTCTGGAGCATCACCATGCTGATACGCGCCGCAACGGTTTCCGCTAACTGCTGGAACGCCTTTCCCGCAGGGTTTTCGGGTAGATTGATGACGATGGGACGACCATAATCGCCCCCGATGCGAACTTCGGCATTCAAAGGAATACGACCGAGGAAAGGAACACCCCGTTCCTGTGCCAGCTTTTCGCCACCACCCTGCCCGAAGAAATCACCCGTCATGTTTTCGACCACACCCAACACCGGAACGTTGAGCGTTTCAAACATGGCGATGCTGCGGAGTGCGTCGGAGACGGCTACATCCTGCGGTTGGGTCACGATGACTACGCCCGTCAGCGGGAAGGACTGTGCCAGCGACAGCGGCGCGTCACCTGTGCCGGGGGGCAAGTCCACGATCATGTAGTCCAATTGTCCCCATTCGACATCAGTGAACAACTGACGGATCGCGCCGTGCAGCATCGGGCCGCGCAAGATCATCGGCTTGTCTGGACTGGTCAGGAAGCCGGTACTCATAATCTTAATGCCGTAGGCTTCCAGCGGGATCATTTTATTGTTCACAACTGCGGGATGCCCGTGTCCTAGCCCGGTCATGGTGGGCAGGTTAGGGTTCAGGATGTCGCCATCAATAAGACCTACCCGCGCCCCGGCATAGGCCAGTGCAGCGGCTAGATTGGTGGATACCGTGCTTTTGCCGACTCCGCCTTTGCCGCTGGCGACGGCGATCAGGCTGCGCATGGGGACGTTGACCAGACCGTTAATCTTGCGGTCGGTGGGAACCTGCGCATCCCAGCGAATATCTAAACTGGTGATACCCTCGACAGAACCAATGACCGCCGCGCTGCAGCGATCTAGAAAGACGTTCTTAAGCGGACAGGCAGGTGTGGTGAGGACGATTGTGAATTTGGCGGTGCTGCCGTCAATTTGCAGATCGCGTACCATGTTTAGGGACACAATATCACGATGCAATTCTGGTTCAATGACGGTACTCAAAGCTGCCATCACCTGTGCATTTTTGTCAGTCATTACAACTCCTCAAGTCTGAATGCGCGGTGGACAATCATTAGGATAACGCAGATCATAAAAATTCATCAAGGGCGCGTTCGAGATGGTGGAACGCGGGCTGATTGTATCACACGTCACCGGATAACCGGTGTGTGCTGAAAGGGTCTATTGTTGCGCTGGTCAGGTGGGTGAGGCAGGGCGGGTAAAAGACATGGGGCGAGTGTGTCTCGCCCCATGTGAACTTCGGCCTAGCCGCCTTTTTTCTCGCGGATTTTGGCGAGCATGGCCTGCTTGTCGAACTTGGGCTTCTTGGGTGCATCGGCGGCGGATGCTTCGGTTGCCGGTGCAGCGGGCTTCGCTTCAACCGGCGCTGCTTCGGGCTTGGCTGGACGTTCCTGTTTCGCAGGCGTTTCGGCAACTGCAACCGGCGCGACTTGTACCGGGAACATGTTTTCTTTGGTAGGCGCGACAGCCTGCTGACCGGCCTTTTTCATGCCCTTCAGGGTGTCCGAATGTTCCCAACCGCCACGCTCAACAGCTTCTTCGAGGGCGGTGGTGGGCGCAATCGTCTTCCAATAGGTGTGCGGCTTGGAAAGGTGCGGTTTGTCGTGAATGTGATGATGGGTACGGTCATAGCTGGCGAGTTCGTAGTTGTGATCCATCTTGATCGCATCGAACGGGCAGAATTCGGCACAGAAGCCGCAGTTCATGCAGATGTCAATGTCAATGAAGAAGGCTTCGGGTTGCGGAACCGGGCGACCAGTTTTGGGGTCACTTCCGCGCACAATCCAGATGCACTGGGGCGGGCAGACTTTGGCGCAAATGCCGCAGCTTGTGCACCAGTCCTCGCCCATGCGAGCCGGGTCTTGGTCTTCCGTGACCAGAAAGGGCACAAAGCGGAAACGCTCAGGAACCGCGAGCTTTTCATCGGGGTACTGCACCGTGAAAGCGCCCTGCGTTTTTAGCCCCTGACGGACTTCAAAGTTTTCCTGACGCAGATATTTGCGACCCGCATAGCGGATGTCGTCGATATAGGTATTGAAGAAGTGGGTGAATGTGACCCAAAGGCCGTTCACAATGCCTTTACCGTACATGCGAGCTCCTTAAAAATCAGCCAGCGGGAACGTTTCGCAGCGTTCCCGCACAAATGGTTCTAGCGATCTGTTTCGCCCAAAACGATGTCAATGCTACCAAGAATGGCAACCACATCGGCCACTTTATGCCCTACCGACATGGGGCCTAGTGCCGTGAGGTTAATGAAGCTGGGGGCGCGAACATGATAGCGCCAAGGGTTCTGCGGGCCTTTTTCATCTCCGGCGGATACGACGTAGTAGCCTAGTTCGCCCTTTGGATTTTCGACGCGCCCATACGATTCGCCCAGCGGTACACGAGGGGTGTGCTGTTTGGGCGGAACGGGGTTTTCGTTCCGGGTCTTTTCCAAACGAGGCAGGATTTGCTTGAGGATGCGCACGCTTTCACGCATTTCATCCAAGCGAATGAGATAACGGTCGTAGATGTCGCCGTTGTAGCGTACCGCAACGTCGAAATCGAGTTCCGGGTAGATGCTGTAGGGATCGGCGCGACGAACATCATAGGGGACGCCGCTGGCACGGAGCAGCGGGCCGGCGGTGCTGTACGCGACAGCCATCTCCGGGGAGAGATAACCCACGCCAACAGTACGTTCCTTGATGATTTCACTTTCGCTCAGGTAGTTGTCTAGCTCATCAATCGAACGCGGAATACGTTCATTGATGAGTTCCGTCAAGTAGTCCATCGTGTTGTAATCGCGCACCATGTCGTTGGCTTTGACGGCGACGCTGCGCAGGCGTTCGGGCAGGTCTTTGGCGACGCCGCCGAAGCGCATGTAGTTGCACATCATCCGGCTGCCGGCTGTTGCCTCAAACAGATCGAGGATTTTCTCGCGTTCGGCGATGGCATACAGCGCCGGTGTGAAGAAGGCGCCGAGGTCGTTCAGCAGGAAGCCGATGGCCCAGTAGTGGTTGACGATACGGGTGAGTTCCGACATCAACACACGGATGACTTCTGCACGGTAGTTGGGCTTCTGGAAGCGGGCATTCTGGCTTAGCAGTTGTTCGACTGCCAGCGCATAACCCACATTGTTGCCCATGCTGCTGAGGTAATCGAGGCGGTCGGTGAAGGGCATGTTGTGCAGGAACGTGTTGCGTTCCCCGATTTTTTCGTGGTTGCGATGGAGATAGCCCATCACGGGTTCGAGCGTTTCAATCGTTTCACCGTTGATGGTGACGATCATGCGGAAAACGCCATGCGTGCTGGGATGGTGAGGCCCCATGTTCACCACGAGGCGATCTGTTTTGAGTGAACTGGAGCCGCCCATTTCCTGTACGGTCACACCCAAGCCGAGATCGTTGTAGAGCGTTTCTTCAGAACGGTCGCTCAGTTTCGACAGATCAAAGTCCGCCGGGTAGCTGACATTCTTGCCATAGACGTTGAGTTCTTCGGCACGGCGAATCCAACCGCCCGGCCAACGGCTTCCAAATGGCTTGTGGTCTTCTTCGTAATAGGCTTCTTTCCAGTCCTTACGCATCGGGTGGCCGTTAAAGCCTTCCCACAGGAGGATGCGTTTCAGGCTGGGGTGGCCGGGGAACTTGATGCCGTACAAGTCCCATGCTTCGCGCTCTTGAAAGTCGGCACCGGGCCACACGTCAATCAAGGAAGGGATTTCGGCATTGTTGCGCGGTGTTTGTGCTTTGAACACCAGCGCCGGCCCGCCGCTAATCCGGTAAGCGTGATAGACCATCTCCATTTCGTCCGCGATGCCATGATAGTCAACGGCGGTGGCGCTGGAGAGGTAATCAAAACCGAAGTCGTCTTTGATGGCACGAGCAACTTCGACCAACTGCTTGCGATCTACAATAATGCCGCTGTAGCCCTGACGGCTATCGTCTTTGACGGCTTCGGGAAATTTTTCCTTGAGGGCGGCAATTGCGCCCTTAACATCCACTTTTTCGATCAGAGCGTTATCGGTCATGTTGCCTAGTTCCCCTTGCGTTCGCGGATTTTGTCCAGCATGGCCTGTTTGTCGAACTTCTTTTTGGGTTGCGCATCGGGAGCTGCTGCTGGCGCAGGGGCTTCCGCTACGGCCTGAGCCGTACCGCCTTCAGCTTCCTTCTTACTAGCCAACGCGGCTTCGCGTTTTGCGAGGCGTTCGGCCTTTGCAGGATCATCTCCTGCACTGGCGGCAGGCTGAGTTTTGGCTGGCACTTGCTGAACCTGAGCGACCTTCATCGGCGCTGGAATTTCACGGACTGTGTGCGGTTTACCTTCGGCTGCAAGTTGTGCTTGACGGCGGATGAGATCCATCTGGCGCGGGTCAATGATGTCCGGGCCGAGGATGGGGATAGGAGTGGGTTCGGAAGGCCCCACACCGTACCAAGGCACATCATCCAGATTGGCGAGGGATTGCCCATCAATTTTCTTTTGCAGCGCGATCAGACCATACAGGAGCGCCTGCGGTGTGGGGGGGCACCCGGGGACGTAGACATCAACCGGGATGAACATATCAATGCCAGAGACGACGTTATAGCCTTCTTTGAAGGGGCCGCCACCGCTGGCACAAGCGCCCATCGCCAAGACATATTTCGGTTCAGGCATCTGGTTGTAGAGACGGACAATCGGCACGACCATTTTCTTGGTGACGGTGCCAGAGACGATCATCAGATCAGACTGACGAGGGCTGGCACGCATGACTTCCATACCGAAGCGCGACAGGTCGTAGCGTGCAGCGGCGGTGGCGATCATCTCGATGGCGCAGCAAGCCAACCCGAACAGCATCGGCCACATGGAAGAACGGCGGCTCCAGTTATAGACTTTGCTCAGGCTGGTAATTGCCACATTACCTTGCATCTCGGCAGGGATCGGGAACTCGGTTGCATTTAACTCGCGCAGGTCGAGCTGAGCCATTAGAGATTGACCTCCTCATACCACTCCCGCAGGATTTCGTTCAAGATACCCTCGTTCGCCAGCGCGGGATCATCAGCGAAATTAGGGAGCGCAACGATACATTGTAAAAGCTGGTTCAAGCCCACATTATCCACATCCACATCAGCATAAACCTGTTTGAGCGCAAGCACGATCTCGTAACTCGCATCCCAGTACAGAAGATGTGATTGTGAAAAATCATTCATACGCACTAGCTTAACCCAAAACGTCTCAAATTACGACAGGAAATTGATTGAAATCGTGAGCGTTATTTGGTAGCGCACACTGGGAGGCGGATGAATCTCCTGTGGGCAGAAACAGGCTGGCGCTGCACCAACACGGACACTCAATTTTGACCGCCGATGTTTACTGCGTTCTTCGATAAGCCACCCGCAATCACTTTCCCGGAGCATGAATTTGCGCGTTTAGAGCCGACTTCAGGGGACGAAATGCGGCTAGAATGAGCGAAAAGTATAGATTTTGCTCTGTCGTTTGTCAAGCGAACGGCTTTGCTGGCAGGAGATGGTCTGCATAGGGTTGATTGTGGTTAGCCGCAGGGGGCTGTTTCGTTGACATGGTACGACGGTTAGTGTTAGGCTTTGATCGGTAATTTTTGTCAATGGATGGTATTTGCTGATGCGCCCGGATGCCCTTCTCATTACGCATGCGCGTGTGTTCACCGCAGATGTGGCGAATCCGCGTGCTGAAGCCGTTCTTGTGCGCGGTAATCGGATTGTGTATGTGGGCAGCGATGAGGAAGCCCGCCGGTTAGCCGACCCACACACGCGGGTGATAGATGCACAGCAAGCGACGCTGATGCCGGGGATTATTGACAGTCACTATCATTTGTTCATGGGTTCCACCGAGCTAGGACATATCCAACTCTGGGATGTGCATTCGATGGCGGAACTGGCAGCGGTTATTCGCCAATATGCACAGGAACACCCCGAAGCGGAATCTTTGAGTTGCGTGCAATTGCGGTACGAGATTATGCCGCCGGATGAGCCGTTGACCCGCCACCATCTGGACGCGATCGTGCGCGATAGACCGCTGACGATTATGGGATATGACCATCACAACGCATGGGCGAATACCCGTGCGCTCGAATTGTCCGGTACGCTGCGGGGGGCTGTCACCGGGCCAAACAGTTCGATTGTGATGGGGGATGATGGTACTGCTACAGGGTGGTTGGTTGAACCAGCGGCTTACTGCATGGTTTTGCGCCATTTTGAGGAATGGGCGCGCACAGTGAAGGCGCTGATGGGGAACAATGCCGGCGAACCGCGTATTCATCCTGAGCGAGAGCGCCACTGGCTGCGCGAGGGTCTGAAATTGACCGCGAGACAGGGAATCACGAGCGTTCATAATATGGACGGTGATCTGGAGCAGGCCGAGTTCTACGCGGCGATGGATGCCGCCGGCGAGCTAACGGCGCGGGTGAGCATTCCCTACAGTGTTTTTCCTTCGACAAAGTTGGAGGATTTGGAACAGGCCGTCCAGATGGCGGAACGTTTTAGAGGCGAGAAGGTACATGCCGGCCGTGTGAAGATTTTTATGGACGGCGTGCTGGAAGCGTGGACGGCGCTGATGCTAGATGATTATGCGGATCGTCCCGGTTGGAAAGGGGATGCGCTGTACAGGGCGGAGCATTTCAACTGGTTGGCTGAAGCCTGTGACCGGATGAATCTACAGATTACGGTTCACGCGATTGGGGATGCGGCGGTGCGGCGAACACTGGATGGCTATGAACGCGCACAACGCATAAACGGATGCCGGGACAACCGCCACCGGATTGAGCATATCGAGGTGATTCACCCGGACGATTTGCCGCGTTTTGCGAGATTGGGCGTGCTGGCTTCGGTTCAACCGCTGCACAGCCCGATTGCTTTCCCGGAAACGCATGAGGTTTCGCCGGCGCGTATCGGGCGCGAACGCTGGCACCGGAGTTATGCGTGGCAGAACCTGCGTGGAGCCGGGGCACGGGTGGCTTTTGGCAGCGATTGGCCGGTAGTGACGCAGGATGTGATGGCGGGTATTCATGCGGCGCTCAATCGTCGTTCGTGGGGGGATGGCTACCCTGACCACCGCCAATCATTAAGCGATACCCTGTTGTCTTATACCCGTGAAGGCGCGTACTTTGAGTTCCAAGAGCATGTGAAGGGGCAACTGAGGGCGGGGATGCTGGCGGATATGGTGCTGATGTCCGGTGATCTGTTCTCGGCACCGGAGCAAGATATTCAGCAGATACGTCCAGTCTTAACGGTATGCGATGGGCAGATTACGTTTGAGGGATGATTGTCTGTCAGGGTGTATAATGGCTTTGATTTGCGGTTAATAAGGAGTGTCGGTTTGCTTTGAATGCGACCACATTAAACCAAGACCTTCCACATTTTGATCCTCAGCGGCGTGCATGGGGTATTTTGCTGTTATCCTTCGCCGCTTTTTGCACCATTTGCGTGATTAGCGGTGTGGCTCTTGTCTACTACCTGTTTCAGTCTACCGTTCCACTGGATGCCTTGATGCGTGTTGGACGGGGTACGGGCGCGGTGTCTGGTCAGGCGGTACGGATGGAGAAGCTCCTTTCGGCAGGTGATGTCCTGACGACGGATGCGCAGTCACAGGTGAGCGTTTTCTTTGATGAAGGCTCATCGCACGATCATCTAGTTACTTCGATTACGCTGCACGCCAGCACCAGTTTGAACGTGCGCCGTGCTTTGCGCCCACGCTTTGATTGGGCTACTGTGGCGTATGGCATTGACATTCAGGACTTTGAGGGCGAATTGGATGTGCTGGTTCCTGCTGATTTAGGGCGGGATTTTCGCCTCACGCTGCGCACAAAACAGGGCGACTTGATAGACCTGAGCGCGAGTGGTGAATACTCGATTAGCGCATCTGACAGCCAGATGCAGATAATCAATCATAGCGGGATGGCTTCTCTCATACCGTTGGGTGCCAGCACGGGCCGCTTGATCCCCGCAGGCAAGGCTGGGCAGCTTGTGTTCGGAAGTCCTGAACAGGGTGTTGTCGTGACGGATTCTCCGGTTGATTTGCTGGGCGATGTTGGATTTGCGAACGTGAGCAATACGCTTGCGCCAGAATCGGATTCTGCGGCAAGTTGGGCTTGCCAGAATACGCAGAGCGAACCACAGGGGCAGTTCCTAGCGAAGACGAAAGATGGTCGAGTTGCGCTCAGGCTTGTGCGCGGTGATAGTGCTACGACGAATGCGGAGACTCGTTGTTTGCGTTATTTCGGTCAGGATGGCATAGATGTTTCTGCTTACGACCAACTGGAATTGCGGGTGTCGTTCGAGATTGTGTATCAGTCATTGAGCGTATGTGGCGTGGAAGCCAGCGAATGCCCGCTGATGTTACGGCTTGATTATGCAGATGAGTATGGCGCACGGCGTATCTGGTTTCACGGGTTCTACTATAATGTGCAATCGGAGCTGGCGTATCCGTTTCAGTGCAATAGCTGTGCGCAGGAACATGAGATAGTGAATGAGAAGGCGTGGTATACCTACGAAAGCGGAAACCTGTTTTCGTTAATCCCGCCCGACAAGCGCCCGAAATCCATCATTAACGTGCAATTTTATGCCTCCGGGCATCAGTATGATGTGTATATCGGGGAAATTGCTATGCTGGCGCGAGGCGCTTCCTTGCAGTAGTCTTTTTCTAGCTTATTCTGTCCACTGAACGAGGAGCCACAAGACAATGACGGAGTTGTTGAGCAGCTTGGGACTCCCGCAGGATATAGGCCTTGTTATTACCATTTATCTGATTGTGGTAGTGGCTGCAATCTGGCTTGGTATGGTGGTCTGGGCGTATCGAGATATGCGGGCGCGTTCGCGTGATCGCCTCGCACAGCTTGGTGTCGGGGTGATGGTGGCCTTGCTGACTCTCCCCGGATTGATTATCTATTTGCTGATGCGTCCGCGTGAAACGCTTACGGAGTCGTATGAGCGATCGCTTGAGGAGGAGGCGCTGCTTCAGGAGATTGAGGAGAAGCCGACCTGTCCCGGATGCGGTCAGCGTGTGCGTGAGACATGGCAGGCTTGCCCTCATTGCAATACCCGCCTGAAGCGGGTTTGTACCCATTGCCGTCAACTACTGGAGATGTCATGGCAGATTTGCCCGTATTGCACCGTACCCCAACCGGGCGCGAATACAGCCGATGACGCGGGCAGTGAACGCCGCCACGCACGACCCATCAATGTTCCAGAATCGACTTCATCCATTTATGCACCTCGAACACCGCCGCGTTCATCGTCGTCGTCGCAACCGACTGAGTTTGTCGAAGGCGATTAACAGCGTGCCGGTTTTCCAGTATGAAAGCAAAAAGAGGGGCGCGCCCCTCTTTTTGTGTGAATGGGTAGACAGACGGTATTAGAAATCCGAGGTTTCGCCTACCGTGTGAATCTTGAGGAAGTTTGTCTGACCGCCGATGCCGAAGGGGACACCGGCGATGATGACGAGACTGTCGCCGTCGTTTACCAAACCGGCTTCTTGCGACGCCTTCACCACGCTGGCGATCATTTCATCAATGGTCGTGAATTCGGGCATCAGCAACGGTGTAACCCCCCAGACGAGCGCCATTAAACGCTGAGTAACCTCATTCGGGGTCACGCAGATCACCTGTGTGGTCGGTCGTTCTTTGGCTACGCGGCGGGTGGTGTAACCCGTGAGCGTGGTCGTGATGATGGCTTTGGCTCCGAGTGCCTCGGCAACCTGACAGGTGGACTGGCTGATCGCATCGGATATGGCCTGCCGTCCTTCACTGTCCGGTTTGTAGATGGTACGGTGTTCTCTGGTTGCCTTGCTCAGGTTGCCTTCTGCGATCCGGGCGATGCCTGCCATTGTTTCGACGGCGATCACCGGGTATTTGCCAGCGGCGGTTTCGTTGCTAAGCATCACCGCATCCGTACCGTCGAGGATGGCGTTGTAAACGTCACTGGCTTCGGCACGGGTGGGGCGGGGGTTGTCCACCATCGAATTGAGCATTTGCGTGGCGGTAATAACGGGCTTCCCGGCGGCATTACACAGGCGAATGATGCGCTTCTGGTGCATAGGCACTTCTTCGGCAGGTGTTTCCACGCCGAGGTCGCCACGCGCCACCATGATTCCATCGGAGACGGCGATGATGCTTTCGATATTCTCTAGGGCTTCATGCTTCTCGACTTTAGAAATGACAGCGACATCGCCGCCGAGGTGCCGGATTAGCCAGCGCAGTTCACGAATGTCTTCGGGCGAACGGACAAATGACATCGCCAGATAATCGGTATGGCTTTTGAGCGCAAACTCGATGTCTTCGCGGTCTTTGTCGGTGATGGCGGAGAGCGTTAGCCGTGCGGTCGGTGCGGTCACGCCTTTGCGCGAACTGAGTGCGCCGCCTACGACAGCTTCGCATATCAGACCACGCGCTACGGTTCCGACCACCAGCAGTTCAAGGTTGCCATCATCCAGCAGAAGCTGCATGCCCACCTTGATGTCACGCACAAATTCAGGATGAGGGAGGGAGATAAGGCCATTTTCGCCGGGTACACTGTCCAGCGTAAGTGTGACCTTATCCCCCTTCTTGAGCATCAGCGGTTCGTTGGCGACCTTGCCGATGCGGATTTTAGGGCCTTGCATGTCACACAGGATGGCAACAACGGCATTTTCCTCCTGTGCCACGTGGCGGACACGGGCAATGGTTTCGCCATGTGTCTCGTGATCGCCATGTGAGAAGTTAATTCGTGCCACATTCATACCAGCGCGAATCATCTGGCGAATGGTTTCTGGATCACGCGATGCTGGGCCGATAGTTGCGACAATCTTAGTGCGTTTGCCGTTGCCGGGATTCTGGGACAAGCTGGCTTATCCTTTCGTCAAGTGCCTTCCGCCGAATCGGGCGGTTCGATTTTAGCGTTTCAGGTTGTTAAAGGCATTGATGCCTGCATAAGCGGCAGCACTGCCCAATTGATCTTCGATGCGCAGCAGCTGATTGTATTTCGCAACACGATCCGAACGGGCAGGCGCACCTGTCTTGATCTGACCCGCATTGGTCGCCACAACCAAGTCCGCAATGGTGGTGTCTTCGGTTTCGCCGCTGCGATGGCTGACAATGACCGTCCACCCTGCGCGCTGGCTCATCTGTGTGGCGGCCATTGCTTCGCTGAGCGAACCAATCTGGTTGACTTTGCAGAGCAGGGCGTTGGCCGCTTTTTCCTTGATGGCACGCTGAATGTACTTCACATTGGTCACGAGAAGGTCATCGCCGACCAATTGCACTTTGTCGCCAACGGCAGCCACTAATTTCGACCATGCGTTCCAGTCGTTTTCGGCTAGGCCGTCTTCAAGCGAAATGATGGGATAACGCGAAACCCAGTCCGCCCAGAAGCCAACCATTTCGTCGCTGCTCAACACGCGCTTCTCAATATCCAGATGGTATTTGCCATCTTTGTAGAGTTCAGAAGCAGCGGGGTCGAGCGCGATATAAATCTGTTCGCCGGGGGTATAGCCGGCCTTCTGAATGGCTTCAATGATGACATCCAGCGCCGCCTGATTGGAACCGAGGCTGGGCGCAAAACCGCCTTCGTCACCAACCGAGGTGCTGTGACCCTTCTTGTGAAGGATACCTTTCAGCGTCTGGTAGATTTCCACGCACCAGCGGAGCGCCTCGCGGAACGAGTCGGCACCAACCGGCATAATCATGAATTCCTGAAAGTCGGTGCTGTTGGTGGCATGCTTGCCGCCATTCATGATGTTCATCATGGGAACCGGCAGCGTGTGGGCATGTGCCCCGCCCAGATAGGCGTACAGGGGGAGATCGGCGCTATCCGCAGCCGCTTTGGCGACTGCCAACGACACGCCTAACACCGCGTTGGCGCCAAGATTAGACTTGGTGGGGGTTCCATCAAGTTCAATCATGCGATCATCAACGGATTTCTGGTTCAGCGCGTACATACCGCGCAGCGCGTCTGCGATGGGGCCATTGACCGCCTGCACAGCGCGAAGCACGCCTTTGCCCATGTAGCGACCCTTGTCGCCATCGCGGAGTTCCAACGCTTCGTTCTCGCCGGTGGAAGCGCCGCTTGGAACCATCGCACGTCCGAAAGCGCCGTCCGCCAGTTGTACTTCAACTTCGACGGTCGGGTTCCCACGTGAATCGAGAACCTCGCGCCCTTGAATGTGTTCAATAATTGACATGATGAGTCTCCTGTGTTGTAACCAACTCTACACAACACCTGTTCAGGTGAAATGTGTCGAAAGTAAAACGAGAAATGGGGTTTGCAGGCAAATTACACCCTATGATACCCCGATTCGTAACCGGGGCGTTCGATACAAACTGCTAGGTCATGCAACATAAATCAACCGTTTTCATGTAGATGATGAGATCAGTTGGTTGAGTCATGGTGGCGACATGCACCAGTATAAGCACTAGGACGGATTTTTTCCAACGAAAAAATGTGAATGAGCTTTTTTGAAGGACAATCCGTGTGTTCAGGCTGTTTTAATCCACCTTACCGGCTCAGACAAATGTCAACCGGTAAGGTGATTGAAATGCGCAATCCCGATGATTTACCGGGGTGTTTCCATATACGAAATGATCTGGTTCAGCAGGTAGCGCCCTGCGGTGTTGGATTTGAAGTTGGCGACCTGATCGCCCACCCCGCCCGCAAAGCGCAGCGAAGACGCCAGTATGCGCCCGCTGCCGAGATTGACCTCCACAAGATAATCGTGCAACGTGAACAGGCGCGAGTCCAGTCGCCGCAGGATGGGCGTGACGCGGCTGTGTGGCAGGTCGGCTTGCAGGGCTGTCGTATCCAGCGCCCAGTCGGTGGCGAGATGATAGAACTGTGCGTCCGCAAAGCCTTTGTGCGGGAAGTGTTCGAGGATGGGGTGCGGATAGAGCAGTTTGACGGCCTCGCGCCAGAACGGGCAGGGGTGAGCCGGAAGGCTGCCCGCACCGTGTTGCAGTACGATCACCCGTCCGCCGGCCTCCACATGGTCAATGATTTGCGGGGTTAAAATGCTGGTGAGCAGCACGCGCTTTTGCAGGGCGCTGAAATCCGGTTGGCGCGTGATGTGGGCGGCGGCCTGTATAAGGTCATCGAGAACGCTCAGGCTGCCAGCGGGGTCATATACCGCTAAATCAGATGACCACTCGTTGACCGCTGGATAAATCCAGATCGGCCACTGGTTTCGGGCAGCCCCCTTCAGGTCAGCCGTCAGGGTGTATTCCTGTGGCGTTTCAATGGTGGGGGCGGTGAAGTTGAAACGGGCTATTTCCTGCGGCACTGAGCCAGATGCGGTGGGCTGTACGGCGCTGCTTCCACTTTGAACGGGCTGTTGATCGGCGCTAAGGAGCGACCAGTGCAGTTCGGAGGCGGGCAGTGGAGCGCCAGAATGGGACAGCACGATGCGGTAGTCTAAGGTTTCACCCGATATGCGATTCTGCCGGTCTATTGGCGCGGGACGATCTCCGCCATACGTCCAGCGGCGGGCACGTCCCTGCTCCAGCACCAGCACGGTATCCGCGTTGATCGTGCGGAAATCTTCGGGGGCGTATTTGAAGCGTCCGAGCAGATCGAACATGGACGAGGCCGCCAGCGGTGTTTCGCGGATGCTGGTGACGACATAGCCGCCCATCGCGCTGTGGGAGCGCACTTTTTCGAGGATGCTCTTGCGAATCATATACGATTGCTGCCGCGAGATGCGCTGCAAATCCTGTCCGCTGAAGCCGAGATTATGGTCGGACATGCGGTTGCCCTGTTCAGAATAGGCCAGCACGCGCAGGGGGTGAATGGGGTTCTTCTCGGTTAGCCACCACGGGTACTCGCCTTTGACCGCTTGATATTCTTCCAGATCACGGTAATCGTCAGCATCGCAAAATTCACCGAATATCCAAGGGCGGGGCGAACGCCAGTCGCGCTGAAAGTGGTGAACGAGTGGGCTGAAGTAGTGCAGATCGCAGTAGAAGTGATAATCGTTGAAGTCGGCATAATCGAACGCGAGGCCGCCGTAGGCTTCGCCGGAACCACTGTTGTCGCAGGCCAGCACATCATGCGTGCAGGTGCGGAGGATGCGGTTCAACTGTTCCATCAGGCCAGCGTCCACCTGATGATCGAGTTCGCAACCGAGGCTGTACAGGATGATCGAGGGGTGGGTGTGCGCCCCTTCGAGAATGTCCTGATATTCGCGGGGGGCATTCTGGCGCAGGCGGTCGGTGACTTCCGGCAGCCACATGGGCAGTTCTAGCCAGAGCAACATGCCTTCTTCGTCGGCAATCTCGAAGTAGCGCCGTGAGGGGACGTACAGGCACAACTTGACCATGTTGTAGCCCAGTTCCCGTACACGGCGGAACTCATCTCGAATGGTGGCTTCATCCGGCGCGGGGCAGAGAATTTCTGGATACCAGCCCCAGTTCAAGATGCCGCGCAGCAGGACGGGCGCTCCGTTGAATAGCAACTGTTCACCCTGTTTGGAGAGAACGCGGAAGCCGAACGGTCGCTGGACTTGCGCGAGGGCGATTCCACCGGACTCAAGGGTGATTTCGGCGGTATACAGGGCGGGGTCGTCCATCTGCCACAGACGAATGTCGGGCAGCGTGAGGGTTGCGTCCAGATGGCTCTGTGCCGGTTCGCGCTGCACCGCTGCCTCGCGCCCATCGGGGGTGAGGATACGGATGCGGACGGTTGCTCCTTCGGCATGATGCAGATCGGCACGCACCTGCACCTGCTGCCGGGTGACATCGCTGAATACCCAGATATGGCTTAATGCTGCGCCCGAAAAGGCGGCCAGCCGCGCCGACTGCCATACACCGCCGAAGGGGATGCACACGTCAGGGAGGAATCCGGTGAGATTCTCGCGGATGGGGTACTGTTCGCCCGGTTTGACGACGGTGAGCGTGATGGTGTTTTGTTCTCCGAACCGGATATGTTCGGTGATGTCGAACGCGAACGGTGTCCACATGCCATCGTGCGAACCTGCAAGTACGCCATTGATGTGCGCTTCGATGTGGTAACTGACAGCATCAAATTGGAGTTGGACGCGCTGACTGCGCCACTCCAAAGGTATTTCGACTGTTTTTGTGTAGGTTGCTGCCGCTTCCAGCCGGGGCGGGTAGCCCTGTGCTTCCCATGTGCCGGGAACGTGCAGGCTACCGTGCTGGTCGCCTAAACTGAAATTCCACGCGCCATCCAGTGCGATTACTTGTGCTTGCTGATTATGCCATTGTTCCATTGGTGCTATAACCTCGGCAGGCGTTGTTCAACCGGCAGAATCGGCGGGAACGGCTTATGCGGCTCCGCCTGATACCAGTAGGCCGTAGATGAATAATCGTTGGTGAGCTTGTTGGCGTGTCCGTGTTCAATGGTGACGCGGATGGACTTCTCGAAGAAGATCGGGTCTTCGATGTGGTAGCGGTAGAGGGTGTTCTTGCCGCGCCACGGCCAATCGTCCGTACCCTGATACAGAATCAGCCCGTGATAGGGGGCGCTGTATTCCTGTTTGGGGCAGAAGGCGGTGTTGAAGTAATCTTCTGTCCCAGTGCCGTGAAGTCCCGGCCATGCTGCGTCGTCCACGAAGATCATGTCATCGCCTTCGCCGTACCAGTCGTTGGCCTGCCGCGAGAAGCAATCTACATCGAGATGGCAACCGACATAATGTCCCCGGCCTTCCGCATCCAGAATCAGGTAGTTATTTTCGCCGTAATTGGGCGTGCGCCATATTTCGCGCATTTTGTCGTGATTGTCTTCCCATCGCACCGCCGGGTCAGCCCAACCGGGGGTGGGGTTCACGCGCCGCCACTGGGCATGAAAGCGCCCGTAATCCTGTAAAGCCGTGCCATCAGGGTAGCTTTCATAGTCCACATAAAAGTAGAAGTTGAGTTGCTTGTCGGCCTCGTTCACCACTTCGATGCGCGCCCCGTTCTGGAAGGGCATCGGCCACCAGCAGTTGAAACTGCGCCCATCTTGCGGACTCATTTGCAGTGGCAGCGAAACGAAATTCCGGCACATGCCATGTCCCATGCCGAAGAAATCGCCTATCGGGGTTTCCACGCTAGGGCTGGTTTCGCCGTCCCAGTACATTCGCAAGATGATTTTGCGGAACTGCTGCTTATCGTCGCACCACATGGTACTCCAGATGTGCTTGATGCAGCCCGCGCCTGCGATTTCGGCAATGTTGCGACTTTGACCGGGGGCGAACTCCCACCAATCGCTGTTGCCCCCTTTGCGGTCATAACTGGACTCGCGTAAGCGCCGAACGCCCGGACGGAGCAGCGGCAGGCCAGCCAGCGTACCCATTCCCAACACCATGACCTTATCCTTTCATGCCCGTGAGTTGAATGCCTTCGATGAAATACCGCTGTGCAAAGAAGAAGATCGCAACCATCGGCGCCATGCTCATGACAGAAGCCGCGATTAGCCGGTCAAAGTAGATGTTGCTGTACTGGTCACGGAAGAAGTTCAAGCCGACGGATACCGGGAATAGTTCTGGGCTGCTGAGGAAGATGAACGGTTCGAGGAAGCTGTTCCACGTCCACCAGAAGGTGAAGATGACTACAGTGGCGATGGCCGGTTTGCTTAAAGGCACGATGATTTTCATCATGATTTGCACCACGTTCGCGCCATCTATGCGAGCCGCCTCTTCCAGTTCACGCGGGATGGTTGAGAAGAACTGGCGCAGCATGAAGATGAGGAAGGCGTTGCCGAAGAATGACCGCAAAAACAACGGCCATAAGGTGTTGACCATCTTCAAATCACGGAAGATTTCGTAGATGGGAACCAGTGTGACGGGGTAGGGCAACATCATCGTGCCGAGCAGGATGACGAAGAAGAAGTTTTTCCCCGGTGCACGCAACCGTGCGAAAGCATATGCGACCACTATGCAGGAGAGGATGTGACCGATGGTATTTAAGGCGACGAGAATGAACGAGTTGCGGAAGAAGGTGGGGAAGCGGGTTTCCGCGACTTTGGTCTGAAGTGCGTTGATGTAACCATCTATGCGAATTTCGGGGTACATCGCCCGTTGCAGTTGTTCGGGGCTGACATCGAATGCTTCGCTCACCGCCGAAACCGGCACGACCTGTGCCATCTCACGGGGGTCGCCCACGAGCGCCACCGAGCGCACCGAAGTGCCGTCGTTATACTCGTCCTGCACGCGGAAGGGGATGCGGTTGATCTGGCTGCCGCGTGCGCTGGTTAGCCCGCCGAGGTGGGCGAGGTGCAGCGTGGTAGCTTTGTCCACCGCGATCACGGCACTCTGAACGTTGCCGCTGATGAGGATGGCAACCGGGTAGGGGGTGCCGTTCTCCGGCGTGTAGGTGGAACCCTGTATGATGATTCCGTTGACCGTCATCGGTTGCGGTTCGGTCATCTGGGAGCGCGGCACGATCATGACGTTGGCGTTAAATTCGTCTTCGTTGATGACGGGCTGCCACGTTTCTTGTGCGAGGACAACGTATTGGCCTTCCTGATCGGCGATGGTCACAAGCGGAAGTTCGGTTTCGCCGACGGGCGCGAACCCGGCATCGGCTAAACTTTCAGGCGTTGCAAGCCGGGTGGAAGACGCGATGTCTGGCGCACCGACAACCTGAAGTTGCGATTCTGGCCCAATGGCGATCACCTGAATGGTGTTACCGTTTATGGTCAGGTCACGCCCCCGGAAACTGGTTTCGCCAATTTCGATGCTGGCACTTTTGCCGCTGTTCACGACATCCAGCGGTAAGCGGAGCGTCGCGCCTTTCAGATCGTTCACGTCCACAACCACCAGCGTGTCGTTGTCGCCTTTTGCCAGCGCCACGACCTGTAGCGTTTTTCCGTCGCTCGTTGCCCATTGGCGGATGTTCAGCGTTTGCCCGTCTAGTGTGGTGGCGGTGGCGGCGCTGACTTCGGCGGCGGGTGCCGTTTGCAAGTTTTGCAGCAGGGCGGCATTGATGACGGTGGTGTAGCGCCGCAACCCGATCTGGATGACTTTCTTGGTCTGGTCATTGACCGTGACCTGCCACATGCTTATGACTTTATTGGTGTTTCCTGCGCGAACATCTTCCCAGTGCTGGGGAATCCAGATGGGCGGTTGCGTGAAAATTTGCCAGTTGGGTTTGAAACTGGAGGAAACCATCCACAGCATCGGGAACAGCATGAAGGCCGAGCCGAGCAGCAGGATGAAATAGCTGACCGCATAACGCAGCGTATTCTGCCAAGTTTTGGATGTGCGGAAAATCTGCCACCGGGAAAGCAAGCGATTGGTTGATGGGGGGCGCGTTGAAACGTCCATGAGTTAGCGCACTTCCGATTCGTAATAAACCCAGACTGCCGAAGAACGCACCACCAAGAGGGTGATGCCCATGATGATGATGAACAGAATCCATGCCAGCGCCGAGGCATATCCCATCTGGGTCATCTGGAAAGCACGCTGGTACAGGTTGAGCATGTAGAACAGGGTGGCGTTGTTGGGGCCGCCCCGCGTCAATACGAAACCGACATCGAACACTTGCAACGCACCGATGATGGCAAGCACCACGTTGAAAAAGATGGTGGGGCTAAGCATGGGAATGGTGACAAAACGGAATTTCGCCCAGCTGGTCGCGCCATCAATTTCGGCGGCTTCGTACAGCACTTCGGGAATGCCTTTGAGACCGGCGAGATAGATCACGATTTGCCCGCCCACGCTCCACCAACTCATGATAATCATGGCGGGGAGCGCCCACTGTTCGCTCAGGAGCCAGTCCGGGCCTTGAATGCCGACCCACCCCAGAACCATGTTGAGCAGCCCATCTTTCGGACGGAAGATGAACGACCACAGCACGGCGACCGCAATACTGCTGAGGATGGAGGGCAGGAAGAAGATCGTTCGCCAAACGTTCACGCCGCGCAGTTTTTGCGCCAGCACCATCGCCAGCGCCAGCGCGATGAGCGTGCCACCGGGGACGCTGCCCAGTGCGTAGAGCAGGGTGACTTTGAGCGATTGCCAGAAATCCGAGTCCGACAAGATGCGCTCGAAGTTGCGCAGCCCTACCCATTCGGGCGGGGAAAGTAAGTTGTATGAGGTAAATGAAAGATAAAGTGAGCGCAGCATGGGATAGGCGAGAAAAACCAGAAAGCCAATCAACCATGGTGCGATCAGGATATAGAATGAAAGGGCTTCGCGCCGTGCCAATGGCGATTCGAGGTTTAATTTGCGGAGTAGAAATGACATTGCAGATTCCCCAGTAATGCGGAAGGCGTAACGCTTCTGAAAAGCCGCGTTACGCCTTCGCCTGTTTCATAGAAAACAAGTGTTCATTGACGGGTTTTGGGGGAGTCCATCGTTCTGACTCCCCTTCACAAAACCACGCAGGCAGCAGCTTATGACTTGCCGCCTTCAGCCAAGCACTTGTCGGCATCGGCCGTCAGCTTATCCAATTCAGCCTTAACGTCCAGCGCATCGCCACCGTCGGCCATGAGCAGCTTCATCATGTCGCCAGCGGGGGTGGCTACGCAGGTGCTGTAGTACGGGGTGCGCAGTTCCTCCAACGGGCCGAGATATTGTGTTTCGCTGACATACACGCCCCAGTACGGGTCGTTTTCACGCTGCATTTCCTGCGAGACAATCGGGTTGCCGCTGAGCGCCTTGAGGGCGAACACGCGCTGACCGGGTTCGGTGGTGAGCCACTTGAGCAGCTTCCACGCTTCGGCGGGGTGCTGGCTCTGACCAGAAACGCCCCAGCCCATCCACATCAGAACGCTCTTATGCCCACCGGAGCCAGCCGGAACAGGAGCAACCGTCCATTTCAGGTTCGGGGTGGAGTTCATCACGTCCTGCCACCACGGGCCATGGAAGGTGACGCCCATCGCAACCTTGCCATCGAGGAACATCTGGACGCGACCGGTCATACCGGTGGTCACGCCACCGATGACCGTGCCCGAAGGCGCAACATGATGCTTGAAGACCAGATCGCGGTACCATTCCAGCGCCGTCACAGCGGCATCGCTGTTCAGGATACCGGTGGTGGTGGTGCCGTCTTCGCTAATGGTTTCTGTGCCCCATGCTTGCAGATAGCTCTGCATGGCACGCCACCAGCCATCATTCACGATGTCAATGCCCCACTGCACGACGTTGGTCGGATCGAAGTCCGGGCTGGCGGCATTGTTGCCGTTCGCATCCAGCGTCAATTGGAGGGCGATATTCAGCGCGTCGTCCCACGTCCAACCTTCTTCAGGAACGGCGATGCCGGCAGCTTCAAACAGGGCGGTGTTGATATAGAACGAGCTGGTGCTGTAGTCTTTCGGCAGCGCAACTAGCTTGCCGTTGTACTTGCCCTGCTCGTAAATGCCTTCGTACACATCGGTGCCGACCGCGATGCCATCTTCACCGCTGGCATATTCAGTCAGGTCAATGTAGGCGGTTTCGTCGCTGGATTCCATGTACAGCGCCGCCCATTCCGGCGGGTAGGCCATCAGGTCGGGGCTGGTGCCAGCCGAGAGCCATGTCAGGCGCTTGGTGTTGGCATCATCGCCAATGTTCGGTTCAAGAACGACATCAATGCAGGGGTTCTCGGCTTCAAAGGCCTCGATGACCTGATTCATATATTCGACGCGATCGCCGCTTGACCAGTCATCCACGCGGAGCGACACCACGCCATCCGGGCAATCTTGCGCCTGCACCACAAGGGCGGCAGGGGCCAACACGAGAAATGCAAAAACGAGAATTAACAACTTGCGAGACATGAATACTTTCCCTTCTTTAGCTAAACTAATTGAGACATCATGGCGATTGGACATTTGAACAATTGGAAAATAGGGGGATGATGACCTCCGTTTGGATTAGCTCTTGTCTGTAGCACTGAAGACACCTTGTATGTACAATACGTAGTTTAGAGTTGAATTTTCAGAGTGTCAAGTATTCTGGTGATATTCGACAAGTGCGCACAGGTTGTGCCAATGTTTATTGATATTGAATAAGAACTACGCGGAAAACATGTAAAACTAAAGTTCCCCTGATGGAGGCGGCTTGACACTGTTTACGGGGCAGAATACACTCAGTTCTGAACAACATGAATTACATGTATAGTCCTTTTGAGGTTGGTATGGGGTAAAGGGGATTATTCCGATGGTCAAAGTATTGCCTTCTTCTCGTACTACGCATTCGGAAGCCCGTGTAGATCAGGCCTCCACCTATCTGAAACGTTGCTATGTGGCGGAACGGCAGTTGATGCGCACGCTGGCAGCATGGTTTGTGGATACCAGCCAGTGGGAGATTAAGAGTCAGTTGGCGCAGGATATGTGGGAAACGGCGCAACATGCGGATGCGCTGCGGACGCGCATCCTAGAACTGCGCTATCCCCGCCGTGATGTGGATAAGAAATACGACCCGGATGTGCTGGCGCTGCTGGCGGAATGTGCCAAAGCGGAGGGGCATGAGGCGTTTGTGGGCGGCATCTATCAGGTTCTGCTGCCGGCGCTGCTGGAGGCCTACCGGACGTACCTTGAACTGACCGATCCGGTGGATGACGCGCCGACGGTTCATGTGTTGCGCCACATCATTTATGACAAAGAGGCGCAGATCGCCCGGATGCGCGATGTCCTCGGTCTGGTGAATGTGCATGTGGAGGCCACGCAGGAGTGGCAGGATTATTTGCGACTGCGGGTGCAGAGCATCGGCGGCATCGCTAACCAGACGGAACACAGGGAAGCGCCCGATCAGCACCCCTGCGCGAATCGTCCAGCCTATTCGGTGGGGCGGCAGGTCAAACGCGATGCGCGCTGGCGGCCTGCACTGTTTCATCTGCCCCATGAGAACAAATATGATGTTGAGGGACGGAAGGCGTGGCAGCGGTTTGAAACGCTCGATAAGCGGGTGGCGATGCAGGTGTGGTCTGCCATCAGCCACTTCAACGAAATCTGGGCGGCGGAAGTGGTGGCCGCTGGCATGTGGGATTTGGACGAGCAGCAATGGGATTTCTACCTCGATATGGCACGCTGGTCATGGGATGAGGCGCGGCACAGCATGATGGGGTATCGCGCTTTGCAGGGATGGGGGCTGGATATTCCCGATCTTATCCCGTTTGCGAACGCCACCTATAACGCGATGGGGCCGATGGAGCCGATTCAACGTTTGGCGCTGCTGCACTTCTACGAAGAAGGCTTGCTGCGGGCGGGGACGAAGCAGATCGAGTTGAAAATCCTAGAGTCGGCGCAGGACGATGGCAGCGCGCAGGATATGGATTTCGACTGGGCGGACGAAGCGATTCATGTGAACTACGGCTACACATGGTTGCGGCGATTGCTAGGAGATGACAACGCGGGTAAGGAAGAGGTGAAGCGGCTGACGGATGATGCGCGGGGTATCGTCGCACAGTTCGTGCTGGCGAACAAAGACCGTCCCGAAGCCCAACTCGCGCCTTATTTTGACCGCCTGTACACCGTGATAGCGGGCATGTTGCGCGACATCCCCGATGACGGGTTGCAGATTCAGTGGGCACCCGTTGTAGCGGATGAGGATGCGTTGAAAGCGTTGCAATCGTGAGCTATCGCGTCCACTTGGCGAAGTCCGGGGCGCAATTCAGCGTCCAGAAGGGGGAAACCGTTCTGGAGGCGGCGGAGAACGCGGGGATTGTGCTGTCGTATAGCTGCCGCAGCGGGACGTGCCGTTCGTGTTTGACTCGCGTGCTGGCGGGTTCGGCAGAGCATGACCCCGACTATGCGGACGAGTTGAATATTGACGCGGCGGAGATGACCGACGGGTATCGTTTGTTGTGCAGCGTGCTGGCATATTCGGATTTAACGCTGGAGAAATAACGATGAAATTACTGGTCTTTCGCGCTTTGTGGGGCATGACGGGCGCGTTTGAGGAGCAGATTGAACGGGTGGCGGCAGCGGGTTACGATGGCTTCGAGTTCTGGCCGGAACAGTGGACGATTGAACGTTCGGTCATTATGAAGCTGGCGGAGCGCCACCATCTGAAAATGATCGTGGGCGCGTTAATCACCTCGAAAGAAGAACTTGCGCCCAAGCTCTCCGGTCTGGCTGAATTTGAGCCGGTGCGCGTGAATCTGCACAGCGGGCGCGACAACATGACCCGCGACCAAGCCTGCGCCTTCTTCGAGGAGTCGCTGCGCGTGGAGGCGACTCTGGGCGTGCCTGTTGGTCACGAGACGCACCGGGGACGCATCCTGTTCACCCCTTGGGCGACAGCCGATTATCTGCGGCAGTTCCCCGAGCTGCACATCACAGCGGACTATAGCCATTGGGTGAACGTGTGCGAACGCCTGCCGTTGGACGAAGCGGACGCGCTTGAACTGGCGAACAGCCGCGCAGTGCATATACACGGGCGGGTGGGCTATGAGGAAGGCCCGCAAGTCCCCGACCCGTCCGCGCCGGAGTATGCTGGTCAACTGGCATGGCACGAGACCCAGTGGCAGCGCATCCGCCAACTCCATGCGAACGCAAACGCTGATGTTTTGACCTTTGCGCCGGAATATGGCCCGCCGAATTATCTCCACACGCTGCCGCACACCAATGTGCCGGTGGCTGATCTGTGGAATGTGTGTTTGTGGGGTGCTGAACGTGCTCGCCGGGTGCTGAACACCTGACGGGAGAAAGTCGAGTCCGTCCCGTATGGATAAAATACCGCATCAAGCACCGTCCGGTTTCGACTGGGTGACGGGGATTGAGTCATGGGAAGTGGTTGACGATGCGCTGAAGATCGTGTGCCGGACGGCCTACGACCATCGCGCTCATCTGCTGGTGGAGGTACTTACCCCGCACATCTGGCATATCCTGTTCCGTCCGCTGGATTCGCAACCGTTCGCCACGCCGATTGTGGTGGGACGGCCTGAGCGCAAAATTCCGTTGCAGGTGGAGTCGGCAGATGGGCAACTGGTGGTCAGCGGGGGCGGCTTGCGGCTGTCTATCCAGACTGACTCGTGGCGACTGCGGCTGTATGATGCCAACGGCGCTGATGTGCTGCGTGAAAACCCGTCGGATGTGGACGGGCTGGGGCAACCGTTTGTGCTGCCGCTAGGCTATGCTGCGACTGTCGATGGCGTGAATCTGGTCAGCGAGTCGTTTCACCTGCGCCCAGATGAACATCTTTTAGGATTAGGCGAAAAGTTCACGCCGCTGGACAAGGTGGGGCAGCGAATCGTCACATGGACGCAGGATGCCTTCGGCTCGACCAGCGAACGCTCGCACAAGAATATCCCGTTCCTGATGAGCAGTCGAGGCTACGGCCTGCTGCTGGATACGGGGGCACGGGTGACGTGGGATTTGGGGGTGTCGTCGTGCCAGTCGTACACCATCACCGCCGAAGCGAATGCGCTGGATGCTTATGTGATCGTCGCTCCGTCGTTTGCGGAGATTCTGGAACACTACGCGCATTTGACCGGACTTGCGCCCGTGCCGCCCAAGTGGACGTTCGGCCTGTGGCTGTCGTCCACCGGAGCGTACCGCGATCAGGCGACGCTGGAACGACTGGTGGCTGGCGCGGAGGCGCATCAGCTTCCGGTGGATGTCATCCATGTGGATACATGGTGGATGAAATGGCGGTTGTATTGCGATTTCCAGTGGGATCGGGAAGCGTACCCTGATGTAGAAGGTTTGATCGCGGAGTTGACCCGCAAAGGGCTGCGGGTTTCGTTGTGGGAGCATCCCTATATCTCGGTGGAGAGCGACCTGTTTGAGTTGGGTAAAGAGCGCGGTTATTTCCTGAAGCGGCCTGATGGTGACGTGTATGTGATTGACTACGGGCTATCGCTGGCGCCGCGCCCGGACGGGGTGGTGCGAATCGCCACGCCGGATACTTCGTGGAATGCGCGAGTGGCGATCATTGATCTGACGAATCCGCAGGCCTACCAGTGGTTTCAGGATTTGCACCGTCCAGTGTTACGGATGGGCGTTTCGGTGTTCAAGACCGACTTCGGCGAAGATGTGCCGCGTGATGCGGTGTTTAGCAACGGGCAGACAGGCGAAACCATGCACAACCTGTATCCGCTGCTGTACAACCGCTGCGTGTACGAGGTGACGCAGGAAGAATTGGGCTACGGCGTGGTGTGGGCGCGTTCTGGCACGGCAGGCAACCAACGCTATCCGGTGTGCTGGTCGGGTGATCCGGCGGCGGATTTTGACAGCTTGGCCTGCACGATACGCGCTGGTCTCTCGGTTGGCCTGTCGGGGATTCCGTTCTGGAGTCATGACATCGGCGCGTTCCGGGGGATGCCTTCGGCGCGGCTGTATGTGCGTTGGGCGCAGTTCGGGTTGCTGTGTTCGCACAGCCGGATGCACGGCGATAGCCCGCGTGAACCGTGGTACTTCGGTGAGGAAGCCGTTCGCATCGTTCGTGCCTATACGGAACTGCGCTACAGCCTGTTCCCGTACCTGTATAGCGCGGCTTACGAGGCCAGCCGCAGTGGATTGCCCGTGATTCGGGCGCTGCCGCTGATGTTCTCGGATGACCCGAATACTTACGCTCAAGACCTTGAGTACATGTTGGGCGGGGCGCTGCTGGTCGCGCCGATCTACGATGAGGGCGATCAGCGCCGCGTGTACCTGCCGCAAGGCGAATGGGTGGATTACTGGACGCATGAGGTGTATGCCGGGAATGTCCATATCACCGTTCATGCGCCGCTAGATCATCTGCCGCTGTTTGTGCGGCGCGGGGCGATCATCCCCCGCATGCAGCCTGCACAGCGCATTCCGACAGGGCTGATTGACCCGCTGCTGCTGGATGTGTATGCCGCTTCGCGCATGGCCTACCGGCTGGATGAGGACGACGGCACAACCATCTTTGAGGGGGCGATTCAGGACGGGGCATTGCACTTGGAATGGCACGGTGGTACAGCGCGAAAATACCGGATTCGCGTGATCGGTGCGGCGGCGGCACGGACTGTTGCGCTTCAGGTGGCTGGTGAAGTTGTACCGATACAATGGACAGTCGGCGCGGACGGGGTGTTGCAGGTCGAAACCCCAGCCGTAGCCGCTGCGCGATTGAACGTGACTTACAGATAGGAAACAGTGACGTATGAAAGACAATGTAATTCCGCAGGATGGGATGGTCATCACCGAGGATACGCGGTTCGCACCCGGTGTGTATGCGCTGCGCGACGGGATTCGGATTGGCGCGGATGGCGTGAACGTGGACGGCAACGGGGCGCTGCTGGTCAGGCAGAGCCGCGAAGGGGTGGGGATTTACGGGGAGAACCGGACGGATGTGACCATTCGCAATCTGGCGCTTTCCGGTTCGTATCACGGGCTGCGCTTCGACAACTGCCGGAATGTGCATATCGAGCAGGTGCGGGTGCGGGATAGCGCGGAGATCGAGGGGATTGATACCTTCCTGTATCTGTGGCATCCGATTGAGCAGGTCTACAGCGCCGCGATTTTGCTGAATAACGTGGTGGGCGGCAGCGTGCTAGATTGCGATATGCAGCACCAGATGAACGGCATCCTGCTGTACGGGTGTTCGCAGATGACCGTTCAGAACAATAACGCTTCGTTCAACAGCGGGTGGGGTGTCTATCTAAGCGGCTCGTGCGATAACCTGATTCAGGATAATCGGCTGGACTTTTGCAATCGCATTTATCGGCGTCCTGAGAACGGTTCGATCCGGGTGGAGGCTGATGCTGCGGGAATCGTGCTGGTGGAGAGTTCGTGCCGCAACCAGTTCCTGCGGAATAGCTGCCTGTGCGGTGGGGATGGAATCTTCGTGGCGGGCTACAACCACAAGGGCGACAAGACCACCTGTGATGATAACCTGTTCGAGGATAACGACTGCCGCTTAAGCCCGAATAACGCGATTGAGTCCACTTTCTCGCGGGGGAACATCTTCCGGCGCAACGATTGCAGTCGTTCTAATTACGGCTTCTGGATGGGCTACTCGTGGGACAATGTGATGGAGGACAACATCGTGGATTCCTGCCGGATGGTGGGGATAGCGATTGAGCATGGACACGGGTTTATCATCCGGCACAACCAGATTTTGAACAACCGCGAAGGGATTCGCCTGTTCACGCGGGGCGGTTCGACGCTCGATCACTGGCCGGAGTGGGCAGTTTCGTACCAATACACGATTGAGGACAACACGATTGAGCAGAACCGCATCGGCTTCAATGCCTATACGGGGCCGGAAATCGCCGCTGACAAGGTGAGCTACGACCTGAACTTGAGCCGGAACACGCTCCGCAACAACCTGACCGGGGTGCGTTTCCACCGCGTTCGGCAGTCGCGGTTGGCGGACAACACGTTCGAGGCGAATCTGCAACAGGCGGTGCTGCTGATCGAACAACCGCAGATCGAGGTGGGCGCGAATCAGTTCAGCGGCAACGGTGCGGACGTGGTGCAGACCGATACGCTCGGACACGCCACCGAACGATCCGGGTGGGTATAAGGCTGCCTTACGCGAGGCCGATTTCCGCCAGAATAGGCGCTACTGCGACGGGCTGATGGGTTTGCATCGAACGGCGTGCGGCTTCCATCACAGCGAAAATCTTCAGCCCGTCCGTCAGGTTGGGGCTGTGGGCGCTGTGGTGGAGCAGGGCATTGGCGAAATGTTCGGCATAATTGGCAAATTCGCCATAGTGCATCCCGTGTACTTCGTTGTTGAAGTAGTAGCCCCGGCGCTGATACAGCATATCCTCTTGCACTTCCGTGCCGTCCGGCGTGGTGTAGCGGTAGCGCATATCGTGGTATTGCGCCAGACTCGTCCCTTGCGAACCGTACAGCATCAGTTCAATCGCGTTGCGCGCCGATGGCAATTCGTGCAGGCCGTAATGACCGAAGGCGCGTCCTGTTTGCCCGCTGGCGGACACGAAATTGATGGAGACGACATCGGGCGAACGCACGTTGTACTGCTGTGCCAGTTGGGAATGTGCGCCGGTGGCGTACACCTCGCGGATGTCCCCCAGATACCAGCAGACCAGATCAATCGGGTGGCTGAGGCCGAGGAATACCCAGTCGGTGGCGCTGGCCGCCCATGCGCTTTTGTCGTAGTACCAATCCATGCGGTGCGTGTAGTGGGCATCCACAAACTCGATCTGTCCGAAGCGCCCGCTGTCGTAGTCCTTGCGCTGGCGCTGAAACGACTCGAAGAAGCGCGTACTTTGCCCGACCATCAGTTGGCATCCGGTACGCTGCGCGGTCTGATACAGGCGCTGTGCGTCGGTCAGGGTGTTCACCAGCGGTTTGGTGCAGATGACGTGCTTGCCCGCCGCGAATGCGCGCAGGATGTGGTCGCAGTGATACTGGTCGGGCGTGTAGATCGCCACGATATCCACATCGGTTCGCTGGAGCATCTCGTCGTAATCGGCGGTGTAGAACACGTCTGGACAATCTGCGCTGGCTCGCGTGATTTGCTCCGCGTTCAAATCGCAGCCCGCTACCGCCGCCACATGCGGGGCGCGGTAGGTGATTTCGGTGGCTGCGCCCACCGACGGCGGGATGGGATGGCTAATGGCTTTGAGCAGAGTGCGGCCTTCTTGCAGGCCGAGTACGCCAACACCGAGTTTTGTCATGGTATTCCTGTGATGATGGTCAGTTCCGGTCTCTTTCTGTCCGGCCTAAATGTATATATAATTTGCGGTAAATCAAGTTAAAGGTATAGTCCATTATGTCCAGTATGACCTCTCGCCAGCGAATGCTCGCCGCATTGACCCGGAGCGCCGTGCCGGATCACCTGCCTGTGACGACGCACCACGTCATGCTCTCGTTCCTGCGCAAATATTTTAACGATATGCCCTACCCGCAGTTCTTCGACCAGTTCGGGCTGGATGCGTGGACGTGGACTGTGCCTTACAAGCCGGACACCAGCAAAGGCGAATACTTCGACCCGAACCAGACTTCGGTGCATCCCCTCGACCATACGCATCGGGTGGTATCGGACAACTGGCGCATCGAGCAGGAGGATGTGCCCGACCCGGAATACCGCACCACCCGCTATAGCTTCGTGACCCCCAGAGGCACGCTCTCGATGGTGCTGCAAGGTAACGAGCATACCGATTGGGTGGTGGAGCATCTCATCAAAGAGAAGCGCGATATTGACCTGATCGCGGATTTCGTCACGCATCCCAAGATTGATGTGGAGGCGGTCAACAAAACGGCGGACGCCTTCGGGGAGCGCGGTTTGATACGCGGTCACATCTGCTATTTCGACATCTACGGGCAGCCGGGATGCTGGCAGGATGCGGTGGAACTGGTGGGGACGGAGCGCCTGATTCTGGAAACGTATGATGACCCTTTGTGGGTGAAGGAACTCATACAGGTGTTGCAGGCACGCAAAAAGACCTTCATCCAGTCGTTGAAGGGCGCTCGTTACGATGTGCTGGAACTGGGCGGCGGCGCGGCTTCCTCCACTGTGATCTCGCCCAAAATATTCGATGAGTTCGTCGCGCCGTATGATGCGGAATTGATTGATCTAGCGCATCAGGCGGGGCAGCGGATTGTGTACCACACCTGCGGCGGGATGATGCCGCTGCTGGAACGAATCGCCGCTATGAAGCCGGACGCGATGGAAACCTTCACGCCCGCCGATATGGGCGGTGATGTGCGGCTGGCGGAGGCCAAGCAGCGCATTGGCGATCAGGTGTGCATGATCGGCGGCTTCGACCAGTTCCACTATTTTGTGGGGTGTACGCCGGAACAGACCCGCGCCGAAGTGCGCCGCTGCTTTGAGGAGGCCGGCCCGAACGGGGGCTATATCCTCAGCCCTTCCGACCACTTTTTTGAAGCCGACCTTGAGCTGTTCAAGGCCTTTGCAGATGAGGCAAAACGCTGTGCTTATTCATAAGCCTGAGGTCATCGAGATAGCCGTCCCGATTGAGGAAATTCAAGCGCGGCGGGAACGGGTAGAAAAGGCCAAACGGTTTGAAACGCCTGATCGCGTCCCCGTGATTCCGGCGATTGCCCACCGCCTGCTGGTGCCGCAAGTGGGTGTGCGCTTCAAAGACTACTACGCTGACCCCGAAACCATGCTGCGGACGCAAATTCTGGCGCAAAAATGGCTGATGGAGAACATCCGCACCGATGCCCATTCGATCACCGGAGCGTGGGTGGGCGCGTGGACGGACTTCCAGAACACGTTCGAGGCGGGCAGTTTGGGCTGCGAGGTTGTGTTCCCGGATGATGATATTCCTTGGGTGGGGCCGGGCTGGATTAAGACCGAAGAAGATGTGCAGCGGCTGGAAGCAATGGATTTCGTTCACGGCGGCATCAACGGGCGGCAGATCGCTTACCGCCACGCAATGATGCGCGTCGCTGAAAAATACCCGGTGCGCTTTCAGGGCGGGCCGATCTTCTACCCCGGCGAAAACCCCGCACTGACGCACACCTCGGATGGGCCGTTTGGCGTGGCGGGCGATTTGATGGGGCAGATGGAGTTGTTTGCGGGCGTGTATGAATGCCCTGATCTGGTGCGCGAGGTGCTGCGAATCGTCACCGATAAGCTGATCGAATGGCTGGATTTCTGCTGGATTGAGGAAAACCTGCCCACACCGCGCAACTTCGCATGGACGGACGATCTGGCGGTGTCGCTCTCTGCCAAGACGTACCGCGATCTGGTGCTGCCGGAGGAGAAGCGGTTGCGCTTCCATTTCGACGGCTATTTGAGCCTGCACATGTGCGGCAAGACCGATCACATGCTGGAAATTTTCGTGGATGATCTAAAGATCAACGAGCTGCAAGGCTTCGGCTATCAGGTCAATCTGGATCGGGTGGCCTCGGTGATGGGCGGGCGGGTGGTGCTGGTGGGGAATGTGAACCCGATGCTCATCCACACCGGAACACCGGAACAGGTGCGGGAGGCCACGCGGCAGGTGATCGAAAAACTGGCTCATTTTCGCGGCTTAATCATTCAAGATGGCAGCAACATCCCGCCGGGATCGCCGCTGGAGAACATCAACGCCATGATGGAAGCCGCTGAACTATACGGAAGGTACACCTAACCCCTCATGGATACCCGGCAGCAAGTGGAGCAAAGCAAAGCCTTTTTGCGGCGATTGTGGGCGCTGGAGAATGATGAGCGCCCCGGATTCATGATCGGCTATGTCGGGCCGCGTGTCAAAAACGGCAAGCCGATCCCCAGCGCGTTGTTCTCCACCGAAGGGCCGGATACGGTGCGTGACCGCATCTTAGACCCCGCCAAGTTCTTACGCGCACAGGTGGCGGAAATCGAAGCGCAGATGGCGCTGAAGGGGGATTTTGTGCCGTCCCTCTGCCCGACGCTGGGGCTGGTGGGCATCCCGTCGGCCTTTGGCTGCGAGGTGGTGTGGTGGGAGAACGACTTGCCAGCGGTGCGTCCGGTGTTCGCGGAAGGGGCAGAGGAGATCACGCCGCTGCCCATGCCGGGGGTGCGCGACGGGCAGTTAGGCCGGATGCTGGACTATACCCGCTATTTCATCGAGCAGACGGGTGGGCAGTACCCGATTCGCATGAGCGACATTCAGGGGCCGATTGACAGCGCGGCGCTGATTCTGGGGCATAACAACTTCCTGCTGATGATGTACACCAACCCGCAGGTCGTACACCGCCTGTTGCAGCAGATCACCGAGCTAACGATTGCGTTCGTGCAGGCACAGCGCGAGATTGCGACCCGCCTCGGTTCTGAGTTCATCCCCAGCATGTTTCAGCCGTGGCTGCCAGACGGCGGCGGCATTTCCATCTCCAACGATGAGTGTGTGATGATGTCGGCGGAGATGCACGACACCTTCAACGTCCCTTACTTGAACCAGCTTTCGGATGCCTTTGGCGGCGTGTATTTGCATTCGTGCGGCAAATGGACGCACCAGTTCCCCAGTCTGGCGAAGGTGCACAACCTGCGCGGGCACGAGTTCGGCGCGAGCGAGGCCACGTTCGAGCCGGTGCTGGAGCATTTCGGCGGTCAGATTGCGCTGGCCTGCCGGGTGGGGCTGCACCGCGATCTGAAGTTCGGGGGCATGAGCGATTTTGTGCAGCGCGTTCAATCTGCCGCCAAAACCTATCGCGGGCTATTCCTCCATGTGGATATCACGAACGGGCTGGTAGACGAGGATTGGCCGGAAGCCGATCTGGAGGAGATTTACCGTCTGGTTGGTGTGGGGTAGCGATTGAGTTGCGTATCCCCCGCCACCTGCATCTTCTGTAGGAAAGATCGGGATGGCACGCAGGCCGTCCCCTACGCAGGCGAAAATTCGGGGTTGTAGGGGCTGGCCGACGTGCCAGCCCTCTTTGTTTCTCGTTTTCCGTTTCCTTCCTGATAAAAACCTACCCCTGAGACCTCCATCATTACTGCGTTGAGAGGTCAAAATGGCGTGAAATGACCCATTTTTCCCTGAAATAAGCTGATTCCCCTAAATTTCCTCGTAGAAAACCCAATAACCTCCCTGACTTTACCCCGCAAGTGCCGGGGTGCTACTTGTGCTTGGTGCGGCGGTTTGAATGCCGGTAATCGCTATATGCTGGCGGCGGGACTGCTTGATAGGAGATGTAATGTACTTCGGTTACTAAAATAACGTCAGTTATGGATAAGGCGGGATGCCTTTCGCTAGAGGTATTATCCTCTAGGGTACCCCTACCAAGAAAGGCATCCCTCTATGAATCTACTCGAACTGTACTGTCATGTCGAT